>JACCDT011091199.1_pt1 | contig 199367 bp, 225 predicted proteins | sample 7446291 | NCBI WGS metagenome assembly JACCDT01 (sample SAMN15323446, study PRJNA562643) | freshwater metagenome | isolation source: river surface water | place: USA:Blue River Watershed | collected 2017-08-17 | reverse complement strand
CGGTACCAGCCTGCGCTGAAATATTAAACGAAGATTTATCATTTACTGGTAGAGTTAAACTGGTATCACTATATAAAAGCGTTCCATAATTATCGAATTGATAACCCCATAGCCGTAAGTTATAGTTGTTGCTAAGTCCACTGTAATTAGCACCGAGTGCAACAGTTCCATTTGATGCAGCGTACCCATTACTCACGGAGATACCATTCTGGGTGATGCTATAGTTAGTATTGCCAGTAAAGCCTGGGGCAGCACCGTATTGTGCAGCATTAAAGGCTAATGCAGTTAACAACCATCCTCCACCTGGATAAACGTTAACCAGTGCACCCTGATAGGTTGCTGGTACGGTTAGTAAGTTATTTTCATAATTTCCATTTATCCATGGGCTGTTGTTAATTCCGATATAACCAACATCCGCTTGAACTGTATTTTTATATTGGTACTCAACAAAAGCTTCAGAAATCATTGCTTGAGAGTAGGTTGTATTATAAATTGAATAATCTTTACTCCCTTGTTGGGTTGCAAGACCATCTTCTTGTGCCGCAAATAAAGGATTCATAGTGCTAAATAAGCCACCGACTGAAAAACCAGCAGCTTGACCTGTTTGTGCAAATATATTTGCGCCATATGAGTAAGGTTGTACTGATCTGTTATAAGGAGCAGGATTATTGCCACTATTGGCCGTCCCTGCAGCATTAACAGTCGTACCTGCATACACATTGTAAGTACCATCTTCGAACCACTTTTGCCAGAAATTTTGTTGTGCTACCTGACTTTCGTTGACGACTAAAGTTCCGCCACCTGTGGTAGGGTAGTTTTCAGAATTATAAGGGTTTTGTAAATATGCGCTTCGGTTTATAAACCCCGCGTTATTATTTGGAGGTGATGCGCTTGGAGTTGGCGACGGGCTATTTACAGCGGATTCAGCACTATTATCAGCAAAAACCAATGATGGTAACGTAGCGCCTACAGAACATAGAATCAATAATAATTTTTTCATAATCAACTTTCTTATGACCTAATGATAGGTGGTGCTTTGAAGTATAAAGTTCAGACTAATTATAATTTTACCTCTCCCAGAAAGGATTTTAGCTTATCAAATTGAGTTGCGAATAAAAAATGAGTTAAATTTACCTAAAATCAAGTAAAATCACGCTTTGTTATGTTTATATGTCGCTTTAATGACACATAATTTAACTACTCTTTAATTGTTTAATGATAAGAAGAATGAATATACAAAAGTTTATAATAGTTAGTGGTATTACTTTATTGTTATCGGCATGTAATAATAAAAATGCACATGAGGTAGTAAGAATAAATCCAGAATTGATTGGTATGTGGAGTGATGATGCTGGTTGTAATTTAACATTGCTGCAAATGAATCAAGGGCTCATTTTGGATAGCTTTAATAATGCACAAGGTGTATCTAAATCAAAGATAAAATTAAATATACGAAAAGAGAGTGTCATGACTAGGATAATTGCAAGTGACTCAACTAATAATTGGTCCGCAATTTTTTCAGAAGGATTGATTATGGTCGATAATAATTTGTGTAAGCGAGCGCTACATAAAGTCGATAGCAAATAAAAAATGCCGTTTTTGTAACGGCATCCTATATTTCTATTCTGCAGATATAATTCGCGTGCCATTATTTGCGCATAATGCCTTTAGCCCCGCGTGAGTAATTATGCAGCGAGCAATTGTATACGATGCTGTCGCTGGAGCTGCTACAGTTTCTGGTTCATCGGAAGAAACTACCGCATTAACGGCTGCACGTGAGCTCATGCTTGACAAGTCTATTAATTTTTCTTTTTTAAGATAAACCATGTTATAAACAAAGGTGTCTTGATCAACTTCAAATTGCTTAGAGCTGATTTCAACACGCTTTTCATCAGCATAAGTAGCCGATATTGATTTTAAAATTGATAACTGAAGTTCGAAATTTAGCATTGTAAAATGACCCCTACATCTATAAAAAACAGATAAAATGATTACAAAATATTCGGTAAATCTTTGAATTGACAAGATTATACCAAACCCATACTTATCTTGTCCAGCACTAAAAATTAGTTGCTTTTGCTGCATTTGCTAAATATGGTATAATAAATCCCCGTTAGAAGTTGTATAACGGTTAATCTTGTGTGATTTCAGTTATTTCAGCAATAAATTAATTTAATTGAGAGAGAAAGTTTATGAAAAATTTATTACTTATTTTATCTGGTTTTGCATTTTGTGGTGTTGCTTCAGCAAGCTCTGCTGTTACTTTTCCAGTTAATTGTGCAAATAATGTAAGTATTACTGCGACATCAACATTACAAGATGTACAAAAATGCACGATTGATAAGCAAAAAACCAGTAAGGGAATGTATGAGGTAAAATTTACTGATGCAAATAAACATAAGTATACTTGTTATTTTGCAAACAATACGCCAACCGAAGTTATTAATCATTGTGAATCGTAATTTACATCTATTGAATAAGATGTAAAAACCAGCCAATTGGCTGGTTTTTACATGACGAAAGAAAAAGGATATTAAGAATGAGTTGGATTTATTTAGTTCTAGCTGGATTTTGTGAAATTGGTTGGCCAATTGGTTTGAAGTTGGCGAGCGGGAAATCTCCATATTTATGGACATTATTTGCAATTACTGCTATGGCATTGAGTGGCTATCTGCTTTATCTGGCACAGCAGTCAATTCCAATGGGGACAGCATACGCTATTTGGACCGGAATTGGGGCTGTAGGTGCTTTCATTGTTGGTATAATCTGGTTTAAAGACCCCGCAACTTTGTTTAGAATTATTTCGGTTTCTTTAATCATTTTTGGTATAATTGGTCTTAAGCTTTCTGCCCATTAGTAGGTTGTAGCACGAAATATATTAAAAATCAGATTTAAATAAATATGATGGTAGACCAACAAACCATTGGTTATGAATAAAGTAATTACTCACTAACAAACTGCCACAATATGCTGTAAGAGTTAGGAACAAGGCGACGTTGTACATGAGAGGTACATGAGGAGCTTAGTTCCGAAGCTGTTGCTGCATAGGGTGAGCAGTTACCAATAAAAAGGAAATAAGCATGACTCAGCTAGTAGATGCAGCAATTAGCCGCAAAGAGTTAAAAGGTTCTAATTTTGAAATGACCTATGGTGGTGCAACTAGCTTCATGCGCCGTAACTATACCAAAGATTTAACAGGCGTAGACGTTGCTGTCAGTGGTATTCCATTTGATTTGGCGGTTACGTATCGCAGTGGTGCTCGTCTTGGACCACGCGCAATTAGACAAGCTTCGGTACAATTAGCTGAATTATTGCCATATCCTTGGGGGTTTGATCCATTTGAACAACTTGCAGTAGTTGACTATGGAGATTGTTTTCTTGATCCGCATAATCCACTGAGTATTCGTGATGCAATTACCGATCATATTCGTAACATTGTTGAACATAACGTTTTTCCTCTTACCTTTGGTGGTGATCACTATGTCACTTATCCAATTTTATTGGCGATGGCTGAGAAATTTGGTAAAGGAATATCTATAATTCATTTCGATGCTCATTGCGATACATGGCCTGATGATGAAGAATATTCATTAAATCATGGTACGATGTTTTATAAGGCGATTAAAAATGGTATTGTTGATCCAGCCAAGTCAGCTCAGATTGGAATCCGTACTTGGAATGACGATTTTATGGGGACTAATATTTTTGATGCGCAGTATGTACATGATAATGGTTGGCAACAAGTAGTTGCGCAGATTAAAGAAATAGTTGGGGATAATCCAGTTTATTTAACTTTTGATATTGACAGCTTAGATCCTGCATTTGCACCAGGTACAGGTACTCCAGTTCCGGGTGGGTTAAGTTCGGCACAAGCATTAGCAATAGTGCGCAATCTGGATGGACTTAATTTAATTGGAGCAGATGTAGTTGAAGTGTCTCCTAGTTATGATCACGCTGAAATAACTGCTTTGGCGGCTGCACATGTAGCATGTGATGTAATTTGTTTATTAGCACAGCAAAAATCACGTGACTAATCAGGCTATTAGGACAATTGGGGTAAAGGCAGTTGTCTTTATGATGATGACATCCTGTCTTGGAATGCGTTGGATTCCTGTAGCTGGAAGTATTGGTCCTGCCGCAATTGTCTTATGGTTAATCGCTGCGTTGGCTTTTTTTGTTCCGCTGGCATTAATCGTAATAGAACTCTCACTTAATTATCCTGAAAATGGTGGCATATCTCTCTGGACTCGCAAAGGGCTTGGTAAAAGAGCGGGGTTTTATGCTGCGTGGTTTTATTGGGTAAATAACGTTGTTTATTATCCAGGGGCTTTGACTTTTATTGCCGTTAACGTTGTTTACTTAATTGGCGATCATTCTTTAGCCGAAAACTCTCGCGTTATCGTCCCTCTCGTAATCGCTTGCTTTTGGGCTGCCGTTTGGCTAAATATTTCAGGTATACACTACATTTCCAGATTAACCACCCTTTCTGGACTATTTAATTTTCGCTTAGGTTTGTTCTTTATTTTGGTCGGATGTTACTATGTAATCAGCCATGGGCATAGTGCAACTAGTTTTGCGCCAGATCAGTTTATTCCGCATAGTGATATGTTTCGTAGCCTCTCTGATGTATCTGTTTTAATGTTTGCATTAGCCGGTGTTGAAATTATTCCAACTGTTGGTCGTGCAATTAAAAACCCTGAGAAAAATCTAACTAAGGCTATTATTATTGGTGGAATTCTTTTAGTTAGTCTATATATATTGGGCACCATCGCAATAAACTTTATTATGAGCCCACATGAATTGACCCAAACAACTGGTTTAGTGGCTTCATTTTATACTTTAACGGCAAAATTGCACTGGTCGAGCTGGGTAGTAAGCTTTCTGGTAGTGTCTTTAATTTTTGTTGAATTTGGCGGGCTTAATTTGTGGCTTATTGCATCAAGTGTAACATTTTTTCAAGGAACTGAAAAGGGGATACTCCCTGAGTGGTTACAGCGCATAAATAAAAATTATGTTCCAGCAAATGCATTGATATTTCAGGGTGTTATGGTTACTTTTATTGTTATGATTACCAAATTTATGCCTACTGTTAATGCTATGTATATGGTGTTAATCTTAATGGCTACAATTATTTATTTTATTCCATACCTATTTATGGTAATCGCATATCTTAAGTTAAGGCATAATAACGCGTTAATGAAAACAATTCTCTCCAATAAAATGGCGAAGTTAATGGCGTTTTTGACTTTTATCTCAGTGTTAATGGCAATTGTGCTTACAATAGTACCTAGTGCAGATATAGTAAAGCGTCGTGATATTGTACTTTATGAGCTGGAACTCATCGGTGGTCCACTATTGTTTTATCTATCTGGAGTTGTTATTTATTCTCGCAGAAAACTCACTTCTTTTATTAAAAGGTAATTACTAATGGCTGTAATTAAAGAAACTAATTGGAACTATAAAAAATCTGCTGATTTTTATTGTGTTCACGGCTGGTCAAATAGTTATTTTGATATTAATAAAACAGGTCAATTAACAGTTAGGCGAGGTAAGTACCTTAAAGATGTTCCAGTAGCTTTAGTCGATATAATTGATGCTGCATGTAACAAATACCAATTACAAACACCATTGGTCTTGAGATTTACTGATATTGTCAAAAATCGGGTTGAACGTATTACTAATGCTTTTAATAAAGCGCGTAAACAATTACATTATCCTGCAGAGTATACTTTGATTTATCCCATTAAAGTAAATCAGAACCGCGCGGTAGTCGAAAGTATTATTGAAGCTAAAGCAAATAATGGGCTTGAGGCAGGAAGTAAGGCAGAGCTTCTAGCAGTATTGTCATTAGTAAAAAATAATAAAACACCGATTGTTTGTAATGGTTATAAAGACCGTGACTATATTCGAATGGCTTTAATTGCACGTAAACTTGGACGAAATATTACTATCGTTATTGAGAAAATGATTGAGGCTCAATACGTAATCGAGCTAGCTAAAGAATTAGATGTTGTACCTTTACTTGGCGTTCGTTGCCGTCTGGCGTTAACGCTGGCAGGTAAGTGGTCACATTCTGGCGGTGAAAAATCCAAGTTTGGTTTGAGCACTACTCAAATTTTAGAGCTAATTAAATTGTTGCGTACAAATGAGCTGCTGGATTGTTTACACCTCATCCATTGTCATCAAGGCTCTCAAATCGCCAATGTGAACGACATTCAGCACTACATTAATGAATTATCTCAAGTTTATGTTCAGCTTTGCAAACTTGGGGTAAATCTTAAAATTATTGACACTGGTGGTGGTCTTGCAGTTGATTACGAGGGGAGTCGTACCCGTAGCTTTAACTCAACTAATTATACATTATCTGAATATGCGATGACACTTTTAGAAACAGTTAAAAAAATTGCGGAGAAAAATGACTTGCCTTTACCTCAGATTTACACTGAATCAGGGCGTGCAACTACTGCGCATCATGCTGTATTTGTGACTAATATTGTTGAAGTGGAGAGTGTAGTTGGCGAAGAAGTTCCTGATATCGGTAAAACCAACGATGAAGATTTGGTAGAACTGGATAATATGCTGGATTCAGTTGATAGCTTGCCAATTAATGAAATTTATACTTCAAGTGTTCTAGCTATTGAAAGTTTACATAATCGTTTTTCAGCAGGGGATTTATCTTTAGAAAAACGTGCAGTTGCAGAACAATTATTTTCTCATATTAAACTTGAAATTATCAAGCGTCTCAATCCATTGCATCGCTCGCATCGTGATTTGTTTGATAGGCTGGATGAAGATTTGGCTAAGAAAATTATTGCTAATTTTTCACTCTTTCAATCAATTCCAGATAGCTGGGCAATTTCCCAATTATTCCCGGTAATGCCATTATCTCAGCTGAATGAAGAACCAACAATGCGTTCGATTATTGAAGATATTACGTGTGACTCTGATGGTAAAATAAATAACTATATGGATTATCAAGGTAATGAACCATCATTAAAACTACCAAAATATAATGCCAAAAACCCATACTTGCTTGGAATATTCTTAGTTGGTGCTTACCAAGAGATTATGGGTAATATGCATAATCTATTTGGACAAGTAACTACTCTAGATATTTGTTTAGATGGTAAAGGTGGCTTTGAGTTTGAAGCAGTCCATGACGGATTTACCAATAAAAACTCACTGGAACATGTTGGTTATGATATTGTTGAAATGCTAGATTTAGCTAAAAAATCACTAACGACTTTAAAAATATCTAAAGCAGAGCAGTTACACTTATTTAATCAAATAAAAGGTGTATTTGAATCACATACTTACTTAGTGTAAGCAAAACCGGTCATAGACCGGTTTTTTTAGTTTAGATTAAAGCTTGGTGTAGTAAAGAGTAAATTTTTAACCGGATAATTATACTTCTTAGCAATATCAATTAATTTTTGAATGTCTTGTTGATTGCTGCTTTCGCTGCGAGACAATAACCAAAGATATTCATGATCTGGGCTACCAACAACTGCGTAGTGCTGATAATCGGTATAAATAACCCAATAGTCAGCCTTGGCTACAGGCATCCAGCTTGCCCAGCCTGGCATGTAGCTTAGTTTTAACTTTGCTATACTGCTTGATTCTGCCGTGAAATAAGCTTGACCTTTATTTTGCGTAAATTGTCCATCTTCCAAACAGCAGCGATTAGTTAAGTTAAGTTGCTTTTTACTTTCATCAAATTGATATGTAACTGTAGTTGGCGCTAAACAGTCCCGTTCAATATGCATCGGAAAACGGGCAATTTCATACCAAGTTCCCAGATAAGATTCTACTTGAAAATTATTAATTGCTTCAACTTGTTGGGTCTGGGTAAGCTGTTCTGCCATAACTGTGCTACTAGCAGCAATCATGGATAATAAAAGTATTTTTTTCATATTATTCCTAAAAGTTATATTTTCCACCAACACCAAAGACATTGATGTTTCCCCAATTATTACCTGTAAATGGCATCATTCCATAATCTTCAAAAGTTATCCCCCAGTGTTGGCTAAGTTTTAATTCAGCACCTAATGCCATGTATAAACCAAAACCAACGCCTGAGCTATCACCATTCCAATCGTAATTAGTTAAACCTGATTGCATTGCCATTGATGAGGTTGAATAAGCAACGCCCAAACCAGCTTTCGCATAGACACTAAAAATATCGCTAAATGGTAGTGAGCCTTTAGCTGCAATATCGGCAAACGATTGTCCCTGAGTATAATTTCCGCTGTATCCAGCACTGTTATAAGTTGTCGAAATAGCATTAACCCAAGTTGCTCCAACCTCTGATGCGAGATACTTATTATAGTTATATCCAACATTTAAAGTGAGCGCTGGAGCAGCTGTCCACCAATTTTGGATGTTAGCATAACCAACATCGGCATTTATGTATAGATTACCTTCCGCACTGCTTAGTCCAGAGGCAAAAATAGCAACGATGCTAAAAATTTTTTTTGAGGTTATGTGAATTTTATTATCCTTGATGTGCTAAGTTTAAAGCGTAATTTTACCAAGAAGGATGCTGTTGGAGTTAAATATTTACTGTTTGACTTTTAAAGAAATTAAGTCTTTTGGGTATAAATTGCTATTTTTAAAAGTAATGTTAACCGATCGACTTAAGAATTGAAAGTTAATTAAGCATTGGTTATTTGAGTACATGGGCTTTTCTTTTGTAATTAGTTATTAGAATCTATTGTTAGGTGTGATAAAATCACGCCTTATTTAGCAAATTAGCAATAAGGTAAATCATGCATAAACCAAAGTTATCCCCACGGCGCATCTCACGTTCTTTAGCTGTGCAAGGGATTTATTTTTTTCAAACCAATCCTAAATCAGTTAGTGAAATCGAGGATTTTCTCCAAAATACAAATGAAGAAATTTATGTTCGTGCAAATTATGATCTACTGCATTATTTATTGGAAATGTCAACCGATAATTTTGAACAGAGTCTAGCACTTTATGCTGGATATTCAGATCGTCCAGTTAATGAAATACAAACTACAGAGAAGGCTATTTTGGTAATTGCCTCAGTTGAGTTAAAGTATAATGCAGAAGTGCCTGCGCCAGTGATTATAAATGAGGCAATTGAACTTGCCAAAATTTACGGCGGTGAAGATTCATTTAAATTTATCAACGGGCTCGTTGATAAATTAGCCATGAATTTACGTCAAAGTGAAATGGAACATGCGCGGAAAAATCGCCGTAAAGTCAACCACGGTTAAATTAAACTATGTTTTAATCAGTAAATACTGCTGTTTATCAAATTAAAAGTGAGCACTTTTGTGCTCACTTTTAATTTGATTTTTTGGTGCTATGCTTTTTATTGGTTTTGGCTTTAGATTTATGTTTTTTCGTGGTAGTGTGATGTGATTTTTTTGTCTTATGACTGGTTTTCTTGCTTGTAGTTGGGCTGTTTGTTGCAGCTGTAGAACCTTTTACCATGATAACTTTTGGTTGTTGAGTAGTAGTCGATTTTGCATCGGTATTAACGCTTCCTTCCGCGCTATCTAAAGCAGGATCTGCAATTGCGATAGAACAACACACCGATAGAGCCACTAATAATTTCTTCATATATTTTCCTTTTGCTAACGTATAGTTTGATTAAAATAAATCACAGTCAATTTGTTTACTAAGTAAATCTTCAGCTTCCTCACGTTTACGAATTAGATGTGTTTGTCCTTGGTGGAATAATACTTCGGCTGGACGGCAGCGTGAGTTGAAGCTACTGCTCATTTCAAAACCATAAGCACCAGCATTGTGAAATACCAAATAATCACCTTCGTGGACTTCATTGATTTTGCGATCCCAAGCAAAAGTATCTGTTTCACATAAATTACCGACAACCGTATAGATTCGCTCAGTTCCTTCTGGCGCTGAAATATTACTAATGCGATGATACGAATCGTAGAACATTGGGCGAATAAGGTGGTTAAATCCACTATTCACACCAACGAAAGTAGTCGCAGTAGTTTGTTTGATCACATTTGCTTTAGTAATGAAATAACCTGATTCACTAACCAAAAACTTACCTGGCTCAAACCATATTTCAAAATGACGTTTCTCCGCATTTTCAAAAGCGTCAAAGGTTTCTTGGATTCTATTTGCTAAAGTATTTAAGTCGGTCGTGTAGTCACCTTCTTGATACGGCACTTTAAATCCACTGCCTAAATCAAGAAAGGTTAAATCGGGAAAATCATGGGCTATATCTAGCAAAATTTCCAGACTACGGATAAATACATCAATGTCTTTAATTTCACTACCTGTGTGCATATGCAAGCCATTAATGACTAATCCGGTACTTTTTACAACTCGTTGAATGTGGCGTAATTGATGAATACTGATCCCAAATTTACTATCAATATGTCCGGTTGAGATTTTCATATTTCCACCAGCCATGATATGCGGATTAATTCGGATACATACTGGATAAGTATTACCAAATTTATTACCGAATTGCTCTAATATCGAAATATTATCAATATTAATATGAACTCCTAAATCTTTACAGGCTTCAATTTCACTAAAATCAACACAGTTAGGAGTATAAATAATTTGTTCAGCTGAAAAACCAGCCATAAGTCCGAGCCTAACTTCATTGATACTAACGCAGTCAAGATTGCTTCCAAGACTGTGTAAAAATTTTAGGATATTTATATTGCTGAGTGCTTTACATGCATAGAAGAATTTTGCATTAACATTTTGAAAAGCAGTAGTTAATTTTTTATATTGACTCTCGATACTCTGTGTATCATAGACATACAACGGGCTACCATACTCATTAGCAATTTCAACCAATTGTTGTGGTGTTAAACTCATCTAACAATACCTTTTTAAAACAGCGAACGTTATTTTAGCGAATTTTACCATATATTTGTTTGTTAGTAAATTATAGAAAGACATAATATTGCGCTGCACCATACATAATTCCCGAGTAATACGCTAAAACATTTAAAATACCTGCTTGTGTTTTTATGTATTCATCTATTAGTTATAAGGGTGAGTGTAGATGCATAACAAAATTTTATAGGAAATAATATTAATGGTAAAAGCAAAAAAATCGCGTTTGAGTTTCTATATCTTTGCTGCACTGGTCCTAGGTGTGATTGTTGGGCATTTTGCCCATGTCGGAATTGCTAATCCGGTAGAAATTAAATCTATCTCTGGTTATCTTGATTTGGTATCATCTGCATTTTTGCGCTTGATCAAAATGATTATTGCTCCGCTAGTGTTTACCACGTTGGTGACTGGTATTGCTAAGATGAACGACAGTAAGGTATTGGGAAGATTGTTTCTTAAATCTATGTTTATATTTGTTGTTGGCGGTTTCTTCTCTTTAGCTTTGGGGATGTTGTTAGTTGAGTTTTTTCAACCAGGTAAGGCTCTACATGATGTATTGCTAAACTCTACAACGGCAGATCTTTCTGCGGCGAGTAATAGTGTTTGTACTACTTGTGGTGCAACATTGAAATCATTTGTTGAATCAGTGATTCCAGCTTCAGCAATGCAAGGTTTTGTTGAAAATCATATCTTACAAGTGATCGTTTTAGCAATATTCATTGGCGTTGCTGGCGTATCAATTGGTGAATCAGTGGCGCCAGTTTTTGAGTTTTTCGACATGATGTCGCAACTAATGTTTAAAATAATTGGCTATATTATGTACATAGCTCCGATTGCAGTATTTGCTGCGATTACTAAATTAGTTATGGGAAGTGGCGTTAGTGTCTTATCTTTATATTTAGTCTATGCCTTAGAGTTTTATTTAGGTTTAGCAATAATTTGGGGGGTATTAATTACGATTGGTTTTATTGTAATTGGTAAACCACTTTTTGCCGTTATTAAGTCAATGTTACCATTATATAGTACTTCATTTGCAGCTTCTTCATCTGAAGTTGCATTGCCTGGAATTTTATCTAATTTAGAACGTTTTGGAGTGTCTAAAAAGGTAAGTGGATTTGTAATTCCGATGGGCTATTCGTTTAATTTAGAAGCATCAATGTTAAATTGTACCTTTGCAACAATTTTCATTATTCAACTATATGGCTACCATATTACGTTATCAACAGAAATTCTAATGCTATTTATGCTGATGCTAACTTCTAAGGGTATCGCAGGTGTTCCACGCGTATCTTTAGTTGTTGTCGCTGCTACGCTAACCGCATTTGGCTACCCTGAAGTTGGTGTTTTGATTTTATTACCAATAGATAGTTTTATGGATATGGGGCGCAGTGCGACCAATGCTTTTGCCAATACTATGTCTGCACTTTTTGTTGATAAGTGGGAAAAAAAGCATAATCACGATTAATTTAACTTATTTTTCATGATAAAAAAGCAGTTTGAGTATCATACTTGACTGCTTTTTTATTATGCTGAATCCTGATAACAGCATCTTTAAGCTAGTTTTATATTATAATAGCGGTTTGTTAAGTCAACATTTAAGAAAGGTTCTCTATGTCTTTAATTCCTAGTGCGTTTGCTGATGGTGCTGCAGCTGCAGCAAGTAGTGGTCCAATGAGCAGTGTTATGTCATTCTTACCTATGGTAGTGATCTTTGCTTTATTTTGGTTGTTACTAATTCGCCCGCAACAGAAAAAAATGAAATTACATAATCAAATGTTATCTGCTCTTGAAAAAGGCTCTGAAGTTGTAACCAATGGTGGAATGCTTGGTACGATTACTGATTTAGATGAGAAATTCATCAAATTACGTATCGCTGACGGTGTTGTAGTTAAGTTTCAACGTAGTGCTATTGCAGGTAAAATTGACAGCAATGCGGTTTCTGCAGCGAATAAATAATAATTAATTTTGTGTTTTATGGGTGATGCAAATGAGTAAATTTCCGTTGTGGAAATATTTCATTATTTTATGTGCGGTCGTGGCAGGTTTTTTATATACTTTGCCTAATTTTTACGGTGAAGTACCTGCGGTGCAGATCTCCGGCAGCCGTTCTGCGGTTGTAGTTGGAGCTGATACTATTGCACAAGTTAATGCCAGTCTTAAAGCTGATAACATCCAATCAATTGGAGAGGTTTTTGATGGCAAAACTTTGAAATTTAAATTCTCCACAACAGATACTCAGTTGAAAGCTCGCGATACAATTCAACAAGCTTTGGGTGATAACTATATCGTTGCGCTAAATTTAATTCCTGCTTCTCCAGACTGGATGAGCTCGATTAATGCTAATCCAATGTTCTTGGGTCTTGATTTGCGTGGTGGTGTGCACTTCTTGCTTGAAGTTGACATGGATGCCGCGGTTAAAAAGACTTTGGATAAATATATTGGTGAAGTTCGTCGTGATTTAAGTAATAACCAAATTCGTTATGGTTCAGTTGCAGTAGTTGATGGTTCTGTTTTAATTCAGTTACGTGATGAAGCAACTGCAGATCAAGTTGTTACTCAACTAAAAAAAGATTTACCAAAACTTCAGGCAAGTCTTGATGGTAATAATGTAAAAATTACAGTTTCAGCCGATGAAATTCAGTTAATTAAAGAAGCTGCGGTTAAGCAAAATATTTTAACGTTACATAATCGTGTAAATGAATTAGGTGTTGCAGAACCAATTATTCAGCAACAAGGTCCTGATCGAATTGTGGTTGAATTACCTGGTGTTCAGGATACTGCGCGTGCCAAAGATATTCTTGGACGTACTGCTAGCTTAGAAGTGCGGATGGTTGATGATGATAGAAATGCACTTAATCAAGCATTAAATGGTAATGTTCCATTTGGTGAACAACTGCTTGATGAAGTTAATGCAGATGGTAGTAATACTAAAATCTTGATTAAAAATGATGTTGAGTTAACTGGTGATAATATCAATGATGCTCAGCCTGGGTTTGATGAAAATGGTTCGCCTTCAGTTAATATCGGTTTAGATAGTGTTGGTGCTTCGATTTTCAAACAGGTAACGACCAATAATATCGGTAAACGTATGGCGATGGTCTTAGTTGATCATGGTAAGAGCCAAGTAGTTACAGCACCAGTTATCCGTGCTGCAATTGGCGGTGGACAAGTGCAGATTTCTGGGGCAATGAGCGTTCAGGATGCTAACGATGTTGCCTTACTATTACGCTCAGGATCACTAGCTGCGCCGATGAATATTATTGAAGAACGTACAGTTGGACCATCTTTAGGACAGGAAAATATCGATAAAGGTTTCCATTCAGTGTTGTGGGGATTCTTGGCAATATCAATCTTTATGTGCGTTTATTATTTGGCATTTGGTGTGGTATCCGTAGTTTCACTAGGTGTGAATTTGTTGTTATTGATCGCATTGCTCTCAATGTTACAAGCCACTCTAACTTTGCCGGGGATTGCCGCGATTGCTTTAGCTTTGGGTATGGCTATTGACTCCAATGTCTTGATTAATGAGCGGATTCGTGAAGAGTTACGCGCAGGTTTAAAACCACATGCTGCAATTGAGGCTGGTTATGGTCATGCTTGGGCAACGATTCTGGATTCTAACGTTACTACGTTAATTGCAGGTTTGGCGTTATTGGCTTTTGGTTCAGGTCCGGTTAAGGGATTTGCGGTGGTACATTGCTTGGGTATTTTAACCTCAATGTTTAGTGCTGTATTGGTTTCTCGTGGCATTGCCGGTTTCTTATATGCAAACCGTCGTATCAAAAAATTATATATTTAAGTCACGAAGAGGAATATTAACATGGAATTTTTTAAAATCAAAAAAGATATACCGTTTATGAGTTATGGAAGGTTAACTACTTCTATTTCGCTATTAACGTTTATTTTAGCAATATTTTTTCTGTTCAGTCGTGGCTTAAATTTATCGGTTGAGTTCACTGGTGGTACGCTGATGGAGGTTCAATATTCACAAGCTGCGAATGTGGATCAAATCCGTAGCGAGCTGGATAAAATGGGATTAGACCAAGCAACTGTACAGGTCTATGGCAGTGCGAAAAATGTGATGTTGCGCTTGCCAAATAAAAAAGATACTAATTCTGCAACTTTATCAAATAGTGTTTTTAACACTTTAAAAGTTGGTTCACCAGACGTTCAGATTAAGAGTGTGGAATATATTGGTCCACAAGTCGGTCGTGATCTGGTTAATAATGGACTGATGGCAATAGCTTTTGTCTGTATCGGAATTATGATTTATTTGGCGCTACGCTTTGAATGGCGTTTTGCAGTGGCGGCTATCTTGGCAAATATGCATGATGTAGTAATTATTTTGGGCTGTTTTGCTGCGTTTCAATGGGAATTTTCACTGACGGTCTTGGCTGCGATTTTAGCGGTACTGGGTTATTCAGTTAATGAATCAGTGGTGGTTTTTGACCGGATTCGTGAGAATTTCCGTACTATTCGTGGTGGAACTGTACCACAAATTATTAATAATGCGATTACAGCTACTATGAGTCGGACGATTATTACCCATGGTTGTACTGAAATGATGGTGTTGTCAATGTTATTCTTTGGTGGTCCTAGCTTGCATTATTTTGCACTGGCTCTAACTATTGGGATATTATTTGGTATTTATTCATCGGTATTAGTTGCTTCGCCAATTGTTATGTGGCTTGGTGTTTCGCGTGAAAATCTAGTAAAACAACCTAAGCGTAAGGAAGAAGCTGTCGTTTAATAATATTATAGGTTCTTTATGAAACTCACATTTTTAGGTGTGTCATCTGCATTGTCAGTTGGATACAAAAATTTTCATTCAAACATGTTGATTGAAAAGGATGAATCTAGTCCAAAATTACTGATTGATTGTGGTGGAGATGTGAGACATTCTTTATACGAGCTAGGTTATTGTGCTGCTGATATTGATGCAGCATATATCAGCCACCTGCATGCCGATCATGTGGGTGGACTTGAGTGGTTAGCTTTTTCAAAATTTTTTGGCGAACGGCGTCAATTACCATTATATATCAGTTCTGATCAAAGAAAAACCTTGTGGGATCATGTCCTATCTGGAGGGATGTCCACCCTTGAAGAGCAGGACTCTACTCTTGAAACATTTTTTAAATTAGAGCCTACTGATGATAATAAATTCATCTGGAATGGTGGAGACTTTGAATTAGTTAAAGTGCCGCATAGTTATAGCAATCATCGGTTATTACCAAGCTATGGTTTATTCATATCTGGTACTAAATCGAGTGTTTTTATCACAAGCGACACCAGATTTGCTCCTGATATTCTAAATGAGGTTTATGAACGAGCAGATATAATTTTTCATGATTGTGAAACTTCAAGACATTTTAGTAACCAGCATGCTCATTATACTCAGCTGGTGACACTTCCTCTTCATATAAAGCAAAAAATGTGGCTTTATGACTATAACGATGCATGTTTACCAGATGCTGTTTCTGATGGCTTTCGAGGTTTTGTTACTCGTGGTCAGATATTTGAATTTTAAAAGATATTATGAAATATAGAACCAAGCTCTATTTAGCGATAATTATAACTGCAGTTATTAGTACATTACTTTGTCTGGGTATAAGTTATTTTCAAGTTAGTAAGATAATTACCAATGAATTACGTACTAATGTGATGTCAGTTGCTGCAGGTACGGCATCGCTAATTAATAAAGATGATTTAATTTCAATCCAACACGCGCGTAGTAATGGTACGGCTGCGTATGATCAAATTCAACAACAATTACGCACTGTTCGAGATGATAATCGTCGGGAAGATATATTTGTAAAATATGTTTATATTATCGCTCCTCGTGAAGGTGCCATCGATAAGTATGAGTATTTAGTTGATGCAGAAGATAAAAACAGTCGTGATTATTCGCCAATCGGAGAATCTGCAGATGAAGCTGATTCCGCTAAGTTAAGTACAAATTTTCGTCATATTTACGCGCCTACTGATTTTATAAAAGATCAATGGGGAACATGGATGACCGCTTATGCTCCGATTTATGATAAAAATGGGAAATATATTGCTTCAGTCGGTGTTAATCTCTATGCCGATCGTGTGATTGCTAAAATTCATAAGCTATTAGTATATGGAGTAGGATCTTTTAGCATAACTTTAATCTTGATGCTACTTTGGGGGTGGTTTTTATCCAAACGTCAAGCTGCTTCCTTAGAGGGGCTGCATGCTGGAGTTAAAGCAATTGGTGCTGGCGATCTTGCTCAGCGGATTAGCATGAATACTAAAGATGAGTTCGCTGAGCTTGCTACTGAAATTAATACTATGGCAGAAGGTTTGCAGCAAAGAGAGAGATTACAGCTTAATTTTGCGCGCTATGTGTCAAAACACGTGATGGATTCGATTTTGCAGAGTGGCAGTCAATTATCTCTAACTGGTGAACGGCGTAAAATTACATTGCTCTTCTCGGACATTCGTAACTTTACCAAAATGTCCGAGAAATATCCACCTGAAAAAGTGGTTAAGTATTTAAACGAATATTTTTCTGCAATGGTTGAGATTATTTTTAAGAATAATGGAGTGCTTGATAAATTTATTGGTGATGGTATCATGGTTGAATTTGGTGTCCCACTTGAAGATAACGATCAGGAGTTAAATGCAGTAAAAACTGCAGTAGAAATGATACAAGCAGTTAAGGAGCTGTGTGCCAAATGGAAGCGTGAAGCTAAAAACGTTCCCAATATTGAAATTGGAGTTGGCATCCATACTGGTATGGCGGTGATTGGTAATATTGGTTCAGAGAAACGTTTTGAATATACGGCTATTGGTGATACAGTAAACTCTGCATCGCGAATCGAGCAACTGACTAAAGAACTAAAAACACCAATATTATTTAGTAAATCTACGGCGCAGGCTCTTAAAGATAAGATTAAAATTAAAAGTATGGGTGCACAAGTTATTAGAGGAAAAGCAGAACCAATTAATGTTTATACTATTGATGAAACATAATAAATTAACGATTTTTAGATAAGGTATTAAAATTGAAAACACAGACGGATACAATTAGTGGAAAAAAGAAATTAAATTTAGCATTACAGGGTGGTGGTTCTCATGGCGCATTTACTTGGGGAGTACTAGATACATTACTTGCTGATGATCGTATCGAGATTGAAGGAATATCAGGAACTAGTGCTGGAGCAATGAATGCGGTTGTAACTGCATATGGTTTATCCATTGGTGGCAATGAGTGTGCTCGTGAAAAGCTGAGTGAGTTTTGGAGCAAAGTTTCTGCAGCAGGGCAAAAAGGTTTGCTGAAGCCTAGTGCATTAGATAAGATGTTAAGTATTGGGAATATGGATTTTTCTCCAAATTATTTATTTTATGATTTTATTTCGAAGATATTTTCTCCGTATGAGTTAAATCCAATGAATATTAATCCTTTACGTGATGTTTTGGCACAAACAATTGATTTCGATCAGTTACATGAGTCACTTGCGTGTAAATTGTTTATTGCGGCGACTAATGTTGGCAATGGTAGATTGCGAGTATTTTCAAATAAAGATGTTTCAATTGATGCGGTCTTAGCTTCAGCGTGTCTTCCTTTCTTATTTCAAGCAGTTGAGATCGAAGGGCAACATTATTGGGATGGCGGTTATATTGGTAATCCACCACTATTTCCATTAATTAATGAAACTAAATCTCCGGATATATTGATTGTTCAGATTAATCCAGTTAATATTGATCATATGCCCAAAAATGCCCGTGAAATTTTGGATCGGATTAATACTTTGTCGTTTAACTCAAGTCTTATGCGTGAATTACGTGCGGTAAAATTTGTTACTGATTTGATTGATAATGGTGAATTAGACAAGCAAAAGCATAAGCGAGTTTTTGTACATACTATTGAAGCAGAGTCAATAGTTCAGGAGTTGGGAGTTTCAAGTAAGTTAAATACAGATCCAGAATATTTAAAATATTTATTTGATAGTGGAAAACAACTAGCAACGGAATTTTTAGCTAACCATTTTGATAAAATTGGTAATGAATCTTCTACAGACATTACTGCGAAATTTATGTAGCAATAATTTTTAGTTTTGTAAAAACATGTTATAATTATTATAGATACATGTTGTTAGTTTTTATTGTCACAGGGCGTTTTTACGCCCTAAAATTTTAATATAAAGGCACTTATTATGATGGATATAATTAATATTATTCTTCATTTGGATAAATATATCGGCGTAGTTTTAGAAAATTATCATAGCTACTTCTATATTTTATTTTTTCTGGTGATTTTTTGTGAAACTGGTTTAGTGGTTACACCATTTTTACCAGGCGATTCATTGCTCTTTGTCGCAGGAGCTTTTGCTGGAGCAGGACAGTTACATATTGGAGTTTTGATTGTAATATTGATTTTGGCTGCTTTTTTGGGCGATAACACCAACTTTATCTTTGGTAAATTTGTTGGTGATAAATTATTCTCCAATCCAAACTCTAAAATATTTCGTCGCGATATTTTGGCGAAAACTCACGAATTTTATGAGCGTCATGGTTCTAAAGCAATTATCATTGCGCGTTTTATCCCACTAGTGCGTACCTTTGCGCCATTTGTGGCAGGCTTGGGGCATATGACTTATCGTAAATTTGTAAGTTTTAGCTTAATTGCTTCGTTATTGTGGGTGATTATATTTTTATGCGGTGGATTTCTATTTGGGAATATTCCAGTAATTAAAGAGCATATGTCATTGATTATTATAGCAGTTATGGTTATTTCAGTACTACCGGCGCTAAAAATGATTTGGGATGCAAAATTTAAAACAGGTAAATAGATAATGACGCAACGGATTCATAAGCTTGAAGATAATTTAGTTAATCGGATATGTGCTGGGGAAGTGGTTGAGCGTCCTGCATCAGCATTAAAAGAGATCTTGGAAAATAGTATTGATGCTGGGGCGACTACGATTAACGTAGAGCTGGAGCAGGGCGGAATTAAATTAATTAAAGTCACGGATAATGGTAGTGGTATTGCGGCTGATGATTTAACTCTGGCAATTGAGCGCCACGCAACCAGCAAGCTAAATAGTGAAGATGATCTGTATGCAATTCAAACGCTAGGCTTTCGTGGTGAAGGCTTGGCTTCAATTGCTTCGGTTTCATGGTTTAATCTCTCCAGTCGTGAAGCGGGTAGCACGGGTTATCAAATTAGTAATATTTTTGGTGATGTGCAAGCGGTTAAACCTGCAGCCTTAAATCATGGTACCGTAGTTGAAGTTAAGGATTTATATCATAATATTCCAGCGCGTAAAAAATTCCTCAAAAGTGAAACTACTGAGTATCAGCATTGTAAAACTGTTTTTGAGCGTTTAAGTCTTTCCCATCCTGAGATCGTGTTTAAATTAAGTCACAACGATAAAGAAATTTATAACCTAAGCAATAGCGATTTACTCGGGCGCACAGTTGATCTTTATGGCAGTAGCTATGCCCAAAAATATTTCACGATTGCTGAAATAGCCGGTGAAGATTTAACGTTATCTGGTTATGTTTATCATCCTGCTTATTTAGAGCAAAACAAAAATCTCCAAATATTCTTTGTCAATGGGCGTTATGTCAGAGATAAAGTTATTCAAAGTGCGATTAAGCAGGGATTCAGTGGCGTCTTACATCATGAGCATAACCCAAATTATGTACTATTTTTAACGATTAATCCAGCGGATATCGATGTGAATGTTCACCCAAGTAAAAGTGAAGTACGCTTTAAGGATTCTGGCGCGATCCATAGCTTTATTAGTCGCTCCTTAAAAAAAGCACTGGCATTAACACTGAGTTCAACGCTTGCCGAGGATAGTTTTACTGGTCGCAATCATGATTCTGATAACTATACTGCAACGCCTTATCCTGCGGGTAATGGCTCTACTTATGATAAGCAAGTTGGCAGTTGGCAGCGAAATGATTATCCATCTTCAACGCAAAATTATAAAAGCTCACAACCTTATCAACGTCCGTTAGAAAATAACTCTGATTTAGTTCGGGAGTGGCTCGGTAGTTCGCTTGGTGGAATGAATAAAACTTCTAACAGTGATTTATTTGTTGAAGATGGTGATGAGTTAAGTGGTACTAGCAATACAACTCTCCCACCGCTTGGACATGCGATTGCTCAATTACAGGGAATTTATATCTTGTCACAAACCCGTGATGGAATGATCGTAGTTGATATGCACGCTGCTCATGAGCGAATTATCTTAGAAAAGCTAAAACGACAATTAGGAACTAATGCGATTGCCGCTCAGCAACTTTTGATGCCATTGGCTTTGAATGTTAATCCGATTTTGATTGAAGCGTTACATAAACATCGCGATGAGCTTAGTTTACTCGGCTTTGAATTAGATGTGATCGGTGAACAGCAGCTAGCGATACGCGCGATTCCATTATTACTTGATGGTGAACAAACCGAACAGCTGGTGCGCGACGTTTTGCAGGATTTAGCTAATTTTGGTAGTAGCAATGTAATACTGCAGCATCAGGAAGAAATCTTATCGACAATGGCATGTCATTGTGCGGTACGGGCAAATCACCAATTGTCGATTGCGGAGATGGATGCACTGCTACGTGAAATGGAGCAAACTGAGCGCTCTAATTATTGCAATCATGGGCGTCCGACTTGGTTTAAACTAACCATGCATGATTTGGATGGCATGTTTATGCGCGGGAAATAAAATTATGGAATTAGTACGATTAAATAAACACCTCAAAGATTTAAATATCTGTTCACGGCGCAAGGCTGATGAATTCATTGCCAAAGGATATATTAAAGTCAATGGACAAGTAGTTACCGAGCTTGGTTTTAAATTAGACCCTGCAACAGATAAAGTGGAAGTACTCTCAGGTGTCGCAGAAGAAAAAGCTCAGTTTCGCTATATTCTGCTTAATAAACCCAAAGGCTATGTTTGCAGCAAGAGCCGCGTTGATGGTAAACCAATTTTTGAGCTTTTGCCACAAATTAAAGATTTAACATATGCTGGTCGCTTAGACAAAGAAAGTCATGGTTTGGTGATTTTATCCAATGACGGTAAATTTGTCTATAAAGTGTTTGGCGCAGAATTTGCTAAAGAAAAAGAATATATTGTGCGAGTAAATAAGCCAGTTACTAAGGAATACCTTGCACGCCAAGCAAATGGGAGCATTGTACTGGATGATAAGCAATTGCGTCCTGCTAAAGTAAAACAAATCGGTGATAGTGTCTATAAAATAACTCTAACTGAAGGCGTCAATCGTCAGCTACGCCGGATGGCAGAAGTTTGTGATTATCGGGTGATTGATTTGAAACGGATTCGGATTCATTGCGTTAATGACTATGGTTTGGACAGTGGTGCGTGGCGTGATCTGACACCCAGTGAAATTAAACAGATTATGGCACAATAACGATGCAAATTCCGCAAAATATTATTGATGAAGTAGTTGAACGTGCTGATATAGTCGATGTGCTTGGTAAGCATCTTAAGCTCAAACGCTCGGGGCAAAATTATTTTGCCTGCTGTCCTTTTCATAATGAAAAATCAGCTTCGTTTTCAATTAGTCCACTTAAACAGATGTATCATTGCTTTGGTTGTGGCGAATCAGGCAATTCAATTAGCTTTGTCATGAAGTATCTAGGTTTGGATTTTGTCTCTGCCGTAAAATCGTTAGCAGATCAGTATGGTGTGCATATTCCCGAAGCTAATCAGGAAAAATTTAGCAAAGAACAGATTCAGCAACACAAACAGCATAAATTAGACATTAACCAAACTATGCTTAGTGCGATGAATTTTTATCGTAAAACTTTGGCCGGTTCAAGCTATGCTTTGCATTATTTACAACATCGTGGATTAACTACGGCAATTATCAATCAATTTGATCTTGGTTTTGCATTAAATAATTTTCAGAATCTCGCTGCTAATTTCAATGATTATGCCAAAAACAAACTTTTACTGGATGGTGGTCTGGTAATTGAGAATGAAAATGGTAAACGCTATGATCGTTTTCGTGAACGGATTATGTTCCCGATTAAGAATGTCAAAGGCGAAATTATCGGCTTTGGTGGGCGAATAATCGGGCAGGGTGAACCTAAATATCTCAATTCGCCAGAAACCGAATTATTTAATAAATCCAAAGAATTATATGGCTTATTTGAAGCCAAAAAGTCAATTCGTGATCTTAATCAGGTGATTGTAGTTGAAGGCTATATGGATGTTATTGCATTGCACCAATATGGTGTGACTAATGTTGTCGCAACCATGGGTACTGCGGTTACTGAAGAGCATATCAAGATTTTATTCCGATTATGTGATAATATTTGTTACTCGTTTGATGGCGATAGCGCTGGTAAGAAAGCAGCTTGGCGGGCATTAGAACGTTCAATGGGTTTAGTTACTGATGCTAAAGCGGTGAATTTTCTGTTTTTACCAAGTGAGCATGATCCAGATAGTTTCATTCGTGAGCATGGGGTAGATGGGTTTCGACAAAAAATAAGTGATGGCTCAGTTGGCTTGGTAGCTTTTTTACTCAATCAATTAGTTGCCGAAGTGCAAATCAATACCGATGAAGGTAAAGCGCGCCTAATTAGCTTAGTTAAACCCTATATTGATCAGATAAAGGCGATTGCACTGCAGGTTATTCTGAAAAAACAGCTGGCGGCAGTAGTGGATCTTGAACCATCGGTGGTTGAAAGTATATTAAATAATCGAAGCCGTTTTGCGTTTTTTAATCGTAAGCTAAAACAAATTGGCAGTGCTTATGAAAATCACTCAAATCGTATGCCCATAGAAATAAATGTGATTAAAAATCTAATTAAATCACTTTTATATAATCCTAGATTAGCACGTGAGTTTCCGGTTCCTGAGTTTGATGTTTTACAGAGTTTAGCTTTAGATTTACAAGAGTTATTTAATCTAATTAGTTATCTGGAAGCTAATTGTGATGAATTTGCAGATATTGATATTATAAATTTGGCCACGAAAGCTAAATTTAGTGATTTAAATTTAGCGGCATTACATGCTAGCCTTTCCGAAGAGCTGCTGAAGTATAATAGCTATCCTGTTATGAGCGAACAAGATTATCGTACTAAACTATATAACTTGGTCTATAATCAAAAACGTAAACCTCTTCCTAAACTTGATTAAAAGGATTTAGACGCATGAAAAAAATCTCAACTTGGCAATTAATTTTGCTGTCTACTGGTGGCATGATTGGTAGCGGATGGCTTTTCTCGCCTTATTATGGTTTTCAAACTGCAGGAGTCGGAGTCCTGATCTCGTGGTTTTTGACTGCGTTACTAAGTTTGATTATTGGTTTGGCATTTGCCGAAGTCGCTAGTATTTTGCCTATTGTTGGTGGGGTGATGCGTTTTATTGGCGTAACTCATTCACGTGCTCTAGGTTTTCTCTTTGTCGTTTTAGGTTGGGTAAGTTATGTAGTTTATTTACCCTTGGAGGCTCAGTCAGCGATCCAATACCTTGGGTTTTGGGTGCCAGCTTTAGTGCAGCAAACCGATAAAGGTGTTTCTCTCTCAATGATGGGATTATTTGCTGCTTTTGCGGTTATGCTATTTTTAACTTGGTTTAATACTCAACATTTAACCAGGGTGGCAAAGGCTAATTCGATTGTTAGTATTTGGAAAATAATTATTCCTTTATCAATTGCGATTGGGATGATTATCATCTTTGGAAATCCATCGCATATTGTAAATAACCATAATTTGCCCAAGCTTGCTTTTGAACCTATTTTATTGGCGATAACTAGCTCTGGTTTGGCATTTGCATTCTCTGGCTTTCAAAATGGTTTGATCATTGCTAATAGTGCTGAAAATCCTCGTCGTGCAATCCCGTTGTCAATCATTGCGCCAGTGATAATTGGTTGGGTGATGTATAGTGCTTTATCTCTGATGTTTATGTTCTGCTTACCAAGTGAAAAATATTCAATGATAACGGGTGTTGCTCCATTGCTTGGATTATTGAGCTTATTTGGCTTGCATTATATCTATGTGATTTTATTTGTAGATGCGATTATTGCACCTTTAGGAACCGCTAACGTATTTACCACGGTAACGGGTAAGATATTGTTTGGTTTAGGACGCGAGTTTTTCCCTAAATCATTATTAGTTAAAGTAAATAAATTTTCCGCACCGGTTATTGCGTTATGGATCAATATGGTAGTTGGTGTTTGCTTCCTATTACCATTTCCAACTTGGACGGAGTTGGTTAATTTCTTGTCTTCATTGGTGTTATTAAGTTGTCTATCTGGTCCGTTGGCATTAATTATTCTACGTGATAAATTTCCTGAATTAGAGCGTAAATTTAAAGTGCCATTTCCAAGACTTTTGGGTTACCTGGGTTTTGCCAGCTGTAGTTTCTTTGTTTATTGGTCTGGCATGGATAATTTATACCATCTGGTGTGGTTGATTTTATTGGTATGTGTTTGTTATTGGCTGATATTTGCGCGCAAAAATGCATTGCTAACTTTTGTTAAAACTTGGTTCTTATTTGCTTATATATTAGCTTTGTATGCAATCTCCTATTTTCACAATCAACATCTGATTAGTTTTCCTGAAGATAATTATTTAGTCTTTGCGGTAAGTATTGTTTTTGCTAAAATATTTTTAATGCATCAAGCGCGTAAAGAGGTTATTGCAGAAAATATTGTGAAATTGAGAGAGGAACTAGCCCGTGACAACTAATCCGATAATCATACCTAAAAATGCGCGACAACTATTTATTGATGCGCCATGCGGTAAGCTGGATATTTTAGAACTAATGCCTAAGGCTTCTCCTTGTGGTGTGGCAATTATAATTCATCCAGATCCTAAGGGTGGTGGGACTTATACTAATAAAATTGTGCAAAGTATTGCCAAAGTTATGAATGCTAAAGGTTATATCTGTTACTGTCCTAATTTACGTGGAGTAGGGATGAGTGAGGGTGAACACGACTTTGGAGTCGGTGAAATAGAGGATGCCAAAGCGTTGCATGAATACATTCGTCAAAGTTATCCTGATTTACCATTATTTATCGCTGGATTTTCCTTTGGTTGCGCGGTCGCGTCAGGTTTAGCTGCGCAAGTTGAGCATCAGAAATTGGTATTAATCGGTCCAGCGGTGACGCGCTACAATGTGGTAGTTCCTGATAAAAATAAAACTTTAGTTATTCATGGACATGATGACGAAGTAATTCCTTTATCTGCAGTTTATGAGTGGTGTGAAACACATGATGTTCCGGTTAGTGTTTTTGTTAAAACTGGGCATTTTTTTCATGGGCGTTTGGTACAATTGCAAAATCTATTAACCCAAATTGTGAGCTAAATAATGCAGGTTTGTCATATTACCTCAGTTCATCCACGCTATGATATACGTATCTTTATCAAAGAGTGTCAAGCGCTAACTGCTGATCATCAAGTAAGCCTAATTGTTGCAGATTCACTGGGTGATGAGTTAAAAGATGGTGTTCAGATATATGATGTTGGACGTGTAACTGGCGGACGATTATCGCGGATGAGAATTGGTGCTAAGCGTGTATTGAATAAAGTTCTTGAGATCAAGCCCGAAGTAGTTCATTTCCATGATCCTGAACTATTAGGGATTGGGGTTAAATTAGCTAAACTTGGCTATAAAGTTATTTATGATGTGCACGAAGATGTTCCGAAACAAGTTATGAATAAGCACTGGATTCCGCGTGTAATACGTCCGTTGATTTCCAAATTAGTCACATATAAAGAGCGTCATTCGGCAGCGCTATTTAGTGGGGTGGTTTGTGCCACTGAGATTATAGCTGCTCGCTTTAAACAATATAACTCAAATACTATCGCGATTCATAATTTCCCGATTCTGGCAGAATTAATGCAGCAGGATGTGGAGTGGAATGATCGCCAAGACAGTATTTGTTATATTGGGAGTATTTCTGCTACACGGGGGATTATTCCATTGGTGGATTCGCTCGCGCTCAGTGGTGTAAGACTAGAGCTTGCTGGTAGTTATAGTAGTGATAATATTGCTGAGCAAATAAAGGGCAGTGCTGGTGCGAAATTAGTCAATTATCATGGTGTGATTAATCGTCAGCAAATTGGTGAACTTTTAGCACAGGTTAAGGTTGGTATGGTTACGCTATTGCCAACGCCAAGTTATCTTGAATCATTACCAATTAAACTATTTGAGTATATGTTAGCTGGAATTCCAGTTGTTGCATCAAACTTTCCATTATGGCAGTCAATTGTTGAAGGTAATAGCTGCGGCTTGATGGTAGGCCCAAGTGATGCTAGTGCAATTGCTAAAGCTTGTCAGTGGTTATTAAACAATCAGGATGAAGCAGAGAAAATGGGGCACAATGGTCGCGCGGCAGTATTAAAACATTATACTTGGGATGCAGAGCTGCATAAACTCCGCACCTTTTATCGTGAATTGCAGTAAGATTTAAGCTTTAGGCAGGGTAACGCCAACTTGCCCCATATATTTACCATTACGGTCTTTATATGAAGTTTCGCACTCTTCATCTGATTCAAAAAATAGCACTTGAGCAACACCTTCATTAGCATAAATTTTGGCTGGTAGTGGAGTTGTATTACTAAATTCAAGTGTTACATAGCCTTCCCACTCCGGTTCAAATGGTGTAACATTAACAATAATTCCGCAGCGTGCATAAGTTGATTTACCTAAACACACGGTCAGGACATTGCGTGGTATTCTAAAATACTCTACAGTACGCGCTAAAGCAAAAGAATTTGGCGGAATAATACAATAATCAGCATTAATTTCGACAAAGTTTTTGGGATCAAAATTTTTCGGGTCAACTATAGTACTGTTGATATTAGTGAAAATTTTAAATTCATTAGCACAACGAATATCATAGCCATAACTTGAAGTACCATAGGAAATTATTTTTTGTTCACCATTTAGTTTAACTTGATTCGCTTCAAATGGCTCAATCATGCCATGTTCTGCTGCCATTCTACGTATCCACTTATCTGATTTAATTGCCATTTAACTTATCCTTAATTTATTTAAACGTCATTGTCATTATTTGACCAGCTCTTATTCCTAATTTTGGATCGCAACTGGTATTATTTACCATAGTTGCAACACCCAGCGCGCCTTGATCTTTTTCTAGTGCCTGATAGTCATGGTACACTGCTTGCCATGAAACCTGACAAACTTTACCATCATTGCTATAAACTCCAGTAATTATTGCATTTTGTGGAATTAGTATTACTGTATTAGGATAACCATGTACATCCTGAGTAACTCTAAATGCTGTTGAATTTAGTATTTTAGGTTGAGTAGGGTTGGGGATTTCCATTGGTACTAATGCCACAACTGCTACAGTTGTACCTGGGTTAACTTGTTGTAAATTTTGAGTAATTTTGCTCGGTGTTGGTGACATAAATGCACATGATGCCAAGCTAATTGTCAGAAGTGAATAGCTAAAGATTTTTTTCATGAATATACTTTAAAAGAGTAAATTAAACTCCGCTATTTTATCATGCCACAGGCTGAGTGTTTTTAAAATTCAGTTTACAAACAAAGAAGTTGTGACTTTGCTCTTTATTTGTATCATAAATGATATTTGCATAATTGATGAAATTAGTACTACAATTACGTTGCTCCAATGATTTTTGAGAGAGCAACATTGTTATGTGTTTAATAAGTTAGAGAAAATTTAATATGCATTTAAGTCCTCGCGAAATAGAAAAATTGATGCTTTTTACTGCTGGTGAAGTTGCGCGCAAACGTAAAGCCCGTGGTGTGAAATTAAACTATCCAGAGTCGATTGCTTATATCAGTTCTGAGCTGTTGGAATTAGCTCGAGATGGTAAGAGTGTGGCAGAATTAATGAGTCTTGGCAAGACGCTTCTAACTCGTCAGGATGTTATGGATGGAATTGCAGAAATGGTAACAGAGATCCAGATTGAAGCAACTTTTCCTGATGGTACTAAGCTTGTTACAATACACGATCCTATTGTCTAATTTTGTTGCCCATAAAGAAAGTAATTACTATGATTCCTGGTGAAATCATTCCTGCTAATAAAGCCGCTATTGAATTAAACACTCCAAATAATTCTCTTAAATTAAAAGTAGCTAATCTAGGTGACCGTCCAATTCAGGTTGGTTCACATTTTCATTTTTTTGAAGTTAATAAAAAATTAAGCTTTATTCGTGAACTTGCTTACGGTATGCGTCTGGATATACCTTCAGGTACTGCGTTACGTTTTGAACCAGGTGAAGAACGTACTATTGTCTTAACTCATTTTGGCGGCAACAAAATTGTCTGTGGTTTTAATGCACTTGTAAACGGCGATTTGGACCAAAATAAACTTGCCGCATTAGCTAGTTTATCTGAGCAACAGTTTTTAAGCAGCGCAGGAGAATAAAAAATGGGTATAACTCTAAATCGTGAGCACTATATTAGTATGTATGGTCCAACAACCGGCGATAAAATACGTTTGGCCGATACGGAAATTATCATTGAAATCGAGCATGATCATACTATTTATGGTGAGGAAGTAAAATTTGGTGGTGGTAAATCAATTCGTGATGGAATGGCTCAATCCGCCTCAGTCAGTGCTGATATTGCTCCAGATTTGGTAATCACTAATATAGTGGTTTTTGATTACTGGGGAATTGTTAAAGCTGATTTGGGAATTAAAAATGGTAAAATTATTGCAATCGGTAAAGCAGGGAATCCAGATATTATGGATGGTGTGCATCCAGAGTTAATCATCGGAGCGTCAACTGAAATTATCGCAGGCGAAGGTTTGATCATTACGGCTGGTGGAATTGATACCCATATTCATTTTATTTGTCCACAGCAAATTGAAACCGCGCTCTATAGCGGAGTTACCACTTTAATCGGCGGAGGAACTGGTCCTGCTGATGGAACAAATGCCACTACCTGCACTCCTGGTGCGTGGAATCTGGCACGAATGTTAGAATCGGCGGAAGAATTTCCGGTTAATCTGGGTTTCACAGGTAAAGGTAACTGTTCTACTCATGAACCATTGATTGAACAAGTCAAAGCTGGAGCAATCGGATTAAAGCTTCATGAGGATTGGGGAACTACGCCTGCTGCGATTAGGAGTTGTTTAGAGGTAGCAGATCAATATGATGTGCAGGTAGCTATTCATAGTGATACTTTAAATGAAGCTGGTTTTGTTGAGGATACAATTGCTGCAATTGGTGATCGTACGATACATACCTATCATACCGAGGGTGCTGGTGGTGGACATGCGCCTGATATCATAAAAATCGCGGCGTTTGCTAATATTTTGCCTTCTTCAACTAATCCAACCATGCCATTTACTGTGAATACCGTTGATGAACATCTTGATATGCTGATGGTTTGTCATCATTTGGACAAACGGATTCGTGAGGATGTGGCGTTTGCTGATTCGCGGATTCGCCCAGAAAGTATTGCAGCCGAAGATGTGTTGCATGATATGGGCGTTTTGAGTATGCTAAGCTCTGATTCGCAGGCAATGGGGCGAATTGGTGAAGTAATTACCCGTACTTGGCAAACTGCGAGCAAAATGAAACAGCAACGAGGTAGCTTGCCAGAAGATGTTGAGAGTAATGATAATTACCGTGCCAAGCGTTATTTAGCAAAATATACCATTAATCCAGCAATTACTCATGGAATTGCCGATTATGTTGGTTCCATTGAAGTTGGTAAACTGGCGGATTTAGTTTTATGGGAGCCTGCTTTTTTTGGGGTTAAGCCAAAGTTGATTATTAAAGGTGGTTTTATTGCAGTGAGTAAAATGGGTGATCCGAATGCATCGATTCCAACGCCACAGCCCGTTTATTATCGTAATATGTTTGGTGCTTTTGGGCGGACTAAGTATCAAACTTGCTTAACTTTTGTTTCGCAAGCGGCACTTGATTTGGGTATTAAAGAACAGCTTAAATTAGAAAAACAAGTCGTTGCAGTTAAAAATTGTCGTAATATTGGTAAAAAAGATATGCTTTTAAATGATGCCACACCACAGATTGAAGTTAATCCAGAAACGTATCAAGTGCTTGTAGATGGAGTGGCGATAAGTTGTGAGGCTGCGAATATATTACCATTAGCTCAACGCTATTTTCTATTTTAGATTGTAACAAATGATAATTACAAAAATTTGTGGAAATTTAGCAAATACTTCATTACGTGCTAATCTAGATTTAGATTATATCGAATTAGAGTGGTTTGAACTAAATAAGCGTATCATGCGTAAAACTACGCGGAATAATTTAGAAATCGGCATTAATATCAGCGAAAATGGTTTCAGTTTTAATGATCAGGATATTTTATTTGATGATGGAGTGAAAGCGATAATAGTTAAGGTAATTCCGACTAAATGTATTGCAATTAATCCAGCGTCTAAATCTGAACTTGCTGTAGTTTGTTATGAACTTGGTAATCGCCATGCATCACTGTTTATTGATGAAAATAACCCTGAGCGTTTGTTAGTTCCTTTTGATCAACCGATGCTGATTTTATTAAAGAAAATCTTAGCTGGTGTTGAAGTCGTCGATGCACGCTTGGTTAAGCCATTGACAGGGCATAAAAATATTTCACATGAGCATCATCATCACTAAAAATATGAATAATAATTTAGCTAAGCAATTTATCTTGCTACAACTTAATGATGCCTTATTTCCAATCGGAAGTTATACCCAATCTTATGGTCTGGAAACCTATGTTCAGCAAAACCGAGTTACGGACAAAGTTAGTTTAGAATTATATTTGCATAGCATGTTGGTTAATAATTTGCTTTATAATGATTTATTGTTGGTTAAGCTGGCTTATGAAGCTGCTGTAATTGGAGACATAAATACACTGCAGAGTTTGGATGAATTAACCTCAGCGATGAAGCCCGCCCGTGAAATTCGTGAGGCCAGCACCAAATTAGGTTCGCGCTTTATTAAAACGGTGCATTCAATGCAGCTAACTGTTTCTCAGTCAATCTATACTGCTTATTGTCAACTGGTTACAGACCAAATCTGTGCCGGACACTTTGCCATGATCTATGGCGTACTGTGTGCTGTTCTAGAAATCGATTACAGCGCTGCAATTAGTCATTACGCTTATGCTCAAGTGTCAGCAATAGTCAATAATGCGGTTAAATTAATTCCGTTAAGTCAAAGCGTTGGGCAACGAGTTTTATATGCTACACACCCCGTAATTGAACAAACATTACAGCAGCTAAATTTACTAACTGATGTTGATTTCGGGCGCTCAGCACCAGCATTTGAGCTGCGTTCAATGCAGCATGAGAGGCTGTACTCACGCTTATACATGTCTTAATATACTCATTGTCTTTGAATCTTGGACTTTGTCGGATTTCAAAAAAGACTCCTTATGTAGTTCTAGCTACACTGCGTCGTCTTTTTTTATCAATATTTCGCGTCCAGGAATCAAATGTTTCGAGTATATCTGCTGAGAATATGAAGCAATAGCATCGTTATAAGGCTCCTCATGTACTTCTTTGTATGTACACTTTGTCGCCTTATGCCTAGCTCTTACTTTATCTTATGGAAGATAGATGTTACTAATAGAAATTATTTTTTAGGAATACAAGATATGGCAGTAGTTAAAATTGGAGTTGCTGGACCAGTAGGTTCAGGCAAAACAGCTTTATTGGAACGTTTAACGCGATATTTATTTGATGATTATGATTTAGCTGTAATTACCAATGATATTTATACCAAAGAAGATGCTGAGTTTCTAACTAAAAATAGTAAGCTACCACAAGAGCGAATTATTGGCGTTGAGACTGGCGGCTGTCCGCATACTGCGATTCGTGAAGATGCTTCAATGAACTTAGAAGCGGTTGATGAAATGTGTCAACGTTTTCCAAACCTACAGATATTATTTATTGAAAGTGGTGGCGATAATCTTTCCGCAACTTTTAGCCCAGAACTAGTCGATGCGACGATTTTTGTGATTGATGTAGCCGAAGGGGATAAGATTCCGCGTAAAGGTGGACCAGGAATAACCCGTTCTGATTTGCTGATTATCAATAAGATTGATTTAGCGCCATACGTTGGTGCTGATTTAGGGGTTATGGAGCGTGATTCTCTGAAAATGCGTGGTACTAAACCATTTATTTTTACCAATCTTAAAACTGATCATAATCTAGATCACGTGATTAAGTGGATTAAGTCAGCGGTATTATTGGAAGATTTGGCTTAAATGCTATCTCAAGGATATACTCACGCTAAGTTAGAGATTAGTACTGTTTGTGCGGAGTCTGGATTAACTATACCTGAGCATGTTTATTATTCTGCTCCGTTTAAGCTTACTAATTTTTTTCGTTTGCCAAATGGTGGTATTGAATATATTCTGATGAATGCTTCGGCTGGAATTATGGCAGGAGATAATTATCAAATTGATTTACAGCTAGCTAAAGGTAGCCAACTACTAATATCAGCTCAGTCATATGAAAAAATTCATGCGATGCCTGCTGGTAAAGCTAAGCGTAAGGTTAACATTCAAATTGCTGAGAATGCTAGCTTAATTTATACTCCGCTACCGACAATTCCTTTTCAAAGCTCGGTATTTCATAGTTCTACAGAGATCAGACTAGCTGATATAAGTTCACGCTTGATTTATAGTGATATTATTTCATCAGGGCGCACCTTACGTAATGAGCGTTTTGCTTTTACTCAATATCATAATTTACTGAGTGTTTATCTTGGTGATAAAATAGTTTACCGAGATAACTGTTATTTAGTCCCGACAGAACAAAATTTAGCAAGCTGTGGGATGTTCGAAGGGTATAGCCATTTGGGTAATTTGATTATCTATGGCTATTTATTTGACTCTGCGGATTTAGCGGTTATTCAAGAAATCATTAATGAGTCTGGTTTAGATTGTGGAATTAGTGCTCTTACAGGAGGTGGGCATTTAGTGCGTGTACTATCACATGGCGCTGAACCAATCACCGAATTATTCAATTCAATCAAACAAGTAATTTAGTTAATAAATCGGAGTTGCACGGTTTTCAATTACTTTGTTTAATACAAAACTAGAATGAACTCCAGTTACTCCCGCTATTTTTGTGATTTTACCCAATAAAATCTGATGGTAATGCTCTAAATCACGAACAATCAGTTTGAGCTGATAATCAGCAGATTGTCCAGTAATTAATAAGCACTCAATGACTTCAGGGATGCCGTTGACACCTTTTTCAAATACTTCAAAACGTTCTGGCGTATGTTTATCCATCGAGATTGATACTAGTGCCATTAATCCCAAATTAAGCTTTTTGGCATTAAGAACACAGCTATAACCAACAATTATTCCGTTTTCTTCAAGAGCTTTTACTCGCCGTAAGCACGCAGATGGCGATAAACTAACCCGATCTGCTAATTCTTGATTGCTGATTTTTCCTTCACTTTGAATCACCCGCAAAATCTCTTTATCATAGCTATCTAGTGTCATTGCAATAATATTTCATAATAATTATAAAGTAAGCAATTATATATCAATATTTAGCGATAAAAATATATATTTGCAATAATAATTCACTAAGTAAACTATAAAATATCGTCATAACAAATAAAAGGAGTTTACTATGCTAAAAGACCCATCTCGTAAATATATTGCTTCAGAGGTAATCAATTTTCCTGAAAGAACGTGGGTGAATAAAACGCTAACCCAGCCGCCAATTTGGCTTTCTACTGATTTGCGTGACGGTAATCAGTCATTGTTTAATCCGATGAGTGTTGAAACTAAAACTAAATTTTATGCTGAATTAATTAAAGTTGGTTTGAAAGAAATTGAGGTTGGATTTCCGGCAGCATCTGAAATTGACTATAAATTTGTGAGGAAACTAATTGAGGAAAATTTGATTCCAGATGATGTAACTATTATGGTTATGACGCAAGCGCGTCAAGATTTAATTTTAAAAACGGTTGAAGCGGTGCGTGGTTGTAAACGTGTGATTGTGCATATCTATAATGCTACTGCACCAGCATGGCGAGAAATCGTTTTTGGAATGTCGGTTAGTCAGGTTATGGATTTGATAACAACACAAGTTAGTTATTTTAAGCAACTAACGGATAATATACCTGATACAAAGTGGATTTTGCAGTATTCACCCGAGACATTTTCCTCTACTGAACCAGAGGTTGCTTTGGACGCCTGTAATACCGCAATCAATGCGTGGATGGTGAGTGAAGAGCGTCCAATTATTATTAATTTGCCAACTACAGTTGAAAATACTACACCCAATGTTTTTGCTGATCGAATAGAATGGATTAGTAATCGCTTGCAGCAACGTAAAAATGTAATTTTGTCGGTTCATCCGCATAATGATCGTGGAACAGGTGTTGCTACAGCCGAGTTGGCGTTATTGGCTGGAGCACAAAGAGTTGAAGGTTGTTTATTTGGTAATGGTGAGCGCTGCGGTAATGTTGATTTAGTTACTTTGGCGCTAAATCTCTATACCCAAGGCATTAATCCTGCTCTGGATTTTTCTAATATCAATCGTACCGCAAAAGTTGTTGAGGAAGCGACCCAATTACCTATCCATCCACGCCATCCTTATGTTGGGGACTTGGTGTTTACTGCATTTTCTGGTTCACATCAGGATGCGATTAAAAAAGGTTTTGCTTATCAACAAGGGAAAGAAATTTGGACTGTACCGTATTTACCGATTGATCCATCGGATCTTGGGCGGAGTTATGCCAATATTATCCGAGTAAATAGCCAATCAGGTAAAGGTGGTATTGCCTATATTATGGAAAATAATTATGGTATTACTATGCCGCGCAGAATGCAGGTTGAATTTAGCAGCGTGATACAGCAGGCGGTTGATAATTCTGAAGCTGAAATGCCACCAGAGCGCATTTGGGATATTTTTGAGCAAACCTATTTAAATAATACTACTAATGATCAAACTATGATTAGTTATGCCAGTCATAGAATAGATAATGACTCATTCGGCAAGAAGATTAACTTAGAGATTTGCTTGGGTGATAAAATAGTTTGTTTGGAAGGGGCTGGCAATGGTACGCTTGATGCAGCGGTAAATGCCTTGGGCAATCAGTTACAAATTATCAGTTATGAAGAAAAATCTTTGGGAAGTGGGGCAGATGCCTCGGCGATTGCTATAATAGAATGTCATAATAGCCTGAGAAATGAGACTAAATTTGGAGTTGGAAAACATAGTGATATTACTACTGCATCCCTAGTGGCTCTGATAAATGTTAGTAACCGATTTGATTTATCGCCAATCGTAGAAAATAGTTACTAGGTTGGTTAATTGCTTACTTTTAAATAAGCGTTTGGTTACTATACTCGAACAGATTCATCTGACTCGGGCGTTGTTTTGCTGCTCACTTACGACAAGTAAGCTTCGCAGCAAAACGCTTTCCAGTATTTCCAATTTGTCCGAGTATATCTACTCACGTAAATTTACGTGCATTAAATTTCTAGTATAGTATAATTACTTACTTATCAAGCAAATGTAAACAGACTAGAAAAAGGGATATTAATGCGTTTAGTAAAAATTTTATCAATTACCGCTGCAGTTTTTAGTATTGCAGCTTGTACCAGTAATCAAGCACCATCAGTTCAAGCATCTTCAAGCGAAGCAGGTGTATCAGCAACTAGTAGTGTTGTTGCTAATTCAGTGTTTTTTGCGTTTAACGGTAGCGATGTTACCGCTAAGTACAATAAATTATTAACAGTAAATGCAGGATATTTAATTTCGCATTCTGATGCCAACGTGCAAATACAAGGTAATAGTTCTGAAATCGGAACAATACAACATAACCAAAAATTAGGTTTGGAGCGCGCACAAAATGTGAAACAAGCATTGGTTAAATTAGGCGTTCCAGCAAAACAAATCAGCGTGATTTCATTTGGTAATACAAAACCAGCATATCCAACTGAGACAAATGGTGAGCAACCGAAAAATCAACGCGCGGATATAGTTTATACTAGTACTCCTCCGTATCAATATACTTTGAAAAAAACTCCGATGATTGATACTTCAACGATGTATTAATAGAAAATTATTTATAGACGGCGACACTTTGATGTCGCTTTTTAATTTTAAATTAGAGTTATTTGAATTATAATGAGTGGAAACTTAAAGTTTTATTAAAGTTGCAGAAAATTTGAGATTACAAGCTTTAACAACGAATAAGAGAATAAGTTTATTGGAGCAAAAATTAGGTGATATTTCATTAAAAAGAGATATCAGAACTATTTGATAATACTTCCATTTTTAGAGTCGTTTAAAAAATATAGGTTCTTTATAGCTTAAATAATTATATCTCAGATGCTGCTAGCATATCTTTCAAACCTACAGAATTGATTATTGTTTTACATTTTTAGCAAGTATTGCTTCAGAACTCATAGCACATAGCTCGATTAAAGCGTTCAAGATAATCGTTTTGCTGAGCCAATACCTCATAATTAGTAGTTCGGCAATCCTTGCTTAACTATGATAAAATCGGTGGTTAAACCTTTTGGTAGCCAATAAATATCTATGCAGAAATTACTTTTTTTAGCACTTTGCGCAGTGGTTGCTCTTTTTCAATACGAGCTGTGGTTTGGTCGTGGTGGTATCTATGATAGCAATCGTCTAAAAAATACAATTGCCCAACAAATCAAGATTAATCAAGAATTGCAAAACCGTAATGACGGGGTGATTGATCATTTGCAAGAGTTGAAAGGTTCGCCTGAACTAATGGAAGCGCGTGCCAGACGTGAGCTTAATCTGGTAAAACCAAATGAAACATTGGTGTTATTGCCAAATCAAAATGAATCTTTAGCGAAATAGGGTGGCTTGTGTACGCACTTGAAATTAATAACGTTAGTAAAATTTATGATAATAAATTTACTGCCTTGAATGATGTGAGTTTTAAATTAACCGCTGGAGATTTTGTCGGATTACTGGGGGTAAATGGTGCTGGTAAAACAACCTTAATTTCAGCAATTGCTGGCATTAATAGTTATGATGGGCAGATTAAAGTCATGGGTATTGATCTTAAAAACGATCTAGTGGCAGCCAAAAAAAACATGGGTATTGTGCCGCAGGAAATTGCCTTTGATCCATTTACGACAGTTTACCAAACTTTAAAATTACAATCAGGCTTATACGGAGTTAAGAATAATAAATCTTGGCTGGATGAAGTTATTGTGCGGATGCATCTGGAAGATAAAATTGATGCTAATACGCGAAGCCTATCTGGAGGGATGAAGCGTAGATTAATGGTAGCGCAAGCTTTGGTTCATAAACCACCACTAATTATTCTCGATGAGCCAACAGCTGGGGTTGATGTTGAAATCCGTAAAAATTTATGGGATTTTATTACTGAACTGCATCAGCAAGGACACACGATTTTACTTACTACTCATTACTTGGAGGAAGTTGAAAAACTCTGCAACCACATTGTGATGATTGATAAAGGCAAGGTTATTGCACGTAGTTCAAAAGAAGAGCTAAATCTTAAAGCCAATGGTATGCCGACCATATTTGAAGTTGAAACAAAAGACGGATTGTTTCTTGATGAGTTACGGAGCCTGCTTATTGCAACAGATAACAATAAATACACTTTACGTCTTGCGAATAATGATCAGATGATGCTTGTGCTAAATCAACTTATGGCAGGTGGCATAAAAATTGAAAACATGAATATCAGTAAGCCCAAACTAGAAGATATTTTTCTTAACTATTTGGGACATTGATTATGCCATTTATTGCGTTAATAAAAAAAGAGATTTTTCGGTTTAGCTCGATCTGGGTACAAACAATTCTAGGACCGTTGGCAACAGCATTGCTTTATCAATTAATTTTTGGACATCAATTATCTAGTGTTAGTACTGGTATTGCACATATTAATTACGCGACATACTTAATTCCTGGCTTAGTAATTATGCAAGTGTTGTTAAATTCATTTGGTAATAGTTCCAGTAGTTTGATTCAATCAAAATATACTGGAAATATTATATTTATCCTGATGGCTCCGATTTCTAACTGGAGTATGTATGCCGCATATCTGGTTTCAAGTATTATCAGAGGTATTGCGGTTGGAACTGCTGTATATCTGGGGATAGTTTGGTTTGGTACTTTTGAGCTACAACACCTTTGGGCTGTATTTTATTTTGCTTTCATGGGGGCAGCTATAACTGGTGGACTTGGTATGATAGCTGGTATTGTTTGTGAGAAATTTGATCAACTAGCAGGGTTTCAATCATTTGTGATGGTGCCGTTGATATATTTATCAGGGATTTTCTTTAATATTCAGCATTTTGACCCACTGTGGAAAAAACTGGCAATGTTAGATCCGTTTTTATATATTGTTGATGGGTTTCGTTATGGGTTTATCGGTGCTGCCAACTTTGATATTATGTATGGTGCGCTGTTTGTGCTGATATTTGCAATTATTGCCAATGGAATTGGATTTGGCTTATTAAAACGTGGTGTTAAATTTAAACATTAGGAAGTATTTATGTTAGAAGATGTAATTTATCAGGCAATTGCTGAGCATTTGCCTTGTCAGTTTTTGGATGTTAGTGGTGATGGACGCCATTTTGAAGCAATAGTAGTGAGTGATAGTTTTAAAGAACAAAATCGCTTGGCGCGGCATCGCTTGATTTATGACGCTCTGGGTGATCGGATGAAAGAAGAAGTTCATGCTTTGTCGATGAAATTATATACACCTGAAGAGTGGAGTAAATTAAATGGATAAATTAGTTGTAAATCATTCAATGAATCTAAAAGGGGATATTCGGGTCTCAGGTGCAAAAAATGCTGCGCTACCAATTGTTTGTGCCAGTCTATTAACTGCGGATAACCTTAAACTTACCAATGTCCCACAATTAAAAGATATTTTTACACTGGAAAAATTGCTTGGTGGTATGGGTGTAAAAATTAACTTTAGTGGTGATGTGATGCAGTTTGATGCGTCAAACGTGACAAGTTTAATTGCTCCTTATGATTTAGTTAAAACTATGCGTGCCTCCGTATTGGTCTTGGGGCCATTGCTAGCGCGTTTTGGCTATGCAGAAGTTAGTTTACCTGGTGGATGTGCAATTGGTGCGCGCCCGGTAGATCAGCACATCAAAGGTTTGGAAGCCATGGGTGCTGAAATTGTGATTGAACATGGCTATATCAAAGCCAAAGCGGAGCGTTTAAAAGGCGCGCGGATTGTAATGGATATGGTAACCGTAACTGGAACTGAAAATTTATTAATGGCTGCAGTTTTAGCCGATGGTATTACGACACTGGAAAACTCTGCACGCGAACCTGAGGTAACTGATTTAGCGCATTGTCTAATCAAGATGGGTGCTAAAATTGAAGGTGTTGGAACTGATACACTCGTGGTTACTGGCGTGGATAAACTTCATGGTGCGGAACATGCGATTGTTGCCGATAGGATTGAAGCGGGTACTTTTGCCGTTGCTGCAGCTTTAACTCAGGGTGATTTAACCCTGACTAAAGCGCGTCCAGATACTATGGGTGCGATTATTGAAAAATTAATTAAAGCGGGAGCTGCTGTTACCGAAGGGAATGATTTTCTTCGAGTGGTGATGAATAAGCGTCCACAAGCGGTTGATATTAAAACGTTACCTTATCCAGCTTTTCCAACTGATATGCAGGCTCAGTTTATGACGTTAAATTGTGTGGCAGAAGGTAGTGCTCGCTTAGTTGAAACAATTTTTGAAAATCGCTATATGCATGTACCTGAATTATGCCGTATGGGCGCCAAAATTGATGTTGATGGAAATACTGCATTTGTTCATGGCGTTGAAACGCTTTATGGTGCGGAAGTAATGGCAACAGATTTACGTGCTTCGGCATCATTGGTGCTTGCAGGAATGTATGCAGAAGGACAAACTATTGTTGATCGGATTTATCATTTAGATCGTGGCTATGAGCATATTGAAGAAAAATTAAATAATGTTGGTGCTAATATTATTCGCGTAAAGGGGTAATCGTATGCTAATAAAACGTGTTGCGTTAATTGCATTGAGTGGTGCTTTGATTGTTTCATGCGCTAAAAAATCTGAGCCAGCAGCGGATACTCGCTATGTCAAAGTATTTGTCGCTGGCAATGGTGTTGGGCAGACTAGAAGTACCTTTCATGGAATTATTCATGCCGAATTTGAACCAAATTTGTCTTTCCGGGTCGGTGGTAAGATTATCAAACGTAATGTTGATATAGGTCAGCAAGTTGTGAGTGGTCAAGTTTTAGCAAGCCTAGATCCAACAGATTACAAGCTTTCTGCTGATTCAGCAAATGCGCAACTTGCTTCAGCTAAATCTAACTATGTAACACAAAAAGCAAACTTGGAGCGTTATAAGCAATTACTAGCGCAAAATTTTGTTTCGCAAGCGCAGTATGATACTCAGAAAGCTCAATTTGATAGCGCAAAAGCTCAATATGAACAAGCTGGTAATCAATTGTCAAATAATGAGAATCAAGTTAAATACACCACATTAAAAGCCCCTTCTAGTGGTATAGTCACTTCGGTCAGCATGGATGCGGGGCAAGTTGTGACTGCTGGGCAAACCGTTGCAACTATGGCTGTATCCGGCAATAAAGAAGTTGAAGTAGAATTACCTGAGGCACAAATCAATAATTACAAAGCTGGTATGCCTGCAGATATTAAAATTTGGGCTACCAATAAAGACTACAAAGGTAAAATTAGAATCATCAATCAAGCTAGTGATCAACAAACTCGTACATTTACTGCACGGATAGTGATTACTAATCCATCAGATGATATCAAATACGGTATGGCTGCGGATGCTACGGTTGAGCCTCTGAATGCAACCAATGGAATGGAAATGCCATTAAGCTGTTTATATGCCAAAGATGGTAAATCTTACGTTTGGGTTATGGATAGTAATTCATTGGCAAAACTAGTGCCTGTTGAAGTAATTGGAACTGATGGCACTTCTATGAAGATTCGTGCGACAGGTATTAAAGATGGTGATAAAGTTGTTTCAGCAGGAACTAACTTTATCTATGCAGGTCAAAAACTCGCAGTTTATACCAACTAGGCTTGCATAAAGCTCTTGGTTGTGTGATAATATCGACCTTATTCGGAGTATTGCTAGGTTATAAAAATAAATTTATTACTTGGCATTACTTATCATTAACCTTATTTAAGGAAAATTAATATGGCTATTACTGTAGCTCAAAAAGCTGAAATCGTTGCTAAGTTTCAACGTGTTGCTGGTGACACTGGTTCTTCTGAAGTTCAAGTTGCATTGTTAACTGCACGTATCAATGACTTAACAGGTCATTTTAAAACTCATGCTAAAGATCATCATTCACGCCGTGGATTATTAAAATTAGTTTCACAACGTCGTCGTTTATTAGACTATCTAAAACGCACTGACTTTACTAAGTATTCAGGTTTGATTAAAGAATTAGGCTTACGCAAATAAGCAAAAGGTGGTAGAATATACCACCTTTTTTGTTTAACTATGGGTATTACTCTTAAATTAGAATCATTAAGAAGCTATCTAATCAGTTTAATTAGTGAGTTGATTCGATAGCTTCTTTAGGAGCTAAACCCAAATTTTTAAGGATTTATAAGTGTTTAATAAAGTAACCAAAACTTTTCAATATGGTAAACATAATGTTAGTTTAGAAACTGGTGTAATGGCGCGTCAGGCGACTGCCAGTGTTTTAGTAACGATTGATGAAACTGTTGTATTGGTAACCGTAGTTGCGGCTAAAGAAGCCAAAGCTGGACAAGATTTCTTTCCATTGACGGTTGATTATTTTGAACGTGCCTATGCGGTAGGTAGAATTCCAGGTGGATTTTTAAAACGTGATGGTCGTCCTGCAGATCACGAGACATTAATTGCGCGTTTGATTGATCGCCCAATTCGTCCATTATTCCCTGAGGGTTTTTATAATGAAATTCAGGTTGTAGCTCAAGTATTGTCATTGAATCCTGAAGTTAGCTCGGATATTGCAGCAATTATTGGTGCTTCAGCTGCGTTATCATTATCTGGTTTACCATTTAATGGTCCGATAGGTGCTGCTCGCGTGGGTTATGTTGATGGACAATTTGTTCTAAACCCGGGCAAAGCTGAATTAGAAAATTCTGCTTTGGATTTAGTAGTTGCGGGAACTAAACAAGCTGTATTAATGGTTGAATCTGAAGCTAAAGAATTACCTGAAGATGTAATGTTAGCTGGCGTGATGTTTGGTCATGAAAGTTTACAAGCTGTAGTTAATGCAATCAATGAATTTGTACGTGAAGTTAATCCTGCAATTTGGGAATATACACCACCAGTTAAAGACGAAGCACTAGTAGCACAAATTAAAGAAATTGCTTATAATGATTTAGTTGAAGCATATAATATTCGCCAAAAGCAAGCGCGTTATGCTAAAGCTAATGAAGCCAAGGCTAAAACTTTAGCTCAGTTAATTACTGATGAAAATAAAGGTTTAACGAATACGATTAATAATCATTTATTTGATATTGAATCTAAAATTGTGCGCGATAAAATTTTGAATGGTGAGCCACGTATTGATGGTCGTGATACCCGTACAGTGCGTCCAATTGATATTCAAATTGGTGTATTACCACGTACGCATGGTTCTGCATTGTTTACTCGTGGAGAAACCCAAGCTCTAGGTGTAGCTACTCTTGGTAGTACTAAGATGGATGAGCAATTGATTGATGCTATTTCTGGTAGCTATAGTGATCGGTTTATGCTTCAATATAATTTCCCTCCATTCTCAACTGGTGAATGTGGTCGGATGGGTGCGCCTAAACGCCGTGAAATTGGACATGGTAATTTGGCTAAACGTGCATTGCGTGCAGTATTGCCTGATGCTGAATCATTCCCATACAGCTTACGTGTGGTATCTGAAGTATTAGAATCAAATGGTTCTTCTTCTATGGCAACAGTTTGTGCTGGATGTTTATCATTAATGGAAGCAGGTGTGCCAATTAAAGATCACGTTGCGGGTGTAGCAATGGGCTTGATTTTAGATGGTAACAAATTTGCTATTTTGACTGATATTTTAGGTGATGAAGATCATCTTGGCGATATGGACTTTAAAGTAGCAGGTACTGAAAAAGGTGTTACTGCTTTGCAAATGGATATTAAAATCGAAGGTATTTCTAAACCTATCATGCAAGTGGCTCTACAACAAGCGCGTGAAGGTCGGATGCATATTCTAGGTTTGATGAAAAATGCATTACCATATCCTAAATTATTATCTGATTTAGTACCGCGTATGTATACTATGAAAATCAATCCTGAAAAAATCAAAGATGTGATTGGTAAAGGTGGTTCGGTAATCAAAGGAATTATTGCTGATACTGGTGCAAGTATTGACATTACTGATGAAGGTGTAGTAACTATCGCATCAAGCTTACGTGAAAATGCAGATCGTGCTCGTTCAATGATTGAGAATATTGTTGCAGAAGCTGTTCTTGGCGAAATCTATGATGGTAAAGTAACTCGTTTATTAGATCGTAATATGGGTGCTATGGTATCAATTATGGGTGGACGTGAAGGTTTTGTTCATGTATCACAAATTGCTAATGAGCGTGTTAATAACGTGAGTGATTACCTAAAAGAAGGTCAGGAAGTTAAAGTTAAAGTTACTGAGTTTGATGATCGAGGTAGAATGCGTTTATCAATCAGAGCAGCTTTACCAGCTCCGGTTGCAGCACCTGAAGCTGCACCAGTTCAACAAGAACTGCCTGTGAGTGAAAATCCCGCAAATTAAAATAAAAAAGCCACACATAATGTGTGGCTTTTTTATTGCGCTGCATATATCTAAAATCTGCCAAATCAATTATAATAGTCATTCGTGAGTGATCTAGTCATCTTTAATGTTTGAATGATTGTAAGGAATCCAAAGTCAAATGAATAAAATTAATCTATCCAGCCTTATGTACACTGGTATTGGTTCTATCGTTGGCTCAGGTTGGCTGATGAGCTCCTACCTAATTGCATCGATTTCAGGTCCTTCTGCCATCTTATCTTGGATAATTGGTTCGATAATTATCTTGGTTATTGCTTTAAATTTTATTGAAGTATGTGGCTTTTTACCCGCTAAAAATGGAGGATTTGGACATTATGTTGATTATACCCACAATAGTGCACTAAGTTTTATTGTTGAATGGGTTTTTTTACTAAGCTGGATCGGTTTAATTCCTGCTGAGGCTACTGCAACTGTACAGTACTTAAGCTCAATGCTACCATCTGTTAATACTCTAGTAATGGCTGCTAATGGTCGAGACATGACTTTCGTTGGCTCAGCAATTACTTCTTTGGTGTGTTTAGCCTTTTTCTTTATCAATTATGCTTCAATGACATTATTAATGAAGTGTATTAAATATTTAACTTTGTTAAAAATTCTGGTACCAATAATTGTTGCGGTTATTTTATTGGTTGTCGCACATAATTTTAGTAATCTTGGTATTACAACTCATTCATTTATGCCATATGGATCTCACGGGATGTTGCAATCAATCACTACTGGTGGAGTTGTTTTTGCATTCATTGGTTTTCAAACACCAGTTACTTTTGCTGGATCAGCTTTAAATCCTAAACGAAATATTCCTTTGGCAATTTTACTTTCGGTGATTTTTTGTACCATAATTTATTCGGTATTGCAATTGGCTTATATCGTAGCTGTACCGCATGATTTGGTAGCTGAACACGGCTGGCAATCAATCGTTTATACTGCACCATTTATTGATCTTAGCCATGCATATAAATTAGATTTTCTTAAGTCTATTATTATGGTTGTGGCATTTATAGCACCATTTAGTGCAGGACTGATTTTTTATGCGTCAGCAGTTAAAATTACTTCTGGTTTTACGGAGTATTTGCCTAAAATTGTTGCATACAAAAAGAAAGATAATCCTTTAGGCAGCTTGCTGTTTGTATTGTTTGGGGCATTAGCATTTATTTGGTTGCTTCCAGGCTGGCAAGAAATTGTTTCTGTAATTTGTGTGAGTTTAATCATTCTTTTTGCTGTGATGTGTTTAGTAAATGGAGCATTAACCAGACATGCTAAATATGGCAAATCAGCTCATGGCATTCATCTTCGAGGAAGTAAATATTTTTCAGCTTTGGGCTATGTATTAGCATCGTTAATGTATTTTTGGTCTTCATGGCCACTAACAGGTAAAGGTTTGATTGTTTTAGTTATAAGTACACCTGTATATTTTATTTTTCATTCTCGAAAAGTTGGTTTCAAAGAAGCGTTTTGTGACTTTTTTCTTGCAAGCTGGTTATTCTTCCATATGCTTTTAATTACGGTAGTTTCGTATTTAGGAACTTTTGGCGGAATTGGGTACCTCTCATCCGCAACTAGTCAGCTATTAGTTGTTATAATATCGTTATTCTTTTATTTTATTGGTCTTAAAAATAGCAAACTAAGTTCTAAATTAACTGAGCATATTAGTGCACAAAATCAAAAATGAGTTTGGTCGAATTTTATTAATCTCTTAGAGGTAATGTAGATGAAAGTATTAATCTTAGGTGGCGGAGTGATCGGAGTTACAACGGCATGGTATTTAGCTGAAGCTGGTTGTGAGGTAACTGTAATTGATCGTCAGGATGAAACGGCGCTAGAAACAAGTTTTGGTAACTGTGGACAAATTTCACCAGGTTATGCGACTCCATGGGCAGCTCCAGGTATACCAACTAAAGGTTTCAAATGGATGTTTCAAGAAGATGGACCGCTAAAAATTACGCCAGATGGCAGCTTGTTTCAGTTAAATTGGATTAGAAAAATGTTAGCCAATTGTAATTACCAGAGTTATGCTATCAATAAAGAACGGATGTTACGCTTGGCTGAATATAGCCGTGATCAATTCATTAAGCTGCGTGAGCAAATAAATATCAAGTATGATGATAGACAGGGCGGTACGTTGCAATTATTTCGTACCCAGCAGCAATTAGATAGCATGGCTAAGGATATTAAGGTACTGGAGGAGTGTGGTGTACCGTATCGAGCACTAGATCCTGATGGTTGTGCACAGGTTGAACCAGCACTGGCTAAAACTAAACATCATCTAAGTGGTGGACTCCAGTTACCAAATGATGAAACTGGGGATTGTAATATATTCACCCAAAATTTAACTAAGCACTGCGAAGCTTTAGGTGTAAAGTTTGTCCTAGGCAAAACAATCACTAAAATAGATAAACAAAATAACCAAATTAAAGCGGTATGGAGTGGGGCTGATGAATATACCGCAGATCATTATGTGATGGCATTGGGGTGTTTCTCACGACAATTTATGCTACATCTTGGCATTGATATTCCTGTGTATCCGGTCAAGGGCTACTCAATGACAATTCCAATTATTAACCCCGATGGTGCACCAGTATCAACCATTTTAGATGAAAGTTACAAAGTTGCGATTACACGCTTTGATAATCGAATCCGAGTTGGTGGCATGGCTGAATTATCTGGTTATAATTTAAAACTAAATCCTAAACGTCGCCAAACTTTAGAAAAAGTGGTTAATGATTTATTTCCCGATGGTGGAGATCTGCCAAAAGCATCTTTTTGGACAGGCTTACGCCCAATGACACCAGATAGCACTCCAATTATTGGTGCTACACCGATTAGTAATTTATCATTAAATACTGGGCATGGAACTTTAGGTTGGACGATGTGCTTGGGCTCGGCGAAGGTTTTAGCGGCTAAGATTTTAGGTAAAAAGCCAGAAATTTCAGTTGAAGGTCTGAGTTTAGCGCGTTACAGCTGAACTAAATAGAGTAATAAAATTTTGATTAACCTTACTGATTATTTCAGTGAGGTTTGTTTTTTTGTTCTCTGCTAGTTGTTTTACGTAGAGTATACAATCTTCAGAGCTGGAAAATTCTTTAGCGCCATAAGGCATATAGGGTGCATCACTTTCGATGAGCAACTGTTCTAGTGGAATCTTCGCAATCGATTTACTCAGCTGACTATTTTTGTTGAGAATGATACTTCCAATTCCCAATAGCATATTTTTCTTAGCCAACTGTTTTGCAGTTTCGCTATTAGCATTATAGGCATGCACCATGCCACGTAAAGTGGTGAATTTAGACAATATTGCCAGCAGTTCATTATAAGCTCGCACGCAATGAATAACTAGCGGTAAATTGTATTTCTGAGCTAATTTGAGGTGAATATAAAATATTTCTTGCTGTAAGTCAAACTCTGGTTTTAATTTGTCTAAACCAGTCTCACCAATAAAATTTGGTTGATATTCTAAAATAGCAGCTTCTAATTTTTCTGTGATTAATGTTAGGGTAGAATTGGGGCTAATATACCATGGATGAATTCCAATCCCAATCTTTGCTTGAGAATTACTTTGGCGATATTTGGCTAATTTGATACTATCTTCAAGGCTGGTTGCTGCAACGGCAAGGAAGCGCTGTTCTAATGATACATCGTTTAGACTCTCAAGATGACAGTGAGCATCATAAACATACACTTCACCATTGAGTTTGTTCATTGTTACTCTACGCTTACAACTTCAAGATGTTCCATCGGATGGTTGAGAAATAACTCACCAATTGCCTGAAATTTAACTGGGATATCGGTGACATAAAATTTATATACACCTTCCGTCGGATGTGGGTTTAAGCTATTATTTTGAGTTAGTTTTGCGATGAGCTCTTCACAAGCCGTGATTGCAGGATCAATAATTGTGACTTTATCGCCCATAATTTTGGCAATAGTTTTACTAATTAAAGGATAATGGGTGCAACCTAGTACTAAGCTATCAATCCGTTGCTGATCAACCATATCTTGTAGGTACTCACGCGCAATTAACTCCAGTGCTGGATGTTCAATAAATCCCTCTTCAACCAATGGAACAAAAAGCGCACACGCTTTGGTGTAAACTTCGGCTTGAGGGTTGATTTGATGAATTGCACGAGGGTAGGCATTGCTATTGATAGTTGCAGGCGTAGCAATTACACCAATTTTATTGGAAATAGCACAGCTGGCTTTAGTCCCTGCTGAAATAACGTCAATCACCGGAATATTACCCGCTAGTTGTAAGACGGTATCCTTAGCGACCGCTGAGATGGTATTACAGGCGATAATAATTGCTTTAACTTCTTGCTTAAGTAAGAAGCGCACAGTTTGTTCGGTAAATTTTTTGATAGTGGAATCTGATTTGCTACCATAGGGAATCCGCGCAATATCGCCAAAATAGATGATATCTTCATGAGGCAACTTTTGCATAATGCTTTTAACTACGCTCAACCCACCAATTCCAGAATCAAAAACACCAATCGGATTGCTACTATAAATCATTTTTATTGTCCTAGTTTGCGTTGAATCTGTTTAAAAATCCCATGCAGCAAATCGGCTTCTTCGCGCTCAAGATCAGCTTTATGCAAGATTTTTTGCAAACGGCGCATAATCCGCTCAGGATTTTTTTTTGTATAATACTCGGTTTGTTGCATGATTTTATCTAGACTAGCCAGTAAATACTGACTATCGCCATGGTTGGCTTTTTGGACTGGGTTAATTAAATGGGTCAAATCAGGATTGTAATTACTGTAGATTTCGTAGCACATGATTTGTACTGCTTGTGCCAAATTTAGCGAGAAATATTCCGGATTACCTGGAATAGTTACCAAGCGATTGCAACGTTCTTGCTGCTCAATGGTTAATCCATGTTGTTCATTGCCAAAAACGATGCTAACTTGAGCATCATTGGCAATAGAACTCATGATTTCCGGGATAACCGCTTTAGGTGTGATTAGACGGTCGCTAAATTCCCGCTTACGCCCAGTCATAGCGATTACTAATTCAGAGGAAGCAATTACTTCATCCAAACTTGCGACAATTCGTGCGTTTTCAACTACATCACGTGCATTGCACGAGAGGGCAAGTGAATGATCATCAGGCTTAGCTATCGGGTCAACCAAAATAAGTTTATGTAAGCCCATGGTTTTCATTGCACGGGCAGCTGAACCAATATTTCCCGGATGTGAAGTGCTGCAGAGAATAATTTGAATGTTATTTAATGATTTCATTGGGTTACTTAGTTGATCGGGTTTTATATGAACGTAAACTAGTTATGCTTTCCAAGATTACACCAGAAATAATAATTATCGGCAAAAACAAGCTATTAAATGAACTTGCCTCGATTGGCATAAGCATCAAGACAAAAGCAAATAATCCAGGTAATGCCCAGAGGTTTATCCAAATGAAACGATCCAGCGTCTGATAAGGATTTGACTTATCAGTTGGATTAAGCATGCTAAAAGTCAAATAACGCGCACAGCCAAAAGCCAAAGGCAGCAAACATAAGGGTAAAGCGTTCAAAAAAAAGCTCTTATTCGCTAAAACCGTTACCCATTCAAGCTTAACTATTATAAAATAACTAAGTCCTAGGTATAACGGATGCGCCAGAGCGATTCCCAAAAAGCCAAAAATGCGTGCCCATATGTTTAAAGCTGGATAAGTGGCTGTGCTCATTGTTTATACAAATAATTGATTATTAATCAAAATTGTTTCAACCCGATCTGGACCTGTAGAAATAATATCAATCGGAGTTTCAATAATTTCTTCAATTCGTTTTAGGTATTTTTTAGCATTGTCAGGTAATTCGTCATAATTTTTGAGACCTGCAGTTGATTCACTCCAGCCTGCCATAGTTTCATAAATTGGTTCGCAATTAACTACTAAATCTGAGCCAAAAGGTAAAATATCATATTCTTTGCCATCGCGAATATAACCTACGCAGATTTTAATCTCTTCCATACCATCCATAACATCAAGTTTGGTAACACAGATGCCTGACACTCCATTGATTTGTACTGCACGTTTAAGCGCTGCCGCATCAAACCAGCCACAACGGCGTGCACGACCAGTTACTGAACCAAATTCATTTCCACGACTAGCCAGACCTTGACCAATTTCGTCAGTTAATTCAGTCGGAAAAGGCCCAGAGCCAACACGGGTAGTATAAGCTTTAGCAATTCCTAGTACATAATTAATCATCCGTGGGCTAATTCCAGCACCAGTTGATGCACCACCTGCGACACAGTTTGATGAAGTTACAAACGGATATGTTCCGAAATCTACATCAAGCAAAGTGCCTTGTGCACCTTCAAAAATTACTTTTTTACCTTCTTTGTTAAGGTTAAATAATTTGCGTGATACATCAGATACCATTGGTTTGATTTCTTCTGCATAGGCAGATACTTCAGCGTAAACAGTAGTAAAATCAAGTGTTGCTACTTTGTAATAGTGTTCAAGTTGGAAATTATAATAATCTAAATTTTCTGCCAATTTAGCTTTAAAAACGTCATCATTAAATAAATCTTGTACTCGAATTGCACGACGGGCAACCTTATCTTCATAACACGGACCGATACCACGTCCAGTAGTACCGATTTTATTTTCACCTTTTTTTAATTCACGTGCTTGATCGATTGCAATGTGATAAGGCATAATTAACGGGCAAGCTTCGGAAATTTTCAGGCGGCTACGTACTTCAACGCCAATTGATTCTAATTCTTTGATTTCTTTTACTAATGCTTCGGGAGAAACCACCACTCCATTACCGATAAAACATTGTACACCAGCATGCATCATTCCTGATGGAAGTAAGCGTAGTACTGTTTTTTTACCATTGATAACTAAGGTATGTCCGGCATTATGACCACCTTGGAAACGTACGACACCAGCTGCTTTTTCTGTCAACCAGTCAACGATTTTGCCCTTACCTTCGTCACCCCATTGCGTACCAATGATTACAATATTATTATTGCTTTGCATATATAAACTTCCTCATGAATGATTTTTTAACCCCTGATTTTAACATCATCTTAATCGGACTGTCATCAACTCTTTTTTCTAATAGCTGGTTAAAATTAGAGTTTGTGTAAGATATTCTGAAATAATAGTGCTGTTTATCTCCATTAAGCTGTATAATTTATCATCGATAATAAATTTGCGCTTCATTGAAATAGAGTTAGAACCATGGAAATTAAAGAGTATTTAAAAGAAGTTATTATTAAAAATTTTAATGTTTTAATTGATAAAAATTTTTATTCATCAATAATAAACAAAGATAATGAGATAGTTTGTTGTACCAATCTATCAGCCAAAGCATTTGGTTTTAATAATAGTGACGAATTAGCTAAGTTTAAGTTATCGCTTAAAGCATATGAAGATAAAGAAATTGCCAAACATATTTTTAAAGGTGCGTATAATCGGATTAGTGCAGATAACATTCATCGCTATGTGCATAAAATATATTTGTTACAAAAGTATGTATTTAGTACTGGAGCTGTCGTAAGCTATATAGATATGTTACCTTACAATAATAAATTTAAGACTTATATAGTAACACTTATACCTTTGTATTGTGCTGGAAAAGAAATAGTTGCATTACAAACCTTTAGCAACGAAACACGAATATTTCATTTTCAGGACTATCTTGCGTATAGTAAGAAGAGTATTAATAAAGTAGATGAGATTCACATTAATGAAAACGAGTTTTCGGAAAGAGAGTTGGAAGTTTTGTTTTTATTGTCTCATGGTCTTACTCAAGAACAATGCGCTCAAATTCAGGGCATAAGTAGAAGTACTGTTGCAACCATGATTAAAAATTTATGTGCCAAGTTTGGAGTGGCGGGTTCAAACTCCAAAGTTCTGCAACAGATGGCATTTCAAAGTGGGCATCATAAGATAATTCCTCGCTCATTGTGGAAACCTTGCGTGATAATTACAGAACCAGAAGCGGTCAGTTACATTAATAAAGAACTTGCTGAAAAGTGATTCTTTGTGCAAAGTGTAATTTGTTTTTTCATCCTTAAATCGGCTACTCACTCAGTTAAATAAATTTTCTCTAAATAGTACGCTGTTTACTAGTCTGTTTGTGTATAATCACGGGGAAATATTGCAGCGCACTATGCTGCTTTTAAATAAGCTATACTAGATAATCAGTTATGGGTGATTTAATGGCAAACTTTCGTATCTTTGTAGAGAAAAAACCGCAATTTAATATTGAAGCAATGCATTTGCTTGAATCTTTCAATAAAAATTTACATCTTAATTTAACTAAGCTCCGAATATTAAATGTCTATGACATTTTTAACATTGATGCAAATGGACTAAAACGTGCGGAAAATATCGTATTTGCGGAAGTTCCTTTGGATGATTTGTCATATGAACTAAAATTAGAAAATTCGCGACATTTTGCGGTTGAGCCCTTGCCCGGACAGTATGATCAACGCGCTGATTCCGCTTTGCAAGCTCTCAACCTTCTCTCCATCAATAATCCCAAACTCGCTCTCACCACTGGCAAAATAATAATCCTTGACGCTCAACTGAATGATGAAAGCTTTAATGCGATTAAACATTTTTACATTAACCCATTAGAAACGCAAGAAAAAGATCTAAGCCAGCTAGTAAATCATGAGCAAACTCCTGATATTACTCCTGTGCCAATTTATGATGGATTTATTGAGTTTAACGTGCAACAATTAGCCGCATTTAGACGTGAGCACGGGTTGGCAATGGCGGATAACGATTTGCAATGTATCCAGAATTATTTTGCTACAACAGAGCAACGTAATCCAACTGAGACCGAAATCAAAGTTTTGGATACTTATTGGTCAGATCACTGTCGTCACACTACTTTTGAAACGCATCTGGAAAAAATTGAGTTTGCCGAAGGAAGATATCAGCAAATTTTCCAAGCTGTGTTTGAGAACTATCTAACTAGTCGTAAACAAGTGCACGGCAGCAAGCTAGATAAAAAACCAGTTACGATGATGGACTTAGCAACAATTTGTGGTAAGCAATTACGTGCTGATGGCAAACTTGCTGATGTTGAAATTTCTGATGAAATTAATGCCTGCTCCCTGTTTGTTGATGTTCAGATTGATGGCAAAACAGAAACGTGGTCACTACAATTTAAAAACGAAACGCATAATCATCCAACTGAGATTGAGCCATTTGGTGGTGCTTCAACTTGCGTTGGTGGCGCAATTCGTGACCCATTGTCGGGACGCTCTTATGTGTATCAGGCAATGCGCGTTAGTGGTGCAGCTAATCCACTTGAAGCAATTGAAGATACATTAGCAGGTAAATTACCACAAAGCATTATCACGACTAAAGCCGCACACGGTTTTTCGAGTTATGGTAATCAAATTGGTTTGGCAACAACCCATGTAAAAGAAATCTATCATTCTGGCTATAAAGCCAAACGGATGGAAGTGGGTATGGTGGTTGCAGCTGTGCCATATGCGAATATTCGTCGTGAACAACCTGCTGCTGGCGATGTGATTATTTTATTAGGTGGTGCTACTGGTCGCGATGGCTGTGGTGGTGCTACTGGTTCTTCAAAAGAACACGATATTAATTCTGCAGCTCAATGTAGCGCCGAAGTGCAAAAAGGCAATCCGATTGTTGAGCGTAAGATTCAGCGCTTATTCCGCAATCCCGAAGTAACTCAGCTAATCAAAAAATGTAATGATTTTGGTGCAGGTGGTGTATCGGTTGCAATTGGCGAGCTTGCTGATGGGCTGGAGATTAATCTAGACTTAGTGCCAACTAAATACAATGGCTTGAGCGGAACTGAACTTGCAATCTCCGAATCACAAGAGCGTATGGCGGTAGTAGTTGCGGCGAATGACGTAGCTAAGTTTATCAGCCTATCCGAAAATGAAAATCTTACTGCAGTGGTAGTGGCAACGGTGACCAATGATGCACGAGTAACTATGCAATGGCATGGCAAAACTATTGTGAGTTTATCGCGTGAATTTTTAAATACTAATGGTGCGAGCTCTAGTGCTCAGGTTTGTGTCGCAGATACAGGGGCAGCAGTTAAATTCAGCCAACGTAATCTTAGTGGTAATTTTGCACAAGATTATACAAATTTAGTACAAGAGCTAAATGTCTGCTCGCAGCAAGGTTTGAGCGATATGTTTGATGCTACTATTGGCGCATCAACAATTTTGATGCCTTTTGGCGGTAAGTATCAGTTAACTCCGAGTCAAATTTCAGCACAAAAATTACCAATTATATCTGGTGCGAGCGATGCTGCTAGTGTCGCAAGTTTTGGCTATGATCCAGAATTATCTAGTCAATCACCATTTCATGGTGCAGTTTATGCGGTAATTGATTCAGTGGCTAAAATTGTTGCTAGCGGTGCGAATCATCAAAAAATACGTTTTTCATTTCAAGAGTATTTTGAACGCTTAGGGCAAGATCCACAAAAATGGGGCAAGCCATTTGCGGCGTTGCTTGGGGCTTATCACGCTCAACAAGGATTTGGTTTAGCGGCAATTGGTGGTAAAGATTCAATGAGCGGTACTTTTAATGACTTAAATGTACCACCAACTTTAATTTCATTTGCTCTTGCACCGACTGATGCTACACAGATTATTTCAGCAGAGTTTAAAGCAGCAAATAATTATGTTTATGTTTATTTACCAGAGTATGATAGCAATTTATTGCCAGATTTGGCTCGTTTAAATCAAGACTATGCGCAAATAACGCGATTAATTAACGCGAAGAAAATTAATGCAGCTTATAGCATTGGTTACGGTGGAATTGCTGAAGTAGTGTTTTTAATGGCAATCGGTAACAAGCTTGGAGTTAAATATAATTCTGAATTAGCGCTTGATTTATTTTGTGCTTATTATGGCGGCTTGGTGCTTGCCAGCGATACGCCACTAGATAATCCATTCTTGCAGCTGATTGCGACAACTAACGAGAGTGCCGAGATAACACGCGGTGATACGGTATTGTCATTGAATGAATTAATCAAGCACTGGCAAGCTAAACTAGCTCCAGTTTTTCCGCTGACTAGCGAAGTACAAGCGCAAAGCCATAAAGTTAAATTAACTTCAGTTCCACGGGCGAGCACTCAGGCTAAACATAAATTTGCGAAACCTAGTGTGATTATCCCAGTTTTCCCAGGAACTAATTGTGAGTATGATACTGAGCGCGCATTTAAAGCTGCTGGAGCTAAAACTCAGAGCATGATTTTTAATAATCTCTCGCCGCAACATATTGAACAATCAATTCAACATTTAGCAGCGCAGATTAACCAATCACAGATTTTAATGTTACCGGGTGGTTTTAGTGCTGGTGATGAACCAGATGGCTCGGCTAAATTTATCGCCGCAATTTTGCGTAATACGCAAATTAAAGATGCAGTGCATGATTTATTAGCGCGTGATGGCTTGATTCTCGGGATTTGTAATGGTTTTCAGGCATTGGTTAAGTCAGGATTATTGCCGTATGGTGAAATCTGTGAATTGAGTGCTGATTCGCCAACCTTAACCCATAATCTGATCGGTCGCCACATTTCGCGCGTGGTTAATACTCGAATTTGTGCTAATCATTCGCCGTGGTTAAGTTCTTTTGAACTAGATGAGGTGCATACGGTTGCAATGTCGCACGGTGAAGGGCGCTTTGTCCTTAATCATGAATTAGCCAAAGATTTGGCTGCAAATGGACAGATCGCTTGTCAGTATGTTGATTTGGAAGGCAATGCGACGCTGGATGGTTACTATAACCCGAATGGTTCAAACTATGCAATTGAAGCAATCACTTCGTTGGATGGTAGAATTTTGGGCAAAATGGGGCATTCTGAGCGTGCAGGCAAAGATTTATACAAAAATATCGCTAATGTACAAAATCAAGATATTTTCAATAATGGCGTAAATTATTTTGGCTAAAGACATTAATCTATTATATGAAAATAATTAGGGTGCTATCATTCATTGCACAAATCAACATGGTTGAAAAATATAATGTTTAAATATTTATTAATAGAATATCTTGTTCCAGTGAGTACTTTGTTTTCAAATGTAATGGTAGGGTTAGTACCTATTATTGTTGGTTGGATGCGTTATTTCTCAACAAATATTAAAGTTATAGGTCAAACAGGCGGCTCAAACGTTTTTTATGGTGAAAGTTATAGTTTAAAATTAGAAAATAAGACGCTACGTAGTTTTGTGATAGATAAGATTAATATTTTCATTAATCAAGAGAATTTTTTTACAATTGATTTAGAAAAATTAGATTTTGGAAAAAGGACATTAGAGCCATTTAAGCAGTTGGTTATACAAGAACAGTGGACAGAAATCTTGAGTGCTCATGGTGAAAAGTCAATATCATATGGTATAAAATTTGAAATATTTTGTGGTAGCAAAGTTATATTGATTAAGAACACTTCTTTTTGGCAACGATTAAAGCATAATAAGATTTTCATTCGATACTTTACAAAAAAAGACTTAATGTCAATTAAAAATAGGCTCACTCTCTGTATGCACACATTTGATAACAAGATAATATCAAAACAAGTAAAATTTGCCTTACATTTATTTGATAAAAATAGTATTTTTGAACGTACAATTCTAATAACTACGTATGGTTTTATGAGTGATTCATTTAGAGGGTATAATCACTTACAACGTGATTGTATGAAATCAGTTGATTTATTAGAAAAACATATAGAAGATCAACTATTGAAAGATTCAGGGTATACGTTTAGAATTGAAGTTATAAGGCAAGATGATGATTTATGATTATAAAGCCTTGGATAGTTATTTTAAATACGAATGGTAAATTTATAACAAGTGATTAGTATGACTAGAACAGCAATAATTAGCATTAAAAGTAACTCTGAAGACGTAGTATTGCAAAAAGAGCAAAAACGTTTTAATAAATTAACTGCTGATATTAGTCGCCGCCGCAAAGAATTGCTTGAGTTGAATGATGCAATAACACAGCTTAAAATTGGTTATATAAAGAAGATTGTTCCGGTACAAAATAAACATTCTGAATTAATCCAAGAGATGATTTATCTGGCGGATGAAAATTTTGATAATAAAATTTTTACTAAAGCTGATCGTAAAAGTATCTGCGTTCTTTTAGATGAGTCAATCGGGAGTCTAGACGAACAGTATATAAATAATAGAATTAAAGATATATTTGCTAGACGTCTTGGTGAAAATTTTGATGATGTGGTAGATGAAGCTAGTAGTTTTGCAACTAATAGAACCAAAGAGTTCCTTAATGAGATGTTTGGTATGGACGTGGATTGCGATGATAGTGTTAGCCAAGAAGAACTTATGCACCGAGTTCGGCAAAAATTTATGGAGCAGGAAGAGCAAGAACGTTTAAGAGAAGAGCAGAGTCCCAAACGTAAGAAAAGTGACAAAACCTTAGCTAAGGAAGCAAGGGAAAAAGAAGCAGAAAAACATCAAAGTCAATCAATACGTGAGGTCTATCGTCAACTTGCTAAGTCACTACATCCAGATCGAATCGCGAATGATGAAGATTATGAAGCTAAAACGAAGTTAATGCAGGAAGTTAATGCAGGAAGTTAATGCAGGAAGTTAATGCAGGAAGTTAATGCAGGAAGTTAATGCAGGAAGTTAATGCAGGAAGTTAATGCTGCTTATGAAAAAGATGATTTACTGACTCTTTTAGAAATTCAGCTTAAAATTGAGCAAATTAGCCAAGAGAATATTGATGGCGTAGCTTTGGAAAAGCTAAAGCATTTTAATGTAGTATTAAAAAAACAATTTGATGAATTAAACATGGAGCTGCATAATGTTTCCACGCAGCTAAGTATGGAGTTTCCTAATCTGAATTTATACGGCGCATTAACTTCAAAAAAAATTGAAATGCACATAAGGTCGCGGATTAAACAAACTAAGCAGATCGTTGAAGATCTACAAACTCATCTGGGATTTTGGAAAATGGATATAAAACTGTTTCGCATGTATATTCGCGAAGTAGTTGACTTAAATCAAGCTAATGATGATTTTACGAATGAGTTATTTGAATTAGAACAAATGATGTCGGGATTTAAAAATAGTATGCGGAAATAAAATATGATTTATGATTTTAAAGCATCAAGTAATTATTTCAAGCTGGATTTTTTGCAGCAATAAACTTGATTATAGATATTAACTATTAATTTAGAAGGAACCACCATGGAAAAACGTGATTTTTTATACGAAGGTAAGGCTAAACAAGTCTATACCACTGATAATCCAGATTTAATTATCATTCGTTACAAAGATGATGCAACTGCTTTTAATAACCTAAAAAAAGGTACTATTACTGACAAAGGCGTTATTAATAATCAAATTACTACTCGTCTATTTAATTTGTTGACGGAAAATGGAATTAAAACTCATTTTCATCAACAATTAAATGATCGTGAGCAACTTTGTGACAAAGTAACGATTATTCCGCTGGAAGTTATTACGCGTAATTTAATCGCGGGCTCAATGGCTAAACGCTTAAATATTACTGAGGGGACTAAACCAGCTAATACCGTTTTAGAGTTATCTTATAAAGATGATGCGCTTGGTGATCCGTTGATTAATGACCATCATGCTGTGGCGCTTGGAGTTGCAACTTATGCTGAATTAGAGCAAATTTATGCCATGACTTTGAAAATCAATGAAGTATTGCAAAAATTCTTTGCTGAACGTAATTTGATTTTAGTTGATTTCAAGATTGAGTTTGGTAAGAATAGTCGTGGCGAAATTGTTTTAGCCGATGAAATTAGCCCAGATACTTGCCGTTTGTGGGATAGCGTAACTCAGGAAAAAATGGATAAAGATCGTTTTAGACGTGATTTGGGTGGCGTGGAAGAAGCCTATCATGAAGTTTTACATCGTTTGAGTAATTAAGCAATGCAAACCGACAAGATTAAATTTTATCCGACTAAGCCTAGCACGGAACTTAGTGATAAGATGGAAGAGGAATGTGGTGTTTTTGCGCTCTATGATACCAAACCGATTGAAAATGTTGCATATCTAGCTTATTGTGGTCTATTTTCTTTGCAACATCGTGGGCAAGAAAGTGCTGGTATTACGGTTGCTAATCATGGACATCTTGATACGTTCAAGGGGATGGGCTTAGTTAGTGAAGTATTTAATACTGATGAACTAGTGCACAAAATTGGTAATGCGGCAATCGGACATGTGCGCTACTCCACGACAGGCAGCTCTAATTTAGCTAATGCTCAGCCGCTTTTTGCTCAATCTGTGATGGGGGCAATCGCGCTAGCACATAATGGTAATTTGATTAATGCTAATCGTTTACGCAATGAGCTAGAATTAGATGGGGCAATTTTTCAAACCAGTAGTGATAGTGAAGTTATCCTTAACTTACTCGCCAAGCGTGCGCGTCTGGGCTTACAACAAGCAATTAGTGATACCTGTAATACTATTCGTGGTGCATTTGCACTGGTGATGCTAATTGGCAATAAACTAATTGCGGTACGTGATCCTTTAGGGATTCGTCCGTTATGTTTAGGTAAAATTCGTGGTAGTGAGATTCATGTTCTGGCATCAGAAAGTTGTGCTTTAGATATCGTTGGCGCTGATCTGGTGCGTTCGATTGAACCGGGTGAAATGTTAATTATCGATGAAAATGGTCTAACATCATATCGATACGCCCAAAATACTCGTCGTGCTTCGTGTTCTTTTGAGTATATCTACTTCTCACGTCCAGATAGTATTTTGGATGGTCTAGATGTTTATCATGTCCGTGAGTCAGCTGGGCGTTGTTTATTTCATCAAAAACCAGTGGAAGCTGATGTAGTAATCGGTGTACCTGATTCGGGCGTGGTCGCGGCGATTGGTTATTCCGAAGAAAGTAAAATTCCCTACTCGATGGGGTTGGTGCGGAGTAAATATATGGGTCGCAGTTTCATTTTACCAGATCAAAATTTGCGTGAGCAGGCAGTTAAGCTTAAACTTAACCCGATGCGTCACGTAATTGCTGGTAAACGGGTTATTTTGGTTGATGATTCGTTAGTACGCGGAACTACTGCCAAAAAATTGATTCAATTACTGCGCGAAGCTGGAGCTAAAGAAGTTCATTTCCGTCTGGCATCCCCAATGGTTAAGAGTGAATGTTTCTTTGGCGTTGATATTTCGAGCAAGGAAGAATTAATCGCTAGTAAATTAAGCGTTGATGAGATTTGTAAAGTTATTAATGCTGATAGTCTAGACTTTTTATCTTTGGACAATCAGCGTAAAATTTTAGGTGGTGACCAGTATTGTGATGGCTGCTTTACCGCAAATTATCCACTAGATGATATTGAACGAGTATAAGGATTTAAATATGATTACTTACAAAACCGCAGGGGTTGATAAAGAAGAAGGCTATAAGAGCGTTGGCTTAATTAAAGATATGGTGAAACGCACTTATTCAAAAAATGTATTAACCGAACTCGGGAGCTTTGGTGCACTCTATGAGCTTGGTAAATATGATAATCCAGTTTTAGTCTCTGGCACTGACGGAGTTGGAACTAAACTTAAAATTGCTTTTGAACTCAATAAATATGACACAATTGGGATTGATTGCGTAGCGATGTGCGTTAATGATATCTTGTGTCATGGTGCTAAGCCACTGTTTTTTTTAGATTATCTAGCATGCGGTAAACTTGATGCTGATGTTGCTGCACAAATTGTTAGCGGTGTAACTGAAGGATGTTTACAGTCTTATGCGGCATTGGTTGGTGGTGAAACTGCCGAAATGCCTGGATTTTATCAACCGGGTGAATATGATATCGCTGGTTTTGCGGTTGGTGTAGTTGAGAAAGCACAAGTTATTACCGGCGATAAAATTCGTGAAGGTGATAGTATTATTGCTCTAAGTTCAAGCGGTTTTCACAGCAATGGCTTTTCTTTAGTTCGTCGTTTAATCACTGATTTTAAAGCAGAATTTAATGGTGCTCCCATCGGTGAGCAACTTTTAACACCAACTAAAATTTATGTTAAACCAGTTTTAGCGGTACTAGATAAATATACCGTGAATGGTATGGCGCATATTACTGGTGGTGGTTTATATGAAAATGTACCGCGGATTATTCCTGATGGATTGTGTGCAAGCATTGATACCACTAAAATTGACTCGCTACCAATTTTTGATTTAGTTGAAAAGCTTGGTGTAGCTCGCGAAGAGATGTTTGGTACTTTTAATATGGGCGTAGGATTTATTTTGGTGGTAGATCCAGAGCTAGTTGATGGTATTATTAAAGTATTGGCAGATCATGGTGAGAAAGCTCGCGTAATTGGAACGATAACACAAGGTAATGACAAAATATGTCTAAACTAGTCGTTCTGGTTTCCGGTGGCGGAACTAATTTACAGGCTATCTTGGATGCATTTCCTAATCAGGTAACCAGTGTAATTGCCGATCGTGACTGTTACGCTCTGGTGCGTGCAGCTAATGCAGGAGTTGCCGCACATTTGGTTGATCGCAAGTTATATCGTGATGAGCTATCGGAACGAATTAATGCTTTGATCCCTGAGGATTGCGATCTGATCGTGCTGGCAGGGTTTTTATCTATTTTGGATAGCCAACTAATTCAGCGCTTCCCACAAAAAATAATTAATATTCACCCATCATTACTGCCTCGTCATGGTGGCGCTGGAATGTGGGGTATTAAAGTACATCAAGCAGCAATTAGCGCTGGTGATCGTGAGTCAGGCTGTACAGTGCACTATGTTAGTGAAGAAATCGATGGTGGAGCGATTATTGCTCAAGCTCATGTCGCGATTGAACCAGATGATACAGCTGATAGTTTGCAGCAAAAAGTGCTTGCGAATGAACATGAATTACTTGTTAGTGTGATTAGTAACTTATTAAAAATTAATCAATAGGAAAACTGGCTTGTCCGCTAGTTGAGCTACAGTTAAGCCTTATTAGGTGGTGATGTTATGGATGTTATAGACAAATTACAAAGTACATTCAATGATTTAACTATCAATAATATTGAATCACTTAAAGAAGTATACTCAGAGAACATTGTTTTTGAAGATCCAGCACATCAGATTATAGGGTTAGATAGTTTTATGCTCTATTGTCATAATCTGTATAAAAATGTATCAAAGTGTAAATTTGAGTTTAACCACGTAAGTAAATTGGATGGCGTGGCATTTTTAGAATGGAATATGTACCTGATTCATCCGCGCTTGAACAAGGGCAATGAAATTATTGTGCCCGGTATTAGTAAAATTATATTTGATGATAAAATAACTTCTCACCGAGATTATTTTGATCTTGGGGCAATGCTGTATGAGAAATTACCTTGTATCGGTGGGATAATACGCAAAATTAAAAGTAATTTAGGATAATAATGAAAGTATTAATTACTGGTGCAACGTCCGGGATAGGTTTATCGCTGGTTAAACTTTATAAGTCTTTAAACTGTGAAGTGGTTGCAGTTGGTAGAAATCCTCAGGTATTATCTGAATTGGCTCAATTAGATATTGATACAATAGCCTTAGATTTACTAGATTTGGCAGCCTGTCGTAATCAATTTAAGCAGTTAGAACAAAAACACTCTTTCATTGATCTGGCAATTTTAAATGCAGGTAATTGTGAGTATGTTGATTGTGAAAATTTTGATGCTGAGTTAGTTAAGCGGGTATTTGATGCTAATGTTATAACCCTTGCTAATAGCATTGAATGTGTCTTGCCGCTATTAAGAAAGTCAACTCAAGCACATCTGGTTGGGGTTGCGAGTATGGCAAGCTATATACCATTAAGTCGCGCTGAGGCTTATGGAGCTAGTAAAAGTGCCGTAAATTACTTATTGGAATCCCTTGCCATTGATTTGCTGCCAGAAAATATTGCGGTAACGGTGGTAAATCCAGGTTTTGTGAAAACTCCGCTCACGGCTAAAAATGATTTTCCGATGCCATTTGCGCTTGAGGCGGATGATGCCGCCAAAATTATTCATCAAGGTATCATAAATAAAAAGATTGAAATTCACTTTCCTTACCGCCTGAGTATTCCGATGAAACTATTTGCTCTGTTGCCCCGCGGGCTTTGGCGTAAATTTGCACAAAAATTTAAAAAGGTCTAATGTGGTAAAAAAAGTAGCTATTATTGGAAGTGGTATTTCTGGTTTAACGTGTGCTTATCTACTTAATGAGAAATATGATATTGAAGTTTTAGAGGCAAATGACTATATTGGTGGGCATACTCATACTGTTGATATAAATGGTCTAGCTATTGATACGGGGTTTATTGTTTTTAATGATCGAACCTACCCAAATTTTCAGAAAATTTTAGATCAACTCGGGGTTAGCTATCGTCCCACAGAAATGAGCTTTTCTGTTCGTAATGATAATTGGGGCTTAGAATATAATGGTAATACACTGAATAGTTTATTTGCCGATCGTAAAAACTTCTTCCGCCCTAAATTTTATCGCTTGATTTTGGATATCCTGAAATTTAATAAACTTGCCAAACAAGTAAATGAATCAGATTCAAGAGTTACGTTGGGTGAGTTTGTGCACAAGAATAAATTCAGTGATTGGTTTATCAATGGCTATATTTTACCCATGGGATCTGCAATTTGGTCTATGGGAATGGCAGAAATGCTTGATTTTCCATTTGTCTTTTTTGCTAAATTTTTTAATAATCACGGTTTACTAGATGTTACCAACCGACCACAATGGTATACAATTAGCGGTGGTTCGCGCAATTATATTCCCAAATTAACCGCAAAATTTGCTGATAAGGTTTTCCTAAGTAGCCCTGTTTCAAAAATAATCCGTCATGCTGATTATGTTGAATTAGTGTTTGTGAATGGTGAGAGTAAAAAATATGACGAGGTAATCTGTGCTTGTCACTCTGATCAGGCATTGCAGCTTTTAACTAATCCGAGTGATGATGAGCAAAAAATCTTAGGCGCAATTAAATACTCCAATAATGATGTAATCCTTCATCGTGATACGAGCTTACTACCAAGAAATAAGCTTGCTCATGCGAGCTGGAATTATTTAATTAATGATGATAGTAATAATAAAGCTACGCTTACCTACAATATGAATATTTTGCAGGGCTTAAATACTCAAACAACTTATTGTGTTACTTTGAATAGTGCTGATTTAGTAGATGAGAGTCAAATTTGTGCCAGATTTAATTATGCTCATCCAGTGTACTCTGATGAATCAGTTGCGGCTCAAGCACAATGGAGTAAAATTTCTGGCAGTGACCGCGTTCATTATTGTGGTGCATACTGGTCAGCAGGATTTCATGAAGATGGTGTTAAAAGCGCTTTAATGGTTTGTCAGCAGCTGGGAGTGGAATTTGTGGAATAACTCATTATGCCAAGGTGTAGTTTGGCATAAACGCTATACTCCTAAAATCCATCAGTTTAGCTATAAGCTAAATATGTGGCTAATCGCGCTTAATCAAGCAGATTTTCATTCAGACTCACGTATTGTTAGCTGTGTAAAATGGGCTATATATAGATTTAACTCTAAGAATTATTTACGCCATAATACAAGCAATATTTCTCTAGTAAATAAAGTTTACCAGCAAGTTACTGAACTAGGCGGCGTTTTAAATGGTGACGAGCAAGTGTTTTTGTTAGGGCAGATGAGTAATCTGGGGATTTATTTTAGCCCGCTAAACTTATATTTGGTAGTTAAAGATGAAGAATGTCGCTATATATTGGCAGAAGTCTCAAATACACCGTGGAACGAACGTTACTATTATCTATTAGATAGATCGCAGACAAAAATTATCAGTGAGAAAAAATTTCACGTATCGCCATTTTTTAATCTTGACCAAGAATATCATTGGAATTTCAAATTAGATGAAAATAAATTACATTTTTCTATAGACACTTATGAAAATAATGAAAAAGTATTTAGCGCAGGGTATCATTGTAATTTGATTGAGTTTAAGTCCACTGGTTTTATGGCAAGCGTTCTTAAATCTCCATTCAATGTGTATAAGATTATATCGGGTATATATTTTGAAGCACTAAGGATATTTCTAAAAAAGATACCTTTCGTGGCTCATCCACCAACTAGAAATTAGAATTTATAATAAGGTAAATTATGTTCGATAAATTAGTTAAGCGTAATTTTTTAAAAGCACTGAATAAAATTAATTATGGACAAATTGTTATCAAAACGCCAGAAGGTGAAACTATTCAGGTAAATGGATCTCATGAAGGTTATAATGTTTATGTTGAATTATATGATTGGCGGGTAATTGCTAATTTGATTGTCAAGGGAGATGTCGGGTTTGCAGCAGATTATCGCGATGGATATTTTACAACTGATAACCTATATAATTTAATTTGTTTTGGTCTACAAAACGAACATTTATTTCAGCACTATGCCTATGGTAGCTTATGGTTTAAGTTGTTATCTAAATTACTTTATCTTACAAGACGCAATACTCTAAAAGGAAGTAGACGTAATATACAGGCTCATTATGATCTTGGTAATGATTTTTATAAACTATGGTTAGATCCAAGCATGACTTATTCTGCCGCAATTTTTGACTATGAAGGTCAAGACTTAACGGAGGCTCAACATAAAAAATATGACCGAATATTGGATAAGATTGGTGACAAACCAGGTTCAATTTTGGAGGTTGGATGTGGCTGGGGTGGTTTTGCCGAGCGTGCTATTTTGCGCAAGCATCAGGTTAAAGGGATTACTTTATCCAATGAGCAGGCCAACTATGCCCAAATGAGACTTAAAGATACCAATGCTAAAATTGAGATTGAAGATTATCGCCATCAAACAGGTAGTTATGATTATATTGTATCCATCGAAATGCTAGAAGCTGTTGGAATGAAATATTGGCCAGTTTATTTTGGTAAATTGAAGCAACTACTAAAACCAGGTGGTAAAATTTTATTACAAACTATTACTATTTCTGATGATTTATTTAAAAGCTATGCTAAGCAGTCTGATATGATTCGTACTTTTATTTTTCCCGGTGGTATGCTCCCTAGTGAGAAATCTTTGGCGCGAGAGTTAGATAAATGCGGATTGAAATGTTGTGATATTTTTCGCTTTGGGAAAGATTATGCAACTACTTTACAAATTTGGTTGAAGCAGTTTAAACAAAAATTGGAATCAATTTTACGACTTGGATTTGATGAGGAGTTTGCTAGAATGTGGGAATTTTATTTAGCCGCTTGTAGCGCAGGTTTTATTTCTGAGAGAATTAATGTTGTTCAAATGGAGATTGTTCATGCTTAAATTAAAGAGATGGATATTATTTTGTGTAATATTATCGTGTAATTACTGTTTTGCAGATACTGGTGTTTTAAAAGATTATATCCCTGACGTTGAAAAAGTTGGTAGTGGAAATTATAAATTTCTATTCTTTAATGTTTTTACGGCAACAACCTATGCGCCAATGGGGAAACTATCTTTAGACAAACCATTTGCATTACAGTTATGCTACGCGAGAGATTTAAAAGGTGAAGATATTGCCAAAAAAGCAATTGAAAAAATTCGAAGCCAATCTGATAAAGTATCTGATGATAAATTAGATCTTTGGCAGAGTGAACTATCTGAGATAATTCCTAATGTAAGTAATGGAAGTGTATTAACTGGTGTACTGACTAAAGAACATGAAACATTATTTTTTGATGGGAATTGGCAGCTTTTAGGGCGTATTAACGATAAAGAATTTGCTAATCATTTTTTTGGAATTTGGTTAGGAAAGGACTCGAGTGATACAAAGCTAAGAAAACAGTTATTTGGTGATGTTAATACCTAACTTATTTTTATGTGAGTATAATAATGCGTTTAATGATTATATTTGTAGCTATGTGTTCATTAATAGGCTGTTCAGGAATGAGTCTTAAAGATTATAAAAATAATCAACCTCAGCTTAATTTACAAACTTATCTAAATGGTAATATCAATGGTTATGGTATTGTACAGGATCGAACTGGGAACGTTACCCGGCGCTTTGACTTCCATGGTAATGCTCGTTGGACTGATAATAAGGGTATATTTGATGAAAAAATTATTTATGATAATGGCAAAGTAGAAAGCCGTGAATGGCTTTTTGTTAAGATTTCAGAGAGCCAATACGAAGCGACTACTAATGATGTGATTGGTAAAGCAGACATAAAAATAGCCGGCAATGCGATGCAATGGAATTATGTGATGAACGTAAAGGTTGATGATAGTACATATCAAATTAATTTTGATGATTGGATGTTTTTAATTGACGATAAACATCTAATTAACCGTAATTATTTTAAAAAATTTGGTGTTAATGTTGGTGAGCTAACGCTGTATATGGAAAAAGAATCTTCATAATAGTAGTTAGTGGTAAATAACATTTTTTATTAGGCTTAAGCATGAAAGAAAATAGTCTTGTAGGTAAGGTGCTCGAAGTTGCAACTTTAAATATTATTAGTGGTAAAACCGCTGAGTTTGAAGAAAATTTTAAACTAGCACGTCTGCTGGTGGAGTCAATTCCAGGTTATATCAAACATGATTTGGTTGCCGGCATTGAGAAACCTGATCAATATATCTTGTTAATTTGGTGGGAAACTCTTGAAGCTCATATGGTTGGTTTTAGAGAGTCGCAGGAATATCAACAATGGAAAGAGTTATTGCATAAATTCTTTGCCCCAGATACCGCAGTGCTTCATTATAGCAAAAAGCTTTAGGGATAGATAAATAGCTTCAATGACGGAGAACATTGCTATCTCTTGGAGTGGTGGCAAAGACAGCGCGTTGGCATTACATCTTGCGCTAGCCAGTGGATTAAAGCCACAAGTTTTACTTTGCATGGTTGATGAACGTGGCTATTCACGCTCTAATGGTGTAAGTACGCAAATTTTGCAGCAGCAGGCATCGGCACTTAATTTGCCATTGGTTTTAAAAGAAAGTTCTTGGAATAACTACGAGTCTAATCTAGTTGAGGCGCTTACTGAGATTAAACATGCATACAATGTAACGCAGTGTGTTTTTGGCGATATTGATGTCGTTGTCCACCGCCAATTTGAAGAATCGGTTTGTCAACAATCTGGATTGTCTGCGTACTTACCATTATGGGGTAAGTCGCGGCTTGATGTTAAAAATGAAATTATTCGGCTAAAAATAAAAAGTAAACTGTCAGTAGTTAGTAAAAAATACGCTATTGATGAATTATTAGGCGCTGAGTACAGCAAATTAGACTTTGCTTGTTTAGAACAACTAGGTGTAGATATTTGTGGTGAGAATGGTGAATTTCATACGCTGGTTTATGATGCTCCATTGTTTAAACAAATGTTAAATATCGAAGCTGGTGAAGTTTATGATTTAGAGCATGTCTTGCTATGTGATTTTAAAATTAAGACATAAGCGGGTCTTGAAAAATTTTGATTAAGAACAAAAGGGTATAAATAGTTGAAATCTCTCCAGCAGCAAAATTTTAAAGATATCTTAAATAAAATGGCAATGGTTGATGGTTGGAAAATTTTGGAGAGTAGTAATTTATTGGCTTTGAAATCTCCGGCTGCAATCCCATTAGTTAATTTTGTTTGGGGTGAAGTTAGCGACGATAATCTGGCTCGAGTTAAAGCTTTTTATGGTAATTGTGATTTTTATTGGATTTTAACCAAGCCACAAAAAGAATTATTAGATGGGGTGATTCAGCAACACTTTCATACTCCAGAAGAGTTTCCAGAAATGATTATGGACCTTAGTTCATACCAAATACAAATGGATAAATCATCTGAAGTTAGTATGGTAAAGGTACAAGGAACAGATGAGTTGCAGCTTTGGACAGAAACAGCGATTGCTACTTTTGGATTTACGGAGAGTGATTTTAAAGAGTTTTTTTACCCATTAATAGATGTTGCCAATTGCATCCCATTACTAATTTACTATAGGGAGAAACCTGCCACTACGGCGATGGTTTATTGTGATTCTTCTGTTGCAGGAATATACGCAATGTCGACTAACTCCGAGTTTCGTCGTTTGGGGTTGGGGCGAGCGGCGGTGAATGAGTGTCTTGCAATAGCAAAAGAGTTAGGTTTAGATCATGCAGTTCTTTATGCTTCCGAAGATGGGCAAAAACTCTACCAAAGTATGGGTTTTAAGATTTCTCAAATGTTGTACGAATATAGTTTTCCAGCTGTATAAATTAATTAATTATGAAAGGAATTTAGTATATGTTAAAACGAGCGTTAATCAGTGTTTTTGATAAGGAAGGTATTGCCGAATTTGCCGAATTTTTGGTTAGTCAGGGCGTTGAATTAATTTCAACTGGTGGAACTTATAAATACTTAAAAGAAAAAGGTTTAAAAGTTACCGAGGTTAGTGAAGTTACCAATTTTCCAGAAATGCTGGATGGACGAGTAAAAACTTTGCACCCTAATATTCATGGTGGTATTTTAGCGATTCGCGATAATCCAGTGCATATGCAAACGATAGCAGAGCATAATATTGAGACCATCGATATGGTAATCGTTAATTTGTACCCATTTTTTAATGAAGTAGTTAAAGATATTTCTTTTGAAGAAAAAGTTGAGTTTATTGATATTGGTGGACCAACCATGCTTCGTTCTGCAGCCAAAGCATTTAAAGATGTGATTGTGATTAGCGATACTATTGATTATGCGCAAGTACAGCAAGAGTTAAGCGCTACTCAGGATGTAAGTTTTGCTACCCGCAAAAAATTAGCTGGTAAGGTATTTAATTTAACCTCTGCATATGACGCAGCGATTAGTAATTTCTTATTGGGCGAAGATGAGTTCCCGCATTACCTTAATATCTCATACCAAAAATCTGCTGATTTACGCTATGGTGAAAATCCGCATCAAAAAGCTGCATTCTATACCGCGACTACTCAAGCTGGTGTTTTAAAAGATTTTGTCCAGTTACATGGTAAAGAATTATCTTTTAATAATATCCGTGATATGGATTTGGCATGGAAAGTGGTTGCCGAGTTTAATGAAGTTGCTGCTTGTGGCGTAAAACACTCAACTCCATGTGGTGTTGCGATTGGTGCGAATGTAGCTGATGCCTATGCCAAAATGCATGCTAGTGATCCAGTATCAATCTTTGGTGGTATTGTTGCCATTAATAGTGAAGTTGACTTAGCAACTGCCAAAGAAATGAATAACACCTTCTTAGAAATCGTGATGGCACCAGCTTTCAGCGCTGAAGCATTAACTGAATTACAAACTAAGAAAAACCTACGGGTAATTCAGATTAAAACTACTGTTCCACAAGCTAAATTAGAATATGTGACAGTTGATGGCGGTATTTTGGTTCAAGATCGTGATTGTGAGTTTGCTGATGAGCTTAAAGTTGTGACTAAAGCACAACCTAGCGCTGAAGATTTAATTGATCTTACTATGGCAATGAAAGTAGTTAAACATGTTAAGTCTAATGCGATTGTAGTGGCTAAAAATGGTGTGGCTAAAGGAATCGGTGCTGGGCAAACTAACCGGATTTGGGCAACTGCACAAGCGATTGAACGAGCTAAAGATGGTGGCGTATTAGCCTCAGATGCTTTCTTCCCGTTTAGAGATTGTGTTGATGAATGTGCTAAGGCTGGAATTAAAGCAATTATTCAACCGGGTGGTTCTCTTCGCGATCAAGAGTCGATTGATGCTTGTGATGAGCATGGCATAGCAATGGTATTTAGTGGCATTCGTCACTTCAAGCATTAGACATTCGAGCATGAGTTGCTAAGTTCTTCAGCTGATTGGTTGTAGGCTTTGTCACTTAGCAGTCGATTGAAATAAAAAACCCTCAACAATATTGTTGAGGGTTTTTTATTTTCCGATACAATTAGTCTTTGTGCCATTTATCAATGAACGTTGTCATTACCGCATTGGCATAAACATTGGTTGCGCTACGTCCCATGTCAGCAAATGCATCAATTGGCAATAATAGCAAAATACTTGCAGCAGGGAAGTGGAATGCTGTCACCGCTGAGGAAATTACCATAATTGAAGCACGTGGAACACCCGCAATACCTTTAGAGGTAATTAATAGCATAAAGAAGATATAAAGTTTATCGGTAAACGAAATATCAATTCCAAACACTTGCGTAATAAAGATAATCGCAAAGCTGAAATATACCATTGAACCTATCATATTAAATGAATATCCCATTGGCATTACGAAACTACTAATCTTCTCACGTACTCCATGTTCTTCCAACGCTTCAAATACAGCAGGGTAAGCTACTTCAGATGAAGATGTGGCAAATGATAGTGAAAGCGGTGGAATAATTGCATTAATTAATTTATTAATACCTTTGCCGACAACTTTAAGTGAAATTATATAGATAACCAACCAAACTACAATTAGAGCTAAATAGTACTCAAGAATAAATACCATATAGGTATAAAGTACACCAAAACCATTTTTAATAATTACGTTGGCAATTGAAGCAAAAACGGCAATTGGAACTAATTTCATTACCGTATGACAAATTGCAAACATTGCATGCATTATCGCATCCAAAAGCTCGCGCATTGCTTCACGACCTTTAGGATTAATTTTTGTCAGTGCAACACCAAAAAATAGCGAGAAAATCACAATCTGAATAATATGTCCACCAGCAAAGGCGTTGAAAATATTATCTGGAATAGTTTCTTGTACAAAATGCGCTAATGAAATTGATGATGAATCAAACTTACCTGCAACAGAAGTACCTTCTTCAAGCAAATTTTTACCAACTTCGACCATTGATAAACCTGGTTTAAACAGATCAATTACAAACCAGCCGATAAATAGTGAACAAATTGAAGAAATGATAAATAGTCCTAGTACGCGCCCAAATAGGAGACCTAATCCTTTAGCATTATCACCAATATTTATTACCCCTAGACTCAATGAGGCAAAAATTAATGGTGCAACAATCATTTTAATTAGTTTAATAAAAATATCTGATGCCATAGACAAGTATTGTAGGATACTTGCTGTCGTTGTTTGTGGTAGGCTTAAATAACGGACAAGCCATCCAAAAAAAATCCCCAAAAGTAAACTAATTACAATTGCGCGTGCTGCTTTCATATTTTATATTGCCTTATTGTAAAAGAAAGATAATTAAAAAAAACCAATTGATTTTATCGACTATATTGTAGCATTTTTTTAATCAAAATGAACTAGCAAATAATGGTAAATGCCTAAAAATTTTATTTGGATTGTAAATATACCAGTTGTTTTTAGTGTAAAATTAAAATGTAGTTGTTTAATCCTACACTTATCTAAAACTAATTTATTGGTTTATCAAAAAATCCAGGATTTACAAATCCCCTTTCAATTGCTACTTTCTTATATGATTCACCACTTTCATTTACTTTAGCAATAATTTGGGCAACATTATCATAGCCAATAATTGAAATTAATTCTGTTGCAGCAGTTGGGCAGTGCTCAAAATATTCTTCACAAAGCTCTTTATTCGCAGTAATTCCTTTAACTACGGTATTAGTGAATAGCTCTAATCCGTCTCTTAGCAAGGTTAAACTTTCAAACATTGCATCAGCAATAAGTGGTTCCCATGCATTTAACTCAAATTCACCAACCGTACATTCAGAAATAATTAAATCATTGCCAAGTATTTTATACGCAATTTGCATAATAAATTCAGCACCAACGGGATTAACTTTTTTGGGCATAATGCTTGAGCCAGCTTGAATCGCTGGTAAATCAATCTCATGAATCGAGGTAGTTGGGCCAGAGTTCATTAGCCTCAAGTCATTGGCAATCTTGCGTAGATTTAGACCGCAAATCTTAAGCATACTAGAAAGTTGAGGGAAAACATCTAAATTTTGTGTACCATCAACCAAATCTTCACAAGCTGTAATTGGCGTTGCAGTAACTTTACGTAACTCTTCAATAACCGCAATTCGGTAATCAGGATGGTTTGAAACGCCAGTACCAATAGCGTCTCCTCCCATATTAACTTGCAAGAACAGCTCTTTAACTTGATGCAGGCGGCGGACGTCACGATTTATAGCCATCGCATAAACTTTAAATTCACGACCAAGCGCAATTGGCACAGCATCTTCAAGCTGTGTGCGTCCCATTTTCATAATATCTTTAAATTCGTTTGCCTTATCTTCTAGCGCTCGTCGCAATAGTTTTAAATTACGTTCGACTTCATTAACTAGTTCGTAAATTGCAATTTTTATGGCCGTAGGGTAGGAGTCATTAGTTGACTGTGAGGCATTGACATGGTCTATCGGGCTTAAAATATCATAACATCCCTTTTCATAACCGAGTTTTTCCAGTGCTATATTCGCGATTACCTCGTTGGCATTCATATTGGTTGAAGTACCTGCTCCACCTTGAATCCCTGGAATAATAAATTGCTCAATATATTTGCCAGCAATAATCTGGTTACTAGCATAAACAATTGCATCACAAATTTCTCGTGAAATCTTACCTGTTCTATGATTGGCATATGCCGCAGCAGTTTTTACTTTGGCAAAAGCTTTAACCAAATAACGATGAGTTAGATGATAGTCCGTTAATTTGAAATTTTCTAAAGCTCTAGCAGTGTGCACTCCATAGTAAGCATCACTTGGAACTTTAAATTCACCGATAAAATCTTTTTCAATCCGATAAGTCATAAGATTCTCCTTTTAGTATTTATCAAAATACTCTTGAATTTGTTTAATATCTGTTGTCTTAGTCAGGCTTAACATTAGCAGGATGCGTGCTTTAGCAGGAGTTAGATCATTACCAGAAACTAAGCCATAAGTAGTATCTAAATTATTATAATCATAGGTAACTTGACCACTACCAACCCTACTGCTGCGCACTATAACAATTCCTTTTTTGCGAGCTTTAATTAAGAAATCTTTTTCATAGCTCGGGATATTACCATCACCAACTCCAGCAATTATAATTCCTTTAAGGTTTTTAGTATCAAGGATATGATCTAACATCTCTGTATTCACACCTACGTGTTCATAAACTATTGCTACATCTGGCAGCGAAGATACTCCATCTAAGTTGAATGGAGTATCTTTAGTATTTGGGCGGGTTGTTTTACTATTATAATCTACTTTACCCATAAATACGGTACCTATAGGACCACTATTAGGTGCTTCAAATGTCTCTACCGAAGTTGTGTTGGTTTTTTGTACTTCTCGTCCATCAAAAATTTTCTCATTCATTGCAACCATAACACCACGACCAATGGAGTTTTTATTTGCTGCTACTGCCACCGCGTTATAAAGGTTAAGCGGTCCATCCGCGCTCATTGCGGTTGCTGGGCGCATTGCACCAACGATAACAATTGGTTTAGTTGTTTTTGCAGTGAGCTCTAAAAAGTAAGCTGTTTCGTCCAAAGTATCTGTACCATGTGTAATCACAATTGCATCGATTAAAGGATTACCAGCTGCTTTTTGTACTTCACCATAAAGCTTTAACCAGTCATTTAAGGTTACATCACCGCTATCTTTATTATATACCTGCTCGTATTTTATATGAGCGAGATCACTTATTCCATTTACTGAAGAGATTAATTGTTCTGCGGTAAGTTTTCCAGCTTTATAACTACTTGAGGTTTGCGATGAAGCTACACCTGCTATCGTACCACCTGTGGCGAGTATTTCTACTGTTGGACTGTTTATATTTTGAGCTAAAGAAGCAAAGCTACTCAAACAAAGCAGGGTTGTAATTATTGTTTTATGCATAAATATGATTCCTCAAGTAAATAGATTAGTAGTTAGTTTTCTACACGAATACAGGGCTCCAATACCCTTGACATTTTACCAAATTTTAAATTTGTAAAGTAACATGCGATGCACAAAAACGCTCAATTGTTATGTAAATTTTGTTATAGATAATTGTAGTAATTATATTTTATGTTGTGTTGCTTAAAGCAACATAACTGAAGGCATGTTCTTGTAATGCATAATTGAACATTTTTTTAAGTAGAGTTTAAGCAATGTGCTTTATTTGTAACGTATAATAACGAGTATATATAATGTTTAATATTGAGTTAGAATGAATTTTCATGTAATTAAACGATTGAATAATTTTCCATTTTTAGTGTTTGCGCTAATTGTTATTGCGGGTGCAATCTACTTTTTTTCTTATCTTTTTCCTTTTACGAATAATGCATTTGTAGTTGCAAATATTAGCCCAGTAGCAGCAGATGTTTCTGGTTTTATTACGGATATTTACGTAAAAAATGGTCAAGCTGTGAAGAAAGGTACTCCGTTGTTTAAAGTTTACGATGCTCCATATGAGCAGAGTTATAATCAAGCTCGTGCATTATATTTGGAAGCAGAAGCCAATATTGAAGTTATACAGAAGCAGACTCAGAAAAATCTTGACTTGTTACATGAAGCGCAAGAAAACTATGCTAAGGCAGATTATGAATATAGTTTAAAAAGTAATCAGTTGGTAGTTAAAGCTGTTCCAAAACTGGATGTTGAAAAATTAAATTATGATCGGCGAGCCTTAGCTAACAAGGTTTTAGCGCTGCGTAATCAATTAGCGATTGATGATAGTCAAATTAAGCAACAACGCCAAAAGGTTTTAGCTTTAAAAGCAGCGATGAATCTAGCTAAGATTAATCTTGATTTAACTATTGTTAAAGCTTTTTCTGATGGTATTGTTGATAATCTATATTTGTCAGTAGGAACTCCAATAATTCAGCATCAACCTTTATTTTCTTTTATTGACACCAACAGTTTATATATTCAAGCCAATTTTAATGAAATTGATCTTCGAGATGTACATCCGGGTGACAAGGTTTTTATTTTCCCCAGAATGTACTTATGGAGTAAAGTATACCATGGTATAGTAGTAGGAAAAACGTGGTCTACTAATCGGCAAATAACAAATACTAAAAGTCAGATGCAAACTGTTACAGAAAATGAAAATAATTGGGTGATGCTACCACAACGCCTGCCTTTGCAGATTAAAATTACTGATTATGATGATGAGCACCATCCTTTGAGTGTTGGTTCAAGTGCTTATGTATATATTCAGACCAAGCATCAATAGACCTCTTTCCTAACCTGCTTCTTTAAAGCTTATCCGTTGTCATAAAAGACTTTTGCGATACTCGTGTACTAGGTGTACACTCCGTTTCTCAAAATCTTTATTCCTAGTCTAAGTGTGAAATAATTGGTTATGAAAGAGGTCTAATAGTAGTTATGTGTTTGGCGGCTCTTAAATAATTTGATTAGATTCGTGGTAATAACATTGATTTCAATTTGAATAATATCAGTAATAGTTTGAATTGATAGATTTTGATAGTGTTGATATTCATCGTGATTTAATAGTTCTGAAGTTATATTTTTATTATTTTGATTAAATATTTCAGGGAGATAATACTGCTTTTGATTCTGTATTAATGCGTCAATCATTCCTTCTAATTGACATTTAATCTGTGTAAATCGTGGCTGAATTTTAGAATTGTGACGAATTTCATCACAGTTGAAATAGAAAATTACCACGCTCAGTAATCGATATAATCGTCTGATGTGTAAATAAGCAAGAGCTGCAGCATCAACATATTCTTGAGCTCTTTTAGTCTCCCATTTTGCCTCCGTTTGCCAACGATTAAAGCTATTAATTTCAGTTAAGATTTTTGCTTCGTGATTTAGGTAGAGAACTTGGATTTGCTCTGAGCCTAGCTCTGGATCACTAATAGATAGTAACAGAATTTTTAGTTCAACAAGTGTCTTATGCATTGATTTCAGCATATTATCCCGTGCATATTCAGGGTAAAAATATCTTAACATAATATAGGAAACAATAATTCCAATAATGATATTCATCAACCTTAGGAAGGCGCTTTTAATGTCATTGTTATTGAGCAAGATTATGGGTAATGTCCATGAGATGAGTCCGCCAATATATCCTTGTGCTGTATCCATATACCAGTAAGCAGCAAGAAAAGTGCCTATAACCACTCCAAGTAAATTTATAATAACATTATTAGCAAATCCTACAATGAATATTAGCGAGAATGCTGCAGCAAAAAAAGTTCCCCAAAACCGCAAATGGCTTTTGTTAATTGTGCCACCAAGAGTAGGGTTATCGAAAAGAATAATTGCGCATGTCATTATGACCCAAATTCCGTCTGACATGCCTATATAAGCAACGTAGACGAAACTTATTATCATCGCAAGACTTAGGCGCGCTGCGCGAGTAAATTGTGATTGAGTGAAATTCATGGCTATTTTGTTGAAGCTCGTTTATAAATTAGTTTTGACAATACGTGTGTCAAGTAAATATTATGACGTTTTTTATTGTTAAATAGGTATTTTATTTGTTCTGGCTGTAAAATATTAGAGTTTATTTTTGCAAAGAATGATCTTATCTTAATAATAGTGTAGGGTGAAAAAATATTCGTGCTAATGTACAAGTCACTTGGTCATGTGCTACTGTTATGTACTAATTTAGACAAACCAGTAGCAGTTGCTAGACCAAGTGATATTTATTGTAAATAATCGGCATAAATACCAAAGATGTTGTACAGCTATCTCCGATAAATGAACCGTATCATTTACACAGTTTACGCACCTAGTGCGCAACATCAGTTATTAAGCAATAAATGAATTCATTCGTTTAACAAAACCAACTGGATCATCAAGCTGAATTCCTTCTGCTAGCTGAGCCTGTTCAAAAATAACTAAGCTTAAATCATCAATTTGAACCTGATCAATGCTTGATTCGAGTTTGTTAATTAATTTATGGTTTAAATTAATCTCTAAGGTTGGTTGCATTGACGGAACTTCTTGACCTGCTTGGCGTAATAAGCGCTCCATTTGCATACTCATAGCGTTATTTTCAACAACCAAACAAGCAGGAGAATCAACTAAGCGAGTTGTAACAACCACTTCTTTAACTTTACCACCAAGAGCTGTTTTAATTTTCTCTAAGATTGGTTTAGCTTGCTCATCTTGCTGTTTTTGGGCTTCTTCAGATGGTTTTTCATCATCTAATTTGCCTAAGTCTAGTTTACCTTTAGCAACAGATACCAATGATTTTCCATCAAACTCAAATAAGTGACCAGCAACCCATTCATCAACCCTGTCTGTCAATAATAAAACTTCGATGCCTTTTTGTTTGAATACTTCCAAATGCGGGCTATTTTTAGCTGCGTTATAGCTTTCAGCAGTAATATAATAAATCTTATCCTGACCATCTTTCATGCGACTTACGTAGTCATCCAAGCTAACGGTTTTGGCATTGTCATTATTATGAGTAGAAGCAAAACGACACAGTTTAGCAACACGTTCTTTATTAGCATGATCTTCAATTACACCTTCTTTAATTACTGGACCAAATTCATTCCATAGTTCTGCATATTTTTCTGGTTCGTTTTTAGCAATATCTTCTAATACGCTTAAAATTTTCTTAGTTGAACCAGAGCGAATTGCATCAATGTCACGTGATGATTGTAAAATCTCACGTGAGACATTTAGTGGTAAATCTTGTGAATCAATTACACCACGTACAAATCGTAAATAATTTGGCAATAATTTTTCGGCATCATCCATAATAAAAACGCGTTTTACATATAATTTGATTCCATAACGACGATTAGCATCGTATAAATCAAACGGAGCTTTACTTGGAATGTACAATAATTGGGTATACTCTTGTGCACCTTCAACTCGTGCGTGAATCCATTTCATTGGGTCATGATAGTCATGGGAAATATGTTTGTAGAATTCTTTATATTCTTCTTCGCTAATATCATTTTTACTACGTGTCCATAATGCATTAGCTTTGTTAACTGTTTCTAGTTCAGTAGAAACTATTTCTTTACCATCTTCGCCATGTTCTGGCATTTTTTGCATTTTAATCGGGTAATTGATATGATCAGAATATTTACGAATTATTGTACGTAATCCCCAATCAGATAGCAAATCGTCATTGCCTTCTTTAAGGTGTAGAGTGATACTGGTACCGCTACCATCTAGTTTATCTACTGTTTCAATAGTAAACTCTCCAGCTCCATCAGATACCCATTTTACGGCGTGAGACGTTGTTTCTCCAGCTTTTAGGGTAATTAGTTCAACTTTGTCCGCAACGATAAATGCTGAATAAAAACCAACCCCAAATTGTCCAATTAAATTTGCATCTTTTTTAGCATCACCAGATAAATTTTCTAAAAATAATTTGGTGCCAGATTTGGCAATTGTACCGATATTTTCGATAACTTCTGCTTCAGTCATGCCTATACCATTATCACTAACGGTAATTGTTTTAGCATCTTTATCAAAGCTTACTCGTACAGCTAGTTCTTCACCTTTATTTAATTCTGGTTTGTTGATTTGTTCAAAACGCAATTTATCAATTGCATCAGAGGCATTTGACACTAGTTCACGTAAAAAAATCTCTTTATCGGAGTAAAGTGAATGTATCATCAAGTTCAATAATTGTTTAATCTCAGTCTGAAAAGACATAGTTTGTTTATTTGACATAGTAGTTCCTTTAAGTAAGTTAATCACCAACTAGTTCTTAAATAGAGTCAATTTTTAAGTTTTCAAGTGATGGAAATTAAAAAATTGACCTAATTTTAGAGATAGCCTAATTTTCTCAATCCGTTATGAGGTGTTTAGCTAAAATTTAGTCTAATATAGTGGCTCTAAATCATTTATAATCAGTAGTTCACTTACTGAAATTATAAAGACGTTATACATGGCAAATCCGCAGCAAATAAATCTACAAGTTAACCTTCCCGCAAAACTTGCACATTATTATCCGATTGTAATTGAGCCTAAATTGCTAACTAACTGGCAAAGTTGGATTAAAGATTATGCGCAGACTAAAAAAATTATTATTATCAGCGATGATAATGTTGCTAAACTCTATGGTCAAGCTTTTTGCGCTGAATTAAGCGCAGCCGGCTATCAAAGTCAACTGCTTGACTTTGAAGCAGGAGAGGCTTCTAAATCAGCATCGACCAAGCTAGAGTTAGAGGAGAAAATGTTTGCCTTTGGCTGCGATCGCCATACTTTGTGTATTGCCTTGGGCGGTGGAGTAGTTGGCGATTTGGCGGGTTTTACTGCGGCAACCTATATGCGGGGTATGAATTATATTCAAATTCCTACGTCATTACTTGCTATGATAGATAGTAGTGTTGGTGGTAAAACTGCGGTAAATACTAGCTATGGTAAAAATATCATTGGTACTTTTTGGCAGCCGCGTGCAGTTATAATGGATACAGAGTTGCTAGAAACCTTGCCACGTGAGCAGGTGATTAATGGTTTTTTTGAAGCAATCAAGATATTTCTGACACTGAATGCCAAGCAGTTTAATTTTTGCTGTGCTAATTTAACCTCAATTTTAAATCTGGAGCATACTCCACTAGTGCAGATGATTAGTGAGGCTGTGGCATTAAAAGCGCACGTAGTTGAAGTAGACGAACAGGAACAAAATTTGCGGATGATCTTGAATTTCGGACATACCGTTGCTCATGCAATTGAAAAGTTGAGTAATTATAAAATGTTACATGGTTATGCCGTTGGCATTGGAATGTTGGTTGAGGCAAAAATTGCTGAAATATCTGGATTGTTGAGTAGCGTTGATTATAAATTAATTGCTGAGTTTTTAGCAAAATTAGAGATTACACCAAAATTGCTAGCTGGATACCAAGTTAGCGAATTAATTTCTGCTATGCGTGGTGATAAGAAAAATAAAAATCAACAAATTGTATTGGTTTTATTAAGCGGAATTGGTCAGGTGAAAAATATTGATAATAAAGTAGCTTTTGCTGTTGATGAAAATATCATTGAAGCAGCATTTAACACTTTATTAGTGTAAATAATAGATAGGATAAAATTATGGGTTACCGAATAGTAAAAAAAATACCAACTGCAGATGAGATTATTGCGGCATTTCCGTTAAGTGATGAAGGTTATTTAAGTATTGACAAGCACCGACTTGAAATTGAAGCTATTTTAAGCGGCAAGGATCAAAGATTAATTGTGGTGGTGGGACCTTGTTCAGCATGGCCAGATACTGCAGTTTTAGAATACGCTGAGCGTTTAAAAAAATTAAATGAAAAAGTGAGCCATGCGCTAAAATTAGTTATGCGGGTTTATATTCAAAAACCGCGCACAATTAAAGGTTGGACTGGTCCAGTTAATCAGCCAGATCCATTGTCTCCTCCCGATATTGCGGCAGGTGCATTGTATTGTCGTAAACTTATGACGCAAGTAGTTGAAATGGGCTTGCCGATTGCCGATGAAGCGTTGTTTACACACAATGCTCGTGGCTTTATTGAGCTATTATCATGGGTGGCAATTGGTGCAAGAAGTAGTGAAGATCAGGAGCACCGTATTTTTGCATCAGGCATTGATTGTCCAGTTGGGATTAAAAATCCAACGCATGGATCAATTAAAATCGGAATAAATGGTGTAGTAGCTGCGCAACATTCTCACTATATAGTATTAGATGGTAATGAAGTTGAAACTGATGGTAATCAATATGCACATTTAGTTTTACGTGGTAGTAATGATCGCCCTAATTATTCATTGGCAGATATTAGTGAAGTTGCTGAGCAATGTAAGAAGAATAATGTTTATAATCCAGCGGTAATTATTGACGTAAGTCATGATAATTGCGTGGTTAATGGAGTTAAAGACCATAATGCTCAAGCCGACATTATTCTTGAAGTAGTTAATAATTTAAAAACTAATCCAGAATTAAAAACTTTAGTTAAGGGGTTTATGCTTGAGAGTTTTATTAAACCAGGCAAACAAAATGCAGAGACCGCTAATCCGATTGACTTATGTGGTTTATCTATAACTGATCCATGCTTGGGCTGGGATGATACAGAGGCATTATTGTTAAAATTAGCTGATTTACATATTGAGAAATAAAGGTATAGCTTTAAAGTTAGTACAAAATAAGGATAAAAATGGCTTACGAAATTATAAAAAAAGTTCCGACATCTGATGAAATTATTCAGAAGATACCGTTAAGTATTGAAGGATATGCAAGTATTCAGCAACACCATCGAGAAATTGAAGATATTTTGAGTGGTAAAGATTCACGCTTATTAATGATAGTTGGTCCATGTTCTGCATGGCCGGATACTGCGGTATTGGAATATGCCAAATCCTTAGCGGAATTAAGTAAGCAAGTAGCTCATTCAATTAAAATAGTGATGCGTGTGTATATTCAAAAACCACGTACAGTTAAAGGCTGGACAGGTCCGATTAACCAACCAGACCCTCTGGCTGAACCAGATATTGAGGCAGGTATCTGGTATTGTCGTAAACTCATGACGCAAGTGGTTGAAATGGGCTTACCGATTGCCGATGAGTGTTTATTTACCCACAATGCGCGTGGATTTCAAGAGTTACTTTCTTGGGTAGCTATCGGTGCTAGAAGCACGGAAGATCAGGAACACCGTATTTTTGCATCATCACTTGATTGTCCAGTTGGGATGAAAAATCCTACTCATGGTTCACTAAAAATTGCAGTGAACAGTATTTTGGCTGCGCAGCATCCGCATTATATCGTTTTCGATGGTTATGAAGTTAAAACCGCGGGCAATAAATACGCACATTTAGTTTTGCGTGGTAGTAATGATAGTTCAAACTATGGCGTTGAATATATTGCTGAAGTTAATGAATTATTTAAGAAAAACCAAGTGGTAAATCCAGCAATTATTGTCGATGTTAGTCATGACAATTGTGTAATTGATGGTGTTAAAGACCATAATGAACAAGCAAATATTGTTTTACGGGTTATGGATTCATTAAAAGAAAAACCTGAATTAAAAAATTTAGTTAAGGGCTTTATGCTCGAAAGTTTTATTAAAGAAGGTCGCCAAAATGCTGAAAGTGGTAATCCTATTGATATGAGCGGTTTATCCATTACAGATCCTTGTTTAAGCTGGGAGAGTACTGCTAAATTAATTCTTGAAGTTGCAAAGCAACATGCTAAAGGATAAAATTATGTTAATCGGTGTATCGGGTGATGTTGGCTCATTTTCTGAAGAAGCTGGTTTAATTTATGCAGCAAAAGCACATAGTGCCAAACATGAAATTCGTTATTTAATTGACATGGATGGAGTCTTAGCCGCTCTTGAGCGTGGTGAGATTGATGTTGGAATCTTTCCGTTTGTCAATTATAATAGCGGTATTGTGTGGCCTGCATTTACCGCAATGGGTAAATATAACTTTATGCCGATTGATGATTTACAATTAAATGTTGAACAATGTTTATTGGCAAAATTAGGTACAGATTTAAGTGAAATTAATGAACTATATTCATATACTCCTGCATTTGAGCAATGTAAGGGATTTATCAATCAACATGGATTTAAACTAATTGATTGGGGTGATACTGCCAAAGCTGCTCGTGATTTAGCGGCTGGTATTTTGCCAAATAATGCTGGTGTGGTTGCTTCAGCTCAGGCAGCAAAGAGTTATGATTTGCAAATAGTTAGGCGAGGTATTCAAGATATCCAACCCAATATTACGCGGTTTATAGTTGTTAAGAAAGCGGGATAATATGAATGATATTGAGCTGTTGCGTAAGCAAATTTCAGAGGTTGATGCTGAAATTATTCGTTTAATTGCCTTGCGACAACAAATTTCTAAAAAAATTGGTGAGTATAAAAAAGAGCATAATTTGCCAGTTTTGGATGCTGCACGCGAGGCATTACTGCATGAGTTTCATAGCATGCAAAGTGTTGAGCATGGAATATCTCCAGAATTGGTAGCTAAAGTTTTCGAAGCATTAATTGAAGAATCTAGAAAGGTACAGAAATATGAGCAATAAATTAAAAGCATCTGCAACAGTATTAATTAATACTATGGCACAAAGTAAAAAAGCTGCAGGCATTCGGGTTTATAATTTGAGTGTTGGTGAGCCCAAAATGATAACTCCTGAAGTTGTGCGCGAAGGTGCGAGTAAGTTTATTGAAGTTGGTGATATTCCTTATCCTTCTCCAGCTGGATTAAATGACTTACGCTCAGCCGCCGCAAATTGGATGAATCAATCATATGCAACTAATTATAAAGCTGAAGAGTGTATTATTACTACGGGTGGTAAATTTGCGATTTATTTGATGTTACAATACTTATGTGGTTCTAATTCACCGTTAAAAACTAATCCAACAGACAAAATTAGCGTGATTATTCAAGCTCCTTATTGGGTTTCATATCCGTCAATTACTAAAATTATGGATGCAAACCCAGTTATCATTAATTCAACCGAAGCTGGTGGTTGGAAATTAACTCCGGAAATGCTCAAAGCTGCTTATACACCTGAATGTAAAATCCTAATGTTGAATAACGGAGTAAATCCAACTGGGATTATCTATACACGTAGTGAAATGCAAGCATTAATGGCTACTGCAAATGAACTCGGCTTATTGGTCATTAGCGATGAAGTATATAGCGCATTAGTTTATACTGACGATGAGTATGTTTCGTGTGGTAGCTTTCCAGAATATAAAGACAATGTGGTAGTTGTGCAAAGCGCATCTAAATCTTTTGCGATGACTGGCTGGCGGGTTGGGTTCCTTTTCTGCAGAAAGGATCTGATTGATGTTATGAGCGCATTAAGTACTCAAAGTACCACTGGTGTATCACTAATTTGCCAACACGGTGCGCTAGCTGCATTTAAAAATGCCAAACAAATTAATGCTTGGGTTCGTGACACCATGAAAATTCGCCGTGATATTTTTGTTGACTCATTCCGCAAACATTTTGGTATTCAATTAGAGTATCCTAAGGCTACATTATACGTATTTGCTTCATTAGACAGTCTTGGTGTAAAAAATCTTAGTGATGAAGAATTCTGTATTCGTGCGCTAGAAGAAGCCAATGTTGCGACCGTACCAGGTAGTGCATTTGGGCAACCGGGATATGTTCGTTTCTCATATGGTGCTGATGAAGGTGATTTAGACGGTGGTTTGGAAAATCTTGCTAAATTCATAAAAAGTTTGAACTAATAAATATAGGGTAAAATCAGATGTCAGGAAATAGTTTCGGTCAAATATTTAAAATTACAACCTGTGGCGAATCACATGGTGGCGCGGTTGGCGTGATTATTGATGGAGCACCAGCTGGAATTGAAATTACTGTAGAAGAGATTCAGCAGGAATTAGACCGTCGTAAGCCAGGACAAAGCGCAATTACAACTCCGCGCTCTGAAGCTGATCTAATTCATGCGCTCTCTGGTATCTTTGAAGGTAAAACTACTGGCACGCCAATTTTATTAATGGCATACAACAAAGACCAACGTTCTGCTGATTATGATCACTTAAAAAATGTATTTCGTCCCTCTCATGCGGATTTTACCTATTTAATGAAGTATGGTATGCGTGATTATCGTGGTAGTGGGCGGGCTAGTGCGCGTGAAACATTAGCTAGAGTTGCGGCTGGAGCAATTGCCAAAAAATATCTTAAGCAAGAGCTAGGTATTGAAATTTTGAGCTATGTCGAACAGGTCGGTCCAATTAAAGCAGATATTGATCATACTCGGGTTGAAGTTTCACAAATTGAAGATAATATTATTCGGTGTCCAGATCCGATAGTCGCGGCAGAAATGATCCGTTTGGTTGAAGAAGTACGTGATGATGGTGATTCAATCGGTGGCGTAATTAAATGTGTTATTCGTAATGCGCCTGTTGGCTTGGGTGAGCCTGTTTTTGATCGCCTTCATGCTGATCTAGGCAAAGCAATGTTAAGTATCAACGCAGTTAAAGGCTTTGAAATTGGTTCTGGCTTTGCCGGAGTGGAGTTGCGTGGCTCGGTACATAATGATCCATTTGTCTTAGTTGATGGTGAACTGCGCACTCAGACTAATCATGCGGGTGGGGTATTAGGTGGTATTTCATCTGGTGAAGACATTTATTTTCGAGTTGCTTTTAAATCCGTTTCAACTATTAGCAAATTGCAAAAAACACTAGATGTTGATTATAATGAAGTTGAACTTGAGGCGCAGGGGCGGCATGATCCATGTGTATTACCGCGGGCAGTTCCGGTAGTCGATGCTATGGCGGCATTAGTAATTATTGATCATTATTTACGCCATAAAGCTTACTCTCCTTTATGAAAAGATTTGGCTGTAAATATTCTAATTTAGATTTGAATTAAATATAAAAAAAGCATCCATATATTTTGGGATGCTTTTTTAGTCAGATAATAATTATTACCAGCTTCTGCGTTGTGAATTACCACCACCAAAGCCACTGCTAGTTTTTGGCTTGTCTTCTTTTTCTTTAACCACTAGAGTACGATTTTTGTAGCTAGTTGCATTTAATGCTTTAATACATGCTTGTGCATCATTAACATTTTCCATATCCACGAAACCAAAGCCTTTGCTTTGACCTGAATATTTATCTGTAACAACTTTTGCTGTCTTTACGCTACCATGTTGTGCAAATAGATCTTGTAATTCTGTATTAGTAATTCCGAAATCTAAACCCGCTACGAAAAGTGATTTTTGCATAGTATATGCCTTATAAAAATAATTTAAAATGATAAAACTGAATGTTTAATGGCAATATACTGTGGAAATAATTGAATATTTAAGTAGGTATGATTTACAAGAAAAATTAAATTTTAGCTGAAGATGCATTATAACACGATTAGAATAGTGTTGCTGATTTTATTTCAATATAAACAGATAATAATAAAATAACATCCGAGGTTTTTAGTTTACCGCGGATGCCAACTTATAATTTTTAGTGATGGTATTTGATGTGATGATGATGATTAAAATGCATTTGTGCAGCAAATTTTGCTTCTTCTTGGGTTTTATATTCACCAAGTTGTTTGCCGTCGCCAAATTCCATGCGAACTAAGCCAGGATGAACGTGAGCATAGCTATGAGTTAAAACTTCAAAATTATATTCACGATTGCTGTGCTCTATAATTTTAATAGTTGAACGTACGGTGATATCATCATTTTTGTAATAAAATACTTCTGCCTGAATCACTGATTCAACAGATTCTCCATGAGATAATTCTTCGTGATGTTGTATATCAACCCACTCTAATTGATCTTTAGTTAAATGGATAATCATAATTGCAGTTCCTTATAAAAAAAGTATAACTAAGCCACCCAAGCTAGGGTGGCAAATAATAATTAACTATTGTTAGCTTTGTAGGCGCGTTTGCGTTCTGTTTCATCTAAGTAACGTTTGCGGATACGAACACTTTTTGGTGTAACTTCAACTAATTCGTCGTCATCAATAAATTCAATTGCGCTTTCTAACGTTAATTGAATTGGTGGTGTTAAACGCACAGCTTCATCGGTTCCTGATGCACGAACATTGGTTAATTGTTTACCTTTAACTGGGTTAACGTTCAAATCATTATCACGACTATGAACACCAATAACCATTCCGGTATATAGTTTTTCACCAGGACTTACAAACATCCGCCCACGATCTTCAAGCTTCCATAATGCGTAAGCAACAGCGGCACCATCTTCTTGGGAAATCAAGACACCATTCCGACGACCTGGTAAATCTGCTTTTACTGGACCGTAGTCATCAAATAAGTGGGCCATCAAACCAGAACCGCGGGTTAGAGTTAAAAACTCACCTTGGAATCCAATTAAACCACGGGCAGGGATGCGATATTCTAGACGAGTACGTCCTTTACCATCAGACACCATGTCGGTTAGTTCACCTTTACGGCGACCAAGTTCTTCCATTACGGCCCCTTGATGTTCATCTTCAAGATCAATTGTCAATGCTTCATACGGTTCACACTTTTCACCATTAATCATTTTCATCACTACGTGAGGCTTAGCCACAGCTAACTCAAATCCTTCACGACGCATATTTTCAATTAAAATAGTTAAATGTAATTCACCACGTCCTGATAATAAAAACACATCGGCATTTTCAGTATCTTCAACTTTTAAGGCTACATTGGTTAATAATTCTTTAGTAAGGCGATCACGAATTTGGCGACTAGTTACAAACTTGCCTTCAGTACCAGCTAAAGGTGAAGTATTTACCTGTAAATTCATGCTTAAAGTAGGCTCGTCAATTACTAACATTGGGAGTGGTTCAGGATTGGCAACATCACATATTGTAACCCCGATGTTTAACTCACTAATTCCATTAATTAAAACGATATCGCCAGCTGATGCTTCATCAACCAGTGCTTTATCTAAACCATGGAAGACTTGAATTTGATTAATTTTAGCTGGCTTACGCTCACCATCTGGACCAGTTGCAACTATTACCTGTTGTCCAGCTTTGATTTTACCTTGACGAATACGTCCGATACCAATACGACCAACAAATGTATTATAATCTAAAGCTGAAATCTGTAATTGTAACGAGCCATCAACATCGTCCTGAGGTGCATGAACGTGAGACATAATTGTTTCAAAAAGTGCTTCCATATTATCTGGACGCTCTTCAGGATTAAGGCTTGCAAAACCATTAATTGCCGATGCATAGACAACAGGGAAATCTAACTGTTCTTCGGTTGCGCCAAGTTTGTCAAATAAATCAAATGTTTGATCAACAACCCATTCTGGACGTGCACCGTCACGGTCAATTTTATTTACGACAACAATTGGTTTTAACCCTAGAGCTAATGCTTTACGTGTTACGAAACGTGTTTGTGGCATTGGTCCTTCAACCGCATCAACTAATAATAATACGCCATCAACCATTCCCAATACTCGTTCAACTTCCCCGCCGAAATCAGCATGTCCAGGAGTATCCACGATATTAACTTTAGTACCTTTATAATCTAATGAGGCATTTTTAGCGAAAATCGTAATTCCGCGTTCTTTTTCAATGTCATTGCTATCCATTACGCGTTCTGCGATATGTTGATGAGCAGAAAATGTTCCTGCTTGATGTAATAATTTGTCAACCAGAGTTGTTTTACCATGATCCACGTGAGCGATAATTGCAATATTGCGTAGGTTTTTTGCCATTGAGTTTCTCTATAAAAGTTTACCGCAAACCGCGGTATTAATAATCAAATAGCGGGTATTATAGCATAGATTAGTATCTAATGAACTATGAGTTAAACGAGGATTTGTAATAAATTAGTAATTTGATAGATTATCCGTTTTGGATTTATAAGGCAAAGAGAGGTGTGATACAATTTAGCACAATATTACAATTGTTTTTGTAGGTAAATGGAGCATATAGAATGAGTTATGTAGATGACAAGAAAGCGCATATAGAAAGTGTTGCTCTTAAGAAGAAAATTGATTATAAAAGCCCTGTAATAGAAGAATTTAGTGTTTCTGAGCACATACTTGGCGGAGTTCCGCAATATATCCTAGAAAGTCAGGGTGGTATTTATGCTAGTTGATAATAAAATGATTAGCCATATTTTATTGCTAGTTGGATTAGTTGGATCTTTGACTGGTTGTGGTTCAGGTGCTAATAATCAAAATATTGCAAATAATGCTATGAATGATTTAACGTTGCAGAGTTACATTAAAAGCTTAAATTATAAGCCACTGTCGACAAACACAAACATTAATATTTCCTCCAAGAATACATTAGCAATGAGTAAGCTTGGTAATCAGCAAGTGTTTACTGCTTTAGCTCCAGTTACATTAGCCAGTATTGAGATGAATTACTACACGGATGATCATTGTGAAAGTCTATCAAGTGTAACGACTATTGGTGGAAGTGCTACGACCATACCTGCAGGAACTTATTCGACCAGTGATCAATCCAACTACAATCTATGCAATGCTTATGCTGGTGGATGTTCGGCTGAATTGAGCGCTGCTCAAAACTCTACCTTTAAATCAATTCAGTATAAATATAATTATACGAATTTAGCGTCAAGCTCATCTACGTGTATGTATAATTCTGATAAAGGGTACGAAGCATTAGCAGACTATTCAACGCCAGCTACGCCAACTACATGTGCTTCTGGGAGCTCCTGTGGTTACTCCGAACCCTATGGCGCACAGTTACTAGGGATACCTGCGATATCGACTAACTCTGGTTCCAGCTGTCGTGTGACAGGTAGTCTGAGTAATAATCTAACTTGCTGGGGTTCAGGTAGTGGTGGTCAAATGGGTAATGGTCAAGGAGTCGATGCTCTACCATCACAGGTAGTTATGCCTGATGGCATAGCTAGTTTTAGTCAGGTATCAGTAGATACTACTCTGAGTTGTGGTATCGCAAACACAGGTAATATTTACTGTTGGGGAGCTGGTGGATCTGGTCAAATTGGTAATGGTGCAAATGACAGCGTTAATGTACCAACTCAGGTAATTATGCCCAGTGGTATAACTAGTTTTAATATGGTGTCGACCAATGCAAGCTTCAGTTGTGCGATTGCCAATAATGGTAATCTTTATTGTTGGGGTGGTGCTGGTTCTGGGCAGATTGGCAATGGAGATAATGCAGGTGTAAACGTGCCAACTGCAGTAACTATGCCAAGTGGTGTTGAGAGCTTTACCACAGTATCTACGAATACTCAATTTAGTTGTGCGATTGCAAATAATGGCAAGGTTTATTGTTGGGGTACGGGTAATCACTCTCAAATAGGCAATGGTGCTAACACTAATGTTAATACGCCAACTTCTGTGGTAATGCCAAGCGGAGTTGAGAGTTTTACGGCAATATCTACTAGTGGGGATTTTAGTTGTGGGATTGCTAATACGGGGAGTCTTTATTGCTGGGGCTATGGACCTCAAGGGCAGCTTGGTACAGGGAATGTTACGTCTGCAAATGTTCCTACTTCTGTAACAATGCCAAATGGAGTCGAGAGTTTTACGGCTATATCTACTAATGCTAACTTTAGTTGTGCAATAGCTAATACTGGAACTATCTATTGCTGGGGTGCCGGTCCCAATGGTCAAATTGGCAATAGCAATAATGGTCAGGTAAATGTGCCAACAGCTGTTACTATGCCAAACGGGGTTACTAGTTTTACGGCGGTGTCAACCAATCTTAACTTTAGCTGCGCGCTAGCCAATACAGGTCAAGTATATTGTTGGGGAAAAGGCGGTTCAGGTCAAATTGGTAATGGTACCTATACTACTAATGTTAATTTGCCAACCCTAGTCACGATGCCAAATGGTGTTACAAGTTTTACTAGTATATCAACCAATAGCAACTTTAGCTGCGCACTAGCAAATAATAATAATCTTTATTGTTGGGGGAATGGCGGTGCTGGTCAAATTGGTAATGGTATTGAACAGGATATAAATGTTCCGACTGCAATTACGGTACCTCATGATGTCTCGAGTTTTAATTTACTCGCAACTAATTCTAACTTTAGCTGTGCTGGAGCTGATAATGGAAAGCTCTACTGCTGGGGAAATGGCGGAAATGGCTTTTATCTCGGGCGTGGAGCACAAATTTATAATACTTCGACTAATCTGGTATTTCCTCCTGGAGTGAATAGCTTTAACCAAGTTGTGACTAACGGTAATTTTAGTTGTGCACTTGCAAATAACGGTCAGATTTATTGTTGGGGACTTATCTTAAATTCAGATAACGGTTTTGTTGGTAGTATTGGTAATAGCACAGACAGTAGTGCCAATCTACCAACTCCGGTAACAGTGCCAAATGGAGTTACTAGTTTTAGTCAACTATCAACCAATAGCAACTTTAGCTGTGCACTTGCCATTAATGGCAATGCCTATTGCTGGGGTTATGGTTTTAATGGTCAGATTGGTAATGGTGATAACGCAAATGTAAATATGCCAACTCCGGTAGCACTTCCTATTGGCGTAAACAGCTTTAGTACATTGTCCACCAATGCTAACTTTGCTTGTGCAATTGCCAATACCGGCATAGTTTATTGTTGGGGCGATGGTAGTAGTAATGGTCAGATCGGTAGTGGTGCAAATGTTAGTGTTAATGTACCAACAGCCGTAGTAATGCCCAGTGGTGTTACTAGTTTTACTGCAATATCTACCAATAGTAATTTTAGTTGTGCGTTAGCAAATACAGGCGCGGCCTATTGTTGGGGAAGTGGTGGTAGTGGTCAAATTGGTAATGGAGATAATTTAGATGTCAATGTACCAACTTTAGTTACGATGCCCAATGGTGTAACTAGTTTTAGCTCAATCTCAACCAATGGCTCATCTAGTTGTGCGCTTGCCAATACTGGCAAGATATATTGCTGGGGAGAAGGTGGTTCTGGTCAGGTTGGTAATGGCGATATTATAAGTGTTAATGTGCCAACACCAATAACGATGCCCAATGGTGTTACTAGCTTTAGCTCAGTCTCGACAAACGGCTACTTTAGTTGTGCGCTGGCAAATAATGGTAACGTTTACTGCTGGGGTTATGGCAGTGATGGGCAGATTGGCAATGGTGAGAATAATGATGTCAATGTACCAACTGCGGTCACCATGCCAAGTGGTGTTACTAGCTTTGGCTATATTTCAACGAATGCTAGCTTTAGCTGTGCAATAGCAGCAAGTGGTGATAACGCAGGCAGCACCTACTGCTGGGGCATTGGAGCTAGTGGTCAGATTGGTAATGGTGCAAATAATAATATCAATGTACCAACTTTAGTCCAATAATTATGCCGCTATTATACTTATTGCGAGCATAATACTATCTATCAAATATTTTGAGTGCATTAGAGTGGTTTACTATTTTGTTAGTAAGCCATTCATTTTATTGAGATTAAATTATGCGTCATCTAGTTAATGTATCAAATTGGCAATCATTTCGTATTGGTGAGAAAACTTATTATTCACCAAATATTGAACTAATTGCACAATTAAGAGAAAATCCACAAACTGAATTTTGGCTAACTACTTATACCGAGTTTTCATGTGTAATTATTGATAATATATCTGAGACTATTCAGTTGGTACGTGATCATTTTGGTTGCGAACCATTTTTTTATTTTATCAATCAACAAGACCTATATTTTGCTTCTTCTCTTGCAGAACTAATCTCAGCACTTAAACAAGATCAGATTAGTATTAGCGTTAATGAAGATGAATTAAGGTATATGTTAGTACTAGGTAAAGTACTGACTTATCCAACAGAGGTTCATGAAGAAACGTTATATAATGGTATAAAGCGAGTTAAGCCTAATCACTTAATTAGTATTTCCAATGATACTATTACTCAAACCCAATATTGGGATTTAGCCAGTCATTGCCATGAAACAATTTACTATAATGATGAAAACGAGTATTTGGAGCATTTTAGTGAATTATTTCATGAGGGAATTAAACTACAAATTGGCAATGAAACAGCTCTTGCCGCAGAGTGTAGTGGTGGTTTAGACTCTTCAAGTATCATTTTAGCTGCGTACCATCTGAATAAACCATTAACTCTTTATACTCATCTGGATCAGGATTATGATCCTTTAAAGAAGAGGATTCGAGAAAGCTATTTTGTTGAAGAATTGGTCAAAAAATATGGCTTTAGGCATAGTAATATTGATGCAAATGATTTTGAGCTGCAACCTGTACTTGATATGGTTACAGAAGTTCTTGCAGGGCAAATACAAAGTCTTTTCCCCATTGGCGCAAATATTATACACACCAAAGCAGCTACTGATAAAACAAAAATTTTGTTATCCGGATTTGGTGGTGATGAATGTGTGTCAGGGCATGCAAACTTACAGTTATGTTTATTACAGTGGCTTAAACATGGGCAGTATAAAAAGGCTTGGCAAGAATATCACCGACACTATGCAATGAATAATCTATTGAAACCAGCTATGATTACTCAGATCAAAACTTGGCTCGGTGCACAATTTCCTGAATTAAGAGAGAAATATGCATTGCAACGCCACCAGCAGAATAAGCAGAAATTTGTCAAATCAAGTTTTATGTTTCCTGATTATATACCTAAAGCTAAATCTATTGCCGAACTTGAACTTCGCCAGTTAGTTGGGGTGGATAATAATCATATCTGTTATAGGATAGAAGATAGCGCCTTAATTGCGCGTCATTATGGCTTTAAATATAAGTATCCATTGCTATATCCCAAATTAGTTGAATTTTGTAACCGCTTGCCTTTGCACATGAAGCGTGAAAATGGTTTGGCCCGAATTATGATTAGAAAATATTTGGCACAAGCGGGGATGCCTGAATTTACAGCAAAACCAATTGCAAAATTTGACGGAAATATAATGGGCTCAACGTTTATTAAAATTCGTCAAAGTTATCAGAATGAGCTTAAAAACCAACTAAATACACAATTGCAGTATTGGAAAATTAAAGAGCAAATTTTAAAATTTGATCCAAACATTTTAGAAAATACTAATCTATATCAAGATTTAGCTTTGCTAAGTTTAAATCAATTTTTAGTAAAATAAACTAACCGTACCTCTAACTAATTATTGTTTGACGCAGTATAAATGATTCTGTTCCGAGCAGTCAGGCGTGTTTGACCTTAAATAAGGTTCGTCAAGTTGATCTGAAGTGCCTTTATATCCTATATCATTGTTTGAGCTACTGGTCCAATTATTACAGGTCTCATTAGCAACGTCTCCACCAAAGCCAGTCCAGACAGTGAACGATGAGCTAGAAATAGCATTAGTCAGCGGTTCGTCATTTGCATTGTCGACAAGCATCCCAGAATTAGCAGTTGCGATATATGTCCCGTCCGGACGATAATATTTTGCATCTGCGGTTGTTGCATTATTTCCTACTAATAGGGCTTTGTATGTACCTCCAAAGGATGGCATAGCTGGATCATTATTACACGATTGATCTGCTCCTGCTAGCCCCCCTAAATTCCCATTGTAGGTAAGAGAGCTTACAAAGATTACAGGTGGCGGAACAATCGACACATTATATGCTTGTGAGAATCCGCAATTACCACTGCCATCACAGGCGACAGCATGAGTTGGGTCTGTCCAATTTGCAATTCCTTCAATTCCTGTTGGAGAGCTTCCTAATGCTGCATTTTCATTCATCATACACGGCGCTGCCACAGGGAATGAGCCATCATGACCATCATTAATATTATAGATAAATTGCATTGATTGTAGTTCACCATTTGACAAATCTGTGAAAAGCCCATTACAGCCACTATTATTATTTGTAGCATTATTATATTTTGCACAGAGTGCATTGTTTGATAAATTGGTGCTAGTATATGTTCCTGATTCGGGGGTTACGGGACCATTCAGCGTTACGCTAGAGGCTCCAGCACTACAATTATTGTCAAGATAAAATTTAATATCAATCGAGTTAATAATTAAATCACCAGGTGTAGTAAAAGACTGCTGATAGCTTCCTGCACCACTAAGTTGCTTAGATGCGGTTGGTGCATATTTTAATGAATTGATGTATTGTTGTAGTTGATTGCTTTGTAAAGCGGTGTTATTTGAAGAAGAGCTATTATTCCCACTATTGCAGGCAGAAACAAACATTGATATTGCTAGAAGTGGAATACTTAATCTAATATGCCGACTATTGTGCATTTTTTATACTACCTAATAAAATTTGTTATTGTTTTACAACTAATTATTTGGCAGAGAAAAAAATAGCCAAATCTGCGCTAATCTACTAAGAGTAATAGCCACTATTAGATTCGTGGTTAATATTAGTGGCGCTCGAAGTTAGTTCATTAATTTCTAGCTCTTTAATTATTGGTGTTTGATAAGGTAATAATGTATTTAGCGTATTTTCTGGGTGTAATGTTTTTTGTTGGAGTTGCACGATTCCCACTCTGTTAATAAATATTTAAGAAATATTCTACCACAGTATCAGTTTATTAGTTAATAATCTATAGATTTTGTTAACAAGTGTTTTGAGTGATCTAAAATTAAACTAGTTGTTTTTGTGAGTTAAAAAAACCACGATAAGCCAAAAAGCAAGCAATAAATGAAGCTATCGAAGTAGTTGCAAGCAACATAAAAGTTACCATAATCTGATATTTAACTGCTGCAAGTGGCGATGCACCAGCTAAGATTAATCCCGTCATCATACCAGGAAGAGAAACAATTCCCAATGTTTTAGCAGAATCTAACGTTGGGATGGTACCAGTTTTTAGTGCATCACGTACCAAATTTATTGCGGATGGTAAAATATCTGCACCTAGCGCCAGCTTTGTTTCAACTTCATTGCGTTTTTGTTGAAAATCTTTAAGTAATTGCTTATAACATAAGCCCAGCGCAATCATTGCATTACCAATAATCATGCCACTTACGGGGATAACCTGATAAGCACTAAAATGAATGGTTTTGGAAGAAATTAGCACGGTTAATGTAACAACTGTTCCTACACCAATGGCTAGACATGAAATTAGAAAACCATGCTTAATTCCAGTGCCGCGCCGCGCGGCGTTATATGCTGCATTAATAATCATAAAGAGTAATAATAAACCAGTAAACCAGACGCTTTTTTGCCCAAAAATAAACTCCAGTACATAACCAATCGCAATCAATTGGATTACTGCCCGTAGCACGCTGATAATCGTGTCTTTCTCTAGTTTTAATTTTTGCCAATAAGAGAAAAATAGCGTTATTAAGATCAGTGATGAAGCAAAAAATAATGATGTATTACTAACTTGGCTAACTTGATGCATTGCTTGCCCCTCTGTGTTCACTAATGATTGCACCATTTTTCATGGTGATGATTCTATTGGCTACCCGTTGACTTTGTTCTAGGCTATGAGTAACCCAGACTAAGCTTACACCCTGTGCATTGATATTTTGGAGTACACGTTCGACGATTAAGCTATTTTCATGATCTAAAGCAGAGGTTATTTCATCTAGTAATAAAATTTCTGGCAAAAATAATAAACTTCTGATTAGTGCAATACGCTGTTTTTCTCCACCAGAGAGTACAGTCACCGAACTATTTTCTAGAACGGGATTGAGCTCAAATTGCTCAAAAAGCCGTCGTACTTTTTGGGTGTCGTATTTTTCTGCATGAATTTGAAATGGAAAAAGCAGATTATCATAAACTGTTTCACCAAATAAGCAGGGAATTTGAAAACAATATCCAATTTTACGCCGTAAGCTAGTTGGATTGATTTGAGTATAAGTCTGATTACGATAACTAATAATTCCAGTGCTTGGAGTGGTTAAATTAGCACACAGACGTAACAGGCTACTCTTGCCACAGCCAGAAGCTCCAATAATTGCCAATGACTCGCTAGCTTTGATATCTAGAGATACATTGTCAAGTATTAGTTTGTCAGTATTTTTTAGACTTACATTTGAAAGTTTTAGGATTGACAATTTATTGTTCTTTATTTCAAATAATTATAGTGTTTAGACCGAAATTGTAGCATTTTTAATTAATAATTTGCTGCTGATCCTTATAGATAATATTACTATTCTAATTTGTACGCAAGCTGTGATATTAGTTGTATAATCTAGGGATATATAATGTTTCTTCTAAAAGGAATTATTGATATGCATCCAACCGTAATTAAAATCAATACTCAGCAGTTTATTACTAATCTACAATCAATCCGTAAACAAATTGGTCCTCATGTCAAATTGTGTGTCCCTGTCAAAGCTAATGGCTATGGTCATGGAATAGTTGAAATATCTCAAGTAGCAGAGCCATACGTTGATTATCTGGCAGTGTCATGTCTAGAAGAAGGGCGGTTGCTGGTTGAACATCAGATTCATAAACCCATCTTAGTTTTTGGTTCTTTTGATGATGAGCAAATTCCTGAGTTGATTGAGAATGACCTTGAGATTACTGTAGCCTCACAAGAAAAAGCCGACGCACTTGCTAAATATTGTGCATCTAAAGATATTAAATGCAGAGTTCATATTGGTGTTGATACGGGGATGAATCGTATTGGTGTTGGTATCAATAGCGCTAAAGAATTAATTGATTTTGTTTTACAACATCCGCGCTTAGAGTTAATTGGAGTTTATTCGCATTTTGCGGCAAGTGACGGCTTAGAACCAACTTTAACCGAGGAGCAAATCCAATTATTTGGTGATATCGCAGACTACATCAAACGCCAAAAACCATCAGTGATTTGTCATTTAGCAAATTCTGGTGGTGTTGCCTATTACCCACAAAGCTATTTTGATATGGTGCGTCCAGGTTTGATGAGTTATGGATATTTTCCAGCAGGGAAAGTTACGCATGGTCATTTAAGTAAAATCAAACCGTGCTTTAGTTTAACCGCAAGAGTGCTTCATTTTAAAACAGTAGCCAAAGGTCAAGGTATTAGTTACAGTCATCGTTATTACACAGGCGACACAACGCATATTGCGACAATTCAAATTGGTTATGGTGATGGTTATCGCCGTGGTTTATCTAATCTTGGTCAGGTACTAATTGGTGGAAAAAAATATCCTATTGTGGGGAATGTTTGCATGGATATGTTGATGGTTGATATGGGACCAGACGGTGAAGCTAAGGTTGGTGATGAGGTTATATTAATTGGGCAACAAGGCGATCAAGAAATTTTACTAGATGAATTAGCCGATAAGCTAAATACGATTAATTACGAGATTTTAGTTGGTTTTAACGACCGTGTTCGTCGAGTTTTGGTAAACTAGCTACTTGTTAACAATATATTTATTTTGAAGAGGTTGATTATGCTGATTGGTGTGCCTAAGGAAATCAAAAATCACGAGTATCGGGTTGGGATGACGCCGGCAGGAGTTTATGAATTAGTCCGACATGGGCATCAGATTTTAGTTGAAACCAATGCTGGTTTATCAATTGGCTACGGAGATGAAGATTATATTAAAGCTGGTGCAATGATTGCAAAATCAGAGCAAGAAGTTTTTGCACAATGTGAAATGATCGTTAAGGTCAAAGAACCACAACCATCAGAATATAAAATGCTTAGACCTGGACAGCTATTGTTTACCTATCTACATTTAGCTGCAGATTCTGAGCAAACTAAGGGTTTACTTGAGTCAGATTGTGTCGCGATTGCCTATGAAACAGTTACAGATGATTTTGGCGGCTTACCATTACTTGCGCCAATGTCTGAAGTTGCAGGTCGCTTGGCGATTCAAGCTGGGGCGCATGCGCTGGAGCGTCATCATGGTGGTTGTGGTGTATTGCTTGGTGGTGTACCAGGTGTGAAACCTGCCAATGTCGTAGTAATTGGTGGTGGAGTGGTTGGACTTAATGCGGCACGTATGGCTGCAGGATTGGGCGCTGACGTAACTATTTTTGATCGCAACTTAAACTTGCTCAAAAAAATTGATAATGATTTTCAAGGTAGAATCAAAACTATTTATAGCAATCATATGAATTTGGAAAAAGCGATTCGTTCTGCACATATGATTGTTGGTGCAGTATTAATTCCTGGTTCAGCAGCACCAAAGCTGGTATCAAGAAGTATGCTAAAAGAAATGAAAAAAGGCGCAGTTTTGGTTGATGTTGCAATTGATCAAGGTGGTTGTTTTGAGACTTCAATGCCAACAACTCATGAAAGCCCAACTTATATTGTAGATGACGTAGTGCATTATTGTGTGGCAAATATGCCTGGTGCAGTGGCTAAAACATCTACATTAGCACTAACTAATGCTACGTTGCCATTCGTAGTCGAATTGGCTAATAAAGGTTGGAAACAAGCAGTGCAAGAAAATCGTCATCTATTGAATGGTCTGAATATTTGTCGAGGTAATGTGACGTATTATGCAGTTGCGCGTGATTTAGGTTATAACTATGTTGACCCTCTGACATGCTTGTAATGGCTTAAGATTATGCATATAAGTTATTGCATAGTCATATTTGTTAATACATGAACAGTAACAAAATTTGTTAAAATACCTACCTCTGTGTAGGTATTTTTTTGAACGGTATGAAATATTAAAACAATTGTTTCCAAAGATAACGTATTAGTCAAACGAATTAGTCGCTTGAGTAATGATAGTAAATTTCGCTCTACGCAACTTCAGGCGCTCGCTTATGGTGAACATCTGGTAATTGAAGCACTAAAATTCTCTCTAATTGAATATGTGCTGTTAGAAGAATCTAATCTCATTCGCTATTCGCATATAATTGAATTACTTCCAACTGAACAAATAATCTTAGTTAGTACTGAAGTATTACAAAAAATAAATATCTTTGATTCTGAATTATCAATTGTTGCACTAATTAAGCAGCCAATAGCTTGTGAGTTGGATTTTAGTTTACCGTTTGATTGCATTATTTTAGATCAAATTCAAGATCCGGGCAATTTAGGTGTAATTTTACGTGCGGCTAGTGCTGGCGGAATAAAAAATATAGTTCTATCTAAGAATTGTGTTGATATCTATAATCCTAAGGTTCTACGAGCATCACAGGGAATTCAATTCGCATTGAATATTTATCAAAATTATGACGTTTTTGAGTTTATAAGACAATATTCAGCGCAAATTTATGCGCTAACACCGCATGCGAACGATAGTATTTATGAGCAAGATTTAACTCAAAATTGTGCCTTAGTGTTAGGTAATGAGGGAAATGGAATTAGTGGTGAACTGTTGAGCGCAATTAAGCAGCATCTTACGATTCCAATGCCAGGTAGGGCAGAGTCACTAAATCTGGCAATGGCGGCAACTGTTGCAATTTTTGAGTTGTCCCGCCAGCGCATGACAAATTTAAGAAAGAAATAATGAAATCAATAACAATTATTACGCGTAATAGTAAACTAGCTATGTGGCAAGCGCTACATGTCAAACAATTATTGCAAGCTGAGTATCCTGAATTAGAGATTTTGATCTCTGGAATTACTACGGAAGGTGATCGAATTCTCGATCAATCACTTGAAAAGATTGGTGGAAAGGGCTTATTTATTAAAGAGCTCGAATATCAACTCTTAGCCGGAAATGCCGATATTGCAGTTCATTCCTTAAAAGACTTACCAGCAAATTTACCAAGTGAGTTCGAATTAGCAGCAATCTTAAAACGCGAAGATGCCCATGATGCATTTGTAAGTAATCAATATAAATCTTTGGATGAAATGCCTGTAAATAGCGTGGTCGGAAGCTCGAGTGCCCGGCGGGTTGCGATTTTAAAACAACATTACCCACATTTGCAGATAAAATTATTACGCGGTAATTTACAAACGCGGCTGGCAAAATTGGATAATAATGAGTATGATGCAATTATTCTGGCAGTAGCAGGTCTCAAGCGCTTGGATTTAGAGGCGCGAATTACGCAGATATTGGCAGATGATAAATTTATTCCGGCAATTGGGCAGGGAGCATTAGCAATTGAGATTAAAGCTGGCGCTTTAGAGTTAAAAAAACTCCTTGCCCCACTAAATGATAATATTAGTGTTGCACTGGTTGGTGCTGAGCGTGAAATGGGGCGTTATCTTAATGCTAGTTGCAATATTCCTTTAGCTGGGTTTGCTCGAATAGTTGATAATCAATTAAAACTAAGCGCACTACTAGCCGATGTTAATGCTAATATGTATTTAACTGCCGAAGTTAGTGGCGCTCCTCAAGATTATTTAAATATAGGCAAATCATGTGCTGAACAACTGATTAAGCAAGGTGCGGCAGAAATTGTTCAACGCTTGTCCGCGGCTAATCACAGATAATTAATACAAAATGTATCTAGTTACCCGCCCAGAGCCGCAAGCAACCGTTTTGATTAATTTGCTAGAACAGCAACAGATTAAAGCGAAAAGCTTACCTCTAATGGTAATTAAATACTATGATTTTGAGTTAGAAAGTCTAGTTAGCAAAATAAATAATTATAATAATTTATTACTAACATCTCCAACTGTAATTGATCGTTTGATTCCATTACTAGGTAAGCTAAAGCCAGAGTTAGGCGTAATCGTTGCTGGAAAAAGCTCTGCTGATTATTTATTAGACAAAAGTGGAGTTAAAGCACTGTATCCTGAATGCGGAAGCGGAGTTGCTGAATTAATTAGCTCAAACTTAATTCGCCAAGGAACAAGTTATCTGATTGCAGGGGGTCTGCCGCATAATCAGCAATTGGCAGTATATTTAAATATAAACAAAATAAATCATGATTTTATAGATTTATATCAGCGGACTAATTCTGCGATTTTAAATTTGGTGCAAACTGAGAAAATTATCTGTGACCCGCAAAATATAGGTATAATCATTACTAGCAGCTCCTTAGCCGAGTATTTGTATGACTGTGCACAAATCAGTCATTGTATTTTGCAAACATTATCTAAAGTATATTTAATTACATTGCATCCAAATATAACTCGAAAACTAAAACAAGTAGGCTTCAGCAATATAGTTGAAACAGATAATGCGTCGAATCAAGCAATAATTAACACCATCAGGAAAATTGAGAATGAGTGAAAATAATACAACTGAATTAAAAAATGAACAGCCTGCGATGGTAAAAACTGTAAATAAGCCAAGGATGTCAAAAGTTCCGGTTTTATTAGCAATCCTATCGTTAAGTTGCACCGGATATCTTGCCTATCAAAGTTTTCTGGGTATAAATGGTTTTATTGCACAAAGTAAATTAAATAGCCAGCAAAGTCAGAAGATTGCAGCATTATCAACTGATAACTTGCGCCTAACTCAACAAATTAAGCAACTCACACAAGAACAAACCGCTCTGAAAGAGCAAGTTGATAAAACCAACAAAACTGTAAATAATGGTAATATGGTTTTGTATCAATTAAATAGTTTAATTAGTGGTGCGAATCAAAGTTTGTTGCTGTATCATGATTATGCATCGGCAATTAAACAACTAAATTATGCGAAACAAATTTTAACCAGTGTTAGCGATCCCTTGCTATTGCAGTTGAAAATAAACTTAACCATAGATTTAGATAATTTACAGGCAAAAAATAATTTTGATGCGACGATGCTAGCAACGCAATTAGATGAACTTTATCAAAATATCGCTCAACTAAACATTACTACACCAGTTGCTCTACAAAACCAGCAAGATAATTTGCCAACCAGTGCTTGGCAACGTTTTGTAATGAATGTTAAACAGTCAATTTTTGGTTTAGTCAAAGTAGTAAAAGCCAACTCTGATAGTGCCGAGATTTTAGTGCCAGAAAACGAATTAGTGGTGCGCCAACATTTACAATTAGATATTTTAAGTGCGCGTCAGGCATTATTAAATCAAAATGCAGCATTATGGCAAAGTAGCCTGAATGATGCGTATAATCTAACGCAACGCTTTTTTAGCAATGATTTAACTCGACAAAAAGAGTTATTATTGATCCAACAACTCAGAGAAATCTCGCTAGGAGTTAACCAACCGACGCTAGATCTAACCATGCAGGCGCTCATTAAGGCGCAACAACTTAGTGATGGAAATAAATAATGAAGCTTTTTATTAAAACCTTAGTTATTTTTGCTCTAGCATTGGCAGTAGCTGGGTTTGGTCTCTTTAACAATGGTGCTGTTGCAATTTATGTCGCAAGCTATAAGATTGAATTAAGCTTGAACTTATTAATCTTGTTGTGGTTATTAAGTGTTATCGTAATTTATTACGTGTTTCGGATATTAATTAATGTCAAACGTCTTCCAAATAAAATACATCGTGCGCGGGTTAGAAATGCATTAGTTGCAGCTCGGCAACGATTAAATTTTGCGGGCTTACATTATTTTGAGGGTAAGTATCGTAGCTGCTACGAAAATGCTTTGAAATCACTCAAGCGTGAAGCAAATAAAGATAATAAATTTTTAGCATATATGCTGGCGTATCGTGCTGCAAACATTATGCGCGACCAAGAAAAAGAAGATAAAATCGCAACCGAGCTTGAGCAATTTAGCGAACCAAAGTGGCAGTTAGCTAAACATCTATTAATTGCAGAAAATTTTTACAATCATCAGCTTTATGGACAAGCAATTGATCATTTAAATGCAGCTCTACAGCTTGATCGCAGTCATGTGCCAGCACATCGTATGTTACTTAAAGTTTATCTGCACCTTACAAATTACTCCAAAGCCTATGAGATGCTGGAGTGGCTATTAAAGAACGATAGCTTACGTGAGTATAAAGCCAGCAAATATAAAGCGCGGGTAATCGGTGGTCTATTTGCCGAAATTAACGATACTAAAGAATTAAATAAATATTATAACAAGTTAGACAAAAATGAGAAATCAAGTTTCTTGTATGGTAAGCTTTATTTTAATGCTTTATTGCGTATTGCTGATTATTCTGCGGCAGTGGAATTTTTGGAGCGGAATTTTAAAGATAGCTCCATTCAATTGATTTATAGTGAATCATTACTTGCATTAGCAAAAAAAGTTGACGATGCGAAGTTATTAAACAGACTAACAAAGTTAAGTGAGAATGCATTTTGTGGGAATGAGCAAAATCCCTTATTATTGTTAACTTTAGGTGTTTTGAACTATCAACAGCGTAATTTGGAGCAGTCTCGGACTTATCTGGAGTCTAGCCTTAAAATAAAACCTAGTCTTGATGCAACGATTTACCTGTCATTTGTTGCTGAAGCGACTCATGATAATGCGCTCTTTGCGGATTGCCAGAAAAAATTATTAACTAATATCCGTAATTTTAATTAATGCTTTTGTGAAGTGATGATGAAGAATATAAAAACTGTACGACCTAAATTTGCTAAAAAAAATCGTGATACTATTTTACCCTCTAAATTAGCTAGATTTATCAATGATTGTGTAGCAATCCTTCTGTTTGCCTTAACTGCAATGGTAGCTTTGGCTTTGGCGACTCATTCACCAAACGATAGTTGTTGGTCTAAGAGTGTTAATTCTCCAATTGTCGTAAATAAACTTGGCGTAGCTGGAGCTTATTTATCCGATATTTTATTTTATGTGCTAGGCTTTTCCGCTTGGTGGTTGGTTGCGGGTGTTTTTTATCTAGGATTTCATAAAATTGTACGCAAAAAAATCCCAACTGGAAACTGGAGTACTATTTATCGGGTTATTAGTTACATTTTCTTAATTTCAGCTTCTGCTACTTTTGAATATATCTCCTTTTTTCATCAAGCGTCAAGCTTGCCAGATGGTTGGGGTGGTAGCTTAGGGTCGTTTATTTTTAACAACTCATATCGTGGTGTAGGTGAAGTTGGCGTTTCAGTATTAAGTTTACTTTTTATTATCATTTGCTTTTCATTTTCTTTTGGCATTTCATGGTTATTTATTGCCGAAAAAATTGGCGCAATTTTGGAAATGGTTTATGTTCAACTAACTTCTTTAGTTGCACGTAAGTCACCTGTTGCAGAAAATGGTGCCGCGGTTATTGATGATGAAGAGGATGAGTTCATAGCTCCCAAAGCTGCGGAGCAATATTTTGAGCCTGAACCATTGGTTGTACCGAGAAAAGATATCGATATTGAAGAACCAGTTGTCAAAAAACTTTCATTTTCAGAGCGGTTATTTAAATCAAGAACTGAAGGTGCTTCTACTGAAAATGCGGATATTAATGATGAACCAGACTTCGATATTAATGATCCGTTATTTCAAGATGATGAATCAGATGAGGCGGTTGATGCACCATTAACTGAAATTAAACCAATTGTTCATGAACCGATGCTCAATAGTGAACCACCACGGGTGGCGGGCTTAAAAATAGCATTAAAATCAAATAATGTTCGGACGATAGATTTACTAGATGCGGTACAAAAAGGTAGTTTGCCTAGTACCAGCTTACTTAATTTACCACGAGTACAAGCTGAGGGAGTACCCCCAGAGACAATTGAATATGTTTCAACCGCAATTGAAAATACTTTGGCTGAATTTGGCATTGAGGTCAAAATTACCAATGTCGAAAGTGGTCCAGTAGTAACCCGTTATGAATTGATTCCGCCTAAAGGTGTCCGTGGCGACAAGATCGCTGGCTTAGCTAAGGAAATCGCGCGTTCATTGGCGCTTACTAGTATTCGGATTGTTGAAACTATTCCTGGTAAAAATTCGATGGGGATTGAAGTTCCTAATTTTAAACGTCAGGTAATTTATCTTAAAGAAATATTTGATTCAGCTGTTTATCAAAATAACAATAGTTTGCTAACATTAGCACTCGGTAAGGATATCGCAGGCGATGTCATTGTGACTGACTTGGCTAAAATGCCACATCTGCTAGTAGCAGGAACCACTGGTTCTGGTAAATCGGTTGCAGTTAATGCAATGATTTTATCAATTCTTTTTAATGCTACGCCAGATGAAGTTAAATTTATTATGATTGATCCAAAAATGGTCGAGCTATCCTTTTATCAGGATATACCACATCTTTTGGCGCCAGTTGTAACCGATATGTCCCAAGCTGCCAATGCGCTGAAATGGACTGTTGGCGAGATGGAACAGCGCTATAAAATCATGGCAAAAATCGGTACTAAAAATATCGTTGGCTTTAATCAGAAAGTGGAAGCAGCGATTAAGGAAGGGATGCCGTTATTTAATCCATATAGCATTGATTTAACTGACCCTGAACCGTTACAAAAATGGCCATATATTGTCGTGATTATTGATGAGTTGGCAGATTTGATGATGGTTGCAGGTAAGAAAATTGAGCAATATATTGCGCGTATTGCCCAAAAAGCGCGTGCGGTGGGGATTCATCTGATTGTAGCAACCCAACGACCTTCAGTTGACGTGATTACTGGTTTGATTAAAGCAAATATTCCTGCGCGGATTTCATTCCAAGTCTCAAGTAAGATTGATTCGCGGACAATCTTAGATCAAATGGGTGCGGAAAGTCTGCTTGGTCAGGGTGATATGTTATTTTTAAATCCAGGCTCGGGATTTCCGCGGCGGATTCATGGTGCGTTTGTGAATGATGATGAGCTACACCACGTGGTAAATTATCTCAAAGAGCAGGGCGCGCCTAATTATAACGATGAAATACTGACTGGCGCTAGTGATATTGCGATTCCTGGTTTTGAAGATGATAGTAATAGCGACAATAATAGTGTTGAAAAAGATAGCGTTTTTGATGAAGCAGTTAAATTTATTCTCGATTCACGGCGTTGCTCAATAAGTTCTTTACAAACACAATTTGGAATAGGATATAATAAAGCTGCACGAATTATGAATCATTTGGAAAAAATTGGTATGGTGAAACGCACCGATCGTGGCGGCTTTGAACTGCTAAATCATACACCAAATTAGGTAAGTGAATTAGAGGGATATTAATTTTTACATATTGATAGGAAGTAGTTTGAATTATATATTGTTAAATACTTTATTATAAAACATTGTGCTTCACAATCACAAATACAGCATTTCGGGGGTAAAGAGTGAGTGAAAATCCAACAGTTTCCAAGATTGTTAATGATTTACAGCTGATTCCACATGAAGAAGGTGGTTATTGGAGTCCAATTGAGCGCGATGAAAGTGCTCAAAATTCGTATTCATTGATTAATTATCTGTTAGCTGCCGACGATTTTTCATCCTTTCATAGATTAAGCAAATCAGATGAGACACTAATGCTCAAAGAAGGGCAAGCTGTTAAAGTTATTATAATTTCTCCAGCAGGAACGCTAACCGAAGAAATTATATCTTCAAATAATTCTGTTACTGTGCCTCATCATTCTTGGTTTGCAATAACTCCGTTAGACAAAAATAAAGGTTATTCGCTTATTACTTGCAAATGTGTTCCGGCTTTTGATTATAATGATTTTGAACTAGCGAATAGAGACTCTTTAATAACATTATATAGTGAACATAAGCATATAATTCAAAAATTTACTAGAAGTTAGTCTAAATACTGAATCAAACTTGTTTTGTAGTTATAATAAATAAAATTAGGGGGGTTAGTTATGAATGAAACATTATCAACCGAGTTATTTTATGGCATGATTTTATCAGGTGCCAAACAAGTCATCCATAGTGAGGGAGAGCTTAATAGGCTCAATGTCTTTCCGGTAGCAGATCGCGATACAGGAACTAATTTAGCTTCGATGATGCGCTATATCGTGGATAATCTATCCATGACTAAAGATACGCCTGAGCTACTTCATCAATTGTCACAGCATGGTCTAGTTGGTTGCTGTGGTAATTCTGGTCTTATATTCTCGCAATTTTTTTATGGACTCACCCAGCATCGCTTGACCGAGAAAACACTTTTAAAAATGCATGATTTTGTTGAGATGATTGCTCATGGTTATAAAAGTGCTTATAGTTCAGTGAGTAATCCTAAACCTGGGACAATTTTAACTGTAATGGAAAAATGGGTTGAAGGATATCGTGAGACTCTGGCGAATGCGCGGATTAATTTGCTCGATAGTTTTAAATCCAGTGTTGAAAAAGCTAAGATTGCGTTAAAAGATACGATGAATCAATTGGAAGTTCTGCGTGCTAATCATGTCGTGGATGCTGGTGCTCAAGGATTTGTTAATTTCATTGATGGAATGCTAGCATATCTTAGCGGTGATAAAGAACACCGTGACCAAATTATGGCTGATCGTAATTTAGATCATCAAGCGGTTCGATTAAGCCATGAGTTTGAGGATGTTACCGAGTTTCCTAATTATCGTTATTGTTTTGAAACAGTACTTAAAACAGCAAATGAAGACGCGCTGACTCCGTATCGTGCTACGCTTGATAGTTTAGGTGATAGCATTGTGATTGGTAAAGGTGCACAGATGTTAAAGCTACATATTCATACCGATCAACCTGAGACTGTAACGCAATTATTAGCTAAAGCTGGTGACGTGATTTATCAAAAAATTGATGATATGATTTTGCAGTTCAATATTGCTAACCGTGCGCACCAAACCCGAATTGCGATTGTTGCGGACACTATGGCAGACATACCATTAGCAGCAATGCAGGACAACAATATTTATCGAATTGCACTTCAGGTTAAGGTCAATGGTAACTCATTCCTTGATAAATTTTCAATTAATTATCAACAAACGTTAGATTATTTATCTAATCCTAAAAATCATGTTGGTACAGCCGCTCCATCTGCTGCAATTGTTGCGCGTACGCTACATTTTCTTGAGCAATTCTATGATTCCATAATTGTTATTCCTGTTGGTAAATCATTAAGCTCTACTTATGATGTGATTGTTAATCAGGCACGTAAATACAAAGATAAATTAATTTCAGTGGTTGATTCTGGTTTAAATTCTGCACCGCTAGGATTATTGGTGGCATATGCGAATCAGTTAGTAAATTCAAATAACTATAGCCACGAAGAAATTGTTGCTAAGATTGAGGTAGCCAAATCTGAAGCGAATGTTCTAATTATGTTAAATTCACTAGAAGGTTTAATTCGATCTGGTCGTTTGTCCAAATCTCTTGGTTGGATAGCGGGATTATTTAGGCTAAAACCATTGGTGCATATTGATGTAGCAACTGGTAAGCCTAAAGTTATTGGTGCTGCATTTAGTAAACGTAGTGCATGGCGCAAATTAACCAATCAGCTTAATTTATTGCAAGAGCAAAACAAAGTTAAAAGTATTGCTATTGTCCATTCGGATACGGCTAGTCATGCGGATGTTTTTGCTAAATATATCAAACGCAAAACTAATCTTGAGCCACTGTATATTACCGAGGTTTCCAGCATTTCTGGGATTCATACCGATAAAAATAGCTTTTCTATCGGATATATTAATCAAGAAGTTAAACTTTAAAAGGGTATGAGCTAATTATGTCTGTGGCACACCCATTAGCAACCAAGCGTATAAAATTTGATATCTGGAATAATGGTGACCTTGAGTTAGCGTTTAAACTTTGGGGCAATATTGATGTTAGTCGTTATATTGTTGCTAATGGCAAATTTACTGATACACAGATTGAGCAGCGTTTAACGACCGAGCTCAACAATAACCAGCTCTATAGCGTTCAATATTGGCAGATATACAGCTTAGATGGGGTTTTTATGGGGTGCTGTGGTTTGCGTCCGCATGATCTCCCAAGTAACTGTTTTGAAATTGGCGCGCATTTATTGCCTGAGTTTTGGCATAAAGGATTTGCTAAAGAAGCAATGCTGGCAGTAATTGAATATGCCAAACAGCGTAAAATCGCCAAATTATTTGCGGGTCATAATCCACATAATCTATCTTCAGAAAAAATGCTGTTGAGCTTGGGTTTTATTAGAGTTGTAGATGAATTTTATCCTCCAACTGGACTCTATCATCCTTCTTATGAATTAATGTTATTCTAATATAAGGTTTTTTATGAATTATTTAAATAGTATCAATAATCCTAAAGCCGAACTACATATTCATTTAGAAGGTAGTCTTGAACCACAAATGATTCTGGATTTAGCCAAAAGAAATAATATCCAAATAAAATATTCATCGCTTGCTGAATTTGCTAAAGCGTATCAATTTAAGAACTTGCAAGAGTTTCTCGATTTATATTATCTAGGAATGTCAGTTTTAAAAACTGAAAATGATTATTTTGATTTAACCTATGCATACCTGACAAGAGCGCATCAGGATAATGTAACGCACAGCGAGATGTTTTTTGATCCGCAAGCTCATCTGGAGCGTGGTGTTTCACTTGATATTATGATGAGCGGTCTTTGGCGTGCGATAGTTCAAGCTAAAGTTGATTACGGTATTAATGGCAGTTTAATTCCTTGCTTTTTACGTCATTTAAGCGAAGGTAATGCTTTATCTGTTTTTGATGATTTGATGAATTATCGTGATAAAATTATTGGGATTGGTCTTGATTCTTCAGAGTTGGGTAATCCACCAGCTAAATTTAAGAATTTGTTTAATTTAGCACGTAAAGAACAACTGAAACTACTTGCTCATGCTGGAGAAGAAGGTCCTGTTAGCTATGTTTGGGATGCTTTGGATATTTTAGGCGTAGATCGGATTGATCATGGAAATGCAATATTATCGGACCAAGCATTAATCAAAAGAATTGCCACAGATAAAATTACACTAACTATGTGTCCGCTCTCCAATCGTTGCCTGCAGGTTGTGCCTGATTTGAGTAAACATCAAGCAATTGAATTATTAAACCATGATGTGTGTGTAACAATTAACTCTGATGATCCAGCTTATTTTGGCGGCTATATAAACCAAAACTATGTAGAATTAGCGACAGCACTAAATTTAACTGATGCGGAGATAAATAAATTAATCGAAAATAGTTTGACCGCCAAATTTGTTTGAGATAGTGCGTAAAAGTTTCTTGTTAGGTAATTCTCAATGAGTGGATACTTGGATGCTGGGATTTATGTACTATTAACTTCTATTGCGTTTGTCTTCCTTGATCATCTGATAGCTGGGCTAAATCCTGTGATCGCTTTGTTTGCAATGAGTGCGATTGCGCTTTTGGTATTCAATGGGCTAAATATTCGTAATCTAAGTGCTACCTATCTGGCGTGTTGGCATAATAAAACGACCTATCTCATGATGAGTACTGCACTGGCTGTAGATTGGGTATGTATGGTTTTTGCCAGCCATGTTGCTGATCCGTTTATTGCTATGGCAGCATTATTTAGTGCGTTGGCATTATTTGGCTTTGGCAAAATGTACATAGTCACGCGCAATAAAGCAGTCTTACTCAGTTTGTTTTTATTGGTGCTGGGATTAGGCATATTATTGTTTGCATATCAAGTAAAAGCAGGGCATAATGTTGCTGGTGGAATTATTCTTGGCTCGGTTGCCGGACTAGCATTTTATGTCTATATAGCTAATTCGTCTAAATTAGCATCATTAGCACACCTCAGTTCATTACAGGTTTTAGCTACTCGATTTTGGCTGCTATTTATTGGCGCGAGTATTTTTGTTCCCAAACATGACTTATATGGCATATTAAAACACAATTTATTAGCCCTAGTAGTTATTAGCCTTGGCTCGTTAATTATTCCAATTTACTATAATCAGCAGGCTATCAAAAAATTAGGGAGCGAGCTAACTTCAGTTTTTATCAGCCTCGTTCCGCCAGTTACCTATGGGTTTTATGCCATCTATAACCGGCAGGTAATTATGATAAATGTAATTGTATGTGTACTAATAACGCTGGCGTTGCTTGTTCCTAATTTAGTTAAAGTTATACGCCGTTAAAATTGACTCTCTGCCAGTTGTTATATCATTATAATATTCATAATATGACAAAGCTAAAAATCCTCCCGCAAGATTATAGACTTCATTAAAGCCATGTTGTTGTAGTACTAACGTTGCATTATAGCTGCGCTGTCCACTACGGCAGTGAACATATATTGCACGATCTTTGGGGATTTCAGCCAAACGCTCGCGAAGTTGACTTAACGGGATATTTGTAGCTCCTTTGATTATACCTCGTGCTAGCTCGGCTTCTTCACGAACATCTAAGACATATGCATTGGTTTTAACTAATTCTCTAACTTTATTTGCAGTAATTTGTTTAAATTTACCCGTATTTAGATTACTTGCAACATAACCCGCCATATTAACTACATCTTTGGCAGTTCCAAATGGTGGAGCATAACATAGCTCTAGATCGCAGAGATCATTGATTGTGGCATTAAACTTGATGGCAGTCGCAATTACATCAATTCGTTTGTCGACATTACCTTTGCCAATTGCTTGAGCACCTAGGACACGCCCATTGTTTTTATCGTAAATAAGTTTAAAATGCATGGTGTGATTAGTTGGCATTAAACTTACTTTGTCATTCGGTGTGATGTATACAGTTTCATATTCAATCGGCAGCTTAGCAAACTCTATCAAACCTTCAGTTAGACCTGTTGATGCTGCATTTAAGTCAAATACTTTGATGCATGATGAGCCAATGTAGCTACGAGGCTTGTTGTTAATTCTATTGATATGATCAGCTGCATCACGAGCTTGTTTTTGAGCTGGTCCTGCCAATGCTAGCTTAAATTTATCTTGTATCAATGCGCCATAAACTTCGATTGCATCGCCAACTGCATAGATATCTGGATCATTGGTTAGACAATTATCATCAACTGCAATTGCTCCAGTTTTACCTAAATCAAGTTGTGCCGCGGTAGCTAGGTTGGTTTCCGGCGCAACGCCAATAGCCATTATGACAACTTCTGCGTTTACAACTCGACCAGAACCAAGTAAGATTTGGTTAGTCGCAAAAGATTCTACTTTATCACCAACGATTAATTCTACAGCGTGATCATGCAGCTCTTTATGCAAAATTTGCACCATATCATAATCAAAGGTGCGCATAATTTGGGGCATTGCTTCGATAAGACTCACATTGTAGCCAGCTTCACGTAAATTTTCGGCAACTTCAACGCCGATAAATCCACCTCCGATTACCGCGATATTTTTAGGGGCTGTATCAATGATTGATTGTTTGAGATGAGTAATATCTACTACATTGCGTACTGTAAATAAATTTACTTGCTCTTTGCCCTGGATATTGGGAACAATTGGTTTTGCACCAGGTGAGAGTATTAGTTTATCATATGATTCTTCGTATTGTTTACCACTTTGATGATCAAGAATACTTACTGTTTTACTCGCACGATTGATTACTATTACTTCTTGGTTTACTCGAGCATCAATATTAAATTGTTTGAGAAATTTTTGTGGGCTCATCATAACTAATGACTCAGCATTAGCTACAGTTCCGCTAAGATAATAGGGGAGACTACAATTAGAAAATGATACGTGAGGACATTTTTCAAACATTATTATTTGATCTGTTTCACTATGGCGGCGTAAACGTGCTGCAGCTGATGCGCCACCAGCAACTCCGCCAATAATTAAAATTTTTTTAGACATTGTAATTTCTCCACGCATTATTTATGTTATCAATGACAGTATTTTAGATTATTCTAATATAAGATGTCAAATTTAATTTTGCTGGATTATGTTTAGATGCCAATGATATTAAGAATTAAACCGAAAAAGGCAGAGAGGTTTACTCTCTACCTTATATTAGCCAAAACACTTTAATGTGCTTCTTGAATTGCCACGGCTACCGCCACAGTTGCACCAACCATTGGATTGTTACCCATACCAATGAAACCCATCATTTCTACGTGGGCAGGTACTGAAGATGAGCCCGCAAACTGTGCATCAGCATGCATCCGTCCCATCGTATCGGTCATACCATAAGACGCTGGACCTGCACCCATATTATCTGGATGAAGCGTACGTCCAGTACCACCACCTGAAGCAACTGAGAAATATTTCTTACCGAGTAATTGGCGCTCTTTTTTATAGGTTCCAGCAACCGGATGTTGAAAACGAGTTGGGTTAGTTGAATTACCCGTGATAGAAGCATCAACGCCTTCGTTATGCATGATTGCCACACCTTCACGCACATCATCTGCACCAAAGCAACGTACATTAGCACGCTCAGTCTTGGAATAAGCTTTTTCTTGCACAATATTTAAATCACCACTATAGTAATCAAACTGAGTTTGTACATACGTAAACCCATTTATCCGTGAAATAATTTGTGCGGCATCCTTGCCTAAACCATTCAAAATTACGCGTAAAGGTTGTGTTCTAACTTTATTTGCAGAACGAGCAATTCCAATTGCGCCCTCGGCTGCAGCAAATGACTCATGTCCAGCCAAGAAGGCAAAACACTGTGTCTCTTCGCTAAGTAACATTGAAGCTAAATTACCATGCCCAAGACCAACTTTGCGATCTTCAGCAACTGAACCCACAATACAAAATGCCTGTAAACCTTCACCAATTACTTTGGCAGCTTCAACCGCGCTGGTTGCGCCTTTAGTAAGGGCAATTGCAGCACCTAGTACATATGCCCATTTGGCATTTTCAAAACAGATCGGCTGGGTTTTTTCTGCGATTTCATAAGGATCGAATCCTTTGTCAGTACATAGTTTGCGTGCAGCATCTAAAGATGCTATATTATATTGCGCTAACACAGAATTAATTTTGTCGATTCGACGATCATAACTTTCAAATAGTTGCATCTTATTTCTCTTTCCTAAAATTATTCTGCGCGAGGATCAACGTAGCGCGTAGCTTCTGCGAAGCGACCATAGCTGCCAGTAGCTTTTTTAAGTGCTTCATTGGCATCAACCCCTTTTCTGATTGATTCCATCATTTTGCCCAGATGAACAAATTCATAACCAATAATTTCGCTACCATCATCTAGTGCAACTCGAGTTACATAACCTTCCGCTAATTCCATATAGCGTGGACCTTTGGCAAGTGTACCGTACATTGTACCAATTTGACTACGTAATCCTTTGCCCAAATCTTCTAGCCCAGCACCAATTGGTAAACCACCTTCTGAGAATGCAGTTTGTGAACGGCCATAAGCAATTTGTAAAAATAATTCTCGCATCGCGGTATTAATTGCGTCGCAAACCAAATCAGTATTTAATGCTTCAAGGATGGTTTTACCAGGTAAAATTTCCGCAGCCATCGCTGCTGAATGAGTCATTCCTGAACAGCCAATGGTTTCAATTAGTGCTTCTTGAATAATTCCATCTTTGATATTTAAAGTGAGTTTAGTGGCACCTTGCTGTGGCGCACACCAACCCACACCATGAGTCAAACCAGAAATATCTTTAATTTCACGTGATTGTGTCCATTTTCCCTCTTGAGGAATTGGTGCCGGACCATGGTTAGCACCTTTGGCGATGCACGTCATATGCTCTACTTCATGTGAGTACTCCATAAATTTCTCCGATAAATTAGTTAAATAATATTTGATTTTATATGTTAAAATGTTCTATCAAAATTTGTAGCAATATTGTATCATAAAAAAATAAGGTTATTATTTATCATTATGCGTTCATTTAAAAAGAAAAAACCAGGGCACTTTATTGAATTTGCTGAACGATTAAAGCAGATTTCTGAACAAGATGATTTGGGGCGTTTGCTACAAGAGTTAGTGAGAATTAGTGAAATTATTTATACTAACCATCCTGGACTACGAAATGTTTGCCACTGTGGTGCGATTGACTATCCCAGTGATTTGTTGGTTTTATTTGTCAATAACAATAGCGGGTTTTATTTAGTTAATAACATGATTAGCAGTATACAGGATACCTTATACAGTAATGGAGTTTTGTTTAGCAAAGTTTTAGTTAAAGTTCGTCCTGAACGGCACCAGCCCAAAAAAGTTAAACGGGTTTTGAGTTCTGAACAACAGGAAGCATTGCAGAAATTTGCCATTGCGTTAGGGCGTCCAGAATTAATTAAGCCTATCTCTCGAGTAGAGGATGAAAGTGAAGACGCGTCTGAGTGGGAAATTAAGCTGTGAGTGCATCTGGTGTAGCCAGCGCTAATTCACGAAGTTATCGTGAGTTTATTGTTCATATCCGATATAAAAAAATTCGTCATACTTATGTCCGAATTAATCATGATAAATCATTACTAGTTTCTGCGCCATTACATGCTGATGATGAGCATATAAATGCCGTAATTGATAAATTTTATAGTAATATTCTTCAGAAACAACAGCTGGTAACCCAGCAATCGACTCAAAAACATCAGCAGGATGTATTACTCCAAGATGGCGATAATGTTAGTTATCTAGGGCAAAGTTACCTCTTGCAAATTATTCCTGCAACACGTAATAAAGCAATATTTAGTGGTGATGTCTGTTTGTTGAATGTCAAAGAAGTTAACACGGAATATAAATCTACAGTATTACAAGCCGAATACAAACGTTTGGGAATAAAAATTTGTACAGAGTTACTGCAGCAACGATTTAGCTATTTTGAAACTTTAGGGTATAAGCTTCCCCGCCTGAGTCTGAAAGTAATGCGCACGCGATGGGGGAGTTATTCAGTAGCGGTTAATAAAGTCAACTTAAATTTGGCATTGATAAAACTAGATCTAAAATTAATTGATTATGTTGTAGTTCACGAATTATGTCATATTATTGAACAGAATCATAGTAGTCGTTTTTATGCTTTGATGAATAAGATTTTACCAAATTGGAAAGAGTTGAAAAAAGAGTTAAATTCATTTAGCCATATCCTACGTTAATCAATACAAAAACCCCAGACTACCTGGAGTTTTGTATTGAGAGAGCAAAAGTAAATTATTAGCTAGCTTTAGCAACCATCGTTGGTTTGCTAATTTTATTATCCGTACTAAATTGATAATCTTTAAATACATGTTCTGCACTTAATAGTTGATAGCTACCATCATCAAGGCGATTAGTAGTATCTTTTAAGCGGTAAACATAATGTCCACAAGTATAGCATTGATAGAGTTGCATATGAGTACATAGGCAAGTTTTTTCAAAAACTTCAAATGATTTACCATCAGGACTAGCAGCTTTTGCACGCTCGTAAGCTTCTACATAACTACAAGTACCATTTTCTAGCAAATAACCCAATGATTCACAATTAGGTTTCATTTTGCCACCGATTGATGGTGAGTAACGTAACATACGCATTGGATAACCAGTTGGTGAAGTGGTGTTTACTTCAACATCATCTTCTTCAGCTCTGTAATATTCTTGTTTTGCTTTATCTGTTAAGCCACATTCTTCAGTAATGGTAAAGCGCGTTGCAACTTGTACCGCTCCAGCACCGTCTGCCAGATAGTTAGCCGCATCGGTTCCAGTAAAGATACCGCCAGCAGGAATTACTGGAATATTTAAATTTTGTTCTTTAAGGAAGTTTAGTACTTCACTAAAAATAATTGGTAAGCTATATTCGTGCCAATTTTCCAGCGCAAAACCTAAATGACCACCAGCCAGCGGACCTTCAACAACGATATAATCAGGAATACGGTTAGAGCGTTTAGCGCGTTGTAAAAATGGTCTTAGTGCACGCACTGAAGACACAATGATTCCAATTTTAGCATCATGGAAACGTTTATTATCTTGCATCATTGCCATGCTGTTTAAATGCAAACCTGCACTTAGAGTAATTCCATCAATTCCAGCATCCAATGCTGAATTTAAGCGCTCTTTTAAGGTATCGCGAGTATTGTTCATGGTAAGTTTTTCCATGCAGTTAACAAATACCAATCCGCTGCCTTTTTTAGCTTCCATCGTTTTACCGATATGGTTTTTTGTTGCTTGACGAATATCAATCATATTGAATTGAATCAAGCTTTTATCTGGGCTATTTAAGCTAGCTTTAAATTGCTTACGCTTATCAGATACAAAAGTAGTGTCAAATTTACGATCTGAAACATCAGTAATCAAGGCGTCTGAAATATGTCCGATGCCACCTAAATTAGCTGCTGTCAGTGCCAGTTCACTAGTTGAAATATCTACTCCCATTCCACCGATCATGATAGGAACATATTCTTTATTGTCATTGGGGAACTGGAGGCGAAAATTATCTACTTTATTCATTAATATCTCTTACTTAATTTCGTGTTAAAATATAGGATAATACAGCCACGCTATGCAATATGCAGTGCTTGTATTATAACTAAGCCATATGATAACACGTGCCTTAGTTAATTAGCTAATTTGCCCTAAAAAGCTAGACTAGAATAGCAAAACGAAGAGAGGTTAAATAGATGGAATTTACCAAAAATAAATATGTACGTCGCGCTAAAATATCGGAATATAAATTCCGTAAAATGGTGCGCTATTTCGCTGAAGACCTCTCCGCGACACAAATTGCACTCAAAACTGCAATAAATCGTAATACAGTAAATCGTTATCTAAATGAAATACGTGAACGCATTGTTGAATTCAGCGAACAATATGCTCCTTTCACTGAAGAGATGGCGGAAGAGCGAGAGTTATTTTTTGACTCTATTGCTGTTGAACATGATGAAATCAAGCAAACAGATAATTTAGGTACTAAACTTGCTAATAATTTAGGTATATTAAAACGTCGTGGTAAAGTCTATGTTGATATGCTGGCAAATTGTACTGCTACTAAATTACGCAGTATTTTGCAAGGTAAATCAACTGAGGAAGTTACGGTTCATGCTGTAGAAGTAAAATCAGAAGATGGTTTTGTCGCAGTTGGTTATGATAATGATAAAAACTATGCTAATAAGCCAAGCTATGTTGAAAATCTCGATAATTTCTGGCAATTTGTTAAAAATCGTACCGGAAAATTTCAGGGTTTAGCTAAGCATAAAGCATATTTACACCTTAAAGAAAGCGAATTCAGATTTAATTTTCGTAATGATAATCTGTATGAAGTTATGCTCAAATTAATTCTGGCAAAACCAATTAGCTGAGAAATTTTGTGTGACTATCCCAAATGGATAACAAAGAATAAAGTATTTGTAATATAATCTACAAGTGGTTTATTTGAATAACGTTTCAAGGGATAGTAGATTGATAAAAAATTCGTCAAAATTATTAAGTGTTATTGGGGTAGCTGTAACGCTAATTTCTTGTAATGGCGGTAGCAGTACTAGTTCTGCGTCGCCTTCTGATCAGTGGACGCCTCTATCTGTTGCTTACGAAATAGTGAATATTGCAACAGTACAAACTAATCCTGAATCTGCAATTCCTACCTATAAAAATGGTGGGGCAAATTCTATAACTGGAGCTGAGTGGGAGTCTTATACGCCACCATCTCCATACGTAAAGAATTCAACGCGTAATTTACAATTTAACGAGCAAATATTTATTTCCTCTCCTGGTCAAACCCCTGGGGTAACTTCATATATTACCACAGAGCCAGATGGTTATACCTGGGGTGCGATGTCAACTGCAATTAATGCAATGTATCCTTTTGAGTCAACAGGTCCATATGCTGCATACTCAAGTGCTTATGCAGCGGGTAACTTAGTTACTACGCCAGCACCAGGCACGATTAAAGTTACTGCCAACTATAAAGCACAAGATATGAAATGGTGGGCGTATGAAAGTGGTTATTCATCTGGTAAGAAAATCGCGCGCTACTTTATCACGGATCCCTATGGTAATCAATATATCATGCACGCATCAAATGAATCAACTCCTGCAACAGTGCTGTTAGCTTTTGAATCCGCAGTCCTTCCAAGTGGCTGGACTAAGCAAGGACCAGTTTACTTAACCGAAGACAAAATTTTAACGCCTTCAGTTGCACCAGGGTATCTTTATGAATATAATGTAATTAGAGATAGTGCCGATAATACCTATCACCAATGTACGTGGGGACTTGCTGGTATCAGTACTGTTGGACAAGTGCAAGGTATGCCAATTTGGGGTGCAAATGTGGCTACTACATTGCGAATTGTAAATTCATGGGATAATTTGATCTATGAAGGTGGTGGAGCTACATTGTTTATTTTTGATCATAAATTGACATCTGGGGTTAATACTATTGCTAACTTTAATCCAAGTAATGGTGATATGTTGGGCTTTGATGGGCAAACTTATACTACTCAAAACACTGCAAATGGAATGCAAATTAAATTATCCGGTGGAGCTAGTATTTTATTATCAGGTATTAGTACATTCTCTACTAGTTGGATACAAAATTAAGATTGTAGCTGCTCACACTATGCAGTGAGCATCGTCACAAGGCTTCTCATGTACACTACGCCGCCTTGTTCCTAACTCTTACACAGCATATTGTGGCAGTTTGTTTAGTTAGTAGTTACTTAAGATTTATGGATAAGAAGCAAAATGGAGTCACTGATTATGACTCCATTTTGCATTTATAAAACTATACTATCTCTAATTGTTTGGTCCTAAAACCAGAACATGAAGGACGACGCAGTATTTTTACTGATAAGCAAGCCCGTGGTGTTGTATTACTTGAAAGATCATCCAGATGCCGATGCGATGGTATAGAATAGAATTAAGGAACAATCTAGCTTCCTCATGTATCGCATAATAAATTCACTATTATTGTTATTATGGCACATCAGAAAAATCAAATTATACAGAATCAAAACAATGTACTAGCGTAGAATGCGCAAATAACCTTACTTATTACACTGATGATATCACATATACGATATCTTCGTTTATTCATGTTGCTATTCCACAACAAATAAATAGCAAATTAATCACACGCAATTCACATCAAATTGAGTACTCCAGAACAGTAAATATTGGGGAAAATAAACTAACCGTCTCATTTCACACTGAGGATAAGTTGCTTCCATACGGAATTTATCCACGTCGCTTATTCTCTTATTTATGCAAATACATCACAAGCACAAAAGCTAAAAATCCAAAGGTAAAACTACCAAAAAACAAGTTAAACTTCTTAAAAGAAGTCTTAAATATTAATTATGTGTGTGGTAAAAATGACACACTTATGATTAATAATCAACTTAAAGCATTCACAGAATGTCAGCTATCTATTCATTACTCCAATCCTAATGACAAATCTCGTAAACAACGAGATTCTATAAAATTCTTTGATGGCGACTGCTCTTGGCTTTATGACGAAAAGCAAGAATGGTTAGGGGAAATTACTTTATCTGAAGAGATGTTTGATCTAATCAAAAGTAGTGCAGTTCCCATTTCAGAACAAGCGGTTAATACATTCACCAACTCAAGAAAACTAGATGTCTTTAATTATTTTACATATCAAAACTACAACTTATATTTAAAGCGCATGGATCATTATTTTGAGCTTGAAGATTTATACAACTTATTTGGCTGCGGAATTAGTTCAATAAATGAATTTCGTAGAGTGTTTAAGCGTGTAGTCGCGGATATTAAACAGATATCAAGTTTAGAAATAGTACCGCTTGGTAAACACGGATATAAGTTACTCAGTAATAAAGAGAGCCTATTAAAAATTCATAATCGCAGAAAAACTAATGAAATCAAAGATCCAAAACTGGCAATTAATGAAGATTTTAAACAAAAACTTGAGAAAGACTATACTGCAATTGACATTGAAGCTGCTTCCATCTACGTACTTAAACGTATCGAGCGAGGGGGCAAACCTATTGAAAACCCTCATGCATATATGAGAGACGTACTCAAAAATCCATCGTGGTATCGCAATGAACGAACCTTGTTGGTTCTGAGTATACAGAAGATGCAACTAGAAGACTACCATAAATTAGCTGAATCAATTCGTAAGACTAACGCTCAAGAACTTAAATTACGGCTTAGTCGAACTGCAGTGCTCGGTCTACCTGTAGAGTTAAGAGATGCTTATGAGCAATTAAGAGTTCCTGGTCGCGTGATTATTAAGGGCGCTCCTAATTGGGATTATACATGCTACTTATTCTGGGCGCTTATGACTAATCGATGCGTGGAGTATTCAGCGTGTGGTGTTGAAGCTTTGTATATAAATCTATTCAAACACTTGAGCTGATAGTTCATTTAATTAAAATTTAAATTAATTAATTTGGAGGTAGCAAATGAACTTAATAATTAATAGTTTAGTATCAGTTATAACTTTACTAGTCATTCAATTTTTTGCATTGAATAAACATTATCGTACCATTTCATTGCTTGAAGATCCGGAAATTATAGAACTATTTAGCAAGTTGAAACAAAATGGCTTATTGGCTGACTCTTTAAGTATTAAGTCCGGGTTGGTTTTTCTTAGATCCAAATTCTATATTACTTATGATCAGGAAGTATTTATAAAGAAGAGCATAAAAAATCTTGGTTACTCGAAAGATTACTCTTTGAATGTTTTAGCTTTGGAATATGCTAAGCAAGATCATGCTCGATTGATTTATATGTTGAGAAATAAACAACAAGTAAAACTAGTAGAAAACTACAGCTTTGGTAAGAGTTTAAGCCGAGTAATGGTTGCAGCTTTAATAATTATTATTGTGCTTAATTGTGCTCATAAGATTGTAGTTCAATAGAATGAGATTAACAGCTAAATATTTCAATAATAACACTTTTTAATAATAAAAACGTATGCGCAATTGCACATTTAATATATGCAATTGCGCATACGAAACTAAAACTAACAACTAGTAAAATACCTTGGAGAGCACAGTGAAAACTTTTATTAATACTAATGAGTTACACAATTGGTTTTCAAATCGTTTCTTTGATGATGAAATTGCATATATTAAGACGATTGATCAGCGTATTTTGTTTGCAACAGATAGGGCTCAATCTATTTTAGGTATCTCTGAAAATCTACCGATTAATTACACTGGAAGCCTAGTTTCGGACATTGATGTAATTTCAGAAATTGAGCAAGGCATTATCAATGAAACCAAAGATGTAATTATGATGGAAGCATGGTCCATTAATAATGAGCCTGAAATGTTATTCTGGATCAAGAAAGCTCTACAAGTTAATGACCAGATTTTGTTCGTAGTTGAAAAACATATAAATGGTGATTTTTCTGTAAAGAATTTATTGCATAAGAAATTTCCTGAAATTCGCATTGAAAGAAATTACTCAATGCATACACCTAAAATTACTGAACAAGAAAAAGCAGTGCTATTTTTAATGATCAATGGATTATCTACGTTTGAGATTGCAGAAATTTTATGTGTAGCAGAAGGAACTATTCGCGGACATATCTACAATAAGGTAACTAAAAAATTTCAAATGATGGGGTATGAGGTTATTTCAAGAAGTGATGTTATTGAAGTTGCCAGAATTTTAGGTTACGGTAAGAAATTACCTATGAAGTTGCTTCCATATTTTAAAACAAATACATTGTTATTAAAGAGTTTTAATTAATGAAAAAATTTATTTTAGTAAATAACCAAGCGATTGAACTAGCTACCGATTACCTCGTATGCGTTAATCAAGTATGTAACGCTTATGTTGGCAACAATATTAATGAAGATGTAAGTAATTGTTTAAAAACCGTTGCAAAGATCGTGGAGCAGCTAAATATAGTTAATCCAGTTACTCATGAAGTTATTCTCTGTGCTTTTGAATATGGCATTGAAACAGTAAATGAAGACCAGGCTCTGATCATTAATCGCGAACAGGACTATTATTTACCGGCTAACAAACTTCAAACTTTAATTAACCTAATCTTTGAAAGTAACTATTTTATTACTATTAACTCAGAATACAACATTCGGCTAACCGATAAATTTTTTCAATGGTTTGATAAGCAAATGCTTGAGATTTTGATCAATAAAAAGCCAATTAATGATGAGTTATTGATTCGTATAGCTAAACAATTTAGAAATGATAATGAGCATAGAATCTCTCAGGTTTATGCAAAAGAAATATATAGCGTTTTGGCAGTGAGTAGTTCAATTGAACAAACTAGTATTACTACTTTTCATTAGTACGGGATTTGCTAATGCTGAAATCACCGTCGATAACTTTAGTGATAGATCAGTAAAGCCAACAGTTCATAGTAATAATAAAAGTCTTACAGTAACAAAAGCAGTTGGTGGAGCATGCTGGAATAAAGCAGAATCAGCCTATGGAGTACCAGCTAAGTTGTTATACGCGATTGCTAAAGTAGAGACTAATTTGCAACCTAATAAGATTGGACTAAATAAAGATGGCTCAATGGACATTGGATTAATGCAAATCAATAATCGCTGGTTGCCAACGTTAAGGAAATTTAATATTTCACAACAAGATTTATTTGATCCTTGTATCAATGTAATGGTTGGTGCTTGGATTTTGGCCGATAATATTCAAAGACTTGGCTATAACTGGAATGCAGTAGGTGCATACAATGCAAAAACTATTTGGAAAAGAGACATATATGCAAAAAAAGTACATAAAGCTATTATTGAGCTTGGTTATAACCAATGAATTGGTTGGTTGCTCATCAACTTCCGTACCAGTAATGAATAAACTGTATTACGACAAAGCTACTGAAAGTTATGCATACTGTAAGAGTGAATCATGTCCTCAGCCCACTCAGTTTACTATTGACAATGAAGAAGATCATCCACCATTTTATTTGGAACCACCGGTAATTATTAAAGACGAAGAAGTTAAGGGGATGGTGGTTAACTTTGCATTTAACAGGTATTACTTAACTACTGCTGATATCCATAAACTAAGTCGTAAATTTGATAGCTTACGTGGAGAGCTTGGTAACACTAAAGTTACTATTATTGGTTATACCGATAATGTTGAAGCAGTACGTAAAAAATCTAATGCTAACATGAAGTTAGCTTTAGCAAGGGCTCAAGTAGTTAAAAACTTCTTGATTCGTAAATATAACTTTGTGCCGGCAAACATTACTACCGAGGCTAAGCCATTGTGTTGTTACATTGCCAGCAACAAAACCCGTAAGGGACGTTTTGCTAATAGGAGGGCAGAAATTAGAATTGTGATTAATAAGATAAAATAAATTTAACATTTTATAAGGAAAAAATATGCATCCAGGATGGACGTTTATTATGATCTTCTCAACGGCAATGTTGGCAATTAGTTTTTATGAAGGACCTAAATTACTCCGAAAAATTGATAGTAAATCAACAAGAATTTACGCTTTGATATCAATAATTGGAATTTGGGGAGCATTACTTTTGTTGGCGGTTGAAAAGGCAGGCTTCTATTTTAACTAATATTTTATAAAGGAAAAATCATGAATAGTTTTAGGCTTGCAAAGCTTCAAGATTTCATTATTCAACATCGTGCTTTAATATTACTTATGTTTTTAACGTTGATCTATATGTCAGCAACTATAGCTAGTAATAGTAATGGAGCAGGAACAAATGATGCGGCTTTTGCTAATGGTTATGGTTGGCTAGATTCTGTAATTCATGGAAAACTAGGTGTATTATTAGCTGCAGTTGCATTTATTGTGGGTTTAGTTATCTCAATTTCCAAGCAATCGCCAATGTTTGCAGTCGGCGGTGTTATTTTCGCATTATTGATTGCTTTTGGTCCAGATATGGCCACTGGTATTGTCAACTCTTCATTAATTGTAGTTATTTAATTCTGAGGTGGATTATGTCAAATAAAAGTTATTATATACCCAAACATTTGGATGATCCACCAAAGGCTCTTTGGTGGGATATGGATGAAATTATAGTGTGTGCAGTAATTTGTTTCCCAGGAATATTATTTAAGAGTTTTAGTCTTTTTATTGTATTTTTGTTACTGTCTTTTTTTATTACATATCAGTATGCAAAAATTAAAAGCGGCAAATTAAAGGGATTTCTTATTCATTTTACCTATTGGGTTATAGGAATAAAATTCAAACGAATTCCCGAATCATATATCAGAGAAATTTCAGGATAATACTATGGAAAAAGACATACATAATGATGAGTTAATTAAGGTTAAAAGAGGAGTGCGTAGTCGAGATGTTCTTCTTTTTATATTAGTAATTACTAATTTACTAACAGTTTCTGTTGCATATAAAAATTTGAGTCGTGAACGAACAATCATTACTCCGCCTGTAACAAGAGAAACTTTCTGGATTGACAGTAGTGATGCAGATCCAAAATATCTACAGGAAATGTCAACCTATTTTGTGTTACTTGCAAATAATATCAGCCCTTCAAACATTGATTATCAGAACAAGCTATTTCTTAATTACGTTAATCCAGCACAGCAAGCAGAACTTAAATCAGCATTAGATCAACAAGCTCAGAGAGTAAAGCGTAATCAGTTAGTTACAATGTTTTACATCAAGGGCTTTAGAGTTGATGCTGCATCAAATAAAGTTGTTATTACAGGACAGTTGGATACTCTTGTTGGAGACAAATTAACTTCTTCTGTAGAAAAAATGTACCGAATTGGTTATCAAATCATTAATGGTAAATTATACATAACTGAATATGGTGAAGTTCAATCAGCAAATCCATGGGGAGAATTTATCAAATGAAGCTAAATATATTATGCACTTTGATTTTAGGATTTTGTGTCAATAGTGTCTATGCCGTGCAGGAGTTTCAAGTTAGCAACAATGCTGAAATTGACGCAATAATTTCAGATCATGATGTAAGTAGAATCTCAATAATTGGCGGCAAGATTAAGAAAGTAAAATTAGCAAGCAATCAATTAAAAGTTGATACTGATGATGCTACTGGTCAAATTTTTGTTTACCCACTGAAAGAAAATCGTCCAGTTATTACAACAACAAAAATAGGTCAACTTCATGCACAAACTATTAGTGGTTCGATGATTAGCTTATTTTTAATAGACGAGACAGGAAATAGTTTCAATTTGCGACTAAGAATGCAGTCTGTACCAAGTGAAACTATTTTAATTAAGCCCGTAGGTAGCTATAAATTAAATGGAAGTACTGACTTTACTAATCAGGTTGTTACCATTATTGAAGATATGTACCTTGACCGTAAAAGCGAAGATAGTTACGTAGTTAGTGAACAAAATATGCCAATCAAACTTTGGAAAGAAGTTGATTTTGAATTGTATAAGACCTATGGTAATGATATGTTCTTAGGCTCTGTATTTATTCTCAGAAACAAGTCAAGTAAAGAAATAACTTTAGTTGAAAATCAGTTCTGGAAACCTAATACTGTAGCTATATCAATTGAGAAGCCAGTGTTACAAACAGGTGAAGTTACTAAAGTCTTTGTAGTTGGAGCTAAGCAAGATGAGTAATCAATATAGTTCTGGTGATTCCAAGAAAAAGCAAAACTGGATATTGGTCGGTGGAATAGTTGGTGTAGTAGTCTTTACTATTTTGATCTTTGCAAGTACCAACAGTAAACAACCACAAGTTCAAGATCAACAAAAGCCTAAACCATTAAATGTTGATGCAACAGTTTCCGATAATATTTCTGATCAAGAGATTTATTTACAAACTACTCGGCAAGAAATAAAAGATACTAAAGATCAAATTAATGATTTACAAAGTAAATTTCAGGCTTTGCAAGTTACTGAAAGTAATAATATATCTAATCTAAATATGCAAATTAATCAACAATTTACTAAGATTAATGCTCAGTTGGAGGACATTCGCAAAACACCACCTGCACCCATAGGGAATTTATCTGATAGTTTGGGATTACCATCTAAAAACGGTAAACCAGTAGGTTTGCCAGATGGAGGCGAAGCAGTTGATACTGCTTCTGAAGGTCCAGGTATTGTAACAGTTGATTTAACACCGAAAATAGATGAGTCTGCAACAGATAAGTCAAGTTCTGGAAATTCAAATAAAGTCAGCGTTAAGAGTATGAAAACTTATTTACCAACTTCATTTGTAAAAGCCAAATTAATTACATCTATTGATGCTCCTTGTGGCGGCACAGCCCAAGATAACCCATTTCCTATTCTTCTAAACATTACTGATCAAGCTCAATTACCTAATTCAATGCGCACCAAAGTCAAAGGCTGCTTTGTGCTGGCCGCGGGATATGGTGATGTTGCTTCTGAACGAGCTTACTTCAGAACTGAAAAAATGTCATGTGTTATGAAAAACGGTGATGTTATTGATCAGAAAGTAGAGGGGTATATCGTTGGTGAAGATGGTAAAGCTGGCTTACGCGGTAATCTGGTATCTAAAGCTGGATCCAAGGTTGCGTTAGCATTACTATCTGGTACTGTTGGTGGATTGGCACAAGCATTTGCTCAAACAGCAACTACTTTGCAACAAACGCCAATTGGACCAACCCAAATCGTTACACCTAGTCAATCCTTAGGGTACGCGGGTGCCACTGGAGTTTCTTCTGGATTTCAGCAATTAAGTCAATATTATATAAATATGGCCGAAAAAACCTTCCCAGTAATTGAAATTAATGATCAACGCAATGTGTCGATTGTCTTCACTCAGGGCATTGAATTCCCTGTAAATGTAAATAATAGTTTTGATGGTATTAAACAACTACCAATTAGTATTAATTAGAATATTTTGAAAGATAAAACCATGAAGAAAATTCTTGCAGCTTTATTAATTATTGGAACTTGTTCAGCTTTTGCAGATGTTCCAGCTTCGATTGAATCACAGGTACGTGCCATGTTACCGAATACTAAAATCACTAAAATTAATTATGCACCATATCCTGGTATGTATGAAGTATTGGCAGGAGATAATGCTTTTTATCTGGGCTTAGACAATGAAAGCGAGATTATTGTTGGGCATATTGTTAATATTAAAAACATGCAAGATGAAACCCAAAATCATATTGAACAAGCAAATACTAAGCGCTTTGATTTTAAGTCGTTACCTCTTGATTTAGCACTTAAAGTGGGTAAAGGTAAAAAGCAAATGCTAGTTGTTATAGATCCAGATTGCCCATATTGCCAACAATTGGAAGCTTATCTTCAAGCAAATCAAGATAAGTTAACGATTTATTACTTATTTATGCCGTTATCAATGCATCCGAATGCAGTACCACATACCAAACAAATTCTATGCTCTAATAATCCAAGTAAGGCTTTATTTGATATCATGGTTAATCGCCAAGAATTAGCTGCAGGAAGCGCTAGCTGTCAATCCAAAGTGGATAAGCAATTAACATCAATTGCTGAATTTACTCGTAATAATGGTATTAATTCAACACCTTATATTATTACCGATACTAATCAGGTAATTGGAGGATTTAATGTACCAGCTATTCAAAAATTTATGGAGACCAAGTAAATGAGGAAGCTTTTATTACTCAATGTGAGTATATTAGGATTAGCAGGATGTTCTGGCTTAGATAATCCATGTAATAGCCAAGGTGCAGGGCATTGCGCTAGTGTAACGACTGCATATCAAAATTCATTAAAAGATACTGTGCAGCCTACTGATTTACCGCGTGGACAATCCATTGATGGTAGCAGTAGTGGTGGCACTTCTCGTCATGATGATAGCTCCAGTAATCAAAATCTAGTTGCCGCATATAACCTGCAGCACACTTTTTCGCAAATCCCGCAAGCTGGTGATGCACTGCGTTCTACACCTAAAACTATGCGTGTATGGATTCTACCATATGAAGATGATATGCATTTATACCATGATCAACAATATGTATATGCTGTTATTGAGCGTGGTAGCTGGAAATATAAAAGTATGAGTTTAAGTTCAGATCAAAATTATTACGCGAATACTATACCTGCAGGTCAAGTTCAAAATATCAGTTATCAACCATTTGGTCCGGCTAAAGAATCTGTTCCCGCAGTAAGTAATCAAAATCTAATTTCAGCAATTGGTAGCCCTTCAAATGGTAGTAACGTAACCCCATTCTCTTCACAAGCTATTGCTGAAAAAAATACTGCTGCGATTAATAGTATAAATACTTCAGGTAATAACTAAAATGCATCAAGAATGGATTGTCGCGCTTAAACGCAAGCTCAAGGGGTTGGACAGATTGATTAACTCTTCCAAAACCCCAGAGGATTTTTTATTACGTAATGAAACGCCTCCTTCCGTTGAACTCGCTCAAAAATTTTTACGAAAATATCCCTTGAAACAAGTAATCAAAGCGCAGATGTATAACCATAAAAATGATTTTTTTTATCAGAATAGCAATTTTGGCTTTGTTTTAGAGTTAGAAATTACTACATTAATTGCAAATGAATTAACAATGCTTCTAAACATTAGTTATCCGGAAGAAACATATTTAAATTTTTTCGTCAATTATAAAAGTGCAAATAAATCATCCGTTTTATTCACTGTTATTACTAAACTGGATAAGCAACAGCGTGTAAACCATAATTTATTAGCTTCAATTCGCGATAAAATCATCAAATTTTTTAAAAGTAAATCATTACAATGCAAAATAATAAATCCTAAGTCGATCCTTAGTTTTTATAATCAAGTGATTGCAGGTTATGATGACAAACCATATAGGAATAGTGAATATATTTTTGAGCAGATAATTGAAAATACTAATAACTTTATTGATAATGAAAGTATTTTAACTATTCATGGAATTAATCATTATGTTTATTACACTAAACAATATCCTAATGTTTCAGCTACTGAAGCATATAAAAATCCTTTTATTACAATCTTAGAGGATTTTAATGATCTTGAACTCGATTACTATTACTCAGTAAATATAAAGCTGGATAAAAGTAAAGACAAAACTGCCACTAAAATTTATAGTTTCAGTACAACCTTAACCGTGATTGATACGAATAACCAAGGACAAGTATTAATTAATGATTTTCAAGATTATTTTAGGTATAAACATAATTGGTTAATTTACCAAAATCGTCTTTCACCCCTCCAGCAGTTTATCAACTCATTACCACTTCAATTTGATCAGTCAGTTGCTGAAGCACTACAACATAGTTCTATAAATCAGAAATACCCGGTAAGTAAACTTGCTGAGTTGCTACCAATTGGAGCATTATCATGAATCTTAATACCACTATAAAAAAAGTAAAGCCAAAGTTAAAGCAGTCGAAGCAGTCACTGCAAGCAATAATGACTAATTTAAGTAAAAAGAAACCTGAAGCCAATAAAATTAACAAAGATTATTTGGAACTTAATACACAGTTCTATATTGGGCAGTATCTAAATTATAAAGACTACGACACTAAAACAGGGATATTTCAAAATGATAAATCCTATGGTTTTTGTATGTATGCAACTCCGATTAATGGTGCTAGTGAGCAGTTAGCAAATCGAATTATGGGGCTTTTTGCATTACGCTGGCCAAAAGGAGCAACAATGTCATTCATGCTTTATTCCTCTAAAGAATTGAAAAGCAGATTTGATACCTGGTATAACAAACGTCAAGATGCCGCAAATCCAGTATGTCGCGAGATCGCAAAAAATAGAATTAAGCATTACATGAATGGGATTAACAAATCTCTATTTGAAAATGAAAAAATAATGCTCCGCGATTATAGAATGATCATAAGTGTTACTTTTGACGGAGAACTTGATAATTATCAAAAGAATGAAATTAATATTTTCAAGAAATCCTTCATATCTACATTGAATAATTTAAATATTGACACTACACAAATGAATCCAGATATGTTACTGGATTTCACAGATGAAATATTTAATCGTAAAAATGGATTCAGAGATATTAATTACAAGTATAACAAATATACTGAAATTAAACATCAAGTAACAGGACCCGCAACGCGAACTCTTATTGATAAAGATGGTTGTGCATTTAATAATACAATAGTTCGTGGTTACACAGTCAAATCATATCCAGAACAAGCTGCTTTGGCTCAAGCAATGGATTTAATCGGCGATATCCTAAATGATAGCACCCAAGTGTCATCACAGTTTTTATACTGCACTAATATTTGGTTTCCAGATAACAGCTCATTAAAAACAAAAATCAATGCAAAATCAACAAGGGCAATTCAAAATGCTGAATCTCCGATGGCGAAATGGGTACCGGATTTTGCTGATAAAGCAAAAGATTGGAAAGAAGTAAATAAAACACTTTCTGATGGCCAAGGTCTATGCTATTTTAACCAGGCATTTTTTAGTTTTTCAGAACTCGGATATTCCAACTATGCAGAACAAGATTTAATAGATGTATTTCGCTCTAAAGGTTGGAATGTAGTTCCTACTTCATTTATTGAATATCCAGTATTTTTAAGTTGTCTGCCTATGCAATTTGATAATGAAATGTTCACCATCAATCAAAAGCTTGGTCTGATTCGTTTGTTACCAAACTGGAATATTGTAAATATTTTACCAATAATTGGTGAGTGGTCAGGTAATAGCATGGGTAAAGGTATGATGCTATTAGGAAGACGTGGACAGTTACTAAATTTTGATATTTTTAATTCTAATGGTAATTATAACGTAGCAATTGCAGCCGACTCTGGTTCTGGTAAATCCTATTTTATGAATGATTTAATTATTTCATACCTTGGTCTTGGTGCGAAGGTTTTTATGATTGACGTAGGGCGTTCATACCTCAAACTGTGTGAAGTATTAGGTGGCCAATTTATATCATTTGGTAAAGATGTTGAGAATGTTTGTTTAAATCCTTTCTCAAATATTTATGGTGACTCTGAGGACGTGCAAGACGATCTTCGAATGATACGAGATTTGGTATGTGAAGCAATTTCGCCAACTCCATTAACCAATCTTGAGACGATGTATGTTGGAATTGCGGTAAATGAAGTCTGGTATACCAAAGGACGGGATGCTTGTTTTCATGATGTTTATGAGCGTTTAATGGCTCATGATGAAGTTCTAGTCCGTAACTTAGGAATTCAACTGCAACCATACTCAAATACAGGAATTTATAGTCGATATTTTAATGGTAAGTCAAATGTTGATTTTAATAACCAATTTGTTGTGTTAGAGTTAGATGAGCTTAACTTCAAACCAGATTTACGTGGAGTTATTCTTTCTTTATTAATGGTCAGAATAGGTCAAGAAATGTACTTAGGTGACCGTAATCAACTAAAGATTTGTGGCATTGATGAAGCATGGCAATTATTCAAAGGTGGATCACGTAGCCAGGAGTTTATTGAGGCAGGATACAGAAAAGCTCGTAAATATTACGGTTCATTTATCACAATAGTGCAACAAATAAATGATTACTACGCTAATGAAGGCACTAGAGCTTGTTTAACTAATTCAGAGTGGCAAATTATGTTGAAACAGAAAGAAGAGTCCATTGATCAACTAAAAGAGGATAAAAAACTCTCACTTTCAGATTGGCAACTAGAATTGATTAAAACTGTTAGAACAAATAAGGGAGTTTATTCGGATGTATTCATCAAAGGCAATGGGGTTGGTACACCTGTTCGCTTGATAGTAGATCCATACTCAAATTTAGTCTATACCACTGATCCGCAAGAATTCCAATTAGTTGAGAATTTTAAAGCTCAAGGTTATCCAACCCATGAAGCGATAAACAAAGCGCTTGAGTACAAAGGATTAGAAGCTGCATAAGTATTAATTAAAAACAATGGAGTATGCTATGAAAAAAAATAAAACGAAAACACCTAAAAGCTATAAAAATAAAAGGAAACTATCCAAATCAACTGTTTCAAGGCATCAGGATCAAAAGAATGTAAAAATTTCCGATGATAGCCGTGTTCTAAATTATAGTAGTACATATAGACAACCAGCGCAGAGACCCAGAGATAAATTTCGTGAAATTGCTTATTTACTTGATTATACACGTTGTAACACCAAGCGTTCATTTAGATAATATATTACTTAATTTGAGGAATTAACATGACAAATAATGAAACTATAGTCCAAAATGAAAAACCTAAATCTAATCGATTTATGCAAATAATTGACAATAATCGTCAGTTGCTTAATTCAATAGTATTTAGCATCCTTTGTTCAGTGATTGTAATGACTCTATATCTCACTGTCATTGAGAAAAAAATCAATAAACATATTGCTTGCGTAGATGTTCAATCATTAATGAAGGATTTGACTGTTTCTACTTTTCAACAAATGAATGGTTTGAATCCAGATAAGCAAACTATGATTGCTGCAGATAATATCAAGCTAGGAGCTGCAAAAGTAGAACAAGCAATAGCAATGGTGGCGATGAAAAACAACCTGGTACTTATTCAAAAGCAAGCCTTGGCTTATGATAAAGACGTTCCTGATTATACGGAAGTGGTGAGAAATGAAATTAAAGAACTTAAATAGTTATCAAAAAAAGATTTTAATTTGCTCTATTGTTGGATTTTTGCTTTTCTGGCAGCTAGAAAGTTACTTTGTATATTCATTGTTAAATAAAGGATATAGCATCAAAGTCAATGTTACCTCTTCTTTACCTGAACGATTCTGGTGGGTAGATAAGAATAAAACTACTAATTTTAAAGTTGGTGATTATTTTATGTTTTTAGCACCGAATGACAAAATGCTCACAAATGGAGAGAGTACTCCATTGATTAAATCAATTGCTGGGGTAGCTGGTGATGTGGTTAGTATTAAGGGTACAGGAATTTATATTAACAATAAGGTAATGGGACATATCTGGCCCAAAACTGGTAAAGGGCATGTATTGCATGCAATTGAGCCTCAAACAATTAAAGTTGGGTGCTATTTTGCCTGGACTCCAGCATTGTATAGTTATGATAGTCGTTATACTGATATAGGATTAATATGCGAAAAAGATCATCGAATTTTAGCATCAGCCAAGCCATTATTTTAGTGGCAATGTTGGGAACCTGTAGCGCTGCACCATTTACAACAATTCATGATAAGGGGTGGTTCTTTTATGAGTCACACCCCGTAGAAAGTGTAGAAATTGAAAGTGTGCCTAAGAGTACTAACCCAACAACAATGCAAACTCCAGGAGAAAAAGCGCAAGCTGAGCTCGAACTGCTCCAGCAGCAGCTAAAACAAGCAAGCGCGTTAGCAATCCTTTATCCAACACCAGAGAATGTTTGGAATTATCAGCAGCTTAAAACAAGGATATATGACATGAGTGGCGTACTAACTGATCAGGAAATGCGTAACGAATGGACTCGGCCAGATTCCTATGCTGCAAATAACCCAACTGGCGGTGAAGGTTTAGAGATGAATCGAAGAGAATTAAACAATTGTTCGGCCGATCTTATCAGAAAATCTGGTGACACCTATGGCATGTATTTATTTACTTCTAAAAACTGTAAATATTGTGAGGCTCAGGTAAAAGTAATGCAACAGGTAAATCGAAATTACAATATCAGTTCTATGGTTGTTGGTTTTGATGGCGTTGCACCAAATAATCTTGGTGAACTTCCTTTTGGTAATGACAATGGAATATCTAAAAATTTAAAGGTTCAAAATGATGGTAAACCAGTGACTGTAATGTTTAATGTTAAGACCGGCCAAAGTCAAATTTTAGGTTATGGTTATATTCCACTAGATCAAATAAATAATCGTATTTGCAGGTTATACAGCAAGAAACTTGGAGATTTCTAATGTTTAATAAATTAACCATTTTATTAATGCTAAGTCTAAGCTTAAATGCAGCACAAGCTGATGTTGGTAGTGCGTTGACAGATTACTATAATTCTTTGCAGAGTAATAGTAAAATTGAACGTGCAACCTTAACAACTAATGGCTTTACTGGTGGTGGTTACTATCAGCGTGGAGCAAACGTTGACTTAACGTTGGGATATATAACACCACCAAGTCTCAAAGGTGGTTGTGGAAATATTGACTTTAATATGGGGGCATTCTCTTTTATTAGCGGTGATCAAATTGTTGAGGCTTTAAAGGCTATTGGCCAGAATGCTAAAGCTTTATTGTTTACTGAAGCAATAGAAATTGTATCAGCGTCACTTAGTGGAAATGTTAAATCCTGGATAGATCAAGCAAATAAATGGTTAGGTGTGCTCAAAAATTCTTGTCAGGCATCAAGCATGTTAGCTGGTGGACTTAATAAATCTATGGGTTTATGTCAAAATGCAGCGCGGTTTAATGGTGGATTGTCTGATGAAAATACTGTGCAATCTACGTGTCAATCTGCAGATCAAGGAATGAAACAATGGAAAGATATGATTGGTTCTAACTCAGGAGATTCTCAGGAAGCTAAAAAAGCACTAGCACCACAAATTGCGTTACAAGGTGGAATATTGCAGAACATATTGGCCAACTATTTTGTGAGTGCCGGACGAGCAAGTGAAATACAGGTGGATTTAGGTAACTTAGTACTAAGCACCGTTGGCGATGTATATATAAATCCAATCGATAAGAATACTGATAATACTAAAGCTCAAGCACTTCCAGTGGCAGTTAAACGTTCATTTCCTATCGCTAATTTACTAGCGTTTAAAATTGCTAATGCCGAAACACAAGCTGCAGATTCAAATTGGAAAGTATTTAACTGTGATTTTACTTGGGATAAAGATAACTTTAGAGCAAAAAATGTTTGCTTTAATGAAGCAACTGATAGTTACAAAGTATCTGATGCTAAATCAGTGGCAAGTCTACAGAAATTAATTTATACTAAAATTGAAAAAATACATACTTCACTAACTAGTAATACTGGTCAAATCACAGATTCTGACTTAACCATATTGAGTCTTGCAGACGCTCCGATATTTCAACTAATGCAGGCTGGGGTCGATGCTGGGATGGATGACTTTACTTATCCTTTGGTCGAGAAATACATGGATTATACAGTCCACAAAATCTATTATAATATTTTTGATGATATATCAAGCTCTATTAACACTCAAATAGCTGCACTAGATAGTAGTTCCGATGCACAACAATTGGCACTACTTAAACAAATTAATGATGGTGTTGTAAACGCAAAAGGCGAAATTAGTAAACAGTTAACAAAAGATCAGCAAGAAAATAAATATGATCCAATGGAAGTATTACAAAGTTTAAACATTATTAGAACTCAAATACTTAAAAATGTATCTCCAACTTTGCAACAGGAGCTTGTTTATACCTCAACTAATTTTAGGAATAATTAACATGGCATTTCAACCTATAATTTACTCATTTGGTGCTGGTGATTATCTTAACAGTATTTTTGAATCGCTATCAATTTTATTTGATTTTAATAAACATAACGAAATGATCTGGCTTGGGAGAATAGCTGGATTATTAGGTGTTATTTGGATATCTTTATCAAGTTTTGCATCAAGAGGTCGAGATGGTTCTCCTGGATCACTCGATTGGTCTTGGTTTTTAAGGTTCGCGATGATTTGGTTAGTACTTATAGTACCTAAAACAGATCTGCGCATTGAAGATTTAACGAATAAGAAAACCTTTGTAGTGACCAATGCACCTTGGGCATTGAGCGTTTTTGGCTGGTTTACTTCATCAATGGGTTATGGATTAACTAACTTATATGAGAATGTTCTTGGCGGTGGAATGAATCCAGTTGAGTCATATAGTGGTAATGGTATAGCCTTTGGATCCAGTTATTATAATTCATTACCTAAAATAGCTCGTTTTGATAATAGCAGTATGGAAACAGTACGCCCATTCATTGCAGAATGCTTAATACCTGCAGTTGGTCCAATTAACTCAAAATTTAGTGGAATAACGAAAGATCAACTTTTTACAACAACAAATTATAATGCAGCAATAGATGCATTGAATACTAATTACCTACAAAATCGTTATGTCTATGTTGGTGGAAGTACTTACACCTGTTTAGAACTAAGAGATAAACTCAAAACTAGTTTTGGTACTAGCGGAGATCGAGTTTTAAAAGCTGCAGGTATCGCAAATTGGCAAGTTGTTAATGGATTAGATAATGCATTTATAAAGCAAGCAACAGATGCTTCGGCCAATAGTCTAAAACAGGCAATGATGATTAATGCCATTCAAGCAACAGCACAATCTATGGCGGTACAGTATGGCGATGCAGCATTAGCAGATTCATTAACTCAAGCACAAGCTCAATACCAACAAGTAAGCGCCTGGCGACAAGGAAGTCAGTTTGCTTCCGTTTCATTAGTTTGGCTTCATATAGTGGCAGAAAGCTTAGTTTATGCAATATGGCCACTACTTTGTTTCTTATTTTTATTACCTGTTGGTTTTGCTGTTGTAATGGAATATATCAAGATATTATTCTGGTTACAAACCTGGCCAATACTTTATGCAATCTTGAATTCAATTATTGCAGTTTATGCTAAAGATCAAAGCCAGGCATTGGCTATGGAGTATTCAGGTTTTACCATGAGTAATTTTTATCAAATTGGCGATATTAATGGTGGGGTAGTAGCAACAGCAGGCTACCTTTCAACATTAGTACCAGTCTTATCCTGGATGTTCTTGCAACGGGCTGGTATGGCTGTTATGAGTGCAATTGGTGGATTTACCGGTGCGGTCAATAATACCGCCGAATCAGCCGGTAAGCAAGAAGCTTTAGGGAATATGGATATAAATCGTGTAAGTGTTAAAAATAGTAACACTGCAGGTGAAAGTACCTCCGGGCTAGAAACTCAACGAAATATCACATCTGCTGGTACTGCAACTACAATTGGAGATAAGAGCTACTTTAACCAAAATGCAAGTAACTTACAGGTAACACCATCATCAACTTCAGAAACGCAAGCTAGATTACAAAATCAGCTTACTGAAACTTATTCTAAGATGACCTCACACACAAATCAAATTGGAAATCTTCTAAGTTCAGGATCCAGTTCTGATAAAACCACTGCTGCATCAATTGACGGTGAATCAACTGGACGAGATCATTCTGCAACCACTGGTGGATCAACTGGACAAACATATGGTGGTGAGAAAAAAGTATCGGTTGGGTCAGGGCTTAAATTGGGTGGTGGTTCAGGTGGTGGTAAAGCACCGGAAACAACTACTGCTTCTGCTCCAAATCCATTTGAAACTAAAGCACAAGCTGCAGTAAAAGGTTTCTTGTCAACAGCAGGGAGTTTTATTAAAGGTGTTGCTAACTCAGTTTCAGGAAGTGCAATTCAAGGAGTAGAACAGTCTAGTAAAATATCTGATAAAGATAGTCTCGAAACTAAGTATAACGATGCGATAAAATACTCTGATCAAGCTGCTAGTAAAGCAACTAATGCAGCAGATGCAGAAAAATGGAGTAATATGTCCAGTGAATTAAAAGCATGGAAACAAGATTATAGCCATGCCCAAAGTTTACAAGATTCATTAACAAAATCACAGTCTGAAACATTCTCTATGCAAGAAAACCGCAGTCAAGCTTACGCCGAATTCGTTGCAGGTAAAGTAGGTGGAGTTAATAATATTACTGATGAGGCATTAAGAAATCCAGCTTATCAAGCTGAATTTAGTAAATCTTATGAAGCTGGTGTATTAGCTAAGTCTGGTGGAGATTTTAATTCAGGATTAAGCGCACCATCGGCAATAAGTAAACAAGAAATTCAAGGCAATATTAAACAAGAGGTATATTCTGGATCACATTCAAGCCCCGGATATGGCGCTGATACAGCAAGTAAAGCTGATGGAGTCATTGATGAACATAAAAGAGCTAAATTAGAAGCCGAAATTAATGTAAATCAGAACCAAGCAAATGCCGCGATAAATCAAAGTAATTGGTACAATGACTACGTTCCGACTAAGAAAGAAGCTACATCAATGAAACAAAGTTTACGAGATAAATTCACTAAATAAGATAAGCTGTGTTTGCCGCTTATCTTGCTTGTAAAACCCAAGAACCGTTTGAATTTTTATATAGCCTATTATCGTCTGAACATTGAATATAATTTCCATCAACATCTTTTAACGGATTTAAATAATTTTTCTTTATCCAAATTGCACCAGCATCACTACCTGTTTGAACAAAATACATGATACCTTTATTTTCGATTACAGTGCCACAATTTGTTTGTGTACCTTGTTTAATGTTTTGTCTAAATTTTTCTTCATATATTTTTTCATTAGTGACATATTTATTATATCGTTTTATGTCTTCTTCTTTTAGTCGTTTGGCATTTTCTTCTCTAAGTTTTTGCTGAATTTGCTTTTCTTTGAGTTCATTCTCGTAACTATTTTTACAGTTTATAATGGCATTCTTTACGTTGTCATCAGATAAATATCCCGACTTTTGAGCTAACAAAATATTGCCCCTTGCATTCGAATTTTTAGGGGTAAAATCTCCACTAGAAAATATATTATTGCAATTTAATTTTGCTTTATCATAGTCTATCCCGTAGCAGATTTTACCTAAATCTTTGCATGGATTAACAGAGTAATCTCTAGGAAAGCAATCTTTATTATTTTGATTCGGCAATGATAGTTCATCATCAACTTTTCCATTAGAGGAGACATTAAAAGAAAGAACATTTGAAGAGTCTATTAAACTATTACTCGCATGAGTAACAGTATAACCACTTTCTACATGATTAAATTTTACGTAAACATAACATTGATCAGAAAATATTCTGGGGCTTATAATTATAAAAAAAGTATTAAGAAGATATTTTTTTAACATTATTTGTACTCGCTATTATTCAACCAAGCTTTTAGAAATAACATTTACCTGGCTTATCTATAAAATCATATCGCACACTACCAACGCTCCATCCTCCTGCTTGTTGCGCCAGAAAAATCCTTTTGCAATCATCATAATAATATTTACGATTAAACAAAGAATGAACAATCCAAGAGTAAATGGGCAGTACAAATGGAAAAATAAACAACCATGTTTGTGATATCTTAATTCCAGCATCTAGATGCTCAAATGATAAGGCAAATATTACTGCATCCATCATCAGGTTAGCAATAATCATAACACTGTTTAGTTTACTATATCTGCATAAGAGCAAATGTAGTAACATTAATGTTACAAACCCGTACACAAATACCTGTCCAAAATAATAGCTACCGCTTGTAGTTGGGAATTTATAGCTAAATGCAAAGATAATAACTAGAGCATTAATCATGGTAAAGGTAATGTGACCGCGTCCTGGTTCTTTTCTAGTGTTAAACATAATATACCTCTTGTATTAAGTAGGTTAAATAGTTGCGTCAAGTTCAATATTGCGCTCATTAATAAAACTAAGCATTTCAGTTGGATCTTCAAACATAATGGTATGATAAGATAATTTTGGAGTTATACCTTCATCCAAGTTTTTTGCAATAGAACGAATTTTATTAAAAAAATCTTCCGTACTTCCAGTCTTAATCATCACGTTGTTTATGGTTTTCATGGAATATTATTATAAAAGTTTGTTCACGTCCTAGTTTGGGTAAAAATCATCAGTTAAAATCTGCTCTACAGACCATTCGCAATTAACAGGGAATACACTTTCATCAAGCCCTGTTTCACTAGCCGCTTCACGCACGGCTTTTTTATAAGACTTAACAAAATATTCATCAATCTTAGAATTTAAGCTGGGATTATCCGATAATAAGTCTTGTAGCTCTTCACGTTGATCATAGATAGTATTTTGCCAGCTTCTGCATTGTCTTGCTGGTTGGTATTTCCATTTCAAAAGATGCATCATAAGTTGAGCCATACGGTTTTTAAGTTCGCTTTTTTCTTTTGCTCCCATGCTTTCGATCTCTTCAAATAAATGTGTTAAATCTAACTTTTCAAAAGCTCTGTCTTTAATATACTTTGCTTGCTCTTGCGTCCAAGCAAAAAAATCTTTTTCATATAAATTAGCTGTAGTTCTCATTGTTTTATTACCTTTAAAAGAACATGTGTGCGCTATTTGACATAACAATTATACAACGGCAACTGTTGTTTGACCAGTATGATTAAGTTGCTTTCCTTCTATCTGGATTTTTACATTAAAACCAAGTCTATTGAGGCAATGCATTAATTTGCTCTCTGATATCTTATCAAAACGTCCATTTAAAATATGAGAAACACGCGATTGGGGTATTCCCAACAATTTTGCAGCTTCAACTTGAGTGAGCTTACGATTTTTTATTTCTTGCTCAATTTTAAGTGTTATTTGTGCTTTAATTAATGATTCTTCAGGATTCGTCAAACCAACATCAATAAAAGAATTACTAGATACGCCAGAAGTATTTTTATTAATCATTTGTCAATCCATTTATTATTAAATTTTATAATATAATTACAACCATATTATATCATATATGATATAAACCTGCTTAAGCGTTTGTTATGGATTCAATATATTTACAAAGAAAAATATTATTTATCTGGCTATTTGTAACAACAACTTATTTCTTACACTAGACGGTTGATGATGGTGGTTGTCTATTTTTTTGTAGGGGCGTAACCAGACAAAAAAATAAACCATGGATAATGCTTTTGCTGCGCGAGTCTATGATGTCTGGCCTAGCTTATCGTCTATTCGCAGTTCAAGAACACCAAACGGTGTGAATGTTCAAGCGGTGATTGATCAGCTTGATGCCTATTTGGTACAGTATAAACATACTCAATTAACTGAAAATCAAAAAAGCAAAATTACTTAGTTTACTCAATCAATCTATCTATCTCATTCATTAATGTGGAAAAAGTGGTGTAAAAGTAGTTGAAAATTAAACCACTTTTATTTATTTACATGTTAAAATAATCAAACATAGTTAATATGGTGGTGATATTATCAACTTGTTGAGTTATTTTCTGAAGGTTACAAATAATGGATATAGCATATTGTGAAAATCTAGATGAAATAGTATGTGGTATTGAATTAACGGAAATGGATGTTAACGAAATAAAGAGTTTATCTTTTTTTTGTCCAGAGTGTTATGTTAGTCAATTACCAGCATCATATGATCCTAGTAACAAAAAAATTCCTTATTTTAGGACTTTCCCAAGCGGTGATGATCATGATCTAGATTGTGATTATCATAAAAATAACAAGAATAAAAGAAATAAAAAATTAACAAATACAGATGGTGACCAAGAGTTTCCTTTCAGAGTGCCAAATAAATTAATATTAGTTAGTCCTCGCCATCTCAAAAAAAACATCGATACGCCACTTAAAAAAAGAGTAAAAATAATCCAAAGGATGTATTCTACTTCTTCTCTCAGGCCAATATGTCAAACATACCTTAGTTATCCAGAGCATAGGGCTACGTTATCTTTATCAATTCCAAATATTTCCGGTGAAACATATATTGAATGCTTTAGAACATTACGAAAAGGAAATGATAATTCTGTTGATAAAGTTCTGTATGATTTAATAAAATGGAATAATTTAAGAGATGGAATATTGAAGAATTATGAAAGTAATTTAAACGAAATTAGAAATAAATTAGTTTTCAATACATTTAACTCAGGAAAAATAATTAAAGTAAATTGTGATAGCTGGACAGATAAACAATTAACATCTCTACTCTGGGAAATAGATGATGCTATTGAGCATGTAATAGCAGACTTTATTAAGTATAAACAATTATGGAAAGAAGCCAATCCAGATAAAAACATTAAAAATTTACCGCAGTTTACAAATCCAAAAAAAGTACGTTTATTTTTTATTGGCAAAAAAGATGAAAGTAATGAAGATGTTTTTATTGTAGATAATAGACGGTTAATAACCGTATTTTATCATTAATGGTATTTCCGTTATTGTTTAATCATTATTAAATTACTGGAAATTAATAACCAATATTTTCAGTATACTATAAATTTATAATAAAGATAAAATATATGAAAAAAATTATACCTACATTGTTTCTCTGTGGTCTAATTACTGCGTGTCATAACGGTGAAACTGAAAATAACGTTGTAAAACAATCAATCCAATCATCATCAGCGAATAATGTTAAAGTTGGTATGTTAGAAGTATCACCACATTTAGGCACTTTAGATGATAACTTAACAATGCTAGAATCATACATTAATTTTGCGGCAAACAATGGCGCAAAAATAATAGTTACCCCGGAAAACTCTACAACAGGATATGCAATTACAAAACAACAATCAATAAATGGTATTGGAATTAAATATCCTTATGATAAATTTAACAAAATAAAAAATATCGCAATAAAAAATAATGCATATGTAATTGTCGGTTTTGCAGAAATTGGCGAAGATAACAAATCATATGACTCTGCAGCAATAATAGAACCAAGTGGCAGTATAAAAATTATAAGAAAGAGAGGGAATTCCGTTTATAATGATAAAGGAAATTTACCATTTACTATCATTAGTACTCCGTACGGCAAAATAGGGGTTGTCATATGTTCCGATACGTATTTAATGGATTGGGTCAGAATTTTAAAACTAAATGGAGCAGATATTGTTATTACACCTGCAAATTGGTGGGGTGGAGATTATCAATTAAACTTATGGTCAACAAGAGCAAAAGAAAATGGAGTATCACTTATTGTTTCTAACCGTTGGGGTAAAGAAATTGATACTCGATATGATCCTCCTTATGAATATGATATGAACGATGGAAATTCTGCTATCTTTGAGCTTGTTTGCTAAGTCTAAGTTGAGTTAAAATCTGATTAGATTAACAACGTTTATGCATATTATGACAAACTACGCAAGCAACTTAACAGATAAAGAATGGATCCTAGTTGAACCATTTGTCAAACAAGGAAAAATGGGGCGCCCCAGAGAAATAAAGACAAGAGAGGTGGTAAATGCGATTCTTTACGTCATTAAAACTGGTTGTCAATGGAGATTTCTGCCTTCAGACTTTCCCAACTGGCATACCGTTTATGACTTCTATCGAGATTGGAAGCTCAACGGAGCGTGGGATAAACTCCATGATAGTTTGCGAGACCAAGTACGGGTAAGCGCAGGGAAAAAAAATTAGTCCAACAGTTGCGATAATAGATAGTCAATCGGTAAAAACAGTGCAATCAGGCAAGCAACGAGGCTTTGATGCAGGTAAGAAGACCAAAGGTAGAAAAAGGCATATAGCGGTAGATACTATGGGATTGCTATTGGCAATTGTAGTCCATTCGGCGTCAATTCAAGATCGTGTAGGCGCTAGAGCGGTATTATTGCGACTCTCATTTCAATTCACAAGTATTGTAAAGATATTTGCTGACGGTGGTTATACTGGTAAATTAGTGGATTGGACATGCTGCATGTTTCAATGGACTTTAGCAATAATTAAACGTTGCGATACTGGTTTCAAAATACTACCAAAGCGATGGATTGTGGAACGGACATTTGGCTGGTTAAATTTTAGTCGTAGGTTATCCAAAGATTTTGAGAAAACTACAACATCATCGGAAACGATGGTGAAAATAGCGATGATTCGACTAATGTTACGGCGATTGCAGACTTAGCAAACAGCCTCTTTGATCCGAATGGTAAAATACTGTTTAAATATAGACCAGATCAAGACAAAAACATTGGCAATAAAGTATTGTTTTATGATTTAGATTACGAGCACAGTTCTACTCCTATACAGAAATATAATTCAGATAATTTTGTTAAAATGTTGAACCCTTACTATCAATCATGGACTGACAATTATATAACTCCGAAAGATTTACCGCCCCCAAATATTAATAATGTTGGTGTAATAACATTCAATCCAACATTAGACTATTCAACTAATATTAATTTAATCGAGAATTACTACAGCAAGCTATCAACAAAAGCTAATATTCTATTAATCCCGTCGTTTGGTGTGGAAAAAACAATTGATTATAATACAGATTGGTTTAACACTCAGTCATGGAGTAGAGTAAAAACGTTTATGAAGTCTAATAATATTGAAATTCTTGTGACGTCTGTGATAGATAATAACATAGAGAAATCTCTTGCTCTAATAAATAACAATGGTGTAATCGGTTATAAATTATTTGATGTTATCACAAATAATGTTTCACTAGTAGATTCAGCAATTATGGACATAAAAAATGCTCGTATTGGGATTGTTAACTCCAAAGATATTCTAATTCCAGAAGCCACTATGACTCTATCCAAAATTGGCGCTGATATCGTACTTGTTCCTAGTCATTTAGATTTCAGTGAAAGCTTTCCATTATCATATTTGAGTAACTTTATCGAAACAAGATCAAATGACTGGGTCAGTATATTTTCTGCAGATTCTAGCGGCAATGGAATAATGATATCTAATGCTGGAGGATATGAAGATGAAGAGCAGATTCTTAATGAATCTAACCCTTATAAAGTAATGAAGATTGATGTTTCAAAAGTAAGGAATAAAAAACTAAATTCATATTACTCTTTTGATCAAGATAGTTTTATGAGTAATGGTACAATTAGTGATGCAAGAAAACCAGTTACACAAGAAATACATTCTGATGCAGAAGTTATAAATCCTTCAGTGTATTGTTATATTGAAAGCCAGATGGTACTTACAGGTGGTTATGCAGGTTTTGTATCATTTAATGGTGTTGAACAAAGACAATGTGAAACCGTAGATAAGCAAAATTGTTTAATTGATACTAATTTTGGCTTTACACATGATAAAGAGATACCATTAATAATAAATCAGCAAACTTATCATATTCATTACATATGTGACTATAATTAATTGATCTTTTTCGCTATAGATGCTATAGAGAAAAAGCGATTTCCTTGATCCAAACTAATTATCTTTTGTAATGTATAATTAATTTGAGATGTAAATATGGGTCCATCATATACGAGAGTATGGTATTCTCCCAGCTCTCCACATGGATCCATTTTAACATTTTGTTCAAGTATTCCAATGTTCAGATCTGTTCCAAGCATCTCAATATTCATAAAGTCTGTATCAACGTTAACGATAATACCTTTAAATCCAAAGCTAAAAAATTGATGAATAATACATGTTCCACTAATTCCCCATAGCGGAAATACTGCATTAATTCCTAGCTGTTTAAGTTTCTCTTCTCTTTTTTTCCTGAGATCAATTAAATGGATGTCTCCAAATGCAATATTCTTCACATTTTGAGAAACGCACCATGTTAGAAAATCTCGCATCTTACACTCATAAGAAACGTTATCTTCGTACTCGATAATGAATAATTCTATGCCTAATTTCAGAGCCTGTTGTTTTATTAAATCAATGTGAATCATATGCATAGCAACATAATCTTGATTGTCTTTATGGTTAAATGTGATAGTCAGCAAACCAACTATCTCATATTCTGGATTATTCATCAATTTATAAAGTGCTAACGCACTATCTTTACCGCCACTCCAAGATAAAATCACCTTATTACGCATATTACAATCCTTATCAAATACTTAAAAAAATTAAAACAAAATATTACCATAAGTCGACAATAAACAATGATACAGCGCAAAAATATTTTATATTATTTTGTAATTCACATAATCTGTGGATAAACTAAAATATTCTAAACATCTCAATAATATCAAGCCCGCAATACATAACGGCTATCTAATGCACTGACATTTGACACTCATAAATTGAAACTTATTTTTTAAAATTTCTTTATTGTAAATCTTTCAAATACATATAGTATATTATGTAACTTAAACCCGATGGACTGTTTTGACAGTCCTTAGGGACTTGTCATGCAGTTCTTCATTCTTGAAGGACTTTAATAATGAAACAACTTATCAAATATTTTTTAAGCTTTTTTTCTCAACACGTTGAACTTGAGCAGACAATTAAAAAACTTCTGCAAGACCTCGTTGAACGTGAGCAAACAATTGAAAATCTTCAGCTGCACCAACTTTGTTTTCAAGAGCGCGAAGATATACTTCTGCGTGAATGTCAACGGTTGAGCCTAGAAAACTTAGAAGAATGTAAATTGGTGCTTAAGAAATCTAAATTAGCTGATGAAAAATCTAAGCAATTGGATTATGCAAACATGGTTATTTCTCATAACGAGCAAACAATTGAAGATCTAACAAATAACTGGTTCGGTGAGTTTTGCCGTGCGAGTAAAGCGGATGAGGCTGCATCTGAAGGTGAGTATAGCCCTGAATATTTTAACAAAATATTTAAGAGCTATAAATCACAAGATGAAATCAGAATATTAACTACGAGTGAATTAAGTTCAATTTATTTTGAACGTGGTTGGTGTTCTATGAGTAAATTCAGAAATGAACTTAGTCTAATCCAAAGAAGTAAAGCTACTACACCTAATGATGAAGCTATTCGATCGTTAGATATTTTATGCCGTAAAAAACTTATATTTAAAATTTATTTTGGGCATAGTTGTGGCGATAAAATTATAGAACTTATAGGTAACGCAATTTAATTTTTTAACCAGAGGTGAATTATTCGCCTCTGGCGAAAAAACTCACCTCATTTTTATACGAGGTACAACATATGGAAAACATCAAGGCTTCTGTATCAAATTTTGTAGCTAAAGAAAGAATTAACGAATTGAAACATAAAATTGAATCAATCCGAGAATTAGGTTGTTTTGGTCCTGGAAGATTTGAGTTTGACGAATGTCAAGAAAAATTAGAAGAGTATGAAACTGAGTTAGAGGAATTAATATCTAACTTAGACTCTTAAAACATTATTTAACTAACCAGAGGTGAATTATTCGCCTCTGGCGAAGAAACTCACCTCATTTTTATGAGGTACAACATATGAGCTTTTATATAACTCCAGGACAAGCTGATTTAGTATTAAGTCCAGCCAGTCGCGGTGATATTGAGGGTGCAGCTTTGGCTATATTATTAAACATTTTGATTGTTATCATGTTCAGCATGATGGTAATTTCGTTTGTTAATAAGTCAAAGCAAATATTTAATCATATCAAAAAACATTCAGTCCGTAAATCTAAGCAATTAAATGTTACATCTAAGCAGGTGTAATTATGAAGTGGCTTAAAATCCTGTATTCATGGTTCATGGATTCAGATACGCGGATTGATTTTTTAACCGATATTAGAACAATTTCTGCAGCAACGTGCCTTGTTGGTGGTGTAAGTAGATTCTTCGGATTTACAAACCCTCTTCATGTTACAATTGCTTCAGGAATAACATGGATGGCGGCTAGTGCTGGCGTCTATTTAGTAAGGAAAAAATAAAATGTTTATGTGGTATGTGCTTTTGTTAGTAATTGTTGTAATTGCTCATACAATCTGGCATGTGGCGAAAGCACCATATGACGAATTGAAAGATCAGCATTACAGCGATGAAGTAATTAATCGCATTAAAGGTTATTTCAAAACAAGCAAAAAATCTAAATAAAGGAAGAATTTTTTAAAAAATTCTTTACTTTAAAAACGTAATATACATATTGTATATGTTATGTAATATTTTAATCACTCACTATGGAACATTGTATATGCCCATAGTGGGTGTATCAGTGTTCCTTTTTTTAAGGACACTATCATGAAAAATTCATATAATTTATTAACTACTGTTTTCGCTTTTGTTAATTCTGGTAAAGATGACAAGATGGCTCCTAAAGAAATCAAAGGTAATCTTTGTTTCAAAGTAGCAGCTAATTCCGGACCACGAGATGATGAAGGTAATTACAAATATCCTGCAAAATGGGTTCAAGTTTACGTTAAAGACGAAACTTTGAAATCATCCGTGCTTGGTGCTTGTGACAGAAAAAAGTTACTTAAATTTGAAGGCGTTATTAGTGCTCAAGCTTATATTGATAAAGAGGGTAAACCTCAGTCTCAATTAGTATTGAATGCTTATAACATTACAGTTCTTCCTTCGAAAGAACTTGAAGAAGCTGCTGAACCGGATTTTAATCCGGAAGAATTTGCTTCGCAATCTGCGGAATCTGATGATATTCCACAATTTTAACAAACTTCTAAAGCACCCCTCGCGGTGCTTTTCTCATTTCTAGCCCTGCTTTATATTCAAATTTTAAATTACCTTTGCCCTAAAAACCACACAAAAAAATATTGTTACCGGCGCGCCGGAATCTGTCCATGCTTGTGGAGTAGTGTTAATAAACTTGTGCGTCAGCTTGTGGGCATAGGCGGTGGGTAACTCAGGGAGTTATCCACGGGCTTGTCCAGCAGGCTGCCCACAGTTTATTAATACGGTTTGCGTGAGCAAAAATCCACAAATAATGGGCAGAGCATATCAAGACTATACTTTACTTCGCCGTAAATATATGCAATTGCGCATACGATTTTATTTAGTACATTGGTTAAAATCTGATGATAAAACCAATCATAGCTATAGGATCAATAAATGAATATTAAGATTAAGATCATTGACAAACCAACAAGGATAGAACAAATAATTAATATTCGCCATAATAAAGCAGGGGATTTCTTTAATTTACTAATATTTGATGGTAAAGATGTTGAGTCAATCTCGTTTAAAAATATACGGTTATTTGATAGTTTACTAAAAATCTTACAAATGTTATTTGATAACAATTTTGTAGATTTAAATATTTGTAATATACCAACATTAATCAAAGATATTAAATCCAATGTTTATGAGCCAAAAAATGAGAGTCTTGAAGTTAACTATACCTTCTTTGCGAGTTAAATTTTTTATTGTTGTTATTATGGCCACAAAGTTATTTGCACTAGAATTAGCAGAGGTGTTCTCATTTAGTTGTATTCACTGTTACAACGCAGAGCCTCAAGTACAAAGTTTTTCTCAAAATAAACAGGTTAAATTTGTACCAATACCACTTTATGATCAAACTGATATTAATGAAGTAGCTGTAATTAATGCTTATTTCGCAGCAGTATCCTTAGGTAAGCAATGGCAATTTAGAAAATATTATTACGATGCAGTATTTACTTATGGTTTGCCAGTATATTCTAAAGAAGCCCTAGCATATACACTCACTAAATGTGAATTTAACAATAAAGCATTTTATGCATTAGCAAGTAGCGCCAAAGTGCGAGTTCAGGTTCAGTATGCAGTTGACTTAGCCATTAAGTATAACGTAACGAGCACACCAACATTTATTGTTAATGGCGTTAATTATTTTGAGGGTGAAAATGCAATTCAAGAAATTATGGCTAATTAGTAGCTATTTGCTTTTTCTTATTAACACTTCATATGCAGCCTGTAACGGTACAACAAGTTGCTTTGATGACGCGATTAATTATAGTAAAAACAATCAGTCTTATTCTGCTTCTAACATTAATAATAACAGTATTGAGAGTGCGGTAGGTAGTACTCGTGTATTTGATGCTCAAAATACTCAGAACTCGATTACTAATACATTGGGGCAAAATTATAAGAACATTGATGGTATGAACCAGTCAGGTAAAAATAAAGCACAACAGTGTGCTGGTAAAAACACTCCTGACTGCGATTCATTTAATTTCTATAACGATCCATTAACTAGGAAAGCACAAGAAGGTATTGTCGATACAGTTGGTGTGGCCAGTGATCTTATTAATAAAAAAATCAAGCAAGACGTGAATATTACCGATTATTGTGCTAGAAATCCTCAAGATACAGTTTGTAAAATGTGTCAAAAAGATCCTAATCAAGCGATGTGCCAGAATGGTAATAAATGTACCACTATTACATATAAAGCTGGTAGCGGTCAAAAACAAACTAATTCATGCTCAATTACTGGTGAAAGAAATTATACATGTAATAAATGGGTTGATGATATTAAGTTTCATACTGCAACATATCAGTGTGATCCAACTAACGGTGGATGTAATAACTATATAAATAATTCACTTTGCCAACAAACCGCACCATATATAGCACCATCGTGTGTAACATGGGAGTACAGCATCGCTTACGGATGTACAAACTGGGGTCGTGCTAGTTGCAGCAGTGGTGGAACGTATACTTATCCAGGCACCTGTGGTAAGATCGGTGGGTCAGCTCAATGCGATGGGGTAACTAAAAATGGTAATGATCCATCTGGAGGTGGAAGCTATAACTGTTATGGTCTTGGATGTGCTGGTAAGGATTGGGTATGTACAAAATCGCAAGGGCAACTAGCTCAATATTCTTGTAAAGTAATTGATAATGTAATTTGGAAAGATAATTGTAATAGTTAAAGGTATTATAATATGAATAAATCAGCGGTATTAGTTTTTCTTTTGGCAACAAATTGTTACTTAAATGCAGATCAGGTTGAGAGTGCAACTAAATTTAGCAACGACATAAAAGTTGAAGCTATTTTTGCAAATAACAATATTCAGTTAAAGGTATATAACCAATATCCTAACGATATCATGATTACTGGAATATCACAATTTACTAATAATAGTGATGCTTGTGCTGTATCTAATGATAAATACTTAATACATTCAAACCAGCCATTATCAATATTTCCGTTTACATTTGCAAATATGTCAAATTGCTTTGCACAGGTGTATTTATTTAAACGTTATTCTAACGGCAAAAATCCAACAGTCTTGGGAATTTATGACTCGGCCAAAGTATTTCAAACTAGAGATTTTTTAACTGACTGGGGTGCCTATGTATTGACTCCAGTTGCTCTTAAAATTAGCTATACTTATCATAACATTAGCAATCAAAAAGCTGTCATCAATTATTTTGTGTACAAGATCAATGAGTAAAATTAATTTAGCCATTCTGAGTTTGTTAACGCATTATAGTTTTGCGGCCAGTTGCAATGAAACAAGCCAAACCTGCATTGATAATTCTGCAGTTAAATATTTTAATGGTGTCCCATTTACTTTAGCGCAGGCTGGTGTGAGCTGTTGGAAGTATGATAAAGCTTATAATTGCCCGACAATAGATACTTGCCAGGATTACATAAAGAATGGTTGTATTATAGATCAAAGCAAAAACCAGTGTACTGAAACAGATGCTAGTGGAAAATGTGTTAGCTGGAATAAAACTGCAGTATGTTCTGGTGGTGGTCAATCAACCGAGTATTCGATGATTGCTTGTGGTAATGAAATTTGTAAACCAGATACTAGTGGCACGCAAACAACTTGTTATAAGGCAGATCCAACTCAAGATACTGATTTTGGTGCTGCAATGAGTGCACTTGAAGTAGCAAATGAAATGGGCACTATGAAAAACTGCTATGACCGCACAACTGGACAAAAGTGCATGATGGCTGATCCCAATGATCCAAGTAAAGGGGTAAATCTTAATTGTGAATGCTATTTTTTTCAGGGTAAATTTATCACTTATAAAGATAGTTTTAATGTTTGGGATGGAGCTAACTGTAAAATAGGTGTAACTGCAACCAGTTGCGATCGAATTGCAAAGGAATATGGAGCTAGTAGTAATAAATTGCAAGTCAATATATTAAATTCAAATCAAAATTTACCCCAAAGAAATATTGATGTATGGAGCGATAAAGGTCAACTTAATTCAAGCCTTACTGGTAACAAAGATGCCGGAGGAATACGAGCAGGAAATCAGTATGTTTATAGTTTTGCATCATCTTCTAAGCAATTTGATCAAGCAGGCCAAAATTTAACAGGAAATAATGATGCTTGGGCAACTAAAAATCAGCAAATAGCAAATTATCAATTAAATGCTATTTCACAGACTGAAAGCATTATTTCTCCAGATGATCCAAATGCTGCCAATAACCAAACGCATTGGAATACTGGGGGTAATAAAACTGAGCAGGGAAGTACTGCACAAAACAGTGGGACAATGAAAGTGGTTCAGGATGCTGCAAAAATGGTTAGCGATGTTTTAGATTTTAGTAGTGCATTTTTTCAGCAATGTTCTGCTGAAGATCAGTCAAAAATGATTAACGTTGGTAAGCATCATTGTTTATTCGAGTATGGTGGGGTACCTGGTCCTGAAACTACTCAATGGATATTGTACACCTATGGCGATAAGAATCGCTGGAATTATCAAGATTGTACTTATCAGACTACATTCTGGGGGGCTTCTACAGCTTGTGTAGGAGGAGCATCTAACTATTCAACATGTAAAAGCTTTTATGGAGTAGCTTGCGCTGCATGTGGGATAGGAATTTGTCCAGATTATTGTAAGGATCTAGATTCGTATTGCTATGGTCAAACTTTAGGCGGTCGTGGCGGTCAAGATTGTGGAGGAATAACTGGCGGTAATAATATAATTTTTAAAGGAAATGCAAACTGTTGCTTTGCATCAACTATTTCTAAGATTATAACTAAGGCCGCATTTGAACAGCATGTTGGTGGACGTCCTAGCTTAAATGCAGTTAGTAATTTAGTTGCTCAATTTCGTGGAATAGAGCTTTGTTCCGTTGATGATTTATCTAGTGGTTTATGTAACCCAAGTAACACTGGTATTGCAACGCAAAATACCTTCCAAGCTATGTGTGAACGTGGCATATCTATAAGTGAAATGCAAAAAATTGATTTTAGTAAAATTGATTTTACAGAGTTTTTTGCTGAGGCGAATAAAGGTGTCAACACAAGCGGATTTAATACCGATAGTGCTACAAATAATAATCAAAAAAATAGGATTTCAAATGGTGTAAATCAACAAAAATCCAAAGATACTAATTTGCAAAACCAAAATTATTATACATTTTAAAGCATGAATTTAGAACAAAAATTAGCTAGACTTACTGATTTATACGGTTCAACATGTGTTTATTGTCGTGTGGTTAAAGCTAATGATATAGATTACATTGTGCCGTTGCAGCATTTAAAACACTCTCGTAAGTTAAATAAAAGAGCTAGTCGTAAGAATCGTAGAGATTTGCCAATAATAGCAAATAATTACTTAGGGAACTTATTACCTGTTTGTAGCGGTTGTAAAGTAAAAAGATATCAGTTAAGTATTTATAGTTATTTGAATGATGTTCAATTACGAAAGATTGATAACTCAAGGCAAGAAGCGGGTTTTTTGCTGATTAGTCAATGTAATAATCAAAGTAGCTTTTTAAAATGTATTGCCAAAACTCTTACAACTAATTAATTTTTTTAAGGAAATTCAAAATGTTAATCAGAAAAACCACAAAAAAAGAACTTAAACTTCAAGTAAGCACTGAGCTTTTTGAAAAAATTAGCGAAGTCACTAAACAGGCAGACCAGGCCGGATACTTACTGGATTTAAGCACCAATGTTGAGAATCATATCAAGAAAGAGGTTGATAAAGTAGCTAAGTTACTTTCTGATGATATGAAAAAGAGATAGATAGGAAAGCCTGACATTATTTAGTTACGACTATAAGCAGGATTTAATAATCAACCCATCAATTAAATTTTAATTTTATGAAAGAAACAATGTGAATAAACCTAAATCAAAAATATTTTCATTAGATGACGTTGCTGCACAAACTGCAAGCATAATTAATGAAACCAAAGGAACACGTAAGCCAATTGATATATTGACGAATGCAACAACCGTATTTTTTAATAAATATGATGACGACATACATGGAGAGCTTAGACTGGTTATGCAAAAAACAATGGGTGGTGGATTTGACCCATTAGTCGCATATACCCCATTAGTGCATGTATTTGCTGACTTTGAACCAATTGTTAAGCAATATAATTTTAGAATATTAGGTGAGGATGACTATGGTAGATTAGCAATTAGAAAGTATCTTTTAGATGAAGTTTGGCATCGAGCTAACCCAAGTAGCGAGGACTTCATGAATGAATGTAGTCCGGTTATGAGAGAAGATTACATAGATTTAGATGAGTGGTACGGTGGTACCATGAATGTTATTGCTTATGTGTTTTACGATATAGAACTAAGGATTTTAAATTATCTTATGAAACGGAAAGATGAAGGAGTAACGGTAGATCAAATTATGGAAATAAATCAAAAACCAATTAACGATTTAGATTATAACGATTGGAACTGTGCACTAAAACCTCTTACAAGAGAATTTGTTGAGGTTGTGTTTAATGGCTCTCAAAACTTTGTTGTTCATTAATGTATGCACTCATTATAAATGCAGAAAGTAACAAAATGGATATTATAGATATAGCTTTTAATATATTATTTATTGGTTTATTTTGCATGGTTACTATCGTACCGTATTTAATACGTAAAAAAGCAAGAAAAATTCTTGTTGACAAATATTTAAAAAGTAACCAAATTGTAAATCTTCTTGAAAATTCAAAATACTCAGATTTTGTTGTCAACATCCATGGAGTTTAGCGATTAAATAATTCACATTATGTGAGATTACTTAATGAATACCTTGGTGATAATCAAAAATATACATTGCGAATCTTGAGGATTTATTATTCAGAAGCTGCTTTCAATTCGAAGGAAGAAGACTATAAAATTTTTAAACAAAATATGGAAAATAAAAAATGATACGTAAGATTATCTTAATTACATTAAGTTCAACTTGTATAACTGTTTTCGCATCTACGCCAATTAATCAAGGTGCAAGCTTCGATATAGGATTTAGCCCAAATCAAGGTAGCCTACCACTTGTTATCAAAAGTATCAGTAGTGCCAAAACTTCAATCCATGTAGCTGCATATAGCTTTACGTCAAAGCCTATTTCTGAAGCGCTTCTGTCAGCTAAGAAGCGTGGTGTAGATGTCAAAGTTATTGCGGATGATAAAAGTAATTCAGGAAAGTATAGTGCAGTAACTTATTTGGCCAATAATGGTATACCAGTAAAGCTAGATGGTAATTATCCAATTTTTCACCATAAATTTATGGTGATTGATGGTGTTAACCTTGAGACTGGCTCATTTAATTATAGTGCTGCTGCCGCCGATAAAAATGCTGAAAATGTTCTTTTACTCTGGAATGTGCCGCAAATTGCACAGACTTATGACAAAGAGTGGAGCCAGCTTTGGAATGAAGCACAGCCATTAAAAGCTAATTATTAAAAATAAGGAAATGGATCCCGATGAAAAACCGCCAAAACCAAGAAATTATTTGTGCTCAGTGCAGTTTTAGTCATTCTAATCTTGCAGTGATTGATAATACAATAAAAGTAGAATATGATTGTACCAGCCCCGCAAGGCGGGCTTCATTGATTAATGGTACTAAAAATTATAATGGATTAACGGAAAATCAATTAAATGAGCTACCTTTATCATGTGGAAGTGTAAACAATTCATGTGAATTTTATCAAAAAAAGTTAGGACGTAAATAATCATTTTAGTAGGAAACAGTTAGATGTCGCAATACCACTATATGCTTGTCCATGAAGGTAAAAATACTGAAGTATTTATGGGGTGGGATCGACCGCTTCAAGGTTTTTTTCTTGTAATTGATCAAGGTGGTGATGAACCGCTTTGGAGTAATACTTGAACCATTTATTCGAGAGTTACAATTGCGAGGGATAGAGTTACCTCGATTAATGACTATAGAAATGGAACAAGACCGCTTTAATAATGTGGGAAACAAATGTGTAGTTTATTGGGGGAGTGATGGTGATAAAAGGATTCAGGTAGAAAAGAATGAATCTTTTGATGAATTATGTTTGAAATATTTATCGACTCCAGATGATCTAACTTACCATGGCAATTATAACACCTCAGTTGTGGCAGATAGCGATGCCAGTAAAGGTGGGATGTAAGAATGAAATTACCTAATTATGACTTTTGTTCACCCGTGATTTTAAAAAGTGAAACATTTACTGAAAATCATAGATTTATTAATAGAAAAATTAAATGTTTAGACTTTGTCATTGTCGATTCTATACTATGTAATGATGAAATTTGTATTAAAACAAATCATGTATTCCGTAAAATGGATTTAGATACTAGATATAAAAATGAATGGGATGCGGAAGAGTATTCTTCAATTAATATAACAATTCCTATTCAGATAAATCATAGTGGCGATTGGCAAAATTGTCAATCAGCTTATCATGAGCTATTTACACCTGGCAAGCACTTTGTACTTAATAATGTATCAATGAGTGGCGATTGTATTTATGGTAGGGCATATTTATGCATGGAATTTGATGAAATAATATCAAACAAAATGCCATTCAACTCTTGCAGAATCAGGTTATATCAATATGGGATAGACAACTATTCTCCAATAATTTCTGCATTAATATGGAGTATGGGAGCTGAAGTTATTAAATTAACAGACCAACAGATTGAAGCAGAAAATGAAGCATCTCGACTCAGATGGGTGGAAGAGTTGCGACAGCTTGAATTACGTAAAGCAAAACAGATAACTTCAGATAAAGCTCTTGAAATTATCAGGCTTCGTGATGTTGAGAAATTATCATTTGCACAGATTGCCAAAATGTTTGGGGTGGCTCCATCTACAATTTCGCGTAGTTATAAGCTTACAAAAATTACTGAATAAGGAATAATAAGTGAAAAATGATGAATTAATTATCTGTTTAAAAATATTGATCAAAAAATTCAATAGTATTAGTAAATTAGAGTTTGAGCAAGATGAATATTTGCTGCATAGTTGCTTTAAAGTAATTAATCTATTAACTACAAAGACTAGCATAAATTATTGTCATTTGGGGCGCCGAGTGCGAAATGCGATTGAACAAGATTTTGGGAAATTAAGTGACTTAACCAGTGAGCAAATAACTAGAACTAAATTAGGGTATTTACGCGGATTTATGCATAAACTTGAACCTCTTTATTCTGAGGAGGAGTACAAAATAAATATAGAAGATTTTGATCCAATTGTCATGATGATTGAGAATCAAACAAATTTGATACTTCAGGATTGGATTACCCCTAACAGCGTTGTAAGGTTTTTTTCTACAGAAGATATGCTGCAAGAAATGTTAAATATGAAAATGCTTGAAAAAATCAAAAATTAGTTTTCTATTTTGATTGTTTTTAAATTAGGTTTAATCCGTTATCAATGGACTAAAGAAATTGTTCATTTTAACAATTTATAGAATATTTGTAATTTTAACTTTGGAGGTATTATGAAAAATAGAATATTTGAAATAATGGCAATCTTAGGAATTACCGCTTGTGGTAGTGGCGGAGGAAGTTCTGGGAGTGGTAGTGTTACACCTTCGCCGACACCAACACCTGTTATTATTCCTAATTGTGTTGGTTTTCCAATTTCAGTTACTTCGTTTGTTTCTGGTTATAAAGGAATGGTTGAGGTCACCAAAGATGGTACAACTGCTACTTATCCATCATTCGTAGATATATCATCGTATGATCCAGCTTATTATTGGAGCTATAATCGCTATGTATTTAGGGCTAGCCAAATGTTCTTAGATGTACCACAGAATTTAATAGAGATACAAGGTGGTAATCTTAAAAATACATTTACTAATGGAGTTTTGGTAACTAGTTTTGGATCGTCAAATCCTAATGTAAATATAGGGGAAAGTGTAACAATTTGAGGGTGTTAAAATAATTGTGTAAATTTTATTCACTGTTATAATAAATGTTTGTAGCAGGAGTAGAAATGAACAAACAGTTAACCCAAGAAGAAATGCTTGCTAAGGCTATGGATTTAATCGTCGAGTCAGGTGCAGATCTTAAAACCTTATTTGACCAAGATGGATTACTTAAGAAGCTAACCAAGTCGTTGGTTGAGCGTGCTTTGCAAGCTGAGATGACTAATCTTCTTGGTTATGAGAAGTACGAACGTAGTACAGCATCCAACGGGCGCAATGGTAGCAGTAAAAAAGAGCTGTTAACTGATAATGGTGTGGTTGATTTATCAATACCTCGAGACCGAGATGGGAAATTTGAACCATTGTTGTTACCCAAAGGACAAACACGAATACCCGGTCTAAATGAGAAGATTATCTCGTTATACGCTAAAGGCATGAGCGTTAATGACATTAAAACCCAGTTGTCTGAGCTTTATGGCGGTGCAGAAATTAGCACCGCACTCATTAGCAAGATTACTGATGAGGTTATGGACGAAGTTGAAATCTGGCGCAAACGAGCATTAGAATCAGTGTATCCGATTGTATTCTTCGATTGTCTGGTAGTTAAAGTAAAACAAGATAAGCATATTATTAATAAAGCTGTATATGTTGCATTGGGCATTGATACAGAAGGCAAAAAAGATGTACTTGGAATCTGGCTCAGTGAAAACGAGGGGGCTAAGTTTTGGTTGTCAAACCTGACCGAGCTAAAAAATCGAGGCGTACAAGACATGCTGATTGCATGTACTGATAATTTGACAGGCATGACTGAAGCAATATCTGCAGTTTATCCCAAAACAGAACACCAGTTATGCATTGTTCACCAGATTCGTAACAGCTTGAAGTTTGTATCGTACAAAGACCGCAAAGCTCTAGTAGCTGATTTAAAGCCAATTTATAAGGCATCAACCGAAGAAGTAGCTCTAGAAGCACTTGAAGATTTTGCTAAAAAATGGGATTCCCAATACCCATATATAACCAAATCTTGGTATAATAATTGGGATAATTTAGCGATATTTTTTCAGTATCCAGCGGAAATTCGTAGGGTGATTTATACGACCAATGCTATCGAATCATTAAACAGCCAGCTCAGAAAAGTAACCAAAAACAAGCGTTCTTTTCCGAGCGATGATGCGGTGTTTAAAACACTATACCTAGCGATTGAATATATCACCAAAAAGTGGACAATGCCGATTCAAAACTGGAATCAAGCAATGGCATATTTTCTAATAAAATTTGAAGGTAGAATTTGAGGCGTGAAAAATTTACACAAAATAGTTAACACTCCCAACAATTTCAATTAATTATACAATAGCGTCAAATGTAACCTTTCCTGCTATTCCAGGTAATTATACCGCTCAATTTACATGCATTAGAAATGGGCTATAATTTGACTTTAAAGGATGAATATTTTGAATAAACACCTAATAGTTACAATGATTTCATTGGCTGGTTTTTGCTTAGCTGATGATCAGGTAATTTCTCAGTATTTAGTTAATAATCTAAATGTTAATGTTCAATCCAGTGCTATTTTACAAGGTGTTCAACAAAATTCTCCGTCAAAAATTGTAATTAACTATGCTGGCGCTATGTACTTCCTCGCCAATGAAGTACGAGCTGACATTGCAGAACAATCATCTGTAGCAATTGAAATGAATGCACTAAATCCTTATTACACATACTCAACTGGTCAAATAATAGTTACATTGATTGGTGATACACCTCAAAGTCAACCAGCGACTCCAGAAGCTTCTGTGAGTGGTAGTTTTTTTGATTACTCTAATCATGAACATAGCTTCTTTAACCAATAAGTAAATTTACATTGGAATTTTAAATCAGTTATGGAACTTGTTTTATTATCAATTTAGGTATAAAAACAAACTCTCGAAATCATAATGCAGAAAAAGCACCAGTTAAGGTGCTTTAAATTTTGTTTAAATGAAGAGTAGACAACTCCGCAGATTTACTTCTAATGTTTAGAATCAGAAGTCTTTTCATCTATTTCACGGTGAGTGCCAGCCCAATAAGCGACCATGCATACAAAGACCAAGAATAGAGTAAAGATTATTGCTTCACCACTCATGATTGATTCCTTTCAAGAAACAAAGCAAAACTCTGAATAACACACCAAAACATTACTGTTAAGGCAATTTTAGCATAGATTGATTCAACATGCAACTGAGTAAAAATTGCACTCTGTGCCCAAGAAAGTAGCCTAAGTTGATCTGCCATTTTATCAAGTTGTTTTTGATTTAACTTGATTTTCTTAAATTTCATGATTACCTCATAAAAATGGGTAGCGCATGTTCACCAAAGGCGAACAATAGCCACCTTTGGTTTAAAATTATGCTGCAACTTGGTTAGTTTCAGCCGATTTAGATAGAGCCTTTATAATCTTGTCTACCGCACCAAAAATGCGCTGTACAGACCTTTCAGGAATTTCTGAGGTTAAAATACAATTTTGGATATATCCTCGAGAATAGTATTTGCACTGTTCATCAAAAAGGCCTAAAAAACAACCGACCAGATATGCAGTCGACTCTGCCTCAACTTCGCGTAAGTCACGAGGGATCTCAATACCATGTATTGTTAAACCACCTTCGTCACGTTTATGAAGTAAGCAATGTGCAATCTCATGGAGAATTGTCTTTGTTGGATATTTTGCGATAGGATTAATCGCAATCTCATTGCGGTTAGGATTAGCATAACCTTGAGAATTTAATGATTTTTGCTTTGAAAACAAAATTTCAGATATTCCAAGACCCGTAAGTAATTTGGCTTTATCAAACTCAGGAAATAATACTTCTGGAGTATAGAACTCATCTCCATTGGTATCATTAAGTTCAAATATGCATTTTTTAAGAAAGAATCTAGTAAACGTAAACTCTTCCATTTCTTCGCTATCTGGTGTGTCTCTGTAAGATTTAAAGCTTACCGGGACTAGGATATACTTAGCTTCTGCACCTTTGTTTACTCGTCGATTGACTTTTCCCCATTGTTTAAAAGTCGCAACTGGTGAATTCACACCTTGGGACTTTAGTAAAGCCATATTTCCAAAACTATAAGCATGAAAGTAGTAATAGTAATCCGCCAGTTGTCCTGGATTACTCAACACGTCTTTGAATAGATTTTGAAATAATTGTTTGTTTTCTTGAATGTTTTTCATGACAAAGTCCTTCAAAATGAAGGAACTGCATAGAGATCCCTAAGGACCACTAATGCAGTCCTTGGGATTAAATATTACATAACACTTAGTATATGTATTTTATTTTTTGCAAATAAAGAAATATTTAAAATATATGCAATTGCGCATACGAATTTATTTATTGAATAACCTAGAATACATCTATCGTTAATAGAATTAAAATGAGGGTTAATTATGTTAAATAAAGAAGATGCAGGAAATAAAAGATTTAGATTTTTGAATAACTTAAAAAACTGTTGTTGGCTAACTGGATATATATTTAATTTAAGTGAAGATCGTAAAAGCTTTTACATTCGGCAATCAAATTATGCAACACATTTATTTTTAATTGAGCTTGATGCAAATGATTATTTATCCGCGACTTTTAAAGAGGGTAGCGGTATCAAGCTTTATGCACGGATTGCATCTAAAGAGGTTTGCGGTTTAAATTCAGTAGTATTGAAACCTCTTTTTGTTGAAAAACCATCATTAGACGAATTACCTAGTATTGACAATTACACTAAAAATAAAACGCAAAGTACAGAGTTATTTAACCCATATACTGAGTTTGGTTTAGACAAGCCTAGCGGTAAAGCCTTGAATACTGTAATTATTGCTGGATTTATGGAGTCATTGGTATTTGCTACCAACCCTAAAGGTGAAATTAAACCTGATTGTTTATTGTTAGGATTGCGTGTTGGTAAAGATATGCTTATTCCAGTACGTATTTATGGTCAACGTTGTACAGTGCAATACCAACAAGTTAAGAAGATGCGTAATCATGGTAAATATTCACCATTAGCCTTTCACAGTCAACTTAAATCAAAGCATGTTGTTGATGAAGATGGAAAAAATCATATTGTAACTTACATTTTTGCTGATAAAATCAGATTCATGGATCAATCAAGTATTAATGAGTATTTCTTAGGTAAACCATTGTGGTTACATGACTTAATTAAGACCGAAGATCCTGCGGAATAAATGAATGCCATTTAATATGGAAGCTCATCTTCAGTGCATTGGCGTAGTTCATGACGACAATGATTTTTCTAGTAGTGAGTATCAAATAATTTCAATCATCCGCCAAAAATTAAGAGCATCTTTATCCAATAATAAAAAACAATATGCTGGATTAAAGTGGTTTTTTGAGGAATGTAGTAGTACTGGGGGTGTTTCAATTAAAGAGTGTTGCAGTGTTCTAGGAATCCATCATCATTTGATTCAGATTCGACTGCAATATGAGCTGTACTTACATTGCCTGAGTGCAATAACTCCGCTAAGAGGACACATTCCTCCAGCACTTGAGGATGAAATTTTGCTAACTTGTGGTCGCGATGAGCTACTACAGGCTCGGATAATTTGGAATAGCCCAGGTATTTCACAATTGGTAATTCAAAATAAATCTCTAATAGATAGTTTAAGTGAGCGCAGATTTATTGTTTGTAATAGTGATAAGCTGTATTTAACTGGACGTAACCCAATACTTAATCAAAATATTAACTGGAGTAAATGCTGGAGCTTTTATGATTAAACGTAATTCAATTATTAGTTCAACGTTGACACTCTATTTATGTGGCTATTTATGTGTACTTGGCTGGGCATTTTTAGGTAAGTACCAGATTAGTTCTTTTTTACCTGCAGCCGAAAGTGCTGGATTATTAATTTTAGGTAATTTAGGACTAGGATTTTTTTTAACAGTGTCAATAATAACTTACTTCCGAAAAGTTAAAACAGATCGTCTATATACAAAAAAAAGTAACGGGCGCTATAAAACTACTCAAGGTATATTACCTGAAGGCATTCAACATAAATCAGAAACAGTCTGGAAATCAAGTGATTTACCTCCTAATTTGTCAACTTGGATTGAGATCAACAAAGACAAATACCCTGAATATGTAGGACTTTTTCGTAAAATTGCCGGAGTACTCAAATATAACTTAAATTTGCCAGCCTCTCAGAATAATTGCGTGAGTTTGTATGCGCATAGTATTAAAGTCAGTGAGGAATTATGCAAGTTAATTAATCTACCAAGTAACGAGATAATTAAAGCCTTGTTTGGAACTAGTGCTCCATCAAGTGTTAATACGTATTTAGAGATGATTGATACTCTCAAAAATGTGCCATTATTACCAGTCCTCGGAGTATCTCACGATATTGGCAAGCTTGAATCTATTGAGTATGATGGTGATCAAATAAAATATGCTGACTTATTTTGTAAACAATCAAAAAATATTGTATCTCGCATGAAAATAGGCTGGACTATACCTGAAGATTATCAATACGTATTATTATTTGCACTAAATTATTTTGATGGCAGCTCATTACTACCAAAGCAAATAGTTGGAGACAAGCTGCAAAGTAAATCAATCCTTGGAGAATTCCTTATTGATCTCTTGATTTTGGCACATAACACTGTTGACTCAAGCGAGTATTACCAGTCTAGATTTACCAACAGAAAAATTGATACTAACGTAATAATTGAAGAATCATCTAATGAATTAACGGTCGAAGATCCTGCTGTTGTTGCCATTGAGCCAGAGGTTGGAGCAAAATTAATAAGTGAAATTCCAATAGAACGTCCAAAACGTCAAACTCGTGCTAACCATAAACCCGTACCCAAAGTTAGCTCTGGGCAACTAACAGATAAATTTAGTAAAAATGGCACCCAACGAGAACAAGTTAATAAGCATTGGAGTAAGCAAGCAATTATTGAAGATTGGCATAGTGGTGATTATCGTGAACCTAAGTAATTATCATAAATTTGTATTAGAGCTTCAGAGCTATATTTGTCAAGAACCTGACTATTCCAAGATTAGCGAGTTTATTTATAATAACGAATACTGCCTCCATATGTGCAAAATGGTATCGCGTAAATTCAATGTAAATGATCAGGACTTACATTCTGAGTTGATCTTATTTATATTCGAGAATGATTCATTTAGAAAAGTATTAATTGGTGATAACGCGTTCAATGGCAGAGTTTTCACCTTTCAAATTATGCAATTAGCAAAAAAAATGCAGTCAAAATTTAGTAGTGATGAAATTAATATTGATCATATTGTAGATAAGATTATTGATGTTGAAGAATCAGCGGTAGAGGCAAAACACCAACGTTCGCAAGTTACGCAGTTGGGATTCATAAAGACACAAAAACTTAGAGAACTTAATGACTATCGGCAAAAAATACTACTTGGTGATTTCACGATTGATGAACTTGTTGAAGTTATAGGTCTAAATACTGCCGAGTTAATGGCTAAAGCAGGTATTGCTAATCGGTATAGCTTGATTACATCACCGGAGTTGTATCGAGAAAAAATAGTTTCATTGTTTGATACATATTGTGAACTGTATTCCCGCTGGTACTTCAGTAAAGATGTGTATCTTAAACAATTAATCATTCAATATGGCTCATTAAAAGCCTTATATCGGTTTTTAACTCCTCGATATTCTTATATGTCTTTTATGAATAAATTTAGCTCGCCAAGTATTTGGGATATAGAAGAGTTGATGTTATTAGTAAGAAAGCAGCAATGTTATGCATGATTTATTTCCTGGCATTGATATTAACTTTAATACAGCAATTATTACTGTAATAATAATTATTTTGGTATATTTAATAGCGTTAATTATTCCTGGCGTTGGTAGCGTAGTAAAACACATTACTCATACAATTACCAAATATGTTATTCATCCATTTTTTAAGTACGTAATTGAAGCGATTGCCTTGCTATTGCTTAAAATGATTTGGTGGCTATTTAAATACGTAATATACGCCTTTCGTATTTATCTGTATAACTTAACTCGTACTCACGAAAAAATCTACCCTAAACTCGAGCAAAAGAAAATTGGAGTTATTGATGAAAATTAAAAGGTTATTATTGGTATTAATTATTCCAATCTGCATTCAAGCTGAGGATCTTGGTGCAATAGGTAAAACCTATCCAATTGGTGAGCAGAGTTTGCTTGAATACATAAAACAAAAAGCAAGTTCAATGGTAGCTGATGGTTCTTGGGAGAAACTAAGACAACAAGCTGTCGCTCGTACCGAGCAGCAAATAGACCATCCACCGGCAATTGCGGGTATTGGTCCAACTATTGAAAGTAATGTACGATATTATGATCCTTCAATAAGAATAAATCAAGATATCGTAGATCCATATACTAAGAAAACGCTCGCTAAAAAGGGGCAAATCATTAATCCAACAACTTATCTGCCATTTAATAATGAGTTAATTTTTATTGATGGACGAGATCCTGAGCAGGTTAGCTACGCTCTAGCTGAAAGTAAGCGTTCTACATTTAGAACCAGCATTGTGCTTACTGCGACCAATAACTTCAGGGCACTATTAAAACAAGAGCATAAACTGTTCTTTTATGATCAAGGTGCTACCTTAACCAAGAAGTTTGGAATTCGCCATGTTCCAACTATTATCTATCAAGATAATATACAACCAACTAAATTGAGGATTGAGGAGGTAAAGATTTGAATAAGCTCTTAATTTGTATTCTTTTAAGTTTAGTGGTTGGCTGTTCTAAAATAGATCCGGCCAATGAAGTGAAATGTAAGATGGAAAGAGATCAACTTATCCTTGAGAATAAACAACTAACTAGTCAACTTACTCAATTAAAACTGAATGTTGCAACGGAAGTAAAAAATAAGACCAGCGCTAAAGAAAGTGAACTTAGCGCTCAGATTGCCAGCTATAATAAGCAAACTTTTCAAATGGAGATCGATGACCAAAAATTCAGGTCACGGATAAGAATGCTAGTTGGAATTTCAATGGCTGGTATAGTTAGTTTGTTAATAGTCATCAATATCATCTTATTTAAACGCTTTAATCCCTCAAGAAAGAAAATTTATGAAGAATAAATTATGTAAGACAATAATTGCAATGTTAGGCTTTGGTTTTATGTCCGGACAGGTAAATGCAGCGTGTGTCGGTAAATTTGCCAACCCTATAACAGATGTTTGCTGGTCATGTATGTTTCCATTTTATATCATGGGTATGAAAATTGATAATCTTAGAGGTGAGCAACCAGCTGGAGCATTCACAGCACCTGCAGTATGCGCTGGACAAACTGTCATGGGTTTTAAAATTGGTGTAGGGATGGACTTCTATGATCCAAATAAAATCGTTGATGTAACTAGAACCCCTTACTGCATGGTTGGATTGGGTGGAGTCGATTTAAGCGCGGGTGTAGCATCTCTGTATAAACGTCAGGGTGAAACTATGCCTGAAGGCGTTAAATTAAATAACTTCTATCAAGCACATACTTATATTAATCCACTATTGTTTATATTAGAAGTACCTATTGATATGGCGTGTACGCAAGCAGCAAATTTTGATATTGCTTATTTGACTGAATTGGATCCACTTTGGAATAATGATAATTTAACCTTTTTCTTAAACCCAGACGCCATTTTATACGCTAACCCTGCAACTGCAATTACGACCGCATTAGATTGTGTTAATAATTTACCTGGTGCTTGGAATATATCTAGTGGTTATGTCTATTGGAGTGCTGGATGTCAAGGTTCAATGTTCCCTCTCGATGGAAACTTACCCGGAAGTAATCCTATTGATGATAGCGTATTAACTATGCAGCGATTGTTGCATAAAAATCATCGTGAACTTCTAGAGTATTCAACTGCTGGCCCGCTGGCTGTCTTTGCACCAATAATCCCACAACCAATTATGAATAAGACTGAATACAAGTACAGTATGATATATCCAGTTAATTTTGTAGATCCGCTCTCTGGAGGTAAATGTTGCTCGCCATTTGGTAGAACAACTGCAGGTTGGGCACCAGGTCACTCATTTCCCACTATGGGCGAAGATTTTAGTTATCAAATATATCAACGTCGTGATTGCTGCAGTGGAATAACGATACCAAACTAGTTATATATTTTAGAAGAAAGTTGTATAATGCCAAATAAAACCATATTGTTAGCTTTTGTATTTGCTGGTGCTCAATGCTATGCAGCAAATACAAGTACTAGTTTATCAGCTGTTCAAGCAAAAAACGAAAGTCAGATTAGCTTAATTAGTAATAACTTTGGCAATTTAGCTACTAAAAACAAGGCGAGTATAGCTCAAATTAATATGGAATCAGCACAAAAGATTAACGTAAGTAATTTAGCTAAAACTAAGGTCACAGCTAGTAATATGCCAAATATTTCGAGCGGTGATTTAGTACCTAATCAAATCAATATCAATGACTTATTAAAACAAAGTCAACAGCAAATTAGCCAAAACCCAAACAATACAGACGTATCGCTTTATTTAAGCTTTACTAGTCTTGATAAGGATGTTGTTATTTCATATGCAAAGCAAGCTGTAAAATATGGAGTGCCGATTGTACTTCGTGGGTTTATTAATAACTCGTACAAGGATACATCGGCGTATATTCGTAAACTTAGAGAGGTGTTTCCTGATTTGACTATTTTGATAGACCCACCAGCATATGAAAAGTATGATGTCAAACATGTTCCTGCATTGGTAGTCTCAAAATTGCCTACAAATCCAGTCAAGGATGGATGTAACTCGCCAGGGGATTTTAGCAAAATATCAGGTGAGGTTTCAATTATTGCCATGCTAGATTACATTCGATTACACAGCAAGAATCCAGCAATTGCTTCAATTGCGGCGAATAGAATAAATGATGTACGAGAAAAAAGGTATTTCAAAGTTGATTAAAGGTAGTTTCTTGCTTGTATTGCTGAGTTATAGCATCTCGTGTAATGCAGATGATATTAGTATTAAGCAACAGTCCATTGCACAACAAGCACTAGCTAATGCGACTAGCAAAATTGACTTAAATAAAATTCAACAACAGCAAGCACAACAAAATAAAGATAATGTATTATCGGCCAGAATTTATGAGATAACTACGATACCGACTTGGCGTAATCTTATATTTATTCGTCAATCACGAGTAGGTAATAGCGTAAATCCGGAGCTATTAATTAAGCAAATTAATGACTACCTAATCCAATATAATCACCCACAACTGACGTCTCATCAGCAATCATTATTAACCCATGCAATAAATTAGTAGTAGTAACCAAGTAAGGTAATTAGATGCAGGACTATAGTATTTTAATCAATATATTCCCAAGTCAACGGTTCTTTAGTAACTGGATGTTTGCCAGCAGATTTATATAGGTACTTACCTCGAACAAAGTTTTTATTTAGATGCCGCATAATGACTGTATGAGCTGTTAAACCACACCAGATTGCAGCATCTCTCATGCAATTAAACGATTCTCCAGTTGAAGCCTGAATTCTTTTTGGTCGCTGCCCATGAGTTTTACTATGATTATAAATATCATCTTTAATTTGAGCAGATTTAGTGGTCCATTTTAGATTACTAATATGATTATTTAATTGGTTTTTATCAATATGAGCAACTATTTTCAAATTATCAGCGTTTGGTATATATGTTAATGCTACCAATTTTGCCAAGCTATAATACTTTGTTTGAGCGTTAATTGCAAGGCTTACCACTAAAGCTCCATATTTTGAAAGGCTTGGCACTAACCATTTTCCGTTGTGTCCTTTTACCCCTCTACATGTTTCCCACGTTTTAGGATAGCTCCAAACTCGACCAGAAGAGGTAATAGCGTAAATCCCTTCATATCCAGGAATATCTTTAATAATTTCATCATTTTCGAGAGCTGGAATATTTTGCATCTGTTAACTCTAATATAATCATGAAGAAAATATCATAAATCAAATTAAAGTTTAACGTATTATTATTAAACCAGTTACTGTAAAAATTTACTTTATTAATAAGTCTAAGAATCTTGTAAACCTTGATTTAATTAAAGCTTTCTCTTTCGCTTTTTGTTCTTTTTCTTCCTCTGTATCAAGTAGCGCTAAGCCATTATTTTCATCAGTAATGGAAATTTCTTTCTTAAGTTCAACAATATCAATATATTTTTTATAATTGAGTTTAAGGCTTATGCCCGTTTCGGGTGTATCAAGGCAAAAACGGTTGATGGTATACTCAGTCTGAGATTCGGCTTCAATCATAGCCATTTGTAAGTGATAAATTTCTCTGCCTCCAATGGTCAGAATACATTCTCCAATTCCGATAGCTTCAAGTTGAGGAGCAGTGATTATATCTTCGTCAATTTGTTGATAACCATATGATTGACCAGCACCATCACCGATATTAGCATTTGGTGCTACTTGGAGATTTTGTTTACTTTCGCTTGAGTTTTCAGTTCGTGTTAGAGTATATTTGATAGCTTTTGTTTTACCGAGGTTTTTGACCACCCGTTCTGCAGTATCAAGATCGCCAACTTTCAAATAAATTTTACTCCAGGTATTACCTTCAACTATAGACAGTAGTTCTGGACTTATTTTTTTGTAATTAGAGTCTGTTTGAACTGCAGGCATCATTACTATTCTGGCAGAGCGAGCTTGTTCAAACAATCGCCCCCAATTATCATTGACGTAGGATCCTGCCTCATCCATTGATGCGAGAAATAATGGGTTTGGTTTTTTATTCTCAGGAAGTTTTAGAACCCAGGAAACTGCAGTACGTAGATCAGATACTAAAATCTTACCAAACGCATTGGCCGCTTCAGTTTTACCTAATGTTGGTAGCATGATCCATAGGATTTTATTTTGTGTAATTACATCAAATAGCTTAATTTCGGGGTTATAGCTATTAGTGATTTGTCCAAAGTTATTCGTTCCAAGCATAAAAATACGACCTCCAACACCTCCAAACATCTGTTTTAATGCCAACGTATCAATTTTACCTTTACGGACAAATTTGCTAATTAAAGTTTTAAAGTTAATAGTTTCTTCTGCATAATCATCAAGATTAGTAAGTCTTGTGTCTAATTCAATAATAGCCTTATCTGACATTAGTAATAATGCAAGATCAATCATCGAGTATGCTAGACCAGCTTTTTGTAACGCGGCTACAAAAATTGTCAATGCAACTGTTGCTTCAGAACGATAGTGGTCTGAGCCTGGACTATTTTCTGAAAATGGAATTAGTGAAATAATTCTAGTGGCAACCTCATCCGGATCTCCATAAAGAATTGGATTATACGTATTTGATAATTGTGGATCGTCAACGTTAACAACCAATACATCATCGCCGCGACCAATACTACGCATTAAACTTAAAAACTTGATAAAATCGTCTTTGGCATTTTTACCGTCAATATGCATTAATCCTCCACCAGTTAAAGCATGCTGAAAGAGTAAGTTTCTAATCAGAACTGATTTACCGGTACCAGACTGACCAACTATCATAATATGGCGCATCATAATTTCGCGATAGAGACCAATTGGAAGTGCTAAATCAGATGTATATCCAACCAAATATGCTTTGTTTAGTTCAAACTCATTAGTTACTTCTGATGATTTAAATTTTGTGCTGGTATCTAATAAATGCTCTTTTCGATATGCATCCAGTATCCTTGTGGATAAGCCAATTACTCCAAAAATAGACAAAAGCGCAGACGAAATATGTAGCCAAGTACTATAAAATATCGGCATTAATGTAATAAGAGGCAAGAATATCAATGTGATGCATATTGTGTCTTTATTGCCGCCGATTTGAATATTATTTAATTGTTTTAACATAAGGAACTCCAACAATGAAATGGTTTATACCGTTAGGCATATTAGGTTTATGGGCTTTTTATATTTATTTAGGCGATACGCCTTCTACCAAGGTGTACCGTGCTTGTCATCCAACTTATACAAGCTTTGCATTAGTAAGCGATGTTGCGGCACGATGGGATTACAGCGCAGCTCAGCACGTTTTAAATTGGGGTGAAAAAACTACAGCCTGGTGCGAATATTCAATTTATCGTTCTGTTTATGGCCAGCGCCAGGAATATGTACCATCAAATCTAAATGAAAGCAGCAATACTATTAGTAGATAACTTTCCATGCTCGCCATCCTTTCTGAATCTGATAGATTTGTAAGCATGGTGAAATAGTCGTTAAACTTCTTTCCACAAGAAATTCGAAATGATATTTCTTTAATTCAGTACAAGAAACGCTACCTTCAACCTCAATAGATTTCATAATTTGTTGCACGCCTTGTTCATTAGCTCCAATTTCCATAGCTGGAGCTATCTTCAGATTGGGGCTATAAAATGGAACATAATAATTTGATTGTGATGTACCTAATACAATAGAGTTTTTAGGTAGAACAAATTTTGGAATAAGCTTATAGTTTTCTACTCCGAGAGGTAGATAGATGCATAAACATAGTACAATGTATTTATGAATTGGCGATATCCTTAATCTAACCTTAGCAATTGAGTATGAAATAATAATCACAAACAACGCACTCAGAATTGCGGCATAACGAATCATATTGAATAAGATGAAATATCCAAATAATACGCTTGTAGTTGTCAATAATGAGTTGCTGGTAAGGATAGCGTATAGTGATTTGATTATTGGTATAAGCTTAGCTCTGTGGATCACATTAACATTCAGATTATGCATATAGCCAATTACATCTTTAAGTTTGTTGTTATGTAAAAAAAGATAGATAATTGCTGCAATACTAGTTACAGGAGATAATAGCATTATCAGGATTGTTTTATTTTCACCAATTGTTGCCAGGCGATTATGATTTAAAACAGGTAAATCTAAAACACTACTAAGCCATAAGCCATGAGAGTATGATTGCCAAAAGCAAACAGAGATAATAAAATAGGAAAGACTAAGTAATATTTTAGCTTTTGGACGATTGAATATCGCAAATACTGCAGGTATATAAAAAAAGCTTAGCCAATAACATGGTATTAATAACATTCCTAAGGAAAACCATAATATTTTGAACTGCGTACTTGATTTAAAAGCTAACCCCCAAAGCACCCAACAAGTAAATATCATTTCTGGCCGAGCTAGAATTAAGCGTAACATCGCAAAATTATTTAATAATAGCATCATGAGTAATGTAGTAAGTATATATTTGTGCTTGTGAGTATCTAATATCTTCAAGACAATCATTAATACAGGTATAACAAATCCTATCATGCAGATAAACTGTACAAAGTGAGCAGTTATCACTCTGGAACCAATAACGTTTAGCCAATGCAATATAATGTCAAACAATATGTATTGATTGTACTTGGCCATTAGAGGAGCATGAATATATAAATTAGCATAGTTATAGCGATAATCACCAGCAACAATGTCTCGAAGTAAATCATCCTGTGGTAATGGTAAATTTAGGAAAAATACTAGAAATACCATTACTAAGTATAGAACCAAAAGCCAAAATGTATCATCTTTGATAGTTTTATTCATGATAAAGCCATTCCTATTAGTTTTAACATATCACGTGGTTTAATTTTTTTACCAATTATTCGTGGGGTATATCTAACAGAAATAGAATGGATATCTAGTTCGTGTTTAAGGCAAAGCTTATTGAGCTCAGTTTCAAGTTCAAATCCGTGAGAAGTTGACATGCGGAGAATTTCAGTTGGAACAATTCGTAATCCACTCAGGCAGTCATTAACATTTTGCTTAAATCGTACCCAAAGGATTAATCTGATGATAGAGTTTGCCAATCTTGAGCTCCAAAGCATAAGTTTTTTAGGGCGTACTCCAACGTACATTCCATACACAACTACATTAGACATAAGGACTGAAATATATTCAGCATCATATTCGAGATCCGCATCCAACAATATTACATATGGAGTCTGAACAACCGTAAGTCCAGCACGTACTGCGCGAGCTTTGCCCAAAGTTATTTCTTGAACAACTGCAACCTTAAAACTTTGAATAATGCTTAGTGAGCTATCCGTAGAATTATTATCAATGACGACCACTGGAATTTCGGGGTAAAGCTTGATAAGTTGATTTAATAGTGTACCTATTGTCCTTGCTTCGTTATAGCAAGGAATTAATATAGTAAAGTTATTCATAAAGTTATGACCAATCAAATAAAATGATTGTATCGAAGAGTGTACAATTTTTAATGTGCGCAATTGCACATATTTACGCTCAAGTAAAGTATAGACTTGGTATGCTCTGCCCATTATTTGTGGATTTTTGCTCACGCAAACCGTATTAATAAACTGTGGACAGCCTGCTGGACAAGCCCGTGGATAACTCCCTGAGTTACCCACCGCCTATGACCACAAGCTGACGCACAAGTTTATTAACACTACTCCACAAGCATGGACAGATTCCGGCGCGCCGGTAACAATAATTTTTTGGATGGTTTTGGATAGCTTAATATTTTTGTTAAAATAGCTCAAAGAGGTTTTGTGATGTATATAATGTTTATAAACATTATATAATACAATATTACACTTAATGATTAATGTTTAATAATGCTACATAATGTTTTAATTACTTTAGTTATACCAAGAGTCTAACTATTTATTGCAGCGGTAGTATACTGTAATATATTGGTAAATCTATAAAATTAGCCTGAAAAATAAAAACACTATAAAATGCTTATAAATATTATAAAACATTATGTACTGTAGTAAATGATTTGTGGTATAATGTATTATTACATAACACAACGCTTATATACATTTTAATACATTATTAGGAGTTTAACTATGAATAATCAAAATACTTTAATTCAAGACATGAATGACATACAGATAATTTCTATTGATCCAGGTTTTGGAGATTGTAAGTGGTTTACTGAAAATCGCTTCGGGAAATTTTCTACGGCAATTAAGCGAGCTGACGCATCTGCACTAAAATTTGATGTTAAGGGTGGCGATATTAGCTTAAATAAAGATGAATACTTATTTAATGGTAGTAAGTGGTACGTTGGTAATACAATTGCTGAAATGGGGGCACTAGCAACTCGCGATTATTCGTTTATTGAGAAATTTGCGCCACTAATCGCATTTAAAGCAATTAATGATGCTCAACTCGATCTAACTAAACCAATCAAGATTAAAACCTGCTTATCTATCATGAATTATGAGCATAAAGATGAGTTTGCTAGGGCACTCTCAACTATTAACGTGAATAATCAAGTGCTTAAATGTGAGGTTGAGGTTATTGCCCAAGGGTTTGCATCTTTTATTGATTACTTAGCCAATAATAACGCAGATGTAAATGATATTTATACTGTAACTAATATTGGGTTTAATACTATTGACTTTTGTGCAATCTCTGGCGGTCAAGTTGTATATTCAACAGCGAACCCCAATGGTGTAAATGAAATGGTAAAATCACTCCGGCAAAATTTAGAACATAAATTTAAAATCCACTTTAACGAGCAAGAAGTAAAGCAAATTTTCTTGGAAAAAAGTATTACAATTTCAGGTAAAACTATTCCTTTAGTTGATGAAATTAACGAAATTAAGGTAAACTACTTTGATACATTCTTTTATAGTTTACCTGATGTTCAGGATTATCTGAGAAAAGCGAATAAGAATATTTTTGCTGGCGGTGGAGCATATTTCCTTGAAGATGCTCAAATGAATGCCAACATGACATTTGTGAATAAACCATATGAATATAGTGATGTAAGGGGTGTTAACTCATATGAACAATAATAACCGGATGCAGATATATCCTAGTGATGCAATGCAAATTATAATTGACAAGCTTCCAAAAGGGACTAAGTCCAAATTCATTAATTTATGCGTTGAAAAAGTCATTTCAGATGTGAACCTTAGAAATCAGGTGTTGGCACAATTAATTGGTTTTGACTCCATTGAATCAACACCTGCACATAGTTCACAAACTCAACCGGAAGAGCAAGATACAACAAGTAGTCCAGAACCTAAGAAAATTAGCGCTGCTACTATCACTTTTAATAAGTAACATGGAGTTCGTAGAATGTTAGATCAAACAATTTTTAATCAAGATAACCAAATCCAAAGTTTTGATAGCAATGGGAATCTTATTCTCACTGGAGTTTATGATTACACAGTAAATAGAGTAGTAATCAATGAATTTGTAATGAGCACAGAACAACATGGTATTAATGTTGGAGCTAGTAGCTTATTGCAATTTGTTGATATCTGTAAAACTAAAAAAATTGATAGCATAAGTTTTTGTGTTCCAAATAGCCCAATGGAAAAACAAGAACAAGAAGCACTGGCTGAGGTATTACAGAAATCTGGATTTACAATAAGTGAATCTGAAGCAATATTAACTGGTGAGCGTCAATTATAGTATTATCTTACAAGTAATGGCAAGAACTAAACAAAACCAAGTACCTACTGAATTTCAAGCCTTATATGGACCAATACTTCAGCTAAAAAGGTTACTGCAATCAAATTCTCTTGAACTATGCGCTGAGCAAATTTTAGAGGGTTTTATTATGCTACACTACGCGACCTTTATCATGACACAGTTTCATAGGCAGCTTGGAAGTAGTACGGCTAAAGCCTTAATTATTCGTGAATTAATTGAGTTGATCATGTCTCGTGACTCTTATAAGATTCAGCCTGATCAATTAGCTAAGTTATTTAGTTTCATTGATGCCTTAGGCAAAGAGTTGAATACTAGTCATAAAGCTTACGTTTATATTGCCATGTACCAGGCTTATCTTGATGCTGAGATATACCGTAATTTCCATCCTAGCTTAGGGATTTATGATTTTGTAGCATTTCAATATGTCAAACCTGAAACAGTGGCTGGGATGAAGCAATACCATGATGCATCAATTAAAATCCTTGAAGAGTTAAAAATCATCACCTAAAATTAATCTACGATTAATAAATTAACTAAACTTAGATCCAAATGAGGTTTATATGAACAAATCAGATATCATTCAAGCATTAGCACAAACCAATCAAAAATTAGCCTATAGTCAGGTTAAAAAACTCACAGATAAACTATTCCTAAGCATGGCACAAGCCTTAAGCTCTGGTCGCAGAATAGAAATACGTGGATTTGGTGCTTTCTCGTTAAAAGCTCGAAGTGGCAAGGTCCGAAATCCACGTCACGGTGTAACCTTTGATGCTGGCGAACGCCATGTTGTTTATTTTCGTGCTGGCAAATTGCTATCTGAACGTATTGATTTTAAAAATGAATAGTAAATGAGAAATTACACATGATTTATATGGAAAACAGTCAAAAACACCGCTACTATTTATTGTACGCAACTCAGGATCTGCTTGAGTCTTGGTGCTTAGTCACTTCTTTTGGCAGTACAATTACCCATCATGGCCGGACTATTACTAAAGTTCATCCAAGTAAAGAAAGCGCTCTACTTGCGTTATTTGATATTGAGACAAAAAAACGTCAACGTGGCTATACTTACAGTGATTTAATCCACCCTGATTTATTTCATTTACGACCACAAACAATTAAGGAAGTACTTTCTCGTAAGCCCACAACTAATACAACATTAGATAATCATCTTACTGCTTTAATAGACATTGAAGTACACAGTCTTGCATGTCACCCAAATCAACAAGAGCTATTTGCTTAATAAATATATTCCAACAATTAATCAACGCTATTAATAACAGAAAATACACCATCATTTTGCTGCCCCCGCTGCGCCGCCACGCCCGAAGCCAGCAGCAAAATGAGGCAATTTCACCCCCATCGAGGCGGCTCATTGCCAGCTAACGCCAACTCTCAACCCCATGCCAATATTCTGCCACCACTTTCACCCTAAGCAATCCTAAACCTGCAGATACTTTGTTTAGCTTACCGACATTGAAGTGTTTAGCCAGTCGCCTGGCTATAAATTATGCTTGCTTTTTTGTCATTGATAAAAACCACGGTCTTTAAATTTACCGTGGTTTTTCTTTAACCATGCTAAAAATGCGCACAATTTAACACACTAATCAATCTCGGAACATTCGACAAGCGGTCATTTGATTGTACCGCCTGGCTCATTATTTTTTGAGTGTATCTGCAGCTTAAGGATTGCTAATCCGCAAATTTTTTTTGAATTTTTTTTGCTGAGCAAAATAAATATCAAAATAAATTGGCAGACTCTGGGGGTTCAAGTGGTGGCGTCGTATTGGCATGGGGGGTAAAAAAGACCTCTGCAAACCAAAGCACCAGATATTTAACAAGCAGGATTTACAAGTAACAAGCAAATTAATAGCTGACTACTTACGGCGGACGTGGAGAACCACTAATTGTACCGTGAGTTAGTTAAGGGCTTGTGAACGAAGTATTTAACAGAGATTAATAATATTTTTTTTGGGGGGTAATAAATCATGTATCAAGATTTACTTTTATACTTTCCACGTCTTAATGGAGGCGTGAAATCAATGAGGACAGATTGGCAAGTATTTAGTCGTCAGTTTTCGATTGTTCATGAGTTGGCTAATACGGCTGAGGACTGGGAGATTTTTTTAACACAAGCTGGGTTGCCGTTAGATTTTAAGCCAGATTATTCTAGCAGTGGCTTTTGTAGCGAAGCTTTTAATGAATTGTGTGAGCTGGGCTATATTGAAAATACTGAGTTTGATTTTATGGAATGCTTTGCATATAACGGTAAGGTATTTGCTAGTCCAATTAATACCAATTTGCAAAGTGGTAAGCATATATCTAAGGCTTGGGACTTATTCATTGAATATTTTGAACAAACTAATAACTGTAAACTTTATTTTAAATAGGCGGTGTTTATCATGACAGTAATTTTACAAGAAATCAGCAAAGGTAGGCAAAATGTATTTGTTCAAAAAATCATTCAAGGAACAAATCATTTAATCAGGTTAGTGCTTAATAGTGATAGTTATGAGGCACAATGTTATTCGAGAGTCTATGTTTTTGATAAAGCTACGAATAACTGGAATATTTTATATAAAAACTTTAATCACTCAATCCCAAGTGGGCTTGTATATCGGATTAATAACAATCAAAGCCCTGACTGCTTACTGCGTTATTTTACCGATGAAATAAAGCACTTGCAAAAGATTGCCAGCAAACTATTACAGGATAAATTCTAAATTTTACTAAATACATTAGCCACTCATTGAGTGGTTTTTTTTACTAGGATAGCAAAACATGGAACATAAAAATAACTCAAATAACAATCAAACCTTACCACTTCACAAATTAGAGCAATTTATTGCTAATGTTAAGGTACTCGAAGAACTAGCAAAGTCAAACCCTAAGCCAGAAATTTTAAAGAAATATAAAGGCTTTGGCGGCTTACGTAACTGCTTTTGGGATAAACAACTGTACGGACAAATAATGCGAGCTATTCGCGCCAACTTTGGTACTGAAAGAGAAAAAGACGTTTTGGAGAATTTACGTCAAAGTACCAAAAGCGCATACTATACACCAAAGGAAGTGATTAGCTTTATGTACCGTTATTTAGAGCAAGTTTGTAACTTTACCGGAGGCGAGATATTAGAGCCATCATGTGGCAATGGTGCATTTTTTGAATATATGCCAGAATCAATCAGGCAAAATAGCCAGATTACTGGTGTTGAGTACGACATCTTAACCAGCAAGCTAGTAAAAAACATCTACCCAGACATTGAAGTTATAAATGATGGCTTACAAAATATTGACTTTGGCGCTAAAAAATACGACTTGATTATCGGCAATCCGCCCTATAGCGATGAAAAAATGACTGATGATTTTATGCCGGACTTAAACGGCTATACAATCCACCATTATTTTACGGCTAAATGTATGCGATTACTGAAAGATGATGGTATCTTGGCGTTTGTACTACCATCGTTTTATATGGACATACCACGCAGCAACACCAGGCACATAATAGATAATGAAAGCGTTGTTATTGATGTTTTACGCTTACCAGAAAACTTATTCGACCAAGCGACGATAACGGTTGATATTTTATTTATTCGTAAGACAGGAAATAAAATCCATGACATCACCCAAACAACAACGTATAACCAAGGCGATGCAAGCGAGCAGGTAAATGCTTACTGGCTCAATAATCCAAAACGCATCATTGGCAAACTCAAGCTAAAATGGGTTAAGGCTTATAACCGATATGTACCAACCTGTGAAGTTCAAGATAAGTTTAAAACCTTAAACTACCTCAAATGTTGTGAGTTTACCGAGGCAACTATCAGCAATTATCAAAATATTATTGCAACTGAGGCAACAAGCAAACCCGTAAATCAAGATGCACCACAAGTTGTTAGGGATATAAACCTATTGCTAACTGAAGTAGTTTGCATTAGTAATGAGCTAGGGCAGTGGGCTACACGGTTTAATAACCTATTTCAACGGCTTGATTCAATTAAAACAATTTTACAAATTAACTAACCAAGCAATTTTGCTATCCAGCCGCAGAGATTATATCAATGCGGCTATTTTTTATGAGGTATCAAGATGTTAATAAATGATATTACTACTTATTTAGCTGAGTTAACTAGTACAGGCTTGAAAATATATAAAACACCAAACATTTTATATATTTTATGTGATGTTGAGGTGAAAATTCCTTTTTATGATGGAAGTGACCCTAGAAGTCGGAGAGGACAAAATGGCATAGTCAAATATTTTAAATTTGATTGTGACTATGGGAGTTGTACTCTAAATGTTGTGTTTTCAACCCCAGATAAGGACTTTAAATATCATGCAGAATTTGATTATTCAATTTTTACAGAACATTTAAGTTTAACTAAGCGAAACAAACTTGAGGATTTTATTGAGGCATTAATAAATGAGGTTAAATCAGGAAAGTACTAATTACTACTGTAATAAATATCTAACAGAAAAATTTTTAGGAGTCTTATAAACATGGTAAATATAGAAAATCATGAAATGGCAACAGTCTTGCAGTATGATGTTACCGTTGAAGTTGCATTTAATAACTGCAACAAGACAATAACATTTTTAAATACCGCCGTATTTTGTGGTGGTAGACCAGAATGGCAAAGATTTTTAGTAGAGTTGGGTTCTGGCGCTGAAAAATCCGTTATGTCACTCAAATTTATTGATGAAGCGCAAGCTATTAATTTTTATAACAAATTATTACAAATATTTAATAATTGGTAATCATTAATCATCAAATAATTTATTTTTTACTGTCTAGCCGTCGAGATAAACTCAATACGGCTATTTTTAGGAGTATTACAACATGGGAAAAATTAAATTTGCACAATTAGCAAGAACAGATAATGAAAAAATCTACTTGCTTAAAAACTCAAAAGCAATAACGGCAGGAACTTGGCAGCAAATTATGGAACGCCTGTCTGTTCTTAGCGCTAATGAAGTCAATCAAATTATCAATGATGTTATGGTTTATGGGCGATGCACTTTCACATTACTAGATAACAGCTACCAGATTTATAATAATCAATCATTCTATGAATATATCTCACTTATCTGCAATAAGGACGTTGTCGAGATTGCCCGATACTTTAGAAACGTAAGCTTTGATAATTTAGATGATTAGAAGTTGCTCGCGCCCGCTAACGCGGGCAGCAATCAACTTACGACCATTTTACCCACCCACCCGTGCAGAATAGGCAAAATTCAAATCACCATCCATTGAACCATTTAATAGTTGGCAATATTTCAGGCTTTGACAAAAATCCAGTCACATACCCATGTGCCAGACTTTTGTCAATAAATTTTATTTGCTAAGGGTTATTTCATGGTTTTAATACCATAAAACAACCCTTTTCACGCACACAAAATTTACCACCTATATTGCCGCTGGATTTAATTCTGGCAATACACAATTGTGCCAGAATCAAATCCAAAGATAGTTGGCTCTATGAATGATGCTGAATTTTGGTTTGGATAAACCCAATGGTCGTTCAATTTTTTGCGTAAGGCCTCAATTAAATAACCAACGAATGGCAGAATAATCAGCTACAATATTGGCATCTAGATGAATAATGGAAATTTAACCTACAAAAGTTTCTATTTAAGTGAAAAACCTGTACTCGTTAAATTCATTTATTTGGATAATGAATGTGTTAACTTAGGAGGTTATTATGATAAAAACTTACATATCAGTAGCAATTTTGGTATTATTGTACTTAAGTGTTAGGGATATTAACTTCAGTAATCGAGTTATTGCGGTATATGAACTCAACAAAAGTAATCTAGAACGTGATATAACTAAATACCGAGATAATTGTAACGAAGTTATGTATAGCATGAATGAGTACAATCGCCGAATGAATTATTATTATGATGGAATTGATAGGCTTACAGCTCGAAAAAACACTGTAATTTTGATAGGTGTTATTTTGGGTCTTGCATTGATTTATGTTAATTGTGGCGTTTAGTACAGAAAAATTCTTTAAAGTAATAGATATTATTATAATGACTAAGCACCAAATATTTGAACTAACTAACAAACGTATATACTTGCCTGTTGCGGGATCAACCATCCAAGCCGGATTTCCAAGTCCTGCTGCAGGCTATGAAGATGAAGCTCTAGATATTAATGATTTGGTTGTCAGTAATCCAACTGCGACATTTTATGTCCGGGTTAAAGGTAATAGCATGATAGATGCTAATATTTTTGATGGCGATATATTAGTTGTCGATAAATCTATCGATCCGTGTCATGGTAAAATAGTGATTGCCGTCATTGATGGCGAATTTACTGTAAAAACGCTATACACTAAGGATGGCTTGGTTAAGCTTATACCAGCCAATCCTGAGTACTCAGAAATACTGTTACGCGATGAGCAAGAACTTAACATTTGGGGCGTAGTAAGTTTCATAATCCATAAAACATAATTCAGAAGCCTATTACCATGTGCTCACAATATGAAATGGTTGTTCCCGTCAATAAGATTCCTGCCGAGGCTAAGCTTAATAACTTATCTCCAGAAATAACTTGGGATAACCATATTTACCCGTACAGTTCTGCTCCGGTTATTCTACGGCAGCATGAACAAAATACTTTAAAGCTAATGTCTTATTCGCTTATTCCTCACTGGAGTAAAACCTCTAAACCCAAATTCACAACTTATAATGCACGCCTAGATAGACCCGCGACAGGAAATAATCAATTAGAGCTAATCTATGATACTCCAACTTGGAAACAACCATTTAGAAGCCAGCGCTGCATTGTCCCACTAACTGGATTCTTTGAGTCTTGCCGTGAGGGCAGACATGCAGGAAATATCGTTAAGTTTAGTTCGAGCGAAGAGCCGCAAATTTTATATGCTGCCGGAGTATGGAATTGTTGGACAGATATGACTAGTGGCGAGGTAATTGATAGTTTTGCAATTTTAACTGACGAACCAATTCCATTCATCCGTGAAATTGGACACGATAGGCAGCCAGTGTTCTTAACACTAGAGAAGGCCAACACCTGGCTAAACCATCAGCAATTACCAGCAAAAGAAGCTTACCAATTTTTAAAAGATAGCCAACAACCGATTAATTATGACGTTAAAAACGTAAGACCTCTTAAGGGATTCAACCAATATGATCTCTTTAGTTGACGTTAATAACTTCTATGTAAGTTGTGAGCGTGTATTTCAACCTAGTTTAGAGAATAAGCCTGTTGTCGTCTTATCTAATAATGATGGCTGTGTAATCGCCAGAAGCGCAGAAATTAAAGCGCTTGGGATAAAGATGGCGCAGCCATACTTTGAGATTGCCCATTTAATCAATAAACATAAGATCCAAGTATTTAGCAGCAATTATACTCTATACGCAGATATGTCAAGACGATTCCAGGAAACCGTCAGACAGTTTGGCGTAAGGCAAGAAGTTTACAGCATTGACGAAAACTTTCTTGATTTAACTGGTATACCTAATTTAACTAGCCATGCGCAAAAAATCAAGCAAACCGTGAAGCAATGGACTGGATTGCCTGTTTGTGTTGGTATAGCGCCTACTAAAGTCTTAGCTAAATTTGCTAATCACCTTGCCAAAAAACATAAATTTTTGAATGGTGTGTGCAATTTAGCAGAGCTAGGCGAAGTCAGAGTAGCTAAAGCTATGCAAATCACTGATGTATCAGATGTCTGGGGTATTGGGCGTAAACTAGCCGAACAATTAAAACTAATGGGAGTTAAAACAGTCTATGATCTAAAAATAGCTAATCCCAAACAATTAAGTAAACTATTTTCAGTTAACGTTGAGCGTATTATTTACGAACTAAACGGTACTCCATGCATTGAGCTTGAAGATCACCAGGAACCAAATAAACAAATTGTGTCATCACGCAGCTTCGGTAGGGCAATCAGCGACCGCGATGCTTTGCTTTCGGCTTTAACTTACCATGCAGAACAAATCAGCGCTAAGCTAAGGAAACAAGGATTATTCGCACGCAATATGACGATATTTGCACATACTAATCGCTTCAAAGATAACTATCTCTGTAATTCAGTAAATGTGGTGTTTCCAGCAGCACTTGATAGCTTCAGGCACATGACTAAGTATCTTGACAGGGGATTAGATAATATTTACAAACCTGGGATGCTATTCAAGAAAGCTGGTATTATCGTTAATGACTTGATCAGCAATGAAGATGAAACATGTGATTTATTTGATAAAATCAATATTCAACATGATAACCTACTGCCAAGCCTTGAGATAATAAAGAAGAAGTTTGGTAAATCTGCAATTCAGCTTGCCTCAGCCAACCTATCCAATGACTGGCAAATGCAACGACATTCAATGTCACAGCACTACACCACTGAAATTAATGAGCTATTGACAATAACATAAAGCATTTTGTACCTTACAACTAAAATTATTGGAACTAATACATGACGCATAAATTTAAGTATTCTATTACGGTAAATAATGACCACATTGACGCATTAAAGCATGTTAATAATGAAATTTACATTAAATGGCTAATTCAATCAGCAGGGGCTCATTCAAGTGCATGTGGGCTGACATTAAAAAAATATCTTGCTAGCGGAGCATGCTTTGTAGTGCGCAGACATGAAGTTGATTATCTAGCACCAGCATATCTTGGTGAGAAGCTAATTGTAGAAACGTGGATAAAGAATATGCATGCAAAGAAATCAACTAGGGCATATAGAATAATTAGAGAACACGATAATGCAATAGTTGTTACTGCAGAAACCCTATGGGTATATGTAGATCTTAAAACTGGTAGACCTACAGAAATACCAAAAAATATTATTGATGCTTTCAATCTAGTCATTTAAATTAATTGGCTAAGTAAGAAAAAGGACGCACGTGGCGTCCTTTAGTTTGTTAAAGTAAACCAATAAATGGTTTACAGATTACCCGGATGTTTTTCAACCCGGCCCAAACGTGAATCATAGATTCACAAGTTAAGAAAGCCAATAGAATTAGCTTTCTTCTTGATGTGAGATTCTAAATCTCAGCTAAATTCCGTAGACACACGTCAGTGTGTGCAGTGTAAATACTGCGGGTGACGTGCGCTACAATAGGCATTATTTGCATAATGCACTACTTTCCTCTATATACATCAATGATCACTCATCTATTATACGAGACAAAATGCCGCGAAGAAGCATTTTTATGTTTTTACAACTGTACGATTATCATTACTTGCAGAAGTAACAATAAAAGCCTTAGATTGTACGTACTAGATATACTCATCACACCTTTACAGATGTACTTTATCTTGCCTGCTGACAAAACTTAAACCAAGCAAAGCTTGACATAAATCAAGTTCCAGCACATGATAAAGTTGAGCTTATTTGTTTTGTGTAAAAACTACCGTTTGAACTTTCCTGAAAAAGGAATGCCATGTACCCACCGCGGGTACATGAAGCATTCCACACGGTGAGTACACAATAAGAGTAGTTTAACAACTCAATAGATACAACTATCCTAGTGACATGCTGCCAAAGCATATCATTATTTGCCATAATAAAATGGAAATTGGATTCGATTATATCCTGAGCCATCAAACTAAAATTGATGGAGATTTTTTGAAAGTGAAACAGTTGCGACTAAACAACTGCCAACTTAATGACTCAAAAACCATTCTCCAAATCACGGTTGCCCGCGATTCTCGTACTGCTTCTTGCTATAAATTTATAAACCAAATTGGCAAATAAACTTACAGACAATAACAGTTCCACCCCCGACTTTCGTTCACAACATGGCTTGGTGCCACCATATTGCTATCTGTTTCCGACCTAATCCTTGGTACCACCCAAGAAAAAATAATCTGCTGTATCAGAACCTACTCATCGAGTCTCCCACTCTTGGACCAGTATGACATCTTACGATGCCAAGTTTCACGCGATTAACGAATTACTCTACAGCAATCCTACCACTTCGCGTTACTCAGGTCTTTAGAGTTTCCCCGCATAGCTACAACTACTTTGAATGCTATGTTTGCCGTCTTGCGATTAGTTCACCTTGTGCTTGTTAAAGCACCGATATGTGGGTTATAAGGTTCCTGGAAAGTCACCCCCATATCAGCTTGGTAATCGTCTCAAGTTTCGCCTTAGCGGCACGGACACATCTGCATCTTCCCACATAGAGAGTCAAATACTCCCCTGTACATTCTTAAACTATGTCCAGCGATCCAACATTATTCCGCGACTCTGCACGGTTTTTTGCTGGTACCAGATAATCCAACAGCCTTTCGACCATCTCATATCCCTGCGTCCTTTCGGAACGCCTCAGCAGCCTTGAATGTGTGGCTCCGTCATATAGATTGCTCTACATTAGGAGGTGGATTAGTAAGCTTGCCAGCTCACAGAACGTCCTTTAGGGTTTCCCTACATGGTTGTCCTTTATCACCACTTCAGTTGTAACAGGCTCGTATTGTTATTGATTTAGGTCGTGGCTCGCGCCCTTTACCTACAATACTAAGCTACATCAACCAGAGGCACAGAAAACTGTGCTTAGCCCATGTGTAGCCAGTAGATTACTCTACCTGCCGGCTCACGGTCATCCAACCTGTACTCCAGAGTACATTGATTGTTTTTTGGATGTGGATAGATAGGGTGATGAAACCCTAGCCCCACTCGTAGCGCAGCGAACCATTCTTCACGGTACTGCGCTTCGGCTTAAAGAACAACTACAGATTGGTGGTCTGTGTTGCCTGGAGAATTTGCAACTAGAATAGAATTGGCGGTTCCATCTAGTTGCCAAGGTTTGAGTCATTAAGTTTTATAAGTACTGGTTGGTATCCAGAATCAAGAAGAGTTGAGTTCGCTATTATCCTTTCTAGCTGCGAACATCAAACAAATTAAATTGAAACGAGTTCACAGCTAGTTGGTTTAGTCGACCCAACTTTGCTATTACAAAATTAATTAACTGATTGGCAATCAGTTTATAGGATCCGCCACAACTTTCAGTCGCAGCTTCAAAATCATCAAAGATTATTTTATCACAAAACCTAAGCCGGTCTTTGTGAAAAAATAATTTTGATATTAGTGGGCTTCCGCCCGCATAGGAACCTTTATATACACGAAATCAATTTTGCGCGCAAAATTTATTTCGCATTTTCAGACATACCTAAAAAAACAAGGTTTTTAGCGTAATTTCATGGTTTTTATATGAAATCAAATTTTTTATATAATTTACTACAAAATGCAAAATATATGCAAATGCGCATACGTTTTTAATTTTTATATAAAGTAAACTTATGAATTAAAAACGGAATAAATAATGAGCAAATATATCCATAAAGCTGATTTAACAAAAATTGAATTGATAACTAGTTTAGTTGGTTTCTCTAAAGCAATCATGAAGCAAGTTAGCGATGGTTGGATATATTACTTTGAAAATAGTTTTGAATATTCCAAGCTTGAAAATGTCTTGGGACGATTGGAACATGATTACAATATTTGTGAAAATTCGAATGATAGGGTAAGGAGACATAAACTTAATCAAGTCACAATATCATGTAAATTATTTTACCCCGGCGGAGAGTTGATTTATTTTTTCCTATTGGCACGTCCAGGTAATAACGGATCTATGAACCACAATTTTTTCAAAACATTGAAGCCAAAAAATGCAATTTTATCTTCACAGAGAATAAAAATAAATCAGTATGTATTACTTCGACAAAATAATAAAAATTATAAATTCAATAAGAATAGTGAAAATATTGAAGTAGCAGCAAAACAAGAGCAATGGACTTATGGGCTTGATATTGATTACATAAATAAAATAAAGAGTGAGTTTAAAAAGTACTTAAAAACAACTGACACCTATAAACTTAATCAAATTTATGCAAGTTTAACAAAATTAATTGCTTTCAAACGAGTTAGAAAAGATTACCACGATTTAAGAAAGTTTATGGCAAATGAAATTAATATTCAATTGCAAACTGATAAACAATTTAAAGCTTCAATGGCTGGAAAGTTTTATGACATGCCAGAAACCCTCCCAGAACTTAGAGGAATAAAAATTCCAAAAATTACTGTCGCAGAACAAATTATGCCAATAATTTTGAAAAAGATGAAACATCCTGAGCTTGCAAAGAACAAGCTATTTTCTAATACATAAAAATTTAGAAGGTCTTTTATATGAACAAAAATATCCGTGTAATGAAAAATATAATGCTCTGTGGATGCGTAATTTTGACTGGGTGTTCAACAGTTGCTCAACAGAAATACATTCCAGCCATGAGTGTCACTCAAGCAGTTTTAGCAACTGGCGCATCAGTATCTGCATCGGAGTCTGCACCAGTTTTAATTGTAGTTAAAGGTAAAATTGAATTGCCAAATGGTATTTCAAATACATCTTTAGATGGATGCCATGCGATTGGTATCGCACGTGCAAACATCAGTTCCGAACGTATTATGATTAATCTATCAACGCTAAGTTGCATTACGAATGGAGTGGTTTTTGATAAACCAGTAATGGGTTATGTTGTTGGAGAAGATGCTAAAACTGGAGTAAAAAGCAAAATTGAATTAACACAAGGCGCTTTATTAAAACAATCTACTAGTAGTCAAAGCATTCAAAAGCCTCAGTCCATATTAAGTGTTGAACCTAATAGAAAGGTCAGTATTATATTTGAATCAGGTTTTTGGAGGTAGTTATAATGAGTTTGTTTTATGATACTTGGTATGTGATTTTAGGTCTGTTTTTAGCATTTTTAGGAACGGTTTGGGATCCTTGGATGGGAGTCCCTATATTAATTTTTGGTCTCTCAATCTGCCTTTTTCATTTAGAGATTGAAAATATCATAGCAATTTCAGGGATGTCAGTTTCTGTAATTCTTGGGCTGACTATTTATTTAATAGAAAAAAGAGCAGAAAGAGAATAAAATACTATTAAACATGCGAGGGTAAAGTGATTTTCAAAATTCTTTCATTTATTATTTTGTTTATTATATTAGGAGTCTTGTTGCACATAGTATTTAAAGCACTTTATTTGCTATTGTTGTATTTTTGTTGGAAGTTTTTAAAATTTATACTTAATCTTTTAAAAAGGAAGTAATCATGGGAATTCTATCTCGTTTAACTCGTTTATTAACTGGTAAAGCTAACTCTGTAATGGATAGACTTGAAGGTGGGAATATTGAAGTAGTCACAGAACAAACATTACGTGACTATAACGTAAAAATTAAAGAAGTTCGTGCGGCAATCGGTAATTTTGAAGCTGAAATTAACTTGATGCAAAAGCGTCGTAATGATAATGATACAGAAATTGCTCGTTTGAATGAACTAGCAGATGCAGCTATAGCAGCTGGAAAAGACAGCCTTGCTGCCGATTATGAATCATCAATCATGGAGTTAGAAAGTACAAATCAAATCTATCAAGAACAGATCAATGCTAATAATCCAAAACTTGAAGAGTTAACTAAGGCTTATTCACGATTACTTGATAATCGAAACAAAGCTCAATTGAAAGTTAAAGAAATTAGTGCCAAACAAAAAATCTTTAATGCACGAGAAGCGGTTGAAGATTCGTTAGGATCTGCGCCTGGTTCAATCGCATCTGAGTTGCAAGAAATTGGTGAAGCTACTGACCGTAAATTATTATCGCAAGAAGCTCAAGATCGGTTGGATAATGGTCCAAACGGGCAAGCGCGGTTGGATTTTGAGAAAGAGCAGAAAGTTGGTAACATAAATGACCGCTTAGCGGCTCGCCGGAGTCGGGTTCAAAATCCTAGCACATAATTTTGGATAAACCAGTGTAGTAGCTAGCAAGGTTGCTGCACTCTATCAACACACGCGTTATTTGTTATTATTTTGTAAAGAATGCATCTCAGATAGTCAGAAAATGCTTGCGAAGCGCTAAATCTTAGATTATCAAAACAAGGAGTTTATTATGGATAAGCTAAAGAAAATCATTTACACCGCGGGATTTTATATTTTCTCGGTTAATTCATTTGCTATCAGTTGTAACGAGGTAACAAACCTAATATCTCTCAGTAAATGGATAGCAGTTATAGTTGGATTACCACTTATAATTACTGGGATAGCAATGCAAGCGCCACAGTTGTTGGTTATAGGGCTTATGTTTTCAATCGCGCTATTTTATTCTCCATCAATGTTCAATATGGCATCTGGAGAATCAAGTATTATTGATGATTGCCCAAAAGAGCCTGAAACTCACTACTGGCAATCTATTCTCAGTTTTTTGGGAAGTGCTTGCTATTTTGTATTCCCACTAATTGGTACTCTTGTTGCGATGGTGATAATTGCTGTAGTTATTGAATCGTCTTATACTAAGTCATTTAATGCCAATCAAGAGGCGTTAATCAAGCGGAAGTCGGGCGAGTTATTATTCTTTCTAAATCAGTTATATCGACAGCTTGCAGAAGATAAGAGCGATTACCGTCAACAGACGTTAGATCTAATTTGCACGATTCATGAGGCAAGTCATATCTCACTAACCGAATTAAAAACCTATGTCAAATCGTACCGTGAAATCAAAACGAATATTCTTGCTTGAAATAGGATCAATATCATGAAAAAATATTTATTACTGATTCTTTTCCCGTTTTGCGTTGATGCTACTTCTCCGACAATTGCGCAAATTGAAAAAGCAATGCAGCAAGGTAATCTTGCTCAAGTTGAGCAAATGTCTAAAGAAGCAGTACAAGAACATCCGAAATCGGCTAAAGCACATTATTTTCTTGGTCAAGCCTATTTTAATGAAAATAAAATAGTTAAAGCCAATGTCGAGTTTATGGCGGCTCGAAAACTGGATCCAAACCTAAATTTTACGAAAAAGCCGGAAATGTTCAACGATATGCTTAATCGCAGTAGTGTGAAATTGTCTGCTGTTACTGCATCTGCTTCAGTACAAGTTGCCAAGCCTAAAACAAAAAAATCTGACTCACTGAATATAATCTGGTTAATTATCGGTGCAAGTTTAGGGCTTGCTCTAGGTGCGTTAATATTAGCACCCGTGATCAAGAAACCGAGGAAAATCGAAAGCGATTTAGGTCCAGAGTTTGAGTTAGAGGATGAAGATATGTGGAAATCTACTACATCACATAAAGCTGACTTTCCTAAACGAATGCCAATACTTGTTACTCCAAAATATACTGATAGTATTTCTCCATTCGAAGAGTTGAGAAAGCCTATACCAAATTCAATAAATAATATTAAAAGACCTAGCTCAGTTACACGAATTTCAAATATCAGGAGAACTACTCCTGAGCATAATTCACTATCTGCTCAACAGTCAACAGTGATTCGGGAATCTAATAATGGATCTTCAGATTTACTAACTGGTGTTTTTATTGGAAATATGCTATCAAACCATCATCATGAAACTAATATCATGAATGAAAATACTACAATAGTTAACAATTATAGCAATGATAACGAAAATAGTAGTTCGTTAATGTTTGATTCATCATCAGACACTTCTAGCTGGAGTGATGATACAGGCACCAAGAGCTGGGATACTTCTGGTGATCAATCCTGGGGAGGCGGTGGAGAGACATCCTTTGACAGTAGTACTTCGAATGATAATTGGTAGATGTTTATAAAATAAATAATAAGATGGAGGAATAAATGAACCAAGAGGACAAAATTCAATTATTTTTAGCTAGTACTTGTGGTCTAATGGAGTAATGAATGAAAAAGAAAATTCTTATAATTTTGTTCTGTATTATTTCAACCTTTCTTGGTTGTACTATGGAAAAAAAATATTATAATGTTGAAATTAATCATGCTCTTAATGATTCAGTTAATCTTAATTTAGCACTAATAGCGGCAACACGGAATCTTTCTCTTACATACCACAGCGATATATTTGGTGATGTTCGATGCTATGACGAATTCGATAATGGGGGATTAATCAATGGATGTTCTGGTTGGGTTAGGTTTAATAAAGGTGATCAATGCATTTCATCTTCTCAACAGAATGCTTGTGCAGCATTAGATATTCGCTTAAAGAAGCAAGGTTATAATTTGAGTGCTTCTGAATTTGTGAGCGGTTATCTTTCATTGCAACAAATGTTATATGATAAACAGCAAAACGAGGAAATTAATAAAGTTAAAAAAGCTCGTGAGCAATTAATTGAAAATATGGCAAACGGGAAATAAGCATGAAAGAACTAAATAAATTAGTTAATAAAGTAATGCTGTGGAATTTACCATGTATTGCATATGTCTACTACGTATTGCTATATTCCAAAAGCTTTGAAATGCTGATATACCGCTCAAACTTTGTTATTTTATGCTTTGGAATAGTGAATCTATGGCTGTTCATAAGCTTACTTTTTAAAGAGCATGCAACCAATAAATTAAGCATCAAAAAGATAATATTAGCTTACTTATGTAGTATGATAGTTGTTGGTGCTCCAATATTGTATTACGCCGTATCTCCATTAGCAATGTACAGAGCGATTAACGGTGCGGATAAAAATGTTAACACTGTTATTTTTAATAAAAAACAGTTTCCTGATTTGGCTTCTGAAGATTTTGTAACATGTAATGATGAACTTATTTGCGGTTTTCATGTTGTTAAATTTCGTGTATACCCAAGGCATGGAACAACTGTGGATTTAGATATATCACCGATACAAGAAAATAGCTCAATAATTATGACTATGCCAATGAAAAACGTTCACATCGTTTTAGATCAAGTGATTTTGACAAAAGATTATAAGTAGTATGACTATACTTATATTTTGTATTTTGAGTATTGTGGCAGATTATATTTATATGTATATATTAAAGAAAAGTCAGGTTTTAGCTATTGTTTTATGGGTTATTATACTCTTGATTGCAACAATTACATTATTATTACTGTAGAGGATGAATATTTATGAAGTCACAATTACAGAATTTTATATCATCAGATATACAAACATATGACATATTAATTTGGCATTACGTGGTCTTTGCTTTAAGCGCTGGTGTAATTGCATGGGTTATTATTCATATGATTTATAGGACTATAAAGCGTACAGTTAGTTTCAAATTCTACATCAATATGTTGTGTTGGGTGCTTATATTTATATTTCCAGCTGCTACTTATTATGTTGAAATTACTCAAATGAAAATCTACCCGCCAAGAGTTAAATACATAATCATGGATTTTTCGCACAGCAATATGGAAAAAAACAGTTCTGCGATGGATATATATACTGGTTTTGTTAAAGATAAATATGCAACTTGTAGCAATTTAAAATGTACTGTACCCGCAATCGAGTTTATACATAACAGAAACCAGACTGCAGCACAATATTCTCAAGAGTCAACAGGTATGTTTTATTGTGCAGACTGTCCTAGTCCAATTTTCTTCGATTGGTCAAAGAAAGAATTTTATGCGCATGTTTTTGTATTTCCTTCAGAGAGAATTATAAATTCGTCGTTTGTTGAGTTTTTTATACGATAATTTTTTGGAGAAGCATATAATGGATAATATAACAATGGATCAAATTCACCCTGGACAGTTGACCCGTAAAATTAAATCTGAGTATCCTATGTTTGTTGATAGAAAGTGTATGCCTTGGAGCAAAAACACCAAAGACTTTATCTTTAGCTTATATCCAGATGTAAACAGAAAATGCCTCAAGACCGCAATTTCATTTTTAACGGACACGTCTGCATACATGTCATCATTTATATTAAACAAGCAACGATATAACTTTGTAACAAAAAAACGTGATGAAGTAATAACATTATTTGAGCTTCATGCGATGATTGACAAAAAAATTAGAGCATCGATCGTAATTAAACATAAAAAATTCAGAAAGAGGTTAGGATGTATTTTATTCCCAAAAGTCCAAGCTGCATTGGAGTCAACAGAAGCATTATTTAACTTTATTACCTATTTAGGATGGAATAACAATGTCAGCAATCTTCAGACTAGTATATCGAAAGAACAAAGCTCTAGTGAAATTGCCACAAAAACTCTTAATTCAGCACCAAAGGAAAAACTCAAACTGCAGAAAGTCACAAAGGATGGTCCGGAAATTAAGATCGTTAGTAAAAAGAAACTACCAAATGCACCAAAAATCACCATAGAAATAGTTGAATAGTTTTCTAATCTAGGTATTGTTATAAATTTTATCGTAATTTAACTGAAAGGAAGTCTTATGGAACATTTTAATTTTCTTAATATTTGTGGATTAATTCTTGCTGCGATGGTAGCAATTATAGGTGATGTGCAAGGAGGAATGAATAAACTCATAGAGATGTTTACCCCTAAAAGTGGTACCAACATTGCCGGGATGTTAAGCGCCTTTACGCAAACTGATGCGGGTAAGCAGTTATTTGAAAAATTAGTAAAACCAAGTAATGTCTCATCCGCTCCAAGCGAACCAACCCTATAAGCTTCCTTTCTAGAGATACTTGAAATTATCGCATATAATTCAAGTATCTTAATCTTAATATATTGACATGGATAAACTTCAACTGTTAATATATCCACAATATAATTAATGTTATACCAACCCAGAGTACTTAAAGAAGTATACAAATACTTATCATTAAATATAAACCTCCTATCGTTATTCCAACACCAACTGAAACATCTGCAAACCATAAATCAACAATAAGAAAGTTTTATTATCGCGGTTCAGTCTAGAAAAATGGCGCGCTTATCGTGTCTTAATTACCCAGAACATCTGAGAATACAAGTCTTAGAATTTGAAGGCTTGTAGGTAAAGCATAAATTTATGGGGTTTCTAAGGGGTGAGCTCGTCGAACCCCTTATACTGATGCACCGTAGGTAATTTATTATCTCTACAAACAGATAATCTGGTATTTACAGCAAGTTGGATATACTATGGCCGCCCTGGCCATAACTTTTATTCCTTGGTGCTTGTCACCAAGGCTAGGGTGGTTATCAACAACCAAAGGGTGTTGTACTTTGTAGAGTATGAAATAGTGTGTTGTATGGGGCAGTATTGGAATCTGTTCTATTTAGATATTTTGCAGTTTATTTTGGGAGATACCCTTATTTCTAGCATGTTATACCATTAAACTAATGGGAAATACCTACTACAAATCTGTGGAATACCCCAAAATTTAGATAAGTTATCCACAGATTTATGTACAAAATGTAAAAAATAAAGCTAGACTAGTTCCTGGTACTAAATTTTATGTTGGTTTCTTCGAAGCGATGGTCATTTGAGGTGTGCTGATAGTGCATTGTGGTTGATATTGAGGAATGTCTTAAATTTTGTTGTACAACTCTCAGGTCAATTCCCGCATCAACTTGATGAGTTGCTGATGTATGCCTCAGCCAATGAGGTGTTACCTTTGAAAAAATGGCTGAATTAACAGGATCACTCATTTTTAACTCAACAGAAAGTCCAGTACAAACAGATTTTACTGTTCTATATATAAATTCATCACTTACTTTAGAATAATTGCATATCGAACGCACAATCAATGCTATTCTTACATCATGTTGTCCAGGATAATCTGATAATCCAAGGAATCTTCTATACCTTAATAACGCTCTAAACAAGGCATCAGGAATAGGAACACGGCCAGGTTTATCGCCTTTACCAATGACGTTTAGCCACCAACCAGTTCGACTATACTTAATATCAGACATTACTGCGTTACTAATTTCACTTCGCCTGCAACCAGTATAATAGAGCAGGGCAAATATCCATCTAATTGTTTCATATCTAAATTTTTGAAGGAATGTTTCCTGTGGCATATTTTCTACATATGTATTAATTAGTAACAACTGTTTTTTTGATAAAAGCTTATAATTTGTGGACTGTGTAGGAAAATTAAGACGTAGTTTGCAGGTTATTGGTGATTTTAGTAAGTAATTGTTGTTGTAGAGATATTTAAATGCAAGGCGTATGATGTTGTAGTTTCTGATGGCGTTTGGTATGGTTAGTGGTTTATAGAATGGTCGCCAACAGGAGCTTGAGAAATGATGACGTTCTCCACACCAGCTAGGATCAGGAGCAATTAAAAAATCAATATATTCAAGAATATCAGCTCTTGAAAGAACTTTCAGATTTAAGTTGTTAGTCCTCATCCACAGATAAAACCTATAAATCACAACATGATATGAATCGTAAGTATTTCTACAGTGATTATGCTCATTTAACCATAGTATTAGTTGAGCAGCGTCTGGATCTTGACTAGTAATTGAAAAGGATTTTTGAATAGATGGAATCATGATTAAACCTTAAACTTAAAAGTTTATCATGTGAATACAGTATTTTAGTTAAACCAAGCAGAAATAAAGAAATGAGCTTGACAAAAGAATTCAAGCTATAGTAGAATATAAAATATCCTCAATAGGAAACTTTATTATATTCTGCGATGTGGCGGATTTTTATAGTATCTACCACACGAGAATTACAAAACTCGCAACGGATTATTAACGAGCTAACCACTCAATAATAATCTACTTTACCTTAAACGACAAGGATCAGTACTATGCCAAGTTACGGTCATAATTATAACATATCAAATCTAATATGCAACAATTTATCCAATTTCAATCGTAGTTATTTGTTGAATAATGTTCACAGCAGAAATATCTCAAATTCAGATAAAATTCACTATTATTGTTATAATAGTGAATTTGTTATTTAGATAATTTTAGCTCAAATTTGAACAGTTTACTATTGATTTTTTAACGACTAATGAAGATTAATAAGATAATATTACATTATGAAATAATATAAATTTAAATGAATATTAGCTCAATTATCTCTTTAGATATTTGAGCTAATAAATTTGTCTTAGACTACGTTGTAGCAGAAAATAATTTTACCATTGAGAGATTTAGACATCCTCAACTAAAGAGTTATTTTGCTTCTTTATAACGCTCTGAATATTCCCTGGTTGCAGTTTTTAGAACAATTTTTTCGCCAAGATTAACAAAAGAAGGTACAACCACACGAATACCAATATCCAGTATCGCTGGTTTGTCCATAGCTGTTGCTGTAGCACCTTTAATTTGTGGATCTGTTTCAACAACAGTACAAACGATTGTTGTTGGAAATTCTACAGCAAGAACGCTTCCATCAACTAATTTAAGTCTAACGTTAATGCCATCAGATAAAAAGACAACATCATCACCAATTGTATCAGGTGTTACTGTAATTTGACTGTAATCTTCCATATTCATGAATACGTAGTTTTCACCTTCTTTATACAAGAAAGTACACTCCAACTCTTCTGTTGACAAACGTTCAATTGAATCAGTAGATCTAAACGCTGTTTGAGCCTTTGACCCTGTCTGAATATTTCTCATTTCTGTTTGTATAAATGCACCGCCACCTGTACCTGATTTAACTGTACGTGTACTTAATACGGCAAATTGACGACCTTCATACTGAATAATCCAACCTGGACGAAGATCGACTGCTTTTTCTTTCATATTGGTTCCTTTTTATTATAGGTAAATATTTTTGTTTAGGACTAGACGAGCAAAATCTGATTGTTTCTAATTGATTTTTGTAGTCTAACCTTATTTTTATAGCATCAAAGGTAGTAATTTTACACTATTTTACATTGATTAAATAAACTACTTACTTAGCATCGGCTTCATGTTGCAAAATCCAATGCTGAATTTCATTTGTTTCTTGTTCAGCAAGTAGATATTGGTTAAATGAGGTATTAGCATTATGAAAACGATAACGCAGAATAACGTTTGGTAAATTAGTCGCCATAATATTTTGTACAAAAACTAATCTGGCAAATAGATCATAATCAGTGCATACTTTATAGTGTGATGCGTATCTCAGTGTGTTTAGTGCTGAAGTGCGAAACATAACGCTAGGATTTAGGAATGGCACTCCATTAAAAAAACTCTGTTTTAATTCTTCCTTTGTTGATGAAATAGGATAATCTAAACTTACACTTGATCCATCTGGATAAAATGCCTCTGCTTGCCCACCAACAAAACCAAAGTCAGGGTTATCTATCAAAAACCTCAATTGTTGCTCAAGTCTCGTTGGGATGCAAATATCATCATGATCCATCATCGCAACAAAAGAACCCTGCGCGTGGTCTATTCCAATATTTGAAGCAATAGCGATACCACTGTTTACCCTATTTTGCAACCAGACAATTCTATTATCATTATAGCTTGCAGCAATATGCCCTAACCTTGAATTATCATTCGGACTATCGTTTACAATTAAAAATTCAAAATTTGAATAAGTCTGCCCAAGTACACTCTCTATAGCTTCTCGTAAATAAATTTCATTGGTCTGATAAACCGGCATCACAATACTAATCTTATTGTTATAAGTGATAACCCCACCTCTTAAACATTAATCTAGCCTCTTGAAATAGAAATTTAAACAAAAGTACATCTAAATTTCACAATTCTTTATCTTTTTACTGTTCTTTAGCAATATCGCGGATTAATTGCATTTCATCAATGATTTCATCGACATTATCGTTTACAGTAAGCGTTGCTTTAACAAGTTTCTTGAACATAGTTGGAGTTAATTGGTATGTTTCTTTAACATATTTTTCAATTTCTTTTGAATCTGATTTGAGTTGATCCATTGATTTTTGATTAATGGCATATTCGTCTATCGATTTACGTATTTTTTTAAGTACTTCTTTATCATTATAAATCGCACGCAAGAGTTCAGTTGACTTCATTTATTTCCTTTAT
>JACCDT011660924.1_pt1 | contig 206986 bp, 161 predicted proteins | sample 7446291 | NCBI WGS metagenome assembly JACCDT01 (sample SAMN15323446, study PRJNA562643) | freshwater metagenome | isolation source: river surface water | place: USA:Blue River Watershed | collected 2017-08-17 | reverse complement strand
GCTGGGGGACAGGGACTCGAACCCCGATACGCGACACCAAAAATCGCAGTCCTACCATTAGACGATCCCCCAATATGTTTCTCAAGAGATATAACTCATCTTGTCTTTTACAACAGAATCTATCCCCTGCGCCCACCCTTCAAGCTGCCTTACAAGTGTCGAGCTAGCCACTACTTTAACCCGAATCAGGCCGTTATACAAGATTCCTGTATTCTTTCTATTGGTTTTAATTTTATGTTTTTTAAATCTTACCTTTTGAAGTCGATCCACTGAAATACAGAGTTCGCTTGACCAATATCTCTGAACCTCATCGACTCTGTGTCTGTTATTTTCATGAATATATATTTCAAATTTGATTCCTGCGAATGGTATCTTTTGTACAGATGTTAACCAATATACAAACATGCGAATCATTCGTGGGTCCATATTTGCAAAATCAATAGACGCCGACTTACCACCTACTCTTTCCTTCGCCCCTTCTGCCCAATATGCCATGGTTGCCAAAAGCCATATTTCTCTATCGGTTAAATTACCAATTTGTTCACGTGACGTATCATAAATTTCATTGCGCTTATCTACCGCCATTTCATGTCGAACACGAGCAGCTTTCTTTTGACCATTTATTCGTTTCTCTGTTATTGTTTGCTTTTGCTTCATCGAAAGTCCAACCTCACGAAGCCATAAAGATAATGTCGATTTGGCTACAGGTACCACGGCAAGAATTTCGTTATAGGTACATCCTTTTTTGCGCATTTCAATCGCAAGTTCCTTGGTAGACTTAGAGTGTCGAGCGCCACAATTTGTAGGTAGGCGAAGTGGCGCAGAACCAGATGGATTTGAATTTTGCGATTGCACAGCAAAACCATCTTTTAGGTGGTTATATGTATCAACATTTTGCTGAATATTTTCTACCCCAAACTTATACAACGTATCGATTCTACTCATACGCAATTTATATCACCCACGTATTAAATTTTTCATAAAAATCTCATCAAAACTTGTGTAAAACTCACAGAGCCTTATATATCAACCTAAATTATGACAGGTTTTTTAGAAAAATAAATTGACAACTCTTGCGTAAATAATCAGTACAAAATTTCGAAAAATTTCTAGTAAAAACACCAGCGAATATATCGCCAGTGCGACGCAAAACCCACCCTACCCCCTCATCCCAATCACCACTTCAAGTGGCAAAGTTGCAGTATATGCTTTGCCAATCATATGATAAACACTAAGCACATTTCTAAGTGTCTCCGCGGTTTGTTTTCCATTTACTTGCTTTGCAAGTTCGTCACACACTTTCACATCTTCAGCGGAAATATCACTAGCGAGTGCACTAGCCGTCTTTTCTGAAACAGTTTTCATAAGCACATATCGAAGTCGAGTCATAGCAAGTTCAGCGAACACTTTGATATCGAGATTTTGCTCCTGCGCTCCTGCAAGTGCTGCAAAAGCCATTACCTGATCTTTGAGAAGAAGACCTTTTACAAATTCTGTCACCAGTTCACCACGTGGCGCACCAGTGATCTTTTCAACTTCAGCCAGAGTGATGGCACCATTTGTACCATTCCCATCACTACTGTCACCACCTTTGAAACTCAAAACTTTTTGTAATGTACTCAAAGTGTCACGAAATGATCCATCACCAAGAAGTGCCACAAGTTCTGCAGCTGAAGATTCGATCTTCACACCTTCTTTTTCACACACATTTTGTACAACTTTTTTCAAAATCTCAGTCGTTGGTTTTTTGAAATTATAAACCTCACATCGAGAAACAATTGTGTCAGGCAATTTTTCAGTTTCAGTTGTAGCAAGTATAAAGATGACGTGCTTCGGTGGTTCTTCGAGAGTTTTAAGAAAAGCATTGAACGCCGCTTTTGAAAGCATGTGGACTTCGTCCAAAATGTAAACTTTGTATTTCGATTCGAGCGGCACGGTATATACCGCTTCAGTTAATTCACGAATATCATCAACACTCGTATTTGAAGCTGCATCGATTTCATAAAGATCATTCGAAGTCGTTCCAAGTGCTCGCGCAAATATTCGTGCAATCGAAGTCTTGCCAGTTCCTCGCGTTCCGCAAAAAAGATAGGCATGTCCGATAGTGCTGTTTTTCAAAGACTCCTTGAGAACACTGACCACATGATCCTGCCCTATCACATCAGCAAAAGCCTGTGGACGGTATTTTCGATAGAGAGAGATGTGTGGCTGAGTTTGTGATGTGGACATGTATATGGTGTGTTTTTTGCGTAAATTTTCTGTAAATTTTGATATGAATTTCCACTCAATTATATATAAAGTTCACTTAGTTTGCCAGATTTGCTAAAAAACGCCGATGGGAAATAAAATTTGTTGAAATTAGATAAAAAACTAAAATTCCTAAAATAAAACTGCCCACATCAAGACGCAGTTTTCTTTGACCGTCTAGTGACCAGTTCTGATTACGAGGCGTAAGCCTGTTGGTATGACCCGAAGGCCAGGAACTCAGATACATAAGTGACAAGACAAGATAAACTACTTACTTGATGTGGGCATACAGTGCAACTGTTGCGCGGTCAGGTGGCAAGACTCTTGTGGGAGGAGCGACCATTGTTCGCGGGGTAGGCACTGTGTTGTTTCAAAAGAACAGGAAACCTGGACAGGTTTCTTTTTGTCGATGTTGTTGTGGCAAGTCGCGGCGATCCTTCTCATAAAAGGTGCGGCTTCTTGTTACATAAAACTGTACGCCTTTTATGATTATGCGTAAATATTTACATAAATGTAATGATGTATCCTAATGTATAAATCATTTAGATTATCATTGTCTGTTATATATGTAGTGGACAATCTTACGAGACCTTGGTATTCTTTATATGTCAAGTAAGTTTCCTTGAAAATTAAACCCCAGAAATTCTCAACTCCAACCAACCCTTCCAACCATGAAGATCATAAGAGGTAAACAAGTCAGTTTATCAAGGTTTCTCGAATTGACCCTCGAAGACCCTCATCACTGCGTAGCCTTTGTGCAAAACAGTGATACCGAGAGCATCACGAATCCAACTCTTTATTTTGGGAACAATGGTGTCAAGTTGGCACCATACCAAAAAAATCCTGATTGGACCCTGGTGCTCTACCGTCTGGATAATTTCTTCAAATGGCCACAATTGTTTTTGAAGAAACCATTCCGGCAATGGATGAACCATTCGTTGAAGACACTCGCAATACTCTCATCGAACAGTACTTGTGCTGAGGTGGAGTGGATTGATGAAGACTTTCATCGAGTCCTCGAATCCATGATCCGCCAAGGTGCAGTGTTCAATGTACATCGTGCCAGCGACGGTGCGAGATACGACTTTGAGCTCGAGTGGAATCAGGCTCGTCAGAAATGGCAAGCCGCTGACCCCTTTGAGAAAAAGCAGACAATGTCACGACGAATGCCACATTTCGTCTGAATCCATTCAAACGTTGTTCCATCATTCGCTTGGATATTTCACGGAATCCATCCCCGACTAAATCCAAACAGCGCCAGACTTACAATCTAGCGCTGTTGTTTTTTGTTTATTTTATTTTGCGAAATTTTTAAAAAAAATTTTATGTATTGTTTAAAAAAAGAAAAGACCTCGCAAAAAATCCTTATTTTTAAGCATTAATTTAGACTATTCAAGAAATTTACCAGCTATCCCCTTCACTGCCTCAGCATTTTCAGCTTTTTCCATAAGTTCTGTTCGAAGCTCTTTCGCACCATCAAAACCGTTTACATACGCTTTATAGTGCTTCTTCATAATGGCGAAACTTTTAATATCACCGAGTCTCTTCTCGTATTCTTTAGTGTGTTCACACATTACTTCTAGTTTTTCCTGCACGCTTGGCTCATACGCTGTATATGTTTCGATTGCATCCGCATTTGCCTCATGAACATTTTTAAATAACCAAGGATTTCCAAAAATCGCACGACCGAGCATTGCCCCATCAACATTATTTGCAGTGCATTTTTCATACGCATCACGAATTGAAAGCACATCACCATTTCCAAATATTAAAGTCTTATCTTCGCCTTCTTTTTTTGCAAAATATTCATCACGAATTTCTACCGCTCGTTTTACCCTCTCCCATCGCGCCGGAACTTTTGACATTTCTTTTCGAGTTCGAGCATGTAAAGTGATCACGGCTGGTTCAGCATCAAGGAGAGCTGGTAACCAAGTTTCAAGTTCATCTTTATTGTAGCCAAGTCGAGTTTTCACAGTGACAGGAATCGGTGTTCCATCTGGCCGAATTGCACCCTCTTTTGCAGCGCGGATTATTTCTTGAGCTTTCGCAGGATTTTTAATCATGGCACTTCCACAACCTTGTCGTTCAATCCCCTTGTCCGGACAACCCATATTAATATCCACTCCATCGAAGCCAAGTGCTGCCACAAGTTTGCAAGCTTCACGCATATATTCAGGATGTGAACTGAAAAGTTGAGCAACGATTGGATGCTCGTTTACAACTTCGCCATTTTTGCCGGAATCTGCAACTGTCGCATCAGCACTATCGACAACATTAAAAAGCAGATCTCGCATCAGTTTTGCTTTACCTTCAGGAGTGGCACGGATAAGACCATCAGCCGACACAAACTCAGTCCAAGTCACATCCGGCTTGCCGTATTTATTGATCATTTTTCGAAACGCACAATCTGTCACATCTGCCATCGGCGCCAACACATAAAGAGGCCTCTTTTCGCGCTTCGCTTTTTCGTGAATTTCTTTCCAGAATCCGAGATAAACCATTACGGCAGTTTATGCTAAGAGGACTTTAGATTCAAGTCTACAGGACACTTATCCACAACTTTAGAATTATGCTACAATGTCGCTTGTCATTTTTTAATAAAAATTTATAAAAAATTCAGCACATTTATGGCAGCTAAACCTTCAGTAAAAAACGTAAAAACAGCATCAGTAAAAAAATCAGCACTTTCAGTATTACCAAAAAATGCTCTTCCAAAAATCAAAGCCATTGTTGGACGAGAAATTCTCGACTCACGAGGAAACCCTACGGTTGAAGTAGATGTTACACTCGCGGACGGATCATTCGGCCGAGCAGCAGTTCCATCAGGAGCATCAACTGGCTCATACGAAGCGATCGAACTTCGAGATGGTGACAAGAAACGATATGGAGGAAAAGGTGTCCTCAAAGCCGTAAACAACGTAAATACAGCGCTCCGAAAAGCACTTGTTGGAAAACAATTTAATCAGGAAACTCTCGATGCTCGAATGATCGAACTCGACGGAACTCACAACAAGGGAGTTTTAGGTGCAAATGCCATTCTTGGTATTTCACTTGCATTCGCACACGCTGGCGCAAAGTCACAGAAGAAACCTCTCTATAAATACTTTGCTGACATCGCAAAGACTGGCAAGCCAATGTCTCTCCCACTTCCAATGATGAACATTTTGAACGGAGGGAAGCACGCTGAAAAATCTACTGACCTTCAGGAATTCATGGTAATGCCTGTTGGTGCAAAGAGTTGGGCGCAGGCACTCCAGATGGGTGCAGAAGTATTCCATGCATTAAAGAAAATTCTTCATGATAAGGGACTTGGAACAACTACAGGTGACGAAGGTGGATATGCTCCATCACTTGGTAACAATGAAAACGCTCTCAAGGTAATTCTCGAAGCTATCGAAAAAGCTGGATACAAGCCTGGAAAAGACATTGCGATTGCAATCGATGCTGCTTCAACTGAACTCTATAAAGCAGGTGCAGACAGTGTTGCTGGTGAAAGTAAAAATGGTACATATGAACTTACAAGCGAAGGACGAACATTGAGTACGCCGGAAATGGTTAAGTTCTATGAAGAATGGCTTACTAAGTACCCTATCGTCTCTATTGAAGACGGATTTTCAGAAGACGATTGGGCTGGATATGAACAACTTACAAAATCATCTGGAAAGAAAGTTCAGATCGTTGGCGATGACCTTTTTGTAACAAACATTGATCGACTTAAGACTGGTATCGTACGAAAAGCCGGTAACTCTATTCTTATCAAGCTCAACCAAATTGGATCTGTAACTGAAACTATTGCCGCTATCAAAATGGCACATGCTGCAAAAATGACAGCCGTTGTTTCTCACCGATCTGGCGAAACTGAAGACACTACGATCTCACATTTTGTAGTAGGACTTGGGTGTGGTCAGATCAAGACGGGTTCACTTTGCCGAACTGATCGAGTTGCTAAATACAACGAACTTCTCCGAATCGAAGAACAGCTTGGAAAGAAAGCAGTGTTTGCTGGTCGCGGAGCTTTTAAAGCGTAAGATGTGTTTAGGAGCAAGTCTTAGTGTGAAAATTTGAGATAATTTTGAACGAAACTTCATCGTCTCTAAATTTGGAAAAATACCGCGCAGAAATGTGTGGTGTTTTTTGTTTGATATACTAGCTTGGATATGAGCGAACACGAAAAAGGAGAGAAAAAGAAATCGCGAGATATATTCGGAATTATTGGCGATAGTCTTCATGATAAATTTGAACACCAGAGAGGATTAGCTTATCAATTATGGCCAGTCTACACTACCATTGCTGTACTAGGATATATTTTCTATCTTATTTTTTTCTAAAATGCTTAATTACAAAATGCGAGTGAAAATCAATTCTTTTGGTTGATATTTCTTTGTTATACATAAATCCTATTTATAAAATTAAAAACTACGAGGTTGCCAATCTCGTAGTTTTGAACCTGATGCATATACTTTCACCGAAGTGCTGTTAGTGAATCAGCTCACGATGTAAACGCCTCAAGGTCTGATTGGAGACTAAACTGGAGCTCCTCCCGATAGGCTGTGAAGCGAATCAATCGCCACTCTTTGCCGCAGAAAATATACTGGTTTGACCTTTCCGGATCTTTGCAGTTGATTCTCAAGCGGTCCACTAATCTGAGGCAATGTGATCGTGAGCCGACAAAGATGATCTTACTCTTCTTTGTATGTTCTGGCATACATCGAGTGAAAAATTCAGCTGATTCTTCTGGTGAACATTCAATCGAATCAAAATCTTTGCAGTTGTAATATGCTGCATTGCCAAGATCAGACACTGAATCGCGTACAGGCAGTCTACCCACAAGCAACGCAGTCGCCGCTTCGCAGGACTTAGTGGTGAAGACATCAAAATCATTGTAAAGCTCACTGTCTTCGGAACGTCTCCTGAATCTTTCACCCAACGCGAAACCCACATCTTTGATGGACAAGATTCCACCCTGAGTTAAAGTGCCGTAATCTGCGTGCAAATCCGTTGATTTGATAATGCAGAAATAGATACTGGAGACAGCGGGTGGCACAACAAAAGAAGGATTTACTGGCATAATTTCGAAAAATAAGTTTCAAAGATCACAAGACAGATTGTCATGTGCATCCGGACTAGATACTACTCTTTTTCCAAATCTTGTAAATCCTGTATAATCTTCCGCATATTATTCACAAAAAAGTCGCACATTTCTCGTCGCGCACAAATCCTACGCAAATCATGCAAAACGACACAACTATTGATCCAAAAAACAAACAAGCTGTACTCATCGTTCTCGACGGTTGGGGCTATCGAGAAGACCCTAAAGACAACGCAGTTCTAGCAGCCAAAAAGCCGGTTTTTGATAAAGCTTGGACGACATACCCTACTACTTTGATCGAAGCAAGTGGTTTGGCGGTTGGACTTCCTGAGGGTCAGATGGGAAATAGCGAAATCGGTCACACAACTATTGGTGCCGGCAAAGCAATCGATACGGATCTTGTGAGAATCAAAAAAGCCATCACTACTGGCGATTATGATAACAATCCAGCATTCACAAAACTTTTCAAACATGTACTCGACAATAACTCTACGCTTCATGTACAAGGTTTGATAGGTGAAGGTGGAGTACATAGTCATTCTGATCACCTCTTTGCGTTTATAAAAGCTGCAAAAAAAGCTGGTATCAAAAAAGTTGCTATTCATGTATTCACCGACGGACGAGATACAGCTCCACAAAGTGCCGCAACATATCTCGCAGATCTAGAAAAACTTCTTGAAGAAGTAAACGACGAAACACACATGAGTTTTGTTGCCACGGTTTCTGGAAGATTTTTTGCAATGGATAGAGACAATAACTGGGATCGACTCTCGAAGGTTGAGCAGGCACTTTTTGAAGCGAAAGGCCACGTATGCAAGATCAAGCCTTCAGAATTTTTGCGTCAGCTTTACAAAGATGGAAAAGTCGATGAACATCTAGAACCAATGGTTTGCCCTGCTGCCGATGGTACGAGCTGTACGATTTCTGATAATGATGGGATTTTCTTTTTCAATTTCCGAGCTGATCGTGCACGAATGCTTTCATCAAAAATTCTTGAACGAATTCACACAGAAGATGCAGATAAACTTAACAATGTATGCTTTGTAACACTTACCTCGTACGGTTCAGAATATAGCGAAGAATCTGGCTGTATTATCGCCTTCCCTCCTGCTCTTATTGAAACAACCTTAGCAAAAGAACTTTCAGCACATGGATTCACGCAAGCTCACATTGCTGAGACAGAAAAATTTCCACATGCTACATATTTCTTAAATGGCGGAGTTGAAAAACCTTATGATGGAGAAAAACATATCCTACTCGCTAGCCGAAAAGATGTGAAAACTCACGACGAAGCTCCTGAGATGCGGGCTGAGGCAATTGCTGATAAGGCTATCGAAGAAATTAATGCCGGCACAAACTTTATTTTTATCAACTTTGCAAATCCTGATATGGTTGGTCACACTGCCAATGTCCCAGCGATAGTCACAGCGATCGAAACTGTCGATACCCAACTCGGCCGAGTACTCGAAGCTTTGAAAGCACGAGGAGGTGTTGCATTTGTAACAGCCGATCATGGAAATGCAGAAGTGAATATCGACCAAACAACTGGTGAAAAACACACAGCACATACTATCAATCCAGTGCCGGTTATTTTCACTTCAACTGATGCAGGTTTTGAGGCAAAGCTACGAACAGGCGGGACACTCGCAGATATAACACCAACAATGCTCAAATATTTCGACATTGAAAAACCAAAGACAATGAGCGGAGAGGCTTTGTACTAAGGTCTTAAATTGAACTAAGTAAGTGGATTGGCTTTTATTTCGGATTCCAGCCGTTTGATTTCTATTTCATATTTGACGTTTTCAGACTTACCTCGTTCCACCTCTGCCACTTCATGCATACGTTTTTGGTCCATCGCTTGAATGAGTCGTTTTTTGTTGTCTATTTCTTTTTGTACATGCGCAATTTCTGCACGCATTTTGTTAGCATCACCTTGGCCTTTTGATTCTTGACCCTCAAGTTGTTTAATCTGAAGTGCCAATTTCTGAAGTTGCTGCATAGCATCAGTAATATGTTTTTTGTAATCATCAGCTTTTTGCTGCAATGTTCTAATTTGCGCTTCAATATTTTTCAATAGACGCTCGTCTTCACTTAATTCTTTCTTCTCTTCGGCTTCGTGCTTTTTGGCGTCAAGGATTTGAGTACCGGTATCTCCCGTCTGTCGCTTTGCAAGATGATCTTTATTTTCGAGCTGATTTAGAGTTATCTCTACCTCATGTAAGTCATGAATTTCCTTATTTACAGAAGCGATAAGGCGGCGAGCCTCTACCTCATGGTGAGAGATGGACGTTTTATTGAGCTCATATTTTCGCTGTACATCATTCAGAAGTTGCTTTGCACGTTCACGAGCTTGTCGCTTTTGCTCTTTAATAGCCGCTTCGGCACGCAACTGTTCAGATGCAGCCGCATCAAATCCAAGTGCCTGCTTGTGGCTACTAAAACTTCCACCTTGTGTATAACCATATGTCATATCACTAGTATATCAAAAGTTACAGTTGAATTATTGAGAATAAACGATACATGTGCAACGTTAGTATCTCCGATTGAATGATTTTCGATCTTAAAGCTTTTAAGTTTATATTTTGGATAAAATTTAAGAATACGTTCAGTGGAGCTAGCGATGTGCTGGACATTGGCTCCTAAAATATCCTTATCCAGTGAAAATCTTGTTATTTCATATGCATAAAATGTGATTTCATTTCTCTGAATTTTACCTTGATACCACTCATAGCTCTCTGCCAATACTATATATGTTTTGATAAATCCAAATATTACAATTGTAAAAAGTGCAATATACAAAAGTAGTTCTAGCAATGTAAATCCTTTATCTTTATTGTTTAGCATTTTCAAAAAGTTAAAATTCCAACTGCATAGGTGCCATCACGAAATGTTATATATAATTTTCCAAAATCATACCGTGCTGCACTGATACGACTTGGCAAATCAATTGCGCGAACGAAAGTAAATGTGTCCTTGTGTGTAACAGAATCTTTTGTTGAAAATATTTGCAGTTCTTTATTTGCGTCAGCAGTAAATACAAAAATATACGGTTCACAAACAAGTATTTCATCTATACTCCAACCGATCCGAGTTGACGCAAGCTCTTCAAATGAATCCTGTATAGTCAAATCTGGAGTACCGTTTCGACCATATGCATAGCTATATTTCATTAATTCTTCTCCACCCTTCGTCCGACCAATATATAGTCCTGATCCGACACCTTGGAGGAGTTTTCCATTCCCAGACCCTCCAGGAATATCCAGCGTATTGATTTTAGGTAAAACTGAAGTTGAACTTGAATTCGAATTCAACAAACTCAGATCATATACTTCAATTTCAGGGTCACGCGGTCCAGCAACAATGAGTGTCGTACTTGAAACAAATAAATCATTGATTCCATAGTTTGTTTCGATGGTACCAATTTGCATGTTATTTATTTCATCAAATATTTGAATCTCAGGTAATACACTTTTTTCTGTACCTATGAATATTTTTCCGCCATGTTGTGCAAATACTTTTGTGATTGGATTCGTTGTACTGTTTGATCCTGGAATCGTAAATGTCTTTTGAATACCTAAATCTCGAAGGGATAATACGCCGAGTTGATTTTTCACACCGGTGTTTTGATAGAAAATTTCGGCACCGAACTGATCCATCGAGGAGATGCCTGGGCCAGTGTCTTTGGTTCCCTGTAGATTGATTAACTCTGAGTGATTTTGAAACAGCGATCCAGTCTCATACATATATATGTCTGGTTCGGTTGTACTAGAAGAATTTGTTGAGATATAAACGTTCTCACCATTTATAGCAATCCCTGTCGCTATGGTTGTTGAACTCATATGTAGATTACTCAGTGTAAATAAAACAGGAGTAGTATTCACCTGGTCGATCTGAGATTTGGTCGGACAAATAGCATAGCTAGCCATCGAGTGCTTAAATGTTTGATACGTTGAATCATGTAGTAACCTACTGACTCTTCCGATTTTTGGCGAAGTTTTATAAATAGTTCCACCATCAGTAAACTGACGAGAATATGGAGACTTAATACTCTCCATATCTAAAGAAAGCACATCTGTGTAATTTACAAAAATAGTTTGTAGGAGCTGTACGATTGGCAGTATGATAGATGCAATTATTCCCACGGAAATAAGTATCTCAAAAAGTCCAAAACCGCGACATAAGTAACCCAAACTTTTATATGAATTTTTGCGTAAATTCTTTAACATATTTTGCTTAGTTAAATATTTATCGAGTATTTATGTGTTCAATGAGCGAATACATTGGCCCGATTACCGCAAGAGCAATAATGAGCACTACAAATGCCGAAGCTCCGAGCGCGAGCGGCTCAGAGACCCTCATGATAAGTTCAATCATTTCTTTATTTTTTTCTTTGTAATACAGTGCAAGATCACCAAATGCCTTTGGAAGTGTTGCCGTCCTCTCACCGACTGTTAATAGGTCGAACCATTCTGAATCAAAGAGTAGGCTTTTTTGAAATAGACCAGGTACAGATTGGCCCATTTCTAGATTTGTCACAATGTCAGCCAATTCGACCTTAAATGGTAAAGATTTTATTGTGCCACGCATAGTTGTTATTGATTCTATAAGTGTTTTTCTATTATTCATAAGTATGTAGACCGCAGAGGAGATCTGATCGTAAATCTTGTATTTTATAAGTCTTCCGTAAATTGGCACCGATAAAATAGCTCGGTGCACAGCGTATCTAAAATTTTCTTTTCGGTTATACAAGATGACACAAGAGATGATTATCAAACTTAATATAGTTAGTATTTGCCACATATTTTTAAGAAGAAAATTTGAAGAGAACAGAAGAACACGAGCTGTTACTGGTAATTGAATATTCATCGAACTAAACATTGGAGTAATCTTCGGAAAGACGACCGTAAGCAAGAAGAATATCATGCCACCAGAAGCTAAAATCATACCAACTGGGTACAATAGAATACCGAAAAGTGAAGCAGCGAGCTTAAGTCGATCCTTTATGTTTCTCCCAATTGTTGTAAATGTTTCTGCTAAATTTCCAGAAAATTCTGCTGATGCAAAAATGGACCATTCAACAGAATCAAAAAGCTTTAGATCTCTAAGTGGTATACATGAATCTCGCAAGGTCTTGCCGCTTTGAATATCAATACGAATATTCTGCCAAATCTTTCTTAGCTTTTTATGGCGGATTCTTTTAATAACCAATTCCAAAGAAGTATCTAGATCAATTCCAGAATATAGATACATTGAAATATATTTGCAGATTTCCTGTTGTTCTTTGATCATGGGTTTTGTTCTATTTGTTCGGCTTCTATTGCTGATTCGATTGTATTTGACCGTATCGATTGATGTGCATGGACATATTCAGCCATCGCATCTTCTAAAAGGTACGCTCCGTGCTTCTTCAAAGATTTGCGTATGTATTCTGGAAAGGAATTTTGAAATAAATCGATCTTGAACATTCCTTCGACCGGAATAACTTCAAAAACTCCAGTACGTTTTAGTTTTGTCTCTGTTGCTTTTATGAGCCGTTGACTGATTATGAGGATAAGTGAATGAAGCATTTCCCTACTTACACCAAGATCTGAAAGCCGACCATGTACACTGGCGGAGTCCTCCGCATGCACCGTTGCAATCACTAAATGTCCAGTGACTGAAGCTTGGAATGCTAGCCGAGCAGTTTCTGGATCACGTATTTCACCTACCACAATCACATCTGGATCTTGTCTTAGAATTGCACGCAGTGCATCAGCAAAACCAAAACCTGACATCGAAGATACTTGCACCTGCCGAATATCTTGCATAACATACTCAATTGGATCCTCGATTGTGATTATATTTTTCTGAAGCTTACGTAAAGATTCGATCAAAGTATAGATAGTGGTTGTTTTACCTGAACCTGTCGGACCAACTACAAGGATTATCCCTTGATCATCTTTGAGTTTTGACTGAACGATTTCGCTTTGAGCCTGAAGAAGACCGAGTGATTTAAGTGTACCCGTTCTCTGAAATTCTGGACGAAGAATTCGAATTACAATATTTTCACCATAGAAAGTCGGCAGAATCGAGACTCGTAGATCAATCTTCTCCTCAACATGCCCGTTCATATACCTAAACTCAAATCGGCCATCTTGGCTACGGTCATGAATATCACTTCGAAGTTTCGCTAAGACTTTAATGCGACCAAGAAGATCTGAGTACTCTGAGAGATCATGTATTTCATGCAACACAAAAACACCTTGGACCCGAAGATGAATTGTAAATTCACTCGACCGAGGATCGACATGAACATCACTCGCGTACACCGAGCAGGCATGTTCAAGTAAGTGATTCACATGCTCGATAGCACTTTTTTGTATTGTTTTATCTCCCACTCGGACAGATTAGCAGATCAACATTAAGACAGACTCAAGAAAAGATAAATTTTGTACGTTTGATAGAATACGCAAGAGCTGGAGTGCCAAGTTTTTTTCCAATTTTTTCCGCCAATACTCTCATGTATGTACCAGATGAACACTGACAAGTTATTTTTAATACCTTAAAATTGCATCCTAGGTTCTTTTGCTGAAATATTTTCCAACTTTCTGCTATTTCTTTAAATCTAAAATCTCCGTGAACTTTTTCTAAAGCTTCTTGAACTTTTTTTGAGACTTCTTTGATAGAAATTTCATATACATCATGCAACTCAATGTTATAAATTTCTATATTTTTCTTAGGAATTTCGATTTCGCCGATTCTGCCTTCATTTTTCCACTGAAAAAGTGGTTTTCCTTGAACTGTTTTTGATGAATACACTGGATATTCAAATAAATGTTTACCTTTAAATGACTGAACTATTTCTTTTATTTTTTCTTCTGCAAAATTTTCACCTTCTTTAATCTCATTTTCTAAAACTCCAAAAATATCTCCACTATCTGTTTTCAAACCAAGTAACACTTCAATTTCATATTCTTTATTGAGACCGAGATACTGGTCTTTGTTTTTTGTCTCATCACCAATCAAAACCAAGAGTACACCTTCAGCTGCAGGGTCAAGCCGACCAGCATAAGTCATAGGCATTTCTGCTAACTTTTCTCGAAGCCTAGCCAAATCATCAGTTTGACACTTTTCCAACAATGTTTGCCTATATACTTCAAGTGTCTCAAGTGGAGTTTGGCCCCATTCTTTATGTAGTATGAAGGCACCATACAGACCGCCTTCGCCATGCAGACTATCCTTGCAGCTAAGACTCTTTTCACCAAACAAACCACGCTCAAAGTCTTCTGGGGAGGTTACAGTAATCATAAATATACGCTAGAATAGTACGTATTATGTCAAAAAACAACACTAATTTGTCAACTGAGCCATACAAAGGGGTACGGGATTTTTACCCTGAGGATATGGCGGTGCAAAATTTCATTTTCAATACTTGGAAAAAGACCGTTGAATCATTTGGATATGTTGAGTACAACGCTTCTGTTCTTGAACCTGCTGAACTTTACAAAGCAAAGACAAGTGACGAGATTGTAAATGAACAGACGTATACATTTATTGATCGAGGAGATCGTGAGGTTACACTTCGACCTGAGATGACACCAACAGTTGCACGAATGATTGCCGGTAAGCGACGTGAACTTGGTATGCCAGCACGGTGGTACTCTATTCCAAATGTATTTCGATATGAACGACCACAGCGAGGACGACTTCGAGAACACTGGCAACTCAATGTTGACGCCTTTGGCTTGAAAGATGTTGAAATTGATATTGAACTTATTTATCTTTCATACAAAATCATGAAAGCGTTCGGTGCAAAAGATTCTGATTTTGAAATCCGAATCAGCTCTCGAAAGTTAATGAATGCCGTTTTTGGAAATTGGTACGAACTTGATGAAATGCAGTCAAAAGCGCTTCAACGACTGCTTGATCGAAAAGCTAAAACACCTGAAGACGTGTTCTACGCTGAAGCTGAAAAGATTATCGGCAAACCATTTGAGTTTTTAAACTTAAGCGAGAAAAATCCTGAATACGAAGAAGCCATGGCCTTCCCTGCTATTCGCGAAGCCAAAGAAGAACTTGATCAGGTTTTGGCAGGACTCGAAGCTCGAGGTGTTGCTAATGCAACATATGATGAATATATTATTCGAGGATTCGACTATTATACTGGCACGGTTTTCGAAGTATTCGACACTGACCCTGCAAATAACCGATCACTTTTCGGTGGCGGTCGTTACGACAAACTCATGTCACTTTTCAACGACGAGAGTCTTCCTGCTTTTGGATTCGGTATGGGCGATGTAACCATCAGAGATTTTCTTGAAACACATGGGCTTTTGCCAGCTTACACATCTTCGACAGATATTATGATTTGTATCATGGAGGAAAAAAGCACCGGTGGTACAAATTCTGGCGCGAGCCAAGTAGCACAGTATGCCGATGAAGTTGCGGAAAAACTCCGAAATGAAGGTAAGAAAGTCTCTGTAAATTATTCTAAAAAATCCATCCCAGATCAGATCAAAAGTGCTGAAAAGCAATCAATCTCTTCTGTAATTGTTATTGGTGAAAATGAAGCAGAGTCGAAGTCATACACAATCAAAGATTTGAAATAGAAAGTAGAATAGGTAAAATAGAGACTTAAATCGCAAAGTAAGTTTGCGAAGGAAATCCACGCAATTAAAACGCAATTAGATAAATTAAATTAACAGAAAACATGAAGAAACTTTTTTTTGACATCGAAACACGAAATCTTTTTCAAGATGTTGGAGGTGCCGATCCTGCTCTTCTCGATATTTCAGTAGTATGTATTTACAATCCATTTACTGAACAGTATGAAAGTTTCTTACAAGAAGATTTACCGAAACTCTGGCCAATTGTTGAAAAAGCGGACATGCTTGTGACTTTTAATGGCGATCATTTTGATATTCCACTTCTCAATAAATACTATTCTGGGGATTTGATGCAGAAAAAGAGTCTTGATCTTTTGAAAGAAGTGCGAAAATCGCTCGGCTATCGTGTTGGTCTTGGTGTGATTGCTGAAGGAACTTTGGGTATGGGTAAAAGCGGAAACGGTCTTGAAGCTGTCGAATGGTGGAAAAAAGGTGAAATCGAAAAAATCATCAAGTATTGTATCGATGATGTAAAAGTAACAAAAGCCATTCACGACTACGCTCTTGAAAATAAAAAGCTCAAGTTTAAAGATTATAAAAATGGCCAGCAAATTGTTGAATTCAATATCGATACCGCTGGCTGGGATGAAGTAGACGAAGCTTCAAAGATGACTTTTACACTGCCTTTTTAAGATGTTTTAGTCACTCCAAGGCTCATATGCCTATGCTATAATCAAAGACATATTCGGAATTATTAGAATTTATTTAGATTTACAAGAAATCCACACCACGCAACTTATATGAAAATTATTCAAAAACTTGCCGTTCCATTTGCAATCATTGTAGCAGGAGGACTTATTGCCCTAGCAATTTATTATACAAATACGAATCCTGCTGGCACAAAAACTGCTGGAAATGTAGCAGACATCGCAAAGAACGCAAACGCTCCACAGACTGAAGTTGCACCTATTACTTCCGCTGACCATCTTCTTGGAAGCAAAGATGCGCAAGTTACAATCATTGATTATTCTGATACCGAGTGTCCATTCTGTAAACGATTCCATAACACTCTCAAGCAAATCTTTGCTGAATACGGTGCATCTGGAAAAGTAGCTTGGGTATACCGACACTTCCCTCTCGATTTCCACAAAAAAGCTCCAAAAGAAGCTGAAGCAACTGAATGTGCAGCTGAACTCGGTGGTAACAAAGTATTTTGGGATTACATCGGTTTGATTTACGAGACAACAACCTCAAATGATAGTCTTGATCCTGCAATGCTTTATACTCTTGCTCCAAAAGCTGGTCTTGATAAAGCTGCATTCACAAAATGTCTCGATAGTGGAAAATATGCTGCTAAAATAAGTGAAGCAAAAAATGCTGGACTTAAGGCTGGTGCACGAGGTACTCCGTATACAGTCCTTATCGTAAAGAAAGGTTCAAAGACTGAAACGATTCCTCTTGTAGATGATAATGGTCAAGGTCTCGGCGCTCTCCCTTACACTTCACTTAAAGCAATTGTTGATAGTTTCTTGAAATAAATTTGAAGCAATCTTTAGATAATTTTTAAGAAAATTTCAGCATAAGTGTGCAACAAGTTATATGCGTACTTTGCTCCAAATATAGCAATTTAAAAAGCCCGACTGGAAATGATTCCGGCCGGGCTTTTGGTTTGGCTGTTTGCTAGACATCCATGCATAGGAGGCTAACGCCGATCATCTGCGGAACTACCACACAGATTCCACAACCCTGAGCTTGTGCTCAGGCCAACTGTCGATCTCCTCGAGTACTGTCTGGATCGGCAACGAATACCTTTCGTGCGGAGTGGCAATTACGAATCGTATCGATTTGCCATTGGCTGGAAACGAATGAACACTCGTCAAATTAACTTCATGCCGACTAAAAACCGAGAGTACTCTCACAAGGAGTCCTGGCTCATCGTCGACTTTGTCGAATTCTAGAGTGAGCGAACTCTTCCCATATAGAACACCGAATACCTCGAGTAATCTTTCAAAGAGCTCGTTAGCATCAGTGATTGATTTGTCACCGAACTGTGCTTTTGCTTCGTGGATAATCTCGGCCATGCCTGTTACGTCCTCATTCTCAATCAGACCAATAAGCATCTCCTCAATATTGATTCGCTCACGAAGCATTGCTGCAGTTTCTTTTCCACTCGCAATAATCGACGCGTAAACATCTCCTCCACCATAGAGAAACCTTCCCATCAAAGCATAGACCAAGCGATAGAATGGACTTGTAAAATCCACCACCCGTTCCGGTAGAAGCTGTGAATGCAAAAGTTGCAAGACTGAAACCAAGGTTTGAATGTGCGGACCTTTTTGGATTGGCCGCATATGCAAATCATGCTCCTCAAACGTTGATTCGACGATTTTCGCACCGGTCAGGGTCAAGGTGTTTAAAACCCAAAAACGCCATTTCGGATCACCGAAACGAACAGGACAATACACAATTGTTTGCCCCATCATTGGCACTCCAGGTCTGAACATAAAATGGAGCCCTACCACATCTGCTTTACTTTCAAGCATCGCATTGATTGCTACACTTTTGTCAGATGAAATATCTACCAGAAGCTGATCACTTCGAATGTACGGAAGCAATTTTTGGACAACCTCCGGCACTGAATTGATTGGTAGCACTGAAATGACCACCACATCAGCTTGCGAAACCACCTCCTCATTGGTCATTCCGCCAGGATCACGAATATCTGAACCGAAGACTACACATCCAATGGAGCAATAGAATTCGGCGAGCATCGCTCCTGATTTTCCTTTGATACCAATAATGCCAACTTTCGGACAACCAACCTCTGCCTTATTTTCAACAAGAATGAAGGTTGTCTTATTACCCTCCGGGCCAATATCTTTTTTAAGGATTTTGAGTCCGAAGCCTGTTGCCGCATGCTCTGAGGCAATAGCAGCAACAGTCGAATCTTCGCTTTCAGCAACAATTCTCGCAGCATCAGCTGTAGAATGAATACCATCTGAGATACGCTCATTTTCCTGAATCTCTACTGCCGACAGAAATCTGTGGCACTGTTTCAAGGCTTGCTCGTGTGATTTAACCGTTCTGATTACACCAATGTCTGCAACACTCATCTTAACGACGAGGCAATGCTTTACTTGGTGATCAAACCGATCAATCTCATCGAGCCTGTAGCCTTTTTCGCGAAATGCATGCAACCGACTGACGACCTCTTTTACCTCTCCACCGGTTGGATTTTTGATTGGCAAAACAGCATAGGACTGATTGCCAACCAAACATTTGAGCACTTGTTCGTGCGATCCACAAAAGATAATCTCACATTCATCGATCATCCAACCATTGCGTTTAATGAATTCAATCGCAGCGTCGTGACCATTGGTGAATTTTCCAAGCACGAAAATCTTTCGTAGTTTTTCAACTGCATGATTACTGGTTTCTTCTTTCATTGTCCAAACCCTTTCTATTTTGTTTGTCTTTTTTAGTTTCTGTGTTATATGTCTATTCTTAAGTAAATGATCTATTTGGAAATATAGTACAGATTTTTAAGTTAGCTGCAAGGATATGGTAAATGTGTTTTAGCGAGGTATTTTAGAGCGTCTTTGAAAGTTAAAAATCACTCGCTGTAAAGGTAAATACAACAACATACACAGCCAAAAAAACAAAGAGGTCACGCAGAAAAATAAACCCTAATTACCCCAAAAGTGAATCCTCGAAAGCCAGAATATCTGCCAGACTTTCATTTTTATACGCACTCGTATCAGGAAAATCTAAATTCATAATTTTTTGATAGACAATTGAGATTAGTTTTTTTACACGATCGAGTTTTTCTTGATCAAAATCGAGATGTAGTTCAGCGATTCGTCCATCGGCAGTCGGTTCAACAAACATCAATTTGCCGGATTCAACTGTGTATTTATTTTTATAATCACGAGAATTATCAATCAAGATTTTGTAAAACAAAAGTTGCCGCTCATATTCATAGAGTTTAATTTTTTCGTACTCATTTTTTGGTACCCACTCTTTTTTAGGTTTGCCTGTTTTAAAATCACACACCACAATTCGCCCACCACCAACTTGAATGATCCGGTCGATTTTACCAGTGATATGCGCTGGTACATGAGCGCCGCTCATGCCATGTGCCAAGTTTGCATCATCAATAAGCACTCCCTGCTCCTTAAAATTCACTTCAACCATATCAGTTACCTCAAACTCCCCTATTTTTTGATCATAAAAAGCAGCCAGAGCCTGTCGGCCTCGTTCACTGTACTGTTTAAAATCCTGTGGAGCCAAACGCTCATGATCGAGATACTCGCCGAACCACTTAAGCATCTCTTCTTTTTCTGCACGCACGCCATCATGTCGAAGTTTTATAGAAACACGCTCCAGTGTTTTGTGTATAGCAGAACCAAATGCACCAGACGGAGTCTTCGCCTGAGGAAAACGCAAAAGATTTTGCTCAAGGAAAAGCTGCGGCCCACCTCTCTCCTTTGCAACATTTAGATAGTTATTGAGATGCGTCACAGAAAGTTGATAATTTTCAAGGAGAGATTTGAGGAGTGATTCTTCTTCGCCGAGAAATGGTGGCATATAGTATTTGGTCCAAGAAGCTGTCAAAAGCTCGTGCGTCTCTGGTGTGTAAGATGATGCGAATGTTTCCTCATCACCTTTTTCAGGATCATATAGCTTACGCAAAATATCACTTTCAAGTTTCTGATCAGAGCCTGTCATTTCAGTCGTATCTGTAGTCAAAAATCGAAGTCGTGCAGATTCTTTACCATCATCTTTTGAGGTATACGAAGTGAGATACAGATTTCGCTTTGCACGAGTGAGTGCAACATAGAAGAGTCGAAGTTGATCATCTTCTGTATCGCCTGCCGGTTCGATTTGAAGATTTGCCGGTAGAACTATTTTTCGAGGAAGTGCTCGGCCGGACCAGATTTCATCAGTACATGACAATACAAAAACCGTATCGAACTCGAGTCCTTTAGCTTTATGTGCCGACAAAAGATTTACCGCATCAGTTGCATTCGCAAACGGACTCATGTCATTCAGGGCAATATTATTTTTTTCATGAATATCTACAAAATCCACTAAATCGCTTATATACAAATACTCTCGTGCGCCACTCTTGCCTTTATATTCACGAAGCGCTCTTACAAACACTCGAAGACTCGACAAAAATGAGAGGTATTCCGCACGTGCATGTTGAAATCTTTTTTTACTGAAATAATATGACTTGAATGGACTTGAGAATTTTTCGCTCGAATTTGTTAGGTCGATTTTTTTTGCATCAATATTTTTTGCATCGCGATTTTCGACGTCACCATTTTCTGCAGAATCTGAATCACCAATTTCTTCATCTTCAGATTCTTGTACCAACTGCACATGTGCGCCAATGATACTATCCAAAATACTTTCAAGTGGCTCATGTGTCGCACGCTCACCAAGGTCTATGAAAAATTCTGCAATAGCTTTTGTATCAGGATTTTCGAGCATGCATTCGAGCCATGTCTTCCGTTCTTTATACGCACTTCGTGAAATGTTCCAGACAGTCATCCGCGGTAATTGCCAAAATGGAAAGGCTAGAATCTTTGGTAAATATTCATCACCTTCGATCATGTTTTTATTGACCAAAGAATAGACAAAACGAGCCATAGTGATGAGTTGCACAATATGAGGCTGTTCGAGAACATTTTGCTCACGCTCATATTTGATAGGAACGCCAGCGCCCTGAAGAAACGGTACCAGAGATTCGAGCTGACGGTGCTTTCTTGCAATCACAGCAATTTCCGACGGTTTTATACCAGACTCGATAAGTGCCTTGATTCGCCTTGATATATAGTGAAATTCATGAAGACTTGTATCAAAAACTTTATGAAAAATTGATCCGTTCTTGATTTCCGGATTTGAGGAAATAAGCGTTTTTCGTAGCTCTGGAACAAGATTTTCCAGACGACGTTCCCCCTTTTTAATCACATGCATAGCAATATCAAGAATATCCTGAGTCGAACGATAATTCTCAGTCATATTTACAGTAGCAACATCATTAAAAATAGTTTTAAAATTGAGAATATTTGAAAGTTCAGCACCCTGGAATTTGTAAACCGCCTGATCATCATCACCTACTACCATAATGTTCGGTCGACCTTCGTTGACCGGAGAATCAGCCACCGCTTTTACAATTCGCATTTGTGCACTGTTTGTATCTTGAAATTCATCCACTAAAATATATTGATATTGTTCCTGCAAGTCGTACTTCAATCGCGGATTATGTTCGATAGCCGAAATCAAATCAAGAATCATGTCATCAAAGTCAAACAAACATCGCTCATGCATAATGCGTCGATATTCTCTATAAATCTGTGCTGCAGCCCGCAATTTTTCCTGCGACAATATATCACGAAAGACTTTTTGGTTATAATCATCTTTCTTAAACCATTTTTCTTTCCATTTTGAAATTGGTTCATTTTTTTCGAGTTCAGCACGCCGAATCAAAGCTTCCTCAAGATTAAGTGCAATCGTTTTTAACAACGATGGTATACCGGTTGTCTGCGCAAGGTTTTCCTCATTCTGTTCTGAATTTTTTCGCGCCGTTTTGTGTGCATTCTGTGCGGCATTTTGCTCGACATCTTTTTTGAGGATTTCTAGACGCGCCTGTTCGAGTTCAGCAACAACTGCATCACTCAATCTCTTTTCAACAATCGGCGACAAAGTCTCATTTACAAATTTTGCATCACTTTCATTTTGCGAAAGTATCTGTTCAAATTCATCTTCAGAGATACCGGCTTTTTTTAGATTTCCAATGAGCTGTGAAATATCAGTCAAATACACAAAACCCTGCTCTGGATGTGATGCCGAGAGTGGATTTGCATGTGGCAGTGCTTCAAAAATTTCCTGCAAGATACCAATCTTTGTAACTGGATCAACTGGCGTAAAAATCGCACCCTTATAAAAGAACTCAGGGTACTTTTGGATAATATCAACTGCAAATGAGTGGAAAGTATGAATAGCTACCCTATACGCTTCTTGACCGATGAGCCTAGACAGTCGATCTCGCATGTTCACTGAGGCAGAATCGGTAAAAGTAAGGCACAAAATGTTAGACGGCAAAGCTTGAGTTTCCTGGAGAATACGAGCCACTCTGAGGCTCAAAATTTCGGTCTTTCCTGAGCCTGGACCCGCAACTACAAGAAGTGGACCATCTATGGTGTCTACGGCCTGTTTCTGGGCCGAATTTAGCTTTTTATAGCGTGTTTGGAATTGCAATTTTGAAGCGTCACCCGTTGTGTGCGCGGATGTTGAACTTGGAGCTGATTTTTGAGAACTTTTTGAGCCAGTTTTCATGTATGTAAGTATACAAGTTTGACTGATTTCTGTTGGATTGACTGTTTTAATTTTTAATGTTTATATTGCCCACAGCGCAGTTCGGGTTGGCACAACGCTTACCCTTTTACAACAACAAACCTCCCGCTTTATATGAACATTTTCAGACTTTTTGACATTGTCGCATCACTCATTATCTGGGCTGATCAGGTTTTTGTTACGAAGATTTTGAGACCACTCATCAAATCAATTGAATGGCGATTTGGATTCACGCCAGCATTCGTTACTGTTGTGATCATGCATTTTTCTGCCGTGCTGACTTTCAAGTCTTTCACTGGAACATGTTTGAAAATCTACGAAATGAATGATACAGAATCAGCTGTACGCGCTTTTAACATTTGCATCGTACTGCTGGTATTCAAAATGATGTACTGCTATTTCATTGCAAAGCTCGCACATTATCGCCAAGTTTTGTACATGGAAGATCGACTCATACTGAACAAGCATGGCCTAGCACCGGATCTATCCGAGAAAGTACTCTGGCTACTCTGTCTTCCTTTTTTTATTGCAGCGCAATTCGATCCAATGCCAGCTTTGCCGAAATTCATAACCATGAATCTTAGCCAGGTTGTACCGTTCACGCTCTTTTATCTTGGATTTTGCGTAGCATCGATACCTTCATGTCACGCTCCGCGAGAAAAGCGAACCCGAGAAGGTAAAGTAGTATTCACGATTCTGTATGGGATGATAATTCTCGTACTTGATCTGCTTTATACACGCATGTTGAATTTCATCTGGGAAAACGGCAGAGAAACCATCGCGTATCTTTTAACCCTCATATTCTCTTTCATTATTACAAAAGAGAGTGCGTCTTGGTTTGCAATAAGACAATGCTTACATACCGATCGACGAAATGATGACTCCGATTGGTAAAGCACAGCTCATGAAATGACACCACAAACCCCGCTTAGCCTAAAAAAGCTTCGCGGGGTTTTTAATTTGTTCTTTTCTAACGGCGAAAATTATTAATTCAGAATGAACAAATACTACTCCCTTGCACAGGGGTTATGCCCCGAGCAGAGTGGCTGGTCAGCAGGCCAGAACACGTAGGAGTAGTATTTGTGAACGAGGAATTAGTAATTTTTGAGGCGATTTACCTTCTCATGCTGTCTTATTTTTTCATGAGCCTTGGCTTCAATTTGTCGAATTCGCTCTCGAGTTACACCGAACATCTTCCCTACTTCTTCGAGTGTGTGTTGGATACCATCATTGAGGCCATGTCGGAGCGCGAGAATTTCTCGCTCCTTTTCTGAAAGATCGCCGAGGATTTCCTGAACTTGATCGGCAAGAATTCTCCGTGAAGATTCCTGATCTGGAGAAAGGATTTTATCATCTGCGATAAAGTCACCAAATGCAGAAGCTTTATCATCGTCTTCATTCACAGGAGTATCGAGTGACACCGTGTTCTGATCGATTTTTTCGATTGTATAAATTTTATCAACATCGAGCCCCATTTCTGTTGCGATTTCTTCAGGAAGTGGTTCTCGTCCAAGGTCTTGGAACAATCGTCGAACGACCTGCTTGTATTTAGCAATCGTTTCTACCATGTGAACTGGAACTCGAATAGTTCGTGATTGATCCGCGAGCGCTCGAGTGATCGACTGTCGAATCCACCATGTAGCATATGTTGAAAACTTGAAACCTTTTGACCAGTCGAATTTATCCACGGCTTTAAAGAGACCAAGATTACCTTCCTGAATCAAGTCAAGGAGCGTAAGGTCAGGACTTCGATTGGCATATTTTTTAGCAATAGAAACTACAAGTCGAAGATTCGCTTTTGCAAGAAGACCTTTTGCTTCTAGGTCTCCAGCCTGAATTCGCTTTGCCAATTCTTTTTCTTCTTGCGCACCAATCAAAGGATACTGACCAATTTCTTTCAAATACATCTGGATAGAGTCATATGTAGAATCACTCTTGCTGTATTTCTTGAGCATATCCTCTTCTTCCTGTTTGAAATCAAGTAACCCTCCTCCTTCAAGAATATCGATGCCGGCTGTAGAAAATTTTTCATACAAATAATCCAAAAACATCACATCAAGCTCGATGTTTGGAAATTCTTTTAAAATCTCATCGTATGTCACAAAACCCCTATCTTTACCTCGCTGAAGAAGCACATTCGCTTTCAAATCCCAAGCCATTTCTTCCTTGCTCTTTTTTGGTGGCAACGCTGGTGTAAGTGGGCCAGACTTTTTCACCGGTTGTACACTACCTTTTGCGGTAGTTTTAGCAACTTTTTTCTGAGCAGGTTTTGCAGTTTTTTTAACTGGTTTAGAATTCTTTGGCACAGATTTATGTGCAGGTTTTTTAGACACTTTTGCTGTTGGCTTATGAGCTTTCTTTTTTATAGGTTGTTTTGTTTTCATTTTATTTTGTGACAAATGTAACGAATTCTTTTTTATAATTTTAATAAATTTTTAATTTTCTCTAGCTACTTTGTAGCCTTGATTTTACTTGCTACTCACCCGCTAATTCTGTTTCTTCCGATTCAATTCTGACAACTTGATTGAAATTTCCTGACATAACCGTATCAACTCCTCTGATTTAGCTTTATCTTTTTTCTTCTCTGCTAGATTGAGATCTGCCATAGCTCTCGATAAAGTATCTTTCAGTGTCCTTTCTTCGAGCTCTTGAAGTAATTCTTCGATATCTTTATCTATTTTCTTACTTCCCTCGAAGAGCATTTCCGCTTCGAACACCAGATCTTCCGGCGGCGAATCAAAATCCTGTTTCGCTCGCTCATATTCTTCCAGCGATACGATGTGTTTTATTTTTTCGATAATTTCCCTATCTTTTTTCCAGATTGCCAATCCGACTAATCTGCGAAGCACGATATCTCCTTTGTATGGAGTTGATGTTTTTGAAATATGTAAATTGTATGTACCTGACTCGGCCTGAAGATTATGACTTTTTGCCGTACTGTTTTCATCAAATTTTGAAGCGCCATTGCTGTTGTTACCCTTGATGCCATTGACGCTGATTTTTTCTAATTGTTCGCGAATATCCGACTCGTATATGCCGGTTTTAAGACTAACTTTTGATATGAAATTGGATCGCTCTATAGCACTGTCGATGACAGCGATATATGGCAATACTTCTTTTTCGACTGCTCGCTTGAAGGCAATCTCTGGAAGATTTTCTTTGAGCAAGATGTCGATATAGTAATCAATAATGTGCTTAGAGTGTTTAATCGCTTGTTTGAACGCTTCTTTGTCTTTCAAAAGAAGTGATGCAGGGTCTTCACCAGCCGGAAGCGAAGCGACTTTTACATCCATACCAAGCGACAAAGCTGAAGTCCAAGCTCGAAGCGTAGCTTTGAGTCCCGCTTTGTCAGCATCATAGACTAACATAAGATTATCTGATATTTTCTTTAATTTTTCAAGGTGCTGAATCGTAAGTGAAGTACCTGATGTGGCCACTGTATTTGTAAAGCCATGCTGATGACACATCAAAAGATCCATTTGACCTTCTACAAGGATGGCATATCGCCACTCGCGAATTCCCTCTTTGGCTTTATGATAGCCGTATAAAATTTCTGATTTGTTGAAAAGTGGCGTATCTGGACTATTCAAATATTTTGGACCTTCACTATCTGGCACACCAAAAATTCGTCCTGAATATCCAATCACTCTCGACGATGCGTCAAAGAGCGGGAACATGATCCGCGCTCGAAATCGATCATAAAAAGAAACACTCCGACCCGGCACTTCTTTCTCCGACCGCTTAATAAGCCCGACTTTTTCCATATCTTCATCAGAAACATTTTTAGTACCCATCATGTCATGCAGTTTTCGCCATTCATTTTCGGCGTAGCCAATTCGCCAATCAGAAATCATCTTATCTGAAAGACCTCGACCGTGAAGATATTCCAAAGCTTTTTTATTGCGCAGTAAATTTGCAGTATAAAATTCAGCAGATTTTTCGAGCACTGCATATAGCCGGTCCGATTCACTTTTTTGGCCATTATTGGTACGGAATTGTTCAAGCTCAACACCAGCTCTTTCTGCAAGTAACTTCAATGAGCCAAGAAAATCAACTTTTTCGAACTCCTGCACAAATGAAAAAATATCACCCTTCGCGCCGCAACCGAAACAATAATAACTATTTCGCGCAGGCGATACAAAAAATGACGGCGTTTTTTCATGATGAAAAGGACACCGGCCCTTGTAGTTGGTGCCAGCCTTATCAATTTTCATATACGAACTTACCACTTCTACAATCCCGAGCCGATCTTTGATTGTTTCAGTTGCTGATGACATTCTTTGTATATGTGTAAATTATTTATCTAGTTCACGCTCACCGGCCGAATATTTTTTAAAATTTTCGCATTAATTTGTGTTCTTTTGCGAAATATTTCCGTATTCGACCGTAGTACCTGGACTAGATTTTGCGACCATTCCCGCGCCCATCATTTTGCGCTCGCGCGCAATCTGCAATTGCTCAATCCGACAAACTTTATGCCACCACTTCGCCAGATGACAATGCATCCTCGGCCATAGTTTCAGCCTTGAATTCTTCAATCATTTCGTACTTTTTGCTTCCCTTGAAACCTGTACCAGCCGGGATCAATCGTCCGATGATTACGTTTTCCATAATACCGTAGAGTGGATCTTTGTTTGCTTTTACAGATGCAGATATGAGCATTCGGTTTGTGTGTTGGAATGAAGCAGCTGAAAGGAAGCTTCTTCGGTTAAGTGATGCTTCTGCAATACCCATGACAACTGGTGAAGCTTTTGCCTCGAGACCGCCATCTATCTTCACCCGTCGATTAGCCTGATCGAATTCAAACTTTTCAACATAGTCACCGACTGCGAATGGAGAATCTCCAGCTTCTGTAACTCGTACTCGGCCGAACATTTCTCGCACAACTACTTCGAGGTGCTTTCGAGAAACGTTTTCACCCTGAAGTTCGTAAATTTTCTTCGCTTCAGCAATGATGTATTCCTGAGCTCGTTCTTTACCACCAAGCTGGAAGAGTTCTTCGAGATCGGCAGAACCATCAGTGAGGAAATCGCCCTTTGACACATGCTGACCCATTTTCACAATCGGAGTTCGAGCGTAGTGGAATACATATTCTACTTCGCTACCCTTCTTAGATTTTGTCGGAACATCTGGAAGAAGTTTGATAACTCGTTCTTTGTTTACTTCCTTGATATCTGTAATCACACCGTCAAAGCCAGCGATGATTGCAGGATTCTTTGGAGTTCGGTTGTCGAAGATTTCTTCTACTCGAGGAAGACCGGCTGTAATGTCTCCACCTACTGTCGCTACACCTCCGGCGTGGAATGTACGCATTGTAAGCTGAGTACCTGGTTCACCAATCGCCTGTGCGGCTACAGTTCCGACCGCTTCACCCACTTCAACGAGCTTGTTTCGTCCGAGGTCATATCCATAACACTGTGTACAGATACCCTGCTCAGTTTTACATGTAAGTGGTGATCGTACCCACACTTCGTTGATGCCTGATTTTTCCATCACGCCGGCATCATCTTTTGTTACAAGGTGGTCTTTTTTGAAGAGAACTGTACCTGTACCATCAACGAGATCTTTTGAAAGGATTCGTCCTGTAACGCTTTTAACGAGTGAAGTTGTGATTCCAGACGCACCGACTTTGTGAATAACAACACCTTCCTTTGATCCACAATCTTCTTCTGTAATCATTACGCTTTGCGCAACTACGAAGAGTCGTCGTGTAAGGTAACCCGCTCGCGCCGTGTTTAGGGCTGTGTCCGTCATACCTTTTCGCGCACCGTGAGTTGTAATGAAGTATTCAATCGGTGTAAGACCTTCTTTGAATGATGAAGTAATAGGAAGTTCGATCGTTTCACCTTGCGCGTTTGAGATCAAACCTTTCATACCTACCATCTGTGTAAGGTTACCCATGGTACCTCGGGCACCTGACTTCACCATGTCGTATACAGGGCTCGTATTATCGAGTGCTTGATCTACGAGTTTTTCAACATCAGACTTAGCTTCCTGCCAGATTTCAACATTCTTTCGAGTCTTTTCTTCTTCAGAAAGAAGACCGTCGTTGTACTCGTTGATAACTGCTTCTGACTTCTTCGCTGCAGCTTCTACAAGAGTTTCTTTCCCTGCCGGAACGTTAATGTCGTCGATTGACCATGTGACACCAGACTGTGTTACGTACTTGAATCCGAATGCCTTGATGGCGTCGATAAGTTCGTGCACATTTTCAAGCGTTCGGTGCGTAATAATGTCATCCATAATAGAGTTCATCACAGAGTTTGTGATTTCTTTATTGATGAATGGGTAATCGAGTGGCAACAAGTTGTTGAAAAGAATTCGTCCAACGGTTGTATCGATAATCTGTCCGTCAAATTCTTTGTATTTTGTAGCAAGTTCGCCTTCTTTTGGAGTTCGAACTTTGATAGCTGCTCGGTAAGAAACAATTCCATATGCTTGCGCAGTAATCGCCTCTTCTGGGCTACCAAATACTTTTCCTTCGCCCACTTCGCCTTTCACATTCTTTGTCATCCAGTATGAACCAAGAACGATGTCGAGCATTTTCTTTGTAACTGTTGAGTCACCAGAACCAGGTTTCAAGATGTTCTTTGAAGATTCCATAATCATTTCAGCTTCTTTCTGAGCTTCTTCTGAAAGTGGAACGTGAACGGCCATGGTGTCACCGTCGAAGTCCGCGTTGAATGGTGAACATACGAGTGGGTGTACCTGGATAGCATTACCTTCGATAAGTACAGGTTTGAAAGCCTGAATAGAAAGTCGGTGAAGTGTCGGAGCACGGTTTAGGAGTACTCGCTTGTTCTGAATCACTTGTTCAAGAATCGCCCACACCTCTGGAATACCATCATCGATAAGTCGTGATGCTCCTCGAATATTGAATGCCATTTCTCGCTTCAAGAGTTCTGAAATAACGAATGGTCGGAAGAGTTCAAGTGCCATGTGCTTTGGAAGACCACACTGGTTCAATTTGAGTTCAGGACCTACTACGATTACAGATCGTCCAGAATAGTCTACTCGCTTACCGAGAAGATTCTGTCGGAATAGACCTCGCTTACCCTTAAGGTTGTCAGCAAGAGACTTGAGCGGTCGTCGCTGTGCGATGTTGAGACCTGCGTACACAGTTGATCCGTGTCGAATTGAGTTGTCGATAAGGGCATCAACAGCTTCTTGGAGAATTCGCTTTTCGTTTCGAAGAATTACATCAGGTGCGCTGATTTCTTTGAGTTTCTTCAATCGATTGTTTCGGTTGATTACTCGTCGATATAAATCGTTCACATCAGATGTCGCATGTCGACCTCCTTCAAGGGCGACCATAGGTCGGAGTGCTGCTGGAATAACAGGAAGAGCATTGATGAACATCCACTCAGGTCGAATACCTGATCGTGACATTGATTTAAGAAGGCTCACTCGTCGGAAAAGTTTTTCTCGATCTGCTGCAGAAACTTTCTGCATTTGACCTTCAAGTTCAGCAAGAAGTTTTTTAGTATCAAGATTTTTGAAAATTTCGTATACCGCTTCTGCACCAATGTTTGCTTCGAAAGCTGTACCGTATTTCAATGAGAATTTGTGATATTCAACTTCATCAAGTACTCGTCCTTCTGTGATGCTTTCAATATCTCGTTTTGCACCCATAAGAAGTTCAGTAAGAGCTTCTTTTGATTTTTCATCCTGAAGAGATTTAACTTTGTTCTTGTATTCGTTGTCGAGTTCCTGGAGGAGTGATGCTTTGTTATCCTTATTTACTTTAGTGATAAGGTAACCAGCAAAGTACACTACTTTTTCAATCTCAGCCGCGTTCATACCAAGAATAGTAGCTACTCTTGATGGCATAGTTCGAAGGTACCAGATGTGAGCAACAGGAACACAAAGTTCAATATGACCCATTCGTTCTCGTCGAACGATTGATCGTGTGAGCTCTACTCCACATTTTTCACAGACAATTCCCTTATATCGAATGCCTTTATATTTTCCACAGTAACATTCGTAATCTCGTTCTGGACCGAAGATTTTTTCATCGAAAAGACCGTTCTTTTCAGATCGCTGAGTTCGATAGTTCATCGTCTCAGGCTTTGTAACTTCTCCATGTGACCAATCTCGGATTCGATCAGGTGAAGCAAGCTTCAAAATAACCGCATCAAATTCGTCAATCGTATGTTTCTGTTTTGTGTTGAATGATGGTTTCATATATTTTTTCGTTTTTTCTATTTATTCACGTTGTGCTAATGCGTATGCGTTATGTGTATAGATTATTCGATTGATTTATTCTGATGCGACTTCATCAGTAGTAATAATTTGACCATCTTCTGTTTCTTTCATAAGTTCAACATCAATACCGAGGCCTCGAAGGTTCGCGAGAAGTACGTTGAATGATGCTGGTGTATTTGGTTCGAGAAGTTTCTGACCTTTTACAATAGAGTCAAAGGCCTGAGATCGTCCCTGGATGTCGTCAGACTTAATAGTGAGCATTTCCCGAAGTGTATGAGCGGCACCATATCCGGCGAGCGCCCACACTTCCATTTCTCCAAATCGCTGACCTCCTCCTTGAGCTTTACCTCCAAGCGGCTGTTGCGTAATGAGAGAGTAAGGACCAATAGATCGCATGTGGATCTTGTCATCAACCATGTGGTGAAGTTTCAAGATGTACATGTATCCAACGGCAATATCCTGAGCAAACTGTTCACCAGTTCGTCCATCGAAAAGTTTCATCTTTCCGCTTTCATTGTATCCAGCTTTTACGAGTTCTTTCTTCACTTCATCTACTGTTGCACCTACAAATGGAGGCACAATAGCCTGATAATTCAATGTGTGAGCAGCGAGACCGAGGTGGAGTTCAAGAATTTGACCAAGGTTCATACGTGAAGGTACACCGAGTGGAGTAAGGATTACATCCACAGGAGTTCCATCCGCCATGTATGGCATATCTTCGACAGGAAGAATTCGTGAAATAACACCTTTGTTTCCGTGTCGTCCAGCGAGCTTGTCACCCACTGATACATTTCGAAGCACTGCAACTTCAATGTGAATTCGCTTCAAGATTCCAGAATCAAGCTTGTCGCCTTTTTCTCGTGAAAAGATTTTCACACCAATCACTCGTCCTTTCTTTCCGTTTTCAAGTCGCTTTGATGTATCTTTCACATCTCGAGACTTTTCACCGAAGATAGATCGGAGAAGTCGTTCTTCAGGAGTAAGTTGAGTTTCAGTTTTTGGAGTAATTTTACCTACGAGAATATCTCCAGGTCGAACTTCCGCACCTACTCGTACAATACCGTCAACGTCGAGATTCTTCAGTCGGCCTTCACCAACGTTTGGAATATCGTGAGTTGTAACTTCAGGCCCAAGTTTTGTATCTCGAACATTGATTACAAATTCTTCAATATGAACTGTCGTGAACTTTGAATCTTTTACAAGTCGTTCTGAAAGAATAATGGCATCTTCATAGTTTGATCCAGACCATGTCATGAATGCCACGAGACAGTTTTGACCAAGTGCCATCTGACCATCTACAGATGTAGATGTGTCTGCAAGAACATCGCCACGCTTTACTTTCTGACCAAGAGAAACTGTTGGTCGTTGGTGAGAAGCTGTGAACTGGTTTGTTCGGCTGTATGTTGCAAGTTTGTATTCATGTTCCTTCTTCGCACCTTTAAGTACGATTCGTGAAGCATCTACAGTTTCAATTGTTCCGTCTTCTGGAGCGAGAATTACTCGTCCTGTGTCTTCAGCTGCTTTTGATTCAATACCTGTAGCAACAAGTGGAGCTTCAGGAACAATACAAGGAGTAGCCTGCTTCTGCATGTTAGAACCCATGAGCGCTCGGTTGGCGTCGTTATGGTTTACAAACGGAATCATAGAAGTAGAAACTGAGTACGCCTGTTCAGGGGCAACGTCAACATAGTCGATTTCTTCTCGATCTACGATAATCGGTTCACCTTTGAGTCGAACTTCAACTCGCTTTTCTGTGATGAGACCTTTTTCATCGTATTCAGTAGCTGCATGCGCAATCTTAAAGCCTTCTTCTTCGAGTGCATTTAAATATACGATTTCTTTTGTAATTTTACCGTCCTTAACTTTTGCGTAAGGGGTTTCGATCATACCGAAGTGGTTGATCCGTGCATATGTTGCAAGCTGGAGTACAAGACCAATGTTCTGGCCTTCCGGTGTATGGATCGGACAGATTCGGCCGTAGTGTGACGCGTGCACATCTCGCACTTCAATACCAGCTCGTTCTCGTGTAAGACCACCCTGACCGAGGGCAGAAATACGTCGAAGGTGTTCAATTTCAGCAAGAATGTTTTCTTGTGACATGAACTGTGAGAGTTGGTTTGTTGTGAAGAATTCTTTGATTCGAGCCTGAAGAGGTCGAGGAGAAACAAACTGCACAGGAAGTGACGCATCGGTGTCGATAGTCGACATTCGGTTCTGGATATTTCGCTTGATCTGAGTCATACCAACTCGGATCTTCTGCTGAAGAAGTTCACCGACGAATCGCACACGTCGTGAACCCAAGTGATCGATATCATCGTTAATAGCATTTGGATTATGGTTCAACTCAATGATCTTTGAAATTGTAGCTGCAATATCTTCGAGTGAAAGCGTCATCTTAGAGAGTGACTTTTCATCCATTTCTTTTTCAAATCGCTGATTGAATCGGAATCGTCCTACTCGTGAAAGGTCATATCGCTCTGGACCCATGAGTGACACAAAGAAATCTCGAGCGTTTTCTGCTGTTGCAAGATCTCCGTCTCGAAGTCGCTTGTGAATTTCAATATACGCTTCGTCTTTTGTTTTAGCGTGATCTTTCGCAAGACTTGTTTCAATATATGATGTAGCATTTTCATTTCCTTTGAAAAGGGCTTTGATATCAGAATCAGTTTCTGCGCCAAAAGCTCGAAGGAGAGATGTTACTGGGAACTTTCGCTTTCGATCGATTCGAACATAGATAGCACCATCGGCATCTGATTCAAGTTCAATCCATGCACCTCGCGCTGGGATAATCTTGGCACCGAAGTAGTTTTTACCCTTTGTTTCAGTAGAAACAAAAAATGCTCCGTAAGATCGAATGATCTGCGGAACAATGAGTCGTTCAATACCGTTAATAATGAAAGTACCATGGTCAGTCATCAGTGGGAAGTCAGCCATAAAAACCTCCTGCTCTTTTGTTGAGCCTAGGATTTTGTTCTTGAGCTTGATCATCACCTTAAGACCACCTTCGTAGTTGATCTTATTTTCTTTCGCGTAAAATTCGTCGTATTTCGGCTTTGTAAGTTCGAAGCTTGTGAAATCGAGTTCGAATTTTTTGTCAGAATAATCTTTAATCGAAACAAATTCGTCGAATACATCTTTGAGGCCCTTTTCGAGAAGCCACTTGTAGGATTCGAGCTGTCCTTCTACGAGATTAGGAAGCGGTGCGAGCGGTTCCTTGAATCGTGAGAAATATTTTTTCTGGCGCGTCATTGGTATGAGTGTGCGTTATATATGTATGTATAAAGGTTCCCGTTTTCTTTTAAAATTCGACGCGATACATATATTAAACAAACACCCCCAGTAACATTGTTGACCCAATATTGATCTGAAGGTGTGTGTTTAAAATAAGAAGGCGAAAAACATGAATAGAATAAGGAGGTCTGCGAAGAGCCGGTCAAAACTCAATCGTCTTACACAGGATCTTTATATTAAACGATTTATCCACAGGTGTCAACGAGTCAATGTTGACAGGGTGTGGATTTTATAAAAGGACTGTTTCTAGGAGTATTTTAAGCTTGTGAATAGTGTTGTTGACATGCCCTGTCAAGGTGGGTATTAGGGATGAGTTTGTTTTATATCTCAATAATTTTTCAGTCCTATCTACTTTCCACCCAACCGCCATTCATCAATCTTTTTATGATCCCCTGACAGAAGCACCTCGGGTACTTTATACTTTTTGCCACGATAAACCAAAACTTCAGGACGAGTATATACATCGCTTGAGCTAATACGCGACTCTTCCCTGCTTTCAAATTTTCCTAGGACTCCTTCAATCTGCCGCGCCGTGACATCAATAATAAGCATAGCCGGCAACTCGCCACCTGTTGTTACAAATGGACCAACAGTAATATCTCGCATTTTGAAAACTTCTTTTATACGAGCATCAATTCCTTCATAGCGTCCACAAACGATCACTATGTCTGTGTAGGTCGCCGCAAAGTCAGTAGCTGTTTCAGTTGTAAACTGTTCACCGCTCGGTGAGAGAAAAAGGATAAGTGTTTTAGGTTTTTTCACAGCATTCTTATTAGCAGTGCTGACGGCTTTTTCTGTAGCTTTGAGTATTGGCTCCGCCTGAATTACCATACCAGGGCCGCCACCATAAGGTTTGTCATCCACTCGAAGATATGGCTTCTCATTTTTAGCTTGAGCCTTGGTTGGTTTTACAAAATCCCGCGGATTGTATGTGTACACCTTAATCAGTTTTTCTTTTTGCGCACGCGCAATAATTGATTCGTTCAGGTACGACGAAAGAGACTCTGGAAAGAGTGTAATAACATGAAACGAAAGAGATTTGTGTGCTGCCTTTTTCATTAGAAATAAAGATAACACAAAGTGGGCAGATTTGACAGCATGACAAAAGATTAGTTAAATGTGTCTAGTTTTTTAGTTTAGTCATGACTCATGTCCGCAGTCGGACTCGATCACCCTCACATCAACAAATAGAAATATATATACTCGCATGAGCACAACAGCAGTTCTGCCAGAAAATTCTGGCTCACGCTTGATCAAGAAACTCACCAAGGATCTAACCAGGTTCTTCGGCAAGTTGTGGAGAATTCTCTCAAAAAAATTGACATTCTTTATCTTCGCATTTATCTATGTCATACATGTGACTGCGTTTGCAGAATCAAGAAATGAACATCTCGGCGATGGTGGTTGTGGAGGAAAAGTAGCAGCACTAACCTTCATCACATTCTTGATTAGCATTGTTTTTCCAGTACCGATTTCCAGAATATTCACATTCCTAAAACTGAATGTGTTGCAAAACCTTGAAAAAGCTGATGATCCACTCGAAGGTCTCGAAAAAATGCATCGGTATCAATTCACCTGCATATGCGCAGTTCCAATGATTGTGGCCACTTACTTTGCAGGTTCCTTTACAGGAAGCGATAAAGACCAGTACGCCAAGATCATCAACAATCAAGCTTTGCTCATCAATCAATCTATCTGGATCTTTCCCTCTGGTTTTGTCAATGATGTAACAGTCATCAGAAAAAAACAGGACATCTCGTTCAGTGTTTCTGAAGCAGAAACAGCGGATGGTGCACTGGTAAAAGGTATCCTCAAATTTGATGGCTCGCTTTCAGATGACACAAATCAGTGGTTTGATTTCGATAAAAAGAAATCGGATTTTATCCAACAGCTTACGGCAGCATATGCACGAGCCATCAAACTCAAGCATTTGGCTGATCTCGACAAATCACTCGTTATCTCGTTCGAGACAAGTAAAGAATCAGCCAACATTTTCTCGACTTCTTCTATCGTGCCAAGCGAAAATGGCATCATCGAAGCTTACGACTTCAAAGTTCTTGCAAAACAAAACTTGAAAAAATAAGCCAAAAAGCACGAACGAACAAGTACTTCCATCAAAGCGTCAGGTCTTACAACCTGGCGCTTTTTAATTTTTAATATTTAGTAAATATTTATAATATTTTTAACTTCTCTTCACATGTCTCGTGGAGAAAATTTCGAACAAGTAAAAGATAGATTTGCAGATCTTTATAAATAAAAACACCGGCTTCAACCAGTGTTTTTATTATATGTTCCTCTCTTCGTTTAAGGAGAGAGGTTGCCATAAGCCATCGCTTACCCAAAGTACTTACATTATATTCTTGCAAAGACCCTTGTCAGACCTACCCCTAGACCAACCACCCCCTTTTTTTTCACATCATCTATATATTCAAGTCTGCAATTGCTTCGTCTACACTTTTCATCGCGCCACTTTCTGTGCCAGCTAGTCGGGCACCACCAGCAGGCTCTTTGATTTGAATGCTGATATTTGCCTGATGCTTTTTACCAAATGCTTTCATAATAGTTCGAATAGCTTGAGCTGTGTGACCATTTCGTCCGATAATTTTTCCCATATCAACTGGATCGACTGTGAGCTCAATGAAAACCCCCATATCATCAACTCGTCGACTTGTCTTCACTGCATCTGTATTTTCCACCAAAGACTTAACAATATATTCAAGAAACTGTACATCGCTGTCGTTCATATTATTTTCAATGATTATATCTGAATTTGTAATGCACCTTTATTATACAATCATTATTTTATGTACGCCAATGGGTTGTTCACTTCTGAAGCAGTTCAGAACCTCTCGGTAGATTTAAGAAATAAAATAAGCACAGGGCTTCGCCTGTACTTATTTTATTTTTGTGCCGAGGGCCGGGACTCTCCGACTACATCGGCAGGTGCTTTTCGATCTCACTTCGCTACGCTCATTCGATAACGAAAAGCCTTTCTCGCCCGGCACGAACTGGAGCAGTCCAGTTCTCCTCGTTACTTAGAAATTTAAATAGCCACGGCGTTGCCGTAGCTATTTAAATTTTGTGCCGAGGGCCGGGCTCGAACCGGCGACCCCTTCCTCTTCAGGGAAATGCTCTACCAACTGAGCTACCTCGGCATTTGCAATATATGTACCATGTTTCTACCAAACCGGCATATAAAGCAGGTCTATCGATTATATCTATTTAATAAGATTGAACAAGTCCTTGATGTTGTCTAGTGCACCTTTACCTTCTTGGCCATCGGTATTCTGTGTGTCCTGGGTTTTATTTCCAAAGCCACCAAAATTGCTGATTCCACTATATACACCAGACACAGCCTCAAGATACGGTTGAATAAAATAGAGCGATCCTACTGTGAGACCAATAATCACAAACCATTTTATGAAGATAACAACCGTTGCCATTCGTGCCCGTTGATACAGATTTTTGACCATGCGATTGTTTTCCTCAGCAAGTGTAGTAAGTTCGTCTATTTTTTCATGGAGATCCGTTACCTCTTCTTCCAGATGGTCAATATCGTTTGTGGTTTGTTCGGCCATATATATTATATTTTAACACAAAAAGATACCGAGATGACACGAATTCAAGATTAATTATTTTAAAGCCCAACGCGATACAATCCCACAAGGTAAAAGCCTTTTCTTCGGACCTTCTTCACAGATAGCCAGTTCCCCACTTTCTATTTCACCACCAAACTTTTCAACAAGTTGTCTGAGATTATTTTCATATGCAATGGCAGAATATCCAGCAGCATATCCATTTACAACAACGAAAAGTGGCGTACCTGAGAGAAGTTTCAAACAATCTTCAAAAAATTCTAAAAAGTGTTCCTCAATCTTCCAGATCTCACCTTTAGCGCCACGGCCAAAGGCTGGAGGATCCATGATGATAGCATCGTATTTTTTACCACGACGGATTTCACGTCGTACAAATGCAAATGCATCATCGAGAATCCATCTAATAGTCGCCTCTGAAAGATCTGATGATTTTGCATTTTCATTTGCCCAAGTGATGGCACTCCGCGATGCATCAACATGTGTTACATCTGCACCACCGAGAGCTGCCGAGAGTGATGCTCCTCCAGTGTAACCAAAAAGGTTGAGCACGGTTGGTTTTGAAGATGTGTTTTGTGCAGTATTTGATACACGATTCGAGGCAGTATTTTCCACTCGCTTTTTTATCAAGTCTCTACACCACAACCAATTAGCGATTTGTTCTGGAAAGAGTCCTGTGTGTTTAAAAGGGGTTAATTTTATATTCATAACCAAATCGCCGAAGTGAATTGGCCAAGATTCTTCGAGGTTTGGTCGAGTGAAAATCCACTTCCCTTTTTCAGTTTCATCCTTATCGTTCGTAAAATATGCATCAACATTTTTCCAATCTTTTTCTGACAGACTTTTTCTCCAAAGAGCCTGTGGATCAGGCCGTACAACTTTTACATTTCCATATCGCTCAAGCTTCATACCATCACCACTATCAATGAGTGCATATTCTTTTTGAGGATCGATCTTAATGATACGTGAATGAGAGGTCATTTTTAATATGATAACACACTAGCGTCGGTGCCCACAGATAATTTCCTTGCTAGCTCATAAATTTTCGTAAACTTCACGCGCCTATTTTTCCTACCAGAAGAATACAGCACAGGCCTGCCCCTCCTCTTTTTGCACTAAAAAATCAAAACAGTGCGGTCTTTTTTGTCAGGTGCCCTCGGCCGGAATCGAACCGACATCGAACCCTTAGGACGGGCTAGTTCTATCCATTGAACTACAAGGGCATTTTGTACTGCCCAACTAGAGTAATACATCTGCGCTCATTTTACAAAACAAAATGCCGTAACGAAGTACAGCATTTTATCTTTTGATATTTTTTACCAAAAAAACTAATTCACCGCTTTCTTAATATCAACAACTTCTACATCGAATACAAGAGTCGAGTTCGGAGGGATGATATATCCACCCTGTCCATTTGGTACACCTGCTGCACCGTACCCTTTTTCTGGTGCGATTGTAAGTGTCTTCTTCTCACCTTTCGACATACCAAGTACGCCTTCATCCCAACCCTTGATCACCATACCCGCTCCGAGGACAAATCCAAATGGCTGACCTCGATCGAGTGAGCTGTCGAATTTTGTACCATCAGTGAGTTTACCTGTGTAATGTACGTATACTGTATCGCCGTTTTCCGTTGTCATCTGTGAGTTTGTGTCGTTCATAATTGGTTTTCCGTAATAAATCGCAGTCGCTCCAATAAGAAGCCCGATTATTACAATAATTGTTATGTGTAATTTATTCATATATTTCTTCTGATTCAACTTATGCTTCTGTTGCTTCAACTTTAGCTTCAACCTTTGGCTGACCAATACCTACAACTTTTGTAAGAAGTTGTTCGTTGTAACCTACCATAATCTGTCCATCGATATCGAATACGGGCACCCCGAGCTGGCCACTTTTTTCCACCATCTCCTCCCGCTCCTTTGGATCTGCTGAAACATCAACATCCACAAAAGGAACATTGTGGCTCGTTAGAAAATCCTTGGCCATTTTGCAATACGTACAAGCTGGCGTGCTGTATATTTTTATAGTCATAATTGATCATTATACCCTAAATAGCCGGACTGAAAACCCCTCTCACACTACCCTTCACACCGTCCCAGAACTTTCTTAGAACACCGCGCTTGTCTTCCTGAATCGCAGGTATATCTTTCTCTACCACCACAATCACTCCTTCACCTTCTTTTACCACATCAAATTTGCTCCGAATCTCAGTCTCAACACCAATATCACTCTTCAAAAGATCACTCTGACTATTTATAACCTCATATCTTTTCTGTAAATCGTTTTTTGCTTTCTGAACACGCTCAACTTCAGCCCGGCTCTCCTCTACTTTTGAATATGCACCTATCATGCCTTTTATAGAGATGGAAAATAAGAGCAATAGAGTAAGAATAGCCCATCGAGAATAAATCCTTTTTTTTGTAATTCTTTTTTCTTGAAATTCGCGCATACCGGTTTTTATATCAGCTTTGTGCCAAGATTCGGCACCAATAACTTGCACCCAGTATACCATTTGATACTATATGAACATTATGTTATTCGACCCACGACACAAAAAGAAGATCAACTTTATTTGGGGTGCACTTTGTATCTTGATCGCTATCTCAATGATTGCACTTTATATCCCTGCACTGTCACAGTTTTAGCCTAACGCTCCCTAAAAAGGTAGAGATGTTCTAAACAGGTATAGATGTTCTGAGCTACTACCAAGTAGGTCAAAACCTTCACAATCAAACCTCGAACTGTATACTAAATCAATCTTGAATTTCTTCACTAGTTTATTTTTCTCTATACAATCTGCCTTCATAAATGCATCGTACACAAGAAAACGGTTAGTGATTGTGGAAGATTTTGACTCCAGAGGATAATTACCAGTAATTGTGCCAACTACCAAACCTTTCCAAGGAGGAGCAATGAAGATTTTACCAGCACCAAACTCAGTACTCGTAGCAACACCAGTGTACGGAGCAAACAACTTTATGTCATCAGGATTGAGGTACCTAGTCACGGGCGGAGCAGGAATCAAATACATCGTCTGACCCTGATACTGAATCACAAGTTTCAACTTGTGCCACAGACCAAATCGTGACAGATGAAGCATCCAAAATGCTAAGAATACAATACTGACTATCTTAAACAGAAGTGTATGAATTGGATGAGTAACAACCTCGCGCACGATAAACCCGGCAAACAGATGAAGTCCGAGTCCTGCAACAAACATCAAAAGTACTGATGTTATAACCACTATTCGAGCCGGCTCGATAATGATAACTTTCGAAATAAACGTATATAAAATCCAGAAAAAGATACCAACAATAATAGGTGCCATCAAGATATATAGTTCCCTTCTATATGTTTCAATGCAGCCGACAGCGATAAAAAATAGTACAAAGAATGGCATTACATTCCAAAGAGCATAGTATGTCCTCCCTTCATCAAGCGGGTTACGAATTATATACCCATGTCCAACCCACAGAGCCAAAGAGCCTAGTACTGCAATGATTCCACATACGATCAGAAGCATGCGTCTGTTTGAAATTTTTTGCCAAGATGAAACACATAGAATTGGAGCAACAAACACAATCATTGGAGGATACAATAGTAGTGCTATTAGAAGATTCAAGTAATGCGCCACACGATTTCTAGCAATATACCCAACGATTGACCAGCATAAAAACATCAGTGACACCGAATAAGGCAACAATGACCAAGTACTAGGAAGATTGCCACTATTTGTAATAAGTATTGGGAAAACAGAAGATAAAATAGCAACTGAACGACCGACACTTAGAAATCTTAATCCAAAATATACAGCAAGACACAATAGGGTTGTATTACCCACCGCAAGAAAAACATACCCCGTGAATGCATTCAGACCGAATAAAAGCATCATTTCGGCGATCAGAACATGCGCCAAGAATAGAAAATTTGTAAATGGCTGATTTTTATAAAGCGGATTGACTAGAGGTAACTTACCAGAATCAATACTGTAGTTCACAAGCGATGCTCCTACCCACTCATCTGAATAAAACGGATATGCATATGAATCTTTTGAAAGTTGTACTAAAGATCCACCAATATCTGCCGGACCAGTGTAATAAAAATGGATCGAGAGAAGTCCTCCGATCAAAAAAAGGCACACCAAAGCAATAAACCAATATCGACTCATATACATACTGCCATGTTCTCGAATATACTGGCGGATATCCACTCTAATTTTTTGCAGAGAATATGTTCTAACCAAATATTTGTACGTCACATACAACACAATGCTAGCAGTAACTAAATTTACTAAAAAAATAACACCATATGTGAAAATGCCAAGTGTACCCGCAATCAAACCGAGCAGCAGATGAAACATACCAACCCCAGATGCAATAGTTAAGAATCCTTGTCTTTTATTCGGAAAAATTAAGACGAGGAAAAATGGTGCGAGTAACAAGAGTATTCCAATAAACGCAACAATTATATTCATGCTATTTATAGAAGTAATATTATGGAGACTTGGTTGAAGGACCCACAAGTGTTCGGAGAAGTTTATTTACATAATCACGAGTCTTTGGACCAAACACACCAGTTGCAGGAGTAATACCCACAGCCTTTTGGAACTTGATAAGGGCATTTTTTGTGGCAGCACCAAACTTATTTGTCTCGCGACCGAATGAACCTGCACCAGACTTTGCGATAGTAAACCCTGTTGAATTTAGAAAGACTTGAAGTTTGCGCACATCAACCCCTTGCGGTGACACTGTATTTAGTACTCGAGAGAATTGATACGGTTTGCCTCCAGTATTAGTAAATGCCGCTTTGTTTACAAGTAGACCACTTTGCTGCGACAGCTTTTGTGTATTTCCTGTTTCTGTCTTAGTGGTTGATTGAGTAGAATTTTGAAGAGGTATAGATCCAGGGAATCCAATTGGCATTGAGAATTGACTCATTGTTGATCCCCCTCCGGTTGGTCCGGCAATTGGCTCTGTATTTCCACTCCCACCTCCACCAGTATCACCCCCTTCATCTGATGAGAGCTCAACTGTTCGATTCAAGATATTTGAATCAATAGCGTTTAGATTTCCAAAAATATCAGACACTGTTGAATCTTCAAGCATTAATGTAAGTGCGCCGTTAGCAAGCGGTGTTACAGTAAATGTATATGTAGATGAATTTACAGATGCGAGATTAGAAAGTGTCGCATTTGTAGCTGTAATGTCTCCGAGTGCAAAACCAGTGATCGCTTCAGACGCAGTAAGTGTTGCACTGAAGTTAGCATCTACCGTTCCAGCTGACGCACTAGAAAGAGAAGCGGTTGGTGCAGATGTTTTTATAGTAATAGTGAGACTACTTGATGTTGAGGATTCATTTCCAGCTACATCAGTTTCTTTAAATGTAATTGTCTTTGTTCCAGCAGTTAATGCAGATGCGGTGATTGTAAAAGTTGAACTTTCACAAGTGGCAGTACCGATCGACGTTGCACTTGAATACAAAGTAACTGCATTTCCAGTTGTACATGATCCTGTAAAAGTAGGTGTTGTATCGTTTGTGTTGTCGTCGGTTGGTGAAAATCCAGTATCAGAACTATCTCCGAGATCAGGAGCACCAGAAGTTGTAGGGGTAGTAGTATCAATCACGACAGCTAGACTATCTGAATTGGATGACTCGTTTCCAGCAAGATCCTGTTGAGTTGCATAAAAAGTATGAGTTCCTCCGGTTAATGTTGGTTGGAAACTAGCCGCACCACTGATACATGGATTAGTGATCAGATCAGAACCACTGTCTTTCAATGTAACATACGTGTTAGTAAGACAAGAGACAGTGATTACAGGTTGTGTAGCATTTGTTATATTGTCAGTTGAAGATGTACCCGAGTCTGAACCTGATGTGAGATCAGGTGTACCCGGAGCATCAGGAGACCCTACGTCATATATAACTGCAAGTTGAGGAGAATCAGACGATGTATTTCCTGCATCATCTCCATATCTAACAGTAAAAGTATGTTCACCCTCAGACAATTCGAAAACATCATATGAGATACTGTAGGTCTCACCTACACAGAGGTCATTGTCGATTCTGACACCATCTAGATATAAGTACGCATATCCTAGACATCCAGCATCTCCACCAGAAAATACTAAAGTTGATTCGTTTGTAATATTATCGCTATTAGAAATACCGGAGTCACTACTTGCAGACAAATTTGGAGCACTTAAAGGACTAGAGTAACCATTCACCGTATCCACAGTAACATTGTTTGTTCCAGAACTTTCAGATTCATTTCCCGCAAGATCAGTCTGGGTTGCATAAAAGTCATGAGTACCATCTGAAAAACCACTTCCACCTACATAAGCTATGCCCCCCTCGCAATCATCTGTATCAATAATATTATCATCTTCGTCATACAGGCTAACTGTATTTCCGCTCTCACAGCTGACAGTAAAATTAAGGGTTGTACTGTTTGTAATATTATCTGAACTACTCACACCCGAATCAAATGCATCTTCTAAATCTGGTATTCCAGGAATCGTAGGCGCAGTGTCATCAAAGAGAACATTTTGTCTTAGCACAGATTCGCCAGTATTACCTGCAGGATCAGTTAATTCAAAAAGGAATGAATAGATAGCGCCGGAAACAAGGGGTAAGTTTGGATACTGGGCATAATCAGAATCGTAACAACCATCAGTCGTATCAGACAGATCAAGTGTATGTGACCCGGCCGTCAAAGCATCACCCTTTAGATAACAAGTATGTGTGCCAGTATCAATATTTCCACCAGTCCGAGTTATTGTGACTTTTGAATGATACGTATTATTATCAAAAGGATTATTACCCAAACCTTCACTGCTGTAGAAAGCAATATCAGATGATTCTCCTGTAACACTATTTATAGACGAACTACTTGTTGGAGTTACGGATGACAATATAGGAGCAACACTATCTACAGTAAACTGTATATCGCCATTTGAAGCTGATTCATTGCCTGCAAGATCAGTCTGAGTTGCACTGACTGTGAATGTCCCATCAGAAAACTCAGATGTAGGGACCAAGAAGGTAGCAATATCCGCAGCGCATGTTGTTGTAGCAAGTGAAGAACCGTCCTTCTTTAATGAAACATAGTCCACACCATCAGTACAGCCAGAAACTGAAAAGTAGTATGCCTCTGGATTGTACGTGACTAAAGATGGGCTTACAATATTGTCGGTGTTTGATATACCCGTATCTTGTTCATTATAAAGATCAGGAGATCCAGGATAAGTAGGCGCGTCTGTGTCAATTATGTAGCTACCGAAAACATTAAGATTTTCGCCCGTAAAGGCATCATCTAAAATATTCCCTTGTCCATCAGTAAAATCTCCTCCAAAACTAGTACTAGTAACCACGAGAGGGCCGCCATTTGGTGTGTTTTCACCACCTCCAACAGTGTACATACACGGCACATCTAATTGACCATAAGGATAAGACTCACTATCAACAACAGCTTCACAAGATCCCCCACTATTTAAATTAATAAATCCTGGAACAGTACTAAAAACAGGTTCATTAAAATGCAATACGAGTTCGATCTGATCTCCAGCATTGTATGAACCAGCAGGTGTATTAGACGTAACACGCACCAAGTAAGGATCTGTAGTATCGAGTGCAGAATATAGATACGCCTGCGAGCTAGCTAAAAATAATTTTTGTCCATTCGCCGACATCGCTATACCAGTCCCATAAGGATTTGAGGGTGACGACGCTTCAGTTTCCCAAGTCTGTCCACCGTCAGTTGATGTATAGACATGACCATCCTGTGTCGATGCTGCCATAAAATCACCACCTTTTGATACAGATACGGAAGTCCAATGAGCACTGATTGTCGTAGACCAAGTTACCCCAGCATCATGTGATACATATATATAATCTCCACCACCACCAGCAGCTACAACGATAGTCTGTCCATCGGCAGAAACATCAACATATGGTATGTCCCGAGAAGGACTTCCACTTATGGCTGACCAGGAATTTCCAGCATCGAGTGAACGATATAACGGTAAGCCAGACAAAGCAATGATAACAATCTCTCCCGAAGAGTCAGTCGAAATTGACCCTATGTTGGTATTTATAGAAGGAACAGTAGCATCCGCTAACGCAGTCCATGAGGACCCATCTTGAGATCTGAAAATGTTACCACCACCAGGAGAGTAGCCGACTGCATACATATAGGAACCAGCAGGACTCACGACCAGAGAAAGCCAGTCTCTTGAAGGAACACTGGCTGCTCCAAAATTTGCCCCACCATTCAATGAATAATAAATTACACCCTCACTCCCGCCAATGATAGCTTTAGTCCCATCACCCTTCATAGCAGCACTTTTTAATGTCTCAGGAAAATTACCAGAATTATTGACTGATTCTGTCCAATTCACCCCTCCATTAGTTGAGTAAAATACAGACTGGGCACCGCCAGGATCGGTCTTACGAACCGCCACTACATTTGCCCCATCATCTGAAGTAGCTATTGCCTGCCACTCCGTATCAAAAGAAGGATCTGTAAGCTGTGTCCACGTATAAAAATCTGCATACACGTAAGACGCAGTACCTAACAAGCTAAATAAGATACCCAAAGTAACAATCTTGGTTACTTTATTTGCATTTCTCCATCTAAAAATACGTAAAAAAAGCTGGTACATAATGTCTTAGCACTTACTACTTACATAATACCACACCTTAGACTCAACTCGATTGTGGAAAAGTCTAATTATACGAATAATTTTCTAGCAAGAAAATACAGAGACCTTACGAAGACTGATATTCGGCAGAATATCAGTCGAGTAGAGCGAAAACTCTGCAGAGTTTTACGCGTAGTACATATATTTTCGAAACTACTCACCACTTTTCATCATCTTAATAAACACATCATGTGGAATATTTACATTTCCTTTTCCACGTTCTGCCATTTTCTTCTTACCTTTCTTTTGCTTTTCGAGGAGTTTCATTTTTCGTGTAATATCGCCTCCATAAAGATACCCTGTCACATCTTTTCGAAGTGCCGACAATGTTTCAGAGGCAATAATTCGCCCATCTGCGCGGCCTTGTATTTTCGTCACAAAAAGTTGCCGAGGCAAAATATTTTTCAATTTTTCAACCGCTTTTCTAGCCTCTTCATCCACTCTTCGCTTAGCAACCACTCGTGTAAAGGCCTCAACTGGCTCATCAGCAACTAAGATATCAAGTCGTGTCACATCAGCATCACGCATTCCTTCAAATTCATATGACAGAGATGCATATCCAGAAGAAATACTTTTCAATTCATCAAAAAAGTTTCGCATCAATTCGCGGAGCGGCATATGGATGATGAGCTTTGATCGCCCATCACCAAACGTAATAGTGTCAGCAAGCTCAGCCTCATGATCGTAGAGAAGTTGATAGACAGGACTTACATATTCTTCAGGTGTAATAATAGAGAGTTTTACCCATGGTTCGCTTACTTTTTCTACAGAACCCTGGTCAGGAAACATCGATGGAGAGTAAATCATCACTGTTCGTCGCCCGTCTTCATGTGTCTTGATCCGTCCCATGTATACATTACCAAGTCCATTGGCAGGGAGTACACCACTCACTGTTCCAACTTCAAAACTATGTGTTGCGGGACCACCTGAACCATTGCTACCTATATTGAGCGCACCACCATGTCGTCTCAGTGTCACTTCGTATGTGATACTTGGCGTTGCAATTACAAGATTTAAATTAAACTCTCGCTTCAACCGTTCAGTAATAATCTCTAAATGAAGAAGCCCAAGAAATCCACATCGAAAACCTCGCCCGAGTGATCCTGATGATTCTTCTTCGTATGAAAATGCAGAATCAGAAAGTCTGAGCTTACCAAGTGCCTGTTTTAAAAGTTCAAAATCATCTGCTGCCTCAGGATATACCGATGCCCACACAACAGGTGAAGGGCTCATATATCCAGAAAGTTCAGGAAGTTGCTTTCTAAAAAGCGTAATCGTATCACCTACCGAAGCGATACCAGGCTGCTTAATACCTGTCACAATATATCCCGTTTGTCCCGCCTCGAGTTTTTCTGCCGGCACTTCATCTGGCGTAAAAATTCCAACATCAAGTGCATAGAATTTTTCACCGGCTATTTTAAACAAAAGTTCATCACCTTTCTTAACAGAACCTTCCATTACACGCACATACACGATTACGCCTTTATGATTTGAATATTGAAAATCGAACACAAGTCCACGAAAACTTCCCGAATTCTCGATTTCTTCAACTGGTGCAGGAACTTTTTTTATAATTTCCTGAAGAAGCTTATCTACACCTTGTCCTGTCTTTCCTGAAGTCTCCATAATATCTTCAGTTTTACAACCAAGAAGCATAACCATTTCTTCTTTGATCTCATCAATTCGTGCAAGCGGCGAATCTACTTTGCTCAAAACTGGGATAATAGTGAGGCCAGCATCTTTTGCCATACCAAGCGTCGTTAGAGTCTGCGCCTGCACACCTTGTGTTGCATCTACAAGCAAGATACAACCCTCTACCGCTTTTAGTGCACGAGATACCTCATACGAAAAGTCAATGTGACCTGGCGTGTCGATCAGATTGAGCTCATACGTCTCGGATGAGTCCGCAGGTTTGTAATGCATTTTCACCGGCCGCATCTTGATCGTAATCCCCTTTTCACGTTCAAGTTCCATGTTATCCAAAACCTGATTCATCATCTTTCGCTTTTCGATTGTATGCGTGAGTTCAAGCATTCGATCGGCAAGCGTCGACTTCCCATGATCGATATGAGCAATAATACTGAAGTTACGAATATGTAAGAGATTCATATATATGTATGAGCAATATAGCAGATTTCAGGCAAAATGCGAAAATCTATTGCACACTATATAGACATCTCACAGAGTGACAATTTTAAAAGTTTAAAAGCCCTGCCACTGTCCTCATATCGGACATGTGACAGGGCTTATGTAGTAAACACCAAACTAGAATGTTTCCTACGCAGAGCTCAACTTGTGACAGATGGCCGCTTCGGCTACACGAGCGTATAGACGATCAAGTAGAATCCGAGCCTTCTTCAGCTCTTCTGGAGTGCGCTTCAGACTGAGAAAATCAGTCCCTACAACGAATCCGACTTGATACTCTGGAAAGACCGTGAACATACACCCGCCATACCCACGTTTGAATCCACCTTTGATTTGCCTAAGTACCTGAGTTGGCATATGACAAGTCTCAGAGATTTTCTCCACAACATCATCAATGAAATTTTTCCAAATCCCCATACCAGTTGAAAACCTAAGAGCCGGTGTCGCCGGTGTGAAGAGACTCAAAACATCAGTCGAATTTAGAAACTCATATGGATCTGCATGCTCTGGCCTGATCATCCTTGTACCCTTCGCGGTGAAATTGCCCACCTGAAGAATCAAATCAACCAAAACCAATAAGTCTTCTGTTGTAGAGAAAAGACCTGCAGAACCAAGAAGCTTACTGTGTTGATTTGCCACAGCAGCAACAGGATCACTCACTGTACCCAAATCAAAACCGTGAAGAGATTTCATACAGTTTTGAGTCTGACCATTCAGCATAAATGCAGGGCAGGTACTAGTCATTCCAAGTGGCCGAAGCAGCCAAGACCTGATGAGAACATTCAGAGGAGTTTTGAAGACTTGCTCCAAAATTTCACCCAAAAGTATTGACTGCCAATTTGCGTACCGGAATTCAGAACCTGGTTCTTTGGTCAGACCGACGGATTTGATTTGCTTTTGCATTTCCATCAAACTTTCGTGATCAACCACACTTTCTTTCGGCATGAATGTATTAAGTTCAGCGTGAAAATTGAGCAGATGACGAATGGTCAACCTATCAGCGTAAGGACCAGAGAAATCAACGTGTTTTTGCACATGATCATCAAGCCCGAAATTGAAAGCTTTTCCCGGAAGCTTGGCAAGCCTGAAAGCGAGAAGTGTAACGAGAAGTTTTGTCACAGAAGCAATATCAAACAATCGCCGGCCACCACTGGCACAACCAGAAGATATTTTTTCCTGCTTACTTTTTCCTTCGTCTATGACTCGATACGAAAAGTATCGCTTCTCATCTCCCACTCTCACAGCCACACTTGCTTCAGTGAAAACACCACTGTTGGCACCTTCCTGAAGCAACTTATCAATCGCATCAAATGATACGAATCTATTCATGCGATGCTTTTCCTTTCTATTTATGTAAGGTTTATTAACCGAGTTTCAAAGACCTTGTGTACGAACACCGCGTTCGTACTTGATCAATTTACTCATATTTTATCTATCCTCACTCAAAAGTCCATCTTTTAGAAAAATGACCCTATCAGTTGCTTTACCGTACTCTTCCTCGTGAGTCACCATCACAATAGTCTGTCCCTCAGCATTTAATTCTTGGAAAATTTTCAAAATCAGAGCTGATGATTCAGTATCAAGGTTTGCAGTTGGCTCATCTGCAAAAAGAATCTTTGGACTATGTGCGATGGCTCGCGCAATACTTACACGCTGTTGTTCACCTCCAGAAAGCTTTGAAGGGAGATTATGCACACGATGTGACAAACCTACACGTGCCAAGTTTTTTTCAGCGATTTCATAGGCATCATTCATTGCATACCCTTGCATAATAAGTGGAACTGCGACGTTTTCACGAGCAGTAAGATCAGGAAGTAGTGCATAGTCTTGAAACACATACCCGAGTTCTCGAAGCCTAAACGCTACACGTTCATCCTCTGGCAATTTACTTACATTCACACCATCGACATGAACATCTCCGCTTGTAGCCCTATCGAGAAGACTTACTTGATACAGAAGTGTCGATTTACCAGCACCTGAGCGTCCCATAATTGCCACAAATTCACCGCGCTTAATTTCAAGATCGATCCCTTTCAAAACCGTTGTAACTTTATCACCATCAATAAAAGATTTCTTTAAGTCCTTTGTAACAATAATGTTATCTTTTTTGTGCTGAGGATGATGAGTATGGTGAGTGTTCATGTTTTTATTTAGAAAATTTTCATGTAAATTTCATAGTGACATATTCTTCTACCTACCCAAAATCGCATCAAGTGTATTCTTCTTAACAATCATGCGCGCAGGAATATAACCAGCAATGATTGTGGTTATAAGAAGCGCAACTACACGAAGCATTGTACCAAACACTGGTGCGTACAGAATACCATCGCTAAATGGGAAGTTGATTGGATGAGCATCAATAAATGGCACCAGGAACCCATACAGCATAATAAGCCCGATCACCGACCCTGTTGTTGCATAAAAAATTGATTGAATAATATATGACACCTCGATTGATTTTGGATGCACACCAATACCTTTCAAGATTCCGATGAACTTTCGGCGAGTGAGTGCATTTACGAAAATTACAATGAAGATAGTGATCGATGCAACCGCAAGACCAATTGTTCCTATCATGTTACCAAGGAGTCCAAAAGTAGCCGCGATATCTTTGAGAAATTTCGGCTGAGCTTCGACGAATGTCTGAATCTTAGCAGAATCTTCGAAATTGTTATTCAAAAGAAGCTGTTTTACACGAAGAGCATCCTGCTCATTTGCGCCAGGTAAAAGCTTTACAGCAATTTCATCTACATTCATATCCGGTCGGCCGATCAGTTTTCGAAGCTCACTTCCAAGCATAAATACACGGAAGTCATTGTCATCAACTTTAGATTTAATCACACCACGCACAATCACTTCTTTTGAATTACCATTGATTGTAAGTTTTAGCTTTTGACCAATCGAAATATCTTTGAGCGTTTGGAAACCAGCAGTTTCAATCGGCGTATATTTGTACAGGAAGTTCGCACCAATGACTATACCGTCAACATCATTATCCTGAAGATACGCACCTTCGATAATATACTTTGAGATATCGGTGATACTATCCTCAACGATTGGATCAACTCCTACAAAATTTGCACTTAATTTGTTTGGAGTTTCATCTTGTCGAAGAAGTCGTCGATAATCAGCATTCAAAGTTCCACCAGCAGTGTATCGTGGTGACACTTTTGCAACATCAGAGATACCATGGAGCACATTAAGAATATCCTGGCTTCGCTCAATCTGATTCTTTTGTTGAAGTTTTGTCACGATGACATCACCGGTCCCTCGTTCTCGCTGTGCTTCAACAGAACTTTGAATAAGTCCGACAAGTACACCATTCACCACTACAAGATTAAGAAATGTAAGCGTCATAACAGCAATAATAAGTGTAGTAGTCCAAAGACTGGCACGCTTAATCTGCCGATAGGATAAGAAAATTCCTACCCGCCACACATTTTTGTTTCCTAATGATTTATTTTTTCGTTCCATATTTTAGCGTTTTTGAACAAAATTCACCTAAAAGCGCAGAGATACACTACTCTGACTTTTTCACTACCACTCGCTCACCCACTGAAATACCTGAAATTATTTCAATTTTACCTTCTGAATTAATGCCACCTGTTTCAACTTTTCGCTTCACACGATTACCAGCCTGATCAATGGTGACCATCTTTTCACCAGCTTCAAGAAACAACGCCTCTTGTGGGACAACAACAGATGATGGTTTTTCAGCAGTTTGAATCGTGATATTAGCAGTCATACCTGAACGAATCCTATTATCAGTCGAATTAAATTGTAATTTTGTTTTATATGTTGACACACCATCTAGAACAGTTTCTGCTGGATCAACCTGTACAACAGTTGCCAAGAAAATAATATCTTTTCCATATGCGTCGAGTGTAATACGTGCAGGCTGTCCAACTTGTACTTTTGCAATATCTGTTTCTGAAATATGACTTTCGACTTCATACGAAGACGCGCTTATCATAGCGATTACATTTGTATTAACACTGGCAATTTCACCAACTTTTGTATCAACTTTTGTCACAATTCCATCAAATGGCGCAGTGATGTTTGTTTTTGCTAAAAGTGCTTGAGCACTTTGTAGATCAGCTTGTGCACTTTTTAGAATTGCTTGCTGTGAATTTATCTGTTCGATCGTCGAACCAGCCTTTTTTAGCGCCAATTGATCTTGAGCTCGAGCGTACGCTGTGATACTCGACTTGTATGTTTGTTCAGCTGAAGCTAGAGATGTGATAGATGAAGCGACAGATGTTCGAGCGGATGAGATATCTGATTTATATTTATCAATAGTTGTTTGTGGCACTGCGTCGCTTGCAGTAAGGATTGCCACACCCGCACCAAGATCATTGAAAAAACTTCGAGCAATAGCCAGATTGATCCGTGCTTCATTTATATAATTTTCAGAATAATTTGAGACAGTAAGTGCAGCAACTGATTTAGCCCACACATCAAGCATTTCACCAATTTTCACTCGCTGATCATTTACAGAAATTCGGAGCTGATAATTATCAAAAGAGACAACTTCTGGATTTACACTTCGCGGATTTTTGAAAAGCTGATCGGCTTTGCTTCGAACAGCATCATCAACTTTTGAATATGAATCTTTTATTTGATCTACAAGAGATTGAAGATTTTGATCTCGTGTAATACGTGCACCGTCAGCCTCTGTTTGTGCAATAGAGATATCTTCTGTTCGAGACCCACGCTGAATTTCAGCAAGTTTTGCTGCTTCAGAATCCACTCGAGCCTGCCGTTGGAGTACAGTTGCATATTGGTCACCACTGCCAACACTTGCCAGAACCTGACCAGTCTTGACGATGTCACCAACTTTGACATTTACCCGAGAAACTCTACCAGATGTTTCAAATGCCATATCAACATCTTGTGCAGCAACAACTTTTCCAGTTACTGAAACCTCCTGAATGAAAGTTGAAGACTGAACTGTGACAATATCTTCACTATCTGTGCCACTTTTTCCAAACACAACATAACCTACGCCGAGCAAAACAAGAATGAGCGGAATCAGTATGCGCTTTTTCTTTAATAAATTCTTTAATGAACTGAGTTTATTTTTCATACTCATAATATATCATGGTTTTGATCATTACTCTTCAGGTACATACCTGGAGATCCGTATTTCTGACAAAGTAAATCATTTAAATACAATATGTCAATCCATACCTTGCACCAAACTCTAAATAATGCTTTAATCAATGTCACTTAGACCACGCAGTGCGGGTCATTTTTATTCACAAAAATCGCTCGCCTACGCAAATCAAATTAGCCAAGTCGCCGCGCCTATTAACCAATATTACACATTATTATGGACATTCGAAACATCGCCATTATCGCTCATGTAGACCACGGAAAGACAACCATCGTAGACTCGATGATGAAATACACAGGCATGGTAAAAGATGCCAGCTCTATGGACTCAAACGCCCTTGAACAAGAGCGAGGTATTACTATTTACGCCAAGAATGCTTCTCTTATATATAAGAGCAAAAAAACTGGTCAGGAACACAAAATCAACATCATCGACACGCCAGGTCACGCCGATTTCGGTTCTGAAGTAGAACGAATTCTTCGATCTATCGACTGTGTACTCCTCGTAGTGGACGCTCAAGAAGGTCCAATGCCTCAGACACGATTCGTTTTGAAAAAGTCTATCGAACTTGGTCTTAAACCAATCGTGATTTTGAATAAACTTGATAAGCCTGCAGCAAATCCTGGCCGAGTACACGATGAAGTGCTCGAACTCTTTATGGAACTTGGTGCCGATGATGCACAGCTCGACTTCCCTATGGTTTATGCGATTGGACGAGACGGTGTTGCAAAGATTAATCTCACTGATACTTTTGCTGACTTTGATCCTCTCTTTGAAATGATTCTCGACAAAGTTCAGCCTGCAAAAGATGAAAGCAATGAACCACTCGTGGCTCAGCCATTCAACCTTGCATATGACAATTTCCTCGGACGACTAGCGGTTGCCCGAATTTGGAAAGGAAAAATCAAAACCAATCAAAATGTTTTTGTGAAAAAACCTGATGGATCTGTTGAACAAGGACGAGTTGTAAAACTTTTCACATTCCAAGGTATGGGTAAAATCGAAGCAGCTGAAGCTATCTCAGGCGATGTTGCCATGATCGCAGGGCTCACAAATATTTACATCGGTGACACAATCACAGACAGTGCTGATACCCCATCGCTTCCTACTATTTCTATCGATGAACCAACCATCTCTTTGAACTTCCTTGTGAACGACTCTCCTTTTGCTGGACGAGAAGGAAAATTTGTAACAAGCCGACAGATTCGAGATCGACTTGAAAAAGAACTCGAGGTGAACGTTGGTCTTAAAGTTGATTTTGACGGAGACCGAATGAAAGTATATGGACGAGGTGAACTTCACATTGCCATTCTTCTTGAACAAATGCGACGAGAAGGCTATGAAATTCAAGTGTCACAACCTGAAGTAATTTTGAAAGATATCAATGGTGTTAAATCAGAACCGTATGAAGAACTTGTGATCGATACACCTGATGAATTTTCAGGAACTGTGATCGAAAAAATCGGTAAGCGAAAAGGTATCATGACTTCAATGAAGCAGGATAATGGCGTGACTCGACTTACATTTGATATTCCAACTCGAGGACTTCTCGGTTATCGAAGCCAATTTGTTGTGGATACGAAGGGTGAAGGGATTATGTCATCACGATTTATTGAATTCCGAGAACATGCCGGCGTGATTGAAAAGCGAGAAGTAGGTTCTATGATTTCTATGGAAAATGGTAAGGCCGTGACATTCGCGCTCGGTAATCTTCAAACACGAGGTATTCTCTATATCGGTCACGGTACAGAAGTGTACGGCGGTATGGTTGTCGGTAACACATCAAAGGGTGAAGAAATGGAAGTAAACCCAACTAAAGGAAAGCAGCTTACAAACATGCGAGCTTCAGGAACTGACGATACAACTTATCTAGTTCCTCCACTTGAAATCACCATCGAACGAGGTCTTGAACTCATTAACGAAGACGAATACTTGGAAATTACTCCAACAAACGTACGAATTCGAAAGAAGTTTTTGACGAAGACTGAGAGAGATAGAAATGGTAAAAAATAATTCTTCTCTTCGTTGCATGAAAACAGAAAATCTCTCCTGAGATTTTCCTCTGCTCACTGCAGTTTGCAAGTTTCAAGCAACTCATCTAAGAATTATTTTTTACCATTGAGGCTATTACGCCTTGATGCTCCTCACTAAAGGAAATACAGAAAACAAAAACACCACCTCTTTCGAGATGGTGTTTTTGTTTTCTGCCTTACCTAATCTGAGATGCAGACCAGGCTGATAAGAAAGATTGTTTCTAAGTTCGGGACAAGCCCGAAGACATTAGAAGCTTCGTCGAGGACCTCGGTCACCGAAGTCTCGTCGAGGACGATCTCCTGCAGGTCGATCTGTCATAGGTCGTGCTTCATTTACGATGATAGCTCGTCCGTCGAGATCTTTACCATTCCACATAGAGATTGCAGCGTCTGCAACTTCATCTGGAACTTCCACGAAACCGAAGCCTCGTGATCGGCCAGTCATCTTGTCTGTCATTACGAGAGCTGAGATAACTTCGCCTGCCTGTGAGAAAGCATCCTTAAGGCTGTCAGAAGTAGTCGCCCATGCGAGGTTTCCAACATATAGTTTTTTTGCCATTTGGTACTTAATTGGGTATTGATATAAATGTATCCGTAGCCGACCCTCTTTTGCCCAACGATACCGCTGGCTCTTGAGAAACTAGGAACGACCCTATCATACTATGAATATAGGTTTTGTGCAAAAGATCGTAGATAACAATTATTGTATACAAAAGAACTGCCTTCTAGACGAATCGCTTACAGAAACTCTTCCTATGTTGATCAGATAAACCTTGTCCGATCATAACAGTTCGGTGCGCCAAGGTTCCATACCCTTTATGGATATCAAATTTATAGTGCGAATATTTAGAATTTTTTGATAATTTCTTCATGTAACGATCACGAGTCACCTTTGCGTATACAGACGCAATTGATATGGCAAATTCTTTTTCATCTCCTTTTATAATAATTTTTTGTGAGTGAATTTTATCGAGTGTTCGAAGCGCTTTTAATCCACCGTCGGCAAGGAGTGAAATTTGCGCATTGGAATTTTTTTCAGCTACACTAGCTGCACTATCTGTAGCTTTTTCATAAGCCCACCCAACAAGCTCATCCACAAGTTCCTGAATACAAACAGCAATCCCCTTTTGATCAATTTGCTTGGCAGTTTTTGAACCAACAAAAAACGAAACATCACCGAGCTTTTCAAAAACACGTAAATATTCGAACCAAAACTCTCTCTCGTTCTCTTTCATTTTTTTAGAATCTTTACCGATCGGATACGCAGTACCTGAAATTCTTTTCAATTCTGATTTCAATCTTTTTTCATATAGTTTTTCAAAAGGCCCTTTTCGAATCATTGACACACAAACAGTCACAGGACCTGCGAGCGGTCCCCGACCAACTTCATCAACACCTAAAACATACTCCACAGTTTTTGAGGTCTTAGCAGTTTTTTGATATTTTTTTGAGTTTTTCTTCATATTTAAATTCGTGCAAAATCATCAACACCTTTCACATATTCAGTAACCTTATCAATTTTCCACAGTTTCTCATTTCACCAAAACCCGAGTATAATGGAAGCATACCAATTTTAACATTTTAATCCTCTTTGCAAGGCTAGGCCTTGGCACCGCAGGAACATATATATGTCTAAACGTTTCGTACACCTACATACGCATACTCATTATAGTCTCCTTCAGGCACTTCCGAAGATTCCAGACATGCTCAAAAAAGCCAAGGGTTACGGTATGGATGCTCTCGCCATCACCGACAATGGTAACCTCTACGGCGCCATAGAGTTCGTAAAAGAATGTGCCAATCCAAAAACTGCCATGAAGCCGATTATCGGTGTGGATTTTTTCGTGGCAACCAGAACCCGTCACGACAAGGAACCAAGAATCGATAACCGAAGCAAAAAACTTCTCTTGATTGCAAAAGATTCAATCGGTTACGAAAATCTAAAGCAACTCGTAACACTCTCAAACTTTGAGGGTTTCTATTATCGCCCACGAATCGACAAAGAACTTATTGAAAAATACAAAGAAGGGTTGATTGCTATTATGCCATCATTTGGTGGTGAAGCTGTTTCTTTTGCGCGTACAAATAATATAGACGAGGCAAAACGCGTAATTGAATATTATAAATCTGTATTTGGCACCTCAACTGATCCAAAAGAAAGTAATCTTTTTATTGAAGTTACGCGACACGACGACCTTGAGGATCATAAAACTTCTATGGATCGTATGGCTAAAATTGCTGAAGAAACCGGAGTGCCGCTCGTAGGTGCACACAACATCTTCTATCTCGACCCTGACGACAAAAAAGCACGAACTACCCTTCTTTCTGTACAAAAAATCGGTAGCGGACCCGTTGAAGATGACGAGGGTGATTTCTCTTTCAAAAGTCCTGATGAAATGTATGAGATGCTCGCCGAGTACAAGGATGCTTGTGAAAATACCGGTATCATTGCTGATCGATGCACACTTGAAATTGTTCTTGGAAAATGGGTATTCCCTAAGATAGAAATAGATGAAGAATTTAAAAATGCTGAAAAACCATACGATGAATATTTGAAAAAAATTGTATATGCCGGCTTTGAACGGAGAAATGTTGAAAAAACTCCAGATGTTCTCAAGCGAGTTGAATACGAACTTGAAGTTATCCGTAATAAAGGGTATGCGCCATACTTTCTTGTAGTAGCCGACCTCTTGAAATATGCCCGTGAGCATAACATCCTCTCTAATATTAGAGGTTCGGTATCCGGCTCGATGGTGACATACCTTTCTGGTATTACAAATATTGACCCGCTTGAATACGAAATTCCATTCGAGCGATTCCTCAATCCTGACCGACCATCCGCTCCCGATATCGATATGGACTACGCCGATAACCGCCGTGATGAAATGGTATCTTATGCCCGTAAAAAATACGGCGAGGATAAAGTGGCACAGATTGGAACATTCGGAACCATGGCCGCTCGAGGATCAGTGCGTGATGTGACGCGAGCACTTGGATATCCGCATGCACTTGGTGACCAGATAGCTAAACAAATCCCAATGGGCAAGCAAGGATTTCCGATGACCATTGAGCTTGCACTAAAAACCGTTCCTGAACTCAAAGAGTTTTATGACTCAAATGAAGATGTTAAAAAAATCATCGACATGGCTGAAAAGATTGAAGGTTGTGCACGGCACATGGGTATTCACGCGGCTGGTGTAGTAATTTCACCAACTGAAATCACAGACTATACTCCCCTTCAGTACGATCCAAAAGGTGAAAATAAGATCATCACGCAGTACGACATGTACTCAATCGAGGATGCAGGCCTTTTGAAGTTTGACTTCCTAGGTCTCAAAAACCTTTCAATCATTGCCGATGCTATCGAAATCGCAGAAGCGCGAAATAAAAATACAGTGTATACAAAGCCTGATGGTTCAACTGTCACAGGTTTGAAAATTGATCTCGATACCATTCCACTTGATGATCAAAAGACATATGACATGTTAAAGCGCGGAGAGACTGAAGACTTGTTCCAATTGAACGGTGACGGTATGACACGATTTTTGAAGGAATTGAAACCAACAAACATCCACGACATCAACGCGATGGTAGCTTTGTATCGACCAGGACCTTTGCAGTTCATCCCCGACTACATTGCACGAAAGCATGACCCTTCGAAAATTCCGCCAATGGACCCAGATGTTTATGAAATTTTGAAGAAAACTTTTGGTGTTTTGGTGTACCAAGACGATCTCTTGATGATGGCCCACAAACTTGCTGGATATAGCTGGGGTGAAGTAGATAAATTCCGAAAAGCTGTAGGTAAAAAGATTCCAGAGGAAATGGCCCTCCAGCGAGAAAAATTTATCAAGGGTTGCATGGAGCACAGTAAATGGACAAAAGAACGTGCCGAAGAAGTGTGGGCAAAGATCGAACCGTTTGCATCATACGGTTTCAACAAAGCACACTCAGTTTCGTATGGACGAGTGGCATATATTACCGCATATCTCAAAGCTAACTGGCCGGCTGAATACATGAGTGCCGTACTTACTCACGAGTCAGGCGACGTAGAAAAAGTTTCTATTTCCGTAAAAGAATGTGAGCGAATGAAGATCAAAGTGCTTCCGCCAAATGTAAATGAAAGTTTTGGAAATTTCGGTGTAGTTGCGGAAAACACTATTCGTTTCGGACTTTTTAGTATTAAAAATTTCGGTGAAGGTATTGCATCTGTCATCATTAAAGAGCGAAAAACGGGCGGTAAGTTTAAACACCTCGAAGATTTCTTAAATAGAATTAAAGATAAAAATTTAAACAAAAAATCTCTCGAATCTTTGATCAAAGCAGGAGCCATGGATGAATTCGGTGAACGAGGAATTATGCTCGCTAATCTCCAAGATATGCTCGACTACAACCGAGAGCGAACAAAACTTCCAGACAACCAGGACTCACTCTTTGGAATGTTTGGTGACAGCGACGGAAGTCCAGTGCAACACCTGAAACTGAAAGATGCTGACAAGGCAACGCAAACAGAAAAACTCGGTTGGGAAAAAGAACTTCTTGGTTTGTACATTTCAGGTCACCCACTTGATAAATACCGCGAGGTTCTTGATAAGCGCGACACAAATATTTTCAAACTGCGAAAACTAATCGAACAAGATGCCGAAGAATTCGCCCAAAAGCAAGCCAAAGAAGCTGAGGCTCAAGCCGTTAAAGATTCAATGGACCGACAGCGGCGCGAATTCCAGATTGCCAATGGTATTAAAACTGATGAAGAAAAGGCTGCTGAGAAAGTAGCAGCTGAAGCAGCCAAAGTCGCAGAAGATGAGGCTAATGGAATTAAGCCAAAAAAGAAAGTTGATCCAAATGCACCTAAAAAACGATTCGATAAAGAAGCATGGAAAAAACAAATGGCAGCAAACCAGCCACGCGAGCGACAAGTTGTAGTTGCAGGTATCATCGAAGAAGTAAAAGAAATTGCCACAAAAAAAGATCCATCAGTTCGTATGATGTTTTTGAAATTGGCTGATTTTACTGGCTCGATCGAAGTAGTAGTGTTTCCAAAAACATACGAACAATTCAAATCAATCTTGGTACCTGAAAAATGTGTAGCCATCAAAGCTAAAACCTCAAGCAGAAACGGTACACCGAGCCTTATTGTTGATACTATAAAGGTGATGAATTAAGGCTCATTCGTAGAGTTCACTATGTGAGCCAATATCTTCGAAGAGTACCGTGTCTTTGTCTATTTTCTCGAATAGAACCCGAATATCAGCAGTGACATTTATACTGTAACTGTCACTTAGCCTTCCGTGCAATTTGTGAACATTTAGTAATGGATTTTGAGGTGAATTTCTAAAAAGAATGAATCGTTCCTCCCATTTTAATTGTATTTCTCTATTTTGTTTTTTGAATCTTTTATTGAACTTATTTGAATAGATGAAATTCATTATCAATTATTTTTCATTTGAAAGTCCGCGCAAATGCTCAAGTGCTTCATCAAAATTCATAGGTTTACCAAGTTTACCCGCTTTGTAATCTTTAATGGACTTAATAAGACCCCTCTCAACAGATGGTTTTAACTTAGGACCAACTACAAATCGTACCTCTCGTGTCCTGATAAGATTCTTTAAGAAACCATTTACAACACCACTCAAGGTTAAACCCATCTCTTCAACGATCTTTTGTGCTTCATTTTTTACTTTTGCATCTGTTTTAACATGTATCATGGTAGTTTTTTTCATATGTATCTAAAGTATATATATTAGATACATTGAGTCAATCACTGAAACTCGTCTCTGAAGGACTAATATTGGACTATTAATTAATTTCGACCTCACACCAAAGTCACACGAAAGAGTATATAGAATCAAGATGAAGCGAGTATCAAGAAATTCTAAATAAATCAATTTGAACATAAAAACTAAAGATATGAATCATTTTAATCGCCTAGAGGAGTACAGACAGTCTCTACCTTATCCAAAGGGCTTTTTTCTGCTACACTGTCCGTATTATGAACAAAGAAGCAAACGCAGGGGCTCCTGCAAATATCGAACATATTAGACATTCCCTAGCCCACCTCCTTGCGACGGCGACGGTAAGCCTCTACCCTCAAACGCTCCTTACTATCGGTCCTGCCGTTGAAAATGGTTTCTATTATGATATGGATTTTACCTCCCCTATCAAAGACACCGATCTGCCTGTCATCGAAGATAAGATGCGAGAAATTCTCAAAGAATGGACTATCGCAAGCAAAAGAGGTACAGCCAAAGATGCTGCTTGTTTTTTGCATAAAGAAGTTTCCGCTGAAGAAGCACGAGCTCTTTTTTCTGAAAATCCTTATAAACTTGAGCTCATAGAAGAAATCGTCGCTCGAGGTGAAAAGATTACACTTTACACGGTTGGCTCAGGTACTACATACGAATTCACAGATCTCTGCCGGGGCGGACATGCTGATGATATGAGTACTATTGATCAGAATTCATTCACTATTAACCGTGTTGCCGGTGCATATTGGCGAGGTGATGAAAAAAATAAAATGCTCACACGAGTATACGGTTTAGCTTTTGCTACAAAAGATGAACTAAAAGAGTATCAGCACATGCAGGAAGAAGCCAAGAAAAGAGACCACAAGAAGCTTGGAAGAGAGCTCGGGCTTTTTACATTCTCTGAACTTGTTGGAGCAGGTCTCCCTCTTTGGTCTCCAAAAGGAACCATGATTCGAGAAACTCTTAATGACTACGTAATGGAACTTCGATCTCGGTACGGGTACCAGAAGGTTTCTATTCCACATATCACAAAGAAAGATTTGTATGAAAAATCTGGACACTGGGACAAATACAAAGATGATTTATTTAAAATCGAGACTCGAGAAAAACATGTGTACGCAATGAAACCCATGAACTGTCCGCATCATACGCAAATTTTTGATGCTGAAATGCGAAGTTATCGAGATATGCCTCAGCGATATTGCGAGACGACTGCTGTATACCGTGACGAACAATCCGGTGAACTTTCAGGACTCTCTCGAGTACTCTGTATTACGCAAGACGATGCGCATGTATTTTGTCGAATCAATCAAATCAACGACGAAGTAGAAAATGTATGGAGTATTATCAACGAATTCTACTCAACATTTGGATTCTCAAAGATCATCCCTCGTCTCTCTCGACGTGATCCTGAAAATCCGGAGAAATATCTCGGTGATGCTAAAAATTGGGATATAGCAGAAGAAACTTTAAAGAAAGTTATCCTTTCACATACCGATGAATGGGTTGATGGTCCAGGTGAAGCTGCTTTCTATGGTCCAAAGATTGACTTTATGGCAAAAGACGCAATCGGACGACCGCACCAAGTTGCAACAATCCAACTCGATTTTGTACAACCAGCTCGATTTGAACTTTCTTGTATCAATGAAAAAGGTGAGAAAGAAGGCATAGCAATGCTTCATGTAGCAATCATGGGATCTATCGAACGATTCTTGAGCGTTATCATCGAACACTTCGCCGGTGCATTCCCTATTTGGATGGCACCTGTTCAACTTCGAATAGTTCCGATAGGTGAACGACAAACAGCGTTTGCAGATGAGGTGTACAAAAAAGCTAAAGCACTTGGTATTCGTGTTGAACTCGATGATTCAAATGACAGCTTTGGTAAACGTGTACGAAACGCCAAGACTGAAAAGATTCCAGTTACCGCCGTGATTGGAGATAAAGAAATCGAAGCGGGTCAACTCACACTTGAAGGTCTAAAAGAGAAAATCGGTGTGTTTAGTGTTGATGAGGCGCTTACAATGATTCTTGAGAAAATTAAAACAAAGGCATTGGAGTAATTTTGTCGCTGAAAAATTTTGCCAACCAGTTTGTGAAATTTAAAAAGATGAAAATCCTGACACACGTGTTGTATGTCAGGATTTTTGTTTGCAAACTTTTTTTGTTTCGCAACTATCGTCGTTTAAACGGATACGATTCGAAAGTCTGGATATATTCGTAATTCCAGATCCGCTGTGACCAGAACGGATAAAACTCGCTAGGCGTCATAGACCATGTATTTCCTTTATGATCGACGACCCAGTAGTATCCATTCTTTGACTTTGGAAAAGAACGTGTGTCCCAACGTGCGTGGTAGCCAGGACATGTAGGGATTGGCGGTAGCCAATCCCGTGATCTGTCTTGGCTGTAACCTTTCACTGTTGTAGTCGGCCTCTTAGTCTCGATGCCTGAACCAGTCTTTGCTGTGGTTTTTGGACGAGATGAAATTGACCCTTTCACTCCCGGAGGATACTGGTACTTCGGCACATAACCGTAGTAGCTTTGCGTAACCGGCGCTCGGTGACCATAGGTAGCTCCACCGTAAGAGCCATAGCTTCGCTGCATTGGCGGACCAGCCCAGAAAGGATTCCTCATATACTCGTTTTGGCACGATGCCAGCACAAGTGACACAAAGAGCAGAACAAGATTGCGCAGATTAACCGCTGTGCGACCGGTGTCTTTCGATTTCATTTGGGTTTATCCCTCCTGACCTGCTGGTTTATGTTGTTTTACCCAAGGGATCAACTGATCCGAGCGACAAGCTGTCTTGTAGCAGCCGTGGCTCATACCTAGATATGCAAAAAGCAGGCATTTTTGCGTTTGTGATTATGTATTATTTATGTAAGTGTGTCAAATAAACGATACGAAACACTGTACGAAACACTGTCTTGCTATTTGATATACTAAACACATATGACTCATATGCAAAAAATCAAACAATTCATTATTAGGAATGCACTTATTCTCGCGCTTATCCAAGCAATCGTCGCATTTCTTGGAAGTATGTATTTTAGTGATGTGATGCTTTTGAAACCCTGTATTCTTTGCTGGTATCAACGCATTGCCATGTTCCCTCTCTTTATCGCACTTACTATTGGTATCATAAAACGCGATCAAAATACTTGGCTTTTTGTACTTGCTCCAGCACTCATCGGTTGGGTTATTTCCATTTACCATAACCTGCTCTACTACAAGATCGTTCCCGACACACTCGCTCCATGCGAAACTGGCGTATCCTGTACCACTCGATACATTGAATGGTTTGGATTTATCACAATCCCATTTCTCGCATTTACAGCGTTCTCAGTTATCATCGTGATGATGCTTGTTGAACGACGTAGAGTAGGTGCTGCAATGTAAACTGTTACATACACGTAACATCAATCAGCAAAATTTTCCATTAACTCAGATTTAGATTTAGATTTAGATTTAGATTCAAGATACCAGCAACAAAACAACAGAGAAGCACGCCCTTGTACAGACTGTCGAGAGGGGTAGCTTTTTTGTTATAATCCCCTCATGAACTCAGACACAAAAATCTTAAGCATTATCGGTATTATTACGGTTGCAGTTATTGTTATCGGACTCATGCTCGCAAATAATAGCCAGCAGAAAGCAGGCCAGCCAGAAATAACAGTAAACAAAGACGCACTTGTTCGAGAAGACAGCTTGCGAAAAACTGGTAGCGATCCTAAAATTCAGTTTGTAGAATTTGCTGACTTTGAGTGTCCAGCATGTGCAATGCTTCACCCTGCTCTGAAGCAAATCATGAAAGAATATGGAGACAAAATCGACTTTGTATTCCGAGTAATCCCTATCCATTCTCACTCAGTACTCGCTGCATCAGCAGTATTTGCCGCTCGTGAGCAGGGCAAGTTTATTGAGATGCATGACATCATGTATGAAAATCAGGACAAATGGACAGCTTTCGGTCTAAAAGACGATGAAATATCGACTCTCTTTGAAACATACGCAGCGCAGATTGGTCTTGATGTAGCCAAATACAAGGCAGATCTTAAAGCAAATAGTACAGCGTACGCCAAGATCGTATATCAGGATCAAATCGATGCAAATTCAATGGGTATCAATTCGACTCCAACAGCTCTCGTAAATGGTAAACCTCTGATTCGAGGAGTAGTAACGTATGACAAACTTAAAGCAATCATTGAAGCAGAACTCAATCCAAAAGCAGCTTCTGCAGCAAATACAACCGAAGTAAAAGTTGGCAGCAGTACGAAATCAATCACTACAAACGTTGAAGTAATTGAGCAATCTTCAGAGGGTGGCTCACTTGAAGCTAGACCAGTACAAGTTGCTCCTATTAAAAAATAAGCAGCATTAAAAAATATGAAAAACTTTCTTGATGAATTTAAAGCATTCGCGGTCAAGGGTAACGTGATCGATCTTGCAGTCGGTGTTGTAATCGGTACTGCATTCAATAAGATTGTAGACTCTCTTGTAAACGACATCATCATGCAGATTATCGCAGCTCTGTTTAAACAACCTGATTTTGCATCGATTGCGATTCATATCAATGGTGGAGTTATCAAAGTGGGTGCTTTTATCAACAATATTGTAAATTTTCTTATCGTTGCATTCTCAGTCTTTATTGCCATCAAATTCGTGCATAAATTTTTGCAAAGACATTCAGTTCAGGCACTAACAGCAGAGACAAAATAGGCTAGAAACATAACCGTACTGCTCAAAAAAACTGCCATGCGTGGCAGTTTTTTAATGTCTTAAATTGCACCCAAAATCGATGTCCAAAACTGTGCGAAGCAAAAAATCAGACCTCAATCTTATCAGGTTCAGATACGATAATCTTTCCTCGTGTAAACTTCTGTTGAAGTGTTTTCGAAACTTCTTTTAGTTCTGAATTTTCGAGGAGAATAAATACCGAAATTGCACCGATTATTCCAAGAATTCCAGCCAAGAAACCTTGCATAAATATTCCCGTAACAGTCGAAAGATTAAATATTCCATCAAATACATTAAGGCCTACATATGCCATAAAACCACCAACGACCGCCGCTTGAAGACTTGCAAAAAGTGTAGGTAATACAGAAGATGTGAAGCCAAAATCTGTAACTTTTGTTGACTCAACTTCACCTGATTCACTTGAAATCACTTCGACCTTAGTGCCTTTATTTTTTCCAAAATCACGTTCAAACATAATCCAAAACGCAAGTGCATTGAGCAAAGTCCCTATAGAATATCCAAGTGGCAACATAAGCACAGAAGCTCCCGCAATGTCTTGAACTTTAAATAAAGATTCTATGAAGAATCGAAAAAGTTCATAGCTTGCATATAGTTTAAGTAACAGAAGTGGAGCAAGGATAGTTGCAGCAGATGAAAAGATGTTAATAATAACAGGCTTAATAGTATTGCCAGCTGCATAATATGCTCGAATAAAAAGTAGCTCAAGACCCTGTGCCACAAGCGAAATCACAAAAAGTGCAAGACAAGCAGCCGTAAGCTTTGTGTGATCCCAATTGAAATATCCATTACCAAGAATCGTACGAACAATCTGTGCACGAAGTACGATAAAGAGTGCAGCGATAGGAATCGACCAGAAAATTACATGACGCGTAGCAGTGATGATGTGACTCATAAACTGTTCGCGCTCCCCTTTCGCAAAATAGGCTGAAAGCGTTGGAAATGCAGCCAATGCATAACTTACACCAATAATCGCAAATGGAACTGATTGCAAATTGAGCGCCAAGTTAAATACCGCGACAGATCCGACCGCGAGCCATGAGGCAAATGAGGTGATCACAATCAATTCAAACATATTAGCAGACAAAGCGATTGTTCTTGGAATAGAAACCTTTACCACATTAAGAATAATCTTAAAATCTACTTTGAAAGTAAATTTCGGTAATAATCCCACCCGAAGTACATACGGAATTTGAATTGCAAAATGAAGTAGTCCACCAAAAACCACCCCGAGCACTACTCCTGTAATCCCGTATCGTGGGTACAAAAATACAAGACCAACAATAATGGCAATGTTGTAGAAAATAGGACTAAGCGCATACAAGAAGAAACGCTTACCTATTTGTGTTACAACACCAAGTACGTTTGATATACCGAGACAAATCGGTTGCAACAAGAGAAGTCGCGACAAGAAAATAATCTTCGATAACACTGTTTCATCGCCAATATTCGAGAAAAATGTATGGACCAAAATTGGCATTAGAGCAAAAGCCAAAACTGACACTAAAACCATCGCTATAAAAAATACTGTGAAAACAGAATTGAGGATTTTCTTTGACTGAATTTTTTCGCTAGCAGGATCACTACTCTTTTCTTTGTCTTGTTCCATAACACCTGTCAAAAACGGAATCAACACAGAGATAGAAACAAGTGATGCAACCGATGCGTAGATTAGATCAGGAATTCGAAAGGCAGTGTAATAAACATCGAGAGTCTGGCCTGCACCGAAATATCCAGCCAGCATTCGATCACGTACGAGTGCCAAAAGTTGAGATAAAAAGGTAAAAGCCCCCAGAAGAAATGCCGCTTGATGTAACCCTGCGATTTCTTTATGAAATATTCTAAGAATTCTATTTACCATTTTACGCTTATTTTGTAGTGTTTATTTTTTAGTTTTTGTTGATGTGGCACTATTTGCTCCTGATGTGCTAGTAGCTGAACTCGCTGCAGTTTTTACTACTGCATTTTCAGCTGCACCGATAGATTCACCACCGATTGAATTATACAAATCTCGAGCTTCTGTATAATCAGGTTTTAGATCAAGTGCTCGCCTTAACTTTTGAGCAGCTACTGGGAAATTTCGCGCAAGTGCATATAGTCGCCCAATAAGATATGGCGGCACCGGACTTGTAGGGTTCAATCGTTCAGCTTCTGCATATGACTGCACTGCAAGTGTAGCAGTTGTAGTTGCACCGAGGAATGTTGCAGTCTCGTACACTTTTCCAAGCTGGAGCCAATCTCTATAATCAGGTGAAGCGCCTCTATCAATTGCAGCTCGACGCGCCGCGTTTATGGCAAATGTAATATCAGATACAATTTCTTGATTTAATTTTTCAGGAGCTACGACACCTTTTGTTTCAGCGATCAACATGTTCGGTCGAATAAGCGAAATATCCGAAGCTAATCGAAGGTCCCCCGTGTTGAAATAGGTATTCACTGCCTTAAGCATGTCCTGCTGTGCTTCAGAAATCGCTGGAGGATTTTTCTGAAGGGCACGGGTTGCAGCTTGAACTGACATTGATGCTGTGAGACGCTGTGACCAAATAAATCCGATATAAATAAGTGCCACGATTAGAAGAATCATACCCAATGTGAGTGCAAATCCTCGCCAATAGGTCGAGACATCCCAGCTTACTTCTTTTGTAGAAATAATATTTTCATGAATAAGCGTTGCTAAGAAAAGTCCAGTAAACATAAACGCAAAGAAAAGAATAACAGGACCAGGTGTGAAGAAGAATGCCACGAACCATAGATAAAGAGTAGAAATAGTTGAAAACCAAGCCACAAAAAGTCCCATCGTATCCTTTTCAGGTTTTGCCACTTGCTTCAAGAGTCTTATTGCATAGAAGACAATAACACTGAATAATAGGAGCCAAGCAAGGACCCCAAGCACACCAGTTGACACAAATGAAGTGGGTACAAACCCTGATGCAAGATTAAAATCTGTATTCCAAAACACAGTGCCATTTATAGAACCTGGGTATACGGTTGGTTTATGTAGTGCCCAAGCTGTATAGAACTTATTTGGACCTGTACCAAGAAATGTTTGTTTTAGGCTGTCACTATATGTAGCAATGGCCATATCAGCAGTCAGCGATGGTGATACCCGGATATCTAATACCTCATCTTGAGTAAGACCTATCTTTGATGAAATGAAAGATGAAATCGGAGAAACCGCAATCGTAAGAACAAGTGCAATCAGGAGTGTCACAAGCGAAGCAACAGGTAATGAGTTCTTCATATGAGTCACTTTTTTATGAATGAACACAATAAGTGCAAAAAGTGCAATTAAAGCAGAGAGCGATACTGGTATACCAAGTCCAAAAAGATCGTTAATAAAATTGAAATTTGCCACTGCAACAATAGCGAGAGAAAGCACAAGCGTCACATACAAAAGGACACGCAAAATCTTATGAACAGAAAGTAACTCAATTGAAAGAAGTGAAATGATAGCAATAAGTCCAGCATAAATACCAAGATCATTGAATCCGCCAACCGTATTTGAACTTATAGCGTTGAAAAGTCCAAACGAAAGAAATGTTTTTCCAAATACAAACCGAAGTACATGAAAGATAGAAACTAAAAGACCAACCAAAGACATACTGAGTGCAAGCATAAAGATCTTATTTCTTGATCGATAAAGGCCTGATATGAGGTATGCAAGTACTGACCCTAGACAGAAGAAATAAGCAGTATCGATCTCGCTACCATTTCCCATAAGACTTCCCGATGAATGTGCACCAAAAAGTGCGGATACAATATACACAAGAGGGAGCGAGAAGAGTGCACTATATATAAGTGCAGGATATTTCTCAATCTTTCGATCACTGAGAGCTCGAAGTATAATCGCTATGACCGCCACAATCCCTACCAAAGTCACGAGACCAAACTTTGCCATAAAAAACGAAGTGTCAGTGAATGGAACTATAAAGATTGGCAGAAGTACCAGACAGATTGCGACAGCCCATGAAGTGATTTTCTCGTACATATATAATTTTGAAAGATTTCCTAAAGAATTAATAAAAGTTTGATTAAAATGTAATGAAAAGGTGCGGAAATATGACCTACATTATGCACAAATTATACCTCTGTTTGAAATAAACACAAAACTATGCTATAATGTATCTGTTGTGTTGGACAGTCGCTTCGAATTTAGTTTGAGTTTTTTGTCCTGACCGGGACAATTTTCGCTCAATTTTATTCGAGGAGGAAAGTCCGAACACTCCCCTTGCTTGATGTGAATCAAGCACCGGAGACAGGTAGCGGGTAATCCCCGTCTGATGCAAATCATGAGGTGCGAGCAGTGACGCGAGATTGTGAAAATGGTCTCGGATCTGAAGCAAAGTATTGATCAATTTTACAAAGCGAAAGTTTTGGCAAAAGTGAGTAGTGCGATATTTTAGATTAATCAGCGTATAATTCATAAACGCTGAGTGAAACGGCAAAATCCTTACCCGAGTGCAAGGCCGTGTCGGCAACAGTTGCAGTTATTGTAGCTTTCGCCGAAGTGCCGCTCGAACTGATGAGCAATCATCAGTCCAGATAAATGACTGTCGTCGTATAGATTGTTTTCACTTGCAGATATTCGCAAGAATATGTGCAGAACAAAAAAACGATACAGAATTCGGCTTATAGACACAACACATTTCATGAAGAAGTCCACCGTAACAGGTGGGCTTTTTCTATACACATACTACGCATCATTTTGTACCGCCAAACATATTAAAAGTGTTATAATTGGGCGCATATGAGATCATTTATTTTATTTTTAAAAAGAGTTGGTATAAAAAAAGTTGTAGCTGTACTTATAGCAGTTGTCTTGATTAGCGTAGCGACTGTGTATTATGCAACTAAACCACTAAAACTTGATACAGGGTACCAAGTATTATTCGACCAAGGAAAATATAGCGAGGTTATTCCAGAACTTGAAGATTGGACAAAAACTCATCCAGATGACTTGAACTCGCTTGAGCTTTTAGCTGCTTCATATATTCAAAAAGCAGATGCTGAACCTGTAAATGCAAAATCAGCGCTCACTAAAGCTATTTCAACCATAAACAAAATAGTTAAAATGGACCCGAATCGAAGCGAGACATACCGACTTGCTGGCGTAGCACGACTCTATCAAAACAATATAGCGAGTGCAGAAGCCTCATTTAACCAAGCAATCAAAATCAGCAATAGTCAGAATACAAATGCAATCGTCGGACTTGGAATGGTGCATGAACACAAAGGAGAACTCACTCTCGCAATCACACGATACCAAGAAGCACTAAACAGAGAGCCTTCAAATGAAATGGCACTTCTCGGAATGGCGCGACACTACATAACTCTAAACAACCCAGGTGAAGCAGAAAAAAGAGCGAGCAGTGCAGCTGCAGTGAGTAAAAACAACGCTATACTCGGTGAAGCATACGCTATCCTAGGTTCTGCAAATAGCCTTAAACCTAATTACAAGGCTGCCGTTGAAAATTATAAAAAATCTCTCACTTATCGACCTGGAAATGTTCACACTGCAGTACTTCTTGGTGAAACACTTATCAACCTCTATCGATCAGCACCATCTGCAGAACGCGGCAATTTACTCGCTCAAATAATAGATGCAGCAAATAAAGCGGTTCTTATCAAACCAGACTATATCTATGCATATGCCCTACTTTACAAGGCAGATCTCTTGCAAAATAAATACGCTGAAGCAAATCAAATTGGTAAAAAAATAGTCTCACTCCTTAAGACCGATACTGTCTTGAGTGCTGTAGAAAAAACTGAGTATGCGAAATTCTACAGCGGCGAAATCACATCCGTCACGATTAAATCGGTAAAAATGACTGACATACTCTCAGGGAGCACTGGTGCAACATCTACTAATAATCTAAAGAAATAATATGAAAAAGACACTCTACTCGAAACAAGGAGTTGGTAAATTCAAAAAGTTTTTTGCATCATGTTCTGCAGTCTTTATTCTGGCAGGGTTTATGTTTTCCGCACCTAATCCAGATTTCTTGAACACATTAGTACGACAACAGATTGAAGATATTAAAGAAAGTAACGAGAAGGCATTCGCTTCAAATTCTGGATTTGATTTTGGTAATCTAGATACTGAAAATATCGCTTTTGCACAAGAAGAATACGACCCAAGTAATCCATATGATAATACAAGTGATACATCTGGGGACAATACAGGTAGTGGTGACATAAGTGCAACTTATCCTATTTGTTGTAGTAATGGCGAACAACCAGATGTTGATGAATACTGTGATGACAATCAATGTACACCAATGTGTTGCCCTGATGGGACAAATCCAAACGTAGGATATAGATGTGATAATACCCTTGCGTCTTGCGGTTGGACCGATCCCGAACAAGAAGAAGAGGAGGATCCGACAATAAAGGAAAAAGTTTGTACCGATGTAAATGCTACAAACTATAAAGATCCAAGTGTCGCAGGAAGAGAACCTGGTGGTATTTGTACATACATTTCTGCATGCTGTGATCCACAAGGATTAAATTTTGATGCAACACTTTGTTCAGATCCACACTATGTACACGATCAAGATGTTTGCATCGACCCAAATCCAATCTGCTGTAACTCTGGCTACGATAACTACACCGAACCATCAAACCGAAGACCAGCAGATGTATGTGACAATAGTACATGTAGTTGCGGATCAAGTGGCACCCATGCTTCAGGAGATCATGAAGGTACTCAATGCCCTGATGACGGAGATGGAAATTATTGTGAAATAAATACAGGATTTTCAGTCATAAAATCAGGTGTAGCTATAAGTGGATCTGCTACTACCGCAGTGTCTGATGCCTGTGGAGAGGAAGATGTTGCTACACAAGAAGCCTATCTCGCAGGGATGGCAGCAGCAGACGCAACACCAGATACTCCACTAAATACACCTATCATACTTGACGCTCTTTCATCATATACAGTTACTTCAAAAGATTACTGTTTAAACATAGCTGGCACCCAAGGACTAGAAGATGGATACAATCGCTCAGGTGAAGGTATTTGTTGTTCAAATGGGACTGTTCCGAACGATGAAACTGGAGAATGTGAGATGGCACCAGAATGTGGCCTTTCAAATGGTGCACAATTTGAGTCAGAACCAACTAGTAACTTATGTCAGAACGGTACTCCAAGCGGAGTAGCGACAAATACAAATTCATATGACTGGACCTGTAGCGTAGCAAACGGAGGTAACGCAGGTGAAGTACAATGTTCAGCGATCCGAACTTGCAATGGTCAATCATGCGAACCTTGCACAGACCTCGATTGTGGACCAGCTGATCAATGTAAAAATGTTTCTGGCTCTCAGGATGGCTCATATCTTTCTTCTAACAATGTAACACCTGACGGCTTTGGATATTGTTGGAACACAACAACTGGAGCATGTGGATCTATCAGTCAAATACCATATGTGACAGAAGTTCCTAGTACGAATCTCTGTATTAGTGGAACGGATAACTCCCCTGTTTCGATCGATGATGATACGGGCATATATTCTTGGAATTGTACAAGTATTCAAAACGGAAATAACATCAACCCAACATGTCAGGTTAGACAGTGTCAGGGTACTGAATGTCAAACAGATCAATCAACAGGACTTATTGATCAATTCAAAGCACAGCCAAGCATTGTCTCAAAAATTGGTGATGGATGTAACCTTACATGGAAATCAAACATTGATTCAACAATTACTGACCCTGAACAAGGATGTCGAATCAATGGTAATCCAGTTGCAGATAATAATTTGAGTGGTGTTCGAGTAGGCCCTGGCGCATATTCACTCATGTGTTACCAAGGCGTTACATTCCAGATCAAAAGTGCACGATGTACGATTAGCCCAGACTACAAGGAAATCTAGTCTCCCAGAACCCTAGCTTGTAACCATCCTACATACACCACGTCTACATGGGCGTGGTGTATGTTTTTATAGCGGCATTTTTGAGGTGCATTTACTAAAACAGACACTTATGGTACACTATGATCACAAAAAGGAGCCCTCCGCTTAAGGTACTGCCACCAGGCAAGACATAGGCTTACAAGCTTCAAAGTCCCGGGACCAGAGACAGCGACGTGCTGTCTCCCCGCATAAAAACCAAACTCCGCAATCCCAGCATGACATTATGAAGAACACCATGTTCCTCCTCGTGGCATTCGCCACGTTTGTGCTCACTACTCTGAGCGGCTTCGCAGCCGATCGGAATTCTCCCAAAAAGCGTCTCACCTTCCATGAAAAGAAGCGTGAAGCTGAAAAGGAAGCGGCACGTGATGCCGAACGTGACCGTCGAGCAAAGGTGATGGAAACACTGTACCCCTCTGACGACACCCTCGTGAACATCCTTCATGAGACTGACGCCTCTTTCCAAGAGGAAGTCAGGGTCGCTCTCGAAGCGGTCGCTTCGAGAAGTTCAGACAAGGAAAAGGCTGTCCTGCTCGCAAGCACCTTCAAAAAGTACGAGAGCAACTCCTATTTCATCATGAAATTCAAAGACTCCGGTGAGCTCACAGGCAAACCGATCTCTGAAGTTCATGAGAAGTTCCCTTCGGAACCCGAAACAGGCAAACCAGCATTGCTGAAGGTTCTGTTGCAAAGCGTCTACACCGAATACCCTGTAAATCCCAAAGATTCTCCGAAACGCGACATCAAGTATTTCGTAGCCTATCTGCCGGATAACATGGAATTCGACAAAGTGAAATTCTTGACTATCTCTGTGCATGAAAGGATCGGTGTGTATTTAACCCCCACCGACCTCAACGCTCAAGACATGTCAGAGTTTTGCTACGCTCACCTCCCTTTCCCTGGAGGTCGCGATGACAACGGCTATGGACTCTGGTTTCCGACTGCTGAAAAGCGTCGGGATTACCACAGCAAAACCGTCAAGTCGCCAGTAGCAACAGTGTCTGCAGCACTTCCTGTGACACCGACAGCACCCTCCCCGCTCATCAAACCCCGCCGCCCCTAAACCCCTCATGCCCGAATCCGTGCTCAGGATGCGTTGTGAACAGCAAGCTTCAACCAGAAGCCCTGCCACAGCGCATCCACCTCGGATCGCTCATGCAATAAGCGCCCACCTCTTCGGAGACACTGGGTGTTTTTATTTTTTATTTATTTTACTGTTATATTTTACAGAAAGCTAAAATTTACAAAAACGCTATACCAATCATGTGCAATTTTACTGAGTGTAAAAAAGTAAATTTTGAGAAATTTTCACACAAGCCGTCAATGTACAGCTAAATATATTTTACAAATTGATCCCCGAGTTCAAGTTGCATTTCCTGAACCATTCCGGCTTTTACCTCAAGTACATATCGTGCGAGACTTGTGGGTCTGAAAGATTGTGGGTACGTATCAGGGCTTACATTTGATTCAAAATGAACTACTTTTTGGTCTGCATCGAGCCAAATCATATCAATTGGAAACTTCATATCTTTCATCCAAAATGACCACAAGTTATCATAGTCGAAGACAAACAACATAGCCTCATCTTTTGCTAGACTTTCTCGTCCACCTAGACCTTTTTCTCTCAACTCTTCATTATGAGCAACTGTTGTTTTGAAAATAAAATACGAATCATCTTCTCGCGCAAAACCATATCTTTTCCCTAGACCATATTTGATGTATCTGGATTCTAGACCATCCGTCTGAAAAGTTTCCGCGCCTACACTTTTCGAAGTTATCTTTGTATTAAAACTTATGTCGTATTTCTGCTCGCTGCTCTCTTTTTTTTCCAAAAAAATTTGCATCACCAAAGCAATTAGCAACAGTGCAACTATTGCTCCAATCGTTTGAATTTTTCTTTTCATTTTACTTGACATCCTTAATTGCCCAACCTTTTACTTTATCTAGAAAAGCTTTTTTCTCATCATCTGTTCGGAAGAGCTTTCGATCGAAAAGCTTAATACGTTTTACTTTCATACCACAAAACCCAAGAATACCGAATTTCCAAATAATCCAAAATGGCATACCTATAACATAGTAAATCCACCGTGAACCATCACATGTGATGTATACAGAAGCCGTACGTCCGCCCAGAAGTCCCACTGGCCGACCGTTTATATACCGATATGCATATCGCGCACCGAAGTTTATATCGATATAATTTTTAAGAATTGAAGGCATACTCACCCACCACATAGGATGCACAAATACAATATTGTTTGCTTCAGTGATCTTTTTTCGCATCGCGTCTTTTACCAGATCTGGATTTCCCATATCGCTCGGTTCTTCGAAACGCATAAAATCTTGCTTGAGTTCAGTCTTATAGAGATCAAGAATCTCAACTTCAACACCTCTCTTTTCCTGTGCATTTTTATACGCTTCAGCAATCTGATGAGTGAATCCCTTTGAGCTTGGATGAGCAGTTACGATAAGTGTTTTCATGTTTTATATATGTGAGAAATTTTCGATTTAGAATTTATACCAAGTTAGAATTTATACCGAGCGCTAAATATAACTAACAAATACGCGACCTAATTATCTAAGAGCCTTAAAAAGCCACATACCCGCAAGAGAACCAAGTATCGGTCCGATCACATAAGTAAGTCCGAGTGAACCTATACCAAACGCCACCGCAGGATTGAGAACTGCATTTGAACCAAGACCGAATGCAATAGTAGCACCGATAGTAAGCGAAGCTCCAATCACAAACGGGGCATGTTTTGAAGATTCGTGACCATCGTGAGCAAGGACGACAGATGCAATACCAAATGTAAATACAAATGCACCGATAAATTCAGCAATGAGTGAGGTCCAAGAAAATACATGGTCGAGATTTGGAGTAGGGAGACTTTGGAGTCGCATCAAAACCATAGCAAGTGCAGCACCAGCAAACTGTGCAAGAATATAAAAGAGTGCTTCTTTCCAATGAATCTTTCGAAGACTAAGAAGTCCAAGTGTAACTGCAGGGTTAATATGTGCACCGCTTATAGAGCCAACAGTGGCGACAACAAGACCAAGTGTAATACCGACTGTTAGCATAGTCACAAAACCTGACCCCGCTGCAAAAGAACCGATGATAGCCAGTGCGAGGACAGCTGTCCCCATGAATTCTGCAATGTATTTTTTCATATGCTAGGTATTATAGACTATTTCCATACTCCTTGCACTTGTCCATATATATTTCTTTTTCCACTATTATTATCAGTAGCATTATCATCAAAAGAAACATTTTCAGGTGTTCCGACTGTAAACGACCAAGTTTTATTCCAAGCAATCACTTTATCATCCACCACAAGTTCTAGTTGTGCATACACACTATATGTAGAATTAAGAGCAAATTCTCCATCAAAGTTTCCTGCATGTATAACCGAATAATTGTTTGGGTCCACTCCAATTGTTGTAGCACGAATCGTTGCTCCGGTATTATTATCAGGTACAAAAATAAGCTCACCTTCGTTGACTGAATATATATCTTTGTCGAAGTTTATAACTATTTCACTTAAACTTGAGCTAACCTCTATTTGATTATCACTTGGGTAAGTACTAACAGTTCCAATAGTCTCAATAGAGTCAAGTGTATTTGCAGTATTCTGTGCGTCTTTTACTGAAGTAGATTTTGAGACACCAGAAGTGTCTACTCCGATAATTATCGCTGATTCTTTTGATACAGGAGGCTCTGTAGTCTTCTCTTCCGTAATCACACAAGCAGAACTCTCTACACAGTCCGAGTCTCCACAATCCACCGCACCATCCCTATCATTATCAACCTCATCAGAACATTGAGTTTCGTTTGTCGGGCAGATGTTTGATTTGGCATTTTCAATTTCTTTTCTATGATTCTCAATATCGGCAACAATTGAAGCTCTATGATTTTTAATTTCTGATTTTTGTGCTGTTAGATCTACTATGTTCTGAGAATACTGATCTTTTGTCTTTTGGATTTCAGTAATTTTTTCCTGAACTTTTTTGTTTTTATCAAGATTTGCATTATAGGTGTCAGTTGCCTTTTTTATCAAAGTATTGAGTTGGTCAACTGTGAGGCCCGGGTTAGAGTATTTCGAATTGAATTGGCTCAGCGCTGCATTGTATTCAGGTATAAATGTATTTTTATATGTATCAATGTCTTTATTATATTGATCAACAACTATCTGTGTTTTATTTTTTTGATCATTGTAGTTTCGTTCGAATTGATCAAGCTTTGTTTTCGTTGTATCCAATGTGACGCCTTTATATTTTGTGGCAAACTGAGATTTCAAGCGTGGGAGGTTTGTATTTATTGCTGAGATTTTTCCGGTAATATCACTCAATTTTGAGACTAGGCTACTTACTGAACTATTATCGTTATATTTAGCCAGATATACAGAAATGGCTTTGTCATATTCGGCTTTCGTTTTGTTGTACACCTCAACCAATTTATCAATCACAGCCTTTGTTGCTCTCCTATTCGCCTTAGCAGCATTAACCTGTGACTCAGCAGACTTTACACCTGCTGCAAGGGTGTCTATTTTTCTTCGGTCTTCTATCTTTAAGCTAAGCGCAGAATATTCTGCTTTGAGAGGTGGCAAAGAGCCTTCGAGATCTGCCACAGCTTTAGCATCAGATTCCATTGTTGAGTAAACCTTTCCAAGCATTGCAAGCTGTGTCTCAAGTTGTGTAAGTGCGTTTTTTGCAGCTTCAATTTTTGGTTTTGCAACAACGAGTATCTTATTGGCAGAAGCATTTCTGTCTGCAAGTGCAGCAATTGTATTTCGATCATTAAGTTGTGAAGTACCTGTATCTATTGCATCTTTGTATTTTGCTAAAATCGTTTTATCGACTATATCTTTATTTGCAGCGGCAATTAATTCATCTTGTTTTGCAATAAGTTCTTGAGTATCCCTAATTTGGCCGTCTAATAGTTCAACTTGTGAGGATAGTTCTGTTGATTTATTTTCAAGATTTTTTTGATCAGCTTCTTTTTGATCAATTTCAGGTTGGAGGTGGCAGAAAACTCCAGCACCAACTGATTCAGATGCACCTAGAACCTGAGCTACTTGCTTTTGCATCGACTTGTCATACAAGAAACTATCAGATTTTGCTGCAATTACTACCAAGATCGCTACAAGAAGCAGTATTTGGGCAGTTACAATTAGTACTTTTGAAACTCGGTGCATAGGTTTTGTAGATATTCCTTTATAGATGAATAAAGATTTTATAAAATAGCCTAAATTTTCCATAAACTAACTAAACTAAGGCCAAATTTGTCCTCATAATTGTAACATGAAGAAAGTTTGAAAAATATATAAAATGTATAATACTTGTGTGTAATGCACGCCAATAAGCACGGAGACGATGCATACTATATATGGATCCAATAAACACCTCAGGAAACACTGTAAAAATAGAGCCAAGCTGGGAATTTGTCCTAGGTGATGAATTTTCTAAGCCATATTTTGCTAATCTCACTCAGTTTGTACGGGCTGAATATTTGGACAAAAAAGAAATTTATCCAAAACCAAAGGATATTTTTAGAGCTTTTTCAGAGTGTCCCTTTGATGACGTTCGGGTGGTAATTCTTGGCCAAGATCCATATCACGGAAAAGGTCAGGCCATCGGGCTTTCGTTTGCCGTAGGCGAGCATGTGCCCCTACCACCTTCTCTGCAAAATATATACAAAGAAATCCGAACTGATATTGGAATTGAACCATTACCAAGTGGTGATCTCAGTCGATGGGCAAAGCAAGGCGTACTCCTTTTAAATGCAACACTAACTGTACAAGCAAACACTCCTGGCTCCCACCAGAAAAAGGGTTGGGAAGAATTTACAGATGCTGTTATACGAACACTCTCTGAAAGACGTGAACATGCTGTATTTATACTCTGGGGTAATTATGCGAAGCAAAAAGGTGCGCATATAGATCGTACAAAACACTGTGTTATAGAATCAGCACACCCATCCCCTTTTTCAGCCAACAATGGATTTTTTGGTAGTAAACCATTTAGTAAAGCAAACGCATATTTACATAAGAATGGTCTGTCAGAGATTAATTGGCAATAATCTATTTTGAAGACTTTATAATTACAAGAATTTACTCACTATGTAATACGTTGTTCCTGAAACAAATGCAGAAACCGAAGCACCCCATACAAGATCCACGATAGTCACAAGAACAGGCCAATTTTTAGCTAGTGCCAAATTAGTCAGATCATACGTAGCATAACAAACCAGACCAAACAAAGCCCCGAATACAAGTGCATGCACTAAAGATTGCTTTTCCATAGATGGAAGAATCACAAATAGTACAAGCCCTGTAATAAATAGTACGTAAAAAAACACGGCTGCAATCCAATTAACATCCGCTTTCATAAGTGCACCAATCTGTACACGATAAAAATCTTTAGCGATAATACCGATCCATACCAAATCCATAACTAAAAATAAAGGGAGTGCAATCAGGTAATATTTAATGAGCATCATATAGTATATCTAATTAAATTACACACACATTGTATCATAGCGGCAAAACTACCACCCACCACTTGACCCTCCACCTCCAGAACTTCCACCACCGAATCCACCCGATGATCGGCCTGAACCAAATCCTGGACCACCAAAAAAGAAGCCTCCGAAACCGCCACGTCCGCCATTCTTGTAATTCTTCGAAACTATATAGTCAAATAATAGACCAAATAATCCAAGACAAACAGTGTAAAGTGCAATCATAAAGCCTGTGGCAAAAAGTGCTCCAAGAATCCCACCAACAACAGCACCAACTATTCCTCCAGGCCACCATCGCTTTGTACGTCCAAGTACCGAGCTCAAAATAGGTAAAACAAAAGCCAGGAAATAGAATACCAACTCAATATAATTTCTAACTCCATTATTTGTATCGGCACTAGTTCTTGTATCAACTTTTATATTATCAACACGTGAAGCATCACCTTCAATGGTTTGAATAATTGTTGTGGCAGCGTCATATAAGCCATCACCATATTTTCCTTCTCGAAATGCTGGTTTTAAAATTCCATCAATGATTTTATAACTCTGCAAATCCGTCAAAGTTCCTTCAAGTCCATATCCAACTTCAATGCGTATTTGCCTTTCGTCCAAAGCAACTAAAACCAAGATTCCATTATCCTTTCCTTTTACTCCAATTCCCCATCCACGAAAAAGATTATTGGCGAAATTTTCAATAGCATCACCGCTTAGATTCTGCACAATCACTATTGCGATTTGATCACCACTTGCTACACCCCCAGTTTTAGTCTGATGAGCCGTTATGATTGTTTCGATTTTTTCTTTTTCAGCTGCGCTTAATGTACCAGTATTATCGAATACAAAACTAGTTGGTTTTACTTTAATAAGTTCGGTAGAGGTTTCAGCTCGCGCAATATACGGTAACAAAGCAATACCCAAACACGCCACACCAATAAGTACAGCGCATAGGGCAATTGTGTTAGGTATTTTCTTGAGTACACGAGTAATCATTTTATAGTGTACATAAACTCAAAGCTTAATACTTCGCTTAATTTCTTAATTTCCAAAATCAACTTTTGGTACAACTTTTGCAGCATCACTTACTTCAAAGTATTGCTTCTGACCGAATCCAAACATACCAGCTACGAGTGATCGAGGGAATATTTTTACACCCATGTTATATTCTCGAACTGTATCGTTATAGACTTTTCGTTCAATTGATACACGGTTCTCAGTACCTTCAAGCTGAACCATAAGACTTTGATAACTATCAGCAGACTTGAGTGTTGGATAATTTTCCGCAATAGCAATAAGTCGTCCAAGAGCACCTTCCACCTGAGTTGCCGCTGCTACTTTTGCATCTGTTGTAACCGCGCTTGTATATCGAGTTCGTGCTTCAGCGATGGCTGTGAAAATGTCATTTTCCTGCTTCGCTACACCTTTAACTGTTGCCACGAGATTTGGAATAAGATCAAATCGTCGCTGATACTGATTTTCAACCTGCGCCCACTGGCCGTTGATTGATTCGTTCATTTTGACAAGCGAATTGTAAGTTCCACCAATATATAATGCCGCAACCACCACTATTGCCCCCACGATCATAAGTGTCTTTTTCATATGAATGGATTATAGCATAAAAAAGTGTGTAAAAGTGCACGGATTTGTACAAGAAAAGGCCCCAACACATTGCCCTCTTACAAAACTACCGCACCTCCCACCCTTCTTTTTTGAATGCTTCATTTACAGAATTCATGCATTCACTTATTTCCTCTTCACCCAAGGTCTTTTCTTGTGACTGGAAAACGAGTCGAAAAGCATACGAAGTTCGTACAGGCTCACCTTCTTTATTTTTTGTAAATACATCGAACAGAGTTTTTCGCACAAGAAGGTCCGCCTTACTTATAGATGAAAGCGCCTCAACAATTACAGATTCGACAGTAGCCTCCTGTCCTCTTTCTCCAGGCACAAATACTGCGATATCTCGCACAGAAAATGGATAAGAAGAAATTGGTGTGAATTTAATTTGTGGCAAGGCATTCATTTCAGTATCAGCTGTAATTTCAGGTAGTCGTGCAATTAAAGTATCAAGATCAAATTCAATCACAAGACCAGCACATGGAGTTTGTGCATCACCTTGAAGTTCAGTAAATGTAGGAATAACCTCAGCTATTTTAATCAAAGATTCTTCAGTCACCCCTTCGCCAGATCCTATGCCGAGTGCTGTCAAAACGTATTCACCTATAGCCTCGAGCTCAAGCTTAGCATCATGACCTTTTGGTAATTTGCTTCGTGCAATTGTGAGTGCTAATGAAAATCGTTCAGACAAAGCTCCACTACCAAACACTTTTCCAATTTCAAACATTCGAACATCTTTGAGTCCAAGTAGGTCTACATTTTTCAAATTGAACAAAGCTTTTTCTGCGATAAGCTTTGACAGATTATTTCGCAAATACGCTCGTTCGACTGTCAGAGGATTTGCGAGTTTTGTATCACCAGCATCGGTCAATGTATATGTATATACTTCTGAAAATCCGAGATCAACTAAAGCTTTGCGGATTACATTGTGATAGTAGAAGTTTTTATTGATTCTTCGCTTCGATTCTACCGCTGGTGTATGACCTTTGATTTTTTCGTATCCATTGATGCGACCAATTTCTTCGATAATATCTTCAGCAATGTTTAGATCAGGACGATATGCTGGCACTGAGACAATGAGTGTGTCATTTTCCGGCGTTGATGTTGATTCAGAATCAGATTCTGTAACCGCAATATCAATTCGTGACAAAATATCCATAACGGTTTCTTTTGAAATTTTTAAACCAAGTCGCTCTGAAATATACGCCACAGAGATGACAATTGTAGATGCATTTTTTTTATTATTTGAATTTGCATTTTCATACACATCAGCCACCTCACCAAACTTTGCACCTGGATTTAATTCATGAATTTTCGCTGACAAAAGTGCAAGAGCAAGACCTGCACGCTCAGGAGTCACACCATTTTCAAACCGCTTTGAAGAATCATTCTTGATGCTAACTTGCTGTGAAGTTTTTCGTGTAGTTGTTGAATTGAAGCATGCCGCTTCGAGAATAATATTTTCAGTATCACGAGTTACTTCGGCTTTTTTACCGCCCTTGATACCGGCAAGCGCAAGCGGGGCTTCATCATCAGCAATCACAAGCATCGATGGAGAAAGTTTCAAGACAGTACCATCAAGAAGGGTGATTTCTTCACCTTCTTTTGCAAGCCGTACGCGAATAGCACCTTTCACTTTATCCGCATCGAAAGCATGAAGTGGCTGACCAGTTTCTAACATCACATAGTTTGTAAGATCTACAATTGAGCTAATTGATCGCTGACCGAGGACTTCGAGCTGATTTTTGAGCCAAGTCGGAGAATCATCAACCACTATATCCCGCACGATCCGACCTGCGTATCGAATACAAAACGGAACATCAGCAGATGTAACACCTGCTTCATTTAACACTTCGAGTTTTTCTACACTTTGATCAACATCCAGCTCGCCAATTTCTGGAACTACAATCTGTTGACCAATAAGTGCTCCGATTTCTTGGGCAATATATCTGTGTGAAAGCGCATAAGCTGATCGATCAGGTAAAACTTTTATATCGAGAATCGTATCGCTCGCACTGTTGCCGCCGGCAGTACCGTTCGCACCATTCGCGTTTTTTTCTTCCATACCATCAATTTCAAAAGCACCCATAGTGATGATATCAGCCAACTTCTTTGGTTCAGGGATTGCTTCTTTGAAATATGATTTGATCCAATTGTATGAAATTAACATAAAATTCGTGCGATTAAGATTGAGATTAAGTTTATCTTTTATTTATTCTAAATTTATTTAAAATTGATTTACAAGACGTAAGTCACCACTGTACATTTGACGAATATCATCAATGCCGTACTTGAGCATTACCATTCGATCAAGTCCCATACCGAATGCAAAACCTTGCCATTTTTCCGGATCGAGCCCTCCAGCTTGCAAGACTTCAGGATGAGTGAGACCTCCACCGAGAACTTCGAGCCATTTATCTTTCCACCGTACATCAACCTCGACTCCAGGCTCTACGAATGGGAAAAAGCTCGGTCGAAAACGAATCTCAGTATTTGGTCCGAAAAATTCTTTAGCAAAAAATTCAAGAGTACCTTTGAGATCAGCCATTGTAACTTTTTCTGCAACCATCATTCCTTCAACTTGGTAAAATTCTGCTTCATGAGTTGCATCAGTTGCTTCATTTCGAAAAACTTTTCCAGGATTAATGAATTTAAAGGGAGCACTGTGTGCTTTTGGAAAACGGATCTGCGCACCCGATGTGTGAGTTCGAGGTAAAAGTCGATTCCCCTCTCCGTCGTATTCATTAAGCCAAAATGTATCCTGCATATCTCGCGACGGATGATCTTTGGCTACTCGAAGTACATCAAAGTTATTGTATTCAGTTTCTACCTCAGGACTTTCAGCAATTTCAAAGCCCATTTTAGCGAAGATTCGGTTAATTTCTATCCGAACCTCTGTGAGCGGGTGAAGATGACCTTTCGGCACACCCTTAAGCCCTGTGATATAAGGGTTTTCTGAGGCGACTGAGGCAACTGCGGCGCCACTTTTTGAGTCATTTTGCGCACTTTTCGAGATGTCTGACATAGTGCCCAAAGTATAGCGTATTATTGAAAAAAGCCCAAAATACTGTATATTATAGAGACTTTAGATGGCTATCTTCTTTACCGGATTCTTATATGTCTTCCTCTTTGCCGTACTGTATTTTCAGGTGTTTTTGATATTGACCTTAGTCGAAAACAAGCGAAATCTCTATAGTAGCTCTAGTCACACCCTAGACCGAAAGCCGTCGGTGACTATTATTGTGCCAATTTTCAACGAAGAAAAGACGGTAGTGAAAACTGTCCTCTCCCTTCTCGACTTAAATTACCCTAAAGACAAGCTTTTCATTATGGTCGTAGACGATGGCTCAAAAGATAAGAGCTGGCAAGTAGTACAACAGTTCCAAGGCAACCCTCAGGTACTTCTCCATAAAAAGGAAAACGGTGGAAAATATACAGCACTGAACTACGCAATCCAACACGCTACTACAGAGTTTATTGGTTGCCTCGATGCTGACTCATTTGTGGACGGCGAAGCTTTGAATTACATCATGCCATACTTCGATGATGTGCAAGTTGCTGCCGTGACACCTTCACTCAAAATTCAGAACCCCGATACAATCCTCGGGATGGTACAGAGCGCAGAATACAACATGGGTGTGTTCACACGAAAGATTTTAGGGCTTCTCGATGCGCAGTACGTGACTCCTGGCCCTTTCTCCATTTTTAGAAAAGAAGTATTTAGCCAAGTTGGAATGTACAGACACGCTCACAATACCGAAGATCTCGAGATGGCCCTCCGACTGCAGGAACACAACTACAGAATCCGAAATGCACATCGTGCGATCGTGTACACCGTAGGACCTCGAACTTTATACAAACTATATAAGCAACGAGTACGATGGACTGGAGGATTTATTCAAAACACTATTGATTACAGAAAAATGATTTTGAATCCTCGCTATGGAAATCTCGGCCTTTTGATCTTGCCGCTTGCAATGTACAGTATTGCCGGATCAATGCTTTTCCTTATATACAATATAATTCAATTCTTTACCCACGCATATAAGACTTTTGAAAAAATAAAAACAGTTGGATTTAATTTTGACTTCAGTCTTACGAATATCAATTTTGATTGGATTTATTTTAATCTTCAGACGACTTTTTTCCTCGGAACATTTGCCGTATGCGTAGTACTTTTTGCAATCTGGTATGGCAAAAGACTTACAGGTGTAACCGATCAAAAATCATTTGACTTCGTGTACTTCCTTCTTATATATTCATTCATCTCCCCTCTTTGGCTCGTAACCTCCGTGTATAATACGATTAGACAAAGAGATGCAGCTTGGCGATAAGATTTGCAGATAATTAACATCAACAACATGAATACAAATCAAAATAACAATATGAATACCCAAGAAAAAACAAACTTGCGCGAACCGATCGACAAAAACAAGTACATCATCACCTTTATTATTACAGCCATTATTTTCGCTGGATTTATGTATGTTAATAATCTTCTTGATGAAAAACGGCTCGGCGATACCAAAGCTATTCAGGATCAGATCTCGCTCGACCTTCTTTCTTCTGAAACACAATTCAATCTTCTCAAAGAAACTTCATGTAAAAATGTTAATGGTTCTATTCTCTCTCAAGAGCTTAATTCCCTCGCCACAAAACTCACTTACCTCGAATCAAACAACAACGGTGACAAAAATGAAGAGCTTGAATACTTAAAGAAATATTATTCCCTTCTCGAAATCAAAGACTCTATACTCATGAAGCAGCTCGCCTCAAAATGTAGTGCGAAACCGATCTCTATTCTCTACTTCTACGGCAATAAAGAGTACTGCCCTGAATGTGAAAAAATGAGCTATGTCCTTACATATCTTAGAGAACAGTATCCTGAACTCCGGATTTATTCATTTGATACAAATCTTGATCTTTCTGCAATAGAAACCCTTAAATCTATCTACAGGATTGATTCACGAAAGTTACCCGCATTTGTGTTTAACGATGACACATATACAGGCTTCAAGTCAGTTGAAGATATGAAAAATATCATCCCTGAAATAAAGAAACTTGATAAGTTACGCGAACAAGAAAAACAACAAGCAAAAACTTCAGAAGCGAACAAAACACAGAGCGGAGCAACCTCATCCGCTGTGATACAATAGGTGCTATATGCACGTTTTGGGTAAAGCCTCACCTTCTCTCATAATTATTCTTGTTGCCACCCTTTTATTTAGTCAAAGTGTCACCACTGATACATTTGCAGCGACAGGAGATATTTTTCAACGTAACCTTAAACTAGGCGACACTGTTAGCCCAGATGTCGCATATCTCCAATACATACTCAACACCAATTCAAGCACCGCAGTATCTGCTACAGGTGCAGGTTCTCCTGGACAACTTACTAACTATTTTGGCGCAAAGACTGAAAGTGCCGTAAAACGCTTTCAAGAGCTCTACAGAGATGAGATTTTAGTGCCAGCTGGTTTACCCAACCCTACAGGAATTGTAGGCTCTATGACCCGTACAAAACTTAATCAAATTGCTTTTGAGAAAAACATCACAACCGCTACCGCAATTGGAGTGAGTACGGGTTCAAACACAACAACAAGCACAGCAACAGGCGGTCCAACCGACACCTCTCCGATCACATACGCCCCGGGGACCAAATCATTTATCAACCTCTTTTCGACATACAAAGCCTTCGCAGGACAGATGATGAGTATTTATGGTGCAAATTTTCATCCGACAAAAAACACCATATACCTTGGTTCACAAAAAATTGGCATCTTCCCTTCTACTGAAGATGGTATAAAAATAACATTTACTGTACCAACAAGCCTTTTGACTGGTACGTACGAGATTGGCCTTATCAATACGTATGGCACAACTTCATCTGGTGATATATATCTCAATGTCATCGGGAGCGATATTGCACTTATCACAGCAAAACTTGCTTCGAGTACTGGAAATATCTACGGATCAGCTTCAACACTTGCATTTACCGCTCCACAGATTCCAACTACTTTTTCACCAATTCTCGAAGGTGTATTCCCTTTGAAATCGTTTAATATGAATGATGAAATTACTATCTATGGAAATAATTTCGCAACGCAGAATACCCTTGAAACAAATCTCGGTAACATACAGATCCAATCAACCGATCGCCGCCTTGCATCATTCTTAATCGGAAATCTGCCATACTACATGGAAGCATTCAATAAATACAAAGGTCAGGAAATCAATGTTGTGATGAATGTGAAAAATGAAAATGGTAAAAGTACAACTCCTGTAACTCACGTCATCAGATTCCCTAACGCTGACACACCAAGCATTAATACAACCATCCAAGAATTCGTAGATCCGCGTGCAACTTCAACAAGAAAAGATACAAATAATGAACTTTTTGCATCCATCTACCGACGTGACGTCGAAGCTGGAGCAAGTTCAACTGCAAATAGCTCTGGCAGCACAGGTGTGAATAGTTCAAGTGGAAACACGAGCGGAAACAACACAACTTCACAACTGACTACAAACCCTGGCTCACAAGCTACGGCTCCACTTGATAGTGTAAAACCTCAAGCAGACCCAGCTCTGGAACAATTACGACAAATTAGTCCACTCCATAAGTTCATAAGTGACCCACTCGTTAAAGGTGGTTCATCGAGCGGCAGTGGAGGGTCTTCAGGAGCTGGTGCACTAGGTGGTCTCGGAGGAGGCTCAAGTTCTGGCGGGACAACTGGTACAGGTGGCAATAGTCAAAATCTCTACTTTGGAGGTTATATCACTCGATCAATAGTATGTACTTGTAGCGTCTCCACATATCTCGAAGTGTATGACAAAGCTACACAGAGTACCATGAAGATGCTTTATACTCCGCCGACATCAAGTCTTAAAGAATACAGAAATGTCTGGACCACTAATGTAAATGTCATCGGAGGTCTCCAACAAGGAGGTGGCGACTGCGAAGTGTACTATGGTGAAGATTGTGTTACAGAAGGAACTGCAGATTATACTATCGATTACATAAGAGGAATCGGTACATCGAAGAACTAAAGTAATAAAAATTATTTCTCTTCGTTGCGTGAAAACAGAAAATTTCTACTGAAATTTTCCTCTACTCACGGCAGTTCGCAAGTTTCAAGCAGCTCATCAGAATAATTTCATTTAAAGCGGACAGGCAAAACTCACCCTCGCAAGGCATACATATTTTTTAGTATGATTTTACAGGCAAAGAAAAACCCCGCACATAGCGAGGTTTTTCTTTATGACGGAGCCACCTCCCAGATTTGAACTGGGGACCCACTGTTTACAAAACAGTTGCTCTACCAACTGAGCTAAGGTGGCATTTATAATTTGTATGGAAAGTCTAGCAAAAAAACTTTATCTTGTAAAATCGCTATGACTACCACCAGAGTGTGCAGCAGAATGAACTTTTTGCTTCTTACTGGCCTCGATATTTTTCAAGAAAAACGATACAGACCCTCTGTTTTTTGGAATACTACCTCCTATCATCACTTCACCAACAATAGTGAACCTATTTGCAAGTCGAGAGAACATCTTCACGCAAAACTGTTCAAACTTTACTACACCTCGGATGATTGCCTTCCGAGAAGTGACCACTTTTAGAGAACCACCAAGAGTTTTAATTTTCTCATATACAGCAAGGCACCAAGAGTCTGTTTTAGTAGATGAACTTTTTAAAAAACCCCTACCCCTGCTGAGTTCTCGGCTTTTGTTTCCGAGCATTGCGAGGGCAAACATTAATCCTACAAGTGAATATATAAGTGGTATGAACATGGTTTTTATGTACAAAAGATGTCCAGACGTATATACGCCGGACATCCATTGTTGATTATTTTCCGATTGCCATTCGCTTGAACTCTCGAACTTCGATTCGTTCACCGAACTTCTGAGTAGCATTCTCGATCAACTGCTTAATCGTAAGATCAGGATTCTTGATGAATGGCTGTTCGAGAAGAATCTTGTCCTTGAAGTATGCGTCGAGCTTACCTGCAAGAATTTGTTCCTTGAGGTTTTCAGGTTTACCTTCAACTTCTGCAGCAAACACTTCTTTGGCCTTAGCTTGAGCGGCTTCATTTACCTCTTCCTTCTTGATAAATTCAGGGTTAGTAGCCGAAACATGCATCGCAATATCGTATGCAAGAGTCTTAAATTCAGCGTTGTTTGATACGAAGTCTGTCTCTGATACAAGTTCAACCATTGCACCCACAGTTCCATTTGAATGAATATAGGCCTGCACTGAACCGGCACCAAATTCTCGATCACCTTTCTTTGCAGCAATTTCTGCACCTTTTTTCCGAAGAAGAATCATCGCTTTTTCCTCGTCACCCTGAGCCTCTTCGAGTGCCTTTTTACACTGCATCACAGAGATACCAGTCTTGTCTCGAAGCGCTTTAATCAAATCCATTGAAATTTCAGTTGCCATAGTGTTTTTAGGTGTTTGGTCGTTACGTGTTTAATTGTATCATTTTTAAATGAAAACGACAGGACTATCTGGATTTCATAATCAATATAGACCTGCTGCTTTCAAGAGGTAGAGCCCTTACGGGCCAGAGTCTTTACGCTCGAGGAGCGTCTGTTTTAGGAGTTTCCTTTACCACAAGCTTCTTACCTTCTGCATATGCATTAGAGAACTGCGCAGCGAAGTAAGCAACGCTGTCTACTGAAGCATCGTTTGCAACCACAGGGTAAGCAATCTTTGAAACATCACAGTCTGAGCCAGCAAGTGCTACAACTGGGATATTTCGGCAAATAGCTTCAGCTACCGCAATATGTTCTTTCTTTGGGTCAACTACAATCATTGCAGCTGGAAGATGGTTCATAGAGGTAATACCACCAAAAAGGTTTGTGAGTCGTTCGATTTCTCGATCGATCATAAGTCGCTCTTTCTTTGTGAACTTTGCAAGTTCATTTTTTTCCTTCTGTGAAGAAAGGTCGAGAAGTTTCTCAACTCGCTTTCGAATAGCTTCGAAGTTCGTGAGAGTTCCTCCAATCCATCGACTTGCAACGAATGGCTGTGCAATTCGTTCAGCAGCTTCCTTAACTGACTGTCGAGCTTCACTCTTTGAGCCAACGAAAACTACTTGCTTACCTGTAGATGCAATTTTCTTGATAAATTCGAGTGCAGACTCGAGCTGTGCTGATGTTTTTTCCAAATCAAAAATTTCAATCCGGTTCTTAACGCCGAAAATGAAAGGTTTGATTGTAGGATGTCTACGTGACTTTACAAATCCGTAGTGAGCACCAACCTTGAACATCGCATCAACGGCTGGATTCTTGCTGTTTTTTTCTTTTTCTGTGGTTACTTTCATAAGTACGGTAGAGTCTACCATACCCAGAGCCCCGTGGCAACCAGTCTTTAAGGTCAACCGTACGGGCAAATAACCCTTATTTTTAAGGCTAATCTAGTATCTAGGCTAAAGTTTTTAAGGGGCCTATTTCTGGTTTACGACAACACAGAGAACACCTGCTACAGGAGTGGCATCATTTGCATCTTCCCCAGAATACACTGTACCAAAGAATCCTGACTCTTCCGCGTCGCTTGTTGGTTCAAAATAAAGAATGTAATCCTGCGTTGAACTTGGATCACCACACCAATATCGATCACTAGACCCATCGGTTGGATTTAGATAATAAAGCACATCAGGAGAAGAAAATCCTGACACCACTTTTGGAGAAACACTCGGTGATTGCTTGAGATAGGCACCAAGGTGATCAGCGGCAAGTGTTGTAACTGCAAGAGGGGTCGCTACCGCACCTGGATAATTACCATTCTCCTGTCTATAAAGTTCAAGAGCATTTGCTACTGATTTATAATCAACCATAACCTTTGCAATCTCCGCCCGAGCACGCGACTTCGCCAAACTTGTCATGATTACAGACCCGAGGAGGCCGATAATGGCAATAACTACAATAAGCTCGATCAAAGTAAAACCAGTATGCACAGTTGTCTGCAGTTTTTTTAGATTTTTTTTAGATTTTTTTGAGGAGTTTTTCATGGTATTTATGATAGAGGTTAGTTATTGGTTTTCTGCCCCTGGTGGAAACTGATTTCTTGATTTTAAATTTAAAAGAATCCCATCTCGTACATCACCTGGAATAAGCCGCATTCGTGCCTCTGTAAGATCTTCAAGGTATACAACCGGCTCTGCCTCTGGAGGGTTAATAAGTCGTGGGATATACAAAGCTCCGCCAATGAAAAGACCGGCGCATATGAGCAGGGCAACCTGCTTCACCGGAGAGTTACTTGCTTGGACCGCTTGTTGATACTGAGCTTCTGCTGTGTGAGCAGCATTATAACTCATGGCTATTTTCTCTTCATCGAATTCAACTGACATAGTACATCCAGTTTAACACATATTTAATTGGGTTCTGTAATTAATCCCCTGTTTCTTCTGCATTACCCACACCTCCGCCTGCCTCAGCTCGAAGAAGGGCGTCAATAATCGGTTGGATACCACCTTCCATGATTCCACCTTTCCCCTCAATATTGTGCCAAGATTCTTTGATTCGATGATCGGTTACGCGATCTTGAGGGAAATTATATGTACGAATTTTTTCAGATCGATCCCCTGTTCCGATTTGATCTTTTCTGTCTTTGGCGAATTTGCTCGCTTCTTCTTCCATCTTTTTCTGTTCAAGCTTTGCAAGCAAAATCTGCATTGCTCGTTCTCGGTTTTTGAGCTGACTTCGCTCCGATGTACATCGAACATCGATGCCTGTTGGTTTGTGAATCAAGCGCACAGCAGTTTCCACTTTGTTTACATTTTGCCCCCCTGCACCACCAGATCGTGAGAGCTCCATTTCAATATCTGACGGTGGAATATCAAGTGTCACCTTCTTTCGCATTGGCAAGATAGCAATCGAAGCCGTCGATGTGTGAATTCGTCCAGATTTTTCTGTAGCCGGAATTCTCTGTACTCGATGTACACCCATTTCATATCGAAGATACTTATAAATTTCATGACCACGCATTTCATATGAAGCTTGCTTAAAACCTCCGATAGATGTTTCAGAAGAATCCACAAGTTTTGTACTCCACCCTTGAGTAGCCGCATATCGTTGATACATGGTAGCCAACTGGCTCGCAAAAAGTGCAGCCTCTTCTCCGCCTGCGCCGGCGCGAACTTCAAGAATAATTTCTGATGGAAACATATCTGCTTCCTCATCTTCCTTTATAATATCCTGAATTTTTTCAACCATACCTTTAATCTGTTCATCAAGAAGTGCAATTTCCTCTTTCGCCATATCTGCCATAGAAGGATCAGCGGCGTTAGCTGGATCAGACAGCATCAAAGAAACCTCCTCTTTCTGTTTCTGAAGTTTTTCAAATTCATAAGCAAAAAAACTTGTCTTATGATTCTTTTTTAGTTCGTCGAGTTGTGATTGAATTTCTTCCATTTTTTTTCGAAACTACACAATGTCTATGTGTGATATTTAACTTATGTAAAGTATAGCAAAAGAAAAAACCGCCTTTCAAAAGAATGTGCGGTTTCCTCTCGTAGCTACTTCTTTGCGGCCTTCTTGGCTGCTGCAGCCTGTCGATTCTTGAACTTATCTACTCGTCCAGCTGAGTCTAGTACCTTTTCAGCACCTGTATAAAATGGGTGACACTTTGCGCAAATTTCAACCTGAACTGATTCTTTGGTTGAGCCAATAGTATAAGAAGCTCCACACGCGCATGTGAATACTGCTTTTGGATTATATGTAGGATGGATATCTGCTTTCATAGGGACACACTATACCGTACTTGATGTTTTTAGGCAAATGGCCCGTAACATCAATTTGATAGACCGAACTATAACACTAAATACCGTTCAAAATATCGATATTTGCCTGGATAGCACTTACCCGTTCCATAACCTGATTTCCATAGAAAGTATTACTACCACTACATGATCGGCCAGAATAGTATCGACAAGCAGCATTTCGTTCAGCTGTATATGTTTGGGCTGAGGCACCAAGATCGCTCAAATAGAAGCCTGAGGCCATGAAAGCATCCTGTGGATTCCAAGGGTCTGAAGCTGATTTTTGAAGTGCTGAGGCAATACGCTTTTCAAAAAGTACCCATGTAGAAGGAATGAACTGCGCTGGACCCATGGCGCCACCGTAACCCACATCGAGCGGACATGAAACAAGTGTCTTATATGGATCTCTACCAAGCGCACCTGTAATCTTCAAGAAAGGCTGAACATCTCGTGACGCTTTCATCAGATTTGAATACACCCTTCCAGAACTTGAATGGACACCCGCGCCCGTTGTAGCATCAGTGAGATAACATCGACCCACATTTACACCGAGACTGCTTTCCTGTTGAATAATCGCGAGAATAAAAGCTGCACGCGTACCAGTTAAACTACTTGCAGCTTTAGCATACGTCACCGCGTCTCCGAACTTGATAGCAGCCGCATCTCGAAGTTTGAAGAGCTGATTTCTGATTTTATTAGCTTCTTGAGTTTTATTGGCAATTGAAGTTTTGTAATTCTGCTGTTCGTTTTTATTGAGAGCCAAGAGCCGCTTCTTTTCCGCCTCAGCCACCTCGATTACTTTCTTTTCTTTTTCAATACTCACCTTTGTATCAATCTCCTCATTTCGTTTCGTATCGAGCTCTTTTTTGGCAACTTCGTTTTGTGTTTTAGCATCTTTAATATCTGTGAGTTGAGTTTGAAGTGATTGTTTAATAGAGGCAAAAGAATCAAGATCGAGGAAAAAATCTGAGATATTTTTATTACTAAGTATTGCTTCTACATATGTTGAATTATCTATTTCTCGCGTTCGCGAAATGATTTGAGCCAAAGATTCACGTCCACGATCGATACGTGACCCGAGTGCTGTAATAGTGTTTGTTTTTATGTTTATATCTTTACCGAGTTTATTGATTGAAAGCTCTTGAGCCTTAATACGGAGTTGCGCTTTCTTAATCTTAGCATTCAAGATATCGATATCACGCTGAAAACCTACAGCTTCACTAGTTTTCGTATTTAGAATATCCTGTTGTTCTTTGATCTGTTTTTCAATATCAGCAAGTTGTGCACGGAGGGCAGCTTCTTGTTCAGGGGTCAGGTCGGCAGCTTGAGCAGATACATATGTAGTGTATCCAGCAAAGCCCAATATCAGCAGCGCAATAATGAAGGCAAAAAACTTAGGGACAGATTTACAAAAAGACATGAGTCCTATTATAAAACAAAACCTCGGTTTCCCGAAGCTTCGTTTTTGACTTTATTTTTAGCCTTAAAGTGGGGCTAGATTTTGATGAATGAATCTTGAAGTTATTCTGCAGGAATTTCCTCTTCCTCTTTCTTACCTCGCTCTTCAGAGATTCCGATAGATGCCATATCGATAGGACCTGACTCTTCTTCAACTTCTTCTTTTGGAGCTGAAACAAGAGCGACGACTTCATCAGCATCGATTCGAGCTATCACACCAACTGGAAGTTTGATATCAGCAACTTTGATTTGAGCTTCGAAATCAACAAGTGATGAAATATCAACTTCAATAGAGTGTGGAAGATCCTTTGGAAGGGCCTCAATTTCGAGTTCATGGATAACCTTGATAAGTGAACCTCCAAGAGTTTTAACAGCAACTGATTCACCGGTAAATTCGAGAGGTACGGCAACTTCTACTTTCTTACCCTTTTCAATTACGTAGAAATCAACATGTGTCACAACGTCTGATACAGGGTCTTTTGAGATATCATGGATAAGAGCATCGTGATCTTCATCAACACCAGTAAGTGTAACAACACTAGATTCACCTGCCTGTTTCCAAACTTTCATAAATTCACCACCGTTTACTGATATAGGAGTAGATGCAACTTTTGGACCGTAAAATACGCCCGGGATAGAGCCGGTAGATCGTACAACAGATGCATCTTCTGTTCGTTTTTGTATAGCTAATTTCATGGTCTCCTGATTATATATATATTTCTTAAAAAGGCAACCATGGTATTATTTGACCAAATGCCAGATGTAACCGTCATATTACCTTGCCTGAACGAAGAGCTTGCCTTACCCCACTGTCTTGAAGAGATAGGTCGAGCCATTCTAAGTCTCGAAAAGAGCTTAGGACTAAAGACTGAAACCCTGGTGGTAGACAATAATTCAAGAGACAAGAGTGCCTCTATTATCAAGAGATACGCTACACAAAATCCATCTATCCACTATATATATGCCGAGGATCAAGGTTATGGTTCGGCATACCTCGAAGGATTCAAGCACGCTCACGGAAAGTACATTTTTATGGCCGATGCTGATAACACCTACAATCTTGGTGACTTGGCGAAATTTATTCAGCCGCTCCATGAGGGTCAGGCGGACATGGTAATCGGAAATAGATTTGCAGGTAAAAGCGATTTGCTCACATCAATGCCCTGGCTTCATCTTCATATCGGAAATCCACTTCTCTCTTTTCTAGTTAGGATTTTTTTCAATGTTAAAGTCCACGACGTTCATTGCGGAATGCGTTCAATCACCCGTGAGACTTTTTCGTCACTAGATCTTCATACTGGTGGAATGGAGTTTGCATCTGAGATGCTCATCAAAACAGCGAAACGGCACAAGAAGGTCATAGAAATTCCTATCGAGTATCGACCACGGATCGGCGATTCAAAGTTACGTTCATTTTCAGACGGCTGGAGACATGTGCGATTTATTCTGCTTTATTCGCCCCTCATACTCTTTCTAGCCCCAGGTGCACTAATGTTTTTACTAGGTACAATTTCATTTCTAGGGCTTTATTTTGGAAATCCACAAATATTCGGCTTGCAATTCTATGTGCACCCACTTTTCGTTTCTTCATTATTAATAATGACAGGTTATCAGCTTATATTGTTTGCAGGATTCGCAAGAACATATGCCGTTACTCACCTCGGCGACAAAGATTCATTTCTGGAGCCTTTGTATAGAAAGATTACGATTGAAAAAGCCGGTTTTGCTGGTATCACACTGTCACTGGTCGGTGTCGCAATTTACATGTTCATTTTCGTAAAATGGGTTCGTTCAGGATTTGGATCACTCGATGAAATTAAAAATTCAATTGCCGCATTGACCTTTATAACAATTGGTATTCAAACTTTTTTTGGAGCGTTCATGTTTAGTATATTAGGTATAAAAGAAAAATAAAGAAAAGATAAATAATAGATGAACATCGCAATTTTTCACAACTTCATGGATAACATCGGTGGTGCAGAAATTGTCACCTTAACTTTGGCCCGCGAACTTCATGCCGACATCTATACCACAAATATTAATCCTGAACATATCCGTGAAATGGGCTTTACAGATGTTCTTCCACGAATCAAATCAATTGGTAAAATTCCCCTTAATGCTCCATTCCGTCAACAAACGGCATTTTACAGATTTGGTCGACTCAATTTACACAAACAAAAAATCCGCGACTTGTATAATGTAAGACATGCATACGATTTCTTTATAATTTCTGGCGACTGGGCAATGTCTGGTGCAAATCACAATAGTCCAAATCTCTGGTACGTTCACTCTCCTTTACACGAACTATGGGCATTCAAAGACCAGATACGAAGCACAATGATATCTCCATGGAAACGTCCAATCTATGATTTATGGGTATGGTTCAATAGAAAACTGACACTAAAATATGCTGAACATGTAGATACTTTTATTGCAAACTCTCTAAATACTAGAGAACGAATTTCCCTTTATTATAAGAAAGAATCGATTGTTATTAATCCGCCTATTTATACTAATAAATACGGGACGAATTTGAACATTGAAGATTTTGCCACCATAGAGGTGTCAGGCGCACAGGATACATCGAAAGATTATTGGCTTTCTGTAAACAGACTAGTAAGTCACAAAAGAATAGAAATGCAGACCGACGCTTTTAAGGATATTCCTTCTGAGAATTTAATTATTGTTGGAAGTTATGAGAAAGATTCAAAGCATTTTGAAACTTACAAAGACCGGATCGAAAAAAGTGCAACTAAAAATGTCCGAATATTAAATTGGGTACCTGATACTAAACTCCGCAACCTATATGCAAATTGCAAAGGTTTTATCACCACATCAAAGGCGGAGGATTTTGGAATGACAGCGATTGAAGCAATGGCTTCCGGTAAACCAGTTATCGCCCCGGCAGATGGAGGATACAAAGAGACAATCATCCATGGAGAAACCGGAATATTGATAGAAGAAATCAACTCTCAAAAATTACTTACTAGTGTTCATGAAATCAATGAACAACTCGCTCTGGATCCTAAAAAATATGCGGCAAAGTGTATCAACCAAGCCAAAAAATTTGATACAGCTATTTTTATTGAAAAAATCAAAGCTACTATAAATCAAATCTTAAATCGAAAATAACGAAACTTTGTACCTAAATATTACGCCGACAAGTAATACGACGAATCCTCAGAGTATCCATATGCACGATTGAGGTCTTTACAGAGTGCATTATATATATCAATTTGTTCACTAGTCCAACCAAGTTCATGTAAACCTTTCGGGTGTTCTTCGTCTCCGCCTGTAAACTCTACTCGTGTGCCTCCTAAAGTTTCAGCTATACCTCTCACCTCTTTTTTACCAAGTCCGAGAAATGTACCTAACCGCTCTGCAACAAATCCAGGCTTTAGGCTCATATCATATTGATCAATTTCAATTCTCTGATTTTCAGGAATATGATGTTTCATTTTTTGCCATAAATCCATAGACATCACCCAGCGCTCGCAGTTTTGTTTAAAATCTAAATGTTTGAATTTTTTCAACCGTGATACGACATTTTCCATGGCCCTTCGTTTTGTATAGATGAATCGCGCATTCGGCCACATCAGGATCAAGTAAGGAATGAGACGGAGCATCGGACCATCGGGTGTTTTATCGAGCCATACTATTTTTCCTGAAAATGTTGCCTCCATTCTTTTTTTCATCATCTCCATAATATCTTGGACAACATGATCAGCTGTGATATGCGACATCATGACGAGACCACTTTTATTTTTGTTTTTTTGCATGACTACATGATCAACAGCTGTTTTTATAAGTGCATGCATCATCGTCAAATAGTGACCCTCATTGTAGCCCGCAATATCAGCACCATTTTTGAGTGCATGAACCAGCGCACTCGTTCCTGTACGAGCTGATCCTATTATGAAAATTGGCGAGCATTGTTCGTGCATAGTTTTGATAATTTTAATGATTTACAGTTTCAAGCAATCCATTAATTTCCTCGAAAATCTTAGATAAAATAGAAGTTTTCTCAAAAGATTTTTGTTCTTCCTGTGCCATTCCACCTCGCCTATTTTGTTCAGATTTATCTAGAGCTAAATCATATAATACTTGGCTAGCAGTGTTAATATTAAATTCATCAATACCGAACACCGATTTCCCTGCTTCAACAGCGCCCCCTGACTTTTTAAAGGTTACGACCGGTTTACCGAGCGCCATAGATTCGAGCACAACCAATGGAAAAGGATCCTCTCGTGACGCCAAGAAAAACACATGTGCGCGTTTGAGAAATGGGAATGGATTTTCCGTCTCGTCGACATGTATAAAATGGTTCGAATAGTCTTTGAACATACTCGACAAAAGATCATGTGACCGCGGTCGGCGCCCGATCCAGAGCATTTTAACTTTTGTATTATTTTTTTGATTAAACTTCGTAATTTCTTCTGATATTTTTAAGAAATAATCACCACCCTTTCGTTTATCAAAAGTACCCATTGATACAATAAGAATATCGTCTGATTCTATTCCCAACATATCTTCAACTACATTTTCAGCCTGAGCTTTTGCAAGTTTTAGCACATTTTGACTGTCGATAAATTCATGTATCAGTCGTATCTTTTTGTCTGGGACTTTCATGATTTTCACCAAATCTCGCTTAGTAGATTCAGAAACAGCGATAAATACATCTGCCAGGGAAGCAAATACTTCGTGAGACTCCTTGTGTACAGCAATCTCAAAAGCGCTCGCCATTTCATGTATATGAAAAATGACAGGTATGCCAAGCTGTTTTGCCTCCAGTGCATATTCATAACTCACAATCGAATTTACATACACAAGTTTTGGTTTCAATTTTTCAAGCATTATACGAGCCAACTCATGCCTATCTCTTGTCTCAAACATTTCATGAGGATAGAAGACTTTGTTTTTAAACGTACTGTGGAATTCCCCAGTCATACCACCTTTCATTTTGGAAATAACCGCAATCGAATACTTGTCAATTGCTGCTTTTGAAATTTCAAAAATAATTCTTGGTGCACCAGTCCTTGATTCTTCGTGATTGATAAACAACACATCTATACAATCAGAGACCAGATCTTCGGTTTCCTTGACTATAGGCTTAATCACTTCAGTGTTTGTAAAGACTTTAGGTTTTTTCTGCCATGTCCTAAGTAATCTCACATAAAATGGCCGCAGTGCACTCTTGGCCGGAATCAAAGTATCAAGTGCTTTTTGAAAAATTCGCACAACTCGCCAACTTAGACTTCTCTCGATCGCATCAAGTCTATCGTGCAGGTCTTGATGCACAATATCCTTATTTCCCTGTCCCACAGCTTCTCTGTACAGAAAATTTTGCCTTTCATCCTCCAAAAAACTTATTCTATTGTTCCTGTGACTCAAAGTATTCTTGAGTCTAGCGATGTGTGACTCGAGGTATTTTTGACTTTCTATATAAATTTCCATCTCCTTATCCACTCTTGATACATGTTCTTCTAGTTTATTCTTTTGTAAATTAGCCTCATGTAAATTTCTTTTTAAATCATGTAAAACAGAAATAGAAGTCTCAAATGAAACCGAGTGATGTTTTAATTTTTTATCAACAAAATCAGTAATAGATAGAGCTTGATCTTCAGTGATATGAATAGGTATATCCAATACCAAGAAAATATTTTTAATAGATCTAAGTGGATTATCTACAAAGTCACTCATATATACCCTAGTGTAGTTTTGCCCTTTGATTCCATCTTCTATCGCCGTCTTATATTTCTGATAGAGTAGAAGGGATTCTTCGTCTGAATATCCAATCCTTTCTTGCAATGAGGCAATTATCTCCGCTGTCGATCTTTCACAGACCACAAAACGTATATCTAAATCAAGCTCTTTAAATATTTCAAGATACATCGGCAACAAAATAGAGACCCGAGGATCTTTAAAACCAAAAATGGCAGCATTTTTAAATTTATCCTGAATCAAATCTTTCAATCTATCTTTAAGTGGGAGCAGAGAAAGAAACTTGTACCAATCTTCTGGTAATGGATTCAGGTCTTTGAAACTCGAACTTAAAGTCTTTAAGATTTCCTCATTTGTGGCAAGAATATCAACATCCTCAAAAAAACCTTTTGAATTATATGACTCAGCAGGTAACAAAGTGTCACCGAAAAATACTCCAGCTTTTGACAATGCACCTGCAACAACTGAAGTACCACTTCGATGCATACCGAGCACTACTATCCCTATCTTTTTCTGGCCTTGTGAATTGTTTGCAGTATTGTTTTCCATATGTAAGTTTAAAGTGACATCTATAGCCACTACCCCTTATACGCTTCAAGGACCCTATCCATTTCCCCGTCCATTTTTATTGAACCACTATCCATCCATATAGCCCGTTTAGCATGACGTTTTAGATCAGCCAGATTATGGCTAACTAAGATAACCGTTACTCCACTTCGTATCAACTCCTTCATTTTTTCATCTGCTTTATTTCTAAAATCGACATCTCCTCCTGCTCCAAAAATCTCATCAAGGAGTAGTATCTCAGCTTTTTTAAACTGAATACAAAAGATAAAAATGGAGAAATTAAGACGCAGAATCATACCAGTTGAAAATTGATAAACTTTTGTATCGAGAAATTCAGCCAGACCCGAGAAATCAATAAGTTGCGCAAAGACACTCTCGATTTGTCTTTTGGTTAGACCCATAATAGTTGCAATAGTATACACATTTTCACGCATCGAGAGTCGAGGTTTTATACCATGATTAAAGCCATTTATATAGAGTACATTTTCAGCACATATTTCTCCTTGGTCGATAGTATAGATACCAGCAATCAATCGCATAAGGGTGCTTTTCCCAGAACCATTTTTTCCGATAATAGCCACAACTTCTCCTTGTTCGACTTCAAAACTTACATCCTGTACAGCTGTTTTGATACATGTACGTTCTTTTCCAGAAACAAAATCAACAAGTCGCGCCAAAACCCCGTCACCGCGTTTATGACCTAGATTAAAACTTTTTGTAACTGATTTTACTATTATCTTTTTCATATATTAAACAAATTCAGCAAATCTAGGTTTAAATTTTCTGAATATTAGAAATCCTACACTAAATGTTACAAGTGAAATAAGTGTAGCGATCATCCAAATAAAATTTGAAACATCAACACCAAGCAGCACCCCTCTAGCTGACTGCATAAAATAAAATAATGGATTATACATATTGATTTTGTACAATAAAGTTCCCTCAACTGGTATATAAAAAATTGGTGTTATAAAAAATAGAAGTTGTGATACTGCTAACCAAACGTTGTTTAGATCATTCACAAAAACACCCAAGGTCGAAAACAAGAAACATATTCCTGCTACAAAAAACAAAAATAAGATGAGTACTACTAGATACGGTAACAGACCCACCAGAGAAATGCCCAGATACATTAAACAGACAACCAGCAATAAAATTTCAAATATATGTGAAAATAAAAACTGAAAAACTTTTGCAAGTACAAGTGATTCAAGTGGAATCTTTATAGACTTTACAAAATTTGCATTCGAGCGAATCACATCCATCGAAACACTTACAGTCTGCGCAAAAAGATTGAAAAGTAACAAGCCAACAAGTAGATATACTGGGTAATAATTCGTTAAATTAGCCATAGTACCTCGTAAGACACTTGGCGAAAGTGACCCGTTGAAAGCTTGATTTTTTACAAATAAGATTATGAAAAATAAGGCCAGAGGGCTAAGGATATACCAAATAAAACCGAGATAGCTCCCTTCATTTCTGAGCTTGAAATTGGTCTTTGCCAAAGATAGACTAAGTACCAAAGTTTGACCCATTGCTTGCCTCTTTTTTTGCCAGAAGCTATTCATACAGATATAAGTATAGCCTACTAGACCATCCTGTTCATAATCTTGAGTTTCTCTTCTACTACGGCAGCAACAGCATCTACTGATTTGGCCAAAAACTTATATGGAGCAACTTCGTTTGGCATTTCAGCAAGCGATTGAGCGACGGCATCTTTGTATGCAATACGAAGCTCGGTATTATAATGAACCATCGAAATTCCAGCCTCAACTGCCGCCGCTAATTCATCATTTCCTATTCCAGATGCACCGTGAAGTACAAGTGGAGCATCAGTACTCGCAGCAATTTCTGCGATTCGCTCTATGTTTAGTTTTGGCTGAGCATTTTTTACAATACCGTGAATATTTCCAACCGCTGGAGCCAACATATCGACCCCACTTTCTCGTACAAATCGAGATGCCTCTTCAGCGGTTGGCAGGCACGACACGTCCACGTTCCCATTTTCATCAAGTTTAATTTCGTTTGGTACACCATCAAGAACTTTCGAAGATTTGCCGATATACCCGAGTTCTGCTTCAACAAGCACATCATTACTAAACTTTTCATATGAAGATTCTGCGCCATTTTTTCTCTTCTCATTTACTTCATGAACATACTGAACGGCTTGGCGCGTAAATGCGATATTTTCTTCTAGATTTTTTGCGTCAGCATGATCCGTGATTACCATATCGAAACCAGCTTCAACAGCCTCTTTTACTCGTTCAAAAGAATACGTATGATCTGCATTTAGGAAGATCGGGTGATTCAATTTTTCGCGAAGCGATCGCACAAGTGCCGATACTTGTTGAACACCAATAAAATCTCGCTCACCTTCTGATACACCAATAACTACGGGCACATTTAGTTTTTTGGCCGCTTTAACAATACCGTTCAAGGCTTCTGTATTTGAAATATTAAAATGTCCGATTGCTATTCTTTTCTCTCTAGCTTCTAGAATGTATTGTCTAAGTGTTTTCATAGCCTAAATAATAGCATAATTGGCCTGTTTAACAGACTGGCTGAGTGGCACATGTTATACTCATACTATATGAGTATTTTTAAGAAAATCTTCAACCCTATCAGCTCTGTTTTTTCTAATAACAGTCAACCCGAATTCATCGCTATTGGCGATATTGTAATCGATGCGTTCATTAAACTAAAAGACGCGCACGAAACACAAAATATAACAACAGGTTCAACCGAACTTTGTATGGTCTTTGGCACAAAACTTCCATTTGAATTTGCAGAAGAGGTTGTCGCCGTAGGAAATAGCGCAAACGCTGCTGTTGCTGCAGCTCGACTAGGGCTTGGAAGCGGCCTCGTAGCACATATAGGTAAAGATGAAAATGGACAAAAATGCCTTCGCCAGCTAGAAAAAGAAGGTGTTTCAACTCGGTATATTGGAGTTCATCCTGGACTTCTTACCAATTATCATTATGTACTATGGTTTGGAAGCGAGCGAACAATTCTCATCAAGCACGAAGATTTTCCACTTTCAATGCCACGAATAAAAAATCCAGAGTGGATGTATTTGAGTTCACTCGGAGAACATTCGCTCCCATTTCATAAAACAATCGCTGATTTTCTTGCGGCAAACCCTGAAACTCGACTGGTGTTCCAACCAGGTACATATCAGATCAAATTTGGAACTGAAGCTCTCAAAGATTTGTATAAGAGGACAGAACTTTTCTTTTGCAACTTAGAAGAAGCCGAATTAATCCTCGGTATCAAAGCACCACAATATAGCGGCAACACAGAAACCGATGCAACAATCAAAGATACACACGTAAAAGATTTGCTTGCAAAATTGAAAATGCTCGGACCAAAACTACCTATCATCACCGATGGGCCGCATGGATCATTTACATATATTGCTCGACCTGATGCAGCCGGAAATCTTACTGAACACGTTGCACACCTTCCTATTTATCCAGATATCGCTCCACCAAAAGAGCGAACAGGTGCAGGTGATGCATTTGCTTCTACATTCAGTTCAGCTATCGCCCTTGGCGAAAATGTAGAAACTGCGCTCAAATGGGGCTCGATTAACTCCATGAATGTATGCCAGGAGATTGGCGCACAGAAAGGCCTTCTCTCTCGTGAAAAGATTGATACGTATATCAAATCCGCCCCAGCAAATTGGCAGATCAGAGTTTTCTAAAAAATTCTTAGATCGTACAATCACATTCCTTCCTGCAATAAAAGCTAATGAGAAAATATGTATGCCTTGCGGAGGATAATATTTAGCAGAATATTATCTGAGCAGAGCAAAAATTCTGGAGAATTTCATGCGTAGCATACATATTTTTGAATGAGCTTTTTATTTTTATTTCCTCTTGATCACCTTCAGAGCAGCCTCTCTAATGTGACTTTCACTCAAACAGTAATGCTCGAGGAGTTCATCTGGAGTACCTGATTGACCAAACGTGTCTTCAACTCCCACAAACTCAATCGGTACTGGAAATTCTTTTACTAAACATTCAGCAACAGTACCTCCCATTCCTGCAGCAACCTGATGCTCTTCAGCTGTCACGATACAACCAGTTCTTTTTGCGAGCGAAACAATTGCTTCAGTATCAAGTGGTTTTATAGTGGCAAGATTCATCACAATCGCTTTTACACCCTCAGACTCGAGTGCCTTAGCTACACGGAGCGCTTTGTATACGAGTACCCCACATGCAATGATTCCAACATCAGCTTTTGCATGAACAAGAGAATCATCTGAAATTTGAGTAGCATCAAAAAGTATTTGTGCTTTTCCGAGAACGAAAGGAGTTTCTTCGGTTGTAACAACTGGTGATTTTTCACGAGCAAGACGAAGATATGCAGGACTATCAGTGCCACCATTTTGACTATCTTTTGCAAGTGCGATAGTTGCTTTTTTAGCTTCTATCACGTCACATGGTACGATCACAGTCATATTTGGAATCACTCGAGTTATGGCGATGTCTTCAATAGCTTGATGCGTTCCACCATCAGGACCCACAGAGAGACCAGCATGCGAACCAACAACAATAACCTTTCTATCGTTGTAGCAAATAGTTGTACGGATCTGCTCCCAGTTTCGCCCAGGACTAAACATGGCATATGAAGTGATGAATGGAAGCTTGCCCATGGCAGCCATACCAGATGCAACTGATGCGAGATTTTGTTCAGCTACACCAACTTCTACAAAACTCTTCGGAAATTCTTTCTTGAAAAGATGCATAAACGTAGAATCTGTAAGATCCGCACAAAGCCCCACGATTGCAGAGTTCGCTTTTGCAGCAATGACAAGCCCTTCGCCAAAACCTTTTCGGATAGGCATTTGTTCAAGATCCTTAATATCTTTTTCAAAAATATGTGAATTGAGTGAGACGTTAGTCATATTGTATGGTGAAATTTATTTTACAGAGTTTGTATACCAGATCGAAGATCATTTAGTGCCACCTCCACTTGTTTCGCTTTTTCCGGTGCGCCTGCAATTTCAGAAATCCCTGGCGGTGTACCATGCCATTCAAATCGATGTTCCATATACGATACGCCCTTGCCTGGAATTGTATGTGCAATTATCACAGAAGGTTTTTCAAAAATTGCTTGTGCCTCCTGAATCGCCCCAGCAATCGCTTGTATATTGTGACCATCAACCTCTTGTACGTGCCAACCAAATGATTTCCATTTATCATACAAAGGCGAAAGTGGCATAATATCCTCTGTAAAGCCATCAATTTGAATATTATTTCGATCAATAATTGCAATCAAATTTCCTAATTTTTCTTTTGCGCCAAGCATTGCAGCTTCCCAATTCTGTCCTTCATTGAGTTCACCATCACCTAGAAGACAGTATATAAATCTTGGGGAGACTTTTCCAAAATCCATCTTATCGGAAAGAGCCATACCTACAGCCTGCGAAAGACCTGATCCGAGTGGACCAGAGCTTGTTTCAAGTATTGGCAAATATTCTCGATGTGGATGCCCTTGGAGCCGTGAACCAAACTTACGTAAAGTTTTTAATTCTTCAACAGGAAAGTATCCTGCGTGCGCCATAGACGAGTACAGTACCGGGCAAATATGACCATTCGAAAGAACTAAGCGATCACGCATGTTCCATGATGGATTCTTCGGATCGTGTTTTAGAGTATGAAAAAAAAGTACACTGAAAATATCAGCCATACCGAGTGGTCCGCCGGAGTGACCTGATCTTGCCTCGGCCAACATCTCTATGACAGAGATACGAATGTCGCGTGCCTTCTCTTCGAGAAAATGTACAGTATCATCAGTGAGTGACATGCGTATAGTATAGCAAAAAATTCTTTGCAGCCGAATTAAACTCATAATTGAGTTCACAATTTTGCTTCTTATTTTCTTTATTATTTTCTGCAATTTATATAAAGATATGAAATTTACGCAAACAGCGCTGAAAATTCATCTATCGACTCGCCGACTGTTTTATCTTTAGAAAAAAGTGCAGATCCAATCACAAGCCGATCAACTCCAGCTTCTACAAGCTTAGGTGCAGTTGTGATATTTACTCCCCCATCAATAGACACCGAAAGTCCTGGATATATTTCTTTTATTTTTCTAATATGCTCAAGTACGATAAGCTCAAATACTTGTCCTTGAAAACCGATTTTTTCTATTCCCATACATTGAATACCACTTATCACTTTTGGTGATTCCGATGAATTAACTGAATTTATATACGACTGCAATTTTTCAAAAGAAGAATGTAGACCGAAACCGAGTACAAGTTCAACACCTTTTGCTGCTATTTTCCTTGCCACATCGACAAATACAACCTGATCAAGACTATCTATATGTAGAACGAGCCGACTTGCACCGGCGGCAATCCATTTATCAGCTTCAAAACGTGGATCAGAAACCATGAGATCTACTTCAAATTTTATATGATCCAAATATGGCAAAGACTCAGTTTGATAAATCATCTCTGAGAAACGCATTTCTTCGTCATTCTGGTATGGCCATGTTTTATTTTTTGCAAAGATCCCATCAACCGCATCGATTTGCACCCAATCAGACTTACCCACTTCAACTACAAGTCTCAATTTTTCTTCAAGTTCACTGAAACTTTTCGGCAATATAGCTGGCGTAATTTTTTGTGTAACAGGAGTTATATTATTCATACAAATTTATTTTTCTATCATGCTCAAGCGTGTCGATTTCATGAATCCTCCGTACATGTCTTGGATCCCCAGAAAACTGAGTATTAAGCCATTCGATTACAAGCTCAAGTGATTGATCCTCTGCCAGAAAACGAGCACCTAATGAAAGTACATTTGAGTTATTATGCTCACGACTGAGTCGTATGATTTCACTAGCCTGCTCCCCACCATAACAAAGCGCAGCTCGTACATGAGGAAATTTGTTAGCAACTATCGCTTCTCCAGTTCCCGATCCACCAATTACAATTCCCCGCGTTTCATTTTCTTCTCGTCGATGATCTGCAAGATATGATGCCGCATCCTCATTTTGAATTTTCACAGCTTCAGCTTCCGAAACTGCTCGGGCTGCTTTTGCAATAAAAGGTGGATAATCATCACCTGGATGTTCAGCATAGGCACCACAGTCAACGACCGTATGGCCAATTTCAGAAAGTGAACCAATCAAAAATTGCTTGAGTTTGAAACCGGCGTGATCTGAAGCGATGAAGATATTCATGAATTTATATCAACTTACCTGCCTCAACCACATGCTGGACGAGCGCATGAGTATACCCACCTTCATTGTCATACCATGCAAGTACTTTTACAAGATTTCCGTCTACTACTCGTGTCATTTTAAGGTCGGCAATAGAAGCATGTGGATTTCCTACAATATCTCGTGACACCAATTCTTCATCTGTTGCATCAAATATACCCTTCCAGTTTGTACTTGCTGCAGCGTTTCGAAGTATTTGGTTTACCTCTTCCACTGTTGTATTTCGCTTTGCAATAAATGTCACATCAACAAGTGAACCTGTAATAACCGGTACTCGCACAGCAATACCATCAAATTTTCCTTTGAGTTCTGTAATAACCTGCGTCACCGCTTTCGCTGCACCAGTTGATGATGGAGCCATGTTCATTGCGGCAGCTCTTCCTTCTCGCCAATCTTTTTTGTTTGGAGCATCTACAAGCGCCTGACTTGCTGTATATGCGTGAGTCGTATTCAAAATAGCTTTTTCAATACCAATTTTTTCGTTGAGAATAGAAATGAGTGGCGATGCTGCATTTGTTGTACATGATGCATTTGATGACACAGCACACTTTGGCATGTCAGGAGTGTTGATACCCATGAGAACTGTTACCGCCTCTTGTGCACCAGCTTCGTCTTTTGATGGAGCTGAGATAACGACTCGCTTTGCTCCAGCTTTGATATGTGCACTTGCCTTTTCATATGAAGTGAAAAGTCCTGTTGACTCAAGAACAATATCTACACCAAGAGCTCCCCATGGAAGGTTCGCAGGATCTTTTTCACTTACATACTTAACTTCTTTTCCATTGATGATGAAAGAATTTTTTTCTTTATCTACTTTAATATCAAGACCGCTCCGTCCATATGCACTGTCATATTTCATGAGGTACGCAATGTTTCCAATATCTGCAAGGTCATTAATAGCAACCACCTCAAGTGAAGGTTCCATAACTGCGAGTTTGAGAAATGCTCGCCCGATTCGTCCCCCACCGTTAATTGCTACTTTTTTTGCTCCGCCTGTATTTGATTCACTCATATATATTGTATGTTCTGGGTTAATGGATTAATTACCCTCTTAGTATACCAAGATATTCATACTATATATATGTATATATCTGGATAGGCCTACACCGCGATACTAGACAGAAGGAGTTGATTCGGTTGGCTCAGGACTCGATGTAGGCGGAACTTCTGAAACATTTTCCGGGTTATCTTGTTGATCACTTTCTGAAACACTAGTCGTACCAGAGTCAGTCTCTGGGTACTCTGCAGATGTGTCACTTGTATCTGTTGAGCTACCACTGTTTGTATCACTAGAGGTAGTATCAGCTTCTCCTGCTCCAGCATTATTCTGTTCACTTTGTGGAGCAATCATAACAGAACCTGAGTTGATAAGGAGTTGCTTAAACTGATCTTTTGTAACACATACATCATCTACACATACCATACCTTTTACATTGAGACGGTCACCATCAGCGCCGAACCACACCATTACATTTGCAAGTTGTGTCTTGATAGATTGAACTTGTTTTTTCAACTCTTTAACCGCACCAATCATTACGGCAACAATTTGGTTGTAAGAAACTTCTCGTTGGTCACTAAACTTATCTGTCGCGATTTTTGAAACAGCGTTTGGAATAGCAACTTCAACTTCCTGTGCCAAGAGACCGAGAACCGGTTGACCAGTTGGGTTGTCTTTCCATGTAAATGAAACCGGTCGTAGTTTTGTAATTGCTTCAAGTGCAACCTCTGGACTAAGATCAAACTGCACATCTTTGAGTCGAGCATCTGATACAGCGTTAAATTCTGGTGCAATAATTCTTCCTTGCGCTCTAAGTGAATATGAATTTGCACCCGATGAGGTCCCAACAAGTCCAGATGAATTGAGGTAACCATATGATTCAGTCGAAGTTACACTTGCATACACATCAAGCGGAAAGGCTGGGGTTGTTGTACCGATGCCTACATATCCACTCACAATCAACCCTGAAGTTGGTGGGTTTTGATTTACATAAGTTCCCAAAGAGAGACCTCCCGTCTGACTAAAGTTTGCTTGTTGGACAGACCCAAGCCAGATTCCTGCACCATATGCAGGAGCCCCCGAGGATCTTCCAAACTCCGCATAACTTGATGGAGAAATAGCAGAGCCGACTCGAATCATAGCATTATTATCTGCAGTACTAACAACATGAAGTATTCGTGCAGGACTTGATGTACCAATGGCAATACTACCAGTTGATAATGTCGAGCCTGTCCCATCTATATTTGTACCGTAAATAATATTTCCAATATTTAACTGATTATCAGCAGTTGATGACGCTGCACTAATATTTTCGCCAATGGTAATATTTTTACTTCCCGTTGTGATATTAGTTCCACTTCTTGAACCTATAAACAGGTTATTGCTTCCGCTTGTGAGACCTGAACCCGCACTGTAACCCAAAGCAGTATTGTATGTTGAACTAAAGCTTCCCATCGTTGCAGCGCTCATCGCTGATGCACCGATTGCAGTATTTGCATCACCAGAACTATTTTTGTACAGAGCTTGATACCCAAGCGCAGAGTTATAGTTACCACCAGTCGTTGTAGTGTTCATTGCCTCATGACCAATTCCGGTGTTGTACTGACCTCCAATCACTGAACTAACCCCAGCTGAGAGACCAAGATAAAGAGTTCCCTCAGATGCAGTACCAGCCTTAAGAAGTCTTGTTCCATCATATGTAAGATATTCACCATTTGTCGCGCCAGAGATCGCCGCACTCAAGTTAATTGCGTTAACAGATGTCGTACCAAATACAGTGAGTTTGTAAGCGGGAGTTGTTGTACCGATTCCTACCTTTCCTGCAGAAGTAACTCTTAAGAAAGAGGATCCTGTTGTCGATGATACATCTAGTAAATCACCAGAAGTACTCCCTGTCACAGATAATTTTGCAGCTGGTGAGCTTGTTCCAATTGCAACCATGCCGGTATTATCTTGATTTAGATAAATATTATCATTAATGCCCCCAGTCATACCAATTACTATTTGACAAAGACCTGATCCTGGTCGACAAATTCTCACACTCGAAGAAGTGCCTCCTCCTGAACCAATATCAAAGAAATTACCAGCACTGTAACTTACAGCATTTATTCCACCAATAGTAATTTGAGATCCCCCAATTGCTACATTTCCCGCACTAGTAACCGTAAACAATCTTGCATTCGTAGACGATGCAATTGCAAATAAGTCAGTTGTTGCACCAGATGTACCGGTGATTGCGAGTTTTGCAGCCGGAGTAGAAGACCCAAGGCCGAGTGCACCGCTCGCATTTACAACACCCAAAATTGTGTTATTTACATCAAGCCACTGTTGCAAATCTGCAGTTTGTGAAGTTCGCCCCTTGATTGCAACACCGATAGTCCCTGCTGCCCCAGTATCAAAAAGAGTTGTTTGCTTAACAGTCAAAGCTGGTGATGTTGTACTGAATGTCCCGTTTGATACGTTCATCAATACCGCATACGATGGTGTGATATAAAATCGTTGCGTGTAGCTCGAGTCAAGAATTTCAAAGATATTAGCAGTTTGTCCTGACGCTGTCTGCAATATAATACCTCTTGATGACGCAGACTGCATTTTGATTGCAAGATCGGCACTTGGTGACGATGTTCCTATACCAACCTTTCCGGATGTGTATGAAATATCTGAACCAGAAGTTGTCCACTGACTTGAAACTTTATCATTGAATGTATTCCAGTCAGTTGATGAGAGATATCCGTTTTGTGAAGCACCTGCCTGACTAATTGAAATTGCGTTAGATGAAATTGAAAGAGGAGAAGAAGCACTCGTTATACGATTTGCATATGAACTTACTCACTCTGTTGTAGATGCTGTGAGTGGAATATTGTATCCAGAAGTGAGAGAAAAATCTCCTGTTGAATTTGTATACGTAAGTCCCGTTGCGCTCGATGAAAACACACTTCGAGTTGTTGAAGTCGAAAATGAAGTGATACCAGTCAAATTTGACCCATCCCCATAAAAAGCATTAGCTGTCACATTACCCGTAAACGATCCACTTCCAACAACACTCAATGTAGAATCAGGTGTACTTGTACCAATACCAACATTCACAGCGTATCCACCTGTCCCACCAAGAATAATTGAGTTAGATCTATCCGCAACAGCAAAGTGACCTATTGCTACAGCATTTATAAGTGAAGCTGAACCCACATCTGCATTTTTACCAATAACAATGTTGTAACTACCATCAATGTTTGTATCACCTGCACCGTATCCAAGGAAAACATTGTAAGTACCAGAAGTGTTGCTGTATCCAGCAGATGTACCTGACATAATATTTTCATACCCAATGTTTGTACTGTAACCAGCCTGATTTCCTGTAAAAATGTTATCGTGCCCTGAGTCTATAGACCGACCAGCAAAATATCCCATCGCAATATTACCCGAGCCAACCGTATTGTTTACAAGAGTAGCTGTACCGATACCGATATTGTTATATCCGCTCGTGTTTGAATATCCTGATTGTGCACCTGCAAAAAAGTTTGAATCACCAGTACTTAAACCTGCTCCACCAACTTCATTACCAAAGAAGAAGTTATTCGACCCGGAGATCGGAGCTGTTGAACTTGCCGAGTATATGTTATTCGATCCTGCCATTCTCCAAGGGCTCGAAATCTTCGCTGACCATTCTGTTGTAGATGCAGTGAGAGGAATGTTATATCCAGCAGCAAGTTCAAAGACCCCAGTGCTATTGTTATACAAAAGCGTAGATTCATTAGAAGAAAACATTCCACGAATTGTAGAAGTAGAGATTGAAGTTGAAGGAACCATCGCCTGTATAGTCGAAGTTGCCAAGCCAAGATTTTCTGCAAATCGTAAGTCTGCACGAGCATCAGCTCTTGAGTCAGTAAAGTACAGGTTTGAACCTTCACTCACGTTAGTTGTGGTAAGTGAAGCGGTTGCAGAACTAATAGCAGGTTCGATTGAGCCTCGTCTAAACTCATCTAGCGCACGTGATACAGAATCCGCTAAACTGTTGAATGATGATGCTGAGATACCACCCCCACTCGACGTTCCTGAGTATGTATTTGAAATATTATTTACAATCGTTCGAGGAGTCTCCTCAACTCTTTCAAGTCTGGCTAATATGCTTTGAATCAAGTATCGATCAACTGCAGTAGTTTGAATAACGGTCTTTGAAGACCCAGAATCGTCGAAACTGTCAGACAGAGTAGGTGTTGCATTCACGTAAATAATTCTTGTTTCTGAATTGGCACTTGAGTCAGAACCAGAATCACTATTAGCATTCACACCGTCTTTATTTCCATAAAAATTATTTTTACCTGTAATGAGCGAGAAAATATCTGGAGAAACGAGCGAGCTTACAAATGAACTTGTCCCAACTTTTGAAAAAGTACTCGAGGTATTTGATGCATTTTTATTCGCATTTCTCGATGTAGAATTTTTAGAATTTTGTGATGAAGAATTTACAACTGAGTTATCACGATTAAAAAGTGGCTGAATCAGATTTGTAGTAGCTTCAACAGTATTTGAATATCCATTTTTCAACGCACCGCCGACTGTCTTTGCAAAGCCGAAAAATCCGCTAAAGAGTGAATTGTTTAGAGTATACACAACCGACGATGTCGGTGCTGAAACTTGAGCCAAATTTTGAGAAACTTTTTGACTCTTGTTTTGAGACTCACTTTTTACTGTAGATTTTACTAAAGAATCATCTCCAAGAGCTGGTATTGCGACTGAAAAAACCGCCAGAATTATAACGAAAAAAAGTGTTTGAATGTAAAAATTCAATCGCATACCCATATCCCTATTATTTTACTTTATTTTTCCTTATTTTTCTATGGTTTTTTGGAAAAAAATGTGGATATTCTTAAAAAAGAATTTCTAATTTATTTTCTATGTCAAACTGCGTAAAAAATGAAAAAGTGGATAACTTTTTTGTCTATATTTTGATCAAAAAGTTCACCCTGATTATGTTATCCCCTTAGCGAATTTTTAACGAAATCTTAGAGAGAGTTGATGTGTATCAAGAGTGCTTCTTTTGCAACCTGAGGATTTACAGAACCTTTAGTCATTTTCATAATTTGACCAATAAAAAACTGCAGCGATGCTTCTTTACCGCCTTTGTAGTCCGCAAGTACAGTTGGATTAGCTGAAACTATCTCAGAAATCATCTTTTTTAATGCTTCAGGATCATTTTTAATAATCATACCCCTTTCTTCAGCAATTTGTTTTGGAGATTTTGATGAAATATCGGACAAAATAACAGGATCATCGGTCCAATACATCGCAATCAAATCTTTTGCACCCCGAGACGAAAGCTCACCAAGATCAATCATGGAAATAATTTCAACAAAAGCAGGAACACTGATACGGATCTCACTCACATCAACATCAGTAGCATTAACACTAGAATTTTTCTTTACAAGACCTGCAATATCAGAAGTGATGTAATTGGTTATGAGTTTAATATGGTTTTCACTCGATTCTATACTTGCAACAGATTGTTCAAAAAAGTTTCTAAACATTTTTTGCTGTACAAACATTTCAGCATCTTCTGCTTTCATGCTGTATTCTTTTTGATATCGATCACGAAGTTCCCAAGGTAAAACCGGTAGACCTTGTTCAATAGTATTCACGTTGAATTCTGGGATTTCTTGTGTAAATAATTTTGGAATATCTGGATCAGGAAAATATCGATAATCATGCGAATCTTCTTTGGCTCTTTGCGAAAAAGTCTTTCCAGTGGATTCATCAAATCCCCTTGTTTCTTGGGCTATTTTATCCGCTTCACCCCTTTCAATAAGATCAATATGTCTCTGAATTTCGTATTCAATTGCGCGCTCAACAGATCTAAAAGAGTTTAGATTTTTCACCTCAACTTTTCGTCCAAACGTTTTGAAATCATATGGAAATTCATGTGCTCGCGGGTCGGTTGAAACAGAAATATTCGCTTCAACTCGCATTTCACCTTTTTCCATATTTGCATCACCTGCACCGAGTTCGCGGAGTAATAATTGTAATTCTTTTGCGAAAATTCCGGCGGTCTTCGCATCATGAATCACCGGTTCGGTTACAAGTTCCATAAGTGGTACTCCGGCACGATTAAAATCGACGAGGCTAAAAGAATTTCCATGAGCATCTGTCGGATGATCATGTGACGAACTCGCTGTATCCTCTTCAAGATGGATTCGCGTCAATTTTACTCCAGCAATTTCTCCATTTTTTACAAGCGGATATGCATACTGACTGATTTGATAGCCTTTTGGAATATCTGGATAAAAATAATTTTTTCGATCCCATTCTGTAAAGTTTGCAATGTCGCCACCAACAGAAACACCTACACGTATCACATGCTTAATCGCCTCTTTATTTGGTACCGGAAGTGTTCCAGGATTTCCCATGCAAACAGCACAAATATTCTTATTTTGAGCCATTTCATCAGGATCATTACGACACGCACAAAACATTTTTGAATGAGTTTTGAGCTCGGCATGAATCTCTAGACCGATGACAGGATAATATGTTTTTCCAGTTGCAGATGTAACAGTATTACTCATAAATTATTCTTTAAAACCTTGGTCATCTCTTTTAAGCATAATATCTTCATCAGCCAATTCTTTCGTCAACGTATCGTTTAGTTGTTTTATTGAATCAATATCGTACACCGATACAATTAAAAATTCTTTTTTTGAACCAAGTGTTTTCTTTATAGCAGAAATTTTTTCTTTCAATTCTTCGGGTAGAACAGTATCGCTTTTTGTAAGAATAACAATTTCTCTTTTTTTCGTCATTTCAAGATCATACGAAGCAAGTTCATTTCTTATAGTCTCGTAAGAATTTTTGATTGCATCAATATCACCCTCAAGCGACACACAATGAAGAAGCACTCGAGTTCTTCGAATGTGTCGCAAGAATGTGTGACCAAGTCCTTTTCCATCTGATGCACCTTCTATAAGTCCTGGAATATCAGCGAGAATATAGCCATACAACGCACCCAGATTCGGCTCAAGTGTTGTAAACTCGTAGCCACCAACTTTTACATCAGCCTTAGTAAGCGCATTCAAGAGAGACGATTTCCCAGCATTTGGAAGACCAATAAGCCCAGCATCAGCAATAAGTTCAACTTCAACATAAAAATCTGCTTCTTCGCCATTTTTTCCAGGTGTCCATTCTTCTGGGGTTTGATTGGTTGAAGATTTAAATCGCTCATTTCCAAGCCCTCCGTTTCCACCTTTGAGAATTTGAATTTCCTGACCATCTTCATCGAGCCGATACACTTCACCCGAAGATTTATTCGTCACAACACTTCCAACCGGTAATTCTATATACAAATCATCACCATTTGCACCGTGCTTGCTGTTGTTCGCACCCGGTTCTCCATTTTCAGCATTAAATTCTTTTATATTTTTATAGCGCGCCAAAAGCTGGGTATTTCGAATACCTTTAATATACACATGACCACCACGTCCCCCATCTCCACCAGCAGGACCGCCAAATTCTTTAAATTTTTCATGAAGCCAGCGTACAACACCATTTCCTCCACGCCCGGCCCTGATATGCACGGTCATTTCATCGATAAAAGCCATATATACAGTGACTATAGCATATTATTGTGAATTTTGAATACAAGAACAACAACACAAACCTAGCCGGGTAGTCGATAGACAACCACAAAAACCTTTGATAACATGTAGACCAATGATGGAAATCAAAGCCATTTTACCTATTATTCAAATCGTTCTAGCTGTCCTTTTGACGGTAGCTGTTCTCTTTCAGCAATCTGAAGCAGGTGCAGGAGGAGCATTTGGTGGCAGTGATTCTGTTTCGTCATGGAGAACCAGACGAGGATTTGAGAAGTTCTTGTTTAGCGCCACTGTTGTACTCTCTGTACTCTTTGTTGCCTCAGCACTACTTGCTCTACGAGCTTAAGCCTATCGGCTCAAATTCGTTAAAACCTTTCTGGTCTCTGATCTATGATAGGCGTACTTATTGTGTTCTTTCCGCATCTCTATCATTCTCAAAAAAATTATAAACCGGAAATCTTCACGTTGCGTAGCGCAAAAGGAATTCATCGGTATTACCAGCTAGCAAACCATTAACTTGAATCAAACTCATTCTTTAAAAGACCAAGGTGCTCTTAAGGCTTTTTTTAGTCGTGTACGAAATCGAATAGCGTTTCTATACAAAAAGATGCGGCCAACTGAAAAAGTTTTTTTTGTACTTTTCTCTACTGTATTTATTATCGGAGGATGGTTCTTTTTGCAAAATGTAAATGACAGGTTCTCTACTGAATTACCTGTACATGGTGGCACATACACTGAAGGTGTTGTTGGCTACGCTCGTTTCGTAAATCCCGTACTTGGATACACCGATGCGGACCGAGATATGATTAATCTTATTTATTCCGGTCTTCTCAAGGCAACACCTGAAGGAAAACTCGTAGGAGATCTGGCTGAATCTTGGGAAGTATCTGATGATGGTCTTACATATACAGTGACCCTTCGAGATGGTATTTTCTTCCACGACAACACACCTATTACAACTGAAGACATAGAATTTACGCTGACTAAGATCATTGATCCTGAGATCAAAAGTCCTCGTGCCGAAAATTGGTCTAGTGTGAAGATTGAAAAAGTGAATGAGCGAGAAATGCGTTTTACACTTCAGGAACCATATGCACCATTTCTTGAAAATCTTACCGTAGGAATTTTACCGAAACATATCTGGGCAAATATTGAAAATGCTGCATTTGATATAAATGTATTTAACCGTGAACCTATCGGATCTGGACCATTTAAAATTAAAAAAGCGTATAAGAATGAGACAGGAATCTATGAATATTATGAACTTGAACCATTTGAAGAATATGCACTTGGTCAACCATATATCAACCACCTTGTAATGCGATTTTATAAAAACGAACAAGAAGCACTTAAAGCATACCGAAATGGTTCAATCGATGCTCTTGGTGGCATCTCGCCAGATGAAGCTTTGAAACTGAAGACTGATGAATACAACGTGCTCAGTACTCCTCTTCCGCGAGTATTTGGTCTTTTCTTCAATCAAAGTGAAGCACCTGTTCTTGTAAATAAAGAAGTGCGAAAAGCTCTCGACGCAGCAATTGATAGAAATACACTTATCGATGCTGTACTTAAAGGCTGGGGTGCACCCGCGACGAGTGCTATTCCACACGGTCTTTCAAGTGAGACCGAGCTTACAGAACGAGCTGATTCGCCTCTCACCGCATTTTCAACTTCGACCGAGACAGTAGACGAGGCAAACCTAGACACTGCTCGAAAAATTCTTACAGATGCTGGATGGAAATTGGGTGAAAATGGCATATTTCAGAAACAAACAAAGAAGGGTAAATCGACTGAAACTCAAGTCCTTCAATTTAGTATTTCCACTTCAAATGTCCCTGAACTTAAGCAGACAGCCGAAATCTTGCGAGACACGTGGACAAAACTCGGTGCGGATGTTAAAGTAGAGATATTCGAACCCTCTGACCTTACGCAAAAGGTAATCCGACCCCGAAAGTATGACTCTCTTCTCTTCGGAAATGTCGTCGGGCGCGACCTTGACCTCTATCCTTTCTGGCATTCTTCACAACGAAATGATCCTGGATTAAATATCGCACTCTACACCAACATAAAGGCAGATAAGGCCCTCGAAACCATCAGAGATACATCAGACGAGACAAAGAAGAATGATGCATACAAAGCATTCGAAAAAGAGATTCAGAATGATATTCCTGCCATTTTCCTCTATTCTCCTGACTATATTTACGCAACCAATAAATCAGTAAAAGATATTCAAATCTTGAACATCACTTCCCCTTCAGAAAGATTTATGAATATTACGAACTGGTATATAGAAACAGAAAAAGTTTGGAATATATTCGTGAAATAAATTTGATATTAGAAAGATAAAGAAAATTAAAAAAATTATTAAAAATTAGTTAAAGAAATTATGAACAGACGACCATTCCACGGCAGACCTAACAATCGATTCAGCCAGAATAACAAACAACCAAACAACTCTCGTCCTGCACAAAGTGCACAGAGCACATCTACAGGTGCAATACCTGTAGCTACAGGAACAGCAACCGCTGTCTCACACACAGGTGCTATTAATGAGTTCAAAGGTACAACCACTTCATACTCACACACTACTCCACAACCACAGGCCACAATGCAACGTACACAAAGCACATCACATACACAAGGTCATGGGCATACACAGCAAGGTCCTCGAAAATCTCCGGGCGGTAGCCGTATCATGAACCGAAATCGACCAATGCGACGACCTGAACCTCCACAGCGAAAACTGATCAACACTCTTCCTAAGCCTGCAGAAAGTGGACACATTCCACCTGTAGCACCTGGAAATATCCGAATCATACCTCTTGGTGGTGTAGAAAAAATCGGTATGAACATGACAGCGGTTGAAATAGGAAACGATATCATCATTATTGATGCTGGATTTGCATTCAAAGAAGAAGGAACTCCTGGTGTTGATTATATTTTACCGAACACAAAATACCTCGAAGAACGAAAGTCAAAGATCCGAGCCATTATCATTACCCACGGTCACCTCGACCATATCGGCGGTATTCCATACATCATGGACAGAATCGGCAATCCTCCAATGTACACACGAAATCTTACGATGCTTATGGTCAAGAAGCGACAATCTGAATTCCCCCATCTTGATCCTATTGATTTTAAGATCGTTGAAAAAGACGACCGCGTAAAGATCGGAGATATGTCAGTACAATTTTTTGGTGTAACACATACGATTCCCGATTCTATCGGTGTCGCTATTGAAACCCCATACGGGTATGTCGTAAACAATGGTGACTTTAAACTCGACCATGTTGATGAAGTACCAACAGCTGAAGAAGAGAAATCTTATTCTTTTTTCAATGATAAAAAAGTATTGATGCTTCTTGGTGAATCTACAAACATTGAGAATGCAGGCTTCTCTACTCCTGAAAGACTCGTACTTCAAGGTCTTGACCAGATCGTACGAGAAATCAAAGGCAGACTTATCGTAGGTATGTTCGCCTCTCACTTCCATCGTATTGCAAGTATCGTAGAATCAGCAGAAAAGTACGGCAAGAAAGTGATCATCGAAGGACGAAGCATGAAGAACAATATCGACATTGCTATTCAGGCCAACATCCTCAAGATAAACAAAGGTACTATTATTTCCCCTCAAGAAATTGATAATTATCCTCCAGATAAAGTCGTAGTACTCGCAACAGGTGCACAGGGTGACGAGTTCGCTGCGCTTATGCGAATGGCTACTGGTAGCTACAAACATTTCAAAATCAGCAATCGAGACACAGTTCTCCTTTCTGCTTCTATTATCCCTGGAAATGAACGAGCAGTAGACAAACTCAAAGACAAACTTACGCGAATGGGTGCAAAAATCATTCATTACCGAACATCTGAAGTTTTTGTTCACTCAACCGGTCATGCAAACCGTGGTGAAATCGAATGGCTCCACAAGAAACTGAAACCGCGATTCTTAATCCCAATTCACGGTAACCACTACAAGCTCCAGCAACACGCCGATCTAGCTATGCAACTTGGTATGCCAGCTGATCACATTATTGTGCCTGATAACGGTACAATTATTGAAATCCAAGACGAAGGTCAGAAACTTGTAAAACTTGCTGTGAAGGCTCCTGACAATGTTGTGATGGTAGATGGATTTACGATTGGTGATATACAGGACGTAGTGATCCGAGATCGACAAGTACTTTCACAAGATGGTATTTTCGTAGTGATCGCACTTATCAACGCCGCTACTGGCAAACTCAAGAAATCTCCTGACATCATTTCACGAGGTTCTGTATACCTTCGAGAATCACAAGAACTTCTTCGAGAAACTCGATATCTTGTGAAGCATGTCGTCGAACAGAACACTGAACATATGCACCCTATCAACATTGATTACATCAAAGATGTTGTTTCAGAGGCATTGAGCAAGTTTATCTTCCAACACACAGCAAAACGACCGATTGTCATTCCGGTTATGATTTGTGTCTAAGTGAATAAAAACATTTTCTTCGTTGCATGAAAACAGAAAATTTCTACTGAAATTTTCCTCTGCTCACTGCAATTCGCAAGTTTCAAGCAACTCATCAAATGTTTTTATTCAGAGAGAAAAGACAATACAAAATCCCGAACTACACGCTCGGGATTTTGTATTCTTATACCTATATCTTATTCAATGTACCGATGCCCCCCCTTATTACGATTGATTATGCTAAAATAAACCACATAGCTTATGGATAAAGTTCTTGGAAAACTTAAAAACTTTCAAGCGATGCTTCTGATTTTCGTGTCGGTTCTTCTCCTCTCCTTCCATTACTTCTTTGCATATTTTATTAATTCAAAATATCTTGAAGGATTTATTGGTACCAAAGGGCTTGGGTACGCATATGCAATTGGTTCACTTTTAAATATTCTACTCTTTATATCAGCCCCCTCAGTACTTCGTACGATTGGAAATTACCGCTTTACCATAGGAACAGCGCTCGCAGAACTTGTAGCACTCTTTAGTCTCGCCTACACATCTGACCCTATTTTGATCGTTTCTTTATTTATTATTCACATGGCGATTGCCCCTATTCTCTTCTATAACATGGATATTTTTGCCGAAAAGTATGCTACAGCTGAAGAAATGGGGAGTATTCGTGGCTTCTATTTAACGATGCAAAATATCCCCCCGATTATCGCACCAGTTATGCTTGGAATTATTCTGCTTAAGGCTGAGTATTGGAAAGTGTATCTGATTGGCGCATTATTTCTTATCCCTTTTATTATTCTCATATCTTCAAACTTTAGAAATTTTGAGGATCAGGACTACCCTGTTATAAATCTTCGTGAAGCTTGGCAAAAATTTCGCCAGGAAAAAAATATCTTCGATGTCTTTGTTGACCATTTTTTACTTCACCTTTTTTATGGTTTAACTGTAATTTACCTACCTATTTATCTCATTGATTATGTAGGTTTTTCTATCCCTGAGATGGGTATTATATTGAGTATTATGCTTTTGCCCTTTATTCTATTTCAGATTCCTATTGGAAAAATGGAAGATCGATACCACGACGAAAAACACGTGCTCGTACTCGGCTTTAGTGTCATGGCCTTTACTTTCATGCTTATTCCATTTATTCACGAGAAAAATATAATCCTTTGGTCTGCGGTACTTTTTGTAAGTCGTATCGGTGCAAGTATCGTAGAAGTTTCAAGTGAGAGCTATTTTTTCAAACATATAAGTCCTTCAAATGCTGGATTTGTAAGTTTCTATCGAATGACTCGATCATTACCTTTTTTCATAATTCCACCTCTTGTTGCGATAACACTCATGTTCGGTAACATTGCATATGTCTTCTTCGTGACAGGTATTCTTATGCTTCTCGGTGTACGATACGCACTTCTTATCAAGGGATAAAAGCTTCTTCGAAAACATGCATACTACGCATAAAATTCTCCAGAATTTTTGCTCTGCTCAGCTTATATTCAGCAGAATATAAGCCTCCGCAAGGCATGCATATTTTCTCATCCACTTTTTTTATCCTCTAGTAAGATGAGTGACACAACGAAGAAAAGGATTTTTATTCTCTATTCAGCTATCCCTGCACATGTATTGAATTGTCGCACGGTTGTGTTGTAAGAATCGATAGACTGTTTGAGCATAGTAAGCTTAGTGTTGTAGTCAATTACAAGAGTATTATACTCATTAGCTTTCTCTACATACGCATCACCAGTTGCACTATCGATTTCCTTTCGGGTTTCAGCGATCCTATTTTCAAGTGCAGCAACTTCTGCCTTTTGAGTTTCGATCGATTTTTTCAACGAATCACTTGGAGATGGGCACGATGAGAGCGGCTTACCGAAGTGCTGTACAATGAGCCACTGCTTTCGACCTTGATATGTTCCCTGACCAATAGCGATCCCTATTTCCTGATATCGTGAATCTAGAATATTTTTTCGATGTCCCGGACTTGCCATCCATGCCGCAACCACCTGACTGTCGCCAGAGAAAACACCCAGCGCAAGATTTTCACCTACTACTATATAATCATAGCCAGTTTTTCTAACAACATCAGATACGCTGTCACCAGATGGAGACATATGTTCAAAATACTGATTTTTAAACATATCCTGAAGTTTTGATTCTGCAGATTCTGTTAATTTCTTATTTACATTCAAATACGGGAGGCCTTGTTTTTGACGTTCAGCATTTGTGCCAAGAATAATACCTTGCACAGACAGACTTGCCTCATTTTGATTTGAAATCACAGGAAGTAGTTCGCCGTTTTTTCCAGTAACCGAAACTGTTCCAAGCACTCCACCTTGGTTTGCCGATGATGTTCCTCTGCCACCCTGCAGATCACCCTGAGGATCATCAATCGTTGTTACAGTAGAAGTTTTGTAACCGGAAGTCGTAGAGTTTGATCCAGAGAAAAATGGAATATAATTTTGACTCACACCAAAAAGAGTCGTTGATGAGGCCGAAGTAACTTCTTTGAAAAACTTCTTAAACGAATCTGCGTACTCAGAGTGAAGTTGACTAAAGGATGGGGCAACGTTTTGCAACGGTTCTCTAAAATAGAACAAGGTACCAAAGAATATGACCAAGATGAGTATCGGCCTTAATATCATAGGGCTATTTTAGCATTTTTAGGCTTTTAGGGGTACTTTTAGCTGGCCGGGCGGGAATCAATTTCTTACAGTTATTCACTGTCACAAACCAGAGTAGATTTGTTTAATTGGTCTTTATCACCTTCACAAGTACAAACAAAAGACTTACCGAAAGTGGACCAAGAAGAAATCCTTCAGGGCCAAAGTACTGGAGGCCACCAAGTATTGAAAAGAGAATGAAAAGTGGATGAATATTTACACCTTTATTGATGATAAATGGTGCAAGTACATTGTCGACAAGACCCACAAAAACTATAGACCAAATGATCTGTCCTACCCATACACCGTAACTTCCATAGAAGAAGAGGTAAATTACCGCAGGTATCCAGACCAGTGCTGTACCAACACCAGGCACCAGAGCCGCGATACCAGCTACAGTTCCCCAAAGTACTGAATTTGGTACGCCGAAGATTGCAAAGCCAATACCGGATAAAACACCTTGGACCAGTGCCACAACCAATGAACCGAGTACTACAGAGCCAATAGATGATTTAATAGAGTGAGCTATCATGTCATCTTTATCTTGTGAAAGCGGACTCAGTGATGAAAGTTGTTCTTTGAACTCTTCCCCGTCCCGTATGAAGTAAAAGAGTGCAATAAGTCCAAGGATGAATTTTACAAAGAGGTCTAGAGTACCGGAGAAAATTCCACCGACCGCTCCAAGAATCCAAGCCGAGAATCCGGCAAGGTACTCTCGTACGTTAAACTTAAAGTCTGGAATATATGATTTAACAACAGTCTCAACTTTATGTGTTACAGCATCGACTGAAACCATCTCACCAGAAGCAATTGTTAGGTACAAACCCTGAGCTTCTGAGATAATTCGATTTGCCAAAAAAGCTAAAGGAACGAGTATTAGAATAACAATGAGAAGTACGGTTGTCACCGCAGCCAAGTTTTTTGACCGCATCTTTTGGAGAATTTTTTGATGAAGTGGCGCAACGAGAATCGCCACTATCGCAGACAAGATGAGAGGTATTAGAAACGATTGAAATATAAGTACACTAAGAACGCTTATAACAAGAAAAACAGTGGCAAAGAAAATGCTCTGATATTTAGTATTCATATATATAATGTTAGCTCGTTTGGGGTGAATTTACAATCTTTAACTACGCTCCGTGGCACTTTTTGTACTTCTTCCCACTCCCACAAGGACAAGGATCATTTCGGCCAACCTTGTCTTCAGCAGAACCATTTGCACCTACAGTAATCACTCGAGCCCCATCAATCTTTTTGGCTTCTGCAATAGCTTCACCAACAATACTACTTGCGTCAGCAGACGGTCGAAGTTCCACGACAGGTATATTTGTCCCTACGCCGACTTCACCCTGAACTTGTGCGAGAATTCTGATGATTTCTTGGTCAACCGATTCTTCCATTTGTCTAAAGAAAATGAGGCCTTCTCGCTTATATTCCACAAGAGGGTCACGCTGGCCGTACGCCCGAAGATTCACACTTGATCTCATATAGTCCATCAGCTCAAGATGATCAATCCAGAATAGATCGATTGTCTGAAGCATCACACCACGAGCTGTTCGAAGGAAATTGAGCGGTTGTTCTGGCTCACTCGCCTGAGTAAATCGTTTTCGATTTTCTTCGATCGCAATTTTTTGTGCTTCAGTCGCTTTAAGAAGAATGGTATTCAAAATTTCTTCTACATCTTTTGGTTCTCCAAGGAGAATTTTCTTTCTTCGACTATAAACCTTAAGTCGCTGCTGATTCAAGACATCATCATATTCAAGTACATGTTTTCGAGAATCAAAATGAAAACCTTCAATTTTCCGCTGAGCAGATTCGAGAGACCGGCTAATCATGCTGTGCTGAATAGGTTCATCTTCCGGGATGTTCAATCGTGTCATCATTTTCTTCACCGTATCACTCGCAAAAATACGCATCAAATCGTCCTCCATGGATACGAAAAATTGGGTTTCTCCTGGATCACCTTGTCGTCCTGATCGTCCTCGAAGCTGATTATCAATTCGTCGCGCCTCATGTCGTTCAGTACCAAGCACATAAAGACCACCAAGTTCTTTTATCTCTGCAGCATTACCGTGCGCACCACCCAACTTAATGTCTACACCTCGACCAGCCATGTTTGTCGCAATGGTTACAGCACCACGTTTACCAGCTTCAGCTACAATCTGACCTTCTTTTTCTGCAAATTCTGGCTTGGCATTAAGAAGTGCGTGAGGAATACCTTCTCGTTTGAGATAATCCGAGAGGAGCTGATTTTTTTCAATCGAAACCGTACCAACAAGAACAGGCTGACCTTTTTGGTGAAGTTCTTTGATCTTTTTTGTAATAGCTATAAACTTCCCCTTTTCGTTCTGGAAAATAAAATCTTGTCGATCAAGTCGGGCAACCGGACGATGTGTCGGAACTTCGATCACATCAAGACCATACACCTTGAGAAATTCTTCTGCACTTGTCATACCTGTACCTGTCATACCAGCAAGCTTTGGGTACATTCGAAAATAGTTTTGAAATGTAATAGAAGCGAATGTTCGACTTTCCTTCTGGATCTTCACACCTTCTTTAGCTTCAATAGCTTGATGTAGGCCTTCTGACCATCGTCGTCCTGGCTGGAGCCGTCCAGTCGAAGGGTCAACAATCATCACCTCTCCATTCTTAACAATATATTCAACATCATTATGATATAGAGCCTTCGCTCGTACTGCAGTTTCCAGATGATGTACATATTTGATACCACCTTCGGTATAAATGTTTGAAACACCGAGAAGTTTTTCTGCCTCATCGATACCTTTTTCGGTCATAGCGATAGTCTTAAACTTTTCATCAACAGTAAAATGTTCATCTCGATTTAGTTTTTTTGCAATGTCTGCGAATGTTACGTACAAACTTTCCGATTCGGCAGTTGGTGAAGAAATAATAAGCGGAGTTCTTGCTTCATCGATGAGGATAGAATCGACTTCGTCTACAATAGCAAAGTTGAATTCTCGCTGACGAATTTCAGTTACAGAATGTTCAATATTGTCTCTTAGATAATCGAATCCAAATTGATTGTTCGTACCATATGTAATATCAGCATGATATGCCTCACGCTTTGTGGCCGGTTTCAGAAATTCATATCCCACTTTAAATGCACTATTTTCATTTTCTTTTGAAGCTTCAGTTACTTCTTTTTCTACTTCTTCTTTTGTATGAGCATTAGTTTCTGTGGCAGCAATTTCAGTCGGTGCAACATCTTTTGCTCCAACATGTTCAATATCAAATATATATGTAGAGCCGTCATTTATCACACCTGTAGTGAGGCCAAGCTTGTGATAAATCTGACCCATCCATGAAGCATCTCGTCTGGCAAGGTAATCGTTTACGGTGATGAGGTGTACACCCTTTCCTGTAAGAGCATTGAGATACACAGCAAGTGTTGCCATCAAAGTCTTCCCTTCACCAGTTTTCATCTCAGCAATTTTTCCTTCGTGGATAATCATTCCACCAATAAGTTGCACATCGTAATGTCGTTGACCAAGAGCTCGTCGTGACGCTTCTCGTACAACAGCAAAAGCTTCTGGCAAGATTTCATTCAAAATTGAATTTTCCTCTGCAGTATTGTTTGTGTTGCATTTTTCTGAAATCTGTGTCTTAAATTGAGTAGTCTTAGCTTTGAGTTCTTCATCGGAAAGAGCCTTGATTTGAGGTTCAAGGGCGTTGATTTTCTGAACAATTTTTTGATACCGCTTCACTTCCCGACTCGAACGTGTACCAAATATCGAAGTAAGTATTGTCATAGTGATGCCTACTTTAGCATAATTTCACAAAACAAAACACCCCGGATTTTACTCCGAGATGTTTTGTTAAGTGAGTAGCAGAAGATTATTTCTTCTTTTTTGAAGCCTTCTTTTTTGACTTCTTTGCTGCCTTCTTTGCTTTCTTTTTAACTGCCATGGTATTGAAGTAAGGAACAATTATTGGTAAGTGTTAGCGATGGTGACCAATATCACTAACCATGTACTAATTATCTCTTTCATTTACATTACTCGCAATATTTTTTTTAAAAAAAGTGTGGATAACTTTTATTTTTTATTTTTTCAAAAAAATATTTAAAAAAATTAAACAAATAATTTATTTTAAAAAATACTTTTTCTTTTGAAAAAATTTCCTTACGCTCTTCAATTCATCCGACATAATTTTGTAGCAAGCTTTGCAAATATGAAATTTCACAACTTTGTTTTTCTGATCTGGAGGACTAAGCAATATTGCACCGTAATCAACCAACTCTTTGATGCAATGATCGCACTTCGGTTTTATTGCCATATTATATATATTTAATTTTACCTAACCATAATCTCCTATCTAGTTAAAATTCCACTTGACACAACTTCTGAGTACACATCCATAATTCCCTCTTTTAGCCCAATCTCCGCTTTAAATCCAAGTGCACTCAACTTTGACACATCCATCAGTTTTCGTGGAGTACCATCCGGCTTTGAAGCATCAAATACAATTTCACCATCGAAACCAATGACCTCTTTTACCATCTCTGCAAGTGCTCGAATTGTAATATCCTCGCCAATACCAATGTTCACGAACCCTTCTTCGTTATATGTATTCATTAGAAATACACATGCTCGCGCTAAATCATTTACATGCATGAATTCACGAAGTGGTGCACCTGTCCCCCACAACTCCACTTTGTCAGCACCGGAAACTTTGGCAGTGTGAAATTTTCGGAGAAGTGCTGGTAATACGTGTGAACCGTTGAGATCATAATTATCATTTGGACCATACAAATTTGTCGGCATAACAGAAATGAAGTTGCAGCCATACTGACGCTTGTAACTTTCACAGAGCTTAATGCCGGCAATTTTTGCGATAGCATACGGTTCATTTGTTTGCTCAAGAGGACCAGACAACAAATATTCCTCCTTCAAGGGCTGCGGCGCCATACGTGGATAGATGCAAGATGAACCAAGGAACAAGAGTTTCGTGGCGGGATTTTCTCGTGATAATTCGTATGCAGCATGAATAACATTTGCTTCTACCATCAGATTTTCATAAATGAAATCTGCACGCTCTGTATTATTTGCCATGATGCCACCAACTTTTGCTGCGGCCAAGAAAATGTATTCCGGTTTCTCGACACTGAAAAAATCATGCACTGCCTGTTGATTCAAAAGATTCAGTTCTTGCCGTGTACGAGTAATGATATTTGTGTGACCTGCATTTTCAAGCTGTCGCACGATTGCAGAACCCACCATTCCTTTGTGTCCAGCAACATATATTTTTGAATCTTTCTTCATGTTTAATTCACAGAACTTTCAGGCTCGTATTACCACTCGGGTTTAGATTCCAGCTGATGGATCTTTCCCTTCTCGAATCTGCTGGATATATTGTTCACCCGCTTCTTTGAAATCAGGAGCAAGTGCGATAGTTTTCTGGATTTCAGCGATAGCTTCAGCTCTTCGCCCCATCTTGAGATAGAGTCCAGCGAGTGACATGTGAACCTGAGGATTACTTGGATCAGTTGCTTCTTTTTCTTTTGCAATTGTAATAATCTCAGTGTACTGCTTCTTTTGAAGAAGAGCATTCAGATATCTCTCATCAGTTTTAATTGTAAGATTGTCACCTATGATTGTTTTCGCTTCGCTAAATTTATCAGCAAAGACAAGTGCCATTGCATATAAGAGTTTTGATTCATCACTTTCTGGAGCAAGTTCATACGCCGTTTTGAATGTCTCAGCTGCCTTTGTAAACTGATTCGTTGAAAGCTCAATCACACCTTTTTGGAAAATGAATGATTGTTTATTCGGAGAAAGAGAGATTGCTTTTTCAACATACGGTAACGATTGGTTGAAGAGACCAAACTTTTGAAGATACAATGTAACAAAGATATATGGTCGAGGATCGTTTGGAGTTTCCTTGATCGCACGATCAAACTCCTGTCCTAATAGATCAGTGAATCCTTTGACCACTTCCTGATCTTTTTCATTAGTAATAACAGTTGGAGTTGTCTCAGCCAGTCGTTCTCTAATTTCAGTATTACCGAACGTATTATACGCAAGGGCCTGTTTAAAGTATGTAAGCACATTCGCAGGTGATGCTTTTTCAGGTCCAAGTACTGCAAGTGCACCAGGTTGGCTTATCTGTAACGCTTTGATCAAAGTTCGTCCAGCCATTATTGGCTTCCAGATGACCGTGTACATTGAGTAGAACGAAATCAAAATAACAAGCACAACAAGTACTGATTTTAATACCATACTTTCAAAATACATCTTCATATTTGCAAACCAAATACCCTCTTTAGGTGCTCTTACCGCTGCATCTTGAGAGGAACTTACGATCATATTCTCAGGATTCATTGATTGCTCATGAATATACGCAAGCAAGATAAAGAAAATAATATAGCTTACGAGGTTATCGAAGATGAACAAATTGTGTACAAAATATGCAACAAGAAGTCCAGTGAAGAGAGCTTTCTGTAACAGATCATACATTTCATTTTTATTGAGTCGTACTTTTTTCCAGAGAGCAAGAAGAAGTGCAACAAACAAGCTCAGATATCCAGCAAGGCCAAGTACACCACCAGCAATCAACCAATCAAGAAATACATTGTGAGTACGATCAAACCATTGTTCCTGACCATACATTTGAGGATCGTAGTATTTTGCAAATACATAATGGAAATTATCTTGACCCCAACCGAGAAGAGGTCGTTCTTTTACACCTTCCCAAGCCATCCCCCAGAGGAGAGTTCGAGCTTTACCTTGTGTTTGCATTACCTCTACAAGATCAAAAGTGATAAGTGAACTGAATCGACTCAAAAGATCCGATCTTTTCACAAAATCTGCATTTTTATTTATACCAAGGAAACCAACGATCACCACAATACAAGCAACCACAATGATACTTGTCTTTTTAATAACTTTCTTTGTCTGATCATCAACTTTAACTTTATTCGACAAAATAAAAATTAGCGGAATAATAGCGAATACAAATACACCTGCTACGAGCCCCACAAATGAACCTCGAGTACCAGTGTTATAGAGAACAAATAAGTTGAACAAGATTGCTACAATATAACCAATATATGCAACCCGAGCTTCAATGAATTTTTTAATACTTTTTAATTGAATCAAAAGTGAAGCACCAATAAAAGTATGGAGGAGTGAATAGACACCAAGGTAACTTGAGTTCCCAAGAGATCCGGCAATACGGATAGTTCCTTCGGTACCACCAAACAAAACTTTCACAAAATAGCCAACACCTTTCATAGTTTCGACTAAAAGATTCGAGTCACGACTAGTATCGTAATCCGCAAAAGCTCTAAATCCGACAATCACACTGACAACAACTGAAACTTTTAAAAGTCGCTCCCAAGCCTGCTTAGTTCGAAAGATTGCAGAAGAAACAACAAAGAAAAGAAAAAGGTGAATAACTGTTACATACCCTTCCATTCGCTCATAATTACTCCAAAAACTTTTTGCAGGATCTTCAGCAAAGAAACATGCAATACCCAGAACTGCCGTAAACGCAAGTACAGACCACATGATTAGCCCACGTTTAGGTAGATATCGCTTATCGAAAATAACTAATACTATATATAGGAGTGCCGCAAGCTCTACCGCTCCCCTAAAGAGGAAAGCTTTCCCTGTGATATATGGAAAAAAGAGTGAAGTTGAAATAAGAAGCGGGACGAGTAATGAAATGTACAAAAGGCCAATAATGCTATACAGGATTGATTTGTGAAGTGTCTTGTTCATATTGATAAATATATAGGGCAAAGTATAGTACAATTTACACAAGTCGGCGAGTTGTCTATATACTGGCCGTGTTTCCTACCATGTTTCTCAGCATAAAAACCTTTATACGCCGTTTCCTAGGCAAAAAACTCAACCTCCATCGTCCTACAAGCTGGCCTTATATCACAGGCGACAGCTTTCGATCTTTGTCGAACTTTGTCCTCGACGAATCTTTAGATTTCGATCCCCTTTTGGTCCGTACCGGCGACATCATCTTCGTACGCACAAATTACCTGAAAGAATTCTCCAAAAAGTATCAACCGCAAATCAAAATTGATACAAAATTTATTTTAATTTCACACAATGAAGACATGGAGGTAACCGAAGAGATTATTTCACTTATCGATTTTTCAAAATGCGTACACTGGTTTGCCGAAAACGTACAGATAGATAATCCGCGAATTACTCCACTACCCATTGGCCTAGCAAATTTTTACTCTCAACAAAACGGAAAGATTGCACTATTTGATGAATTGAACTCAGAACTTTCGAAAAAAAATTCAGCAATCTTTTACGATTTCACTATTGCAAGCAATCCTAAAGTACGAACAGCGGCGAGAGAATCTATCAAAAAAAATCCATTTGCGGAATGTAAGCATTTTGCAAACCAGATCGAATATTACAAAAATCTGAAAACCTATGCATTTATGGCATCACCTAGAGGTAAAGGCGAGGACTGCAATAGAACTTGGGAGGCTTTATATCTAAGCGTTCAACCGATTGTTATAAAAAGCCCGATGACTTTATATTTCAAGGAGATTGGTATACCTTTATACATATTGAATACTTGGTCTGAGATGGAACAGCCCTTACATACAGAAACAGCCACGGTCAATCCAAAGAGTATCGAAGCACTCTGGATGCCATATTGGGCTAATCAAATTCATATAAAAAGAAATTCATGCTTCAAACCATAAATACAAAATTCAAAACACTTCTCAAGGACCTCGCAGGCAAAGATGAAACTGGAGGAAGCAATGTTGGCGGCGCACGAAAATACACAGCGAACATGTCATGGCTCTTTGTTGGCCGAGTGGCGAACATTATCCTAAGCTTTGCAGTTTCAGTGGTTATTGCTCGACACCTATCGCCGGCAGGATTCGGTCAAATCAACTTCGTTATCAGTTTCGTTAGCCTGTTCGGTTTTTTAGCGACACTTGGTTCAGATTCGATTATTGTACGAAATCTTGTGGAAAGACCAGCTGACGCCGCAAAAACTCTAGGAACAGGTCTTGCAATCAAAATTGGTGGAGGACTTATCGGTGCAATCAGTGCAACGGTTGCTATATGCATTTTAAGTTCGTCGTTTGATGAGCGATTATTTGTAGCGGTATATTCAACAAGTTTTATTTTTCAATGTTTAAACATTGTCGATCTCTATTATCAAGCAAAAGTTATTTCTAAGCGTTCAGTATTTGCTCAGCTTTTCGGAGGTACGCTTTCATCGATTATTAAAATATCGCTTGTCATCGCCGGCTCTCCTATTCTATATATCATCATGGCGTATGTACTTGAAACTGCGCTCACAGGTCTCTTATTTGTCGTTTCATGGATCAAATCAAATGAGCGAGTAGGAGATATACATTTTGATTCAAATATTCTTAAAGAAATTCTCAAGGTTTCTTGGCCTCTTATGCTTTCAACAGTTGCATCAGTTATTTATGCTCGTATTGACCAAGTGATGATTAAAGGACTTCTCGGAAATACAGATTTAGGAATTTACTCATCTGCAGTAAAACTAGCTGAAGGGTGGTATTTTATTCCTGGCATAATTGTCTCATCCTTGTTCCCTGCTCTTGTATCAGCACGAGCAAATTTCACTCTCTACATGAAACGCCTTCGATGGCTTTACATATTGCTTTTAGTGCTTTCAGTTTCAATCGCAATTGGCACGACATTTCTCGGAGGGTGGATTATCACACTCTTTTACGGACCAAGTTACAGTGCTGGTGCATTGTCGCTCATATTATATACATGGGGCGGAGTTGGGGTATTTCTTGGAACCGGTATCAGTCAATTCCTAATCGCTGAAGGTGCTACGCGGATTATGTTTGTTATGACTTTGTTTGGTGCAATCTTAAATGTTCTTCTTAATCTCGTGCTCATTCCACTCTACGGTATAAACGGCTCAGCATTCGCAACATTTGTTTCGTACATGTCGACACTTGTCATACTTCTTTTCTTTAGCACTACTCGTAAACATTTGAAGCAAATCATATGGAATCGCTCTTAATATCTTTTTTTCGAAGATATGTAAATTGGTCAATCTTATTGAAGTTGGATATTTTATTTTTTTACAGAAAATTATTTGCGAGATTTCGAACAGTATCAGCGAATCCTTCAGACATAGACAAAAAAATCCTCATCGTAAAACTCGAAGTACTTGGAGATTTTGTGACTTTTATTCCCTCACTCAAGGCTTACGCCGAAATATATGGTGGCAAAAATATTGACCTTCTGATTGATCATAAACAAAACGCATTGATCGCTGATTATTTAATAAAAGAAAACATAATCAGATCCTACACCCTCCTTGATTCTCGAAAATTCACACACAATATGCTATATCGTTTTTTCACAGCATTTAAACTTCGCAAAAATAATTACAGCACTGCAATTTATGCTGCATACTATCGAAGAAATCTTGGGAATTTCTTGATCCAAGCAACTGGCGCATCAGAACGATTTGGCTTTGCTGGAAATGAAGTTGATTGGGGCGAAAGAGATCTTGAGCCAGAGACTTTCACTAAAGCGATCGTTCTAGGTGACAAAACAAGAAATCGTGAAAATATTGAATACACAGATAGCATCAATGAATATGAGAAAAACTTTCGCTTGATCGATGGTATTACGAATGGTCACTCAAAACGCATTGAACCATATTTCCCACTTCTGCATTTTCCAGGTTTGAATCCATCCTTGAATCAAGCTCTCTCCGAACTGGCACTGACGCAAAGTCCAACACAATATATAGTGATTAATCCAGGTGCCGGACGTGAGTACAAAAGGTGGCCAAGAGAAAGATTCGCCGAAGTAGGTAGATTTACCATTCAGCAAGGCTACAGCGTGCTTATAAGCGGCGGGCCGAATGAGAAAGACACGGCCAATAAAATTGTCGACCTGATCTGTGGTGATTCAGAAATAAGCAACACGAATGCAAATGGTGCGAAAGCAATCTCGATTGCAGGCCTTACAACTCCGATAGAAATCGCGCACATTATAAAAGACGCAAAAGCACTTGTTTCAAACGATACAGGTATAATTCATATTGGTGCAGCTGTTCATACACCATCAGTATGCATCATCGGTTGTGGGGCTTATCCAGCATTTTATCCATATAGCGATCTGGATCTAAATCGTGCCGTCTTTCATCGGGGCCCAACCTGTTTTCACTGGAAATGCACAGAGATGCCTGAGTTTATAAACTCAGGCAAGGTGCTCGCTCCTTGCGTCGATAACATCACTCCAGATATGGTGATTGCTGAATTAAAAAGATTTATATAAATTTGCTATATAGATTTGATAAATATAAACAGGAAAATAAATATGAAAAAAATATCTTTTATTACATCACTTTATAAGTCAGAAGAGTTCTTACCAAAATACATTAAACATGTGAAAAAAATGCATCGAGTTTTAAGTGATGCAAAAATAGAGCACGAATTTGTTATCCTGCCGAATGACCCGAGCGATACTGAATATGCATTATTGAACAAACTTACAGAAATGAATGAAGATTCTGTTGCATCAGTGAATACAATCTTCAAAATCATTCCAAGAGAAAGAGAAACTTTATATACAACTTGGAATAATGGCTTTAATGCTGCAACTGGCGATATAATGTGCTCATGGAACGTTGACGATATGCGCTCACCTCGATTCATTATCAAGCTATTTAAAAAATTCAAAGATTCCACAAAACTCCCTGCTGACAATATATATGTCATATACCCAGGCTTCACGTATGTGCGAGGTGTTACATTTCTCGGATTTAAAATTCCACTTTTAGTTCGGAAGATCACACCACCACCTTTTGATGTAAAAAGATTTACGCATGAAATGCATATGGGCCCTTTCTTTTTCTTCACCAAAGAGGCATTCACAAAAATTGGACCATTCGATACGACGTTTCGAATTGCTGGCGACTTCGAATGGCAGTCTCGTGCGGCTTCTCTTGGCATTCCAATGTTTCAAATCAAGGAATCGGCAGGCATTTTTACTAACTTTGGCACAAGCCTTAGTGGTAGCAAGAGTACCCGACAGGTAGATGAAAACCAGCGAATTTATGATATATATAAGGTGTAAATGAAAATCGTAGCCCTCCTGCCAGTCAAAAATGAAGCCTGGATCCTTAAAGCCCACCTTGATTCTGTCCTACGGGTGGCCGACCATATTATTGCACTTGACGACAATTCAACAGATGACACTCGAGAAATTCTCGCACAAGACCCTCGAGTCACCCTCCTATCTGCAAGTGATTTTATAAAAAACGAAACGCGAGTAGACATGTCGCTTCGCCGAAATGTTTTATTGGATCAGGCACGTAAAATCGGCGCAACTCATCAACTCTGGCTTGATGCGGATGAAATAATTCCTGAAAATTATGCCTCAAAACTACGAAATACAATTACTGAACTTACTCCTGGTCAAAGACTGTGGCTACCATGGATTACGCTTTGGAAAAAGCCGACCGTGTCACGAGTAGATTCTGTTTGGAAAAATCTGCGCAAAGATTTTGTGTTTTGTGATGATGGTATAAGCACTTTTGGTGCCGCAGAACTTTCAGAAAGTCGGACACCTCATATACCTCCGACCCATAGTGCCGCAAATTCTGTATATACACACATAGGTGCAATAAATACTGACATACATGCCCATACCCCTGTTCTCCATTTTCAATTCGTAAACTGGAAAAAATCAGAGATCAAACAAGCGTGGTACATGTGTCATGAGTTTTTACAAAAACAGAGAAATGCTCGAAGGATCAATGCAACATATTCTGTTTCTATCGACTCACCTTCTGTTCGAGTGCGAGAAATTTCATATCTTTCTGATGCGGAAAAAATTGCACTCGAGCGAATAACAAAAAACCTTAAAGGATTTGATATGACTGAAACATCTCAATACAAAGATTTAATCAAATGGTTTGACATATACAGTATCGAATATTTTGAGAAATTAAATATTTGGCATATCGAAGAATTGCACGCCTTGTTTATTAATCGAACCGGCAGAAATCCTCGGATCGAAATATTCCCCGACTGGCTTATCCGTCTTAATTCAGTACGGCATTCGGTGGGAAGTTTCGTACATCATAAAATATTTAGCCCTGATTTTTCTTTTTCCACTATTTTTGAAAACATGAAGAAATTCTCAAAAAATTCCAAAGACATATTTAATGCTACTAAAACTGCAAAATCAGCGGCTCGGAAAATTTCCAAAAAAATCATAGCCCATCTTCCTTACCCTCTCTCTGCATGGCCTGTACGAGTATACGAGAATCGAGGAGTAAAAAAAGCTTTGGTCTACAAAAATCAGCATGAGCCTATTGAATATCAAGATATGCATAAGCTTCGAGATTTCAAAAATTCAGGCGAAGCTTCTAATACTTCGAATAAAAAGATTAACATTCTCTTTTACCACGTATCAGCCTTGAGTTTTGGTGGTACTGAAAAGTTTCTACAGATCATTGCAAAATATCTAAATCCAGACAAGTTCAATGTGTATATAATGTATTCAGCAAAGCCACGTACTTCTTCCGGCAACATGACACTCGATGGACGAAGGTCATATATTTCAGAATATTCTCATATTAATCTGATTGAATTTTCATATGAAGAAATATTTTGCACATATCCTTATATCCTTAAAAATCCATCACCTAATATTTTTAAAATAATCAAAGACAACGACATCGATCTTGTGTTTACGGCAGGGTCTGGCTATGCCGAATACCCATTCAATTTACTCACCAATATACCGGTGATACTTATTAATATTTTTGGTTCACCAACAGCAGCATCAAACATCAAAAAAATTATTTCTATCTCTCAAGCAGTTGATGCAAAAATCAGAAATATCATACCAAAAGACAAACGAGAAATAATGTACATACAATCCGAAAAGCCAGATATTAAATTTGTTGATAAAGCTTTTCGTCTCCGTGAAAAACTGGGTATTTCTCCAGACGATTTTGTTTTTGGAAGAATTGGTCGAGCAGATGATTCGATCTTCGATCCGATTGCACTAAATGCATTCAAGAAATTTTCGGGTTTGAATCCTGATATTGCTGCATATACGCACTATATCATCATGTCCCCTGCGCCAGCCGCTAAAAAACTTGCGGCTGATTCACAAATTCAAAACGTACACTTCATCGATGCGAGCGCTAAGGAAGAAGATGTCTGGGCTTTTCACTATAGCCTCGATGCACTCGCCCATTTCCGCCTCGACGGGGAATCATTCGGTCTCAATATCGCAGAATCCATGCTTGCGGGTAATCCAATCATCACTCACAAATCACACATTTGGAATGCGCATCTTGAGTATTTGGAACCAGAATTTAGCTTCATTGTTGAAAAAGATGATGTTGATGCATATGCACAGGCTATGAAAAAACTTGTTGAACTAAAAAGCGGTGACAAAGTAGCTAAAGAAACTTTTTTAAAAATGAAGTTGAAAGCACAAGATGTTGGTGAAAAGCTTTTTATCATGGAAAACAATATTGGCAAAATCGAGCGTATAATTGAGGATGTAGTTGAAAGCGCGGCATAGAAAATGCACAGAACATGAACTCGAATACAAAATCAGCATCAGTAAGTATCATACTTCGTCCGAGTACACTGTTTTTTAAGGGTTTCCTGTCTTATTACTTCAAAAGCACAGCGCGCAAATTGCTTCGCATCAAGCGAGGACCGAGCGCGGTACTCCAAAGCCTTGTTAGAGGTCTTCGCAAAGAAGGTATTATATTTAATATCAATCCAAGACGAGAAAATCTAGCTGAAACCGTACATGTCATCTCAAACAAAGAGGCTCTCAAATGGGCACTCAATTTAAAATCAAAAGGTCTGATTAAGCGCATCGTCGCTGGCCCAAACATCGCTGTCCTGCCGACTGATCATGAAAGCCTGCTCACTGACGAACAAATCGATATTATTCTTGCGCCGTCGGAATGGGTTAAAGATTTATACATAAAAATGTGTCCAGCTCTTGCATCAAAAATTCGTGTGTGGCCGTCAGGTGTTCAGATACCCGATGAATCAGAAATAGTTTCCAGAGACAAAAGACACACGATTTTAGTTTACAAAAAGCAATTCAACCCAGTACTCGCCCAGACAATTATCAAAGACATTGAGAAATACATTACCGAGCAAAATCTTTCGCAAAATTCTCTGAATAATCTTCCTTATGAACTCAACGTACTTGAGTATGGAAAATTCAAACAGCATGAATATTTTGGAATTTTGAAATCAACTCGTGCACTTGTGTATTTGCAAGTATCAGAAAGCCAAGGCTTGGCGCTTCAAGAAGCCTGGGCACGAGACATACCTACATTTATCGGAAACACTCGCTCATACAGTACAGAAGGAATTGTGGTTGATGGAAATATTTCTGCACCATATCTCACACCTGAAGCTGGCACATTGTTCGATCATCCTTGTTCAAGCTCTAACACTCATGTTGCACAAAACACAGAAGATCCGAATTTTATAAAAAATTTAGAGAAATTTGAGCAAAACTTCAGATCAGATTTTGCAAATTTTATGGCAAAAGTTGAAATTGACACTTTCACTCCTAGAGATTACTGTATACGAGAGCTATCTGATAAGGCATCAGTTGATATCTACATGAACATCATCAAATGAACTTAAATTCTCTTAAAAAAATTCTCAAGAAATCACGAAACGTTCTCCTTTCGCCTTTTATACTGAAAGATTACTTTGTTTTTAAACACCACGATGTAGAACATCGTTTCCCTCTTTCTGTTCATGATTTTTATCCATGTGTAAAAGACAAAACAATCACAACGGGCTTTGATCGGCACTATGTGTATCACACTTCTTGGGCAGCACGTGTGGTTCAGGAAATCAAACCGAGTACCCATATAGACATCTCCTCAAGTCTTTATTTTTCAGGTATCCTCTCTGCTTTCGTCCCGGTAGAATTTTATGATTATCGTCCTGCTGATCTTCGCCTTACAAATCTAGTTAGTCGAGAAGGTAACCTTCATGCACTTCCATTTGCTGACAATTCTGTCGAGTCACTTTCTTGCATGCATACACTGGAACACGTAGGACTCGGTCGATATGGAGACCCTATTGATCCAAACGGTGACCTCAAAGCCATTGCTGAATTAAAACGCGTAGTTAAATCAGGTGGCTCACTTCTTATTGTTGTGCCAGTTGGCCAACCGAAAATCGAATACAATGCACACCGCATATATTCATATGAGCAAATCGTATCGTATGTACTGGGAGCTGATTTTACATTGAATGAATTCGCATTTATCCCAGAATTTGAATCAGAAGGAGGACTCGAACGAGGTGCAAATCCAGATAGAGTAAAAACGGCTCACTATGCATGCGGATGTTTCTGGTTCAAGAAAAAGTAAAATTAATCCTAAGAAATTCTAATTTTTTACACAACTTTTCCACAATTTTCACTATGATAATCCTCAGAATAAAAGCTGGCCTCGGCAATCAACTCTTCCAATATGCATACGCAAAGGCTTTGGCAATCCGGAGCAATTCTTCACTCATGATTGATCCAAGTTGGTACAAAAATATCGACCCAAAGGATACACTCCGGGTTTTTCTGTTGGACAAATACGCCATAAGTACACCGATATCTGAAAAATCTGATGGATACAACTATCACAAACTACATGAAATTTTCATCAAGATAGTCTTAAAATTGCGTCAATTTTTCTTCAAAGAAAATGCATACACATACTACCCTAGATTGGCTCAGCCGATTTTTTCTCCAGACAATCAAATTGATATTATTGAAGGATACTGGAACGTCCCGAAGTATTTTGAAGAATATTCAGATATTATCAAAAAGGAATTTCGACTAAAATCCCCTCTTGGCGAATACGGATCAACTGTCGAGAAAAGACTCCAAGACCTTTCTTCTTCTGGAAAAACTCTTGTACTTCTCCATGTACGTCGAGGTGATTATATTTCAAATATTCACGCAAATGCATATCACGGAGTAAAAGACCTTTCCTATTATGAAGATGCACTCAAAAGATTATCAAAGGAATCTGCGATCGGAGCTTCAACACATTTCGTACTTTCATCTGATGATACAGAGTTTTTGCAGGCTGAGATTATTCCGCTCATCAAAAAAACGTACACCGAAGAAAATGTGACCGTAGAAGGTGAACAGTTCACGATTTTGTCTAACGAAGCCTCTCTTTTGAATTATGAAGAATTACACCTTATGTCGCTTTGCCACCATTTTATAATCGCAAACAGTACATACAGCTGGTGGGCAGCATGGCTTTCAGGTACCGCTGAAAAACTCGGTCAGAAAAAGATAGTAATCGGACCAAAACAATGGGTTAATAACCCAAACGAGAAGACTCCTGATGTCCTACCACCAGATTGGATTACAGTGTAAAAACTGTGTAAAATAGGCCCACCATGATCAGTGTTATAATCGCCACAAAAAATGGTTCAAAGACCATCAAAAAAGCCATTGATTCTGTGCTTGGGCAGTCTATTTTTAAGAATCAGACCGTAGGTACAGATACCACTACAAGTGCACCAATTCTAAATGGCGCTGAGATTATTGTGATCTCCGATGGCTCAACTGACGGGGTTGCAGACTATATCAGACAAACTTTTGCCAGTGAATCTACATCTGGCCTTATTAAGATTTTGGAAAATAAGGAAAGCGTTGGACCTGGGGCTGCACGACGAATCGCCATTGCTTCAGCTCAAAATCACTACATCGCAATTCTCGATGATGATGACTGGTGGCTGAATCCAGATAAACTTAAAAATCAAATTGAATTTCTTGAGGCTCATCCTAGTATTGCCGTGGTTGGCGCAGAAAAGACTGAATTCGTAAATGAAGACGGAAAGCATATGTTTTGGTACAGCGCGTTACAAAATCCTGAGGAAAACCACGCGCGAATGCTTATGCGCTGTCCTGTTATAAACTCGTCTGTTGTATTTAGGAAAAGTGTCTATGACTCTGTAGGCGGACTTTCAGATCTTAGACTCGCAGAGGATTATGATCTTTGGCTTAGAATTGGTCAGGTTGCAGGTATTGCAAATATTCCAAATACAGAAACATCATATACACTACGCAAAAACAGTGCATCTGGATCAAATGGAAAACATAGCACAGCGTTGGCAAAAACCGTGCTTATGCTTGTGAAGAGATATCGTCACGCATATCCAAATTATCACAAAGCTCTCCTGATAGGATACGTGCGAATTATACGGAAAGCGTTGATTGGCGCTTAACAAATAAAGACCGCTTTTTACTCGTTAAACAAATCCTGGAGTACATCTTTCTCCACTTCTTTCTTTTCTTTGTCTTTTGAAATTTCTTTCACTGGCGGGATTTCTGCTTTTTCTATTTTTGGCTGTACTGCAGATTGCGTTGATGACTCCTCTGTTGAACGGATCGGCTCTATTATAGGCTTCGCCGAAATAGGTTCTGGCTTAGATTCTACCTGTTCAATCGATACAGGTGGCACAACAGGCGCAGGATTATTTGGCGCAGCATCTTTCATCATTGACAAAAGAGCTTCCCGGAGTGCCGCAACATTTTCTGGTTTTGGTTTTTTCTCTTGTTTTGGTTCAGCAGGTGTTTCTGTTTTGAGATAGCTTAATGAAATAGCTTTTCTAAATTCATTTTCCTTTTGCTGCGAATTGTTTTGTGAATTAGTTTGTGTAATTCTCTGCGGAGTATTTTGAGAATCCAGAGCCGGAGTAGGATTTGGACGATCTGTGTTTACCGCCGATTGAGAAGGAGCTTGTTGCAACTGTTGTGGCTGTGTCGTAGATACTCGTACACCCCCATCAACCCCATCTCGCCGTGGTGCACCACCGTCAGGCCTGTGTTGAGGACTAGTGCTCGGATTTCGTCGCTCAGGACCTCTTTCAGAGCCTCCAAAGCCTTGATTCTGGCCTTGCTGTTGTGCCTGCTGACCACTCTGGAAGCTCTGTGAGGGATACCCTCGACCTCCCCGGTCGTCCACACGAGTACCACCTCTATCACTTCTCTCTTGCCCTCTTGGAACCCCAGAAGACCTGTTCTGATAGCTATTTTGACCATCACGATTACCGCCCTGTCTTCCACTGCCCTGGCTATTATTTTGCCCACCGCCTGACGTGCCACTAGATGAACTACCCCCTCCACCCTGTCCGAACTTTTTCTGAATCCATTGCAAAATATCACTCTCCACATCAGTACGTGGACGTGCATAAAGAGAACGTGACGATGCGATAATTTCTGCCGTTAGATTTTTTTCTGGCCGAGGAATCGGTGGCATACCCGAAGCAGAAAACGGAGGTGAAGTTACTCCATCAATCATAAGCTTCAAATACATTTGATATTTCTGTAAATTCACAATATCTTCTGCTGTAAAGTACGGTGCAAATTCTTTTTCCAAAACTTCTGCATCATATGCACCTACTCGATACACACACATGGTACCCACGTTACCAAATACAGCCGCACGTACTTCATCTGTCATCTGTTCGATATACTGGTGAGCAATGTGCAGATTAAGTTTATATTTTCGGGCTTCAGAAAGAATATCAGCAAAAGATTCATTGGCGAATGATTGGAATTCGTCTACATACAGATAGAAATTCGGAGTCTCAGCAAGTTGCCTTTCAGAAAGATCAGCTCGACTCATGGCACCAAGATAAATTTTGGTGATGATCATGGCACCAAGAAGGTTCGCATTAGCTTCACCTACTCGCCCTTTTGACAAGTTGATGATGAGAATCTTTTTATTATCCATCACATCTCGAATATCGAAACTTGATTTCTCTTGACCAATAATATTTCGAATCAGCGGGTTTGCGATGAATTGACCTACCTTGTTTTGAATAGCAGGCGCAGCTTCAGCGGCAAACTTATCGGTATAGCTCGCATATTCATTTACCCAGAAAGATTTTACCGATGGATCAGTAATATTATTTACAACTTCCTTACGAAAGTCTTTGTCCGTGAGCATTCGGTTTACACCCACAAGTGTGGAGCCAGGATATTCCAAAAGAGCAAGCATAATGTTACCGAGAATATATTCCATTCGCGCAGACCAAGCATCAACCCAAATCTTTTTGAACGCAGCCATAAGACCACTTGCTACAAGATATCGTCGTTCAGGACCTACATCTTCCATCACATTGAAAGATACCGGATAGTCCATATCAAACGGAGCAAAATAGATCACATCTTTGATTCGATGTTCTGGAACATATTCCATTAAAAGATCTGCTGATTTTCCATGAGGGTCAATGAAGCAAAGACCATCACCATTCAAAATATCTTGCACAGCAAGATTCTCGAGTAAAGTTGATTTACCCATACCCGTTTTACCAATAGCATAGAGGTGTCGCGATCTATCTTTTTTCTTAATACCGAATCTAAGGCGTCGATTTCGCGCATCAGTTTCACCGAAATATACTACTTGTTCGTCATTATTCTCGTTATTCATAGAGCCGTATGAACGTATTATACGGCAAAAACACTAGTGTTGTATAGGAGTTTGTGAATCGGATGATTCTTGTGAAATTTCAGATACCGGTTCTGTTTTAAGATGTTCTGTTTTGGTATGTATCACAGGTGCAGATTCAGGAGAAGATGTTGGTAGAGATGGGGATATCGTTGTTGTTGTGTGAGTAGCCCGAGGTGTTCTCGTCCGGGGTGTACGAGTCGGTGTTGCTACTACTTGTGGAGTTGTAGCAGATGTGGATTCTATCATTGAAACAGATTCCGAATCAGAAATCGTAGATATAATGTCTGCAGTATTTGCGGAAGAAACACCAGCTTTACGAATAGTAGACTGTCGAGTTATTTTTGAAGGACCAGATGCAGCCCATACAACTAAAATACCCGATACAACAATAAGTTTATTTTTCCAACTATTTGGAAGACCTAGAAGTGGAACAAGAGCGATCCAAACTCCAAGTACAACAGTAAGTGTTCGTTTTTTCATAATTTAATAAGAAAATAAAATGTGTCGCCTAGTATAATATCTAATAATCTGCTTGTACCGATGCGTGACCATCTTTTGTGATAATAACATGATCGAGCAAATGAATACCGATAATCTTCCCCGCTTCTACTATCTGCTTTGTGATCTGAATATCTGAAGCACTTGGTGTTGAAATACCCGATGGATGATTGTGTGCAAGAATAACTGCTGCAGCACTGTACTCGAGTGCAGGTCGAAACACCTCACGAGGATGAATAATGTTTGAGTTGATAGTACCAATGGAAATGATTTCCTGATGAATAACTCTGTTATGAGTGTCGAGATATAATCCTCGAAGCTGTTCCTTTGGCAAGGTATGCATATCTGACAGATGCTTATATACATCTTCAGCAGTACGAATCACTGTTAGCCCAGCATCCTGCTTCTTGTACAAACGTCGTCCTATCTCACTGCATGCCGCAATCTGACAGGCTTTGCCAAGCGGAATATCGAGTTCGGTTGCCATCTTTTGAGGATCAATGTAGCCAGTCAATGCACTGTTTCCATATTCTCGTACAACTTTTTGCGTAATAGCAAAAACATCTTCTTTTTTACTGCCGACATTAAGTACAATTGCAAGAAGTTCCTGCAGTGTAAGCGCTTCAGTACCATGAGCAAGAAGTTTTTCCTTTGGTTTATCTTCAGTAGGAAGATCACGAAGCTTCAATATATATTGTCTAGGATTTTCGTTTGGTCCAGCCGAACGGTACAAGCCACCTTCGTCTCCTATATCAATAACACTGATGCTTGGAGTCATCAATAAATCAGTATCCTTCAGTTTATACATCGTTTTCATGGGCGTAATTATAGCATTCTGACCTGAAAAAAGCATAAAGGAACTGTAAAGAAAATTGATACGAGCCACCCTATCCTTAGACCCTACGAAATATCAGTAAAAACCACTGTATCTTTCATAAAATTCATAATTCTGGCTGGGCAAGTGTCGAAGTCTGCAGTTGTATCATCAAGGGCACTTGCTATCAGATCAAAAGCAGCCTTCTTTTCTTTTCCTATTATATAGAAAATAGCATGATCAACCACCTCTCTCATGAATGACAGAGTAGTTGAAATTCTCTGTGGAAATTTATATTGGTCGCCTTTTCCTTCAGTAAGAGCATCGAAAACGCCAACCCATTTATCAGGTGTATTGAACTGTGCTGCAAATTTTTCTTTTGATAAAAGTCCAGGAATCATGCCTCCCGTATGTCCATCAGCACCCATGCCGTATAGTCCAATAATTACACCATTTGGAAAATCACGCTTCCATTCTTTAAGATTTTTCTCGAATCGTAGAGCGTAATCTTCAATCGACTCATGCTCAAACGGCTCTGTGCTGATACAAAAACAATCATTCTGAATCAGATTGTTATAAAAAGATGTAGTTTGCAAAATTGAGAAATTATTTATATCTAATTCAGTTGAGAAGCGATCATCGGTTGTAGTAACAGTAAGATCTTGGCCGAGATACTCTGGATTGATACGCTCTAGGACTTTCACAGATGATCCTCCAGCCACAAGGAAAAGTACTGGTCGATCTATATATTGGGTCAAAATGTCATTTATGTATTTTCCAGCCTCTACGGTCGCAGCATCAGCACCGTCAAAACGTTCGACCTTGAGATTTTTTTGAGCGAGATTTGAGGTGTGATATGTATTCATGTGTAGCACTGTACCTTATTTTTGTCAGCTAGAAAAGCGACATGGCTAGTACATATTTGTAACAAAAAACCCTAGTGCAATGACTAGAGTCTTATGTGCTTCATATTAGAAATCAGAGCTTCTATCGACTAGATCTGTTCAACCATGATCATGTTTGTATCCTCAGCTTTCTGGAATGGAGTTCCCGAGATAAATACAAGTTTGTCACCTTTCTTTACCAATTTTTCTTTAACGAGCATTTGCTTTGCATCTTCATGCGCTTCTCGAAAACCTTGGTGCTTCGCAATCATGATCGGATACACACCGTAGTAAAGACACATCTGGTTGTATGTTTTTTGGTCTGGAGTAATTGCAATAACTGGGACAGAAACTCGCTGTCGTGACGCAAGTGCTGCTGCATGGCCGAACTCTGTAAGGGCGACGATATACTTCGCACCAATCTGCTTAGCAGTTTGAGCAGCAGCAAGACCGATAGACTTGCTGAGGTTATCTGACTCAAGTCGTTCTGGATGTGAAAGAAGGAGCTGGTGTCGCTCATCGAGTTCTACCTCTTTAGCAATCTTTGTCATCATTTCAACAGCCTGGATTGGATATGCACCAAGAGTTGTTTCCTCAGAAAGCATCACAGCGTCTGTTCCATCGTAAATCGCATTTGCGACATCTGAAACTTCCGCTCGTGTAGGAACTGGATTCTTGATCATTGATTCAAGCATCTGTGTCGCAGTGATTACAGGCTTACCAGCTTGATTACATTTTTCAATAATCATCTTTTGAGCAAGCGGAACTTTCTGTGCAGGAATTTCTACCGCAAGATCACCTCGAGCAACCATACAACCATCTACAATTTCTAGGATTTCATCGAAGTTTGTGAGAGCCTGAGGAGTTTCGATCTTAGCGATAATCTTTGTGTGCTTCATACCACGCTTATCGAGAATTTTTCTGAGTTCAGCGGCTTCAGAAGCTTTTCGTACAAATGAAAATGCAACATAGTCAACATTGTTCTTTTCACCGAATTCAATATCTTTTTTGTCTTTTGCTGTAAGTGCACTGATAGAGAGATCAGAATCTGGAAGGTTAACCCCTCGTCGTCCTTTGAGTTCACCACCATTTATAACTTTACAGATAACTTCATCACCCTTGATGTCAGTACATACCATTCGTACTTTTCCATCATCAACGAGCACAGCTTCACCTTTTTTGATTTCCGTAGGAAGCTTTGGATAGTTGATATATGCTTTTGTTTCGTCTCCAACAGTTTTTTCATTTGTTGAAAATGTGAACTTCTGGCCAGCCTTGAGAGTTACTCGTACTGCAGGATCATTCTGGAATGTTCCTGTTCGAATTTTAGGACCACTCAAGTCTTGGAGAAATGCTACCGGGATGCCAGTTTTCTTTGAAGCCGCCTTTCCGTTGTCTACTTTTTCCTGGTGTTCAGCAAAGTCACCATGCGAGAAGTTGAGTCTGATAACATTGAGTCCTGCCTTGAGGAGTTTTTCGAGCTGTTCCTGACTTGAAGTTGCAGGACCGATTGTTGCTACAATCTTTGTTTTCTTTCCTAGATGCATATATGAAGTTTCTATAAAGTTTTGTTAAATAATTCTGAATTTTAGAACCCACCTATACGGCGGGTTCTAAGCAGGGGCATATTCTAGCAGGGATTTAGGGGTTGTTCAACATCTTGACAGTAAATAACCAAAGTATATACTTTGGTTTATGAAAACTGTGATGAATTTAAAGATAGAAAAATCACTCAAACTCGAAGCTCAGCAGATCGCTGAAGCCTTTGGAATTCCGCTCGGCACAATTCTCAATGCCCTGCTCAGGCAATTTGTACGGACGAAAGAAATTTCTCTGGATATGTCATATAAGCCTACTCCTTTTTTACAGGCAATACTTCGAGAAGCTGAGGCTGAGCTTGCACGAAACGGTATGGACGAGGCGGAAACACAGCGAGGTGAAGATTTTATAAAGAAATTGAAGAAGCTTTAGAGGGATTTCTGGATTTTAATTATTCTTTATCCCCGCTTCATCTGCTAATGATTTAATGCAGCCTATGAGATATAGTGCTTCTGCTATTTGAGAAACAATTTGGAAAGCTGAGTATAAAAATTAAAAATAAAGCTATCAGGCAATTAGAGATATTTACAGAAGACCCTTTCCATATTTCATTAAATAATCATGAGCTAAATAGTGAGTGGAACTCTTACAGAAGCATTAACATCACAGGAAATATCCGGGCAGTATACAAAGATATTGACGGAATCATTGCTCACTTTGTGGCAATTGGATCACATAGTGAGTTGTATGAATGAGACCTAGCTTTACAAACTTTTCACAAACTCATTCAACAAACCTTCGATCTGTTTTCTTGTATTTATAGTAAATTCAAGTGTCCGCCCTTTTGGATCAAGTACATCCCAAATGATTACTTTAGGATTGTTAAGTAAATAATCTGGCACAGGATCTCGCTCGTCAACAACCATTACTATTTTATCTGCATCATCAGCCATTTTTTTAGTGACTTCTTTCCTTCGATAATTTGAAATATCCATCCCAATTTCTTTCATAGCATCAATAACAATGTCAGTTCCAGGTCTCAGTTCACCAAGTGGTTGTTCTGGGCCGCTAAGCTTTGTGCCAGCTGAGAGTACTTCATGTTGTGGAGCGATTTTAGAGAAAAGAGCTTCTGCTATTTGGCTTCGACCGACATTTCCTCTGCATACGAATAAGATTTTCATAATCAAATAATAGCACTAATCTAGTGGTCACAGGTTTCCTCACTGCAGCTCGGAACCCGCGACCCATGCTTATTTTAAATCTATTGTGTGGTCACACATAATCTGTTCGCCGTCGCTCACAGATTTGCGCGACCCCGACTCGCCCGTTTTTCCTACTGGAAAAACATAGCTCCGTCTCGCACAAGTATCGGAAATTTAAAGTAGTTTAAATTTTCCTCTCTAGTGCGCCTGCCAGGAATCGAACCTGGGACCCCATCAGTATCAGTGATGTGCTCTACCATCTGAGCTACAAGCGCATGAATGTGCTGAATACCATACCAAAAAAGTATCATAAAAACAAGCCACCTTGCTTCGGCATTTACAAAATTTTCTCGAAAACTTGCTTGGATAATAGATAAAAGAAAAACCACCCTTTTGGGTGACTTTTCCTAAAGTCTATTTAAATTTCATGGGATTTCATTCCGTGAATATTGAAGCCAGAATAAGTTACAACATCTAAAGCGTATGAGCGTACTATGCTCAGGCACTATCCTTTCCTTGAGTATGGATCTTTCTCCACTGTCAAAGTGTTTGAGTCACTTACTCTTCCTTTTTCTAAAGTTAGGATCTTTATTAAATCAGCGTACGCATGATTCAATGATCGACAAGATATATTAGTGATGGTCCGAAGACGCATATAATATGAATTTCAAATTGAATGATTCCACGAACAGCTTCCGCTACCCGTGCCTTGTTACGACTTACTCCCTGTCACCAAGCTTACTGTAAGCCCACACGAGGTGAGATTTCGAGTATTCCTGATTCCCTTGAGTTGACGGGCGGTGAGTACAAGACTTGAGAACGTATTCACCGCGGTATGTCTGACCCGCGATTACTAGCAATTCCGGCTTCATGAGGTCGAGTTGCAGACCTCAATCCGAACTGGCGCCGTTTTTCTTACGATTTGCTCCACCTTGCGGTATTGCGTCGCGTTGTAACGGCGATTGTATTATGTGTGTAGCCCAGGGTATCAAAGGGCCATGCTGACCTGGCGTCATCCTTACCTTCCTCCCCCGAGAGGGGGCAGTCTCGTCTGACAAATATAACAGACAACAAGGGTTGCGTTCGTTACCCCACTGAAGGGAACAATTCAAACCACGAACTGACGACGGCCATGCAGCACCTGCCTACTAGTCTTGCGAGGGCTCCAGTTTCTTGGAGCTTTCACGTAGGTTTCAAACCCTGGTGAGGTTCTTCGTTTACCATCGAATTAAACCACATAATCCACTGCTTGTGCAAGTCCCCGTCTATTCCTTTGAGTTTTAACCTTGCGGTCGTAATACCCAGGTGGTTCATTTAACGCGTTAGCTACGCCTCTCAGAGGGTCGATACTCCGAAAAGCAAATGAACATCGTTTAGGGCGTGGACTACTTGGGTATCTAATCCAATTCGCTACCCACGCTTTCGTGTTTCAGAGTCAGGAGTGCGCCAGTGTGCTGCCTTCGCTTTTGGTATTCCCCATAATATCAACGGATTTCACCCCTACACTATGAGTTCTACACACCTCTCGCATCCTCTAGTCTTACCGTTTCGCATGCAGATTCTGGGTTAAGCCCAGAGTTTTGACACACGACTAATAAGACCTCCTACACACCCTTTACACCCAATAATTCCGGATAACGCTTGGGGCACTCGTATTACCGCTGCTGCTGGCACGAGTTTAGCAACCCCTTATTCATGTGGTACTATCAATAACTTTCTCCCACATAAAAGACCTTTACATCTCGAAAGACTTCATCAATCACGCGACGTCGCTCCATCAGACTTGCGTCCATTGTGGAATATTCTCGTCTGCAGCCACCCGTAGGTGTATGGACCGTGTCTCAGTTCCATCGGTGGGGGTCACCCTCTCAGGTCCCCTAGGTGTCATTGCCTTGGTGAGCTTTTACCTCACCAACTAGCTGATACCGAGCAGGCCGCTCCCAAAGCGTTAAAACTTTACTCCGAAGAGACTATCGAGTATTAGCTCATCTTTCGATGGGTTATTCTCGACTTTGGGGTGCGTACCTACTTATTACTACCTCGTTCGCCACTAAAACAAAATTGATATAATCTCAAATGTTTCCGTTCGACTTGCATGACTTATCCACGTCGCCAGCGTTCATCCTGAGCTAGGATCAAACTCTAATTAAAAACTCAAATTTATAGAAAGGATATGATGCTGTAACTTATTCTGTTTTCAAAGTAACCTCCGGTTGAGGTGTAGAGTTTTTTTGACTTTAAAACGCCTCTCTACAAGGCGTGGTTAGCATTATACGCATATGAAAACCTTTGTCAAATAAGATTCAAACGGCCTCCCGACAGGATGAGAACACGTCAAACGCAAGCATGTATCTCTGAAATACGGCCTAAAATAAGGCTATCTTCGGATACCAAAAAAGAGAGCAAAACCTCGCTTTTTGACTTCAAAATAAGGCTTCAGAATATCCCTTACTGTTTCATAATTATGGGCTGAAAATTCAGCGTTTTGATGGTATTCCCCGATGATTACTTCAATCTTTTTATACACATTCGAAGTTACCGTTGGGAGCACTTCAAACTCTGCACCTTCAATATCCATTTTCAAAATCTTTATATTTTCTTCAGGAAGCGCTCCGATGTATTCGTTCATACTAATAGCTTCAACTTTTTCAGAATCATCAACTGAATTATAAACAAGGGAACCAGATCCCGGATTCTTTGGTGAAGCATGGAAGGTTAGAGTTGTATTTTCTTTCCAAATTGCCTTTTGGGTCGGAATAATTTTATCCTGCAAATTGTTGAGTGCAATATTTTCCTTGAGTAGTGCCATGTTTATCGCACTAGCTTCAACAGCATACACCTTAGCACCCTGCCATGCAGCCTGAAGAGAAAAACAACCAATATTTGCGCCGATATCAACAACTGCTGGCTGATTATTCTTATCGCTTGAACTGTTATCTTGAGACTTAATGAAAGTCTTGAGGTATCTGAGATATTCTCCTCGCACTACTAATTCATCGATAATGAAAATATCCTGATGTCGAAATTTTATCTTGAGACCATTGTGGAGCTCGATGATGCACGTTTGATCAAGTTTCCCCTCCCTTTTGAAGCGATTGTATTCCTGATGATTTTTGATAATAAAAGGAGTTCGAATAAAAATACTGGTAAGGTCTCTGGCCCGGATTGAGTAATCGTAGATTTTTTCGGTAATAGTTTTCACCGGAAAATTATAGCATGGGTCAAAGCTCTGTGATAAACTTCACGCGTATGCCAAAAATCCCTCTTAATGAACTTAAAAAGGACATGACTATCCGGACAGAGCTCCTCGGTGAAGCTCTGATTTTCAAGACTACCTGGGGACTTTTTTGTCCTGAAGAAATAGATGCTGGTACAAAGCTCCTTTTGAGTGCCATTGGCGAAGGTAAATGTGCTGACACCATTCAGACCCTTGCAGAGAGCGGACAGAGAAAAGTGGATATCCTCGATATTGGCTGTGGATATGGGCCCATCGGCTTGTCTCTCGCTAAAGCATTCCCTTATATTTCAGCAGATCTTGTTGATAAAGATTTTGTGGCTGTAGAATACGCCGAGAAAAATGCTAAAGAAAATACTACCACTAATGTACAAACATTTCTTTCAAATGGCTTCTCGCATGTACCCACACATAAAAAGTATGATCTCCTTCTCTCGAATTTGCCCGCAAAGGTAAGCAAGGAGTTTTTCTGGATTCTATTTGGCGAAGCTGAAGATCACATCAAAGAAGGTGGCTACTTTATAGTCGTAGTTATCAAGCAGCTCGAAATAATGGTGCGAAAAAATTTCAATACTATTTTTGGAAATTCTGACGTAGTAGCACGAGATAAGACGTATTCTGTTGTGTTGGCGAAAAAGAAAAGCTAGTCGCACCTACAGTACAAATCGGTGCGGTGTTTCACGTATGATTCTTCTCTAGAAAATAATTCTTAGATGAGTTGCTTGAAACTTGCGAGCTGCAGTGAGCAGAGGAAAATTTCAGTAGAAATTTTCTGTTTTCACGCAACGAAGAGAAGAATTATTTTCTGTTCTGCCACTTTTCCCAAGTAACAAGAAGTGGTGAACCAATAAAAATCGAAGAATATGTACCGACTACGATACCGATAATAAGTGCGAGTGCAAAATTTTCAGTTGTCGCTGGGCCGAAGAAATAAAGTGCAACAAGTGCAAGTACTGTTGTGAGGGATGTATTGACTGATCGAGTGATTGTCTGAGTTACACTTGTACCTACCACATCTTCAAATTTCAATTTGCTCGATGAATTTCCAAAACCTGAAGTCTTTAGATTTTCTCGAGTTCGATCGAATACTACGATTGTGTCATGAATTGAGAAGCCGAGAATCACAAGAAGTGCAGTTACGAAAAGTGAATCGATTTCGTACCCACCATTTCGTCCCAAAAATGAGAAGATACCCATTGGCACAATCACATCATGGAAGAGCGCAATAACTGCAACAACACCGTATTTCCATGAAGAAATTGGTCGTGATACACCTCGGAAGGCAAAGGTGATGAAAAGAATAATCGCGAGGAGTACAAGAGTAATTGACCAGATAGCTTTACCTTTAAGCTCTTCTCCGAGAATTGGACCAACAGTGTCTATTCGTTTGATCTCGCCGCCAAGTGTAGCAACAACCTCTTTTCGTTCGATTTCACTCAAAGATTTTGTTCGGATAATAAAACTATCAGTTCCCGCCTGTCGAACATTGAATTCGCCAAGAGCAAGTGGGGCAAGCCAGGATCGAACGGTATCAACTGAAATTGTACCAGCTGTTGTGGTCGCTGATGATGTTGCAACTGTGGCAGATGTAGTTGAAGTTGCAGTAACCGTGCTCACATTCTTGTACTGCACTTCGATAATTGAACCACCTTTAAAGTCGATACCGAAGTTGAGCCCCCACTTAGAGATTGCAAAGAGTGAAAGTGCAATCATGACCACGGAGATGCCATAGAAGATTTTTCGATTTCTGATGATATACATATTAGTTTTGGTTAATTTATTTTAATTTTTCAGACCATTACCGAATAAGAACTTCGCAAGTCCATGATACTTCTTTACACCGATAGCCATAAGAAGAGTTCTTGAAACAGTGATAGCAGTGAACATCGATACAATCACACCGAGAATAAATACAAGTGCAAATCCTTTAATGAGCGGAGAGGTAGCAGTATAGAACAAGATAATACCAGTGATAATACTTGAAGTGTTACTATCTCTAATCGAAAGCCACGCTCGAGCAAAACCTTCTTTGATCCCCTCTTCGATCGTAAGACCTTTTTTGAATTCTTCTTTCATTCGTTCAAAGATCAAAATGTTACCGTCAACGGCCATACCAATCGAGATAATGAATCCCGCAAGTCCAGCAGATGTAAGCACAATACCGAATACTTTAAAGAGTGCTAATGTTATTAATGTATAGAGCGTAAGTGAAATAACCGCAAGAAGTCCAGGGAGTCTGTACCAGAAAAGAAGGAAGAGGCTGATGATGATGAGGCCCCAGATACCAGCATCAACACTTGCATGAAGTGCATCTGTACCAAGTGAAGCACCAATAGACTGTGTGCCCACAAGTTCAATCGGCACAGGAAGTGCACCATACTTTAGACTTCGAGCAAGATCTCGCGCCTCAACTGGAGTGAACCGTCCAGAGATCACCGCCTTACCGTCTCGGATCGGCTCTTGAACAACTGGTGTTGAAATAGGCCGACCGTCGAGGAATATTGCTATAGTCTTTCGAACATTTGCAGTTGTAAGTTCAGCAAAGAGCTTCTTACCTTCTTCATTGAATGTAAGACTCACAAGTGCCTGATGAGTATTTTGGTCAAATTCAACCTGAGCTGTTTGAAGAAATCGTCCTGTGAGCGCAGTTGATTCGTATTCAACATTATATGCAGTTGATGTTGCACTATTTGCTGCAGAAGCGGCCCCGCTATTTGCCTTTTCAGTTTTAAATTCGAGAACCGGAGTTTTACCAATAAGTTCAACAGCTTGATTTACATCAGTTACACCCGGAAGCTCTACAATAAGTTTTCGCACTTCCTGTCCAGCGATAGTTGCTTTTTCAGTTTGGATAAGAGGCTCGGCTACGCCAAATGAGTTGATTCGCGCATCGATAACATTTCTAAGACTTTCCATCGCACCATCTACGTCACCTGCTGGAATCTTTGACACATCAGCCTGATACACGAGATGTGTACCGCCGTTTAGATCAAGACCAAGCTTGAATGGGAATTTTGAAATAAAACCATTACCAGCGACTTGTGAATAATGAACGAACAGTCCGAGCAAAACTCCTAATACAAGAAGTGAGACGGCATACAATCTTTTCTTAAACATGGGATTCTGGGTTGAATTACAATTATTGGACTAATAAGATAGTGCCAATTATACGCATTTTTATATGGCTAGCCTATTGACTCTTTATCTTTTTGTTACCTAAATAGTGCTAGAATCATTTATTTTTTACACCCAAACGAAGGTAAATTTAAGTTAAACCCCTACCCTTGAAAGTAGTGTCTTAATAGTCTGCAATGCAATTTTCAAATCAAGCCACAGACTTCGATGCTTAATATAGTACAAATCGTATGCCAGTTTTTCTTTCGTCTCTTCAACAGAATGCGGTGGCTTTTCATGATGAATTTGCGCCCACCCAGAAAGACCCGGCTTGATGATATGCCGCATGTTGTAGTGAGGAATTTCTTTATTATAAAGTTCAACTAGTTTCGGGAATTCCGGTCGCGGACCGATCAGTGAGAATTCACCTTTAAGAACACTGGCAAGTTGTGCGAACTCGTCGAGTCGAGTCACTCGCACAAATTTTCCAACACGGGTGATTTTGTCAGCATGTTTACCGAGCTGATTGCCATCATCCATCACACTCATGCTCCGCACCTTATACATTTTCATTTTTTTGCCACCTTCCCCGATTCGTTCTGCCCCATAGAAAAACGGACCACCATCTTCGAGCTTTATGGCAATCCATACAAACGGATACGTGAGAGCTGGCACTATCATGAGAGGTAACGCGATACACACATCCATCGTTCTTTTAATAAAATCATAAATAAAACTTGAATCAGTTGAAGCGTGTTCCAAAAACCACATCTCGTCGATGAGACCGAGTGGAACCATGTCTGTAAGATCTTCATAAATATCCTGAACATTTACAAACTGAATACCTTTAAAAATAAGACCGTAAAGAGAACTTGATTCAGCTTGTATGTGAGGATTATTTGGATCAATAGCCAAAATCTGCGCGCCGTGTTTTGAGAGGATCGATTCTATCTGGAGCGCTGATACACCTTCTGAAGGTTTCACCACTTCTGCAATTGCAACCGGAGAATTCGTCGCACTTGCACCGGCAATTTTTTGTGCCAAAAAATCTATATCAGCACCTTCAGCGAGTACTACTATTTTTACACGGGTACTATCAGAAATATTTGAAAAAATAACCAATCTCCAAAGTGCGATGAGAAGTGTTGAAATTACAAGATAAAGCGCAAGTAGCGTCTTTGGTGTAAGTCCAAAAAATGGAATACCGTAGAAAAAGGCTGTCGCCGAAATGACATTGAACACCTGAGCCGTAAGAATTCGCTGTGGCAATTTTTTACGAATCAAAATGGTATATCGATCATAAAGTCCCGCCGTAAAATATACAAAAAACCACACAATAAAGAGAATCGAGAAGGCTTTCAAGTGGTCAAAAAAGATTACATTCGAAGGAATGATAAATGCTCTAGCGTACAAACTGAGCCACAAAGATGCTATAAAAACAAGTAAATCCCCTAGTACCAAGACCGCGAACTGCTTTTTGCGCGTAGTAGTCATAATGTGAGATACTATACTATAAATCAGCGTAAATAGAAGCCAAATGTCACGAGTACTACTTATAATCACAAAATCAAACTTCGGAGGGGCTCAGCGGTACGTGTACGAAATCGCAAAACGACTCAAAGAAGAGCAACAAGAAGTGGCTGTAGCACTCGGCGGTGACGGCGAACTTAAGCAAAAACTTAAAGCTATTGATGTGCAGATTTTTCCAATTACAAGCGCTCAACGAGACATTAGCCTCACAAAAGAAGCACGCGTACTCTGGTCACTCTACAAAATAGTACGAAAATACAAACCAACTGTTGTACACTTAAATAGCCCTAAGATTGGTGGACTCGGTGCAGTCGCTTCACGAGTCGCAGGTGTACTCAATTCCCTATTCTCGAAATCTCCGCGGCTAAAAATTCTCTATACAAATCATGGCTGGCCTTTTAACGAACCTCGACCAGAGTGGCAACAGATTTTGATTAAGTTTTTTTCATGGTTGACTGTTTTTCTTGGGGGTAAAACAATTGTACTTTCTCAGACAGAACGAAACGATGTTGAAAAATGGCCATTCGTTCAGAAAAAATTTGAAATTATTCCAAATGGCGTTTCTGAGTTCCCTATCAAAAATCAAGATGTAGCACTTGGAGCACTTATAGGAACTGATAGGGCGACGAGTTGGACTGCCGAAAATCGCCTTATTTTAGGGACTATTTCAGAGCTCCACCGAAATAAAGGCCTCTTTTATGCAATCGACGGCATAGGAAGTTACGCTGAACAATATCCCGAACAAAAACTTGCCTACGTAGTGATTGGTGAGGGTGAACAACGAAAAGAGCTTGAAGCGAAGATTAACGAAATGAAGTCAAAGAAGATTGCCGCAAACCTAGAGATCGTACTCGCTGGACACGTTGCCGATGCTCGTGAGTATCTCAAGGCGTTTGATATATTCCTACTTTCATCAGTCAAAGAAGGATTACCATTTGCGATTCTTGAAGCTGGTCATGTTGGTGTACCAGTCATCAGTACATCAGTTGGTGGCATTCCTGAAGTTATACAGAATCTTGAGAATGGCCTCCTCATCCCACCTCGACGACCACAAGAAATCAGAAATGCACTTATTTATCTACACGACCACCAAGATATTAAAGAAAAAATGATTGAAACATTTAAAAACAAAATTAAGAGCTCATATAATTTTGATACTATATTGGAAGAACTTAAAAAGTTGTACAAGAACTAGGAACTTACCCTTATACACCAAGGAATTCATTTTTGATCACTTCACGATGAATAGCACGTGAGTAGCGAATCATCCCCATTAAAATTCCAAGACCGATAAACTCCGCCAAGATATGTGAACCTCCATAACTCATGAACGGCACTGGGATACCTGTTACTGGCATTACACCAATATTCATACCAATATTGATAATAAGGTGCGTCATAAAATAAATTGCCAGACCCATCGCATAGAGTGTTTCAAAATTGGTCTCCCCTCGCCCGGCCCAGATCAAAATACGTGTCATGATTATTCCATAAAGAATAAATAAAATAATAACACCCACAAAACCCCATTCTTCAGAAAATGCAGCGAAAATGAAGTCAGTTTCGTATTCTGGTAAAAATTTCAAGCGCGACTGCGTACCGTACCCAATTCCTTTTCCGAGGACCTCTCCTGAACCCACGGTGATCATAGCTTGGTACGCGTTATATCCAGACCCACGAATATCTGCGAGCGGATGGAGGAAGTTCATGATTCGGTTTTTTTGATACTCTTTGAATGCAAAATTCCAGAGCCCTGCAAATGCAACCGCTCCGATGAAAAACACAAGAGCGAGGTGTTTTTTTGAAATCCCAGAGACAAGCACCATACCAAGCCAGATCGAGAAAATGGTAATGGCAGAACCGAAGTCTGGCTGAATTGCTACAAGTCCAAACAGGATCCCCGCATACACACCTGACACAATAATATGCCGAATATGTGCAATTTCCACATGACGACGTGAAAAATATTTTGCCAAAAGAAGGATAAGGACGATCTTCGCAAGATCAACTGGCTGGAATGAAAAAGCGCCAAAGTTGAGCCAACTTTTTGCACCTTTTGAAACATACCCAATCAAAAACAATGAACCAAGTGACAAAAGCGATAACGCATACAAACTTACAATAACATAGGTTCTACGCAAAAATCGGAAATCAATAAAGCTACATATCACAAACATAAGCGCAGAAAAGCTGATCCAGATCATCTGTCGTGTCGCATAATTCCCTTCTCCTGTAAATGAATTCATAGTCAAAAGACTAATCGTCAAAATAGGAACGAGTGCACCGACTATATACCAATCAATTGAGATTCGTCTGAACATTTTAAACTAAATCGGTAATTTTGGTACAATTTCTATCTTTGAAATATCTAAAGTGAACGGTTTCGGCCAAGTGAATGAAAGTGGCACACTCGCATTTCCATATAGAGTATCTACAACTGTTTTTGAAGCAGCAAACGCATTGCCTTCGAGATCATATATAATCGCTACAACTTCGATATTTGTATATTTACTAATCGTCTTGTTTACAAGAGTTGCACGAATGATCGGTGTTGTATCAAGACTCGCAGTTCGAGTATTTACGACTTCAAGCTCAGGTTTTGCTGTGTTGTACTTGTGCCAAATTGCTCGATCGGTAAATTCGAACACAGCTTTCACAGGTTCTTTCTGCCCAGCATCAAATCCAGGTTCGAATATTGGAAATGTTTTTGTTGGAGGAATACGGGCATATCCTTCGCGAGTTCCAAGCAAAACATTATCTTTATCATATACGAGGAAAATATACGGGATCGGTTCTGCAGTGTACGAAACGTTTGGATTTTGAGCATACGCTACTAGGTTGTTGAGACCTCGAGCAACTGTAAATACCCGTGACCACATGACGATCGGTTCAGGTAATACATCGGCATCACAAGCACGACTACAAGGACCACCACAATCGACTCCAGTTTCACCACCGTTCATTTTACCATCGGTGCAAAGTGGAGGTTTATTAAAAAAAATAAAATAGACTGGGACACCTATAACAAGAAGTAAGAAAAGAAGTACACAAGTACCATATATAAGTTGTCTTTGTCTTGCCCAGGTAAACATACAGGCATTATATCAGAATACGGAGTTTTACTCTCTAAAAAGAACAAAAGCCGCACTTTTTAGATGCGACTTTTGATTTTTGTTGATCCTGCGTTTTTTACTTTGTTTTTTCATATCAACCACTCTGTTCTGGCGACGAGCTACTTTTCCCATAAATGAGTATCATCGCCCCTGGAGAGCTTAACTTCTGAGTGCGGAATGAGATCAGGTGTGACCTCTCCGGCGAGTCACCAGAACGCAATGGTCGATATTGCAAAATTCTCAAGTAAAACGCAAGTAACAAATAAAAGTGATTGTGATAATCATATTTCCTAATAGAATCGATGCATTAGTACACCTCAGCTGAACACATTACTGTGCTTACACTTAGTGCCTATCAACGTGATCATCTCTCACGGATCTCAAACGATACCTAATCTTGAAGCTGGCTTCGCTCTTAGATGCTTTCAGAGCTTATCCATTCCCAACATAGCTACCCTGCAATGCCACGGGCGTGACAACAGGTACACCAGAGGTCAGTTCACCCCGGTCCTCTCGTACTAAGGGCAAATCTTCTCAAGTATCAACGCCTGCAGTAGATAGGAGACCAACCTGTCTCACGCATGTTTTTCACTTATTACTAAGTGCATTGGACTATATCTTCATCTTTTTCTTTCGATCAAGATGGCTTACGTTTAGTCTCTACGGGTAGTGCGAACTGCACTTTCCCTCGGTGTTATCCATATATTTGCATTTTTGATGTGCAAATGTACCGGACTTCCCCGATATAAGTAAGCTGTGTCATATACATCACTATATATGACCGCCGTGATTGGTTGTTCTCTCTAATTTAATGACTTAAATTATTTTTTATAACAGTTAATTCTCATTTAAGAGTTTGTATGCCTCAATGGATTCAGACTGTTCACTACACAAAATATTTTTACATATTTGATGTGTTGAACGGTCTGAACCCAGCTCGCGTGACTTTTTAATTAGCGAACAGCTAAACCCTTGGGACCTTCTACAGCCCCAGGATAAGTCGAGCCGACATCGAGGTGCCGAACTCCGCCGTCGATATGGACTCTTAGGCGGAACTAGCCTGTTATCCCCAGAGTAGCTTTTGTCAGATAATCTTTGGCCGCGTCTAAAGCGTACCATCGGTTCACTACGTTCTGCTTTCGCATCTGCTTGACATTGACGTCTCACAGTTAAGCCGGCTTATGCCGTTGCACTATCGGCACGGTTTCCATTCGCGCCTAGCCGACCTTAATAAACTCCTCCGTTACTTTTTGGGCATATATGTTAACTACATGTCGCCATGCAGATCGGACTATATATTTATCTTAAGTTTTAAAAATTTAAGATAGTTGGGTTGTAGTCTCTACGGGTGCTTTGAGTTTGCAATTTGTATTACTCACTATTGCGTCCCTCGGAATTGTCTTACTTCTTACAGCAAGGTTTTTCCCGATATAACCAACTTTGCATACAATGATTTCTCATTGTAGTCCCCCTTTTTGTTTTTTTCGACTGACATGTCTGGAGGCGCCACGGACGAGGATTCAAAATAAATTTAAATCCTCGAGGATAGCGCCCCACTAAAACTGCCCACCAGATACTGTTCCGAAACGTTTTTACCGTTCAGGTTAGAATATATGTTTTTACAGAATGGTATTTCACTGACGAGTCCGCTTCAACCGAAATCGAAACATCAACCTCTCCCATCTATGCTACGCAGTAAATACATATACTCAATACCAAGTTGCAGTGAAGCTTCTGGGGTCTTTTCGTCTAGCTGCAGGTAGGAGGCATCTTCACCTCCATTGCATTTTCACCGAGCGGGTCTTCGAGACAGTTCCCAAGTCATTACACCATTCGTGCGCGTCTGAACTTACCAGACAAGGAATTTCGCTACCTTAGGACCGTTATAGTTACGGCCGACATTCACCAGGGCTTACACCATCCAGCCTACAGCACATTATGCGCAAATGAATTGTGCACACTGTGCTGCAGACCGCCGGCGTTTGACCTTCTGGCATTGGTCAGGTGTCACCCCCTATACATCGTCTTGCGACTTCGCAGGGAGCTGTGTTTTTGGTAAACAGTTGCCAGGGAAACTTTTGTTGCAACCCTCTTGCGAGGGCGAGCCTTATTCCGAAGTTACGGCTGCTTTTTTGCCGAGTTCCTTGAAGACCTCTCACTCGTTCGCCTTGGTCTACTCGACCTGATCACCTGTGTCGGTTTGCGGTACGGTTTTCACATACATAAGTTTAGAAGATTTTCTCGGGAGCGTGCTTTGCTAAATCGATACAGGACGAATCCTGTACTGTATCACTCTGCTTGGAATTGATATTGAAATCAGTCTGCGGATTTTCCTACAGAACTTCCTCACAGCATGAACGCAAATCCAATAATGCGCTTAGCATACTACCCTCCGTCTCTCCATCACTGTACGTGAAAGTCATGGAATATTAACCATGTGTCCATCAGGTCCGGCTCTCGCCATCCCCTTAGGCCCGACTAACCCTTCGTCGACAATCGTTGCGAAGGAAACCTTGATCTTTCGGCGTCGGGGTTTTTCACCCCGATTGTGGTTACTTGTGCCAACATTCTTACTTCTTGACGCTCCAGAGTGGGTCACCCCTTCTCCTTCATCGCGGACAAGAATACTCTCCTACCAATAGATTTATCCGAAGATAAATTTATTCCTCAGTTTCGGTACTATGTTTTAACCCCGCTTATCTGCGGCGCAGAGTCTCTCGATGAGTGAGCTGTTACGCTATCTTTCAAGGATTGCTGCTTCTAAGCAAACCTCCTCATTGTCTCTGAAACTCCACCACCTTAAGTGTACTTAACATAGATTTAGGGACCTTAAATAGAGATCTGGGCTGTTTCCCTTTTGTCCAGTGAAGCTTAGCCCCCACGGACTGACTGCCATACTATAACCTTCCGTATTCGGAGTTTGATAGGACTCGCGAGATTTCTCCCTGTCGAGTCCTTCCAGTGCTCTACCCCAGAAGGGAACATATGACGCTAACCCAAAAGCTATTTCGGAGAGAACCAGCTATTACCAAGCTCGATTAGCTTTTCACTTCTTACCACAAGTCATCCCAATGAGTTGAACGACAAACGGGTTCGGGCCTCCCTTTCTCTTTCGAAAAAGTTCACCCTGCTCATGGTAAGCTCGCATTGGCTTCGGGTCTGATACGTACTACGTTCGCGCTATTCACACTCGGTTTCCCTATGGCTCCATCCTCTCGGACTTAGCCTGCAGCATGTATCAACTCGTTGGCTCATTCTTCAATAGGCACGCCGTGACGGTTATAAATAACCGCTCCGACTCCTTGTAGGCATATGGTTTCAGGTCTATTTCACCGCCCTCACCGGGCTGCTTTTCACCTTTCCCTCACGGTACTTGTTCACTATCGATCACAACATATATTTAGCCTTAGCAGTTAGTACTGCTGGATTCCTCCGAGCTATTCGTGTCTCGAAGTACTCAAGAATGACAATAAGAGATATTTCATTTTCACATACGGGACTATTACCCACTAGGGTCAAGCTTCCCAGCTTGTTCTGTTAACGAAATATTTTGTAACTCTTTGAACATAAATGTTCCATTGTCACCTTACAACCCCAAGCTACCCAATGGATCGTGCAAAATGTTTAACGACTTTACACTTTCCATTGGAAAGCTTGGTTTGGGCTCTTTCCTTTTCGCTCGCCGCTATTTAGGAAATTGTTCTCTTGCGAGATTGTTTTCTGTTCCTCCAGGTACTAGAATGTTTTACTTCCCTGGGTGCGCATCTTGATAAATCAAGATTAGAGATCAAGTCTCTAGGGTTTCCCCATTCGGAAATCTCCGGATCAAAGATTGTTTAGCATCTCCCCGAAGCGTATCGCCGCTATACTGCGTCCTTCATCGCTATGTTGTGTCAAGGCATCCACCATACGCCCTTATATTTCCATTAGGAAATATAAAAACCACAATCACTTTTATTTGTTACCTGCCCCACCTTTTCTCTTGAGAAAGAAAAAGTGGGTTGTCACTCGCTACCACGGTCTTAGTGTGGCGCAAGTGACTCTGTCTCTGGAAGAAAAGACCTCGATGATCTGAAGATGATTTTTACAAAATAAAATTGCAACTTTCGCCACGATTTCATCTGTAAACTTCACTGCCTTCAGATCAAAGCCCAGGACAGAATGTAGTTGTCAAAGTAGTATGTATTCTGAGTGATCTACCGGATGATCTTCGTTGATTTAGGTTTCCCTAAAAGCGAAGACCGCCCTTTTTCGAGAGCGGTCTTCACACAGCGCCTGAGAGCTAAGCTTTCGCTTAGGAGCTTTTAGGCGTCAATGGATTCCCGCTTTCCATGTAGACGATTAACATAACTGATAAGGGCTATTATACAGACAGCGAAAGCTTTGTCAAATAGACTAGTGTGGGCATTTTAACCTTATTGTTGGCCGTATTATAGATAGTAGTAAAATACCTGAAAATGGAATATTTATATTCCTCCAAATCTCCCCGTCGACTGAGATTTTTACCCTTCAATTACCCAATATCACTTAAAAATTACCTGCCTGGAAATCTTCATAATTTCTTTAGAATTTTTTGATTTTTTATGCACATGAATATGCTTAATCTGATTACATTAACCATGTAAAATACAAATCAATATATATGCGAATTTTGCTTATTGAAGATGATCCCATTATCAGAGACTCCCTCAAACACAACCTTGAAGCTGAGTCATATGTGGTGGACACTGCATCAGACGGAGAAAGTGCATCATATATAGCAAGAACAAATGATTATAGTGCAATCATTCTTGACTATTTACTTCCCTATAAAAACGGTGATATGGTTTGCAAAGAAGTACGTTCCAGAAACATCAAGACACCTATCCTAGTCATGTCAGTACGTACTGCCGTTCCAGATAAGGTTAAATTACTCGAGGTCGGTGCAGATGATTATATCTGCAAACCTTTTGCATTTAGTGAATTACTAGCTCGACTCCGTGCCCTAACGAGACGGCCATACGAAATACAACAAGATATTCTTGCACTAGACGATCTTACTATCAATACAGATCTGCAACAGGTTGATGTGTCAGGTAATCGAGTTTACTTAACAAGAAAAGAATACATGTTACTGGAATGCATGATCAGGAAGCCAGGTAAAATCATCACCAGGAGTGAAATCATGGAGGAAGTTTGGAGTAACGACACAGATCCATTTAGCAATACCGTTGAAGCTCATATCCGAAATTTGAGGAAAAAACTAAAGTCACATAGCGACAAAGATTATATTCATACGTATCCAGGAAGAGGCTACAAAGTAGATCGAGTAAAATAACACCTCATGAGTTAAATACCAATAGATCATTTAGTAAGATTTCAGAAAGATAAAACGATCTTTAGAAAATTTTTATAGTAGCTTCATGTCACCTCTATACAATGTTCAGAGAGAGACATGTCGAATATCTCTCGTGCCTTTGAAGTGGGCGAAATAATAATTCAAATGCTGTACCTGATACTCGAAGACTTCACATCTAGGATGTAAATCTTTGATATCTGGTCCAGAGATTTGGATTATAAACACCAACTCATTGGACACAATTAAAAAAATAACCTTTATTAAAAATGATTAAAAACGCCTTGGAAAATAGTGGAGTTATTCAATCCGGGATAGATACAAGCATGTATAATACAGATGCTCAATACTATCCATGGAACTGAGTATGACTCATGAATATTCGAGAAGTTAGATTCAATACCCTAAAACACACTCTTAATATCCTATACGAAGAGTTACTAAAACCGATCATCCATGACGAGGAGAACTTTAGAAAAGAACTCGTATGCAATACCATTCTTTTATTCATTATTGGACTTGCTCTAGTTCTAAATCTTCTTGTCATCTATTCATTAGTATCAGAAGGCGGTATGTATGATGGTATTCCATTTTCGCTCTCGTTTACTATAACAGCCGGCTTTGCCGGTTTGTTATGTATCTCAAGATTAGGACACTCGAGGGTAATTGGATGGATACTTATTCATCTTTTGATTTTAGGTTGTGTCTATGCGGAAATAAAATGGGGTATAGATTTACCTTCAGTGATTCTACTTTGGTGTTTTATTATTACAGCTACGAGTATCCTTCTCTCTACAAGATATGCACTTATATTATCAGCAGCGATTGGTACAAGTTCGATCGTTCTTGTGATATTAGAACAGAACAATATCTACTCACCAATGAAATCATGGAAAGTAGAAGATTTTATTCTTGATGATGCAATAGAATATTCCTTTATATTGATATTAATTGCAGGGGTTTCTTGGCTCTCAAATCGTGAGATACTTCATAGCTTCAGAAAACTGAAAGATTCCAGAGATGAGCTCCAGAAAGAACGAGACACCCTCGAAATTCGTGTCACAGAAAGAACTGAAGAACTCCAGAAGTTACAAGCTGAAAAGATTCATGCCATGTATAGGTTCGTAGAATTTGGAAGACTTTCAAGTGGTTTATTTCATGACCTTATGAATCCACTACATGCACTTTGTCTCTCTGTATCATCTCTGAAAGAAAACCGAGTCGATCCAGACGATAATCTTATTCAATCACAAATCGAAACAGCACTTCAAGCGAGCGGAAGATTGGAGCAATTTATTCAAGACACCAGAAAACAAATAAAAGTTGATATAAAAAATGAAGTATTTTCTGTGTCTCAAGAAATACTGAGCGTAGTACACATGATCAAAGCAAAAGCGCTAAGTAAAGATGTTGAAGTGGTTTATACACCAAAACATGACACCCTGTACTTTGGAAGCCCTACCCTATTCGATCATATGATCATCAATCTAGTCTCAAATGCGATTGATGCATACAGTGATATGATTCAAGAAAAAAGGAATGTTCCTAATAAACAAAAAGTCAGCATCAAACTGAAGTCAGAAACAAAGTCGATTGCGACAAAAGAAAGTATCAGAAATTATTACCCTGCCTTTTCTATATCAATTAAAGATACAGGCAGAGGAATACCAGCATCAATTCAAGACCATATATTTAATCCTTTTTTTACAACTAAGGACAAAGAAGGTTGTGGTATTGGACTATCTGCAACAAAGCACACACTCGAAAAGTATTTCAACGGAACTATTTCATTCACTTCAAATAAAGAGTACGGCACAAATTTTACACTTTATTTCCCTTCAATATCAGATGAGTCACCCCACAAACAAGTCGAACATTCAGTTCAATCAGAAGATAGCATCTCTACAAACTAAAAGGATTAGTATTCTAGAAATTTTAAGAAATAAAATTGCACAACTCAATCAGAATTCTTCAATTGTAGACCAATCAACCGATGCAGCATTTCCTTTACATCTAATTGGTAGAATTTTGTCTGAAACTAATGATCTCATATTCGGAAAGGTTGATAAACAAATATCGAGTACCCTCAGTCTATATCTAAAAGAAATCATCACGTTCACGCTAAATCAAAAAACAGAATTGAATACTTGGAATTACTGGACTAAAAATTCACCCTCTACCTTAGAGAATCCACTTCCTGATGATTTGGACGATACATTCAACGCACTATTTATACTACTTAAAAATGAAAGTGTTCCAGGTGCATTAGTTACACCAAAAATACTTGAAAGTATGGTAAGGGCTTTGATTTCGACCGAGAAAATATTCGAAAATATTTACACATCATACAATACCTGGATTAGTAATGACCCAAAGTTTAAAGATACAGACCCGGTAGTACAAGTGATTATATTTCGTGTTCTGGAATATATAAATTCCGTACCAGAAAAATTCAAAGCTTTCATTAAAACCTATATTGAGAACATCTTGGATACAATAGCAAACAAACCTCTCATTCCTGTATCAAAATACTACATTTCGAATGCATATGTGCTTTCCGAGATTTCATTTTTATCTTTTGTAGATCAGGAAAAAATGCGTACTGCAATCCATGCTTTTGAGTATGTGAGGTCTAATAATCTGTTAGACAATCCAAATAATACACAGTACCCTAATCAAGAAACTATCGATACTGACGAGTTGTTTATCGCACAAGCAAAAGAAAATATTTATACATACGAAACACTGACAAGCTACAACGTTGATAAATCTGAAATACCACAGCATGTCAACAAATATACCTATACACTGACAGGTAAATTTACCAAGCTTTACATAGAGTCCACTAAAGATGGCAACAGGATATACGCTGGATCACAACACTTAGATACAGCTTTCCAGATTAGATACTTAGCGACTTTACTTGGTAAAATTGATACTGAAATCAGACGACTCAAGACACAAGAGATATATACACTGATCTTTAATGATCTCAATATTAAACTTTATAAATTCATATCAAGATCATCAAATAAAGAAAGTGTGCAACGTATTATTGATACTATTTTTAAAGGAAATGGTAAGTTGATAATACAAGATTTAATTTCTGAATTATATAAATTTTCAGGAAATTTAACTCCTACCAATACTGATACAACTTTAGACACCTATCAACTCACAGATATATACAAAATACAGATATACGGTTGGATATCGTACACAATATCTGACATGTGTATCGATCATGAAATCGAGAATACATATATCGGAATTTGCTTGGATTTTAATATGCATATGCATCATGAAATTGAAAGAACGATTCGTAGGATCAAAGCAAAGAAACCATATGACACCACATACCTTGAAGTAAGCATATCTTCTACCCTCTCAGAGTTGCATGTAGCTCAATATAATGCCATGGCCAAGTTCCGTGATTTTGATTCTGAAGGTAGCAAATCTATTGGCTACGCTATAACACCTCTTCTTCTACTTGCAAGTAGAATAAATATATCCAGAGAAGACATTGATAATATGATTGAATTGTACCGTAGCACCCTTGCCTGCCGCCAACTATCAGACGACGCACATGATTTCGAAGAGGATTATAAGAACAACATCCCAAATTTTATTACTCAAAGAATATGGTTCTATAGCAACAAAATGAACATAGATATTCATAGCGAAATATGGAAAGAATCCGAAAAACGGTCAACTACCATAAAAAAGATCTTCTGCGAATATGTCTTACCAGAACTCAAAGAAAGGATCTCAAAATTTACATCAAAAGCACTTGAGTGTTTGGAAAAGTTAAAACCATTTGTAGACCCTCAATACATCGAAATTAAGACTGCTGAAATTGAAAGATACCGAAACGGGGTTTTTAGAGCTGTATTGGAAATCGAGACAAGTAAACTGCTTACTCAAAAATAGGCAGACGAGCAATGGTCAGGCGGATGAATTCGCTGCATAAAAAATAACCACATTTCTGTGGCTACTTTTTCGTTTTTTTCTTTGCGCGGCTGATGGGTGCTGACCCCACGGCCTCTCCCGTGACAGGGGAGTGCTCTACCGTTGAGCTACAGCCGCATAGTGTGCCGCCTATTATACATAATTTCGTATAATTTCAAAGCACCTTAGACAAATTTGTGTCGGCGGGAGGAATCGAACCTCCGACCTTGGGCTTATGAGTCCCACGCTCTAACCGACTGAGCTACGCCGACATGTACGCGACACTATAATACAAAAACTACGTATTTTCAACCGCACGCCGCACCTTATTACACCTGAAGAGGCAATCACCCATCCTACCAAAACAAAAAATCACCCTCTCGAGTGATTTTTTGTTTAAAGTTCAACTGAATTTATTATTTCTTTGCCTTTACTTTCTTTACTTTGGCAGCTTTTGGCTTTGCACCTTTTTCTGCCTTAGCAGGTTTTTCCTTCTTAGCGAGAATGTTTTTTGTCTTGTAGAATCCGCAAGACTTACATGCAAGGTGCTTAAGCTTAGGCTGGCCACAGTTTACACAGAGGATGAAACCTACTCCTTTAAGAGCGTGATGACTTCGTCTGTTTCGGGTATGACCCCGAGTGTGTCGCATGTGATTTACCATAGGACTTAAAGTATACTTATTTTTAACCTTGTGGCAAGGCGCGAAAATCGCAAAGCTTGCTAAAAACTATCCCCGTCGGAGAATATCATTTGAAGCCTTCTCGATCATTCGAGAAGCTGCATCTCGTCCACCGAGTCCAAATGCAAGACCGAATGCAAGTGAAAGAGCTACTACAATACCGATGAACAGAATCTGAATCAAAGAAGCTGCAATATTGAGCTGTACAAGAGCTGAGAGTATTGCAAATACAATGATCGCCCATTTTGTGAGACTACCGAGCATTTTTGCTGATGAAATATGAGCATTGGCTGCTGCACCTGACACGATCTTTCGTGCCACATCACCAATAATGGCTGACACAAGTAGGATAAGGATAGCAACGATCACTCGTGGAAGATATCCAACTACGATATCTTCAAGATATGCACTTACTTCTACGAGGTTAAACACCCGAAGCGCTGACAAGAAGAAGAGTGCGATTACGAACCATCGCACAAGGCCACCTACAAATGCACCTGAGTTGAGGTTGATATCACCCTTTCGAAGTGCCGATTCAACACCCGCTTGTCGAAGAACATCATCAATCTTCAAAGCCTTGAAAATCTTTTCAATAACATGGCTCAAGAATCCACCAAGAACCCAACCTACTGCGAAGATAATAATCGCAGCAAGAAGATATGCACCGAACTGGATGACCGCTGGAGCGAAACCGGCGAAAGTTGCATTAAGCGCATCACCCCATGTCTGAATAATCATAATGGTAATAAATATATAAAATATTAATTGATAGGTTTTTGAATCGCTTGCGCGTCTTTTGCACAATTTTTACGAACAAAGACCTAAAGGGGCGACTACCCCGATGGCTATAATTATAGCACTTTTCAGAAAATACTATTCCTTAAGGAATATTTAGTTAAAATCAACAACCCTATAAAACGCCGAGTCTATCAAGTACCACTTCGTGAGGATAGTCTAGTACATCGCGAACGAGGCGGTCACCAATACCGAGACGATACTTAAAATCGTTTGTATCGAGGAGTGCAAAGCGAATCTCCTTCCCTATCTCAGCTTCGATAGCAGACATTGTACTATCAGCTAAACCTTTCTTTGATCCTTCAGCAACGATCAAAATATCAATTCGTCCATCTTGTACTTCTTTAAAAATTCCAGAAAATACTACAAACTTGAGCTTACCGATCTTTGAAAGTTTCTTGATAATTGGCTGAGTATTTTTTAAACTCGTTTCGAGAAGCAGTCGTCGAAATTCATCGAGGTACGGAAACTTATCATTAAGATACCAGACAACTTTGCTGCCTCGAGTAGATTTTCGAACAAGTGACACTTTTGCCAGAAAATTAAGTTCTCGTCGCGCCCGAGCAATATCAAGCTTTGAACGATCGGCAATATCAGCTGTTTCAAAGTAGAGACTCGAATTAAACATGAAAAGCCTCATTAATTTTACTCGCGCTGCCCCTCCGAAGATTTTTTCTAGTGTGTCCATGTTCTATTATTTTTCTATTGTTCAGTAATGCTGTTAATTTTCAACAAATATCCACCCTACCCGTTTCAATGACGGATCAGATTAAAAGACATATTTTCAAGACGATGTACACCGAGGTGTACCGTGCATTAAATGTATCATATTTTAGTCATGTAAACTAATCACCCCTCCAGTAAGAAAATTAATCAAAAATCAGACTTAGGTAATTATCAATAGTCCTCTGATCGAGATCGTAAAAATACTTATTTTCTCTCTGGAGACGGTTAGCCAAGTCAACACCTACGTAGCGCCAATGCCATGGTTCGTAGATATAGTAAGAGTTACTCTTTGGATACGAGAGTACAAATCCATACTTATAGGCATTATTCAGAAGCCATGTGTACTCCGGAGTAGTCTCAAAACCTGTAAGCTCTGCGCCCGTACCTGGCGTTGTGAAGTCCAAGGTCGTACCCAACTGATGTTCAGAATACCCTTGATCTGCCGAGAACTGATTTGCAGTACCGGCACCATAAGTCACTTTGTACCGCGATTTGAGAGTAGTTTGCGTACCATATGAACGATAAGCAGAACTTACAAGGAGAGTTAGTCGTTCATTTTTAGCTGCTCGGAGCATAGCATCGAGCTTTAGTGCGACCGGTGCCAGAACTTGATAGTTTGTATTTTTAGAAAATGAGAATTCTGACGCAACTGAAGCAAGTGATTCTGGAGTGTAGTGTTCATTCAGAAAATATACTTTAGAATATTTTTGCAAGAGTTCAGGATCAGTCTTGCTTAGTTTATCAAGTGTTCCAATGGTACTTGACACCTTCCCTACCTGTTCTTGAATAGCCGCATTTTTACTTTGCTCATATTCAACTACACCACTGAGTGCTGCGCTTTGATTGGATAAATAATCAACCTTGCTTTGCATATCCATAACGAACACACGTAAACTCTCTGTACTTGAAGCTGTTGAGGATATTTTTTCGATATATTCTTTTGACTGGAGACCTAGATCATTCTCCAAACCAGAGATTCGAAATTCTGTCCATAAAACAGATACCACAAATGCAACAGCCAGGACTCCGATAGACTCAGCAAATCTGTGTTTAGTTACAAATGCACGAAGTGATTGGAAGAGTGAGTTTTTCATATTATATACCTAAGTATCTCATTTTTTGGCAAAATATAAAGCACTAACACATGCACATTTAAAAAGCCCCACTCTGGTAAAAGAGAGGGCTTTCAAGCAATGCGGGTAGGCAGGCAAAAGCATACACTACGCAGCCATTGCGACTGGAGCACTCGAACGAACGAAGGCTTTTGTACCGAACATATCCAATTGAACCGGATAGGACGGGGCAATAACTTTCTGTTCCTTCGAAGACTTCGAATCACACATCCTGAGTGCGACATGTGCCACATCGAAAAGCTGTGCGAAATCTTCGTACTCAAACAGCGAAACATGGCGATTGGACATTGCGGAACCGATCGCAAGTCTTGTCAGTTGAGTGCGGACACTCGCAAACATCACGGTCGGCATAGACCGTTTCTCGATCATGGTTGCTAGTTCGTAACCAAGACCGATCGAAGGAATGTCACAGAATGCAATAAACAGGTCAGCGATTCCAATGCATTCGTGAATGTCACGATGATAGACTTGCGGTGATATTTCCCTTCCTCCGGAGAGTCCGAGAAAGTCGAGAACCTGAACATACGGTCGAAGAGAATCCTTGAAGCTCTCGACCATTTTGACATACGCCGGATCCGCATTCGTAAGTGCGCATCCGACATACAATTTGAGATGTCTGAACTCTCCATTTCTTGCAGGAAAAGGGAGCATTGTTTGGTATGGACTGATCATCATGTTTTTCTGAGTCTCCTGGTTAAGGGTGGTATGATTTGAATAGTTTACTGTCTCATTGCTTATCGGTTGATTTGATGCGAAATTTTTAGTTTTCAAATGCTTCTTGTGAAGCGCTAACTTGTTTTAAGTATCGCAATTTTTCAAGCAAAACAAAAGGCCCGCACGTAGCGGACCATTTTGTTTCTTTTTTGCCAATTTTGGCAGTGGGAATTAAGGTGCACTAGACACCGATCAAACTAGAAGTATTACTTAAGTTCAACCTTCGCACCAGCTTCTTCAAGCTGCTTCTTGAGAGCATCAGCTTCTTCTTTCTTAAGACCTTCCTTAAGAACTGAAGGAGCAGCATCGACGAGATCCTTAGCTTCTTTAAGACCAAGGCCGAGAGCTTCTTTTACAACCTTGATGATTGCAATCTTGTTAGCACCAGCATCTGCAAGGTGAACGTTGAATGAAGATTTTTCTTCAGCCGCTGCACCTGCCGCTACTGCAGGACCAGCTACAGCTACCGCTGCCGCTGATACGCCGAATTTCTTTTCTAGGAATTTTACAAGTTCGTGGAGTTCGATAACTGTCATTTTCTCAATTGAGTCAACGACTGTCTTGAACTGAGCTGGAGTTTCAATAACTTCAGCTGTTGTTGTTTCTACTTCTGACATAAATATATTGATAGATTAATGAATAAGTTACTGTTTCTTTTCTGCAATACCATTGAGCGCGATAACGAGCCCCTGGATCGGAGAATTGATGATGTTGACGAACTGAGCATACAGAGTTTTCTGTGATGGGATTGATGCGATCGCTTCCATTTCAGCTTTTGTCTTGTATACGCCGTCGAAGATACCGCCGAGAATAGTTACTTTGCCATCGAACTTCTTTTGGAAATCGAAGATTTCTCGTGCAGGTGCCAATAGATCAGCACTGTACGCGAGCGCAAGTTCACCTTCAAGAGCAGGCATTTCGCCAGAGTAAGAAGCCTCTGCGAGAGCTCTCTTTGTGAGAGTCTTCTTTGCAACAGTAAAGCTTACATCTTTAGATCGTAGTTCTTTACGAATAGTTGTTGATTCAACTACAGGAAGCTTGTGAAAATTCACAAACACAACTGATTTCGAACCAGCAAGCATATCCTTTACAGAAGCAACGATTTCTTGCTTTTTCTGTTTAGTAATTGCCATGAATATGTACTTTTATGGTACTTGATAAAATCGTTCATACTAGGTATGACGACCGAAAGGAAGAAGGAGTGGGTGGAACTTGCACCAAAATGGAGCACGTTCACGACCTCTGCACAGGACTTATGGTTGCCTATGGTCTTCGAAGCCTTTCGGAAAGAGATTACCAGATATACAGCTTTTAGGCAACTAGGTAGAATTAGTTCGTCAGCGCCTGAGAAAGTCTTATAAATTCACTGTACAGAAATACTGCCTCAGCCTTATTCATCCCTCCCCTATAATAGAATGACCTGTATCTATTAAGGTCTTTGATGATCGCTAGAAGACTGACGGTAATACCATTTGCATACTTTGCAGCTGTACGCATTTTTGCTTCTATTTGTGTAGCTTTTGCGGCTTTTATATACGCTTCGACACTTTTTAGTTTCAATAAATATCTTTGCTTGAAATTTGCACGGAGTGATGATTTCTGAATATCTGCTCTAATAGATTCAATGAGAAATAGAATATCAATACCTCCTCCATTTGTTTGACTATATATGCTTTGATTTTGAGAATTCCCCGAAGTTTGCACAGGGGCAATATATGCCTGTCCACCGACAGTTGATGGGTAGTATGTTTCTGTATTTTGAAATACATTTCCGATTGAATTAATCACAGTAAGTACAGCAGGAGGATCTATCGATATTGCCCCACTCGTGACAGCACCAACTACGGCCTGATTTACTTGAATATCAATAGTTGAATACTCTGTCATTGGTATATTTTCAAAATAAAAGATTTGGTTCTTTATCTCTGTATCATTTACCATATCAATCTGCACGGATTTTACTTCGATATCTACATGAGAAATAGTTTCATCGGTTTGCTTTGGAATGAGTTTTATTTCTTGTGGGAGATTCGATTGCGAAACGATGTACGTATCCCCTACCTGCCCCACTGTCGAATTTGGTGATGAATTTTCAACTCTCACATGATCCATGTTTATAGAGTCCTGCACCTGATTTTGCGATTGATTTTGTGCGGTATTCACATTTGCTGGTATTCCTACAAGATTTCCTGCTGAATCTCTAGTTGTAATATATGCAGAATCTGAACTTTGTACTTCATAAAATTTATCGAAGCTAGAGGTGTTCTGTCCCTGACTTATTCCAACATATCTCGAACCTTGATTATGTGTGATGTATTTTGGCAGATTATAATACCCCACATTTCCAAGCATCATTTGCATCATGAGCTCGACTACTGGTTTCGCACTCACAATATTCATATGACTATAATTTTTATTCATGTCTGAGTTAAACTCATTCATTTTGAAAAAATACAAATCACCCAGACGTCGGAGAGTATCGCCAAGAAGCACATTTCCATCACCTAAAAGCGAGAAAGACTGCTCATGAGAAAGCGCACAATATGCAGCATCAGCGGCAAAGAGACGTGTCGGATTTGTACCATATTTTGTAGCACAGAGATTCTTATTTCCCATACTATAAACAATATTTTTTGGAGTTTTTAATCCCACACCTAAAATATTGAAAAATCCAAGTGTCCCATTTTGTATAGCTTGCTTGACAACTAGTGGTAAATCAAACACCTGAAACTCAGTCTGAATTTTATTGTAGACAAATCCGTTCCCGACAGCAGGAATATGTATTGCATCAGTTGAATTTGAAAAAGGTCGAACAATTTGATTAAGTAAAAACCTTCGCATTGATTCAACTGTTTGCACCTCAGGAATACTAGTAGCAGATGATTTAGTGCCAATAATTGAAGCTCCAGGATTCGTATCGATAGACGGCAAGAGTGCATAGGCTGAAGGCATATTGAGTGCAAGTTTCCGAGCAGTATTTTTACTTAAAATAAATCCTGCACCGATTTCTTGATTATCCCCATGAAGAAGCGCAAAAAGTGCAGACGGCGAACCTTGCTCCGGCACGCCTACAAATATTATTTTATCGATGAGGCTAAGTTTGTGTTTACTCGCAAGATACGTGAGCAGTCTTTTTGTCACAAGACCTCCATAGCTATGTGCAATCAAAGTCACTTTTTTAGTCTTTGAGGTTTGTACAAGTTTATCAATCTGTTGTTCAAGCGTAATAAATTGTCCATTCGACGAAACACGCGAACCGCCGAGCACAATATCATTCGGTGACATACGCCAATCATACGCAGCATACTGCCAATCTCGAATTGTAAACTTATCAGTCATTTGATTGAGCGCCGTAGCTAACCCTGAATACACTTCAACATTTTGCGCCCCAAATCCAACATTTGTCTTATAAATAATATCTTTTGTATATAGTGAAGAATCCAACGGGCGCCCATTAGTGCTAAGAAACAACTTACTTACATCTGTATTTCTATTCGGCTCCCAAAGCTGATTTTCAGTAAGGCCTTTTTTATATATCCGAGATGCTTCGAGACCTGGTATAAAGAGTATATTTGAACAGCATTCTCCTTTCTTTTTCTGAGTTAACCATGGACTGAAGTTACCAGTCCCTTCATACCGATCTCCTTTTCCGTTAGTATTGCTACTCAGGTTGTATGGACCAGTTTCATCACCCCACCAGTTCCCTTCCGCTGTAAATTCTCCCCCGCTTTGTAGTGCACCATATTCTGTATTCAGAGATATATCACTATCGGTTACGTTAACAGCTGAACCATATGATTCGATGCCTATCTTATTTTGCTGAATTATGGAATTCTCAATATCAAGCGAGGCATTTCCGTACGTAAGTATTGCAGATCCAGTAAAGCCCGAAAATGTTGAACCTAGTATCTTTGTGTACGCATTACTAAACACCTCGATGCCATGTTTCCGTGGATGATAAAACTGAACTGAAGTAAATGAAGCTGTAGTTTTGACATTAACACCGTTGACCGGCTGGGTACCATACACTGAAACACTAGTCTCGCCTACATTATCAAAAATTACATCATTAAAAACTGCAGCAGCTCCGCCAAAAAATTGAAATGTACTTTGTGCATTACTATTCTTTATGGTTGTATTACTGACATCGACCGAACTTCCTTGCCATGCAAGTACAAGTGAATCACCTGATGAATTGCTATCTATTGTTGAATTTTTAAATACGATAGTCGAAGAAGCCCAAGCGTTTAAAAAAGCATTCGCAGTATTGATAGATATATACTCTCCATACAACTCTCCTCCGATAGTAGAAACTCTCGATCCTGTACCAGAAATATTGAGTTTTGTTTGTAGATATTGAGCGCCAAGTAAATTTAGCTTTCCATACACATATAACTGACCTTGCAACTCTATTGTCGAACCAGCTTCGAAAGTCACCGAAACATGTTTCGGGATTGAATTATAACCAGTAAATATGTACGGACCATTCACCTTTTTAAGGACTACTGAAGCAGAAAATGTATGACTATCAAACACTGTGGCAGCAGCTACTACAGATGGTGTACATAACAAGATTAATAGAAATAATGAAAAAGCATGTAACTTGATTAAAGACATTCACCCAATATATAGATTCGAGATGATCGCACTGTAAAAAAATTCTAAAGAAAATTTTATCGTGAACAGTGCAAGATGACGTACCTGTCTTTATGTCTTACATCACTTACCTAAACCAAACTTTTTATAGTCTCACCAACCCCGCTGCAATAAACACCACAAAACCAAGAATCAAAAGTCCTAGAAATCCACAAATAAGTTTGATTGAACCTGAGTTAAATATCATGTGAATATATTTTACCGCATTTTCACGTAAGATAAAACCAAAACAAAACGTGAAAATGGAGTAACACAAAAACCCGCCTCTTACGAGAGCGGGTTTTTGCTTAGACACTAACCTTTACTTATCTTGCGATTTGTTTGGGCCAACGTCCTCAACTTATTACTTGTTGAAGTATGAAGTTGAAGGTGTCTTGAAGTCATCGAGACCCCATGTCTGGTTAACGTTTGAGCCAGTTGTTGAAGCCCAAGCGATTCGTGAGATAACGAATCCGTATGATCCAGATGAAGCGATCTGTGATGAGTTAACAGTTGCTGTCACAGAAACCTGTGCAGTTGAACCGTCAGCAATATCGTTGTTAGGGATAACCACAGGAGCACCTACTGTAGATGAAGCAGCAACTGAACCAGTTGTAGCGTCAATCCAGAAGTCAGATGCGATAGGCTTTCGAATAGTTGAACCAAGAGCAGTTACATTGAATGTGAATGTAGCTGACATTTCAGTTGTAGAACCATTCTGGTTTGAAACCTTTGTGATTGTAGGTGTACCTACAAGTGTCCACTGAGCTGTATCTCGGAATACGTAGTGGTTAACACCAGTAACTGCTGTTGAAACAGTAGCTGTTGTACCATTAGGCTTTTCGTAAGTTACAGAGTGGATTGTAGCCATAACTGCACCCGCTGATGTTCCATCAGTAGGAACGTCAACCTTAACTGTCAAAGTCTTTGTTGTGTCTTTTGATACAACAACTTTGTTGTCGAGGTTATCGAATGTAGTTGAAGCAGAAGCATTCTTAGAATCGATCAAAGTTGAACCCTGGTACAAGTACACTGTTGAAACCTTTGTAGATGTAGCGAGGCTAACGATAATTGACTGAATGTTTGAATCACCTGTTTCTGACTTAAGGTTGAAGTTCAATACAGGGATGTACTGAGCACCGTTGTCAGGGTTGATTCGGTAGTTCTGTGATCGAAGTGGAGATGTAGCTGCAGAGAGTGTCAATGTAGCTGTTCCAGGCTTCTTGAATGTGTGAGTTCGTGTGTATGCAGCTCCGTCAATTGAGTAGAATGAGCTAATACCATTTCCTGACACAGCTCGTACAGAAGATGAACCGTAACCGTCGATTGTAACTGTTCGGTCTGAATCAATTGAATTTGTTGAAACAGAGAATGTTAGAACCTTAGTTGCGTCCTTAGGTACGAGGAAGTTGATACCAGAAACTCGGATGTAGTAAACGCTGTTTGAATCCTTGATGAATGTTGATGAATTCACAGGGATTGTAGCAATCACGTTTGAACCATCCCAAACCTTGATCGTGTTGATCAAAGTAGCTGGGTTTTCAGCTGAACCGCTGTTCGTAACTGAAACCTGGAGGTCAACAGTCTGAACTACAACATCAGCAACTCGTGATCGGAATTCAATACCATATGCTGGTACATCGTTCTGAACCTGAACGTTTGCGTTGTTTGTAGGTGAAGCTGCAAGCTTTGTATCAAGAGTACCTTCAACACCACTAGTTACAACAGGAGTTGTAGGTGTAGTAGGAGTTGTAGGTGTGATAACTACAGCTGTATCAGCGTTAGCAGTCGCTCGTGTAAGAGGACCAAAGTAACCTGAAGCTGGAGTTACACCCTTTGAAATCTGGTATGCAACAACCGCTGACTTTGTAAGAGCACCAAAGTATCCCTTAGCTGTGCCTGCTGGCATAGTAAGAAGACCCTTAGCTTCGAGGAATGACTGTAGTGCAACTACATCTGCGCCTCGTGAACCCATTTTAAGGTTCGTGTTGAAGCTCGCCATTGACTGCGCTGAAGCTGCTACAGGAGCAACAACAGTAAGAGCAAGTGCAAAAGCAAGAGCTACTGAAAGAATTCTTTTCATATAATGTTTAATGTTTGTGTTAAAGACACATACTATCTGCATTAATTGGTAAACAATTTGTAATGAGCAGAGTCATATGATCTTCGGGTTAAACTAACCTGGCGAACCCGTACCGAGATTGAAATTCAATCCGATTGTACTAGATTGAATTTTTTCAACCTTCGTACGGGTTCACCATTTTTTTAATAACTAACTTACGTAATGTTAACTATCCTTTAATGACAGCTTTCGAAATGCTGTCATACCACTTCCTCATATCTTATATGTATCGACACAAGACATGAGGTAGTTGTCGAAATTCATAGGAGAGACTGAAAATCTGAATGAGCAGAAGACGTCTGATAACAGAAATGACCATCTAATCATCTTTCTTAGTCAAAGCCGGTGAAGACTCTGACTATTATTGTATTAAATTTTCAATGGTCTGTAACTGTTCTGAATATACCTTTACCAGACTGCACAGGTTGTTTTAAGACCCTAGTTCCGGTTGAGATAATCGCCTGTTTTTGCTTAAATAGCCTTAATTTAGGCCATACGAGCAAAAACCGCCTCGGGATGCATATACCATGACGGCATATAAACAGATATATTACAAAAAATGACCCCTTTAGTCAATCAGGTGATTTTCCATTCTAGGCTTATATTGCTTTGTATAATAGAAATTTTAAAGGACAATTTCGGTCAAATAAAAGACATTATTTATTTCAAAAAGACTTTTATCTCTATAGGCCGTGGCTAAGAAGTGCGCACCTCGTCCACTTTTTGCACCTTACACGACTTATCCTGCCACCGAATACCGACTCCATCTTCGTTCCCCGCTTTTAAGCAGATCACCATTATTTACAAGAGTGATAAGCTCACGCTGAATAGTTTTTTCACTACATCCCTTAATCACAGTAGTGAGATCTTTAATAGACAACTCACCTCTAGCTCGGATTGTATTCAATATAAGAGTTTGTCGTTCATTTTTTACAGGATTACCAAGAGCTTCTTCTGGATGAGCCCGATCAATTGGATGTATTGGCTTCTTAGGTTCAGCTACTTTACGAGAAATAGGCTGTACAGTAGGTTTGTGTCCGTCATGACGTGATCCAGATACGGAATGAGCAGAGTGCGTAGGATGCATAGCCTGCGGAATAGCTGTACTACCAAGTGCCTCATAAGTAGCCGATGCATCTGATGCCGATGTAGAGTGTTGAGTATTATCTAGATTCCACATGTCATATGTAAATATGGATTCAAGTTTTCTCTCAGTTGAAAATTCACTTTCTACCGCATCCAAAAATAGAGCTATTTGACTTTGCATCAAACCAAGGTTTGCTGATGATATGTGACCTACTGCATGTGACGTCTCTAAAAGACTTGAAATAGTCGCGGCAGAAAGTGAAATGTCTTTTATGAGCTCAGCATCCGAAAGAGTACCTGAAACAAGTTTCAGAGTCTGAAATGGAAGATCAACTGCAAGGTGTCGAATCTTACCCTTCAAAGCATCGCTGTCCTTTACATGTGAAGTAACCAAGAAACATGCACGACTGATTTTTTCAGATCGTTTGTAAATCACGTAACTTGATGTGTCTTTAATAATAGACTTATTTACTAAGCTATTTTTTGAGATATCGTTTGTAGTATTTTGCATACCTTGTACTTCAGTGTCTTTTTGCATGTGATTATAAATAATGTCTTTTATTAAAAATTCAGTCTGTGTCTTTTAATGTAGCTTTCCGTGTCTGTTACAAAAATCCAGAGATCAATTAAAGTCACATCTATTATATATAAGACAATCTGAAAATCAACTTCTTAGCACCCTTGTTGCGTGATAAAATATTTCTATGTCAAAACGTGAAAAACAAAGGAGAAAATCAAGCTCACCTGAAAATGGAAGTACAGAAGAAATTCGGTCACCGAAATACCTAAAAGAAAGCACAATGCAAAGTGTATGGGGAATCATACTTTTTGTTATTGCTCTTTTTTTCATATTAGCTGCATTTGAAAAAGGAGGACCTGTAGGGACATGGGTCTACAACCATATCAAAATCCTTTTGGGCTTTGGATATTATCTTGTGCCAGCAGTATCGTTGATACTCTCTATTTCATTCTTCACGGACAAAGAACGTGCCTTCCCTCTCTCAAAAGCACTAGGTAGCCTAATATTCGTAGCATCGGGTTTAGGACTATTCCACCTCATCACACCAGAGAGTGGAGGCATCATTGGACAACTCATCGCCAACCCACTTATCAACCTTTTCGACTACACCATTTCAGCTGTGAGTCTTATTGCCCTCTTTGTTATTTCTATTCTTATTATTTACGATGCAGCACTCAGAAAAGATCATATTCTATTTTGGCAAAAGAAAGAGCTCGACGAAGATGGTGAAGAAATTTCTGATGCAGAGTTCATAAAGCAGGAACGCGAGAAATTGAAGAATGCCAAAAAAGGCCTCATTTCAGAAGACGATTCTAAAGGACAAGATGGTACTGATGTAAAAGACAAGCACTCTGTCCTTGATGCAATCAAGAATACCTTTGGAGGAGCAACTAATACTGAACCAAAAATCACGAACGGAGGTGCCGTTCAAACAAACACCGGTACACCTGTGGATAACGATCTCATTCAGGTATCTCGTCGATCACTTGTTCTTGGAAAAGCATTCGTCCCTCCCCCACTTTCACTCCTCGAAAATGACAAAGGTAAACCTGAGGTTGGAGATATTAAAGCGAATTCAAACATTATCAAAAGAACACTTCAGAACTTCGGTATCGATGTTGAGATGGATGAAGTTTCAATCGGACCATCTGTTACTCGATATGCCTTGAAACCTGCTGAAGGTGTGAAGCTTTCCAAAATTCTTACACTTCAAGATAACCTTTCACTCGCACTTGCTGCACACCCGATTCGTATTGAAGCTCCGATTCCAGGCAAATCACTTGTTGGTATTGAAATTCCAAACAGTGTGAAAACGATGGTAGGTCTCGGTACACTTCTCGGCCAGGATGAATATCAGAAATCAGAAAAGTCACTTATGGTTGGACTCGGAAAAGGAATTTCTGGAAAGTCTCATTTCGGAAACTTGGCAAAGATGCCACACCTTCTTATTGCAGGTGCAACTGGTTCTGGTAAATCTGTAACGATTCATACAATCATTACTTCCCTTCTGTATCGAAATTCTGCTGATAATCTCAGAATGATTATGATTGACCCGAAAAGAGTAGAGCTTACGCTGTACAATAAAATCCCACACCTTCTCACCCCTGTTATTACTGATGCAAAAAAAGCTATCCTTTCACTCAAATGGGCAGCAAAGGAAATGGATAGACGTTATAACGTACTTGAGAAAAACACAGTACGAGACATTGATTCATATCATAAAAATATCGTAACGCCTGCACTCGAAAAGCAGAAGAAAAAAGATTATGTACCAGATGAAAACGAGGAGGTAATCGATCCTATGCCATATATAGTGATCATTATCGACGAGTTGGCAGATATCATGCAGACATATCCACGCGAACTTGAAGCCGGTATCGTGCGCCTTGCGCAAATGTCTCGAGCTGTCGGTATTCACCTTATCCTTTCAACTCAGCGACCATCAGTAAACGTCATTACAGGTCTCATCAAAGCAAACATCCCTGCTCGTATCGCACTTCAGGTGGCATCGCAGATCGATTCACGAACAATTCTCGATATGCGAGGAGCCGAAGAACTTCTTGGAGCTGGAGACATGCTCTATCTTTCTGGTGACATGTCTACTCCGCAGCGTATCCAGTCTGCATATATTTCTGAATCTGAAGTTAAAAAAGTTGTAAATTATCTAATTGAGAACAACGATTCCCTACCTTCTGAAATCGCTATCAGTGGTGATTCTGTTACCTCTAACGGTCAAGCGCCTGACCCTATCTTTAGCTCATCAATGGGCGGAGGACTCGGTGATGCACTTGGTGGATCAATGAGTGGATTCGATAATGGTGACGATGCTGATGATGACCTTTATGAAGAAGCTAAACAAACTGTGATTGAAGCTGGTAAAGCCTCTACTTCATATATCCAACGAAAACTTCGTGTTGGATATGCACGCGCTGCGCGCTTAATGGATATCCTCGAACAGAAAGGGGTTATCGGTCCAGCAGATGGTGCAAAACCACGTGAAGTGTTAGTTGGTCGAAATGGTAGTGGAAATAGTGGCAGTGGAAGTAATAGTAATAGTTCAGGAATAAGCACAGGTGTACAAGACATGCATAGTAGCAGTGATAACAGAGACGAGGAGGAAGAGATTCGAGGATAACTGGTCGATATGATCGTTCAAGCGACAACTTTTAGAGCTAGAGCAGCATAAACCAAATTTTAGAAAATCTTTATAGAGAATTAATCCGCATACTATATGATACGACCGTACGAAGATGGAAAGTTAATAATCAAAACATTGTTTATAGCTGTTTTTGTACTCATTATCATTGGATACGGCATATTCCAATCTGAAAAACTGATCAAAGGTCCAAGTATTACTCTCACGTCCCCTTCTTCTGGACAAGTTATCACACAAAACCCAGTGGAGATTAAAGGTATCGCAAAGAACATTTCAGCCATTTCCCTTAACGATCGCCCTATCTTTATAGACGAATCAGGGGTTTTTGCTGAAAAATTGATGCTCTATCCTGGGTATAATATAATAAAGCTTAGAGCAACAGATAAGTTTGGTTCTTCAGTCGAGAAAGATGTCGAGTTGGTATATCAGCAGTAAAGCAGCAAGAAAGTAAAGGTGCCTTATTTAAATTAAACTTAATTCCCATAATTACCATGGCTAAATTTGCAAAAAAAGGAGGTGCAAAGTTTGCACCAAAATCTGCTCCTCAAGCAGCATTAGAAGATTCAGAAGAGACTCTGGAAAACGCCGAACTCGAGGATGAGGCGAACAGAGACGAATCATCTGATTCAAGTGGAAAATCAGGTAAGAAAGAGAAAGTTGACATAACATCATCGATCAAAGACACACTTGCTCAAATCAAGACAAAGTTTGGAGACGATGCAATCATGAAGCTTGGTGAAAAACCAAAAGTAAACGTGAACGTTGTTCCAACAGGATCGATCGGTCTCGACTTTGCACTCGGGGTAGGTGGAATGCCACGAGGACGAATCATCGAAATATTTGGACCAGAATCTTCTGGTAAAACTACCCTTTCTCTTCATGTCGTTGCCGAGGCGCAAAAACTTGGTGGTATTTGCGCATTCATCGACGCTGAACATGCCATGGATCCACAGTACGCAAAAAAACTTGGCGTGAAGATTGATGAACTCCTCATCTCTCAACCAGATACTGGTGAACAGGCGCTCGAGATTGTAGAAAGTCTTGTTCGATCAGGTAAGCTCGACGTTATTGTAATCGACTCTGTTGCTGCTTTAACTCCAAAAGATGAAATCGAAGGTGATATGGGTGCACACCATGTAGGAAAGCAGGCACGTCTCATGTCTCAAGCACTTCGAAAGCTCACAAGTATTGTTGCGAAATCAAAGACTATTGTAATCTTCCTAAACCAGATCCGAATGCAGATTGGTGTAATGTTTGGAAACCCAGAGACAACTCCAGGAGGAAAGGCTCTCAAATTCTATACATCAGTTCGACTCGATGTTCGACGAATTGCACAGATAAAGAAAGGTGAGGAAATCATGGGAGGCCGTGTACGAGTAAAAGTTGTGAAGAACAAGGTCGCTGCCCCATTCAAACAAACTGACTTTGATCTTATGTACAACGAGGGTATCTCACGAGAAGGTGAAATGATTGCACTTGGTGAAAAACTAGGCATTATGACAAAAAGTGGAACAAGCTACTCATATGGCGAAGAAAAACTTGGCCGCGGATATGATGCAACTCGACAATTTCTCCGAGAAAATAGGCCTATCGCTGACAAAATCCTCAAAGAAATCAGAAAGAAACTTCAAGAGCAGGAGTAAAAAGATATACAATATACAAAAAGTAAAAACGTCCACCTGTCTTGCTTAAACAGATGGACGTTTTGGTGACGCTAATCTTAACTGTCCTTACAGAAAAAGACTAAGTGAAACCATGCAAAGACGCGAGCGAATGAGTAACCGTCCAAAATACAGGCAGGATTCGCTTGTCTTCTTCTGCATGATCAACTCCTTCGTGAAGTCCTTGCTTGAAACCTCGAACGGGCTTATCTGCGAACAATTGACCCATCCACGGACGATAACTTGGCATAATCCTGTCGGATGGTAATTTGTCGACCGAGAAAGCTTCTGGCTCTCCCAGTTCAACAGAATCGCAGATCTTTCCTTCCCATTTGTAGATGAAGTAGAGGTGACAGATACGAATTACCGCACCAGGATCTCTCACATCCTCTCGTGCCTGAAGCAGACCAGCATGTAAGATCCCTTGATGTGAAATCTGAACTCCACATTCTTCACTAACTTCGCGACAAAGCGCTTCGCCAGGTAGCTCACCCCTTTCCCCTTCACCTCGATGAAGCTCAACTTTCCCACCAGTTCCACTCAAGTATCCAGCAGCGATTTTTCTCTTCTTGAGTTGGAGGATAACCTCTCGTCTCTTTGGATCCACAAAGAAACCTAGAACAAAAGTTTGCGGAGGTTCGACATTATCTGTCGAACGCCACCATTGCGTAAAATTTCTTAAAACAGACGTGCTCATAAGTTAAGGTCCTCAATTTGGTTGATTTTGAAATTTTTACCCACTAACTTCCTCATAAATTGTAGCAAATCTGGGCTGGAACATGGCATGACAATAGGCTGGACTTATTGTCCTCTTTTGACTAGAATAGTCGATATTATTTGGATTAAACAGCAATCACCAAGGTAAGTCTAAACTTGCCTCTGGTACACAAAAACAACCACAAAAACATGCTAGATTACAATGAAATCACAGTACGAAAATACATAGTATTTGAAAATGAGCCATACGAAGTTCTCTCTTCTCATGTATTCCGGAAGCAGATGCGAAAGCCTGTAAACGCAACGAAGCTCAAGAACCTTATCTCAGGCAGAGTAGTTGAGCACTCTTTCAGTGCACAAGATAAAGCAGAAGAAGCTGAGATAGACACACGAAAAGTAAAATTCCTCTACCAGAATCGAGGTGAGTGGATGTTCTGTGAAGAAAATGATCCGAGCAAGCGATTCAAGATTGATGCAGAACTTATCGGTGATGCAGGACGATTTATGAAAGCCAACTCTCTTGTAGATGTACTCTCATTCGAAGAAAAACCATTCAGCGTTAAACTCCCTATCAAAGTCGATCTCAAAGTAACAGAGGCTCCGCCTGCAGTTAAAGGTGATACAGCTAAAGGAGGTAACAAAGTCATTACCCTCGAAACTGGTGCTACCATCAACGCACCCATCTTCATTACTGAAGGTGAAATCGTAAAGATCAATACTGAAACTGCTGAGTATGTGGAACGAGTAAATAATAAATAAAAAACATCAGCGTAACAAAAAAGACCCCGCAAAGGGTCTTTTTTGTTACTGCACTTTACTCGTCTAACTACAGCCAGTGGGAGTTAGTTTGCAATATATGGAATCAAAGCCATGAATCGAGCTCGCTTGATAGCTGTGCTCAACTTTCGCTGATTCTTTGCAGTAACACCAGTTCGCTTTCGTGCGATCATTCGTCCGTGAGGATTAATGAATTTCGAAATAACGCTCACATCTTTATAGTCGATGTGCTGGATGTTATTTTGTGAAAAGTAACACTGTTTTGTCATGTTTATAATAATTTATTTAATTAACCATTCGGCACTATCTGAAATTCGCCAAGATTTTCCAAGAGTTTTTTGAGAATTAACCGAGAGCTAAAACGGAATATCTTCAGGGTTAATCTCTTCTTCTGGGTAGTCTACAGACGGCAATGAACCTGCATCGTCCATATCATCGGCAGGAGCTTTTGCTTTGCTTGATGATGAAGACTGAGATGAAGATCCGCCACCAAATGAGCTAGCACCAGATGGTCGTGAGCTTCCGCCCATACCTTCGCCAGTTCCGCTAGAGGCTCGATTTCCAAACTGTACTCGCTCTGCAACGATCTCAGTTCGGTATTGTTTCTTACCGTCCTGTCCGTCCCATGAACGTGTCTGAATTCGTCCCTCTACGAGTACTGAGCTCCCTTTTTTAAGGTACTGCGCAGCTGTTTCACCTTGTCGCCCGAATACCACAATATTGTGATAGTCAGTGCTTTCTTGCTTCGCCCCGTTCTGGTCTTTCCATACACGGTTTGTAGCAACAGAGAAGCTTGCAACCTGCATACCTGATGGTAATGCTTTGAGTTCAGGATCTCTTGTCAAATTTCCGATAATATATGCTTTGTTTAGATACATTTTTATATTGTATCAGTTATATTCCTTGATCCAATACTTGACTTTGATCGTTTGTGTGTGGCGCACCTAGCGCGATTCCAGCTAAAAACAAACGTCTAATCGGTACAGATCACCACACGACTGATAGTTTTTACTAAATATGAGTAATTCCTAGCCAATGTGTGCCTTTTTTGTTGAAGTGAGCTTATCCTGAAAGAGTTTCGCTTTATGAAGCAGATTCTGTTTCTGAATCTGAAGTAGATACTGCAGCTTTTGCTTCACCTGAGGCTTTAACTGCTTCGTCTACGTTCTCGTCTTCTTTTGCTCCATCTTTTGCTTTCTTTGACGCAGTTGATTCAGCTTCTTTCGTCTCTACAAGAGTGTTTTCTCGTACAGTTGAAATAAGAATAAATCGGAGAATAGGTTCAAATGCTTTCGCATCTTTTTCAATAGCAACAACTTCTTCTGGGTTGATTTCAAATTTAACCCATCCAAAATATGCTGATGTATATCGTTTTTTCTGCGCCTTAACTGTCTTTGATATTTCGTAGGCAAGATCGATCATCCGAGGTGTCTCCTCAGTAATGAACGTACCCCCTTTCTTTTCAATCAAAGATTTAAGGTGCGAGAATTGAACCGCTACCTCGTCTTCAGAAAGAGTTGGAACAAAATGAAAGCCGAGTTCATATACACGGTTTCCTTCTTGTCGCTCATGTTGTTCTGTTTTCGACATGGGCTACACATTAGCACATCAATAGACCTGACGCAACCAGCGTTTAGGGGCAGATTTTGAGCCGTATATGGTCAAAAAACGCCTATAAATCTAGCTTAAATTGACGTTTGGCATTTTCAAGAAGTGTTGTTCGTACAACTTCTTCATCCATGTCTTTAATTTTAGCGATAGCCTTAACTACTTCGATAACATATGCCGGCTCGTTTCGCTCGCCTCGATGAGGTACAGGTGCCACAAATGGGCAATCAGTTTCAGAAAGCATCTTGTCGAGTGGGACAGCGCGAATCAGCTCCTCGTATTGTTTAGCAAATGTAATAACCCCGGTGAAAGAAACCGTAAATCCTCTATCTATGAATGCCTGCGCTTCTTCGATGGTACCCGCAAAGAAGTGAGCATTCCCGCGTAATTGTGCACCATGAGTGATGAATTCTCCATCAAGAATTTCTAAAATCTTTTTATATGATTCTCGTGCATGAATCATAATCGGTTTATCGTACTTTACCGCAAGTTGAATCTGCTTTCGAAAAACTTCTTCTTGAAGTTTCAAGAGTTCGCTCCGGTCGTGTTCATTGTCTAATTCAGGCAGAAGCCTAAATATATCAATACCACACTCGCCTACTCCCACGACTTTTGGATGAGCAATGATTTTTTCAAATTCCTGTTCATTGAAATCTTCTGAATATGAGTGGTGATATGGATCGACAGTGAGTTGGTCTTCTGTGTTTACATTGTTAGCATCCGCAGTACCTGTTGCGTTTTGATCGGCGATGTTGGCAGAGTCGGCAGCGTTTGAATCTGTGATATTGGCTGGATTTTTTGAAATATACCGTACATGCACGGGATGCATACCAACTATTGCATACACACCTGTGTCGTATTTTTCGGCTAGTGCAACAATGTCACGAGAAGATTCGAGGGTTGTACCGACATTTATCATGGCTATACCTTGCTTGTGCGCTCTTTCAATCACCTCTCCTCTATCGGGATTATAGTTTGGAAAATTTACATGAGCGTGTGCATCAATATATTTGAACATGTTCTAAATATTATATGCTAAAGCGCATTTGTGTGCATTGTGTCAAAATTTTGAAAAATAAAAACACCCGGCCATGTCGCTCGAAAGCAAACATGGACGGGTATATACTTAAACCGTTTCCTAGACATTCAATCCGAGACGCAAATTCCGCCAGTCGGTCTAATGTTGATATAGCGAGCGTCTGGATGGACAGCATCGAGTTCAGCGACCGGTCGATTGAGCTCCTCAAGCAGAGCTTTCATGAGTGAGTGAATCATGGTCGGATGAATCACTATCACGACAACATGTGATCTTTCCGAAATCTTAGCCATCTTCCGGACTGCCTGATAGGCATTGCCGCGAATACGGTCATAAACCAATTCACCCAACGCAGTAACAGGCAGCACCAGACCATCGTCCGACCAAGAGATTGCGAGTGTGGTCGCAACAGCTATTGGACGAGGGAGCGGTGCTGTGAAAATCTTTGCTCTCTTTGTAAGAGATATTTTCTTCGCACATTCACGCCAGGAGTGAAAAAATTTACGACCCATTACTCCTTTGTAAAAGTGGTGAACACCATGAGGGTTAAGCTCACTATCATGCACTGGAAAAATGTGAATAGTTGCCTTACGCAAAAGCTCAATCCACTTCATACCCGCCTTTACTTTTGGTAGCACTGGACGGGCAATTGCCGGAGCGAGTGCTGACTGATCAGATTTTTTGTCTCGCGAATAACGCTTGCGCTTTCCTCCATTTCGCGTCTTCCCTTTCCTGCCATTCTTTCCTTTTCTGTTTCCGTTTCTTGCCATACCATCATTCCTCCTTCTTTTATTTGTTCAAGGTTAATGTTGAAATTCAAAGACCTAAAGGCTCACAAGGTGCTTTACAACACAAAGTAGGCCTAAAAGTTCCCCATTACCATACTATTATTTTATAAAATGTAAATAGCCATGTACTGAAAACCGAAAAGTGCCACACTAGCCTACTAACATAAAGCCCGCACCCTTATTCCTTCCGCAAAAAGAGAGGTTCTGTCGGCATTTTATTAACCTTGATACATTCCTTAATTTTTCTTGAAGTTTCAGGAAGAAGAGGTGTGAGCATTTCAGCAACAATATACAAATCGATGACTAATTTTTGGATAAGTTCCACACCCTGATCTTTATCAGTTTTCACAACAGAGAACGGCTTTTTGTCTTGAATGAAGGCATCAAGTGCTTGAACTTTTGCCCATACATATTGAGAAATTTTGACAAAGTCATATGAAGAGTAGAGATCAAAATATTCATCAGTTAAAGTTTGACCTAGACTTTCAACATCGACAGCACCAGGTAAATTTGCCTCAGCCATTTTCATGATCCGGCTTGTGAGATTTCCAATACCGTTTGCGAGTTTTGCGTTGTATGAATCCTTGAATCGCTCCATTGTAAATGGACTATCCTCAAAAGAAGAAAGCTCAGCGAAGCAGAAATACCGGAGTGCATCTGTGCCATATTCTTGCACTACATCAAGTGGGTTGATCACATTACCAATTGATTTAGACATTTTCACTCCACCCTCACCTGTTACGAAACCATCGATTACGATCTGATGAGTATTCGGAAGACCCGCAGCCATAAGCATTGATTGCCACATTGCACTTTGCTGACGCAAATTATCTTTTCCGCAGTATTGAATCGGCACTCCTTCAGCCCAGAATTTTTTAAACTTTTCTTCATTATTAGGCCACTCCAAAGTAGAAATGTAGCTCACAAGCGCATCAAACCATACATACATTACATGATCTTCATCACCAGGGACTGGCACGCCCCACGACATCTTACTTTTCTGACGTGAGATACTAAAGTCCTGGAGACCACGAGAAACAAAAGCCTTGATTTCATTAAAACGAAAATCAGGTACTACAAAATCTGGTCGCGACTCATACAGTTTAAGAAGCTTATTACCAAATTCTGAAAATTTGAAAAAATAATTTTCCTCATCAATGAGTTCGATATCTTTATTTGGATGAATTGGACATTTACCGTCCACGAGTTCAGAATCTGTTTTTTCAAGCTCACAACCTACGCAGTATTTTGCCTGATAATTCTTTTTGTAAATATAGCCATTATCATCGCATCGCTTCCAAAATTCCTGTGCAGCTCTAATATGTTTTTCGTCTGTTGTTCTGATGAAATGTATATTCTCAGAGAGTCCGAGAGTTTTCGCTAAATCTCGAAAATGATTAGCGTAAAAATCTACATAAGCTTGAACACTTTTTCCTTCTTTTTGAGCTGCCTCATAAATCTTCTGACCATGTTCATCTGTGCCGGTATTAAAAAACACATCAAAACCTTGGAGTTTTTTTGCTCGAGCAATAGCGTCAGCCCGAATGAATTCAAGAGCGTGACCTAGGTGAGGATCGGCGTTTACGTACGGAAGTGTGGTGGTGATGTAGAAAGGCTTCATGTATGAAAAGGATATCAGAGATTACGAGAAATTAAAATGGCCGCCTACCCTTGAGGAGTAGACGACCATCTAGCAGAATAAATAGATTCACACTTTTTCATCAGCAAACAACAGAAGACGATCCTGCTCGTTTGCCGATAGGAGTTCACTATCAACGACTGGATTTACCCATTTCATTTCCGGAGGACGATCTTTGCGGCGATTGTCTAGACAAGGAAAAAAGAGTGTTCCATCTGGCGCTTTCAATGCTCCACCAAGAGCGAACAACCTGTATTCCTGCCACAATCTCCCTGGTAGTACATTGTATTGAGCGAGGGTTTGAGGTCCAGGAAAAAGTGACCAAACATCGCGACGCTTAGGATCCGCCAAAATCTGAAGGATATTTTTGGCCTCCAGTCTCTTTTGTTCTTTCAGATCCTTGAAGGAAAGCTCCGCAAACTTACCTAACAGATCACTCTGCGCTGTACCTTGTGGAAACCTCTCGTCACGCAGATACAAGCGAATTGCATGAATCTGATCGAAAAAACTGTAACGCACCGACTGATGATTAGGCTTCATGTACGGGCGGATTATCTTTTCAAGAACTCGTTTTGACAGATAATCACTCTCCTCGATGAGATTGATGAACATCCCTAGTAATCCAGCAAAGTTGCCTGAGTTCAGGAGGATCGGAAAATCTTCTGCCCGCCAAAACTTTGTACTACCAGTTTCCAGCAGGAGCCTGAGGATTTGATTTCTCTGCTGATGTGACGCTGGATAGATTTTTGCTGAGGCACTTTGGATTGGTCCCACCTCTTTGTACCACTCAGGGTGGCGCAAAAAGAAAGAGAACATAGTATGAAACTTTTCAGGAGACTCCAAAAGTGACTGAAGCCTATCCTTTTGCCAGCACGCATAGTCGCAGCTCATAATTCGGCGGACCATGTCGTCCTGAAGATCCTGAACGATATCAGTTTGTTTGCTCATTTAGATCGCGTCGGATACTTTGTTTCTAAATTCGGCTACGTTCATCATCCTCTGCTCTACAATTGAGCAGCGACTAGAATTGGTAGGAATCTTGATTCAGTTCACCTCGGCAAGAAAATAGCCAGCACCAGAAGCTCACTGATAACAAATAGCCCCTTTCTTACCGAGATGAAAACCAAAGCATTTCAAAGATCTTTTATGACTGTACTATACAACTAAAAAGACCGGCGTCAAACCTGTCGTATATCTCCACCACCTTGCCGCGTTTTTCACATTCTAATTTTTTTAAACTTTAATATCCTCTTCCGCACCCGTCTCAACAAACCTTTTCTTTCGCTCAACATCATCAATAAATTCCATAAGCGCAACTGAGAGTGGTACCGCAAGAAGCGCACCAACAAGACCCGCAAGCTGTGCACCAGCTACGAGAGAAATGATTACAAGAAGTGGTGGTACACCAATCACTTTTTTTACAACGAGTGGATATACAAGATGCGCCTCGATTTGCTGAATAACCACATAGACTGCGATAACAATAAGGCCGAGTCCAAGCCCTCCATCAAACATTGCAAGGAAAAAAGCAGGGATTACTGAAAGTGTTAGGCCGATAACTGGAATAAGTTCGAAAACACCCGCAAGAAACGCCAAAAGGAGTGGGTGCGGAATTCCTACAATCAACAATGAAATGTATGTCGCGAGACCAATCGACACAGCAAGCAAGATTTGTCCTTGCATCCATTTACCAATTTTATTTTGTGAACGCTGCCAGAGACCACGAACATAGCGTTCATGCTTAAGTGGAGTGATGATTGCCAAAAACTCCCCAACTCCATCTTGTCTAACTGAAAGATAGAACGAAATCACAACCACAAGCAAAATACTGATAATACCTCCAAAGAAGTTTGCGATCGTATCAAAAATTCCTCCAGAAAAATCTGAGATAGTACCAGTAAACAAGCTCGCGAGATCGCCAAGTGAAATAGAAGCAGGAACATCCGGGAAGAATGTTTTCACACTGCTGTAAATTCCTTTATTGATAGGACTCAAGACATCAATAGTCTTAATATGCTTCGGCAAACTATTGATTGCTGAAACTGTTTCGCTATAAAGGGGAGGTATAACAAAAGTAAATGTACCAGCAATGAACCCTACAATCAGGAGGTACATAATCGTAGTAGCAAACACACGCTGGATACCACGCTTTACGAGCCATCGAACACCTGGCTCGATAACTGATGCAATCACCACAGATGAAAGAATGATAAGGATAAGTCCACGAAGTTGAAAAGCAAAGAATGCAACTAGTGCAAAAATACCCACCTTAAAGAGGGTGCCCATACTGATATGCAGATTAAGATGCTTTGGCTCGGCTTGCTTCATGAAAAACAAATGCAGTGACGACCCGACACATGCATGATGCACATATAGAATACCACTACAAGTAATAGACGGAAAGAAGACCTGTTGATTACCTCTTTGATTACCTAGCGAAACACGAGAAAAGAAAGATACATCTTTCTTTTCCGAGTGAGTGACGGCAACACAAGTCGTAAACTTAACCTAGATCGGCCACAATTTCCAAAAGCTCCTTCTTATCCGTCTCCTTAAATGGGCCAGTCATAGCAAGATTTACACCATTCGAGACAAAAATTTCTTTCAGGACCTGGTTCACTTCAGCCTTAGTTACCCCCTCGATACGCTTTGCTACTTCTTTTGGACCAGTTATTTCGTCACGAGTGATTTCTTCTTTACCATAAAAATCGGCATAGTCTTCAGTTGTTTCAAGATGGAGTACGAGACCCGAGAGTCGATATTCCTTTACTTTTTTTAGTTCAGCGTCACTAATTCCCTCTTTTTTGAATCGACGAACTTCGTCCATGATACCTTTCAAAGCTTCTTTGACTCGATCATTGGCAACACCGGCAGAGATTACAAGATTTCCTGCATCAGGTTTAAGCGCAGCACTCGTACCAACGTAGTAGCAAATACCAAGTTCCTCACGCATTTTTTGAAATAGGCGTGAGCTCATACCGCCACCGAGAGCAATAGCCAATGTTTTAATAGCTGCCGCTCGCTTTTTAGGGTCTGTTATTTTTGACTTGATACCACCCTTTTCATATCCGTATGCACGAAAAGTTAACAATAGATGTGTTTGATCAGTCTCGCGAGTATCAAGTGCGATACCTGGCTGTGTTTGAGTAACAATCGTTTTTGCACGAACGTTCTTTTTTCCAGAAGACATATTACCGAACTCTTTTTTAATTTTCGCCGCAAAATTTGCCTGATCGAAATTCCCAGCAATAACTACAAGTGTATTTTTTCCTTGGTACTGACTCTTATGGTATTTGATAAGGCTTTGTCGATCAAAACTTGAGACACTTTCTTTTGTACCAATAATTTCTCGTCCCGCTGGCTGATCACCGTACAAAAGTTCAGTAGCTAGTTTAGAAACTCGTGACTGCGGATCATCGGCGTACATGTTTATTTCCTGAATCACCACTCCCTGCTCTTTTTTGATTTCACTTTCTGGAAATGTGGAGTTTAAATAAATATCAGAAACAATATCGAAGATATGATCAGCGTGCTTTTTGTGTGCTCGTGCATAATAACCTGTGTAACCGCGTGAAGTGAAGGCATTATAATCGGCACCCATAGTATCGAACTCAAGTGCAATACTTGTAGCACTTGGTCGCTTGGTTGTACCTTTGAAACACATATGTTCAAGAAAATGTGCTAGGCCACTTTGCTCTTTTGTCTCGTAATCAGAACCAGTTGAAACCAGGACCATTACAAGAACAGTTTCTGTTTGTTGCATCGGGATGAACATATACCTGAGGCCGTTGGTGAGTGTCTTCTTGATTGGTTTAATTTCAGCGGACTTCGTAGGTTTTATTGATCGTGCTGATTTTGCCGGCGAATTTTTAGTGGGTTTTGATTTTGGCATGTTGATACAGTGGTCGATGTGGGCCCATTATATCGGTCTCAATAATTAAAACAACCCTCAACGCACTGTCACTGCGTGAGGGTTGGTTGGTGGTACACGATAAGCAGTGAAAGCCGCTAATCAGCAAAGTACGACAGGATGCGACGCCTGAATTTTTCCAGTCTAATCTTCAGTCGTTGCAAAAAAGGACGGATGGACTTGTTTGTACCCATCTCACCAGCAACAGGCGGTTCATCACCCGATCCTTCCACAAAATCACCATCTTCGCGATCTTTCATTTCACCACCTCCACCACGACAGACTTGAGCATCGTCGCTCATGTGTTAATCCTCCCTACCAAATCTCCGGCGATTCGGTGGTAAAGTTTTGAACAAATGCAAAGCAACATAAATGTCACAGTGCAAGTTTCCTTGTTTCCGGATCAAGGATTCTGATTGGAGAATATACTTAAAATGCAGAGCATGCAACTTCTACCCCTGAGACTTCTTTAGAATGCTTACAAGCCCCTCAACACTCACCCTCTCCTGCTCACCCGTATCTCGGTGTCGTACTGTCACGCCGGCGTCTTTTTCAACCGTATCAAAATCAACCACTATGCAGAAAGGTGTACCAATTTCATCTTGTCGTCGATACCGCTTACCGATATTTCCATTATCATCAAACATCACACGGCCTGGAAATTCTTTTCGAAGCTTTGAGTAAATTTCTCGTGCCTTATCAACGAGCTGCGGCTTATTTTTCAAAAGCGGAGAAACTGCCACAAGAATCGGTGCAACGCGTGGCGAGAGTGCAAGATATGCTCGTGGTTCTTCACCAAGATTATCTTCTCGATATGCACTTGATAGAATAGCCAAGAAAAGTCGACCAACACCAAATGTAGGCTCAATACAGTGCGGCACAAATCGTCGTTTTTCAGGATCTGTTTCTGATTCATCAAAATATGAAATATCTACACCTGAGGCTTTCATGTGCGCGTTCAAGTCAAAGTCTGTCCGATATGCAAGGCCGAGAAGTTCTTTTTGACCAAATGGAAAATCAAACTCTGTATCAACACTATGTTTAGAATAATGCGCTCGGTCAGCAGCTGGCACAACAATCTTATGGATCTTTGCCTTATCGAGTCCAATTTCATCTAGAAACGCCAATTGCTCAGCATACAGATTTTCAAAAATTTCTTCCCACTGTTCTGGTCGCACAAAATATTCAATTTCCATTTGTTCAAGTTCTCGCACTCGGAAAATAAAGTCACGCGGTGCAATTTCATTTCGAAAAGCTTTACCAATTTGCGCAATACCGAATGGCATTTTTGGATGGAATGAATCAACTACATTTTTAAAATTCACAAAAATACCCTGCGCCGTTTCAGGTCGAAGATATGAAATAGAATTTTCATCCTGTGTTGCACCGACGTTTGTTTTAAACATCATGTTAAATTGTCGAACATCACCAAGTGCATTTCCGTCAGGGCTTTTAACTCCCTTTTCTTTTATAAGTGCATCCATCTGTTCAAGTGTCATACCTCGTGGATCAACGCCAACTTCTTCAAGTAAATGATCAGCTCGAAATCGCTTCTTTGTTTTCAAATCTTCAACCAATGGATCAGCAAAACCAGCCACATGGCCTGAGGCTTTCCAAACTTCCTGATTCATGAGAATAGCTGCATCAACACCGTACATATCTTCACGATCGAGTACGAACTTTTTCCACCAGAGATTCTGGATATTCTGCTTCAAAGCAACACCGAGAGGACCGTAATCCCAAGTACCTGCGAGACCACCATAGATTTCAGAGCCCTGGTACACAAAACCTTTTCGCTTACAGAGTGAAATGAGCTTTTCCATAGCGTTTTCTGGGTATTTTGCACTCTCGTTTGATGCAGCACTTGAGGCAACGTTTGATTCGGTCATATAGTAGGTATATTACAGGGATTTGTTTAATTTTCAATCTGTCTGAGGCGCGCTTTGCTTAACTAAGGCCCTACTACCTTATCTTGATCAAACTTGTAAGCTGGATCATCTTCAGTCTTAGTTGTAGCATTCACTGCTCTTGTTTCGATAATATTTCCTGTAAAGGTATCCTTACCTACAATCTTCTGGTCAACTACAATATCAGGCGCAGAACCAATCTGACCAAGACTTGGCATAAATGAAACTTTAAATGCGAATTCTTTAGCACTTGATGAATACCCTACTCCTGGTAACACATCACCAAGCTGCCATGTAAGTTGACGCTTTTCTTTGCTATATGTCACACCATTCGTATTTGGATACGTGAGACCCATCCATTCTACGTACTGAGGAAGCGTAGCGGTGTACACAGCATCTTTGATATTGTTAAATGAATTTTTCACACTCACGAGCATTGTGTACGTTGTAGGTTTTTCAGCAACCGGTGGTACGGCACCTGTATTTTCAAATGGCCCGATCGATCGAACAAGAGTCGGTTTCAAACTAAGATTTGTTGAGATTCGAATAAGTTTCGTAACACCTGAGGCAATTTCATCTGGCACATTATCTTCATTGAGTCGTTTAGCACGCACAGAGAGTTCAACTTTCATAGTCTGTTTTCGATATGTTGAACTTACATCAGTTGTTGGTTTAAGCGATGAAAAATTGAACAACACTCGCCCTACTTCACCAGCATCAAGTTGCGCAAGGCCAGCAAGTGTTGATTTGTCCCATACGATTACGCCATCAGTTGAGCGATAGAAACCTTTATCAGCTTTGACCGCTGTTCTAGAGAGCATATCTCCAGTAATGCGAGCTTCAATAACCACATCATTGAGTGGCACCTTAAGATTGTTTTGCCACGTAATCTCTCCCCGAATATCATCACCAGCTTCTGCGACATAAATAGCATCGCTTTTACCATCAAGCGCAAGGTCGACGCCAAGGAAAGGTTTTTTGATAACAAGTGTCGAAGTATTCTTTACAAATACAGTGCCGATATTTGTCTTATCAGTTGCATCCTCTGTACCGGTGTAGAAATTGAAAACACGCTCTTGTTCGTTACCACCAAGAATCCGTCCACGAATAGTTATCCGACGTTCTTCACTTGGCATCAAGTCACCGAGAATCCACGTTGTCGCATCACCACTTGTAGTATCAGGAATCGAAGATACAAAGTCGAAACCAAAGGGGTATTCAGCTTTAAAAATCAGTCCCTTAATCACTGATGAACTATTTGATTTTATAGTAACTGTTATATTTTGCTCTTGTTCAGGAGTAATTTCTTTTGGCACATCCACATTTACCGTAATCGGCGATGAACCGATAAACATTGGGAAGCTTTTTTCTTTTACAAAGATATTCGAAGAGCCTTCAATACGATACTCAAGCGAAATTTTAATATTCTTCTTTGAATTTTCTTCACCGAAAAGAATTGCTTTTACGGTCTGTCGAATACGTTGACCTTTAGCAATTGTACCAATTGCAATTCGCTCCGTGAGTAGCGGAGTAACTTTATCATCAGGCCGGCGTGTCCCTTCAGGATAGACAATCACCAAATCAACAAGAACGAGATCGGTGGCATTTCTATTTGTGATATCCACATCAAGAGACACCTCCTCACCTGCTGGAGTTGTGACGGGTCCCACAAGACCTATATCGATATTTGCATTTGAGACGAAGTTTGAGCCAGTGAAAAACACATATCCAGCAAAACCAAGTGCCAAGAAAAAAAGAATTGTTACAAAACCAAGAATCTTTTTAAGGGGTGACATCGGCTGCTTCTCATTCGATTCTTTGAGATCCATACCAAAAGCAACGTGCTCAGGTGCAGATGTAGATGTAGGATTTTTGGAAGCCAAAGTAGCCGTGCTGCTTTGATGATGCATGCCGCTACCCATATCATTCACATCGAATGTTTTTACATCGTCCCGAAACTCATCAGAGTCCTCATCTTTTGCCCATTCATTACGAGTAACTACACTATGCTTCTGCAACTGAGATCGAGGGGTATGAGGTAGAGCCTCACCCGAATTCGAAAAAAGTCTTTGTTTTAAATGCTCAATTTTGCTGTCATCATTTGACATGCAAAAATTATATCACATATGTGCCGTGATTTTACGCACAACAAACCATGTCGTGATTTTACAAGTGACTGCTCTGAAAGGCCATTTCTATGTGTTTTTTCATAGCCAACAAAAGATCTGTATCCTTTCCAATTTTTTCCAATAAATCTACACTCCATTCTTCATGATTTTTAATATGAATGAATTCTTTTTTATCTGAACCGTATCCAAGAAGAGAGAGGGCTCTGTATTCGACGAGTGGTGCGAGCACCTTAAGTAGTTGATTATCATCTATGGCTATTTTTTTTGATTCAGCAAAGCAAAATGCATAAAGCGAAGTGAGCATGTCAAATACTTCTTGATGTTTTGACTCACCTGCTACAAATCGTTTGATGAATTCGAGTGTTTTTGCCATAAATCTTCGCACCGCGATTGGTACCCGTTTATCGTGAAGCGAGATAAGTTTTTCAGCACTTGTAAGTCGCCAGTATTCCTTACCACGAACCAGGGCAATTTTTGAAAATGATAAATCTTGTATCGATGGCCGAAGTTTTGATTTGAGAACACGCACTGATTGCGCCGAGGCGAAAATAAGTCCAAGATCAGATGTGAAAAGCGTCAAGAGTTTATTTGCTTCTCCTACATCCATAGAATCTATGACAAAAGCCTTTGTTTGATAGATGTGATGGGACATTTTGATATGTGCGCAGATTTTTATTTTTATATTTCTGTCTCTCACTTGTCAATGCTATAGTTGGCAAATTTCGCATATATGCGCTAATCTTTCACCACCTTAATCTTCACCTTCACTCCCTCGAGATTTATTTCAGGGACTTCACCGAGCTCTACTGCATCAAGATCAGTATACTCAATCAAACTAGCAGAAACTGGTTTTTTGATCATTTCTTCATAATTTCTTAGAACTTTCTGCACAGAATCTTCAGCACCAATAGTGAGTGAAATAGAGTCTGATGGTACAAGGCCTGTCGTCTTTCGTGCATCCTGTGTTGCTCGGATAACATCACGAACGGTCCCCTCTTCTTGGAGTGCTTCTGTAATAACAGTATCAAGTGTATTTTCAGAACCTTTCTTAACTTCTTTTACATTAAGTTCATCTTTAATAATTTTCAAAGCACCGTCATTGAGTTCAATATCTTCGGCAGTAGTGTATGAAGCAAGTGGTTGTCGCACTCGTACATTTGATTTTGCGCGAAGTGCTAGACCAGCTTCTACCACTTTTCGGATAAAGGTCATCTGATCGAGCACATTTGTATCTAGCGTAGGAAGTGTTGGCCAATTGCAAAGGTGCACACTTTCGGGCATAAGAACAGCGACAGCAGAAACAGGTACAGTTTTTCCATCGGCTGAATTTTGTCCGGAAACTTCAGATCGAATTTTTTGATAGATATGCTCAGCCATAAACGGTGTAAATGGCGCCATCAATTTCGCCAACGTAATAAGTACAAATCGAGTTGTACGAATTGCTTGTTCTTTATCTCTTACATCATCACCTTTGAATCGATCTCGAGATCGTCTTACAAACCAAGTCGATAAATCGTCTATCATGTCAGCAATCGGTCGAGCTGCGCGATCGATCTGGTATGAATCGAGACCACGTTCGATTTCAGATTTTAGGTGTGACAATCGCGCAATAACCCAGGTATCGAGAACATTGTCTGACTGAGGCACAGAGTCGATGGTATACCCCACTTCAACTGACACTTCATGTGCGTACATTTCATAGAACGAATATACATTTTCCAATCGATTGAAATTTTTCTTACTTACTTCATCAAGCGCTTTTTCTGAAAAGAGGATTTCTTCTGATCGAACAGCTGACGATGAAGCGATAAAATATCTGAGTGCATCGACACCGTATTTATTGAATGTCAGTTCAATGTCTGGATAATTCTTGAGACTCTTAGACATTTTTCGTCCATCTTCGGCAAGCATCAAACCATTTACAATCACAGTTTTATAAGGACTCTTATCAAATAAAGCAGTACTCAAAACCATGAGAGAGTAGAACCAACCTCGTGTTTGATCAAGACCTTCTGCGATAAAATCAGCTGGGAAAAGCGGACTATTCTTTGTTTCAAACAGTTCTTTATTTTCAAAAGGATAATGGGCTTGCGCAAATGGCATCGAACCTGAGTCATACCACACATCAAACACTTCAGGTATTCGAACCATCTGTTCGGTCTCACCTTCACCAGCTAGACCTCCATTTACCAGACGTGCACCTTTTTCTACCGGTACTGTCCAAGTCACTTTATCAATATATGGTCGATGTAGATCTAATTCAAAGTCATCATTATGTGGAAGTGCTCTAAAATCACACTCATGAAGTGATGCTGTTGGGTCAGAATAATCTCGCCAGCCAGATCGAAGAAGATCACGAGCGGTGATTCCTTTTGCGGTATCAATCATTAAGCGAAGCGGCAAACCGTGGGTCACCACCAGGATATCCTCACCTTGGTGTTTTTGATCAAGATCATACAAGAACTCAGCTGTTCGCTTTTTCACATCAGCAACTGATTCACCATTTGGACATCGCTTATATATAGTGTCATGGATTGATGAGAAAAACTGTGCACGCTCTGACCATTTTTTACCATTAAAATCCCCTGCCCCGATCTCTCGAAGTCGTGCATCGAACACAATATCCGTCTCTGGATTGAGTCCGAGAAGATGTGCAATATGCTCAGCCGTTTCTCGTGTCCGACGAAAATCAGATGCATAAATCTTTACAATTTTCTTGCCACGTGCAGTTTGTCGATCAAGCAATGTTTTAGCCGAGGCTTCAACTTCTCCTTTTCCTTTTACAGTAAGGCCGTATTTTTCAAGATCAGCAGAGCTTGAGCAGATAACATCGAGAACATTAGATTCTGCCTCACCGTGCCGCATAAGTGTAATATGATTACCCCGATCTTCGATGTGGGATTTGAGTTCCGCAACACTTCCTATGAACGAAACTTTGCCAGTCTTTATACCTCTCCATACCGGAAGCGGTGCCCCCCAATATCTACTTCGTGACACAGCCCAGTCACGGATATTTTCAAGCCATTTTCCAAATCGCCCCTCGCCCACTTCTTTTGGAATCCAGTTAACTCTATTGTTTTCTTCAATCAATTTTTCTTTGATGTCAGTCACACGAACAAACCATGATGAAGTTGCATAGTTTAGAAGCGGAGTGTCACATCGCCAACAGTGCGGATATGAGTGTGTTATTTTTTCTTTAGCAAAAAGAAGTGGCACACCAGTATCAGCGCCCGAAACATCCTTAGTGTTTGCATGTGCAAGCAATTTAATCACTTCGATGTCAGTAGCTTGGTGATCTCCTTTTGGTTTTGCGACCAGCCCAGAAAGCGTACCGTTACCTTCTTTTATTTTTCCATCCAGCGCCACGTGATTGATGATTGGCAGACTAGCTTCGACGGAAAGTTTATAGTCATCTTCACCAAATGCAGGGGCGATATGTACAATACCTGTACCATCTTCGGCAGTTACAAAACCGGCTCTTTGAATTTTCCAAGCATTTTCTCTTTTTGATTCTTGGTCAGAAGTAAGAGTTTCAGGATTTGTATAGAAGCTAAATGGAGGAAGATACTTTTGCTGATTGAAGAGTGCCCCTTTTCGTGTTTCGACTACTTCAATATTTTGCAAAATCTTTTTATCAACAAGTTTTTGAACAAGTTCGCTTGCAACCCATACCTTAATCTTTACATCGGGCTTTGTTGGAACATCAGTAAGCACAAGTGAATATTCCATTTCAGGATTCACCGCAAGCGCAATGTTTCCAGGAAGTGTCCACGGAGTTGTTGTCCAAGCGAGAAAATACTCATCTCTGTGAGAATTTTCGGCAGACTGAAACAACACATACGCAGAAATATCTGGAATATCTTTGTATCCCTGTCCTACCTCAAAGTTTGAAAGCGAAGTCTGACATCTTGGACAAAATGGCATTACTTTAAATGCTTCATACACTAGACCTTTGTCGTTCAGGGTTTTAAATGACCACCATACAGATTCTGTATAGCTTGAATCCATCGTGTGATAATCATTATCAAGATCAACCCATCGCCCAGCACGTCGGATTAGACGCTTCCATTCAGTGTCATATCGAAACACGCTATCCTTGGCAGCTTTGTTAAATTTATCAATACCGTATTCTTCAATGGCTTTTTTGTCGCTGAGCCCGAGTTCTTTTTCAATCAAGTTTTCAATCGGCAAGCCGTGACAATCCCATCCCCATTTTCGTGGCACACGATATCCCTGCATCGTCTTATATCGAGGAATAATATCCTTCACCGTCGAAGGAATCATGTGACCGAAGTGTGGCATACCAGTGGCATACGGTGGCCCATCAAAAAACACAAAGTTACCTTTCGGCGCATCTTTGGTTAAAGTTTTTTCAAAAATATGTTTGTCCTGCCAAAACGCTTGAGTTGCCTCTTCGCGAAGAGCGGATTTTGACTTCTGTGCATCGCCAGCATGTACCTCTGTCTGCGGCTTTGGTTTGGATTGCTCTGTCATTGTATTAAGTTTTAAATTTTCTTTTAATAAATTGGAACAGATTGAAATGAATCGAATTGAAATCGAATGCGCGCGTTTTGCAATTTTGCATCTGTTTTGCGCGCCTGTGCGAATGAGTGCACCTTTGGCGTATAGTAGCAATTTTTATGGTAAAAGAAAACGCCTACCCCATATGGTTGTTGGAGGGG